>OBWZ01000002.1_pt1 | contig 520006 bp, 454 predicted proteins | sample 1476561 | NCBI WGS metagenome assembly OBWZ01 (sample SAMEA2580138, study PRJEB22360) | human gut metagenome | biome: human gut; feature: human-associated habitat; material: faeces | place: Denmark | collected 2008/2010 | reverse complement strand
AGTGGGTTGATCGTGAGTGGACGCCTGAGGAGGATGAATAGGGCTTCTTTATTGACGGGACAGTTTTCTACGTGTGGAGGTTCCTGTTGGACTTCAGTGAGCGTTTCTCTCACGCCGACGCAGCATCTCTTCCTTTCAAGGTGTGGGCAATCCCTCGAATCAATTTCGTGAGCATCTGCCCTTCGTGTGCTCGCTTTCCCTATAGTTCATAGTGTGGATTGAGAGCCACATGAACTGCGGTAACACGAATGCAGAGGAGCATTGTTCATGAGTGAGACCACTCAGGTTTCGTCTGGTCTAAACATCGAGATGGCCGGTCTTGATGTGATCCCCGAATCCGAAAGAAAAGGCACGCCATCGTCCTTATTCATGCCTTGGTTTGCCGCTAATATCTCTGTCCTCGGTATTTCCTGGGGTTCGTGGGTGCTGGGCTTCGGTCTTTCACTCACGCAGGCGATTCTTGTCAGTGTTGTTGGCGTCGCACTCTCATTCCTTCTGTGCGGATTGATCGCTATCGCCGGTAAGCGGGGTTCTGCACCGACCCTCGTGCTCTCTCGCGCGGCATTCGGATATAACGGAAACCGTATCTCTGCAGCAATCTCGTGGATCCTCACTGTTGGGTGGGAGACCTTCCTTGCCATCATGGCGGTTCAAGCAACCGCGACCGTCATGGGAGCGCTTGGTTTCAGCAACCACCTGCTTGCGCAGATCATCGCCTTGATCGTCGTTGTTGTCCTTGCAGCAGGAGCGGGCATCCTCGGATTTGAAGCGATCATGAAGGTGCAAACGTGGATCACCTGGGCGACGGCAATCCTCACGATCGTCTACCTTCTGCTCTCGGCCTCGACAATTAACTTCGCGGTCCTTTCCGCACGTCCCGCTGCCCCCTTCGCGATGCTCCTGGGGGCGATGTGCATGCTCATGGTTGGTTTTGGTTTTGGATGGATTAACGCAGCAGCGGACTATTCGCGCTACCTTCCTCGCAAGGCCTCAACCGCCGGCGTCGTCGGCTGGACGACCGCAGGTGCCGCGCTGCCCGTCATCATCTTGGTGATCTTCGGTGTGCTGCTGGTTGGGTCGAACTATGACACCCTCTCTGAAGCCATCGGCAACGACCCGATCGGCGCTCTGACAACAATTCTTCCGACCTGGTTCCTCATTCCCTTCGCGATCGTTGCAATCCTTGGCCTTGTCGGTGGAATCGTTATGGATATCTATTCTTCTGGGCTCTCGCTTCTGGCAACTGGCGTCCCGGTGACCCGCCCCGTAGCCACCGCAATCGACGGCACCATCATGACCATCGGAACGATCGTCGTTGTTTTCTTCGCCGATTCTTTCCTCACTCCTTTCACCGCCTTCCTGACAACCCTTGGCGTTGTTATTGCGACCTGGGGTGGCGTCATGCTTGCCGACATCGCGCTCCGCCACCAGGACTACGACGAGCCCTCACTCTTCACATCAACGGGACGCTATGGTTCCGTTAACTGGGGAGCAATCGCGACACTGGCTGTGGGTTCCTTCGTTGGCTGGGGCTTCGTCGTCAATGCGAACGCCACGTGGCTTGCCTGGCAGGGCTATCTCCTTGGCCCGCTCGGAGGCCGAGAGGGAGATTGGGCTGGTTCCAACATTGGGATTCTCCTCGCCCTTCTCGTGGGATTTTTGGGATATTGGCTGACCAGTGCACGCCGCGTTCGTGCGCAGGAAGCCACCCCTTCCCACACGCTCGGCTAAACGTTGAGGAAGGTGTGCTTTGACAGCTGATCCCCGTTTCTCTTCTGTTCTTTTCGATCCCGAGGCCACTGCCGCCGCGGAGCAGATTCGTTCCCTTTGCGGGGGAGCGCCCTTCGCATTGGTCGTCTTGGGATCGGGCTTAGCGGACCTGCTTAACGAGCGGTGGGGAGTGCCATCGGCCTCGCAGCCTTTGGGGTCACTTCCCGGTGTGAGCGCTCCGGTTGCGGATGGACACCGCAATGAACTTCGTGTCTACATGCGCGAATGCGGCCCCGTTCTGGTCGCAACCGGACGAACTCACCTGTACGAGGGACACGGGCCTCTTGCTGTCACCGCACTGATCCGTGCAGCTGCGTGCGCGGGTATCGAACGCGCAATTGTGACCAATGCGAACGGATGCCTGCGCGACTGGTCTCTGGGTGATGTCATGGTCATTACGGATCACATGAATTTCAGCGGTTCCTCGCCATTTGACGGTCCTCTGTTTGTCGACATCTCACAGGTTTGGGACGCTGAGATGAGCAAGAGGATGCGTGAGCACTGTGGCCGAGAGGGAACCTACGCCTTCCTTCGTGGGCCTGAGTATCAAACAGGCGCAGAAAGTCGGGCCTTAGTGCAATTGGGCGCTGATTGCGTTGGAATGTCGACCGTTCTTGAGGCAATAACCGCTCATGCACTCGGAGTGCGTGTTGCCGGGATGTCAGTTGTCTCAGACCTGTCTTTCGCCCAGGTGCAAACCGATCCGCAAGACGTTGTGGGCGCCGCGCGAAAGGCATCCACAACGGTCGTTGCCGGCATCGAGGCCGCTCTGGACGCGCAGTGAAGGACTAAAGAACGTCCAAAACTCGGGAAACCAATTCTTCAGTAACCTGCGGTGAACACGCCAGGTTCACACGCACCCACTTCGAGTAGCGCTCACCCAAGGTGATCCCTTCGTTTGTTGCGATGTGCGCACGTTGGAGCAGAGTCTTGGAAGGGTTCGGGCCCAACTCTGGGTAGGCCTCGAAACCCCACCAGGTCAGGTAGGTTGCCTGCGGGGGACGGAAGTCGATCTCGGTGGGGGTCAGCGCCTCGTTAACGGTGCGGATATTGCCTTCGATGACGGAAAGGACCTCGTGCTGCCAGTCATCACCGTTTGTGTAGGCCTCGATCGTCCCAAGCGCGCCAATTGTTGAGGTTGAATGGGGGAGCTTCTCCTGGCACAGGCGATCCCAACGCGTGCGCAATTCCTGATCGGGAACGATGACCTGAGCATTCGGTAGTCCGGCAATATTCCAGCCCTTTGTTGCCGCAGTTGCGGTGATCGTATGTGCTGCAAATTCTGCTCCCAGCCGCGCATAGGAGGTAAAGCCTCGGCCACCCAAAACCAGAGGGGAGTGGATCTCGTCTGCGAAGATCAAAGCGTCGTACTGAGACACCAGCATCTGCAAAGCTCGCATCTCGGACTCTGTTAATACGCGCCCCACGGGGTTCCACGGATTGCAGAGAATTACAAGGCCAGCCCCGGCCTCGAGACCTGCCTTAATCCCTTCGAGGTCAAGGGTCCACCCACCCGGGTACGCATCATCGTGCAGCGAGGGCACGTCAATGACCGGGTGGCCCAGTGCGGGAGGAATTGTCAAGAATGGCATGTAAGCGGGGGTTGGCACGATAACCGCTGATCCGGGGCGTACCAAATACTGGATCATTACTTCCAACGCTGGAAGGACAGCGGGCGCCATGCGAATTGAGTCGACATCAAGATCCCAGCCGAAGCGCTTCTTTTGGAATTGAGCCGTGGCTTGGGCAACCTCTGGCGCAAGCCAACGGGGGTTGTAACCAAGCAAACCCTCGCGGATAGCGCGGGTCATTCGTTCCTCGACACAAGGAGCGGTACCAAAATCCATCTCTGCAACCCAAGCGCCCAAGACATCGCTGCCGTCCGTGGGCTTAACTCCCGTCCACTTCAGTGAACCAATGCGACGGAGTTCCTCAGCGCTGCAAAAATCCATGCGAAAACTTCTTTCCAAACGTGCCCAAAAAGGCAAAGTGTGTGAGCTACCTCCCAGTGTAAGGGGAGTGGTGATAATTCGGAATTCGCCTTCATGGTGTGAGCGAAGGTAACAGTGCGCATCCCTCAACGGGGGAGAGCCCCTGCTCAGTCCTCTTACACCCATTGAATTGACGCGAGCGCAATAAGAAGGGGGCTAAACTAGGGGATTATGAGTGTGACTACTGCAAGTGGCGCTGATGTTCGCGTCCGATTCTGCCCCTCGCCGACTGGAACCCCCCACGTGGGAATGGTCCGTACCTGCCTCTTCAACTGGGCATACGCGCGCCATACCGGAGGCACCTTCGTCTTCCGTATCGAAGACACCGATGCTGCCCGCGATTCTCAAGAATCTTTCGACCAGATTCTTGACTCGCTGAGCTGGCTGGGACTGGACTGGGATGAAGGCGTCGGTAAGGGCGGCCCGCACCCGCCGTACCGCCAGAGCGAGCGCATGGACATCTACCGCGATGTCGCCGCGAAGCTGCTTGAAGCCGGTTACGCCTACGAATCCTTCTCAACTCCAGAAGAGGTTGAGGCTCGCCACCTGGCCAAGGGTGAAGACCCCAAGCTCGGTTACGACGGTTTTGACCGCGACCTTAGCGAAGAGCAAATTGCTGCCTATCGCGCTGAAGGTCGTCAGCCGGTTCTGCGCCTGCGCATGCCCGACGAGGACATTACCTTCACCGACCTGATCCGCGGTGAGATCACCTTCAAGGCCGGCTCGGTCCCGGACTACGTGATTGTTCGCGCCAACGGCCACCCGCTGTACACACTGGTCAACCCCGTTGATGATGCACTCATGGAGATCACCCATGTCCTGCGTGGTGAAGATCTGCTCTCATCGACCCCGCGCCAGATCGTTCTCTACCGTGCGCTGGAAGAACTGGGCATTGCCAAGTTCATGCCTCGCTTCGGTCACCTGCCCTACGTGATGGGTGAAGGAAATAAGAAGCTGTCTAAGCGTGACCCCGAATCGAACCTGCTCCTGCACCGCGAAGCCGGAATGATTCCCGAGGGCTTGAACAACTACCTGGCCCTGCTCGGTTGGTCGATTAGCCCGGATAACGACGTCTTCTCTATGGAAGAGATGGCCGCTGCCTTCGATATCACCGATGTGAACCCGAACCCGGCACGCTTCGACCACAAGAAGTGCATTGCGATTAACGCCGAGCACATCCGTCTGCTTGCTCCGGATGATTTCCGAGGCCGCATTATCCCCTTCCTTCACCGTGAGGGATTGGTTTCGGCTGACTCCTACGAGGAGCTGACCGCTGATGAACAGAAGATCATGCAGCACGCCTCTCCGCTCATCCAGACCCGCATCCAGTTGCTGGGTGAGGCTCCTGGAATGCTGGGATTCCTCTTCACTGAAGACGACGCACTTGTGCTGGATGAGAAGTCCGTGGCGAAGCTCAAGGAGAATGCTCCCGAGGTTTTGGATGCGACGATCCATTACATCGAGAACTATGACGGTCCCTTTACGACTGAGGCTCTTGAGCATGCCCTTCGTGAACTGATCGTTGAGGGGATGGATATTAAACCTCGCGTGGCCTTTGGCCCGATTCGTGTGGCTGTCACCGGCCGCCAGGTTTCCCCGCCGCTGTTTGAGTCCATGGAGATCTTGGGCCGCGAAAGCGTGTTGAACCGTCTGCACGCTCTGCGTAACCAGCTGGGCTGAGCCTTTAACTGACTCCTGATCGCAGGCACGTGCTGCTGATCAAATATGATCAGTGCCACGTGCCTGCGATTTGGCATCTGAAGCGCATTTGAGTATTCTTTTCTCTTGTCGCCGCCTTGGGTTTAGGCCCGAGCGGATTGCGCCATGGGGTATGGTGTAATTGGCAGCACGAGTGATTCTGGTTCATTTAGTCTAGGTTCGAGTCCTGGTACCCCAGCCATCGCAAGACTTTTTGCGAGTTGAAAGGCCCCCATCGTCTAGCGGCCTAGGACGACGCCCTCTCACGGCGTTAACACCGGTTCAAATCCGGTTGGGGGTACAAATCCTGTTCATGCCTCGGTATGACGGGAATAGCGCACGTAGTGGCGCGCCGCCCCCATCGTCTAGCGGCCTAGGACGACGCCCTCTCACGGCGTTAACACCGGTTCAAATCCGGTTGGGGGTACAGACACCAGCAGGGCTTCGGCCCTGTTTTTTGTTATCCAAAGATTGCTACCCAAGTCCTGCGCGTCAAGCATGCGAGAATGACACCATGCGCATTGTTTTGGTCTCTGACACCTTCCGCCCGACTATGGGAGGAATTGAAACTCAGGTCGGTGCACTTGCCGACCATCTTCATGCCCGAGGCCACGATATCGTCGTTCTGACCTGTACTCCCAAGGGTGATGCACTGTCCACGTCCCCCTATCCGGTGCTGCGTTCCTCGTGGCGCAATCCTTTCAACGCGCCGATTGATCCCAAAGCCCCCCGTCGCTTTACCGACTTCATTCGGCGTTTTAATCCCGATGTTGTCCACTACCACATGGGTGAGCTGACTCCGGTTGTTCAGTCGGTGCTTCTGAACTTAAAGGATTCGAGGATTCCGCAGGTCGTCACCGTGCATTCTCTGTGGGACCCCCGCGTGACAATCCCGGCCTTCCGCGCCATCGCAAGGCGCACAGGGTTGTCGAAGGCACCGATTATCTGGACAGGTGTCTCTGAGCTGGTCAATGAGCAAATTCGCCAGGTCTTGGGACCAAACATCTGTGTTTCAACCTTGCATAATGGCGTAGATGTCGCGCCCTGGCAGCGCCCACCCGTTGCCCACCAAGGCATCGTCGCGGTGACCGCCACGCGTTTTGCCCCGCGTAAGCGCGTGGATGCCCTGATTGACATCCTTTCTGAAACCCGGCGCCGCTGGGATTCTTATTCCCGAGGCCACGCGGGTGATTTCCCCCTGCGCGCAGTAGTTGCGGGTGAAGGTCCGCTTTTTGACGGTGTTCAGCGCCGCGTTGAGCGCAGTGAGCTGGGGGATTGGTTGCTTCTACCGGGACGTCTGAGTGCGGCGCAGCTCCAGGACCTGTATGCGCGGTCCGATATTTTCCTTGCGCCTTCGGTGAAGGAATCTGCCTCTATCGCTGGACGCGAGGCCTTGGCCTCGGGGCTTGCAGTAATGACACGTTCACAGTCTGGACTTGCGGAAGTCGTTGAAAATGACCTCAACGGGTGGTGTCTAGACAATGATGACGAGATGATCGAAGCGCTTGTATCTGTGCTTGAGGCTCCCGCGCAGCTTGAACCGATTCACGAGCATAATCGCAGTGAAGAATTCCCCTTCACATGGGAGAAAGTCATCGAGGCGACAGAAAACTACTACCGCCGAGCTCAGGAACTGGCCTCGGCGGGGGCTTAGTCTTCCATTCCTTCTGCGGAGCGCAAGAAATCGGAGAGTCTGTTAGCTGCAGCAACGGCAGAAGGGCCGTGCTGACGGCCAGGCTGACGTCCCATACGCTCAACAGGACCCGAAATGGTCACTGCGGCCAGCACGCGACCCGAAGGACCGCGAACGGGGGCGGAAACTGAAGCAACGCCGGGCTCGCGTTCTGCAACCGACTGTGCCCAGCCTCGGCGACGAACCTGAGCGAGCATCGTCGCATTGAAAGAGGCGCCGTAAAGGCCTCGGTGAAGACGATCGGGTTCTTCCCACGCAAGAAGGACTTGGGCAGCGGAACCTGCCTTCATGGTCAATGTCGCGCCAACGGGGATGGAGTCGCGAAGGCCCATCTCGCGTTCGGAGGCTGCCACGCACACTCGGAAATCTCCTTGGCGGCGGAAAAGCTGAGTGGATTCCTTCGTGTGGTTGCGAAGCGCAACGAGGACTGGCATTGCAGCTGCAAGAAGGCGATCTTCACCCGCAGAGGAAGCAAGTTCTTGAAGGCGTGGACCTAAGACGAAACGTCCCTGCATGTCGCGGGCAACGAAACGGTGGTATTCCAGTGCAACTGCGAGGCGATGCGCAGTGGGGCGTGCCAAACCTGTCGTTGCAACCAATTGGGCCAGGGGGGCCGGGCCTGCTTCAAGTGCGCTCAAAACCAGTGCGGCCTTATCCAGAACGCCGACACCACTTCCAAAGGCTTCTGAGTCCTCCATGAACACATTTTCACATCTCATTAAATGAGATATCAAGTCCAACTCTCCTGGAAGTGTCAATCATGGGAAGAAAGAAGTCGATGAAGGAGCGGGAAATGAGCGGAACGCTGGCCGAAAAGGTTTGGGCTGATCACGTCGTAGTGCACGGTGAAAACGGTGCGCCCGATCTTCTGTACATCGACCTGCACTTGGTCCACGAGGTGACCAGTCCGCAGGCATTTGATGGTCTGCGCATGGCCGGACGCCAGGTCCGTCGCCCTGACCTCACGATCGCAACCGAGGACCACAACACTCCTACGGTCAATATCGACCTGCCGATCGCTGATATCACCAGTCGCACGCAAATCGACACCCTGCGCAAGAATGCCAAGGAATTCGGTATCCGCCTGCATTCGCTGGGCGACGCCGACCAAGGAATCGTTCACGTTGTCGGTCCCCAATTAGGACTCACCCAACCCGGTATGACCATTGTTTGCGGTGACTCGCATACATCAACCCACGGAGCATTCGGTGCGCTGGCAATGGGGATTGGCACCAGCCAGGTCGAACATGTTCTGGCGACTCAAACACTGCCGATGGCTCCTTTTAAGACCATGGCTATTACCGTCAATGGCTCTCTGCCAAAGGGGGCTACTGCGAAGGACATCATCCTTGCTGTGATCGCGAAGATCGGAACCGGTGGGGGACAGGGATACGTCCTTGAGTACCGTGGCCAGGCAATCCGCGAACTCTCGATGGAAGGTCGCATGACGATCTGCAATATGTCCATCGAAGCGGGTGCGCGAGCGGGAATGGTTGCTCCCGATGAAACAACCTTCGAATACCTGAAGGGACGTCCGCACGCACCCGAAGGCGAAGAATGGGATCGTGCCCTGGAGTACTGGAAGACCTTGCACTCAGATGAAGATGCGGTCTTTGATGCTGAGGTGGTCCTGAATGCTGAAGACCTGGAGCCCTTTGTTACCTGGGGGACAAACCCCGGTCAGGGTGTCCCTCTCTCGGGCAGCGTTCCCAACCCGGATGACTTTGAGGACGAAATCAAGCGAGCCGCAGCGCAGAAGGCTTTGGATTACATGGGGCTTGAAGCGGGCACTCCCATGCGCGATATCAAGATCGACACAGTTTTCTTGGGATCGTGCACCAATGGGCGCATTGAAGACCTGCGTGCCGCTGCAAAGGTCATTGAGGGGCACACCAAGGCTCCGGGGCTCAGGATGTTGGTTGTCCCCGGATCTGCTCGGGTGCGCCTGCAAGCCGAAGCTGAAGGCCTGGACAAGATCTTCACTGAGTTCGGTGCGGAATGGCGTAATGCCGGCTGCTCGATGTGTCTGGGAATGAACCCCGACCAGCTTGCTCCTCAGGAGCGTTCGGCCTCGACATCAAACCGAAACTTTGAGGGCCGCCAAGGAAAGCTTTCACGGACCCACCTGGTCTCTCCGCTGGTCGCGGCAGCCACCGCTATTCGCGGCACTCTGTCCTCTCCGGCCGACCTGGACAACTAAGAATTCGCTGATACACATTCGAAGGAAAACTCATGGAAAAGTTCATTTCGCACACGGGTATTGGCGTTCCGCTGCGCCGTTCAAATGTTGACACCGACCAGATCATCCCCGCGGTTTTCTTGAAGCGCGTGACCAAGACTGGATTTGATGACGCCCTGTTCTATGCATGGCGTCGCGACCCGGAGTTCATCTTGAACCGCGAACCCTACAACCAGGGCAGCGTTCTGGTTGCCGGACCTGATTTTGGCACTGGTTCCTCGCGTGAACACGCGGTCTGGGCACTGCGTGACTATGGCTTCAAGGTCGTTCTCGCACCGAAGTTTGCTGATATTTTCCGGGGAAATGCAGGCAAACAGGGCTTGGTGACGGGAATTATCAGCGAGGCAGACTGTGAAAAGCTTTGGGATCTGCTCGATGCGAATCCCGGTGCCGAAATCACCGTTTCGCTTGAGGATAAGACCGCGACTCTTGGCGACTTCACCTGCACTTTCGATATTGATGACTATGTGCGCTGGACGCTCATGGAAGGTCTGGACGATATCGCCCTGACCCTTCGTCACGAGGCCGAGATCACCGCTTACGAAGAGCGTCGCCCTTCCTTTAAACCGAAGACTCTGCCGGCCAAGACCTTGCCTTCGGAGCCGGTTGTTTCCGCGCGTCCCACCGAAGGTGAGTAATTCGCCACGCCCTCAAGATGCGTTAAGCGCACGCAGATGAGGGCGTGCTGCTCTAAAGTGGTCACAGAAGTCGACAGCTAGGAGAGCATCACTATGTCCTCGAAACTTCGAGTTGAAGGTGGCCACCCCCTTGAGGGGACCATTACCGTCCGTGGGGCGAAGAACTTTGTCCCCAAAGCAATGGTTGCGTCGCTGCTCGCAGATACTCCCTCCGAGCTGTACAACGTCCCCTTGATTCGTGACGTTGACGTCGTCTCTGACCTCCTTTCCCTTCACGGTGTCAAGGTTGATTACGATCAAGAACGCGGTTCGCTGCGAATGGATCCTTCGCAGGTGCGTGTCGCCTCACGTTCGGACATTGACACCCTTGCCGGGGCCTCGCGCATCCCGATCTTGTTCTGTGGCCCGCTTCTTCATCAGCTGGGTGAAGCCTTCATTCCTGAGCTGGGTGGCTGCGCAATCGGTGGCCGTCCCATCGACTTCCACCTGGAAACTCTGCGTAAGTTCGGCGCAATCGTTGATAAGCAGCCTGAAGGGGTCCATATCAAGCGCCCCACATCCGGTCTTCACGGCGCGATTATCGAGCTGCCCTTCCCATCCGTTGGCGCAACCGAGCAGACTCTGCTGACCGCGGTTCGCAATGACGGAATTACTACGCTGAAGGGCGCTGCCATCGAGCCCGAAATCATGGACCTCATCAATGTTTTGCAGAAGATGGGTGCCATTATTTCTGTCGATACTGACCGCACCATCCGTATCGAGGGTGTGGAATCCCTGAGCGGATACCGCCACACCGCTCTACCTGATCGTATCGAGGCCGCCTCTTGGGGGGCTGCAGCCCTTGCAACCGGCGGTGATATTTACGTACGCGGCGCGCATCAGCCTGATATGACGACCTTCCTCAACACCTTCCGAAAGGTCGGTGGCGCGTTTGATATCGATTCAGAAGGTATTCGTTTCTACCACCCCGGTGGCGAACTCCATTCCATCGCTTTGGAAACCGCGGTTCACCCCGGCTTCATGACCGACTGGCAGCAACCGTTGGTTGTCGCCCTCACTCAGGCAGAAGGCCTGTCGATCGTCCATGAAACGGTGTATGAAAACCGTTTCGGTTTTACCTCTGCACTGCGTCAGATGGGCGCGAATATCCAGGTGTATCGCGAGTGCCTGGGTGGAACCCCCTGTCGTTTCGGTCAGAAGAACTACTACCACTCAGCAGTTATTTCGGGACCGACGCCTCTGCATGCCGCAGATATTGTCGTTCCGGACCTGCGCGGCGGATTCTCACACCTGATCGCAGCATTGACCGCAACCGGTACATCGACTGTGTCAGGAATTGATGTCATTTCTCGCGGCTACGAGCACTTCATCCGCAAGCTTCGTGAGCTCAATGCTCGCGTGGAATACGAAGACTGACGACCCTCTCGAAGGCCACGGTCGTGGATCAGGCATCCCAACCCAAACTGAAGCTATTTGTTTCTGCGCTTTCCGGGAAAGGTCGCGCGCTACGTCGAGCTCCCAAGGTAGCGGCACTTTTACGCTCCCAGGGGTGGAACGTCGACGTTCGAGTTACTCACAGCTCGGATGATCCGGCAGCTTTGGCGGCAGCATGCACCAATCACTGGGTTGCAGTTTTAGGTGGCGATGGCTACATCGCTCGCATTGCCACTCAGGTTGGGGTACGTGGGGGAGTGGTGATTCCGCTTCCCGGAGGAAGAGGAAATGATCTGTGCCGGTGCCTTGGCATTGGGACGGACGCAGTCGCGCATGTGCGGAAGCTGCCATCGGCCTCGGAAATCTGTGCTTCGGAGGCGGGGGAACATCCTCGGATTAGAGGCGTTGACGCAATGCAGGTGCGTGCACTCAACAAGGAAAACGACGGGAAAGACGCGGCTGGGCAACGACCCTCGTCTGCCAAGGACCTCGAAGAAAACCCGGCTCAGGTACTGGGAATTGTTTCTTTCGGCTTAGATGCCTTGGCCAACCAGATCGCAAATGACACCTCTTTTGCATCGGGTACTTTCGCTTACGCATGGGGCGCCTTGCGTGCCCTTCAGCAGTTCCAGCCCAAAACAATGGAAATTGAGGTCGACGGGGAGCGAAAGCGAATCCGGGGGTGGCTTGTTTCGGTCTCTAATTCCGGATGGTTCGGCGGTGGAATCAACATTGTTCCCAGCTCCAACCCCAGTGACGGACGTCTGGAACTCCTCACTGTGGACCCGGTGCCCAAGCATCACGCGATCCGTGTTCTTGCACGGGTTCTTACGATGCGAAAAGTTGATGATCCGATCCTTCATGTCGAAGAGGTCACCAGCGTCAAGATTTGGGATAGTGCCGGCTTAGTTGCAATGGGGGATGGAGACCAAGTGGGAGAAGGACCGCTTGAAATCTCGGTTAGTCCTGAGGTTTTCCGCGTCTTTGTATAGAGCAGTGGGAGTTAGCGCGGACTTATAGCTCGTTCAGCGCTCTCTTGTTGATCTTTGGCCCCAGCACCTTGCTTGGTTAAACTACACACATGACTCACCGACTCACAGGTTTTTACCGTTTCGCGCGAGGCGTTTTCCGTAGCTTTATGGTCCCGTGGATGAAGATTGACGTCCAAGGTCTTGAAAATCTTCCCAAGGACCGCGGATTCCTGCTGGTATGTAATCACCTGTCAAACATTGATGCGGTCTGCTTGCTGTGGGTCATGATGAAAGCGGATGTTCCCGTGCGCATTATGGCCAAGTCAGAGCTATTCAAGGTTCCGCTCTTGGGTGGGGCCATGCGTCGGATGCAACTGCTTCCGGTCGATCGAAAGTCGAAGGAACCCGGGGCTATTTTGGCCTCGGCAGCGAAGGCGCTTCGTGATGGCGAGTGCGTGGCAATCTACCCCGAAGGTACCTTGACCACAGACCCTGATGAATGGCCGATGCGCATTAAGACCGGTGCGGCGCGTCTTGCTCTGGACACGGGGGTTGATGTTATTCCCTTCATTCACTGGGGAGAGCAAAAAATTATGCGTTCGGGATCGGCGCTGATCGATTTTCGTCCCCAACGCAAAGTGAGCGTCCGCATCGGTCAGCCAATCGACTTAGATGACCTGCGCCATGACACAGGTTCTGCTGATCATCACGCCGTTGATGAAGCAACTGCACGCATTCAGCGCACAATGATCGATCAGGTTGCCGCTCTTCGCGGCGAAGACGCCCCGCAGGGCGTGTGGGATCGCAAACTGAAGAAGCGAGTGGAGATCTAAGCCCCGTACTTCTTACTTCGCGATATCAACCACCACGCGCGAGGGGTTACTCAACGCGCTCAAAGTCACCTCGCGCTTGTGATCCATTCCGATCACGATGTGCGTATTGGCCTCAAAGCTTCCATCTTCGCGTACGCGAATGGGGCCGACTTCCTTGGTTCTTTCGCCCTTGTAGTAGTCCTTTTGGAGTTCTTCGCTCACTGGCATGGCTCCGCCTTCCAAGGACAAGTCAAGGTAAATCGGCGTCCCTAGATCAATTGGATCGCCTTTACCCTGGGTCGCTGGGGAAGTGGTCCACCCTCCTTGCCATCCCACATCGTCGCTTCCCGTGAACTCAACGACGACCCTGTAAAAAGTGTCGTGTTCGCCGACGCGTAGGTCGTGGAAGACGGGTGCGTGGTTAGCGTCTTCTTTGCCCTGCGTTAGGGATGCCTTCCGCGAGGGAATTTCTTCCCGATTCTCAAGACTTGGGGTGGAAGAGGGCGTGGCCTCGGGAGTAGGGGAGGAAGACACACTATCGCTTGCCGAGGCCGCGGCTGAGCTGCTTGCCGAGGGCGCGGGAGTGGGAGAGCATCCGCTGAGCGTAGCGAGAAGGACCAGCGCGCATAGTGACGGAAAATGACGCGTCTTCACAATCTCCTCCTTGAGCGATCTACAAGTTTGACTTCTCTCATCCTAATGTGGGCGGAGGAGATCGGGGAGCGCAACCTTGACCTTTGGTGAAGTCGATACAGGATTGAAACCCAGGGTGTGTTTAACATCGAATGACGCGAGCATGAGAAGAATGACACTACGGGCTGGCCACGCGGTAGGGTTAAGGCCATGAGTGAAGTCAAACGTCCTCGCGTCCTCGTCGTTTTCGGCGGACGCTCCAGTGAACACCTGGTGTCTTGCGCGACCGCTGCCGGTGTTCTTCATGCGATCGATCGCGAACGCTTCGATGTACTTGCGGTTGGAATCACCCGAGACGGCCAGTGGGTGCACGTCGATAGCAACCCTGAGCTCGTCGACCTGCGCACGGCCTCGAACACAACTATTGAGCCGGGACTCAGTCGCGTGAGCCTGCTTCCGGGACTTGCTCGTTTGGTTGAAACCACCTACGACCGCACTCCCGAAGACGATGATGCACGGATTGTCAGCGTTGAGGATCTGGGTGTTGTCGATGTTGTGCTTCCGCTTCTGCACGGTCCTTATGGCGAAGATGGAACGATCCAGGGTCTCTTCGAGATGGCGAATGTGCGTTACGTCGGCTGTGGCGTGACGTCTAGCGCGGTTTCAATGGATAAGCACCTAACGAAGACTGTCCTTGCCGAGGCCGGGATTGCAGTTGGCCGGTGGGAACTGGTGACCGAGAGAGAGTGGTCCCGTGATCCCCAGGAGGTGCGCTCGCGGATTGAGGCCCTGGGCTACCCGGTCTTCGTCAAACCGACTCGCGGTGGTTCCTCGGTTGGAATTTCACGCGTGGATTCCCCTGATCAGCTGGACCTTGCCATCAAGGAAGCAGCCGCAAACGACCCGCGAATCATCGTCGAGGCGATGGCCTATGGCCGTGAGGTCGAGTGCGGTGTGCGCGTCCCTGCGGGCGGCGACTCGATGGCAGCACCTCTGGGTGAAATCGGTGTTCCTGAAGGCGAGTTCTACGACTACGCCCTGAAGTACGTCGATACCGATGCGATTTCACTCATGTGCCCGGCGGATGTTCCGCAAGAAGATGCGGCTCGTATTCAAGAGACCGCACTCAAGGCTTTCGAGGCGCTGGAGTGTGAGGGCCTGGCCCGCGTCGATTTCTTCTATAACGATGAAACCCACGAGATCATCGTGAATGAAGTGAACACCATGCCCGGCTTTACTCGTTTGTCACTGTATCCGCGTGTGTGGGGCGAAGCTGGACTGAGCTACACCGAATTGGTGACCTCCCTGTTGGAGGAAGCCATGAGCCGTCCCTTGGGACTAAGGTAAGATATTTTTATGACGAAAAAACCCAAGGTTACCCTTGTCACCTCGGAGAATATGCCCGAACTTTTCTCCGATGAAAGTGGCCTTCCTGATGCTCTTGCAGAGCGCGGAATGGACCCCCAGATTGCTATTTGGAATGATCCCACGGTCGATTGGGACGCAGCGGGGATCTGTGTGATCCGATCTGTTTCGGATTATGCGACGCAACGCCAGGAATTTATTAACTGGGCAAATTCAGTACCGCGTCTGCTCAACCATGCGGATGTCATGGAGTGGAACACTGACAAGCACTACATGAAGGATCTGGAGGCCTTGGGGCTTCCTGTTATTCCGACGACGTGGCTTGAGCCCTCGCACGGTTTTTCGAAGCATCAAGTTCACTCTCGCTTCCCGGCTCTGGGCGACTTCGTTGTGAAGCCGGCGGTTTCTTCGGGTGTGCGCGATATCGGTCGTTACACCGCTATCGATACCTCACAGCGTCAAGCGGCTTTGGCTCAAACCATGGAACTGCTTGATGAAGGCCGTTCTGTGATGCTTCAACGCTACCTAGAAGATATTGACGTCCACGGTGAGGTCTCGCTGGTCTTCTTCAATGGTTTGCTTTCCCACGCAGTTGAGAAGCGTGCGGTTTTGCACCCTTCTTCGGTCACGGATCCTTCCATGCACGAGGCCGTGGTGACCGCCCGTCCCGCAGACACTGCGACTTGGCAGTGGGGTGAGCAGATCCGTCAGGTCCTGCATGAGTACATGCGTTCGCGTTTGGGACGCGATGAACTGCTCCTCTACAACCGTGTGGACCTGGTTCCCGATGGTGAGGGCTCCTTCCGAGTGATGGAGGTGTCCTTGGTGGACGCGGACCTCTACCTGGAAGCAACACCCGAGGCGCTGGGTAACTTCGCTGATGCGATCTCTACTCGTGCCTTCTGGTGAGATCTGAGATCTTGTTCTTGACCCTCCCTCGTTTCCTCGTGAAGCGGGGGAGGATGTCTATTCGTGGCAATCGCCACGCTTCGCTTTTCGATTTCTCACTTGGCATGCCCAGATGTTAGAGTTTCTCCGTTGCGTTTTTCGCAGCGCTCAATGGTGGCTGTAGTTCAGTTGGTAGAGCACCTGGTTGTGGTCCAGGACGTCGCGGGTTCGAGTCCCGTCAGCCACCCGGTTTAACCCTCAGAACCGTAAGGTTCTGAGGGTTTTTCATATGTTCTGAGTGTTAGCATGTGTGCAATGTGCGTGCGCAAGAGAGCTTCCCACACGTTTAGTGTTTCAGGGGTGCTCAGCGCTGGGAGGACAAACAAAGGAGTCTAGGATGCCTCAAGTCCGTGCCTATGCCTGTGATGACGCGCGATCGCAATATCATCCCATGATCATTGATATTCGTGAACCCGGACCGGGCGAAGTACTTTTTGACATCAAATATGCGGGAATCTGCCACTCTGATATCCACACTGCACGCAGTGAATGGGGGCCTATCCCGTACCCCTTCGTGGGCGGGCATGAAATTGCTGGCGTTGTGAGCAAAGTTGGCGAAGGCGTCACTAAATTCAAGGTAGGCGACCGCATTGGTGTTGGTTGTTTGCAGGGGTCGTGCAAGGAATGCGAGTACTGCACCGATGGTCACGAGCAGTTCTGTGACAATCCCCATGCCTATTGGACTTTTCGGGCCGGCCCAGATGGGAAGCCGACTTTTGGTGGTTATGCCCAGGCAATGACGGTGCGCGAAGACTTCGCCTGTCACGTACCGGATACTGTGGCCTTAGAGCATGCTGCACCACTGATGTGCGCTGGGATCACCATGTATTCACCGCTGCGGCGTTGGGGTGCGGGTCCGGGAAAGAAAGTTGCCATTGTCGGTATGGGCGGCTTGGGGCACATGGGCGTTCAGCTTGCCGCCGCAATGGGTGCAGAAGTTTCGGTGATCTCGCATGGTCGCTCAAAGGAGGCCGATGCGCGTCAGTTTGGTGCCACCGCTTTCTACGCAACCTCGGAAGAAGGCACCATCGAATCACTGGCCTCGTCTTTTGACCTCATTATCTGCACGGTGAGCGCGGACGATCTGGACTACCCGGGACTTATTCGTGCGCTCAAGCCTTTCGGTGTCTTCGTTGACGTTGGTTTGCCCGAGAACCCGATGGTCATCCCCATGCGAGCTGTGGTCAATGGAAACAAGGTCGTTGCAGGGTCACAGATCGGTGGTATTGCCGAAACTCAGGAGATGCTGGACTTCTGCGCTGAACACGACGTGCATCCCGTCATTGAAATCATTGACGGTGATTCCATTACCGAGGCCTATGACAAAGTTGTGGCCTCGAAAGTGCGCTACCGCTTCGTGATTGATACATCGACGTTCTAGGAACTGGTTACTGCTGTGATTTCGTGATGTACAGCATGCGTTGCTCGTAGAAAAACTGCATCTTCGAAGGCTGTGTGTACTGTAAACTAGTCTTAACAGAGCCCCGGTCAGGCCTCTTTCCCTTTGGGTAATGCACAAATGACCGGGGCCATTTTTACCAGCAAAGGCGCTGTTTGATGGATACCTCGTTAGGTAAAACGTGGCTCAGCTACGGTGATCAGCTTGAGTTGCTCGTTCGGCGTGGCATGCAAGTTGAGGATCCGAGTCGCGCAGAAAAATTACTTTCTTATGTGAGCTACTACCGTCTTTCGGGTTACTTCCGGTACTGGCAGAAAGACCCAAGCTACGGTGATGACTCCTTTATTGATGGAACAAGTTTTGAGAGGATTTATGGCCTCTATGAGGCGGAGAGAAAGCTCTCTAGCGTTTGTAAGGAGTTGCTCGCAAAATGTGAGATCCTCCTGAGGACTCGCTTTGCTCATCACTATGGCGAATCCGTTGCGCCGTCAAAATCCTTTGTCTACGGAAAAGGCTTCACGCAACCTCCATCGGTCGATGAAATTCTGATTCAAGAACGAATATTGTCTGATCTGGATAGGAGTAAAGATTTATTTATTGCTCATTATCGGGATGAGATTAAACAAGGTTCACATTTTGCACCTCAGGCGTATGACAGGATGCCAATTTGGGTTGCAGTTGAGGCGTTGAGTTTTGGAACGCTTTCGCGAATGATCGAAGCGTCCGGTGAATCTGGAGTTCTGGATGCAATGGCAAGCTCTTTGGGAACTACTCGAAGAGTTTTGCCTTCGCAAGTCCGCTCTTTCGTTTATCTGCGTAATCGAACTGCCCACTATGGTCGATTGTGGAACATCTCTGTCCGAGACAGTCCCGCGTTGCAGAAGACAAAGAGGCGAATACGGCGGGATTACAGGCCTTTCGATGAACAGTCAGTGTATGAGATTCTCGTTGCGCTGCATGATCTTGGACAGCGAGCTGGAATCTGCAAAGACTTGCTTGGGTTATACATCGAGCCCCTACTTAAAAACCAACCGCTACTCGCGTATGGGATTAGCACCCCAAAAAGATACGGCGAGGTACCACGTGAGGTTCTTTTGGGTGACGAATGAACGCGCACAAGAACCGAGAATAGGCGAGAACTTTCTGGTGAATGATGAAAGGAGCCCCGGAAAACCGGGGCTCCTTTATTCTGAGCGGGTGACGGGAATCGAACCCGCACCATCAGCTTGGAAGGCTGAGGTTCTACCATTGAACTACACCCGCGTGCGGATCGATATTACCTGATTATTTCTGCGATTGCGAAATTTAGGGTGAAGTCCCGTATTATTGGACGCGCAGACGTTCGTCTCACGGGGTGTAGCGCAGCTTGGTAGCGCATCTGCTTTGGGAGCAGAGGGTCGCAGGTTCAAATCCTGTCACCCCGACTTTTTATTGCCAACGCCGCTGTGGCCTCGTAGGTGAGGTCACGTGAACGACAACTGAAAAAACTCAGTGCTGGCGACGGAAGCCGGCGAAAAATGTGAAAGCGCACAGCCAGCTAGCAGCTTTGGCGTGAGCTGTTGTAGGCTAGTTCAGTTGAAATACGCGCATTTTGCGCCCAAGAAAAGACCTGGAGAATCCACGTGAAGAGCACTGTAGAGACCCTCGAGCCCACGAAGGTTCGTCTGACTGTTGAAATCCCCGTTGAGGAACTGAAGTCAGAGATGGACAAGGCGTACAAGAGCATCGCCAATCAGGTGTCCATTCCCGGCTTCCGTAAGGGTCACGTTCCCGCTCGCATCATCGACCAGCGTTTCGGCCGCGCAGCCGTCATCGAGCAGGTCGTCAATGAGGTTCTTCCCGGTCAGTACTCTGCTGCTGTTTCCGAGAACGAACTGCGCCCCATGTCTCAGCCCGAGGTTGAGGTCACCGAGATCCCCTCGACCACCGGTGAACTGACCGGTCAGCTGGTTTTCACCGCTCAGGTTGACGTCGTTCCCGCATTCGATATCCCCGAATACGGCAAGGACACCGTCATCGAGGTTGATCCCGTTGAGGTTACCGACGAAGACGTTCAGGAAGAGCTTGATGCGCTGCGTGGACGTTTCGCATCCCTGAAGACCATCAAGCGTCAGGCCAAGACCGGTGACTTCGCGACCATCGATCTGGTTGCCACCATCAACGGTGAAGAGGTGGACTCCGTTTCTGACGTTTCCTACGAAATTGGCTCGGGCACCATGCTCGACGGCCAGGACACCGCACTGCGTAAGACTCACGCAGGTGACGTCGTCACCTTCACCTCGACCCTCAAGGGTGGCGAGCACGAAGGCGAAGAAGCAGAGGTTACCCTGACCGTTAAGTCCGTCAAGGAGCGCGAGCTTCCCGAGGCCGACGATGATTTCGCTCAGATGGTTTCCGAGTTCGACACCATCGACGAGCTGAAGGAAGACCTCAAGAAGCAGGCCGCACAGACCAAGCAGTCCCAGCAGGCACTGCAGGCGCGCGATCGTCTGGTTGAGAACCTTCTGTCTCGCACGGAGATTCTTCTTCCCGAGTCGGTTATCGAGCACGAGCTGAGCCACCGCGTTGCAGAAGATGCTTCCGCAAAGGCAAAGAAGGAAGCTCGCGAGGCTATCGAGAAGGAATACCGCACCGAGATCTTGGCTGAAGAACTCGCCAAGAAGAACGAGGTTCAGGTCGGACAGCAGGAGCTCTTCGATTACGCGATCCAGATGTCCCAGAACTACGGCATGGACATCAACCGCCTGTTCTCCGATCCCCAGCAGATCTCCGCTGTTGTCGCCGATCTTGGCCGCGCAAAGGCCCTGATCGAGGTCCTCAGCGAGGTTACCGTTAAGGACACCGCTGGCAACGATGTCGACCTTTCCGAGTTCCTTGGTAAGGGCGATGAAGAGGCAGCTGCCGAGGCTGCAGCTGAGACCGTTGCAGAGGTCGAGGAAGCTGCTGCTGAGATCGCCGACGAGAAGTGAGTGATCTCGAGCGTCGCTAGGACTTCCGCCTCGCGGAATTCATGACTCAGGTGTGGGCCGAAACCTTTGGTTTCGGCCCACACCGCATATCTGCTCTGTTGCTGTGTCCTTTTCCATGCGCCCTGAGCGAAAAGACTGCTTTTAGAGCGCCAAGTCTTCGATGAACCGATAAGTTTGGATCCAGTGAGGTTTCATGAGTGGAACCGGACCCTCAATTTGTAAGGAGAGCGTGAATGGCTATTCAAGCCTCGGGCGGAAATGAAACGCCCATGGGACTGGGAGATTCGGTCTACCAGCGCCTGCTGAAAGAGCGCATCATCTGGCTCGGTGGCGAGGTGCGAGACGATAACGCAAACGCGATCTGTGCGCAGCTCCTTCTGCTGGCTGCAGAAGATCCCGAGCGTGATATCTACCTGTACATTAACTCTCCTGGTGGTTCCGTGACCGCCGGTATGGCTATCTACGACACCATGCAGTACGTGAAGCCTGATGTCGTCACCGTCGGCATGGGCCTTGCAGCATCGATGGGGCAGTTCCTGTTGACTGCAGGCGCTCCCGGAAAGCGCTACATCACCCCGCACACTCGTGTTTTGCTCCACCAGCCTTTGGGAGGCGCGGGCGGTAGCGCAACGGATATTCGCATTAACGCGGATCTGATCTTGGGCATGAAGAAGGAACTGGCTCAGATCACCGCATCGCGCACCGGTAAGTCTGTCGAGCAGGTTGAGGCAGATGGCGATCGCGACCACTGGTTCACAGCTCAGGAAGCACTGGAATACGGCTTTGTCGATCAGGTTATCGACAGCCCACAGGAAATTGGCAACCGTGGAGGAGAAAACTGATGAGCACTCAGCCCTATTTCGACGCAGTTGCCCGCCAAATGCCTCAGGCGCGATACGTTCTTCCGAACTTTGAAGAGCGCACTGCATATGGTTTCAAGCGCCAGGACCCTTACGCAAAGCTTTTTGAAGACCGCATTGTCTTCTTGGGCGTGCAGGTTGATGACGCCAGTGCGGATGACATCATGGCTCAGCTCTTGGTTCTTGAATCTCAAGATCCCGATTCGCTGATCACGATGTACATCAATTCGCCCGGTGGCTCATTCACCGCAATGACCGCGATCTACGACACGATGCAGTACATCAAGCCGCAGGTCCAGACCGTCTGCTTGGGCCAGGCAGCATCTGCCGCTGCTGTCCTCTTGGCCGCCGGCTCTCCCGGTAAGCGCCTTGCCCTTCCCAATGCGCGCGTGCTGATCCACCAGCCCGCGATGGAAGGAATGCAGGGACAGGCCTCGGATATCCAGATTATTGCGGACGAAATTGACCGCATGCGTCTGTGGCTCGAAGAGACACTCTCTGCTCACTCGGGTAAGCCGGTTGAGGAAGTTCGTCGCGATATCGAGCGCGATAAGATCCTCACCGCCGCTCAGGCTGAGGAGTACGGTTTGATCGATCAGGTTTTGGCTTCTCGTAAAGCACAGAACTAGTTGACAACTGTGCGACTGTAACCAGTCGCTGTTTTAGGCAAGCGGGGGAGAGTGTTTCGACGCTCTTTCCCGTTCCTATTGAATGACCGGTCTTACACTACGGATTCCGCGCGTCAATTCGCTGTTAGCGACCGCGTGAATTAGGCTAGATTCCAGTAAAAGCCCACTTTTTGGGATAGTTTTCAGGAGGCGCAGGTGAGTCGTTTAACCGACGGAGCAGATGCCCTGAAGTGCTCGTTCTGTGGAAAGAGCCAGAAACAGGTCCGCAAGCTCATTGGTGGATCCGGTGTCTACATCTGCAACGAGTGCGTTGATCTCTGTAATGAAATCATCGCCGAGGACTCCGAGCCGACAAGCCAGCCTTCTTCTCTGCCTCTGCCCAAGCCTCGGGAAATCTATAACTTCCTTGACTCCTGGGTAATCGGCCAGGACCGTGCGAAGCGTGCGCTTTCGGTGGCCGTCTACAACCACTACAAGCGCGTCCGTTCGCGCGAGGCCGGCAATGAAGAAGATATGTATGGTACGAAGTCAAATATCTTGCTTCTCGGCCCCACGGGTACAGGTAAAACCCACCTGGCTCGTTGCCTAGCGCGTCTGCTTGATGTGCCTTTCGCAATTGTTGATGCGACAGCTTTGACTGAAGCCGGTTATGTCGGTGAAGATGTTGAAAATATTTTGCTTCGCCTCATTCAAGAAGCCGGCGGAGATATTAAGAAGGCAGAGCGCGGCATCATCTACGTCGATGAGATCGACAAGATCGGACGTAAGGGAGAGAACGCTTCCATTACGCGTGACGTTTCCGGTGAAGGCGTGCAGCAAGCTCTTCTGAAGATCATTGAAGGAACTGTCGCCTCGGTGCCTCCGCAGGGCGGACGCAAGCACCCGCACCAGCAATTCTTGGAGATTGATACCTCTGGAATCCTCTTCATTGCTGCGGGAGCATTCGCGGGGATTGAAGACATCGTGAAGGCTCGCTTGGGACAACGTTCGACCGGTTTTGGATCGGAGCTCAAGTCCGCTGCTGAGATGGGTGACCTCTACGAGTCCGTTACCGCTGAAGACCTTCACAAATTCGGCATGATTCCGGAATTTATTGGTCGTCTTCCCGTGTTGACCTCGACGAAAGAACTTTCTGAGGAAGATCTGGTTCGAGTGTTGACCGAGCCAACGAATTGCTTGGTCTCTCAGTATCAGCACCTCTTTGAACTTGATGGAATTGCCTTAGAGTTCACTCACGATGCTCTTCTTGCAATCGCCGAGCTGGCAAATCAGCGCAAGACCGGTGCGCGAGGTTTGTCGTCAGTGATGGAAGCGACGCTGTCTGACCTGATGTTCGACCTTCCTTCACGTGATGATGTTGCGCGCGTGGTGGTAACCCGCGATGCTGTCCTTGGGCAGGGACGCGCTGAATTGTACGAGGCCGAACCCGCTTCCATGCAGAGCGCCTAAGTAACTTGGGGGAGCAGTGGCAGAGAATCAGCTACCGAGCGAACTGATCGAAGCGCGTAAAACGATCGATAACATCGATGCTGCTCTGATTCACATTCTTGCGGAGCGTTTCCGTTGCACTCAAAAAGTGGGTGTTATTAAAGCAGTTTATGAGCTTCCACCCGCCGATCCCGCCCGTGAACAGGTCCAGATTGCACGTCTTCGGACGCTCGCTGCAGAATCTGGTCTGGATCCAGATTTTGCCGAAAAGTTTTTGAACTTTATGGTTAAAGAAGTTATTCGTCACCACGAGGATATTAAGGCTGCCTATGATCAGGCGGAGGGTGTGCCTGAATCACATTAATGGAATTGATTCTCATGGGTTCCTGATGTAGGATGTTATCAATTCGTTATCAAACGATGCGAAAATGTTATAAACAACAGGAGATTCGATGCAGAATCCTCGTCCCTCCCGTCGGCTTGCGCTCGGTGCGCTCGCCCTGACCTTCCTCCTCGCATCCTGCAGCCAAGGAGGAACAACCTCATCCCAAACAACACAGGCGCACGGTAAAGGCTCATCAAGTACAGCTAGCGCGGCCTCGTCCGGTTCAAAAGACGCCCATATTGCATTCGGACAATGCATGCGGGCACAGGGCTACGATGTCCCAGATACAGGCCTCACTCCCGATCAAATAACCGATACTTCAGATGCCTTCAACGGTGCGATCAACAAGTGCATGCAAGAGGTTTCTCCTCTGGTCGGAGAAGAGGATGACCTCACCAATGATGCTGCAACACGTCAATCGCTGGTTAAGGGGGCACAATGCCTTAGGGATCTTGGCTATGACGTCAAAGACCCCAAGCCCGGTGAAGGCGTCAGTATCCAAAATATTCCCACTGACGCCGTCAACAAGTGCTTTGGGAACCCCAGGGGTGGGAAGTGAAAATCCATCCTTACGTCTCATCGCATCGCGGTAGTGCACGTGTCCTAGCTGCGGCGATTGCACTCGCATGTATGAGCGGTTGCGCACATAGCTCTGGAGCATCCTCTGATGTAGCTGAATACTCGGGTGCAAGCTCGGAGATTACCCGTGGTGATTTGGTCGGGGAAACAACAGTCCAGGGAACCCTTCACTACGCGGACTCCTACACACAGAAATCCGCCTTTGATGGTGTGATTACGGCTCTTCCCACCCCGGGTTCGACGATCAAGCTTGGCGAACGCATCTACACGGTTGGTGGCCAGAGCTCTTATCTCCTTCACGGAAATACACCTGCCTGGCGTACTTTTGAAAGTGGAATGAGTGACGGTGAAGACGTCAAGCAATTAGAAGAGTCTCTTGCAAAGTTGGGACACTTCACGGCAGAAGCTGACTCTCACTTCGATTGGCGCACCCAAGCGGCAATCAGCCAGTGGCAAAAATCTTTGGGGATTGCACGCGATGGAGTCCTTCCGCTGGGGCAGGTCCTTTTCGCCTCGGAAGACCTTCGAGTTGGCGCGCTCAAAGCGCGGGTTGGAGACAGTGCAGCAAATGGAACAGAACTATTTGCGGCCTCGTCTTCCAGGCAGATTATTTCGGCAAATCTCAAGCTCTCCGATCAAGCGCTGGGTGTCGTTGGAAGCAGCGTGACGATTCGGCTTCCGGGAGCGCAAACAACGAAGGGCACGATTTCCTCTGTCGAACCCCCGAAAGAGAAGACCAGTTCAGAGGGTGCGGATCAGCAGGGAACCATGAAGGATCGAATCATCCCGATCACTGTGACTCCCGATGATCCCGCTGCGACAGAGAAGCTCCAAGAGGCCTCGGTGTCGTTGGGTATCACCTCGCAGACGAAGAAGGATGTCCTTTCTGTGCCGCTGGGCGCTCTGGTGGCCATCACGCCCGACCAGTTCGGAGTCGAGGTCATCGGTGACGATGGAAAGACGACTCGTGTTCCTGTGCAGACAGGTTTATTCGCCGGGGATCGCGTTGAGGTTGCCTCTGATGATCTGCATGAGGGACAACGCGTGGTGGTGCCGAACCGATGAATTCACTGCTAGAAGTGCACGAAGTTCGTCGTTCGTATGGATCGCCACCGGTTAACGCGTGCGACGGAGTGAGTCTGAGCGTCAGTAGGGGAGAATTCGTTGCAATTGTCGGACCATCGGGGTCTGGGAAATCAACACTGTTAAACCTCATCGGTACCCTTGATCGGCCTGATTCCGGTTCGGTAATGATCGATGGTATGGATGTTTCTTCCCTCAACGATGCTGAGCTATCGGGTGTTCGTGCTTCTCTCATTGGGTTTGTTTTCCAGCAATTTCACCTCTCTCCGGGGGTGACCGCCTTGGACAACGTTGCCGATGGCCTGCTTTATCGTGGGATTCCACGGGCGCAACGCCGCGAAAAAGCACGTGAAGCCTTGGAAAAAGTGGGACTCGGTCACCGTATTGAGCATCGTCCCCATCAAATGTCTGGAGGCGAGCGCCAACGCGTTGCGATCGCACGAGCTCTTGTAGGGGAGCCGGCCCTTCTCTTGGCTGATGAACCTACGGGAAATCTTGATTCACGTTCGGGGGATGCGATCGTTTCACTGCTTCGCGAGTTAAACGATGCGGGGACGACCATCATCGTTATTACTCACGACAACGATCTTGCTGCCTCTCTTCCCAGACAAATCATGATCCGTGATGGTCGGGTTGTCTCGGACTCCGGTAGTGAGGTGATCTTGTGAGCGGCGACAGCACTCAGATTGTTCATTCCTCACGTTTACGAGGCAGTGATGTTGCGCGCCTTGGGGTCAGCGGTTTGCGTGCGCGGCCGATGCGCGCTGTTCTGTCCGCCCTGGGTATTGCCATCGGTATCGCTGCGATGGTCGGCGTTGTCGGTGTTTCGGCATCCTCTCAGGCTCAACTCCATGAGCAGCTTCAGGCTCTGGGCACCAATATGCTGACGGCTCGCTCTGGTGCAGATCTATCGGGAGCCAATCTTGTCCTACCCGAAGATTCAGTCGGCCGAATTCGGATGATTCCAGGTGTGAAGGATGCCTCTTCAACCTCCACGCTTTCGGGTGTTTCGGTGTATCGCTCGCGCCTGATTGACCCGAATGCAACGGGCGGAATCCTCACGATGGCCGCACCGACCAACCTCCTTGACGTTGTTTCGGGAAAAATTGCTCGTGGAGCGTGGCTGAATGAAGCCACATCGCAGTATCCGGGAGTGGTTTTGGGAGCCGAGACGGCAAACCTCTTGGGCGTGACCAGTCCGGGTGGCCAGGTCTGGCTTGGGAATACTTCCTTTACAGTGCTGGGCATTCTTGAACCTGCCCCTTTGGCAGAAGAACTCGATCATGCAGCCCTCATTGGTATTCCTATTGCCCAGAAGCTGTTTGGCGCAGGTCAAACGCCAACGACCCTCTACGAGCGCTCCGAAGATTCTCAGGTCGAGCAGGTCAGAGAACTTCTTGGTCCAACCCTTGCCCCGCAGGGCGCGACTGGGCTGAAAGTTTCACGGCCTTCGGATGCCCTTGCCGCGCAAAATGCTGCGGATCAAACTCTGACAACTCTGCTTGCGGGGGTTGGATCAATCGCGCTGCTCGTGGGCGGAATCGGGGTCGCGAACACCATGATTATCTCGGTGCTTGAAAGACGTCGAGAGATTGGCCTGAGGCGCTCACTGGGGGCGCGTCGCGGACATATTTGCATCCAATTCCTTGCCGAGGCCTTGATCCTCTCCTTCCTCGGTGGCTGCGTTGGATGCGTCATTGGAGCACTTGTCACCTGGGGGATGTGTATCGCATACGGGTGGCCCGTCACCATCGCGTGGTATGTCATTGCCGCAGGTTTGGGTGCTCCCTTAGCGATTGGAGCAGTTGCGGGACTTTATCCTGCCCTGCGTGCGGCTCACACGCCGCCAACCGCTGCTCTGGCCTCGCAATAAGAAGAAGAGCCCGGTGCATCGCTTCTCCTTAAGCGATGCACCGGGTAGAGCCGTGAATTCGTAGTGATCTTTTGGGCTGGGCACGTCTATCACGGGCTTGGCCCAGTTGCTTATTCGCTTTGAACCGGGCCACCGTAGATGCTGTCAATCACCTCTGCATAGCGCTGAAGAACTGCCTTGCGTTTGACCTTGAGAGAAGGGGTGAGAAGTCCATTCGCCTCGGTGAAATCACTTGTGAGGACGTGAATCTTTCGAATCGATTCCGCGCGTGAAACATGTTCGTTCGCGCGCTCAACGGCGCGTTCCAGAGCTGAAAGCACCTCGATATTCGTGGCAGCCTCACTGATTGACATGGGAGGCAATCCGTGGTTTTGGAGCCACAATTGAAGCATTTCTGGGTCGAGAGTGATGAGTGCCGAAATGAAGGGACGCTTATCACCCACAACAATCACCTGTGAAATCAACGGATGCCCACGCAAGGGATCTTCCAGTGACGCGGGAGCGACGTTCTTTCCACCAGCGGTGACAATGATGTCTTTAGCGCGACCCGTAATTCGGACGTAACCATCGCGGTCAAGCGAGCCTAAATCACCGCTCTTGAACCAACCGTCCTCGGTAAAGGCCTCGGCAGTTGCCTCGGGATTGTTGTGGTAGCCGCGGAAAACCGATGGTCCCTTAATAAGGATTTCTCCTTCTTCGGAGATGCGCACCGATAGGGGAGGAAGCGCTGGCCCAACGGTCCCGATCTTTGATAAGCGGGGTGTATTCACAGAAAGAGGACCCACAGTTTCTGTAAGGCCATAACCCTCCAAAACAGGAAGGCCTAATCCGGTATAGAAATGGGCAAGTCTTTGCGATAGTGGAGCGCCACCGGAGATGATGTAGTGGGCGTTGCCGCCAACAAGCTGCAGAATCTTCGAATAAACCAAGCGGGTAGCGGCAGCGTGCTGCATCTTCAGTCGGCGTGAGGGGCCTTCGGGAGTTTCAAGTGCCTGCGAGTATTCGACAGCGACGTTTGCAGCCCAGCGGAAAATCTTTTGCTTTCCGCCGCGACCGGCCTTCGCATCTGCTGAGTTGTAAATCTTCTCAAGGACACGAGGAACAACAAGCAGATATGAAGGTTTGAAGGTCGCCAGGTCCGAGAGCAGATTCTTGATATCAGGGGTGTGGCCAAGGATTCCTTCGCCGCTGAGTTGGAATACCTGTAGGAAACGCGCGAAAACATGGGCGAGGGGAAGGAAAAGGAGCAAACGCGAATCCTGTCCCATGGCGATTTCGGGCATCCACGCATGGGAGTTGAGCGCGAGCTCGGTAAAATTGCCGTGGGTGATTTCAGTGCCCTTCGGGCGTCCCGTTGTCCCCGAAGTGTAAACAATTGTTGCCAGGGTATCGGTAGTCAGTGCTTGAGTTCGGGCTGCAACAGACGCGCGTGGCACCGTGATACCCGCATCTCGGATGGTCTGCATTGCTTCCGCGTCAAGGGAGAGCACGGTGATGTCATCTTTACCAAGACGGTGACACGCGTCCAGCGCCAGTTCACGCTGGGTGACTGTTTCCGTCACTATTGCACGGACGTCTGCATCTTTGATGATGTACTCAATCTGTTCGCCCGAGGATGTTTCATAAATTGGAACGGGGAGTAACCCCGCGGTCCATGCGGCAAAGTCTAGGAGCGTCCACTCGTAGCGTGTTCGTGACATGATCGCGATTGCATCACCGTAGTTGAGCCCCAGACCGATGAGTCCAGCTGCGGTGGTCTGGACGTCTTCGTAGAACTCTGCTGCAGTCATGTTCTGCCACGTCGACCCCATTTCGAGCTTGCGTGCAATCAGCGGGCGTCGGGGTGCACGCTGGACGCGCTTGGCCAGAAGGTGGGGGATTGTCGTGTGCTCATCAATACGAACCAAGACGGGCGCATGCCATTCCAAAGCGTGGGTTTCACCGTCGATAACGTCTTCGTTACCTGGGGCGGGCTCTGCGGGTAAAACGCTGGTGTTCTCGGCTGGAAGTTCCGTGTGTGCGGGTGTTTCAGACATGCCTTCAGTCTACGTGGCCAGAAGCGTGAGAATGGTGTTCTTTCCAACGAGAACCCCATGATGTTTTATGTCCTGCTGCAATTGCGCGCTTTTGTTGCGTAGCAATCTTCTTCACGAGGCCCTGCTGGGTGATCCATCCCAAGAGATGAGGAGTGGTGGGATCCTCATCCACGACCGCGAGTGCCCATGGATTGTCGTCTGCACTCATGCGAGAAAGGACCAGAGAGGGGCGGGCTGATTGAGGTAATGAAGAAGATGCGTCTAGAGCAAGAGAAGCGATTTGTGTGTGTGGCGGAAGCCCTCGTGAAAGGAAAGAACCAAGTTCGTTTACAGTGAGCATCCCCAAGTAACGGGGCTGATCGCGATAGCGATCCGTCGCGGCGATGACAGGAAGAGATGGGACAGATGCTGCTTGGAAATACTCCTGCGCCTGTAGAAGCGTCATGTCATCAGTCAATATCCGGCTTGGCTTTGTCATGAGTTGACGCGCGCTTCGGCGGCCAAGCAGGGTGTCGTCAACGGGCTCGTGGAGGACGTCACCTCGGCGGCGAAGCTTCTCTGTGTAGATCGTTGAACGGGTGAAAAGCCGCGAGGTGAAGGTGGCGATGATGACAGCCAGCATCATTGGTAAAACCAAAGAGTATTGACCTGTCATCTCGACGATGATGAGAACCGCAGTCATTGGTGCGCGTGCTGCTCCAGCAAAAGCTGCTCCCATCCCGATGACGCCAAAGATCGCGCTTTGAGAAACTGCCCAAGGGGAAACGAGTTGGCCGAAGATCATCCCCGTCATTGCCCCCATAAAGAGTGTTGGGGCAAAAACTCCTCCTGATCCGCCGATACCGATGGTGTAGGAGGTATAGAGAATTCTTCCGACTAATAGAAGAGCGAGGAAAGGTATCGAGTAAGAGCCAAAAATCGCGGAAATTTCGATGGGGTAGCCCGAGCCGTACATGTAGGGAAAAGCGATAAGTGCGGCTCCTAGAGCGATGCTCAAGACGCCTGCGCGGCACCAGTTGGGGAGGGGGATATGCGCCCAGAGGGCATCAATCCAGTCCTCGCTGAGATAAAGGAACTTTGAGAAAGCGAGTCCGACAAGTCCCGCGATGACACCGAGGATGGCGACCCACCCGATATCGGGAAGTGACTGCAAGGGGAAAGACCCACCTAAATCAATGAGGGGGTGATCTCCAACGGCGGCCCGCGTAACCAATGACGCAAGGACAGAGGACACGACAACGTAGCCAAAGGCCTCGGCAGTGAATTGGGTAAGGATCACTTCCAATGCAAAGAATGCGCCAGCTAGGGGAGCATGGAAAGTTGCTGCGATTCCGGCCCCGCTGCCACAGGCTGCTAAAAGGATCACTCGTTCCTTGGGAAGATGCAGGAGCGAGGCAAAAGATGAACCTAAAGAAGCGCCAATCTGGACGATTGGGCCCTCTCGCCCTGCGGAGCCTCCTCCTCCGATGGTGAGGGCAGAAGCGAGTAGTTTGACGATTGCGACTTTTGCGGGGATATATCCCCCTTTTTGCTGGACAGCCAGCATGACCTCGGGAATCCCGTGTCCCTTTGCAGAAGGGGCAAAACGTGAGATGAGCGGCCCGTAAATGAAAGCCGAGATCACGGGAGCAATGAGGAGAAATATCCAGGCCGGAATGCCAAGGCGCCCGTGTGCCTGGCCGATGTGCTGCGTGTAGTCCCAGTACCCGGTGCTGACCCAGGTCCACGCGCCAATCATGAGATTGAAGAGGACTGCTGCGGATCCGGCAATTGTGCCGACGATTGCTGCGGCAATAGCAAGCGCGCTTCTATGCGCGGTGCACAGGCGGCCGATGCGCGAAGCAAAAGTGTCTGGGGCTGAAGTCTGAGGATCGCTCACTTAGACATAGTAGGTCCGCTCACCTGCAGCTGAGTGGGACTTGGGTGTTTGTGAATCGCTAAAAGATTCTCTGTGATGGAGATCATAGGGGGAAATGGTGGATTCCCGTCGTACTTGGGACTGCTGACACCGCGAATTAGTCCTTCGAGGCAATAGGCTTGAGGAGTAACGATCATCAGGTCGTTGCGGCGAAGGATAGCCGCACGAAATAACTGAAGGAGTGCCCACAATGGCAGAACCTCGTATTGTCACCGTCACCGGTGCAGCCGGAAACATCGGTTACGCCCTTCTTTTCCGCATCGCTTCGGGAGCCGTGTTCGGTCCGGATACTCCCGTTAAGCTCAACCTGCTGGAGATCCCCCAGGGCGTGAAGGCCGCTGAGGGCACCGCAATGGAGCTTGATGACTGTGCATTCCCGCTGCTCGCAGGCGTGGATATCTACGATGATCCCAAGGCTGCATTCCAGGGCACCAACGCCGCCTTCCTGGTTGGCGCAATGCCTCGCCGTGCTGGCATGGAGCGTGCTGACCTCCTCGAGGCCAACGCCGGTATCTTCGGCCCTCAGGGCAAGGCCATCAATGACGGCGCTGCTGAAGACGTGCGCGTTCTGGTTGTTGGCAACCCCGCAAACACCAACGCAACCATCGCAGCTCACGCAGCCGGTGACGTTCCCGCATCGCGCTTCACCGCAATGATGCGTCTGGATCACAACCGTGCAATCTCGCAGCTGGCACACAAGACCGGTGCAGCTGTTGCCGACGTGAAGAACTTGGTCGTGTGGGGCAACCACTCCGCAGATCAGTACCCCGACGTCTCCTACGCAACTGTTGCAGGCAAGGCGGCAACCGAGCTTGTTGACGAGGCCTGGCTTGCAGATTACTTCCGCCCGACCGTTGCCAAGCGCGGTGCGGCGATCATTGAGGCACGCGGTGCATCCTCTGCTGCATCTGCCGCAAATGCCGCAATCGATCACATGCACGATTGGGTACTGGGAACCCCCGCCGGAGAGTTCACCACCGCTGCAATCATGTCCGATGGCCAGCACTACGGTGTTCCCGCAGGCCTGTGCTTCGGCTTCCCTGTCACCTCCGACGGTGGCGAGTGGAAGGTTGTCGAGGGCCTCGAGGTTTCTGAGGCAACTCGCGCTGGCATCGATCACAACATTGCTGCTCTCCAGGACGAATACAATACCGTCAAGGAGCTCGGCTTCATTAAGTGAATCTCGCCGAAACGTACGGTTTGATCAAGAGTCGGTTCGCCTGACTTTCTTGGTCTAACGGCTTGAGGGGCGCCGCATTGCGGCGCCCCTTTTATCTACTTACGCGTTGCTTTCATGCCTCATTTCTCTGGCGCATAACGCGCCGCCGCGCTGGGGTTGAGCCGGCTTTTGGCCTCGAGGCCAGAGCCTCCCAAGCCACGCACCCGCAGAAGAAAAGTCCTGAAGTCAAGGCAATGCACCCACCCGAGGACAGCTCGGCAACAAGAGAAATCCCGAAACCGCAGGCCGAGATCGCAAGAGCAGCGAACACTGAAACGACCATCAAGACTCCGGGTCGGGTAATGAAGCGCATCAAACCGGCGCTTGGCGCAACCAGTAAAGCCAGTGGAAGCAAAGTTCCTTCCGCGGGAATCATAACGATGACACAAACCGTGATAAGAGCAGAGACAAGCGCGTCGGTGAGTGCATAGGCGCCGGGGGAAGAGCGGAAAGCTGCTCGGTAGCCCTGTGCGTCGAAAGACAAGAGGAGAATATGGCGTCCGCGCAGGGCAAGAATACATAGCGCGCAGACCAATGCCATGCCTGCAAGCACAATATCCACCGGAGTAACGGTCATGATTGAGCCCGTGAGGAAACTCGAAATCTGCAAGGGTAAGGGGGCAAACCATTTCGAAAGGAAATAGCCCAAGGCAAAACTGAATGTCAAGACGACTCCGGCAGCGCCGCCTCCCGAGACTCCTGGGATTCGTGCCAGGGTGCTCATCAACGCAGACAGCGGCAAACACAAACCCAGCGCGCCCAAGAAAACGCAGAGGGCAAGAATGCTGTGATCCCTGGTGAAAACGGATGCACACACGACACCGATCACCGCGCCCGGAAAGGCTCCGTGCGTGATTGACTCAGCAAAAAACACGCGCCCGCGCAGGACGGTCATCGTCCCAACAATTCCGGAGAGAATTCCTAGCAGCGCCAGTTCTAACAGAGGAAGGAGAAGGATCGCTAACATGTCCGAACTTTCTTTCGTGCTCTGTACAGTCCGACGATGAGTGCGCATAGAGCCACTTGGGTCAGAGCAACCGAGGCTTGGGGTGAAGTAGGCCTGGAAAGGTGAACCAGGAGAGTTGCTATCCCCAGCGCCCCACCCGCGCAGGAAAGAAGTACCGAATAGGCCAGCATCTGCCTCGGCGATGAGGAGAGGAGACGCGCGGCGAGTGCGGGGACAATGAGGTACCCCACGACCAAAAGAACACCGATTGCCGAGGCCCCCGCGACGACGATTGCGCACATCGCGGCGTTGAGGCAGACATCGCACAGCGTCGTGGGTACTCGCGCGGCGAGTGCTCCCGCACTGTCAAAGGCGCACATGAGCTGAGCGCGCCACGAAAGAACGACTAGGACGCAGGCAAAAAGGCAAAAGATGAGGGAAATCGCCATGCGCTGGGGCGTAACTTCCAGAAGGCGGCCAAACATCAACGCCTCCATTTGGCCCGACATATCGCCCTTTTTGAGGGAAATGATGACGCCGAGCGCGAAGAAGGAAGTCAGGACGACTGCCGCAGCGGCCTCGTGCGCGCGGTGGCGCATCGCCCAGGTCAATGCGGCAGCAACGAATATCGCGCAGATTCCCCCGCCTGCGGGGATCCAATCGATACCGCCGAAAACTGCGCCGACGACAATCCCGGGGAAGATCGAGTGAACCGATGCCTCGGCGCCGAATTGCCAGTTGCGCAGATTGACCAGGGTTCCAACCGCGCCCGCTGCAATTCCGAAGAGAACAAGGAAGAGCAGGGGGCGGAGGAAAAAGGGAGAGAGCCACAGGGGCGGAGCGCTTACGATCGCGTTAAACATTGTTAATCCCGCCGAAAGCTTCATTGATGATTTCCGGACGGAAAACCTGGGAGGTTGGCCCGTAGGCAACTTGGCGTCCAGCCACGATGAGGCTCTCATCGCACACTTCGGTTGCGACCCGATAGTCATGGGTTGAAATCATGAACGCGGTTCCCTGAGCTTTTGCTTGGTTGATGAGCGAGAGAAGAGCTTCGCGGTTGGGCTCATCCAAACCGTTGAAAGGTTCGTCAAGCAATACCATGCGAGGCTTGGCGACCAAGGCGCGCGCGACCAGAACGCGCTGGCGTTGGCCGCCGGAAAGGGTCCCAAAGCGCTCGCGGGCACGCTCGACTAAACCAATCTGTTCTAATGCTGCACTGACCGCTTCTTTCTGTTCACGACTGAGTGGACGGAGAAGCTTTGTCTTGGGGTACATTCCCATTTCGACGACCTGACGAACGTTGATTGGGAAACTCAAGTCGATATCACTGTTTTGCGGGACGTAGCCGAGGAAATCCAGCGGGCAGCTCACTTCTCCAGATATGACTTGAGCGCTTCCCAAGAGCGCTCGCATGAGCGTTGTCTTTCCCGATCCATTTGGACCGATCAAGGCGAGGGCATGTCCGGGGCTGAGCGAGAGGGTGATTCCCGTCAGGACCGGTGTCTGGGAGTATCCGATGCTGGCATTTTTGGCTGAGAAAACAGTGGTGCCAGCATCGCGGCCCTCGTTAGGCTCCGAAAACATATGAGCGTCTGCGTTCATTATGCTCGCTTAACGCTTGAGTTCTGAAGGCAGAGGGGGGATCGTTCCGTCCCAGGCTTTTGTCATGGTTGTGACGTTATGGATGATCGAGCCGATGTAGGTTTCGCCTTCACTGCCCACGGGTCCAAGGGAATCTCCATAGAGCGCGTCGTCGCCGATGATGGCTTTGACTCCCGCGGCGCGTGCAATCGTTTCAATTGACTTCGAGTTATTGGAGTTCTCTGCGAAAATCGCGCTCGCTCCAGATTTCTTCACTTCCTCGCTTGCCTGTGCGATGTGCTCAGCGGTTGCATCCTGTTGTTCATTGAAATCAGAAAGTGCTGCACCGATGAAACGAATGCCGTAGCGTTTCGACAAATATCCGAAGGCATCGTGGGAGCTAAAGAGGACGCGCTTATCGGCAGGAACGCTGTTAAAGCTGTCCTTCGCCCACGCATCGAGGGAATCGATACGCTTTGCGTACTCTTCGGTTGCCGTGCTGTATGCCTCGGCGTGATCCGGGTCTGCTGCTGAGAGGAATTCACCGATGTTGCGGACCTGCAGGGCTGCGTTCGCTGGAGAGGTCCAGACGTGAGGATCGTAGGCGAACTCCGGCTCGCTCTCTCCTTCTTCCGGCGGGAAAGGCCAAGGTGCGGCCTCGACAGTGTGCGTGCCTCGCGAAACCGAGTAGGGGAGTTGCTTGTCGCGCTGTTCCTGACCCTGGGGATCCTTGAGGTCGGCGGCAGTGAGAATTCCCGAGGTCACTCCCATCGTTCCCTTGAACCCAGAGGCGCTCACGGCCTGATCCAGGAAATGCTCGAGGTCGACGCCCGAGACGAGCAGGACTTTCGCCGACGCAAGTGCTTGCAGTTGCTGGGGAGTCATTTCGTGCTCGTGTGCCGAGGCGTTGGGGGCAAGTAGACACGTGAGCTGAACTTTTGCGCTGGCTTGCTCGGCGGGGGCCCCAATATGGGATTGCGTTCCCGAGGCGTCAGTTTTATCGAGCGAGATGGAGTTTTGTGCCGAGGGCTGCTGCGCAATTTGGGTGACATAGTCGCAGATCTGGGTGGTGCTTGCGACGAGGGAGAGTGAGGTGGAGCCCGACTGTGAAGATGCAGTTGAGCACGCGGCGATCGAGGTCGCACCCAGTAGGCAGACTGCTGTGGCGGCAAGGAATGAACGCGAGTGAACGGCGGACATTTGAAGTTCCTCTTCAATTGGGGTGTTATCTAATTATGACTTTCTTTGCCAAAAAGTTCGCATAGCCGAACTTTGAGAAAGGTTATCGTAACTAAGTGAATTTAGCTAGGCCTTAGTTCCCACAAAACGGACGATTTTGGACGAAACCTCGGAAGTGGCCTCGTCGTGGGGTAAAGTAAAGGCAAAATTCGGGGATTACCCGGCTCACGACTTTGCAAGGACTCGCAATGGATACGCTCAATGACCTCCCACTGCGCCAGCTCGATCCCGAAATCCAGGCGGTTTTGGATAGCGAATTGGAACGCCAGCAGCACACGCTGGAATTGATCGCCTCGGAAAACTTCGTTCCGCGAGCGGTGCTTGAGGCGCAAGGCTCCGTCCTCACAAACAAGTACGCAGAAGGCTACCCGGGCCGTCGCTACTACGGCGGATGTGAGTTCGTTGATGTTGCGGAATCTCTGGCGATTTCGCGTGCAAAGGAAGTCTTCCAAGGCGCGGACTACGTCAACGTTCAGCCTCACTCGGGTGCCCAGGCAAATGCTGCAGCACTTATGGCAATGGCAAATGTTGGCGATACTCTTCTGGGCCTGTCTCTGGCACACGGAGGTCACCTCACTCACGGTATGCGCCTGAACTTTTCAGGCAAGAACTATCATGCAGTTGGCTACGAGGTCGATCCTCAGACGATGCGTATTGAACCCGAAAAAGTTCGCGAGGCTGCACTGCGCGAACGCCCGCAAGTGCTGATTGCGGGATGGTCGGCTTACCCGCGTCACCTGGACTTTGCAGCATTCCGCGAAATTGCCGACGAGGTCGGGGCTGTGTTGTGGGTTGATATGGCCCACTTCGCGGGCTTAGTTGCCGCCGGCCTGCATCCCTCACCGGTTCCTCACGCAGATATTGTGACCACGACTGTTCATAAGACTTTGGGCGGGCCTCGTTCGGGAATGATCCTGTCCTCGCGAGGGGAACAGTGGGGCAAGAAGCTTGATAGCGCGGTCTTCCCCGGTCAACAGGGTGGCCCCTTGATGCATGTGGTTGCCGCGAAAGCCATCGCGATGAAGGTTGCTCAGACCGAGGAATTCCGGGATCGCCAGCAGCGTACCTTGGACGGCGCTCAGGCCATTGCGCAGCGTCTATTGGCTCCCGATGCTCAGGCCGCAGGGATTCGCCTGGTGACGGGTGGTACCGATGTGCACCTCGTTCTGGTTGATCTAGTGAACTCTTCGCTGGATGGACAGCAAGCTGAGGACCTTCTCCATGAGGTTGGTATTACGGTCAATCGCAATGCCGTGCCTTTCGATCCTCGCCCGCCTAGGGTGACTTCCGGCCTTCGTGTTGGAACTCCCGCGCTTGCGACGCGTGGGTTTAGCGTTGCTGATTTCGAAGAGGTCGGCGACATTATCGCGACTGCTCTCATTCAGGGCGCAAGCGGAAGTGTCGATGTCGATGGATTGCGTGCACGCGTGCGCGCTCTCACCGATGCTCACCCCCTGTACGCGGGGCTCAACCAATGAGAGCTCCGTGGGAAGGCGATGCTCGCGTTCTGGATGGTACGGCGTGTGCGGCTCAGATCAAAGATGAGCTTCGAGGCCGAGTTCAGGCCTTGCGCGAAAAGGGAGTAATCCCAGGCCTTGGTACCGTCTTGGTGGGGGAGGACCCTGGTTCGGTCGCTTACGTGGCCGGTAAGCATCGTGACTGCGCGGAAGTGGGTATTGAATCGATTCGCGTCGATTTGCCCGCCGAGGCTTCGCAGGAGGAAATCCTTGCGGCAGTCGAAAAGCTGAACGCTGATCCCGCTTGCACGGGTTTCATTGTTCAGCTGCCACTTCCACGTGGCGTGGATACCAATCGAATTCTCGAGGCGATCGATCCGGATAAGGACGCCGATGGCCTGCACCCGACAAATCTTGGGCGACTCGTGTTGCGGGGGAGTGAGCCTATTACCTCTCCACTGCCGTGCACCCCGCGCGCTGTTATCGAGCTGATCGAGCGCAATGGGATCGATCTCAATGGTGCGGATGTGTGTGTTGTTGGGCGAGGCGTCACGGTTGGGCGATCAATCGGGCTTTTGCTGACGCGCAAGGACGTCAATGCCACAGTGACTATCTGTCACACGGGGACCCGCGATTTGGCGATGCATACTCGAGCTGCGGATGTTGTTGTCGCAGCAACAGGCTATGCAGGGCTTGTTACTCCTGATATGGTGCGACCCGGCGCGGTGGTTCTTGATGTCGGTGTCTCTCGCGTGGTGGACCCAAACACTGGGAAAGCGCTTTTGATGGGAGATGTTGCTGATGGTGTTGATCGCGTTGTTGCTTGGCTGTCCCCTAATCCTGGGGGAGTGGGGCCGATGACGCGCGCTCTCCTTCTGATGAATGTTGTCGAGGCCGCGGAGCGCTGCGTGAAGCGCTGAGCATTCGCCTCGTCGATCTCTTCACACTGAAAGCCTGGGTTGTCCCCCAGGCTTTCAGTGTGTTCTGCATCACATGTGACGAATATTTCAGGAATATATTCTTTTGTTTACTTATCGGACAAATTTGCTTGGCCTAGTCCGATCGTTATATTCCGCGGGAATAAGGGACTTTTGTCCGCATATTTATGCAATCTGAGCATTTTCACAGCTTTGGATAAGTGATTTTTCTGAAACGAAGTGGTACGCTTGTTCCATCTCCAGGTGATCTAACTCATGATGCGATGAAGCAGAAGAGGACCACAAGAAATGCAACCAAGTGTAACTTCCGAGATCGGGCGCTTGCGCCAGGTGATTATCCATCGCCCCGGACGCGAAATGCTGCGCCTGACCCCATCGAATATGGAACACCTCCTTTTCGATGACATGCTTTGGCTTGAGCACGCTCAAGCAGAGCACGATGACTTCGCGAACTCCCTGCGCACTCAGGGAACGGAGGTCCTCTACTTCCAGGATCTGCTGGCCGAAGCAATGGATATTCCTGCCGCTCGTCAGCACGTTCTGACCTCGGTATTCACCGAAGAGAGCCACGGCGTTGCGATCGCTGAGGCAATGCGCGCTTACGGTGAATCTCTTACGGGAGCTCAGCTGGCAGAACTCATGGTCGCAGGCCTGACCAAGGAAGAATTCGCCGAACTCAACCTCGGCCCCATCTCTTCCGTGATCTACGACGCAATGGGTCCGACTTCCTTCATCGTTGCCCCTCTGCCGAATCACCTCTTCACTCGCGACACCTCCTGCTGGGTTTACGACGGCGTTGCAATCAACTCGATGCGCAAGGAAGCACGTCGCCGCGAGACCATTAACTACGAGGCAATCTACAACTACCTCCCTCGTTTCCAGGACCCCTCGATTAAGAAGTGGTGCAATGGCAACGAGGCAGGCCCGGCAACCGTCGAAGGCGGAGACGTCCTGGTTATCGGAAACGGCGCTGTGCTGGTCGGCATGAGCGAACGCACCACCCCCGCCGGTGTTGAGCGCATGGCCCGCCGTCTCTTCGGCAACAGCGAGGTCAAGCAGGTTATCGCCTTGGATATGGCCAAGGAACGTGCACAGATGCACCTCGATACCGTCATGACCCAGGCCGACTATGGAGTCTTCACGAAGTACGCGGGCATGGGAATGGTTGAATCCATGACCCTGACCTCCGACGGTGAAGGCGGTATTAAGGTAGCAGCCCACGATCCTCAGGACATGCACAAGGTCATCGCACACGCACTTGGCCTGGACGATATCAAGGTCCTGACTCCTCCGATGGACGCCCTCGCAGCAGAACGCGAACAGTGGAACGACGGTTCCAACGTCCTCGCTGGCGCCCCCGGCGTTGTCTACGCCTACGAGCGCAACATCACCACCAACGACTTCTTGACCGAAAACGGCATCACAGTGATCACTGTCCCAGGCGACGAGCTTGGCCGAGGCCGTGGTGGCCCGCGCTGCATGTCGTGCCCGGTCGTGCGTGAAGCGGTCTGAGCGGCCTGCCCTCCACGCGGAAGAAACAACAAAACTCTCTGAAAGGAAACAACAATGGAGTTCCCCCTGCACGGACGTCACTTCTTGAAGGAAACCGACTTCACCGTTGAAGAGTGGCTCTACCTTCTGGATCTGGCAGCCGAACTGAAGGCCGCAAAGAAGGCCGGCCGCGAGGTTAAGTACCTCGTTGACAAGAACATCGCACTGATCTTCGAAAAGACCTCGACCCGTACCCGCTGCTCCTTCGAGGTTGCAGCATACGACCAGGGCGCACACGTCACCTACTTGGATCCCACTGGCTCCCAGATGGGCCACAAGGAGTCCGTCGCCGACACCGCTCGCGTTCTCGGCCGCTTCTACGACGGCATCGAGTTCCGTGGCAAGAAGCAGGCACACGTTGACGAGCTCGCCGCTCTGTCCGGTGTTCCGGTGTGGAACGGCCTGACCGATGACTGGCACCCCACCCAGATGCTCGCTGACCAGCTGACCATGCTCGAAGCCTCCGGCAAGAAGCCGAACGAAATCAGCATCGCTTACGTGGGCGACGCCCGCAACAACGTCGGCAACTCGATCCTCATCTCCTGCGCCATGATCGGCATGGATGTCCGCATGGTTGCCCCCAAGGAGCTCTTCAACTCTCCCGAGGTTGTTGCAGCTGCTGAAGAGCTCGCAGCAAAGTCCGGTGGCAAGGTTCTCGTCACCGACAACATCGAAGAGGGCGTCAAGGGCGCAGACTTCATCTACACCGACATCTGGTTGTCGATGGGTGAAAGCAAGGAAAAGTGGGATGAGCGCATCGCTCTGCTCCGTCCCTTCCAGGTCAACGCAGAGCTCATGGCAGCAACCGGCAACCCGGATGTCAAGTTCCTGCACTGCCTGCCTTCCTTCCACGACATCAACACCACCGTTGGCCAGGACATCTTCGAGAAGACCGGCATGGGCAACGGCCTGGAAGTGACCAACGACGTGTTCGAGTCGCCCGCTTCGATCGTCTTCGATCAGGCTGAGAACCGCATGCACACCATCAAGGCCGTCATGGTCGCCACCCTCGGAGAAGAAAAGTAACATGCGCATCGTAGTTGCACTGGGCGGTAACGCCCTCCTCAAGCGCGGCGAAAAGCCGGACGCTCGCAACCAGATTGAAAACGTCAACCTGGCAGCAGAGCAGCTCGCTAAGCTCGCAAAGGACCACGAACTGGTTATCACCCACGGCAATGGCCCGCAGGTTGGTGTCCTGGCACTGGAATCCGCATCCGATGCTCGTCTGTCCGAGCCCTACCCCTTCGATACGCTGGGTGCAGAAACCCAGGGCATGATCGGCTACTGGCTCCAGCAGGGCGTCAAGAATGCTCTCCCCAGCGCCAACGTCATGGCTTTGATCAACCAGACTCTGGTTCTGGCCGACGATCCCGCCTTCGCAAACCCCACCAAGTTCATTGGCGAGGTTTACTCGAAGGAAGAAGCTGAGAAGCTTGCCGCAGAGCGCGGTTGGGTTGTCAAGGCTGACGGTGAATACTTCCGCCGCGTCGTGGGTTCGCCCAAGCCGCAGCGCGTGATTGAAACCCCGCTCATCAAGGTCCTCCTTGATGCCGGTGCCACGGTGATCTGTGGCGGTGGCGGCGGCGTTCCGGTCGTGCGCAATGGCGAAGGCAAGCTCGAAGGCGTCGAGGCTGTTATCGACAAGGACCTCACGGCAGCTGTCATGGCAGACTCCCTCGAGGCGGACATGCTGATCATCCTGACCGACGTTGATGGTGCACAGCTTGACTACGGCACCCCCAACGCCCGTCGCATTGATCGCGCAACCCCGGCCGAGATGCGTGGATACGGATTCCCCGCTGGCTCAATGGGCCCGAAGGTCGAGGCCGTGTGCCGTTTCGTCGAGCTGACCGGCGGCGTCGCTGCAATTGGTCGCCTCGAGGATGCCACGAAGATCATCGCCGGTGAAGCCGGCACGATCGTGACGCCCGACGGAACCTACAACGCCTGATAAGGCTCAATAGCACTTCCGCTTCCCCCTCACGCTCCACACACCTCCCGAGGGGGAAGCGGACCCAAGGGCCACAGTGCCCAAGGGAACCAAGCTTCTTCGGGGAACCGAAGAAGGGCGGGAAAACCCGCCCACTTGGAGATCGCCAACCTTGGTTGGCAACTGTTTCGAGAGCGGTTTTCTCCGCCATCCCTCAAAGAAATTTGGGGATAAATTAACAACACACTCACAAGGGAGTGAACACAATGACGAAGATCGTCAATTCCTGGAATGATTTCGATCCGCTGAAGCACGTTATCGTTGGCCGTGCAGACTTCTCCGTAATTCCGCCCGAAGAGCCCGCAACCTCCGAAAAGGTTCCGGTTGACTCCGAGATGCGCGGCATGTGGGGACCCCGTCCTACCGCCACCGTTGAAGCAGCTAACGAGCAGCTCGACAACTACGTTAAGATCCTCGAAGGCCTCGGCGTCAAGGTTGACCGCCCGACTCCTCTGCAGTGGAACCAGGAGATCAAGACTCCCGACTTCCGCACCGAGTCCGGCTTCACCCAGATGCCTCCTCGTGACATCCTGCTCACGATGGGCAACGAGATCCTCTCTTCAGCAAACTCCTTCCGCTGCCGCTACTTCGAGTACCTGGCCTACTGGCCGCTCATGAACGAGTACTTCGAGCAGGACCCCGAGTTCCTCTGGACCCAGGCTCCCCGTCCTCGTCTGACCGACAAGTCCTACAAGCACAACTACTACGATGAGCGCATCACCATCGAGGAGCGCCTCGTTCGTACCGCTAACAAGGACTTCGTGACCACCGAGTTCGAACCCATGTGGGACGCAGCTGACGTCATGCGCGTTGGTAAGGACCTGTTCATCCAGCACGGCCTCACCACCAACCGCAAGGCAATGGAGTGGTTCAAGCGCTACTACCCCGATTTCCGCGTTCACGCTGTGAACTTCCCCGGTGATCCCTACCCGATCCACATCGACGCGACCTTCGTGCCGCTGCGTCCGGGCTTGGTCATCAACAACCCCCACCGTCGTCTGCCCGAAGAGCAGCGCAAGATCTTCGAAGCCAACGATTGGCAGATCGTTGACGCCGCAGATCCGGCACACACCACCCCGCCGCCGCTGTGCTACTCCTCGGTGTGGTTGTCCATGAACTGCTTGGTCATCGACCACAAGACCGTCTGTGTTGAGGCCTCCGAGGTCCACCAGATGGAGCAGATGGACAAGCTGGGCATGAACGTCATCCCCGTTCCCTTCCGCGATGCTTACGCATTCGGCGGCGGCCTGCACTGCGCGACCGCTGACGTCTACCGTGAAGGTGGCTGCGAGGATTACTTCCCCAACCAGGTCGACGATCCCACGCTGGTCTGACGATCTAAAGGCTAGGCCCCCCCGATTCCTCCAATTCTGTATCGGGGGGGCCTAACCCCTATCTGCACAAGAATTCCCCGGTGGTGAGTGTCGTGACTAGCCGGGGAGTAACGGGGACGTGGTTGCCCAACAGGGAACGCTAATCGAGCTTGTTGTTCCCCTTAGCCCGCGGACCTGGTTCTGCTGAAGCATTAACACTTCCAGGTTTTAGAAAGGACGAAGATGTCCACAGAATCCAGCTACAAAATGAACGACAAGCTCGGTGTCATCGCTATCCTCATTGCTGCTACCGGTATGGCAATGGTTGGTACCTTCTCGCGTGGCGCCACTAAGGGACTGATCCCCGAAGATAAAGCGGTTATCGGTTCGTTCTTGTCCTTTGGTCGTATGACCACCGCGATGTTTGGCTTCCTGATCATCGCAATTATCACCGGAAAGTTCCACGATCTGTGGAAGGCTAAGGTTTCCTTCTCGGTCATCATGGGCGGCGTGAGTATTGGCCTGTCTCTCGGTTTCTACATTTCGTCGACTCTGATGACGTCGATTGCAAACGCAGTCTTCTTGATCTACACCGGTCCTTTGTTCTGCGCGATTTTGGCCCGAATCTTCCGTAAGGAACACATCAGCCTTATGGCGGGCGGATTCCTGGCAATGGTCTTCATCGGCATGCTCATGACCATAGGAATCATCGACTGGGAGAACGGACACCTGAGCTTCGGTCTTGACCTTTCAGGTGCCAGCGCAGAGTACCCGCAGAAGCCTCTTGGTGACCTCTTCGGCTTCCTCTCCGGCGTTTTCTACGGCCTCTCGATGTTCTTCTACGGCTACCGCCGCGATATGGACTCCACCGTTCGTGGATTCTGGAACTTTGTCTTCGCAGCCAGCGCTGCACTCGTCATGAGCATCATTCTGCGTCCCTGGCACGGCGTCGCATCCTTCACCGCTTCGAACTGGAGCTGGGCCGTTGTTCTCTTCATCGTCTGTGGTTTGATCGCCCTTGGTTCACTTGTTGTCGCTGGCCGTAACCTTGTCGCTGTGAAGATCTCGACGATCTCCTACTGGGAATGCCCGGTTGCAATTGCCCTTGGCATCTTCGTTTGGGGCGAGAGCATGACCGTCATTGGTGCCATCGGTGGCCTGCTGATCATCGCCGGCGGCATTGGTCCGATCTTGTTCAAGGATAAGACCACGGCTCCCGTAGAGGAGGGGGATGCACTTCAGGAGGTCGAGGCGCGATGAGTGGTCAAGCACAGTCTGATAGTGGCAGCGAACACCACACACTTCTCCATCACGAAATGAGCACCGAAGAACACGAGAAACTCAAGACTCTCAGGCGCGCTGCTGGCGCCTCGTTCATCGGTAACTTTATTGAGTGGTTTGACTACGCCTCGTACGGCTACCTGGCAGCTGTTATCGGTACGGTCTTTATCCCTTCCGAGGATAAGAACATCCAGCTGATCTCAGCATTCGCAATCTTCGCAATGTCCTTCATCCTACGACCTGTTGGTGGTCTCATCTGGGGTATCTGGGGTGACAAGTATGGTCGTCGATCGGCCCTTTCCTGGTCGATCCTCATCATGTCGGGTTCGACATTCCTAATTGCGTTCCTGCCAGGACATAAGACAATCGGTCTAGCTTCAGCCATCTGCCTTCTCGTCCTCCGTATGATCCAGGGCTTCTCGGCCTCGGGTGAATACGCTGGAGCGGGAACATTCCTTGCAGAATATGCACCGCCGAAGAAACGCGGTATGTATACTGCGCTGGTTCCCGCATCGACTGCAGTTGGTTTGCTGGCCGCATCGTTCTTGACCGCCTGCCTCTTCCACTTCCTGTCGGATGCACAGATCGAATCGTGGGGATGGAGGATCCCATTCCTCCTTGCAGGTCCCCTCGGGATGATCGGCCGCTACATCCGACTCCACCTGGAAGACTCGCCAACCTACATTGCGATGAAGGAAGCGATCAGCGGAGGACACAAGCAGAGCGTACCAATGTCGAAGGTCCTCAGGGACCACACCCGTACGATTTGTGTCTCCTTCGGTGTGGCATCGCTCAATGCAGTCGCCTTCTACCTGTTGCTGAGCTACATGCCGACCTATGTTGAGCAGGAACTTGGCTTCTCGTCAGATTTGGCTACAGCACTGTCGACTGCACCGCTGATTGTCTACATCGGCTCGATCATGGTGATGGGTCACCTGTCAGATACGCACGGACGGCGAAAGATGCTGCTGATTGCATCGGTTGCCTTCATCGTCCTGACAGTTCCGATCTTCATGCTCATGGGAACTCGTAACGTCTGGGTCGTCCTTCTGTGTGAAATTGCATTTGCAATCATGCTGACGATCAACGACGGTACCTTGGCGACCTTCCTCGCCGAGTCTTTCCCGACCGAGGTTCGCTACACCGGATTCGCATTGTCCTTCAATACGGCGAATGCTCTTCTTGGTGGAACCGCTCCGACAATTGCCACGGCACTGATCCAATACACGGGTTCGTCCCTGGCACCCGCCTACTACCTGGCGTTCATTGCCTTCTTGGCGCTCACTGCCATGCTTGCGATTCCACAGCACGCGACAAGTGCTCTCGATCGTGAGCAAGCGGAAAGCGCCCAGTCTCAGGGGTAACAGGAAGATAGAACTCGGAACCTTTGCACGGTGTTGCGACGGCAAAGGTTCCGAGTTCTTTTTCTCACCTATTTCAATCAGCAAAAGACATAGGTGGGGGATAGTATGACCGTTAAGCGCATAACCCTGAATAAATAAGATTTTTTAGGACGCTCGTACTAGAAAGGGGACCCAGATGTCTGCTGGCGCAATCTCGCACACTGCAAGTACGCGAAAAGGCTTCGATAAGCGCCAGCTGATCATTGACGCTGCTGCCACCTTGCTTCGTGAGGGTGGTCCGGAAGCGGTTTCACACCGTTCCGTCGCGCGGCTTGCCGGGTGCTCTTTATCCGCAACAACATACTATTTTGACGGTCTTGAGGATCTTCTTCATCAAGCGGGTCTGGCTAACATGAGTCGTTGGTCTGAGCGTGCCGAACGTGCTGCGTTTAGAGCTCGCAAGCTCAAGAGTGATGCTTCGGTAAAGGAACGGATCGATTTGATCCTTTCTGCGACGCTTCCTGATGATGAAAATCTTAAAGGACACTATGAGCAGCTCGTCTCCGCGGGCGGGGCGGCGCTTGTAGCCAGCGCATATCAATTCGGTCGTGTTCGACTCAATATTGCGGTAACAACTGTTTTGTCGGCGGTCGGAGTTGACCTTCCAGCTGAAGTTGTTATCGCCCTTGTTGATGGTGCTGCCGTTTCTGCGCTTTCTGAAGGTCGTGATGTTCGCACCACCGCCTTTGAGCTTCTTGATAGTGCATTACATAAATATTGGAAAATAGACATAGTTTAGGCGTGTGGATTGGCCTAAACGGAGGCTGCTTCCCGCAAGCTTTGCCTCCTTGTCCAATTAATGGGATCGTAAAAAGAAAGAAAAGTCTGCAATCTTGCCATTTCTGCTGCAAAATTTCTGCGATTGTGCTGGGAATGAATAGTATTGGCGATGCATAGTAGTACACTTGTACCACTAACTTGAGCTTAGGCTCAGGTCACAAAAGATTCGTAGGAGAATCGTTATGTTCTGGTCGCAACCTCAAACAAAAGAAGATTCTGCAGGTCCCGACGCGCAGCAATGCGGCGGTTGCGGGAAGGTCGCTGAGCGCACAGATCTCAAGCGTGGTCTGAGCGGTCGACACATGCAGATGATCGCCATCGGCGGTGCGATCGGAACCGGTCTCTTCGTCGCCTCGGGCGCTACGGTTTCAACGGCCGGTCCGGGGGGCGCGCTCGTCGCCTACACGGCAATCGGCCTCATGGTGCTTCTCTTGATGCAGTCGCTCGGTGAAATGAGCGCGCATATGCCGGTTGTTGGCAACTTCCAAACCTATGCCGCGCGCTTCATCAGCCCTTCTTTTGGCTTCGCGATGGGGTGGAACTACTGGTTTAACTGGGCCGTAACGGTCTCAGCTGACCTTGTCGCCTCGGGAATCGTCATGTCCTACTGGTTCCCGGACGTTCCGGGGTGGATGTGGGCAGCAGGCTTCCTTGTCCTTCTCACCGTTTTGAACGCGCTCAGTGCGCGGGTTTATGGCGAAGCCGAGTTCTGGCTGGCAACCATTAAGGTCGTGACCATCATCGTCTTCCTGGTCTCCGGTGTTGCCATGATCTTCGGCATTCTGGGCAATGGCTCGCCTGGCTTTGCGAACTGGCGCATTGAAGACGCGCCCTTCCACGGCGGATTCTTGCCGATCGTCACGATCTTCATGATCGCCGGCTTCTCATTCCAAGGAACCGAGCTTGTTGGCGTTGCTGCAGCAGAATCAGGCAATCCTCACCGCGATGTGCCTCGTGCCATTAAGTCGGTCTTCTGGCGGATCATGTTCTTCTACATTGGTGCTATCGCCATCATCGGTACGCTGATTCCATTCACTGACCCGAACCTGTTGCGCAGCAGCGAATCGGATATCGCATACTCGCCCTTCACCCTGGTCTTCGACCGTTTGGGTATCGCAGCAGCCGCAGCCGTGATGAACGCGGTTATCCTGACCTCGATTCTCTCGGCCGGTAACTCGGGCCTCTATGCCTCTTCGCGAATGCTGCACTCGATGGCTCTCATTGGCCAGGCTCCCCGCGTTTTCTGCCACGTGACGAAGAGGGGAGTCCCGCTCAATGCGATGCTCGCTACTGCTGCCGTTTCGGCTCTGGGCTTCTGCACGGCGCTGGTTGGCGAGGGAACGGCATACACCTGGTTGGTGAGTATCGTCGGTGTCTCGGGAATCTTTATGTGGCTAGGCATTGCGGCATGCCATATTCGTTTCCGTCGCGCCTACCTGCTCCAGGGTTACAAGCTCGAGGACCTGCCATACCGCGCGCCATTCTTCCCCTTCGGACCGATTTTGGCTTTCGGTATGTGTCTGATCGTGCTTCTCGGCCAGAACTACGAGGCGATCTTCCTCGGCCAGATGTGGGAGATCATCTCGGCATACATTGGGGTCCCGCTCTTCTTGGTAGTTTGGCTGGGCTACCACCTCATTAAGAAGGACCGCATGACACCGCTTGCTGAGCTTGATGTTCGTGGAGTGACTCGCGAGCAGATCGAAGAAGATATCGAGCGCACCAAGCACTACGACGACTGATTCGATACGAACTAGCGCCGAGGTCTGAAATCCACTTGGGGTTTCCAGGCCTCGGCGCTCGCGTTTATTCAGTTTTCCGTACCCGCCAGCTTCTGTGCGTCAGTTGATTGCCGAGGCCGGGGTTGCGTGAGGTCAGTGCCAGCGGCCGTCAGCGCCCTTGTGCATTTCCTTGCCGTCGTTACCCCAGCAGCGAGTGGGGTCGCTTCCAAGAGTTCCAGAACAGCTCCAACCCAAGCTTGGGTCCTCGGTCTGAGTTTCAACCCAATAAGACTGCCCAGACGAGGAAGAACCGCCCTGTGAGCCGCCAGCAGAACTGCTTGACTGCAAGGCAGAGCCGCCACCGTTAGAACGCGAGCGGGTAGAGGAAGAGCCGGCCGAGCGAGAAGCCCCAACGCTGGACGAAGCAGCAGGGGCCTGCTCAGCTTCCCATTGGCCTCGTGAATCGCGAACCTGATTCGACTTCTCACTCAAAGCGTTCACAGCGTCGGTGAGTTTCTTTTCCTCATCGACGTTCCACTTGCGGTCATCGCCCACGTGCGAGCGATTCTTTACCGCTTCGCGTGCTTCATCAAGGGTCTTAGCGGTGTCGTCGATGGTGGACTGTAAGCCGTCACGGGTCGCATTGTCCTTGACTTTCCCATCGGTTTCACCCATGAGATTCTTCGCGTCATTCACGGCTTGATCTGCCTTGTTGGCAGCCTCATCAAGCTTCTTAACGGTTAGATCGTCGAGTTCACCCGCGATGGGGGCTAGAGCAGCGTTGAGCTTGTTGGTGGAGGTCTTAGCCTGATCGAGGACCTTCTTCAGCGACTCGATCTTCTCGTTACTGGCCTTTGCGTTGTTGGGAGCCTCAGTCAGAGCGGTAATAGTCGCGTCCGAATCCGCGTAAGCAGCTTTAAGGGCAGTTACGTTCTCTGACTCAAGGCCATATTCACCGGCCAGCGCAATGGAAGCCTGAGCAGACTCGCGGGCAGTGGTGAAGTCATTATCCACATCGACTAATTGAGCTTGAATATCCTTCACAGCCGCGGCAGTTGAATGCGCGGTAAAGGCATAAGCTCCGCTTGCTGCAATCGCGATGACGACCACTCCGGAGAGTGCAAGTATTCTGCGTTTCCGGCGGGGCGAGGTCGTTGCTTGCTGGTCGGGTGAGGGGGTGGGAATGGGATCTGTTGAATCGAGATCGGCGGAAGAAATTGAGTGCACGGGAAGATATCCTTAAAACCGACTACTGGATGTGTTGGGATATTTTCAGTGTACGCTCAGCAATTTTTGATGTGGTGAACTTGTTGTGTGATTTCTTCCCCTTCCTGAAGTTTGAGGATTCAGTCGCCCGCTCTATTTCCTATGTCGCGGCTTCGCCTGATTCTGAGTTGTTCGTCGCCCAGGAATGACTTTATCGAGAATCCAGATGATGGCACTTTGGACGAAAGAAACCTCTGTCACGATGTAGGCAATGGTCATAAGTGTGGGGAGAAAGAAAAACGTGATAGCGACATTGGATAGACGAAAGGAGCACTCTGACGCACAAAACAAGAGTGCTTTCGCGTGCATCAACGAATAGATGCTCAGTGCGGTGTAGGGGAGGAGTCCCCATTTATTGACAATGCTCTGTTTCTTTTGGGTGGAATAGTCTGTTTCTTTAAGGGCCCACAGCATGAAGTACTTAAATGCTGCAATACTCAGAAAGCCAATGAAAATTACCACGAGTGCGATGTCGTAATCGTGGGATAGGGATGAAGGCCAGAGCGCGGACGAATTCATGATTCAAGCATAAGTCGCTGTCGCAGTATGAGGTTCTCCTAGTTCTCGTCTTGGGGTGGGAGTGTTTGGCCTGGCGGTAGGTGTTTTTTGGCGTTGTCGAGCAGATTGGGGTCGGGTGTAAAGCAGAAAATGATGGTTTCTGGCGAGTTCCCCCAGCGTGAAAGAGTGATGCCAATGAGTTCGAAGGTCCCGGTGCCAGGTATTGTGACAGGCTCTCCTTCCACAAGGTCTCCTCCGTATGAGGGCAAGTCCACATCCTCGGGCCAACCGCCTCCGATGTTTGCCTTCATCTGTCCATTTTCAATTCGTGCGTCGTTGAGTATGAAGCTGGGAAATTGGCTTCCTCGAACTGGGCGGAAAATGGTATTGGAATGTACTGCTGCGGTTTGGCAGGGTTGCGACATGGGTTCCTTCACTTCGTAATGCTGTGTGCATCCGCCAAGTAAAAGTGGAATTGTGAGAGTGCTGCTCAGAAGCAGGGCTGTTGGCCGTCTTTTGACCATCACGGAATTTCTCCGATCGTGACATTGGGAACTCCCATGGCAGTCATCCTCCAAGCGGTCTTCGTCGACTAGTTCGCACACTACCTATCTATGCGCCGCTTCGAAGACGTTTTTCATCAATCGTCATCGAACTGCGATCAAGCCGTAACTGACGTGCAAGAGGAGCGATTCTGTGTTGCTCGACACAAAAAGCGCCCAAAAAACTCCAAAAAATTAAGACACGCCCCGAAAAGTCGCGGAAAAGCTGACAAAACTGGGATTCATTCCCTAATCTGTTCCCTGAAGCCACCAAAGTGGCATCCATAACCGACAAGAATGAGGTTTTTCTATGTCCGTCAACCGCACTGAACTTGTTGCCAAGATCGCCGAGCGCGCCAACATCTCGAAGGTCCACGCTGACGCCGCCCTTGCTGCGTTCCAGGATGTCCTCGTTGAGTCCCTGTCCAAGGGTGAGACCGTCAAGGTGACCGGCCTGCTCTCCGTCGAGCGTGTTGAGCGTGCAGCCCGCACCGGCCGTAACCCCCGTACCGGCGAAGAAATCAAGATCCCCGCAGGCTTCGGCGTCAAGCTCTCCGCTGGCTCCACCCTGAAGAAGGCTGTCGCCAAGTGACCTCAGCTCTGCGCTGAAATGCGTTGACGCAATCTTTTGCGTCCCAACGCACGCGTGAATAGTGTGCCCCGGTCTTCGCGATCGGGGCACAACTGTATCTCGCGCAGATCACACCCGCCTATTTCTCCTCGCCCCAAAGCTGGGTGTAAGCTGAAGGTGCACAAACTGCACACACAGGCGTGTTCGTTGCTTGGCCTCGTAACCCCATACTGAAGCGGCCACAGCCTCGCCCATGCCTTGCGATCCCAACATCAATGAGGAGTTTCAATGCGGATTGCCATCCTGCCCACCCCCGAAGATATTGCCGTCGTCGCAGCCGACCGCATCCAACAGCTCCTCGCGCGCAAGCCCGCCGCTGTTCTCGGCCTCGCAACGGGATCGACACCTCTTCCTCTCTACGACGAACTGACCAAGCGCTGTGAAGCGGGCCAAATCTCCTTCGCCCAGACCCAGTCCTTCAACCTCGACGAATACGTCGGCCTGCCCGAAGACCATCCCGAAGGCTACGCGAACTTCATCCACCGTTTCCTTGTTGACCGCGTAGATTTCCCCAAGGGAGCCGCGCACGGCCCCAACGTCTGGACCGGTGACAACGATCAGGCCGCCGCAGACTACGACAAGGCAATCCGCGACGCTGGCGGCATTGACCTCCAGATCCTCGGAATCGGCGCAGACGGACACATCGGCTTCAACGAACCCGGTGGCTCCTTCGCCTCGCGCACCCACGTCGATGTGCTCACCGAGCAGACCCGCCGCGACAACGCGCGCTTCTTCGACGGAGACATCACCAAGGTTCCGACCCACTGCATCACCCAGGGCCTGGGAACCATCATGGAATCCGGCGAAGCACTCTTGATCGCCACCGGTGCCGGTAAGGCCGAGGCCGTTCGTCAGCTGGTCGAAGGCGCGATTTCTGCACGCTGGCCTGCGACGATCCTTCAGATGCACCCCAATGCGGTCGTCCTCCTGGATGAAGACGCGGCAGTCGGCCTGGAACTGGCCGATTTCTACCGTGAGGTCTGGGCTAAGCACCAAGCGTAATTCCTGTATTCGCGGCCGTTTCTGATCCACATCGGGAGCGGCCGCGTCATACAATAGGGCACATGTCTTTTCTCGATGAACCCCAGGGACCTTCCGCGCCGCAGGGCCCGCAAACCCAGTCTTCGACAGGTTTGCTTGAGCGCACCGAGGTTGAACAAGAGAAAAGTCCCGGCGACGGCGATCGTTTCGCTCACTTCGTACGCCGCGACAAGGCTGATTCCTCAATGATCACGGGGCAACCCGTTGTTGCCCTCTGCGGCAAGGTCTGGATTCCCACCCGGGATGCCTCCAAGTATCCCGTGTGCCCCACGTGTAAGGAACTTCGCGATTCCATGGGCAAGAATGGGCGCAATTGGCCATTCTCTGATGGGGGAGATCAGGGAGGCAGTGCGCAGTGACTCCCGCCGCGCAAGGCCCCTCGCACGCTTCTTCTTCCGCAGTCAGTTCTCTTCCTCCCGCTTTTCCCCGGCGAGCGCCCTGGGGGACTGCGGGTAGCCTTCGAGCGTGGCAGGCTGCAGCCTTAGAACAGTACATGGCTGCCTCTCCCAAGGATTTTCTTGCCGTTGCAACGCCGGGAGCGGGTAAAACGACCTTCGCTCTGCGCATCGCGGTCGAGCTGATGGGCGCCGGAGTCGTTGAGAAAGTGACGATCGTTTGCCCGACCGAACACCTCAAGAGCCAGTGGGCCGAGGCCGCCGGCCGCGTGGGAATCCACATCGACCCCGCATTTTCGAACTCTCAGGGAATGGCGGGCTCACACTTTGACGGTGTAGCGGTCACCTACGCGCAGGTTGCCTCTAATCCCATGGTTCATGCCGCGCGCACGCGCCTCCACCGAACGCTGGTGATCCTCGACGAGATCCACCACGCGGGAGATTCCCTGTCGTGGGGCGATGGCGTTCGCGATGCGTTTGACGAGGCCACGCGCCGCCTTGCCCTCACCGGCACTCCTTTCCGCTCCGACACCTCCGCCATCCCATTCGTTCGCTACGAAGAAGACGAAGAGGGGATCAAGCGCTCTAAAGCCGACTTCACCTACGGGTACGGCGATGCTCTGCGCGACTTCGTTGTGCGTCCGGTGCTCTTCATGTCCTACTCGGGACAGATGTCGTGGCGAACGAATGCGGGAGATATCTACACTGCGCGCCTTGGAGAACCTCTCACTAAAGACCTCATGAAACAGGCGTGGCGAACCGCTTTGGATCCCAAGGGAGAATGGATGAGCGCCGTTCTCCAAGCGGCTGATCAGCGCCTGGAAGAAGTGCGTCGCCAAGTCCCTGACGCCGGTGGTCTGGTGATTGCCGCAGATCAAGAGAAAGCTCGCGCGTACGCTCGCCAGCTGCGCGCGATCACTGGGCATCGGCCAACCGTTGTCCTCTCTGATGACGCCGATGCCTCCGAGCGCATCGATGAGTTCCGTCAATCGACCGATAAGTGGATGGTTGCGGTGCGTATGGTCTCCGAGGGCGTGGACGTTCCCCGCCTGAGCGTCGGAGTGTACGCAACCAATGCCTCGACCTCCTTGTTCTTTGCGCAGGCAGTTGGGCGTTTTGTGCGCGCAAGGCGCCGAGGCGAAACTGCGACGGTTTTCATTCCTTCGGTTCTTCCTCTACTCAGTTTGGCTGGGGAAATGGAAGTTCAACGCGATCACGCGTTGAATCGTCCCCCCTCGAAAGAGGGGGACATGTGGAACCCCGAAGACGCCATGGTCGCGCAGGCGAACAAGACCGAGAGTGCCTCGAGTGATCTTCTCAACCAATTCGAAGCTCTGGGGGCGGACGCACAATTTGATTCCGTCCTCTTTGACGGCGCGGCTTGGGGGACCGAGGCCGATGTTGGCTCTGTTGAAGAGCAAGAATACTTGGGGATCCCGGGTCTCTTGGAACCCGAACAGGTGACGACGCTGCTTCGCGCGCGCCAAGAAGAACAGCTTGCGACCCAGCGCCGTGAGGCCAGTGCGAGGCGTGCGCGCGAGGATAACGCGAATATCCCCGCTCACCGCGTGCGCGCGGCAAAACGCAAGGAGCTCTCTCGCCTGGTTTCTTCATGGTCGAGGCGTTCAGGGCAAGCTCACGCGACGATTCACGCGGAACTGCGCAGGCGAGCCGGCGGCCCCGAGGTCGCTCAGGCCACAACCGAACAGATCGAAGCCCGTATCGCGCTCTTACGCGAGTGGTTTGTCGGGCGCGGGTAGGCGGTTTATCCGAGGCTAGCTGACTTGGAAACGATAGACAGGTGTGGGGCTGCGGTGAAAGGATTCACCGCAGCCCCACGGCCGCAAACAGCGCCGAGTCCTTAGACGTAACGCGTTGGAATAGCGGGTTCGCCTTCGGACAGACGCCATGCCTGGTAAGGCAATTCATTGCGCGAGCGCAAGTGACGAGCCTGTGCCTGAGCCAGAGCCTCAGAGCTCCAGCCCTCCTCCAAGATCTCACCGTCAACAATGAGTGGAACCTGCAAGGCGCGCGCGCCGTTTTCTTCAAAGAAGGCTGCAGCTTCTTCAGCGCTTCCCGTCACCAAGACTTCCTCGCTGGCGTATCCGTCTTCGTCGTAAAGACGACCGGCATACTTCTTACCAGCAACGGTGTTCTTCGAAGCCGACTTCTTTGCAACACCAACCATTGTGCCCTCGTGGTTTTCGCGAGAGACGAGCTTGTAGACCAAAGCAGCGGTCGGAACGCCCGAACCTGTGATCAGTCGCGTACCCACGCCGTAGGAGTCGACAGGAGCAGCGCCCAGAGCCGCAATAGCGTACTCATCCAAATCGGAAGTCACGGTGATCTTCGTCGAAGTTGCGCCCAAGGAATCCAGTTGGCCTCGAACGGTGAAAGCCTGGGCAACCAAGTCGCCACTGTCCAAGCGCACGGCTCCGAGCTCTCCACCTGCTGCGCGCGCGGCCTCGACAGCGGTCTTCACGCCCTCGGTGACGTTGTAGGTATCGACCAAGAGAGTTGTCGAGGGACCAAGAGAAGCGATTTGTGCGTCAAAGGCCTGGCGTTCGCTGTCGTGAAGCAGCGTGAAAGCATGTGCAGCAGTACCAATCGCGGGGATTCCATAACGCTTAGCGGACTCGAGATCCGAGGTTCCCGCGAAACCTCCGATGACGGCAGCGCGTGCCGCTGAGACCGCCGCGCGCTCATGGCCTCGGCGTGCCCCCATATCGAGGCAGGGACGCCCGTGAGCGGCGATCGTCATACGCGAGGCCGCAGAAGCAACCGCACAATCGTAGTTGTAGATCGACAGGAGGAGGGTCTCGAGGAGGGTGCATTCGGCGAAAGTGCCCTCGACGGTGAGTAAGGGAGAGCCTGGGAAATAGCATTCGCCTTCCGCATAGCCCGAAATCGTGCCCTTAAAGCGGAAATCGGAAAGATATTCCAGCGCGGTGTCTGAGACGATTTTCTTCTCAGCGAGCCACTGGATCTGTTCGGGGGAGAACTCGAAGCGCGCCATGGCCTCGAGAACGCGACCGGTCCCCGCGACGACGCCGTAGCGGCGGGTGGTGGGAAGGCGGCGCCCGAATAATTCGAAGACGCAATGTCGGTTGGCAGTTCCCGACTTCATCGCGGCATCGAGCATGGTGAATTCGTACATATCCGTCAGAAGCGACGTTTCAAATGATGCGGGCATACCTTAAATCTAATCGCCTTCGTGGAAATATGTGCAAGAAATGCCAAAAATGCAGACAGGAGGGCATTTCATGCGTAGGCTTAAGGTATGTCGGGCGTTCCTGTGACGGCGAAAAATCCCAATGTCGGGACCGTAAAAGCGTCGGTGCCGAGGTGGAACCTCATTGTCTGGGATGACCCGATTAACTCATTGGACTACATCGCCGAAGTCCTTCACCGGCACTTCGGCTACCCGCGTCCTACGTGCGAAGCACTGACTTTGCAAGTGCACAGTGATGGAAAGGCCATCATCGCCACTGGGCTACGTGAACGCGTCGAAGCAGACCTACAAACACTTCACGACTACGGAGTGCAATCAACATTGGAGCGTGTCACGTGATCGGCCCCTTTACCGTCTCACGACGGGGAATCAGCGCACCGATTGGAAGGGACTACAACCTTCTGATCCAGCAGCTGATTCACGAAATACTCGTGGTCTTAGACGACCCGGGGGATTTCCCTATGTTCTTATCCGCTGCGACCGGACTCGAAAGCGAGCGTGCAGCGGCTATCGATCCTGCCCTCGACTTCCTTCTTCCCCCCATGAGCGCAGATCCTCAGGAGGCTGCGCGGCTGCGCGCACTGACCGAAGACACCCTGCGTTCACAAAAATCTGCGCGTCTGCGCACCGTGTGTAACCAACTCAACGAAGTGCTGGTCGACGGGACGAACTACCTTGTTCTCGATGAAGAATCGACGTGGAACTGGCTGGGTGCTCTGACCGACATGCGCCTTGCTTTGGCCGGAGAACTCGGGATTCACGACGATTCAGACTTGATCCGGATTGAGACAATTGCTCAGGAAACACCTGAGGGAACACGCGAGCAAAGTGCAGCAGCCATCTACCTTTTGGTGACATGGTGGCAAGAGTCACTGCTCAAATCAGTGCATCTCCAGGGTGAAGCGAGTTAGTTTCATTGTATGGATAACGCGCCGATTGGTATTTTCGACTCTGGCCTGGGTGGGCTGACGGTTGCGCGTGCCATCATCGATCAACTTCCAGATGAAGACATCGTCTACCTGGGGGACACGGCTCACGCTCCCTACGGTCCGCGTCCGATCGCTGAAGTTCGCCAATTGACGCTGTGGGGCCTTGATCGCCTCGTCGAGGCCGGGGCGAAGGCGCTGGTTATTGCCTGCAACACTGCGACTGCTGCTGCGCTTTCTGATGCCCGCGAACGCTACTGGGTAGGCCAGCGCATTCCCGTCATCGAAGTTGTGACCCCCGCCGCGCGCGCTGCTGTCGTTGCAACACACAATCGCAAAATCGGCGTCATTGGAACTCAAGCAACTATCCAGTCGGAAGCCTATGTCAACGCTCTTGCTGCAGTTCCGGGTCTTCGAGTCTTCCAACAGGCCTGCCCGCTTTTCGTCCAATACGTCGAGGCCGGACAAACAGCAGGTCCCGAATTGGAAGGAATCGCCCGCGAATACCTTGCACCCCTGAAAGAAGCAGGCGTCGATACCTTGATTCTGGGTTGCACGCACTATCCGCTTCTCACCGGAGTGATCGGCCGAGTCATGGGGGACACCGTCCGTCTGGTAACCTCCTCGGCCACAACGGCCAATGTCACCTACAACGAGTTGGTTGACCGCGATCTGCTCCACGCGCCGCGCCTCGGCGCAGGTGATGAACCCCAGCATCAGTTCCTCACCACCGACGCCTCGTCACGCTTCCCGATCCTTGCCCGTCGTTTCTTAGGCCCCGAGGTCCAAAGCGTGAGTGAAGTTCCCGCCCTCCCCCTAGAAGGAGGCGCTCAATGAGGCTTCGTATCATTGGCTGCACGGGTTCAATGTCAGGTCCAGATTCGCCGGCATCGTGCTACTTGCTCCAAGCCCTCGGGCCCGATCAAAGAACTGGGAGGCAGCGAACCTGGAACCTTGTCTTGGACATGGGGCCAGGATCTTTCGGTGAGTTGTGGCGTTACATTGAGCCAGCAGATCTTGATGCGGTGATTTTCTCGCACTGCCACGCAGACCACATGGGGGATGTCATTTCCCTGCACGTCTACCGGCGTTGGGGTCCTGGTGCGTATTGCGACCCCATGGTTCTTGCAGGACCGGCGTGCTTACCGGGCCGTGTTCGTCAGATCGACGGAGTCGGCGAAGAGGAAAGCTATTCGACAGAGTTCATTTTCAAGGAACTCGAAGACGCAAAGAGTTGGTCTTTTGGTCCCTTCACCGTGAGTGCAGCGCAGGCATGGCACTCTGTACCAGCCTTCGGTGTTCGCATCAGCGGCCCTTCTGGTTTTTCAAAAGACGATACCTCTGGATCGCGCAGCACTTTCTTCTACACCGGTGACACTGATCTGTGTGACAGCATCGTTGAAGGTGCTCGCGGGGTAGATCTTCTTCTCAGTGAAGCAGGTTTTACTGAGGAAGACACCGTCGAGGGGATCCACATGGATGGTAGTCGTGCAGGTACCCTTGCCGCGCGTGCCGAAGTTGGCCGTGTCATTCTTACGCATATCCAACCGTGGAATAATCCCGAGGGCGCACGATTCCAAGCGAAGCAGGTCTACAGCGGGAACGTGGAGCTTGCGACGACCGGTATGTCTGTCGATTTCTAGAACGCGTAGGTACACCGATTCCGGGAAAAAGAAACGCGTAGCCGGAATCTCATCATCCGACTACGCGTCTTCCTATATGTTGCTTAGTTGCCTGCTAGAACCTCGATAATCCGCGGTGCAAGTGCGCGGAAAGCAATTCCGCGGTGGCTGATTGCATTCTTTTCCTCTGCAGTGAGCTGTGCTGCAGTGCGATCCATACCCGAGGGAACAAAAATTGGATCGTAACCAAATCCTCGTTCGCCTTGCGGAGCGGTCGTCAGGTGCCCGTCTACGCGTCCGAGCTCAACGAACTCGCGGCCATCGGGCAATACTAATGCCGCTGCGGAAACAAATGCAGCGCCTCGTAAGTGAAGCGGAACGTCACTGAGCTGAGCAAGGAGTAACTCCAGGTTCGCTCGGTCATTCCCGTGAACCCCGCTCCAACGGGCAGAGAAGATACCCGGCGCGCCACCCATGATGTCAACGCACAGGCCGGAATCATCGGCGAGCGCAGCGATTCCAGTTGCTACGCACAAAGAGCGAGCCTTGATCAAAGAGTTTTCGGCAAAAGTAGCGCCGTCTTCAACGGGCTCGGCGACATTGAAGTCGCTCATCCTAGCGATTCGGCCGGCTCCCTCGGGGAGGAGGGGAGCGATGATCGCCTCGAGCTCTGCAACCTTGTGTGCATTTCCGGTCGCAAAAACCAGGCGAGGCGCTTCTGCGCTGTGTACGGGGCTCACAGCGCGGCCTCGGAAGAAACGGTGACTCCCGGATCCGCTGCCAGCGCGCGTGCCTGGAGGTCGCGAATCTGGGCGTTACCGGCGGTTGCCAAGTCAAGGAGCTCGCCGAGTTCGGTGCGAGAGAAAAGCGCGTGCTCGGCGGTTCCCTGAACCTCAACGAAAGAACCCGAACCAGTCTGGACAACGTTCATATCCGTCTGCGCGCGCACATCTTCAACGTAGGGAAGATCGAGCATAGGGGTGCCATCGATAATGCCAACGGAAATTGCGCTCACCGAATCAGAGAGGACCTTCTCAGGAAAAGAAGCGGCGATGATCCCCTTTGAGATTCCCCAAGAAATCGCCTCGTAAAGCGCAACATAGGCACCCGAAATAGAAGCGGTGCGGGTACCACCATCGGCTCGCAAAACATCGCAGTCAAGGACCAGAGTGTTCTCTCCGAGCGCCTTGATATCAACGATCGCGCGAAGTGAACGACCGATAAGACGCGAAATCTCGTGGGTGCGACCGCCGATCTTACCCTTGACGGCTTCGCGCTGGGAGCGTTCGGAGGTAGCGCGCGGAAGCATCGAATACTCCGCGGTCACCCAACCTTCTCCGCTGTCGCGCTTCCAACGGGGGACGCCCTCGGTGAGCGAAGCAACGCACAGAACGCGCGTGTTCCCACATTCAATCAGCGCGGATCCTTCGCCGGTTCCTGCCCAGGAACGGGTAATGGACATGGGGCGAAGCTGCGAGGGGGTGCGCCCATCGGCGCGAAGCTGAGAAGTAGTCATGGCTCCAGCCTAACGCGCATTTGCGTTGTGACTGAAGCGAAGGACAGCTACGGTTACATCATGCCCCATTTTGACACGGTAACTGGTCTTCCTTTCGCCAATGAGCAGCTCTATTTCCCGCATGAACTGAGCGCATGGGCTCCGCGTATGACGCACAGGGGTGGATACGAGGCCGCATGCGCTTCCTTGGCGCCCCACGCGAACTCTTTGCGTGTTCTGGCAATGACTTCTCAGGGCATGGTTGCGCTTACTTCCGATGGGAGCACTCCACGTCGAGCTGCGGATATTGGTCCTGCAGTTGAGGATGCGGAACGCGTGCTCTTCGGTGGGGTTGATTCTTCCGGCGTTGCGCGTTTTATCGCAATCCTTGACTCCGAAGAGGAATGGGGGGCGCTTGTTGAAGGAACTCACGCGCCCGCGGCCACTAGCGTCGCGCCGTCAGATCCTCAGTGGCTCTCTCTTCGGTATGAGGCAGCGCTCCTCGAAGCTGCTGACTGTTCTTCATGCGCGCGCGCCTTAGCGCTTCTGCGTTGGCATGAACGTACGCGTTATTGCCCAAGGTGTGGCGGAGAACTTCAACACGAAAACGGGGGAGAGACTCAGAGGTGCATCCAATGTGATCGCCTCGAATATCCCAGGCAGGATCCCGCAGTGATCGTTGCAATCACCGATGAGGAAGATCGTTTGCTGCTTGCACACAACCGCTCATGGAAGCCGCGTTTCATGTCGCTCATTGCTGGTTTTGTCGAGGCAGGAGAAGCTCCTGAGCATGCGGTAGTTCGGGAAGCAAAAGAAGAGGCCTCGTTGGATGTTGAAGAGGTCCGCTATGTCGCGACGCAGCCTTGGCCGTTCCCACGTTCGGTCATGATTGGCTTTACCGGGAAAGTTTTTGGTACGCCGGATCCTTCTCCGGATATGGAAGAGGTAGATGCCATGAAATGGATGACGCGCGCGGAACTTATTGATGCGGTCAACAGGGGAGAACTGGAGATCCCTACCCATACCGCAATCGCTCGCATGATGATCGACACTTGGTTGCATGCGGAAGATGATGCACTGTGAGCGGCCAAGATGAAGAACGCGCTGAACGCCTTCTTGAAGCGCTAGATCCCGATCAGCGGAGTGTCGCACAATTCGTTTCTGGTCCAATGGCGGTGCTTGCGGGGGCTGGGACGGGTAAGACACGAGCGATTACCTATCGCATTGCCTATGGCGTTGCACGCGGTGTCTACGAACCGACAAATGTCTTGGCAGTGACCTTCACGAAGAGAGCTGCAGTCGAGATGCGTGAGCGTCTGACGGCACTTGGGGTTCCCGGCGTCCAAGCGCGGACTTTTCACTCGGCTGCCTTGCGCCAGCTCCAGTATTTTTGGCCAAGTGCCATCGGCGGGAGTATGCCACCTCTCATTGAGCACAAAGCATCCTTGATTTCCGCTGCTGCTGCAAGAATCGGTATCCGCGCAGACAAAGCGCTCGTTCGTGATTTAGCCGCCGAGGTTGAGTGGTCGAAGGTTTCCATGCTCGATGCTGATGCCTATGCCGAGGCCGTTCGCGCCAATAGGCGAACGCCGCCGGGTGACCTTAGCGTTGACGATGTTCTTGCACTGATGGACGCCTATCAGGAAGCGAAGGAGGATCGTGGGGTTCTCGATTTCGAAGATGTATTGGTGCTGACGGCAGGAATCTTGCAGGATTATCCAGCTATTGCCCAACGAATTCATCGTCAATACCGAAGCTTCGTCGTCGATGAATATCAGGATGTCTCTGCCCTCCAACACCATGTTCTCAACCTTTGGCTCGGTGGGCGCCATGATATTTGCGTTGTTGGTGATGTTGCGCAGACTATTTATTCTTTTGCGGGTGCCTCACCGCGCTACCTTCAAGACTTCGCACAGGAGCACAAGGGTGCTCGCGTCGTGCAATTGGTTCGCGACTATCGGTCGACGCCGCAGATCGTGAGTGCAGCGAATACCCTGATGAAGGGCGAGCACTCGTCTGTTCTTAAAGGTGCCGTGAAATTAGTATCTCAGCGCGACAATGGGGTCCCCGTCGAGTACCAGAGTTACGCGGACGACAATGACGAGGCCGTGGGAATCGCGCGGCGGATCCGGGGGCTCCACGATGATGGAGTTTCGTATTCCTCGATCGCAATTCTTTATCGAACTAATGGCCAGTCAGAGAACTTCGAAGCCCAGCTGAGCGAGGCCGGCGTTCCCTTCCTGGTCCATTCTGGAATGCGCTTTTTTGAGCGCGAAGAGGTCCGGCGCGCGATGTTTCTATTAAAGAAGCAAGCGACAACTTTGCACAATCAAGGAATTGACGAGGCCGATGTTGTTCACTTGGTTGAAGATCTTCTTGGAATCGCTGGATGGTCCCCGCAGGCACCACAGGCTCAGGGCGCGGTTCGAGAACGATGGGACAACCTCAATGCCATTGTTGAAATGGCACGCTCTTCTACCAATAACTCTTTCATTGGGTTCGTCAATAGTCTTCTTGAGCGTGAGGTCTCACAAGCTGCCCCAACCACGGAGGGGGTCACACTCTCGACCCTTCACGCGGCAAAAGGACTGGAGTGGGAGCACGTTTTCCTTGCTGGAGTGAGTGAAGGGCTTATTCCGATCTCTCTTGCGCAGGGCGAAGATGCAATTGAGGAAGAAAAACGTCTGCTCTACGTGGGAATGACACGTGCTCGGGATCATCTTGCGATCTCGTATTCGCGTTCGCGTCACGGCGGGGGAAACCGCCAGCGTTCCCGCTTCATGAAGGATCTGTGGCCTCGAGAAGAACGACGCCAAGCCGGAGTTTCTTCAACGCGCGCAGGTACGTCTAAACGCAGCGCGGCCAAGGCAGCCCATGCTGAATTTGAGGAGAGTAATACTCCGGAGGTTGTTGAACTCTTCGAACGTTTACGTGCATGGCGAAAAGCTGAGGCAGAGGCTCGATTAGTTCCGGCTTACGCTGTTCTTACCGATAAGACCTTGAGAGATATCGCTATCGCTCAGCCCAAGACGCTGACTCAGCTTCGGGTTATTCGCGGAATTGGCGAAGTGAAAATCGACTACTTCGGGCCTCAAATTTTGGCAATTATCCGCGGCGAAGAAGTCCAAGTGGAAACAGAGCCGGTGTAACTATGAGGCAATGCGGTAGCGGTGATTATGACTGAGCATGTCGAATTCGCCGATACTCGTAGACAAAGTAGCTGTTGTCAGCGAAGGCGCCGGAGACTGTGAGACTGCTGCACTGGTGCAGCCACAGAGAGGATCATTATCGACCTCGATCCATGAAACCTCTCCTTCTGTCGTGATGCGTAGAAAACGGTTCATGCTCGATCGTCGGTCCATGCCGAAGCGTGCAAAGTCGTAAATCATCAAAGAGAGCCAAGCTGCAGCCATGTGAGTGAGCCAGGGGAGTGGCGTTTCAAAACGCCATAGTTCAAGGTCGCGACCGAGGTTAGGAAGTGAATGGTGGTCGGATTGTGTGGTCTCAAGACAACGCGCACAGCAGGTGACCCCCGGTACTACCAGCGGACCGATATCCCAGTAGCTCTCATTCCTGCAGGTGAGGAGATGCGGGATATCGCTGTGCATCATCGCGTCCGCTTTTTCGAGATCATGGGAACCCACGGAAGCGATGATTCCTAAGTCAATGGGGGAGTATGAACTGCAATAGCGCAGATGAGGATAGTGTTTGGCGAGGTGTGAGCGAAGGGCTTGAGAACGTCGTGGAAACAGGCGCTCCTGGGGAAGAAGGCCTGCTAATTCAGCACTTAGTCGACGTGAATCAACAAGACGAAGTCGAAGCTCAGGCAGGGTTTGAATGATGAGTTCTACTGCCGCGATGGTCACGGGGTCAATTCCGTTAATTTCGATACTCAGGGGGCTTGCCATTTTTCCTCCGCACTGTGGAATAGGGAATTCCTATTGTGCGTGGGAGATTGCGCTTATGGGCAAGAACTAAGAATCTGTGGAAAACTCCGATGAGGCCTTCACCCTGTGGATTATTTGGTCAATAAATTCAGGATTGGGACGACATCCCATTACCTGAAGATTGATCCTCATCCGAAGCGTTACCTTCGCCCTCAGATGCGTCTCCAATATCAAAGCCTGCCTTACGCAGGGTATCTGCCTCGGGGTCAGTCGTGGGATCGAGTCCCTCAGCCCATCCCATGGAACCGTCCAAGAGGGACTCGAGTGCTTGGTCAATATCGGCGCTGGCCTCCGCCTCGGCGCGTCGAAGCGCAACAAAGGTTTCTGGGGAATCGAGTTCATTGCTGTTGGGAATTAAATCGGGGTGAGCCCACAGCTTTTCGCGGGCATCGCTGCCCCCGTCTTGAGTGACCAATTGGAAGAGCTTGGCCGCATCGCGAGCACGACGCGGACGCATCTTCAAGCCGATTAAGCTTCCAAGAATCTTCTCAACGGGACCGCCCAATGCCCGCCGACGGCGCATCAGCTCTCGCAGCTGCTCAAGGTGGGGAAGATAGGGGCGTGCCGCCTGGGAGGTGACAACATCCACCCAGCCTTCGATCAGGGCAAGAAGATTTTCCACACGTTCTAATGCTGCGCGCTGTTCGGGTGTTGGTGCAGCTGCGAAGATCTGTTCGTTCAGCGAATCTTCATTGAACTCAGGGTTCGCTGGGTCAAGACGAGTCGCGGCCTCGGCGACGGCCTCGCTATCGATCGCAATATGCTGCGCGTATCGTTCAACTGCGTGCGTAAGGTCGCCAGCAAGCCACGGGACACCGGCGAAGAGACGATGATGTGCGCACTCGCGCAAAGCGATGAACTGAAGCACTTCTTCGAAAGGAATTTCAAGTTCATCAGCGAAATCTTCGATATTACGAGCGACGAGGGCTGTGGTGGAACCATCGGCAAGGGGAATACCGACGTCTGTTGATCCCAGAGCGCTTTGAGCAATCTGGCCCAAAGCCATTCCAATTTGGCTTGCAAAAAGGAACGACGACATCTTCGGCAAAATATCGCGAGTTGAGTTAAGAAGGCTTGAAATGTCTGGAACCGAATCTGATAGCGAGGGATCAATATCCGCGATGTGCTTTTGTTGCTCGTCGAGGATATTTTCGAAGGCCCGAGCAACATTTGCAGCGACTGGTTCGCAGATACGCTTCCATACCTCGGCGGTCCCATCAACCCATTCAGAGCGAGTCCATACCTGACGATTGACGTTTCCGGGACCAAACTCGACAACGGCATCTAGCCAAAGATCAGCAACAGACATTGCTTCGCGAGTTCGTTGAGCTTGCGCTGCGGTAACTGCGGTTTCCTTTGAATCCCAGGATTTGGTGTGTGCGACTTGTAAGGCGCTCTTCCAATCCACAGGACCACTGGCAGGGCCGTTCATCATAATCGTGAATTGAGTGAGCGCCTGCTTCATCATGTAGGGATCAGGGAATTGGCTGTTGAAGCTTTCGGGGTCAATGCCTCGGGCGCGCATGGATTCCATTGCAGCGCGAGCGGCCTGCTCGCCCAACAACTGACGTAGGAACTCTTCCATGTTCGACTCGTTGTCACTCATGTCACGAGCCTAATAGTCAAGGAACAAGAAGTACTAGAGATATCACGCTCTTTTCGCTCGACTTTGCTCATAGCGCAATTAGACGGGGCGTGATGAGGCAGCCTCTTTCTCTAGTTTTTATTGCTTTTCGGGACACGGAGTGAGCAGCTGAGAGACAATGGCAGGTATGAATGACAACGAAGACCTCGAATATGAAGAGACCGACACTACGCAACGCAGTGAACGGACTCTTCGATGGCTTCGTCGTCTAACCGCTGGTGTTGTGGCGTTGACTTTGGTCATTATCGCCTGCACTGTGATCCCGCTTCCCTACGTTGCAAGGCTTCCCGGACCAACGGTTGATGTCCTGGGGAAGACACAGGACCAACAGGGTGACTTGAAAGAAATTCTGTCGATCACGGGTACCAATCCACAAACTGGCGAAGAAATCACGAACCCCGACCCCACTGCCCCCAAGGAAGGCGGGCAACTCCGCATGGTGACCGTCACGGAAATGGGAGGGCCGGGCAGGCGTCTCAACGTCTTTGGATGGATTCAAGCGAAACTGACGCCGGCCTCGGAAATGATCCCGTACTCAAAGGTTTACCCAGCGAATGTGACCCGTGAGCAAGTGGATAACCGGAATGCTCATCAGATGGAGAACTCGCAGTACTCCGCTCAGATCGCTGCGCTCGCGGAACTTGGGTGGAAGGTCCCCGCAACCGTGTATATCTCCGGTGCGGTCGAGGGCTCAGATGCGGTTGGAAAAGTTCAAGACTCTGACATTTTGGAGTCGATCCAGACCCCCGATGGGGTGGTGCACCCGATTGAAACTGGGGCGGATCCCTTCGTGATCATGCATTCTGTTGCTCCCGGATCCACCGTCACGATTACCGTGAAGCGTGGAGATGTTGAGCGCACGGAAACAATCGTCACATCTGCGCCTGAAGATGGATCTCAGGGCTCAAAAATGGGAATTTATCTGGGGGTTAAGGCCGATATTCCCGTTGAAATTAACTTCGCTATGAAAGACATTGGCGGCCCTTCGGCGGGAATGATGTTCTCGCTGGCAATTATTGACCGCCTGAGTGAAGGAGACATGACGGGAGGCCAATCAATCGCGGGTACTGGGACGATTTCCTACGACGGTACGGTCGGTCCAATCGGTGGGATTGCACAGAAAATGCAGGGTGCAAAGCGCGATGGGGCCAGCTGGTTCCTTGCGCCGGAAAGCAATTGCGGCCAGGTGATCGGGCACATTCCCGAAGGGCTGCGTGTCGTTCGCGTTTCGACCCTTCATGAAGCGCACGAGGACGTGGTTGCGATTGGTCAGAATCGTGGGGATTCCCTACCGACCTGCGAGGCCAAGTAACAGAATTTTCAGTCCGAGAGCGAGGCCAGAAGAGCATCGGTCAGGCTGGGAACCAAGCGTGATCCTTGGCCGACCTTGTCATCGCTATCGAAAGTGCGGGCACGAAGGGCACTCCATGTTTCGCCACTGCGTAATGCTCCCGCGGCGATACGGACATCAGTAGCTTGGGGATGGTTTGAGATAAACGCAATGGCTTCTTCGGGGTCTGCCGGGGCCTGAGCTTCGACCTCAGGCGGAACAATGACGCGTTCGACGCTCAAAGCTGCACCCACGACCGAAGGGGGCCAGGCAAGATGAGCGAGCATCTCTTCGAGGTCGTCTCCTTGGAAGTCCTCTTGGATGATTGCACTGAGGTGCTCGTCCGTCCCATCCCATTCCTTGCGGAGTGCGTCCTTGAGCTCATCGGGTAGATCGGGCTGCTCGAGCAACATTGCGGTGTGAACCAAAGCGTAAAGGGAAGGTGCGTGGTCCCACCCCACGACCGATGCTGCTTTTTCGATGTCAATAACAACGTGCGCAAGAGCAATTTGACGTGCAGTAGGAGTCAGTTCAACCATGGTGTCATTTTCCCATAGGCGAAAGACAGACGCAGATGCATGAACCTATCGTTAGAATAGGAACACTGTGATCACTCTTCGAGAGGATGTCTTGTGAGCGATTCTCCGTTCTTTCCTGACCATCAGCCAATTAAATTGCCCAAAATTGAGATCCGACGCCCAAAGGTGGGGCCGGGGGCAATTACCGTTACGGTTCTGGTACTTCTTGGACTCTTTGTCTACGCGGCTTCTTCATTCTGGACTGAAATTTTGTGGTTCCAGCAGATGCACGCGACTCGGATCTTACTGACGCGTTGGGGAGTGATCGCAGGCTTAGCCGTCGTCGGTGTTGTCTTGTCAGTCGCTGTGCTGCGCATCATGATCGGCTTGGCACATCGTCATCGAGTATCGTCAAAGCGCGGTGAAGCCGCCGCGAATCTGAGGCAGTACCAAGATGCTATTGAGCCTTTTAAGAAGCTTGCTTTCTGGCTGGTCGCATTGGTTTTGGGTATTCCTGCAGGCCTTCGTCTTGCAGAAGGGTGGCAGACCGTCCTCACGTGGCTCAATGCGACGCCTTTCGGAAAGACAGATCCGATTTTTGGCTGGGATATCTCTTTCTTCGTTTTCACCCTTCCTTTCTTGGAGCTTGTTGTTTCCTTCCTCCTCCATTTGGTGATCCTCTCGCTCGTCGTCTCAATCGTTGCTTCGTACCTCTATGGCGGTTTGCAGGCGGTGCCGCGTCCGCACGCGACTGTTCCTGTGCGTCGTCACCTGGGAATTTTGGCTGCGGTCGCCTCGGTGATTATTGGTGTGCAGTACTGGATTGGCCGTTACTCGCTGCTTACACAGAGCGGTGACAATATTGACGGCGCAATGTACGCGGATGTCAACGCAACGCTTCCCGCGCACTCGATCCTGGCTGCTATTTCCATCGCTGTTGCCGCTTTGTTCCTCGTGGCCGCATTCAGGGGAACATGGCGTCTTCCAACGATTGGCGTTGTGGTTACAGTCGTTGCGGCATTGGTTATTGGTGGCGCATACCCGGCGTTGATCGAACAATTCCGCGTACGTCCAAATGCGCGTTCGCTTAACGCTCCGTATATTCAGCACAACATTGATGCGACCTTGGAAGCCTACGGGCTCGATGATTTGGACTATCAGACCTACGATGCAACGACCACCGCTCAGCCCGGCCAGCTTCGTGAAGACTCCGAGTCAACTTCGCAGATTCGTCTTCTTGACCCGCAGGTGATTCGCAAGACTGTCCAGCAGCTGCAGCAGTCGCGTCCCTACTACTCCTTCGATTCCGGTTTCTTCGTCGACCGCTACACCATTAATGGCGAGCGCCGCGACACCGTCATCTCAATGCGTGAGCTGAACTTGGCAGGTCTGTCTCAAGAACAGCAGAACTGGGTGAACCGCCATACCGTTTACACTCACGGCTTTGGTGTTGTAGCTGCCTACGGTAACAGCATTACCTCTGATGGTCTTCCCTCGTATTGGGAGCAGTCCATCCCCTCAAAGGGAGAGATCGGCGAGTACGAGCCTCGTGTGTACTTCTCGCAGTCGGCCCCCGACTACTCGATCGTCGGTGGACCTGAAGGCACGCCTGCCCAAGAACTCGACTACCCGGATGACAATGCACCCGGTGGCCAGGTCTCGACGACCTTCAAGGGTAACGGCGGTCCTTCGGTTGGGAACGTCTGGAATAAGCTTCTGTACTCGATTAAGTTCGGATCAACCGATATCTTCTTCTCCTCGCAAACGAATGAGGAATCGCAGATTCTCTATGATCGTGATCCGCTTCTTCGCGTTGCAAAGGTTGCTCCCTACCTGACACTGGAACAGAAGGCATACCCCGCGGTTGTCGATACCGATGGCGACCCCTCGACGCCCAAGCGACTTGTTTGGGTTGTCGACGCATACACGACAACGGATTCCTATCCTTATACTCAGCATCAATCGCTGTCGTCCAGCACGGTTGACTCACGTTCACAGTCGGTGGGGCAGTACATCCAGGAAAACTCCATCAACTACATGCGTAATTCCGTCAAGGCGATCGTTGATGCCTATGACGGATCGGTGCGTCTCTTCCAGTGGGATGAAAAGGATCCCATTCTGTCGACGTGGATGAAGATTTATCCGGGAAGCGTCGAATCGAAGCAGAACATTTCCGCTGATCTCATGGGCCACCTGCGCTACCCCGAGGATATGTTCAAGGTCCAGCGCGACCTGCTGACCTCTTACCACGTGCGCGATGCCTCTGACTTCTACACCGGTGGTGACCGCTGGCGCCTTGCTGAGGAAACCTCTACAGCCGCAACTGCAAATGGGGCATCGACGGCTACCATGAGCAGCTCGCAGCAGCAGGCAGTCCGTGTACAGCCGCCGTATTACCTGACCATGCAGATGCCGGGTCAGCAGAGCGCGGAATTCTCATTGACCTCCGTTTTCGTTCCGGGTGGGGAATCCAAGCGCGAGGCCATGGCTGGCTTCCTCGCGGTGGATTCCGAAACCGGAAGTGAGGCCGGGAAGGTTCGTGAGGGCTACGGCAAGCTACGGCTGATCGCGCTTCCGTCCTCGACGACGGTCCCCGGTCCGGGACAGATCCAGAACGCCTACGACACCAATCAAACGATTGCTTCGCAGCTCAATGTTTTGAACCTTTCTGATTCCACGGTTATCAGGGGTAACTTGTTGACTCTGCCCGTTGGTGGTGGCCTGCTCTACGTCCAGCCGGTCTATATCCAAGGTTCGGGCGGGGCAAACTACCCGGTCTTGCGCTTTGTGCTGACTGCCTTTGGTAACAGAGTTGGTTTCGCGCCGACACTGGCAGAATCCCTTGACCAAACCTTCGGCGGCGATTCCGCTGCAAAGGTTGCTGGCGGTGATCAATCTGCCGATAAGAATAAGGGCGGTGGCGATCAACAAAACCAAGCTGAAAGTGAGCCCTCCAAACAGCTTGCCTCAGCGCTTCAAGATGCTAACCAGGCTATCCAAGATGGTCAGAATGCACTGAAGAACAACGACTGGGCAGCCTATGGTGAATCGCAGAAGCGTCTGAATGATGCTCTGACGAAGGCTATCGACGCCCAAAAGAAGCTGGACGCTCAAGGCGGTTCCGGTTCCTGATAGCTCAATATGGGTAAAGGCGTGGGCCCGGGTGAGGAATACTCACCCGGGCCCACAGTCGTTTCATGTTGAGTCCGATCGTATCCCGGAAAAGGAAGCGGTGTTTCTCGCTATGCTGGCCTCTTAGTTATTCAGGTGTGCCCTGATCACAACGGTAGTTCCGCATTCGGCTCCGGGCAGCCATTCAATATTTCCCTGAAGTTCTGCACGGACCATTTGGCTGACAATCTGAGTTCCCAGACCGGTCATCGCCCGTCCGGGTTGGATTCCTGCCCCGTTGTCTGAAACTGTGACCGTGAGCTGGCTGCCATTACGTTCAGCATGGACTTGAACCAGCCCGTCCTTGTCGGCGAGTCCGTGCTCAACCGAATTTGACACAAGTTCATTCAAAACCGTTGCCATTGCCTGAGCCTGAGCGGCCTCAAGGCTACCGAATTCTCCCGTTGTCACTACGTCAACGGAATGGTCGGTTGAGGCAACCGTACCTGCCATGCGGACGATTGTTCGTGCGACTTCGTCGAAATCTACCTGTTCATTAACATCCTGAGAAAGAGCCTCGTGGACGGTAGCGATCGCCTGAACACGGCGTTCGGCTTCCTGAAGGGCGGTTTGGACGCTCTCGGAGTCTGAACGACGTGCTTGAAGACGTAATAGTGCGGAAACAGTTTGCAGGTTGTTCTTCACGCGATGGTGAATTTCGCGAATGGTTGCGTCCTTCGTCATCAATTCCTGCTCGCGTCTACGCAGTTCGGACAGGTCGCGAGTCAAGATGACAGCGCCCAAACGCTTGCGCCCGTTAAACAAAGGAAGAGCACGCATTGTGACCGTTGAGCCCTGAACACTCACTTCAACGCGCCAAGGCGCACGACCCATGACAACCACTGCCAAGGACTCTTCAACGATTGTTGAGTCAGAAACGACATCGGTAATGCGTTGCGCGAGGACTTCTCCGAGAACAGATTCTCGAATACCCAAACTACGTAAGCACGAGGTTGCATTCGGGGTTGCCTGCAAAACCTTGCCATCAGCGTCAATCAGAATGGCACCGTCCTGGACGCGAGGAACGCCGTGTCCAGTAATTGTCGGGGCAGAGTCATAGGGATACTCACCGCGAGAAATCATTTCGCAGAGGACATCCGCGGCTTCACCCGTCCAGGTGTCAAAACCTTGAACGGAGCGGGGGGATGAGAGATTTGCTTCGCGGGTCAGGACAGCAACAACCTCACCCTGATAGGGGATCGGCACGCAGGTCTCCATCATCGAATAGGTGCCAGCCCAGTGCGCTGCAGTTGGCCGAACGACCTCACAGGTTTCCATGGCGCGACGAAGCTCGGCCTCGCGAGCAAGAGGGAGATAAAGGCCTCGTGGATCCTCAGCGTGCACGGTAACTGACGTCGATGGACGGCAACTTTCAACTGCAATAAAGCGATCGTCATCTGTGGGAAGCCACAGAACCAAGTCTGCAGCGGCAAGGTCAGCGATGACCTGCCAATCTTCAAGAAGACGATGTAAAAGCTCAATCGCACCTGTGGGAATCGGAGTAGCAGATGCAGATTCAGCGATCTGAGTCAGTGTGGGCATGTATTCACAATAGCGTCATAGCGGAAGTTGTGAGAATCATCGGGCGGCGAGGATACAATCGCAGCGTTGGTGTTCGCCTTTACCTCAGGCGAACTATAAGAAATACGAAGATAGGATCGGCATGCAGTTCAATGGGGATGCGCACTATCAATGCTCGCCGGAGGCATTCGTCGAAATCAGTACGACTCCGGGCTTTGTCACTGAACGAATCGGGCCTCTCTTGAAGGATCCGGTCATTGAAAATCCGCAGGAACGGGCCGTGAGCGCGTGGGGGTTAATCAACCCCGAGGTGGTCCCTGCAAAGGTGCGTAGCCTCGTCGCCAATAAGGCGCGTGTTGAGTACGACGAAGTGTGGACTCAGGTGGCACCGGGTGAGTTCCAGGCAAAGTGCACACTTGCCGTTAAAGGACTACCGGTTTCTGCTGAGTTCACTCAGACGGTGGCTGCTGTCAGTGGGGATCTGAATCAGTGCCAGTGGCATGTGGATGGTGACTACCATGTGCTTATTCCGCTTATCGGACGAAGCGCTGAAAACACGATTTTTGAGCATCTTGCGCAGGCTTTTGAGCGAGATCGACGCATTGTGAATAACTGGCTCATCGCTCACGCAGGCGAATACCCGATTGCGCACTAGCTGTGGAATAAAAATTTGCGATCATTGGTTGCACTGGAACAACAACACTAAGGACAGATCATGGCAGAAGAAATCGAAGAAACTACCCAATCTGTGCCCGCGACATCGGGCCCCTCAAACCCCTTGTACCTCGAACGCACCGGGGTCCGTCAGTACGTTGCGCGTAATGCGCGAGGCGCTGAGGTCTTGGTAGGGGATGGCCCGGGACGCTTTAGCCCCGGAGATCTTCTCAAACTTGCGCTCGCAGGATGCAATGCAATGTCCTCCGATGCGCGTTTTGCCGCGGTTCTGGGCGACGATTTTGCTCAGATTGCCGGAGTTTCAGCCGAGTACGACGAGGCCGAAGATCGCTTTACCTCGATGGAAATCGAGCTCCTTCAAGATCTCTCAGCCCTCAGCGAGGAAGAGGTTGCCTCACTTCTTCGACGTGCCGAAGCCGCAATTGAGCGTCGTTGCACGATCGCACACACAGTTTCTCACCCGCTCCCGCACACTCTGCACATCGCTTCGGAGCAGGTTCGCTAATTCTGAGAGTCGGTCGGCTTTTCGTCGGTGCCTACCACTAGGCTTGTAGGTACCGACGAAAAGAATGACCTTTGGGACAGTTGGAAAGGAACAGCAGTGAACCAGATTGATCGACAGTACGAGGATCTGCTGGCGAAGATCATGCGTGAGGGTGCCGAAAAGTCCGATCGCACCGGCACGGGTACTCGTTCGCTTTTTGGTGCCCAGCTGCGTTATGACCTTTCCAAGGGATTCCCACTGATCACGACCAAGCGTGTCCATATGAAGTCGATCATCGGTGAGCTTTTGTGGTTCTTGAGTGGTGATTCCAATGTTCACTGGCTTCAAGAAAACGGCGTTCGCATTTGGAACGAATGGGCCGATGAAAACGGTGATCTTGGGCCAGTTTATGGTGTTCAGTGGCGGCGCTGGAATGCCGGTGATGGGCGTGAAATCGACCAGATTTCCCAAGTTCTGGAAACTTTGAAGACGAACCCCGATTCTCGCCGAATGATTGTGTCAGCTTGGAATGTCGGAGATTTGCCGAAGATGGCTCTGGAACCGTGTCACGCATTCTTCCAGCTGTATGTTGCTGATGGCCGTCTCTCGCTTCAGCTCTACCAGCGCAGTGCAGATATGTTCCTTGGCGTTCCTTTCAACATCGCCTCCTACTCGCTGCTCACTCATATGTTCGCCCAACAAGCTGGCCTTGAGGTGGGAGACTTTATCTGGACTGGCGGTGACTGCCACATCTATTCCAACCACGTGGAGCAGGTTACTGAGCAACTCTCGCGTGAACCCTATCCCTTCCCGACTTTGCAGCTCCGTAAGGCTGATTCGATGTTCTCTTACGGCTTTGATGATGTTGAGATTGTCGGTTATGAGCATCATCCGACGATCAAGGCGCCGGTGGCCGTGTGAGTGTCGTGGAGGCAACATCCTTCGCATCGAGTCGTTCTCTTGAGACGGCATCAGGGGGAAAAGTCCCTGTTGCTTCGATTTGGGCCCAGACAGAAGATGGTTTTTTAGGCTCCGGCAAAGACTTGCTCTGGCGGGTTCCCGACGACTTTGCTCACTTTAAGTCAGCGACTATGAATAGCCCGATCATAATGGGGCGTTCATCGTGGGATGCTTTGGGTCGCCCTCTTCCGGGGCGGACGTCGATTGTTGTGACTCGCGACCCTAGCTTGGTTGTTGACGGCGCTGAAGTCGTTCATTCGATTGATGAGGCTTTACTGTGCGGGCAAAAAGATGCTGCCTTGCGTGGAAGCGAACGCGTGTGGGTGACAGGTGGAGCACAGATCTATCGCCTGGCTATGGATGTTGTCGATGAGCTTGTTGTTTCTGTGCTCGACTTGAAGGAAGAGGCAAGGGCACGTGTCGGCTCTTGTACCAGTGGCGTGTACGCCCCTGAGATCGATCCTTCCACCTGGCAATTAGATACCGAGGCCAGCGATGCCCAGTGGCGCGGTCCTTCAGGAGATGCCCTCCGTTGGCGTATCCAAGTTTTCCGTCGGATTTAGGCCAGTAGGCGTTTTCCCCAGTTGATTTCGCTTGAATAGACCATCATCCAAAGAGCGTGCTTCTACTTTGACTGTATCGATCGGCTGCGTCTCAGCACTCAATCCTGATAGCTTCCGTGCGCTGACCAGAGCGCGAGATTCGAAGGAAGCTAGGAAGGAATTCCACGACTGAGAGGCGTTATTGAGCGCATTGCTCACTTTTGTTGCATGTTTTCCTAGTGTTTGAAGGCGTTCGTAGAGTTCTTGAGAAAGCTGGATGATCTCATTGGCCTGTGAGGATAAGTTTTCCTGACGCCATGTGAAAGAAACCGTTCGAAGAATCGCCCAAAGGGACGTGGGGGATGCAAGAACAACATTCATGTTCAAGGCATCGTGCATGAGTGAAGGATCGGTGTGCAGTGCTGCGGAGAGAATGGATTCGCTTGGAACAAAAGCGATGACATAGTCAGCGGCATGGGGGAGTTCTTTCCAGTATTCCTTTCGGGAGAGTTCACTGACATGGCGGCGCAGTGATTTCGCGTGCTGGAGCATGAGCTGTTCGTATGTGAGCGCCTGATCCGAAGGATCCTCGCCATCCAGATGTAGGGGAGTGTCTTCACTCTGGGCGCGCAAGTAGGCGTCTAAGGGAACCTTCGCATCGATTGGGATGCACTTGTCTTGGGGAAGAAGGACGATCATATCGGGGCGTTTGGATCGTCCTGCTGTTTCCACTTGGGTTTCAAAGTGGACGTGTTCGATCAGCCCGGCAGACTCAACAAGAGACCGCAGCTGGGCTTCTCCCCAAGTCCCACGAAGAGGAGCATGGGAGAGCGTACGCGTGAGTTCTTGGGTGGACTGCCGAAGTAAATCTTCCGATTCGCGTGTCCACTTCAATTGTTCATCAAGTGCGCCGATTTGCGCGGCCTGCTGTCGTTCTAAAGAACTGACGGAGGTTTGGAGGAGCTTTAAGCCTTCGTTGATCGGAAGGATTGTCTGCATAAGGCGTTGGTGTTTAGCAGATTCAAGCTGTGCTGCCTGGGATTGAGAATCGGCCAGGAGACTTTGGAAGCTGTGTTCTTGCGAGAGGCGTTCACGCAGTTCTGTTACCTGTGTCTGTGCGCTGACGAGTTTTTCAGATAGGTCGAGGCGTGCCTGTGTCTGTCCCATGTGTTTTCCAAGTGCCCACGATGCGCCGCACAGTAGGAAGCATAAGGCAATTGCAAAGAAGCTCGAAAAAGTCATGTCCGCATATTAGGTGGAGGCACCCTCAGTTCCATCCAGTTTCGAAGCGCATGTGGGAGAAGGCGCATGACTCATCTCACCCCTGCACGATTTGTGTGATTCGGCTAAAAGAGGGTACCTTTTATAGGTACCGACGCGGGGTGGAGCAGTTCGGTAGCTCGCCGGGCTCATAACCCGGAGGTCGCAGGTTCAAATCCTGTCCCCGCTACGAGAAAAGCCCAGTATTTCAACGAAAAGTCGTTGAAATACTGGGCTTTATTTTGTCCAACATGGCCCGAGGGGCCAGAAAAAGGGCCATTTATTCTCAGAATTCCATCCCACCGTCAAGATCGGGCTTCGAACTGCCAAGCTGCTCAGTAGATTCATTGACCATCTGACGAAGCTGCTGAGATCGATTCATCCGCCGGTCATACTCAACCTGCGCCTGTCCCATCATCTCCTCAAAAGTAGAAGAGCGCGAAGCTTTGTCTGCCCACTCCTTGACGTTTTCCACAATGTCACGTCGAATCCCCTTCGCAATAAGCCGATCAGCGAACATACCTGTTGAGACCTTGAAAGCCGTACGCATTTGAACAAGCGGTATAGGCTCACCCTGCTTCTCTGCCACAGCTACTAATGCACTAGCCTGATCAAGTTGCTTGCGGACTTGCTCTCTGTCTTTCTGGAGCTGCTTACGCTCACTCTCCACAGCAGCACGCCCCTCTTCGAGTCCCTGTGCGTAACCCTGAGAGCGAGCATCTTCAAGCGCCTTCTGCTTATCCTTCTGAAGCTGCTCACGCTCTTGCTCCACCTCATTACGCTCCGAGTTGATGGCCACCCACCCGTCAGCAAGCTCATTAACCATCTCATCAATCTCACTACGCCCAGCAGCTAGATCCGCAGTTAGTTTCTGCTCCTGCTCAGCAAGGGCACGCTCCTGATCCTTCAGAGCGCCATACACGGCCTTTGTAGCCGTCTTATCATGACGCAGCTGATCGACATCGCGTTCGACCGGCCAGCCACGAGCGACCATGTATGCCTTGAGATCATCTTGATAGCGCTCAAGTTTCTCGCGCCCTGTGAACATCTTGCCGTCCTCCCTCTTCACGTCACGGTGCGCGGCGTAGGCCCGTGACCACTCCGGGCGAAGTTGCCCCTCGTGCTTTGGATCGTCGGCGAACGTGTCCGCAAGAACCTGCACGTGCGGGGTCGTCTCAGAGTGTTGGACGTCGAACCCTAGGATGGCCTCGAAGCCGCCGGGGATGACGTTCTTCCCGAGGAAACGAAGAACGTCCGTAAAGTACCTCATCGCCTCGTCGCGGTCGCGTGCGATCCAACGTGAACGGCCCTTGCCGTAGAAGTCCGGGACCTCCTTACACAGGCTCTTGGGGAGATGGGCGACGAACATTGAGGTCGTCACCGTGCCGCCTCTCATCTTGCCCTTCTTGTCCGGCTTGTCCTCACGCAAAGGTGAGGACAACCGATCCACTCTCGACTGCCCGTAGTCGATGACCTCCTGCATGGACGTGGCGCGAACAAACCGGCCCGTCCCATCGTTCACAAACCCGCGATCAAGGACCTCGTCCTCGACCACGATGTTCGTGTTCTCGCGTGCCCAATACTCGACCGCCTTCGGGTCGAGTTCGCGCATCATCTCGTGGACAATCGCGCGCCGCTCTCCGACGGCTTTCGTGTGGGTCACCCGAAAGCCGGTGCGTCCCGTCGTGTCGCTCATCTTCCTTCTCCTCACTCTTTCACGTTGTTCTCTCGTTCGTCGTCGCAGTGACCGATGCTCTGGGACCCCCACTTCGTTACCCAGAACATCGACCCCTGCATCCGTGGGCCAACTCTTCGGGTCCCTGGTCGCTGCGCTTCCTGCCCGAAAAGTTGCCCCACGGGTCACACCTTGTGTCTCCGGGGCCCCTCGCTTCGCTACCCCCGATACACAAGGTGTATTAACCCCCTAAGACACTTTCACTTCGTTCCAGTGTCCGGGGGCTGCTCCGCAGGGGCGGTACCACCTCTCCAGACCTGCGCTAGCTCGGTCTGTTCGAGGTGGTACAAGGCCGTCACCACTGCACCTGTGGAGCACTGGTTCCGTCCTGGTCGTCGCCTTCGTCAGACCCCCACTGGGGGTCTTCCTTTGGCTCCTCCAACGCGTCATTCTCGGCGTTTTTCGCACCGAGAACACGACGCAAAGCATCCGCAATTTCAGGCTTGTTCACGACCTGAACAAGAGCCAAAATTGCGTCTGTGTTGTCCGCAAAAAGAGCACTCGCAACAGCCTCACCAAGAGCCTTTTTTGCGGACACGAGTTCGTCCTTTTCTACCTTCTTGAGCTTCCTTCGAGCAGCGCGAGCTTGGGAGTTCTTCTTGTCGAGATACTCGCGAAGTTCGCTTGCTGTTTCGGGCAACTTTTCTTCTTCTTCTTGTTTTTTCTTGGACATGATTTTCTCCTTTCACTTGTCCAAAATGCGATTTCAAATCGTCCACTTAAGATCCGGATCATTAGAGCCATCCGGACTCACCACCACTGCGTGCGGCTCCCCATCGACATATTCGATCTTTACCTTCGATATGAGATCAGATCGTCCAGCGGCCAAGAGTTCAGCCTTCTTCGCTGTAAGCACTTCCTTCTCACGTTGCTTCCGAGCCTGCTCAGCAGCCTTGCGCCGGTCCTCAGCTGCCTTGTACTCGGCAGCAGCCTGTACGGCTTTCTCTTCAGCCTTACGAGCGTCTTCTTCCGCCTTGCGAGCAGCTTCCTCTTCAGCCTCCTTACGAGCCTCAATTTCTTCAGGCGTGGGTTCTGGCTCCACGATGGGCTGACCTGCCGACGAGAATTCAGCAAGAACGGCATCAGGCTCCACCGACGGCCATAATTCACCTGTCAAGCGCGGGCGCTGTTCGAGGATTGGAGCAGCCGTCTGTTTCCCAACCGTGAGAAGAACCTCATCTGCCCGTTCCCGGTCCCTAATCTGTTCACACCTCCTTGCAAGCGACCCAAGATCCTGACGAAAATGCTCATACTTTTCGTACTCGAAATACTCGCGCGTTCCCTCCAGGAACCCCTTATTGAGGTAAACCGAGAACTCGCCTTCAGACATAGGAATGATGAGCGGAAAACGACGATAAGCCTGAGCCTTATTCTCCGACGTCCGTTGGTAAGCCTGACCATCTCTGGAATAAGCCTTATACTCTCCAGCGAGACCATTCAAAAAAGTTTCGTAGTCGTCAGGGCCTGTAATGATATTGACCCGATTCAGCAGCTGAGTCCTAGTGCCTTTGATGTGAACGATGAGCTTCTTATAGACATCGCGGTAAGGCCCGAGAATACGAAATAGCAACCCACGGTCTTTCCGACACGCCTCCAGCATCGAGTAAGCGCGAAAGTCCTCCCAAATGAGGACCTCTTCGCCGTCATAGCCTTCAAATGCCACGTTATCGCCACCCACATTGAAGTAAGGACGCTTCGCACCCGGGTTAAAACAGCGAGCAAGAATAACGGCCATCACATCTTTGCCCGTCCCGCCATCTCCACTGATGTAGATGTTTAAGACCTGACCGGGCGGTGTCTGTCGAGTCAGCCAATCGGCACGCAAAGCTTGCAAATGCTTCATCACGCCGTCCATGGACCACAATTCAGGATCGTTGGAACACACGTCGTCCAGATCCCACTTGCCCAACGTAATATTTAGCGCGGCCTCCTTCTTACGGCGTTTGAGTGACTTACTCAGACCCTTTTCCAGACGCTTCTCTTTATGCTCTTCCAGATCAGAACGCCAATCCCACCCCTGAGAAGCGTGAACCTCCGAATCGTCGTACAGATACTTGCCTTTTCCATGCTGATTAGGGTGTTCATGAGTCAAGTATTCAACGAGGTCAAGAAATGATGAATCGGGCTTTGACTCCACACACTGCGGTGGCACCCCAAACGACCGGGCTACCTGACCAAGCGTCGCGAAAGAGGGCCGCTTAATGGCAATGTGGACATGAGGGGCTTTAGACGAACCTTCGACGCGAGTCGGGTCCTTAGCGGCATCATCCGCCGTGTACACGTCCTTGTCGTGCAGAATCCAGGCGTACTGACGCACGCCCTTTTTGGCAACACCCTTTTCCACCTGCTCCGTGGTAATCAACGTCTGGCCTGTAGACGGATGCTCCAGGTTTTGCGTAATCATGAAGACGCGGCCGCCGTTCTTCTGCTTATTCGCGTAAGCCCAAGGGCCTCCCTCCTTATAAGGGTCGTCATCAGTGCCGACGAGAGCCAGAAGACGTAACGCTTCAGGTGTGGTTGAAGAAGGGTCGTTTTGGTCGTTTTTGGTCGTTTCACTCCCAAAATCGACTAAATCGACTGCGCGGGACACAAGCCCAGTGTCCCGCGCATTATCGTTGGGATCACTAGCAAAAGTAGGAGTCGAAGAATCAAAATCGACTAAATCGACTGCATTTTTCGCTTGCTCTGAAATGGACTCAGAAGCCGGTTTTTCGGTCGCTTCAGAGGACGTACTATCTACACCCTTAAATCGAACTAACGCCTTTGAGGACGTGCTCAGGGGAGAAGAAAGAGAGTGGGTGGGTGCGGTCATGATGCGACCGCCTTGGAACCCGATGTTTCAACCCGGTTGTTATCCAACCAAGCGCTGAGGTCATCGACACGGTAAAGAGTCCGGCTATGGACTGCACCGACACGAACGAACGCCGGGCCAATACCCTGAGTCCTCCAGTTCGCAAGCGTACGAGAACTAACGCCGAGCATGGCAGCGGCTTCGTTTGCCGAGACAGAAAGAGCAGATGCAGTAGTTTTGAGCGCCTGAGTAGGCATGGTTCACCCCTTGGGTGAACATCGCCAGAACGGTCTTACGCTTCGCTATAAGGCTGCCATATCAGTTCATCATGCTTCTGTGCCTGCCCGTCCGCTGAGTTCCGTCCTGCAATATTCGACGGCAGCTTGGATTTCGTCATACAGCGGTGGCTGGGACACCTTGGCGCGTTGTTATTTACTTGTGAGCGCCAGCTTAGCATGCATTGTCAAGTCCACGCAACTAATGGGGCGGTCTGGTCTGCTACTGTTGACTTGAACCAACGACGGAAAGGGCCACTTATGGGAAGGATCGCCCTCAAACCAGGCGAGCACATGGCAGCGCAGACGAAGCCGGAAAGACAGCCTAACGGCTCCTACTTTGGGCGCTTCTCGCTCAGGCTCATGGACGGCAAAACCGTCCGCCTGAAAGTCACAGCCCCAACAGTGGGGGAATGGCACACGAAAGCCCTAGCAGCAGCTGAGGAAGCGCTCCGAGCAGCCGGAACGGAAGGTTCATGGAAACCAACCTCACAGATGAGCGAATACATCGAGAGAGTTTCGATCCCTGCCGTTAAAGCATCTCAACTCAGGGAACGCTCAAAAACTAAGTATGAGCACCTCCTTGACATCCTTGGCGAGCACTTCAAGGGATACACAATTCATGACGCTGTAAGGTTCCGTCGATTGGAGACAGTTCTGAAAGACATCGCAAGTGAGCACGGGGCTGAGTCTGGGCGCAATGCTCGCAATGTATTGAGCAAGTGGGTGCTTCAACAGCTCATCCGTGACGAGGTCATCCCAGGGAACCCACTCACAGGCATGGCAATCGACCTCGGAAACGTGAAGAAGACGGCAAAGAGTGAAGGCGGTAGGGGCCTTACCGACGCTGAGTATAAGCGCGCCATTGAGTATCTACTCGCAATAGATGTAGAAGACGTAGCCGCACCGAGACGAGGACGCTTCACAACAGCAGACCGAGTAGAACACAGGCGCACAACAGTTGAACTCACGCTCTTGCAAGCCACAACGGGCTTCAGAATCGGAGAAGCCCTCAGCCTTCGTCTTGATGAGGTTGAAGATGATGGAACAGAGATCAAGGTCACTGTGCCCGCTGAGCGCTCAAAAACCCACAGAGGAAGAACTGTGCCCGTGTATGATGGTCGGGTCACTGAGCGGCTCAGGAAGCGCTTAGAACGCCGCCAAGGGGGCACGCTTGTATTTCCTGCCCCGGCTGTCCCTGGTAGCAAATGGAATCAATCCAACGCGCAGAAAGCAGTGAAGAAGCTCCTTAGAGAAGTCGCTGATGCGTGTTCAATCCCGCTGCTCCATGAAGTGTCATCCCACGTCTGGCGAACAACACTCAATACCCGAGCGATGAATGCAGGAGTTCCAGCCGAAATGCGAGCCGCATACTTCGGGCACGACGCTGAGATCAACAAGACGGCCTACACCGATACGCGCGATACCTCCGGTCTTGTTGAGGCTCTCAGGCGGTAGGAGAAGGGGCCATTTATGGGGCCACTTATTCTGTGATACAGATCGACACTGAGGGTAAACTCCGGTAAACAGAAAAGCGCTCTTTTGGCTCTATGCTTTAAGAAACTCGGATTCTATCACCGATAATGGCCTCAATAGTCAATTACCCCGGAGGTCGCAGGTTCAAATCCTGTCCCCGCTACTGATAACCCGGTCTCGAGAGAGACCGGGTTTTGTTTTATTTCCTATCTCCAACGCGCGCATGCCGCTCAGATATTCATTCCGATTAGGTGTGCTTAATCCTTGGCTACTCACTACAACCTGCCATGCCTTTTGAAATAGGTATGGCGTAGATCTTTTACCCAATAAAAAGCTGTGGTCCACACGCAAGGTGTAGACCACAGCTAGGAAGACGAGTCTCTTTATTCTGCTCGGTGGCGACGCGTTGCCAAGGCAGCGCCCGCTGTCGCAACAGTCAGCGTTGTTCCGCCAACAACCGCGAGGCCGATACCAGTGTGTGCAAGCTCTGGCTTTGCGGGCGTCGTGGATGTCGAGGGGGTGATGATTTGAGTGGTGCTCGTGCTTGTTGAAGGCGTAGGCGTCGATGTGCTCGGCTCAGGCGTTGTTGACGGTGTTGCCGGGGTAGTGCTTTCCGAGACGGTAGGAGAAGGAGTCTCCGTCGTCGGGGGAGTGCAGGGCGAAGGATCTGTAACCGGCTCGACCTGTTCTCCTGCCGCTAAAGGCGATACCGTGATATCTGCACTCCAACGAGGCACTGAAACAGTGGCGCCCGTAAAGGAGCTAGTGATGAATGCAGTGTTTGTGATGGTCTTTCCCGCCCCATCCTTATTCACTCGTCCAAGGATGTAAAGGGTTGCGTAAGAGGCCAGACCAAAGGTATCGCTTTCTGCATTCCACTGTCCGTTGCAGTGGGTGAAGGACTTAGGCATCGTGGGATTTGCGCGCTTACAAGGGAAAGTCACATCCTCAAGTCCCGAAGCCCCGTTGTTCGGGTCGAAGCTGTGGCCCTCGCGCACCCACAGGTGATCGGTTGGGGCGACAGTGAAATCGTTGAGCATGTCGCAGTTGCGAACCCATGACTCCTGATAGGTGATGCCCTGAGGAATGAAATCAGTAACCGTGAAGCGGTTAACAATGCCATTGCCGCGATTGAGGACGTTGACTCGGTACAGAACCCAGTCGCCGACCTTGAAATTGCCAATGGGAGCGTCAGCGGTTGAATCCAGTCCGATAGGTAGCCCAGTTTCGTCATAAGCGGGCTGGCTACCATTCATCTGAACATGGGCTGCGTCCTTCAGGAGGATGAGGTCGCCGCCATAGCTGTCAGCTTGTGCGCGAAGTTGGGTAGATGAAACACCGAGGAAACCGCATGCAATTGCTGCACTTAATAGCGCAGCAAAAATGACTCTGCGGCGGCGATGCTGCCGTGTGAAGGAAAAGAATGCCATCGATGATTCCTTTAGTGCGTTCTGCTGTCAATATACCGTTCAACTGTACCGGTTTTTTGGCGCATAGTTCAAGAAAATCTTGAAGAGCTGTGGCCGATCGCTCATCCTGCTCTTTTTATTGTTATGAGGGTCTAAGAGTGTACTGATTGGAGTCTATATCTGCTTGCGATGGTCTTGTTCACGCGTGAGAGTATCGTCTGATGTCTCACATCTGGCATGAAAATTTTCTTTTATGAAATCCACTTTGATCTGCAGAAATCTGTGAATTAACCACTGTTTGAGGTTGTCATGGTTGCCGTTGTGGTCGCAACAAGTTAGAAATACAGCCATATAGCATGTGGATGTTGAACTGACACCAGAAAAGGAAAATATAGGAAATAGTGTGAGCGTCTCGTACACGACAGAAACCCTCCCATCAATTGTTGGTCAGGTTGTGCCAACGAAATCTGAATCTATGAAGTCTCGCATTAAAGGTGCCGATTACTATATCGACTGTCAAGATGATTGCCCGATCCCAACGACAGTTGACCGTATCGTCATTAAAAAAGGTTCTAGGGCGTGGGCCGGATTGTTTTTTGCATTCTCGGTCTTGATGTTTTCAGCTTTTGTCACCTCTGCTTTCCGAGGCGAGTCATCGCTTCTTCTCACCGTAGCGACTGTCGCAACTGTCGTATTTGCCTTCGCAGGTATTCATTTTCTACTGCGGAAGAACTTCATCAGCCGTGATGGTTTTGAAATCGGTGGCTTTTTAAGTACGAAGTGCCTTCCTTGGCCAACTTCTCGAACCAGTTTCTTCGTACATGATTCTCGAACTGCTAGTCGTCTGTCCGCTAGTTCGCGACAGGTGCAGACGCTCAGCGTCAAACTGATCAGCGATGCGGGGAAACAGATTCCTTTAGGGATTAGCTTTACGGGCCCCAATACTCATGAACTCGAACGGCAGGCAGTGATCCAGTGTTCACGTATCTGGGACTGGGGTGTTGCTCGAGGTTTCACCGCAGACTCAGGTCACTATGTTGCGCTTAATGGCCTCGGAAAACAGCAGGTACTTCGAATGAAGCAAGAAGACCGCTACGGCCTTCGTTAGGGATGCTCATTTACGTATGTGATGCGGCTCGGACCGTAGCAACTTCTATCATTTGGGATATACAAAACGCGCGGGGAATTGAACGCTTCCCCTCCCTCTGAAAATAAGGGTGTGGGCCCGGCAGAAGCCGGGCCCACACCCTTATGCTGTGAACCTAGTTCTTCTTCTTAGCCGGGGCTTCGCCCAACTCGAAGGAAGCAACGCGGATAGAACCCTCATCTTCGGTAGAGTCCGCCGAGGCCTCAAAATGAGCAGGTCCCTGAATCTTCGTTGCTGCCGCAAGGTCTTCCAGAACATCCTCAAGCAGGGGGATCATCTGCTCAGGAGCAGACACCGTCACTTCAAGGAAGGGGGTCCTGGGGGAAACCTTTGCTTCGGACTTCACGCGGCGCAGGACCACCAGTGCCTCAGAGGCAACGCCCAACAACATGCTGGAAGCATCTTCGATAGCGCCTTCAACGGTCCCATCCGGAGTGACCTCAAGGTCGGAAGCAGTCGGCCATGCAGCCTGGTGGACGCTACCTTCGCGATACCAGCTCCACACCTCTTCGGTAACGAAGGGGAGGTAGGGGGCAAGCAAACGAACGAAGGTATCGATGGCAATCGCCAGCGCTGCACGGGCAGAAGCAGAAGCCTGATCGCTCCACTTACCTTCGCGGTTGTAGGCGCGCTCCTTGACCAGCTCTAAGTAGTCATCGCAGAAAGTCCAGAAGAAGGACTCGGTGACTTCCAGTGCGCGAGCATGCTCGTAATTTTCCAGCGCCGTGGTTGCAGAAGAGACAACCTCGCGCAAAGCTGCGAGCATCGAACGATCCAAGGGCTGGACGACATGCGTGATATCCAGATCCAGATCTGCGTCCCCGCCCATCGTGAGTGCGAACTTCGAGGCGTTGAGCACCTTGATGGCTAGGCGGCGGCCAATCTTCATCTGCGATTCGTCGAAAGCAGCATCCAGGCCCAGTCGAGCTGAAGCCGCCCAGTAACGCACCGCGTCCGAGCCGAACTTCTCGAGCAGACCCATGGGGGTCACAACATTGCCCTTAGACTTCGACATCTTCTTGTGATCCGAATCCAAGATCCATCCGGAAAGACCAGCGTGTGCCCAAGGGAGTGCGCCAAATTCCAGATCGGCGCGGACGACCGTTGAGAACAGCCAGGTGCGGATGATGTCCTGACCCTGCGGACGCAAGTCCATCGGGTAGGTACGAGAGAACAGGTCCTCATCCTCAAGCCAACCGCAGGCAATCTGCGGGGAGAGAGACGAAGTCGCCCAGGTATCCATGATGTCGAGTTCGCCCACGAAACCGCCGGCGACTCCGCGCTGATCCTCGGTGTAACCCGGAGCAGTATCCGACGAAGGATCGACAGGAAGCTGATCTTCACTGGGGGTGATGATCTGCGTGTAATCGACTTCGCCATTGTCATCAACGCGGTACCACAGGGGGAACGGAACGCCGAAGAAGCGCTGACGGGAAACCAACCAGTCGTTGTTGAGGCCGCGTACCCAGTTCTCGTAGCGCACGCGCATGAAATCAGGGTGGAACTCCAGCTCCTTACCGCGCTCAATGAGTTCCTCGTTCAGGTCCTTGCCAGTTGCAGGATTGACCCACGGCTTGCCACCGTTACGGATGTACCACTGACGTGAAGTGACGATCTCCAGGGGCTTGTCACCCTTTTCGAAGAAGTTCGTCTGGCGCATCGTCTTCTGAGGTTCACCGCGCATCTCGCCGCTTGCCTCGAGGCGCGCCACCAAGGCCTCGCGAGCAGAGAAGGTCGTCTTCCCCGCAAGCTCAGCGAAGGCCTCGCGACCCTCATCGGTGGTGATCCACTCGGGGGTTTCGGTCTGCAGGCGGCCATCCTTGCGCAAAACGGTGCGCAGCGGAAGGTTCAGGTCACGCCACCAATCGATATCGGTCGTGTCACCGAAAGTACAGCACATGGCGATACCGGCGCCCTTGTCCATCTCTGCCTCGGGGTGAGGAAGAACAGGGACCTCAACACCGAAAACGGGTGAGGCAACCGTGGTGCCGAATAGAGGCTTGTAGCGCTCATCGTCGGGGTGAGCAATCAAGGCCACGCACGCGGGAAGAAGTTCGGGACGAGTCGTCTCAATGCAGACATCAACACCGTTCTCAACCGGCGCACCGGCTGCAGCAGCCTCGGCAGCGCGCGCGGGGTCGGTGATGTGGAAGGCGAGGCGATGGTAGAAGCCCGGGTATTCGCGGCTCTCAAGCTCGGCCTGAGCAACCGCGGTCTGGAAGGTGACGTCCCACAGACCAGGAGCCTCAGCCTGGTAGGCCTCGCCGCGCTCGAGATTACGCAGGAATGCTGCCTGGGCGACCTTGCGGGCACGAGTACCGATGGTCTGGTAGTTCTGAGTCCAGTCAACCGACAGGCCCAAGTGACGCCACAGATCTTCGAAGTGCTTCTCATCTTCAACGGTCAGGCGCTCGCACAGTTCCACAAAATTACGACGTGAGATCGGCACCTGATCTCGAGCCTTGATGGACTTGCCTTCGCCGCCAACATGAGGGGGCTCAAAGTTTGGATCATAGGGGAGGGTCGCATCGACGCGAACCCCAAAGTAGTTCTGCACGCGGCGCTCGGTAGGCAGGCCGTTATCATCCCAGCCCATGGGGTAGAAGACCGATTTACCCAGCATTCGCTGGAAACGCGCGACGACGTCGGTGTGCGTGTACGAGAACACGTGGCCGACGTGAAGTGAACCCGAAACCGTGGGCGGGGGAGTGTCGATCGAGTAGACCTCTTGGCGGGGGCGGCTTCGATCGAAACGGTAAGTTTCCTGATCTTCCCAACGCTGGTTCCACTGGGCTTCGAGGCCTTCAGTGGCGACCTTGTCCGGCACCTGGGGTGCGGGCAGCGAGGTTGGTTCGGCCTGGCGCTGAGCGCTCATACGTATTCTCCATCCGAGTCGTGGACTTATTACCGTCCAAGCCTACTTTTCTCGGCCATATCGGTCCAGTGCGCACACCGGGGGCGCCGACTCCTCGCTGCCGTAACATCCGCTCTCTTCGTGATCTGCAAATGCGCCAGTAGTCATGCTGAGTAGTCTTAAAGCAAGAGAAATGACCTTATGACAAGGAGAATCGATGAATACGCCCGCGCACCACGACATCGGTGAGGAAACTATCGATCTCCTCCAACGCCTCATCGCACTCGCTTCCGTCAATGACCTCACCCCCGATTCTGGCAATGAAGAGGCTGCTGCAAACCTATTTGAAAGCTTCTTCGATGGGCTACCCGTCGACATTGAACGCATCGAGCCTCACCCGGGGCGTACGACTTTGGTCGTCACTTTGCGCGGCAGCGATCCTTCAGCGCAGCCCCTGACTTTCCTTGGACACACCGATGTCGTACCCGTTGATGAGAAACACTGGACCCATCCGCCCTTTGCCGGTGAGATCAGTGAGGGAAGTATTTGGGGCCGAGGAAGCGTCGATATGCTTCACTTGACCGCTGCGATGGCAGTCGTCACCCGACGCCTTGCCGAAGAAGTTTCCCGAGGCGGAGCTCGCCCCGCGGGAACCCTGACCTTTGTTGCCGCTGCGGACGAAGAGGCACGAGGCGGACTCGGGGTTCCATGGATTGGCGAACACCGCGGGGATGCTTTCCCCTGGGAAGCCCAGCTCTCTGAGATGGGAGGCGCTCATATTCGCGGCGCTCGCGGCGGAGACAGTGTTGTTGTCATTGTCGGCGAGAAGGGGGCTGCTCAGCGTCGCCTTCATGTGCGCGGAGATGCTGGACACGGCTCGATTCCTTGGGGACGCGTAAGCGCAGTCGAAATGCTCGCTCAGGTTTCGCGAGCTCTGTCGCAGGCGCAGTGGCCACAGGCCAGTGACGAGATTTGGGCTGGATTTGTCCGCGCATTTGAATTTAATTCAGAACTTGAAGAATCTTTGATTAGCGGTACCTATCGCGGAGACTATGGCGAATTCGGTGACCTTGCGGCGTATGCTCACGCAGTCTCGCATATGACCGTTGCGCAAACGGCTGTCCGCGCTGGCGGTCCTATTAACGTTCTCCCTTCCTCCGGGGAGCTGGAACTGGATATCCGTACCCTTCCAGGGCAAAGCGATGATGATGTTGATCGTGCGATCACCGAGGCCTTGGGAGAGCTCGCTGAGCACGTGACCATCGAGCGCTTGTTGAGCGAGCGGGCCACGGCCTCGTCAATCGACACAAAACTGTACCGGGCAATCGAGGAGACTTTGACGCAGGCGAACCCCGGGGCGAAGGTTGTCCCAATCCTCTTCCCGGGTGGTTCCGACCTTCGAGTTGGACGCCACAAAGGGGGAGTGGGTTACGGTTTTGGCTCCTGTTCCTCTGGAGCAACTTTGGGGCAGGTCTACTCCCAGCTTCACGCTCACGATGAACACATCGCAGTGGAAGATGTTGTTTCAACAGTGTGCGCTCTTGATCACCTTACTCGGGTCTTCATTTACCCCGAAAAGGCCTGAATCCAAGCGTTGACTAAGTGTTCGTCTGTTGGTCGTTCCTGGGCAGTGAGCGTTACAAACGCCCACGAAGTGGCACGAGTCGCGAACCCAGGCCTTTGGGCCATATCTTTATTTATGGCGCGAGTTTCCGTGCTTTATTCAAAGACCATTCGACGTCACTATGAACTAATTGAAGGAGATCAGGATGCCAGCTTCACGCATCACCACAAAAGCAGCCGCACTAGCTACAGCAGCTGTCCTCATGTGTGCTTCGCTGGCAGCCTGTGCACCGAAAAATGCCGGATCGGCACAATCGGGAGCAAAGAGCGATACGGTGACGGTTGGTCTTCCTGGTTCTCTGTCTACTTTGGACACCGCTCACGAGACTGGCATTATCAACTACTACGTTGCCCAGGTGACCTCTGAAGGCCTCCTTGCTGTCGATAAGGAAGGCAAGCTGGTTCCGGCAATTGCGACGGACTACCGCACCGATGATGCGAAGACCTGGGTTTTCCAGATCCGTAAGGACGCAAAGTTCCAGGATGGTAACCCCGTGACCATTCAGGACGTTCTCTTCTCAATTGATATTGCGAAGGACCCCGATAAGTCCCCTTCATCGTCGGTTTACTGGGCCAAGGGAGTTGAAGCAACTCAGACTGGCGACTGGGAGATCACTATTACGCTTCCTAGTCCCGCCGAGAACTTTGGATGGACCGTGACGGCAAACGGTGGCCTGTGGATCACCGAAAAGTCCTTCTACGAGGCCGCGCAGTCCTATGGTTCCTCCAAGGACCTCATCATGGGTACCGGCCCCTATAAGGCAACCTCTTTCCAGCCCGATTCGAAGGCTGTTTTTGAAAAGAGCGGCACCTGGTGGGGCGGCGATACTCCCGCACAGAAGATCGAGTTCGATTTCTTCTCAGATGAGAATGCTCGACTCTTGGCTCAGCGCAGCGGCCAGATCGATATCGCCACGCAGCTTCCCACCGATCAGGTTTCTCAGTTTGAATCCATCGATGGGGTCAAGGTTCTCACCGAATCTGACCGTTCCTACGTGGGCCTGACCTTTGATCAAGGCGTGGCACCTTTCGACGACATTCATGTTCGTAAGGCTGTCGCCCATGCCGTGGACCGCAAGGCAATCGTTGATTCCATCCTTAAGGGACGCGGAGAGGTTGCGACTGCAATCGAACCCAATGACCAGCTGGGCAGCGAGATCGGCATCGATAAGGCGCGCGAGCTTCAGGCACATCTCCCCATCGATTCCTTCAGCATGGACCAAGCACGTGCAGAGCTTGCACAGTCTAAGGTTCCCAACGGTTTTGATACGGAACTGACCTACCCCGCATCGATCCCCGAGATGGGCTCTGCGGCGCTGGCAATCGCTGATAACCTCAAGCAGATCGGCATCAACGTCACGGTAACTTCCAAGCCCATCGAAGAATGGATCTCTAAGGTCGGAACTGGCGAGTACGGTCTTTACTACATGAGCTACACCTCAACGACCGGTGATCCCGCAGAGGTTGCAGGCTGGTTGCTTGGACCTGATAACCCCGCACGCTACAAGAACGAACAGGTTCAGGGTCTCATCGCCTCTTCCACGGCTGAGACGGATCCGTACAAGCGTGTTGAGCAAATCGTTGCAGCAGAAAAAATCGCTCAGGAAAACACGATCTATTCGCCGATCTGGTGGGGCAAGACCTCGACCGCATTCTCGAAGACCGTTACACCGAATAACTACACGTCCTACTTCTTCATGACCCCCTGGGCCGCGTCCCTGAACGTCACGAAGTGATGGCACGTTTCTTCGCACGACGCCTCGTGGGGTTCGCGGCGGTGTTGCTGGCCTTATCCTTCATCATCTTCTCTTTGCTGGACTTGGTTCCCGGAGACCCGGTGAAGATTCTGGTTGGCACTCGCCGCCTCACCCCCGAGGTGCGTGCTGCTATTACCGCCCAATACGGGCTGGATGAGCCGCTACTTCTGCGCTATTGGCATTGGTTGCTTCGAGCGCTCACGGGGGATTTTGGGAACTCCGTGCGCTCTGCAACTCCCGTTACTGATGTCCTCGCCGCACGCGTCGGATTAACCACGATGCTGACTCTGATGGCATTTATTTTGGCCATCTGCGTCGGTGTGCCACTGGGAATTTGGGCTGCTCGACGTGCCGGGAGCTGGGTGGACCGCTCCATTATCGGCTGGAGTGTGGTTGGTATTTCTGCACCGGGTTTCGCCTTGGGCCTTGTGCTGCTCTATGTTTTCGGGCTCATGCTGGGCTGGTTCCCGATTTTCGGCGCAGGTGAGGATTTCCTGGATTCCCTGTGGCATCTTGCTCTGCCGGCGATTGCACTTGCCACCGGCATCGGTGCGATGATCATTCGAATTACTCGCGCCGCAGTTGTGGCAGAACTCAGCCAAGATTATGTGACTTTCGCGCGCTCGAGGGGTCTTCCTTCGCGGCGTATCACTCGTATGTACCTGCGTGCGGCTTCCTTGCCGATCATCACTTCAGCCGGTCTGATCTTGGGAACTCTTTTTGGCTCAACGGTCTTGGTCGAAGAGGCCTTCTCTCTTCCCGGTTTGGGTCAGCTTTTGGCCGATTCGATTACGTATAAGGATGTGCCTGTCGTCCAGGCGATTGCGCTCTTGGTAGCAGTGATCATCATCGCGGTGACATTTATTGTCGATCTTGCAGCTTTCATTGTTGATCCGCGTCAAAAGCTTGAAGAGGGAGGTGTCGCATGAGCGATCGCGCACCGTCTCAGGGCGCCGAGGCCAACGCCGAAGTTCCCGCTGGCCGTTTCCGTTCCTCCGCACGAGGCCTCGCCCGCGCAATGCGATCAGTCCCGGGGTCCGTCGTTCTTTCCTTCATTATCTTGATCGCAGTCGCAGTGTGCGTGTTTTTCTCTCCTCTGATCGTTCCCAATGCTCTGGGGCAAGATGTTTCTTTGGGAGTAAGTCCAGCGGGCACTCCCGGTCATATTTTTGGAACCGATAAAGTCGGGCGTGACATTCTCGCATTGACGATTGCGGGCGCGCGCTCCGCTGTCATCGGTCCGCTGGTGATTGCTGGCGGTTCGATGATCTTGGGACTGATTTTTGGAATGACTGCCGGCTGGTGGGGCGGTTGGTGGGATGCCCTTGTATCTCGTTCTTGCGAAATCCTGCTTTCAATGCCGGTGACTCTGTTGGCAATCGTCGTGGCAGGCGTAATTGGTGGTTCCTATTGGGTGACGGTCGGCGTACTGATCATTTTGTTTGCGCCTTCCGATATCCGTATGATTCGCGCCGCCACTCTTCAACAAAAGCCACAGCCCTATATTGAATCTGCGCAGGTTCTGGGCTTGTCTTCGCCTCGTATCCTCGGAGTTCATATTCTGCCGAATATCACTCCTATCGTGTGGGCAAACCTCTTTGTCAACGTTGCTTTTGCGCTTGTGTCGCTCTCTGGATTGTCCTACCTAGGATTTGGCGTCGGTGCGCAAGACGCAGACTGGGGACGTCAGCTTGCCGATGGACGTTTTATTCTCAACCAGAATCCTGCGGCCTGTGTTGTCGCCGGCCTTGCCATCATCATTACGGCAACCGCGATCAACATCGCAGGCGATTGGTGGAGCGAAAGGCAGGAGGTGCGCTCGTGAGTGAGAATCAGGGCCTTATTGCCTCGCATATTAGCGTCACCCGAGATGACGGGCAGATCCTTGTTGATGATGTCTCGATTCACGCAGAAGCCGGACGCACCCTAGTTATCGTGGGTGAGTCGGGTGCCGGAAAATCCATGCTTGCACGAACCATTTGTGCGCTCACTCCCCATACATTGAGTGCCCAAGGGCAAGTGACTCTAGGCGGACGCGAGTTTGACATCGTTCGCCAGGCGCGTGCCTTCAAAGCACTCCGGGGCAAAGGGATTGTCTGGCTTCCGCAAGATCCTTTCACTTCGCTGTCTCCTACCCAGCGCTGCAGCACGCAGATTATTGCCGACACGCGGTTGCCGAAGCGTGCGCGGGATGAACGTGTTCGTGAGCGTCTTCGCGAAGTTGGTCTTCCTGAACGCGTTGCTCAGGCTTACCCTCAAGAGCTCTCGGGAGGTATGCGTCAACGTGTAGCTATCGCCGCAGCCCTGGACTCTTCACCCGGAGTTTTCATTGCGGATGAGCCGACAACTGCTTTGGATGTGACAACTCAGAAGGAAATTCTTGATCTTCTGAGCGAGCTTCGCGAGAGTCGATCGATGGCCCTCATTTTGATCACTCACGATCTTGCTTTGGCGCGGGAATACGGCGATGAAGTGGTTGTGATGCGCCACGGAAAGGTTGTCGAATCGGGAAGTGTCGAGAAAGTCTTTACTCACCCCGAAAACGACTACACTCGTCAGCTTGCAGCCGCAGAGCCTCGACTAGATGGCCCAAATCCCCGTTCTTTTACGGAAGAATCCCAAGCGGGCCACTCTTCGGACGTGGCCTCGGAAAAGAATGATGGCATCCCCGCTTTAGTTGATGCACGGAACTTAGTCAAAATTTTCCGTGGACGTAGCCGCAGGGATCAGCACGTGGCGGTCGATGGGGTTTCGCTCTCTATCGCACACCAAGAATCCGTTGGAATTGTCGGAGAGTCGGGATCTGGGAAGACCACCCTTGCGCGTCTGATTATCGGTTTGGAAAAGCCAGATTCGGGAAGTATCGAGGTCAATGGCACACCACGGGAGAAAATACGCGGTGCCTCTGAAGGTGGACGCCCCCCAATGGGGATCGTTTTCCAAAACCCGTATTCTGCCCTCAACCCGGCGCGCACTATCGGCGCTACCCTTGCCGAGGCTTTGCGCGTAGGTGGTCGTTCTGCTGGTGAGGTGCCGAGCCTCTTGGAATCTGTTGGCCTTCCAGCCTCCTACGCAAAGCGCTATCCCGCGCGCCTTTCTGGTGGGGAACGCCAGCGTGTTGCCATCGCCCGTGCTTTGGCGACGCGACCGCAGCTCTTGATTTGCGACGAGGCGGTCTCAGCCTTGGATGTGTCTGTACAGGCTTCTGTTTTGGAGCTTCTGCTCCAACTTCAACGCCAGCAGGGCTTCGCATTGCTTTTTATTACCCACGACCTTGCCGTGGCGCGCCAGATGTGTGATCGCCTTGTCGTGATGAAGGATGGACGCATCGTTGAGGAGGGCGCAACCGAGGATATCCTTCATTCACCGACCCAGGAATACACCCGGGTCTTGCTTGCCGCAGTACCTGGCCAAGGGAGCGACGATGACTGAAACGATTTCGCAGATACCGATTGAAGCTGGTGACAACAGCTACGAGCATCTGCTCGCTTTAGGTGTTGCTGAAGAGCGCGCGAAAGATTGGACGCGTCTTGGCCCCAAGATGCGTGCGACCTTGTGGACTAATGGGCCGGTGGGAGTATGGGAAGTCCACCGTGAACTCTCTGCGCATCTGCGCATTGCAGGATGGACTCTTCTCAATAACGATCGGGTGGTAGGTGAAGCCGAACAAACCCGTCGCCTGCGCGAGATTGTATTGGGACTCTGTGATGAGATGTGCTCGCGGCGCTTCCCATTGATGAAAGCTGACTCATGGGCGGATGAGGGAATTTTTGTTGATGTCCTCCGCTCGATTGGTTTTGAGCAGGTCACGATCAACGGGAACCCCCATCCCATTGAAAATGACCGAGATTACTCCCATAGTGGCTGGCTTCTGTGGAACCCCGATTTTGCGCGAGAAAGTGCGAATTTGGTGGTCCCTCCCTACGAACACCAGAAGACGGAATTTACCTGCGGTCCAGCAAGTGCTCTTATGACACTTGGCGAAATCGAAGGAGATCCGCACACTGATTTCGTCAATGAACTGGATCTATGGCGTCAGGCAACCTACTCGGGGGGAGTGGGCCACTTTGGCCTGGCCTCGGCACTGGCGGATCACGGCGCACAGGTTGAAGTTCTTGCAACGACTTCTGAACCCATCGTGGGGATTTCAAAAACCACGATGCTGGGCAAGCGGGCGCGGGTCGCGCTTCACTGCGAACATGTGTCGCGTGCACGCGAATTGGGAGCTGCTTCCCAGGTGAGGGAACTGTCGGTAGAAGACATCACTTCAGCCTTGGACGCAGGTAAGCATGTTATTGCCCTTGTTGACCTTGCCCCGCTTAATGGTGAAGACACCCCGCATTGGCTGCTGATTTGGGGGCGTGTTGGAGACTTCTTCTTGATTCACGACCCTTGGTACGACGAGGAGTTTGGGGAGACATGGGTGGAAACCTATGTCCAGCCCCTCCATACACGCGACCTATGGGAGGCGGCGCAGTGGGCTGATGACACCCATGAGCGCGCGCTCCTTACAGTCCGTACTTCTCGCTGAAGTTCTTCTCGAAGGTCTCCAAAGAGATTCCACGGGTCTCCGGGACGATAAAGAGATAGAAACACAGGGAAACCACGTTGATCAATCCGAAAATCGCGTAGGTCCATGTTGCACCCAAGTGAGTAATCATGACGGGGAAGACCCAGGTGACCACTGCGTTCATCAGCCATCCGCAGCCGACCGCAAAACCCTGAGCAACGCCTCGAATCCTCGATGGGAAAATCTCTGATACCAGAACCCAGTTGACTGTTCCTGACTGTTTGGCGAAGACGAAAAGCGAAACAAGGACGACAACCAGCCACGGAAGGTAGGCGGGAATCGAAGCCGAAATACTGCCATCAGGCTGTACGTAGGGGGATATTCCCACACCGAAAATGATCGCCAGGCTGAAGAGCGAAAGAGTCACGCCTGTTTCTTGGTAAATACCGACGTGACGACGCGCGAGCTTGGAAACCAAATAGAGCCCGAAACCTGCACCGGCACACGCGACCGCACCCGTAATGACATTTAAGGTAATCGAATCAGCGGCTGAGAAACCTGCCGCAGCGAGGATCTTGGGGAGGTAGTACATTGCGGTGTTAATACCGGTCAGCTGATCGAAGCAGGCGAGGCCGACACCGATCAACAGCAGGCGCCGGGTCCAGGCGACCGATGCTGTGCGTCGAAGTGACCAGTGTCCCTGTGCGTCTTCTCTTTGCTGGAGTTGGGCGATTTGCGCGATCTCCTCGCTGAGGTTATCGAGCTTGGGATCGCGAATTCGCTTAAGCGCCCCAATGGCCTCGTAATAGCGATCTTTCGAGGCGTACCAGCGCCCTGACTCTGGCATGAGACGCATACCCAGCCACAGGCAGACTGCTGGGATCGTTGCAAGAACGAGCATCCAACGCCAGGCCATCCCATCACCGGCAGTAATGACCGCGCTGCTCACGTTTTGAACCTGATCCCAGGAATACCACTGTCCGGCAGTGAGAGTCCCCGAAGGGTCTCCACTGACGTAGACCTGGGGGCCTCCGTGCGCGCTAGAGAGGATTGCGTTCATCGAGTAGGCCAGCAATTGTCCGGCGACGATCATGAACTGGTCAAGAGCGATCAGAGATCCGCGCACGCGCGTGGGCGCAGATTCTGCTAAGTACACCGGGACTGTCGCGGAGGCACCGCCGACAGCAATGCCCAAGATGAAGCGGAAAAGATAGAGTACTGCGATATTCGGTGCGAAGGTGCAGCCCAAAGTTCCCAGAACAAAAATACCCGCAAGGAGCAAGATGTTGTGGCGTCTTCCGTAGCGGTCGGAGAGGCGCCCGCCGGCGATTGCTCCGATTGCTGCGCCTAGGGCAAGGCAGGCCCCGACCAGACCCTCTTGGAATTCATTAATTCCGAGGCCGCCGGCAATGCGCGGCATATACATGTAGGGCAGGGCTCCAGCAATAACTCCCGTGTCATAGCCGAAAAGAAGAGAACCAAAGGTTGCGACCCCCGCAAGGAAGGCGATCGAACGCTTGGGGCCGGATGCCGGAGTCTCATCGATGAGTTTCTCCAAATCCTTTTGGCTTGGCCGTGTAGCGGGCGAAGTAGAAGTCATGGGGTCTATTGTGCAACTTGGATCGGGTGCGTATGCAAGTTTTCAGCAAAATGTGCAAACGTTCATTGACAATGAACGGGTGACCATGCTGATGGAAGATAAATCCTGCATATAACGCGGCGGATAAGAAACCTACCGGACTAGAGACGGCGCGAGGCCGGGGAAAGCGCGTTCGCTCGCCCCGGCCTCGAGAATAGGGATCGTGATCTTATTTAGAGGACCATCGCCGCAATCCATCCGCCAATTAAGAGTGGAACGTTGTAGTGCAAGAAGGTGGGGATCACCGTGTCTCGCATGTGGTCGTGCTGACCGTCGACGTTGAGTCCAGCTGTCGGGCCGAGCGTCGAGTCCGAGGCCGGTGAACCGGCGTCACCCAGTGCTCCAGCGGTGCCGATGATTGCCACCGTCGCCATGGGGGAGAACTCCAGGGCGAGACACAATGGGACGTAGATCGCGGAGATGATCGGCAGGGTCGAGAAGGACGAGCCGATACCCATGGTGATAACGAGGCCGACGAGCAGCATGATGATTGCCGCGAGGACCTTTGAACCGTTGAAGAGTGCTGCGGTCCCATCAACCAAAGGCTGAATCTGGCCCGATTTGTTGAGGACTGAGGCGTATCCCTGTGCCGTGATCATGATCAAGCCGATGAGGCTCATCATCTTCATACCGCCACTGAAGACATCGTCGGCCTGCTGCCAAGGGACGACTCGCATGAAGAGCATCATGCACAGCCCCACCAAAGAGCCAACGAGAAGAGGATCGGCCTCAGAATCCATTCGAGTGAGAACGGTCTGAATGACAAAGCACACGATAAGAGCGGCTACTGCGGCCCAGACCTTCTTCATATCAATCGGCTTCTCCTCAGAAGATACGAAGGAGGAGTCGCGCTGTTCATAAGTGCGGGGCTTGCGGTAGGAGAAGAGAAGCGCGATCGCGCAGCCGATTGCCATTGAAGCCGCGGGAATTGCCATTGCTGCCATGGGGTTGACAGAGGAGACATCCATGTCGGCGGCGTTGATGTTCTTGTAGAGAATGTCGTACAAGAAGATACGTCCGAAGCCGATGGGGAAGAACATGTAGGCGGTGACGATACCGAAGGTAATCGCACAGGCAATCATGCGGCGGTCCATCTTGAGTTCGTTCATCACGCCAATGAGCGGCGGAATAAGAAGCGGAATGAAAGCGATGTGAATGGGGATCAGGTTTTGGCTCATGACACCCATGACGAGGACGCCTCCGACGATTCCCCATTTGGCGCCGCGAGCAACTCGGGCAGAACTCGCCGCATCCGCGTTGCGCATGCGGTTCACAATTGTGCGTGCGAGCAGGGCAGGTAGGCCTGAGTGGGCGACCGCCATAGCAAAAGCGCCAAGTAGCGCGTAGGAAAGAGCGATTTTCGCGCCTCCTGCCAGGCCGGTTTGGAAAGCGACCATCGTTCCCGAGATACCCATTCCAGCGACAAGCCCGGCAACGAGCGAGGCAACAAAGAGAGAGATGACGACGTGCACTCGGGCAAGGCTCAGAGCCAGCATGACGATCACCGAGAGGACGACTGCATTCAACAAAAGCATGACTATTCCAAGAAATTATGTGTGAAAAACTGATGTGGATAAGGAGCAAACGCTTCAGTCGGGTGCGAAGTTAAAAACGGGATGCGCGAGCTTAAGTGAAGGCTGCGACAAATCTTCGCGAGCGTGGGAGATTATCCTGACGGCGTCTCGTGACGACGTCAGCCAAGATGATGGTCGCGCTCGACAGCGGCATCCACCGCAGCGACGATCGCGGAGGAAAGACCTGCCTCTTGAGCGGCAAGGAGCCCCGCGATAGTGGTTCCCCCCGGAGAAGAAACTCGATCAATAAAGTTTGCGGGTACTTGCCCATTGTCGAGGCCGTCAAGCAGCAATTGTGCGCTTCCGGCAAAGGCTTGGGCGACGATGCGCGTCGAATCAGCCTTGGTGAGGCCGTGGTTGACGCCGGCCTCGGCCATGGCATCGATCATTTTGAAAATCCAGGCGGGGGAGGAGGAAGCAATCGCTGTGAAAACAGGGAAGTACTTCTCATCCAGCACGATCGTTTGGCCAACCGAATCCAGAAGTTTACGCGCGGCGGCGAGCTGTTCTTCCGTTGTCCCTACCGGGCAGAGGGCGCTCATTGACTGGCCGATCTGCGCATTCACATTGGGCATGACGCGGACCAGAGGGATGGCTGCGCCAAAATCTGAAATGATCTGATCTGTTGTGCGACCTGCAGCAATAGAAATGACGCAGATTCCCTTGGCAAAAAGAACACTCTCGCGGATCTCACGAATGACTTCAGACTGGACGTTTGGTTTCACTGCAAGAACCAAGAGGTCGCTCTGCTCGGCGACCTGACGGTTTGATGCGAGTGCAACGCCTCCCAGCTCATCAGCCAAGTCTTCTACGGCTTGGCGGTGTCGATCAGCGAGCATCAGATCCGAGCCGCTGAAGCCAGCGGCCACGGCACCGCGTGCAATAGCCGAGGCCATTGCACCTGTTCCGATGAAGCCGATACGCATGACAGTCCTTGAGCGAGAAGGTGTAGATCTTGACGTTATTTTAAACACATTTTACGCGTTGATGGCAACAAAGTCTCATTCTTTGTAACGCAAAATTATCCACAAAATATGTGAATCAAGGATTCATCCACAGAAGTGCTCACGGACCCTGAACTGGAGTGGGGAGACGTACACACTGAAGGCATGGATTCACACTTGCAATCTCATCTGAGCCGTAGAAGACACTTGGAACGCATAGTCTTTGCCTCTCAGTCTGCCAAGGCCGATCAGGATGAGGATAGGAGCGTCGAGCAAGAAGATCCTCAAGGCGATGATGAAAATCAGGGGCGAGGCCTGCGCTGGAGCTGGCGATGGCGTACCGCTCGAGTATTTATTGCGATCTGCCTGTTTGTTGCCCTAATTGCAGGGGCTGTCCATACCTGGAATAGTCGCGTAGAAGAAGACAATCTGTTGGCTTCTGACGGCGAATCTCCGAGTGCACATGCCGATCGCACCGGATCTATCTCTTCCTCAAGCCCAGGAATTCAGCAGTCCGGTGCGGAAGGAAGTGGACTCAGTGGGCAAGTGATGGTTCATATGACAGGAGAAGTGCGCACTCCTGGAGTTGTCCGTGTCAGACATGGCTCTCGGGTTTCGGAGGCTGTCGATCAAGCTGGAGGTTTTACGGAAGATGCGGACCGAGACAGCGTTAACCTGGCCAGGTTGGTCGTTGATGGTGAACAGATCAAGGTTCCTTCTCTGAACTCCTCAAAGGCGCAGGATGAAGCTCAATCCGGTCAAGCTGCCGCCTGCATTGATGTCACTCAAGCAGATGCCCAAACGCTCCAGGGACTTGATGGGGTTGGACCGGCACTGGCCGCGCGTATCGTCACCTATAGGAAGTCGCACCCGATCACGCGTGTGGACGACTTAGCTGCAGTTCCAGGAATTGGAGCTTCGATACTGGAGAAAATCCGAATTGGTGCCTGCTCGTGAGGGCCTCATCGATTGATATCCGCTTAGTGCCCTTAGCGATTTCATCTTGGTTATGTACCTGGGGTGCACTGAACAGGGCTCCGCTTCTTATATGCGCCGGAATATGCATTGCTTTCCTATTCCCTCTGCTCGTACTCCCACGAGTATTTCAGGGGTTAGGAAAAGAACGGGTCAGTGAATGCGCTCCTCTTCTCATTGTCACGATATGCCTGTGCTGTACGTGCATTGTGATCTCGTCAAGTCGCGCAACAAGCTGGGAAAACGAAGCGAATCAGTTGTGCGCACAAGGAAAAGACCTGCGCGATGCTTCCTTTGTTCTGCTTGGTGAAGTACGTGAAGGAAGGAATACAACAAACAAGAGAAATCAACCGAGCTACTACGCTCGTGCCCGTTTTCTTGGTAGCAAAGAACACCTGGGTTTTCTCCTTGTATCCACGCGCGAATCTTTCAGAACACTTCGACGCGGAGATCGAGTTCTTGCTAGTGGGACATGCGATCTTCATTGGGCTCACGGCATTCCAAACGTTGGCGCACTTCGAATCAAATCCTGGGAGCGTCTTCCTCCAAACGATCGCTGGACGCGTATTTCTCAAAGCGTCAGGAGAAACCTCGAGAAGATCGTTGTGACATTGCCAGAGGACGCACGTGCATTGATACCAGGAATGTCACTGGGGGATGACCACCAAGCCGGTGCTCAAATGCGTGATGATATGAAGACCGTGTCATTTGCGCACCTCACAGCAGTGTCAGGTACTCATATGTCGATTTTGATCATGACAGTTGGTCTTCTTGCAACAAAGAAACGTCGCATAGCGATCATTACTCAAGTTTCGGTTCTATTGATTTTCGTTGGGCTTGTTGGCCCCGCCTCGTCGGTACTGCGTTCTTTTGCGGTGAGCGCTATTGGGTTTGTCGGAATGTGGAGTAATAGAGAAGGAGGAATTTACTCATCCTTGAGCACGGTCATTATCCTTGCCTGCCTGATATCGCCCTACGATGCCTGTGCCTTGGGTTATACACTTTCTGTGCTTGCAACCTGGGGAGTAAGTGTTCCTGCACGTTGGATTGAGACCGGGGTATCCCAAGTGGGTTCGATTCCGCAACGGGTCCAGTTTCTGATTGGATGGAGCACCAAACTCATCAGCGTCCCACTGGGAGCCCAGCTAGCCACGCTTCCGATCATGCTGTCGATGAACTCATGGGTTAGTCCATGGGTAATACCCGCTCAGCTACTTATCGCACCATTGGTGACTCCTGTGACTGTAGGGTGTTTTATCTCGGCACTTGCAGCTCAAATATGGCCCGCTCTTGGCTATGTATGCGCCTGGTTGACATCGTGGGGAACCGCGTGGATATCAATGGTTGCCTCCAGATTGTCTGCACTCCCAGGTGCGCGAATCTCGGTGGGAGAGTGGTCTGGTCTTATCACTGCGGTGATACTTTTCCTTCTCATCTGGGTAGTGAGGGTAAAAATTCGGCGCTTCTCCTCGTAGAGGCAAAGAGAACATGCCACACTTAGAGGGCATTGATGAAGAAATGATGGTGACGATCAGCAAAGGAGAGCTATGGTAGCCAAAACACAAGCGGCACCGGTATCTCCGACACTTGCCCCACTCATCCTCATCAAAGGAAGTGAAAGCTTACTGGCAGATCGGGCATTAAGCGAGTTACGTCGTCAGGCGCACGAGGTTGATCCTGCCCTTGAACGAACAGATCTATCAGCTGGCACCTATCAAGCGGGACAACTCGATGTTTTGACTTCGCCTTCGCTTTTTGGCGAAAGCCGAATGATCATCATTTCCGACCTGGAGAATATGACAGACGCCTTAGCGGCTGACCTTCAGGCATATGTATCCGCCCCTGCGGACGATGTGTGGATTTTCATGCGTCATCCGGGCGGCAACGCTCGCGGGAAGAAGCTGCTCGACGCGATTGCCAAGGCCGGATTCCCCGTGATTCCTGCAGAACCTTTGAAGAATGATCGTGACAAGCTCGACTTTGTCCGCTCTGACGTACGACAAGCTCATCGCAGCATAGAAACTGAGGCAGCTCAGGCTTTAGTGGATGCCCTAGGTAATGATCTGAGCGCGCTCGCGGCCGCGGTGGCACAGCTCCTCAGCGATGTTGAAGGGAAAATTACGCTTGATGCCGTGCGGAAGTACTACTCCGGGCGTGTTGAAGCAACAAGTTTTGAAGTCGCGGATGCGATTATCGATGGACGCGCGGCACGGGCTCTGACTTTGGTTCGCCATGCCTACGCGACCGGAAGTGCGCCGGCGCAGCTCGTTGCCGCAATTGCAACGAAATTTCGGGCAATGGCTAAAGTTTCTGCTTCTTCGGGAAGAAAGAACCTGGGGATGTCACCCTGGCAGGCGGAACGAGCCCGACGCGAACTTCGCGCATGGCCCGACCCCGCTTTGGCCTCGGCAATCACTGCAATTGCGCAAGCTGACGAAGATACAAAAGGCGCGTCGAAGGACCCGCAGGGCGCAGTTGAGAAACTGGTCATGACCCTGTGTCGGCTTCACCGCGGCTAAAGCACTAACTTAAGTGCAAAAATTCGGGGAGTTTTAGTCTTCAGGGTCTTCGTGGCGCAGTCGCGGGACGCAGGTGTTTTCTGGGCGAATCCCCACCAGCCCACTGTAGAAATCGCGGATTTTGTCCATGTCGTTACGGCGATTGCCAGTGAGTCGCATCGGCTCACCCCACCCATAGCGACGCTTCGCACCATCGATGAAACCGGGAACAATCGGAAGATCAGCTTCCATCGCAATTCGGTAGAAACCAGATTTCCAGTAGGGACGAACGGAACGGGTTCCCTTCGGGGTAATGACCAGAACGAAATGTTCCTTGGATTCAGCAAGGGAAATGATGTGCTCAACAAGGTGCCCCGGATGTTCGCGGTCAACGGGAATCCCACCAATCGCCTTCACGAAACTTCCAATAACAGGGACATCGGTGAGATTCTTCTTGACCAGGAAAGACACTGGACGCTCGACGGCCCACATCGCCATCACCATGTAGAAGCCATCCCAATTTGACGTGTGAGGCGCACCGATGACCAAACAGCGATCAGGAAGAGGGAACTCAGGCGCGAAAGTCCACCTTGATAGATGCATGACTGTGTGAGCCAGTGCTTTACGCAATCCCATGTGCGTCCTTTCCTTGTCCTGCCGCAGTTAGTGTACGTGGGATTGACGGAGTTGGGCCTCTCCATGTGAGTGATCCCCCTGAAATTGTCCCTGATTGCACCCTGATAATGGCCTTCTTCGAGTTGAGTTGAGGGCAGCAAGATCTAAGATCAAAAAAGAGAATTGAAGTTTGTCTGCCAGAAGGAGTTTCATGAGCGCCGAAACCGAAGCAAAGGCTGACGAGGCTCCTCAGACGCGTCCGGCATCTGCTTTTTCGCGTGTCTGGAGGCGAAGCTTCCCGGTTTTCCTCAACTGGTTTTGGACAGCGCCATGCTCGATCATCCTGACGCTGATCATTATGATTGTCGGGATTGCTGCCCACTTTAGCCACGGTCACTGGAATCAATCTCTTGCGGCGCAGGGCGGTGCAATTCGGCCTCTCACCATTGTGACGACGGTTGTGTGGAGTCCTTCGATTGGCATGATGATCAATGCCGCCCTCATGATGGCGATCATCGGTGGCCTTCTTGAACGTTTCCTTGGGTCGCGAATTTGGCTTCTTTCTGCGGTCATCTCCCTTCCCGTATCTTTAGCGGGGATGTGGGCCTTCGTTGCTGTAGTAAAGGGAATCTCTCAAAGTGGCCTATACCCGCTGGTCAGTGGTCCGTTGACAGGAGCAAGCCTGATCCTCACTGCGTTGCTTGGAACTGCAAGCGCAAAGATGGATCGCCTATGGGCGTGGCGCACTCGAATTGGTGCGCTTGTCGTCTTGGGTGCCCTCTTGGCATTCTCTTCGACCGCGGGTGCGCTGGCGCGCTTAATCGCCTTCCTATGCGGGTGGATCATCGGTGGTTTCACAATTGGCTGGTCGAACCGAGGGCGTTCGATGCTGGGAATTGGAGATCCGGTCCGTCGAGTGATCCCCTTGGTGATGACTGCCGCTACCTTGGGAGCGGTGAGTTCGATCTGGAACTTCAGCAGTCACGGTTTCCTAGCTTTTGATCGCGCAGCTTTTTCTCCTGAGCTTGCTATTCAGCAATATATGTGGGCGGTGTGCCAGCAAAGCGGCGCTCCCATGAGCTGTGTCAAGGAAATGTACGGCAATTCTTTGATGCTCTATGCTCCCTTGATCTTGGCCTCGATTCCTTTCGTGGTTCAGTTGGTTTTGGCTTTTGGACTTTTCCGAGGCCGTCGTGGCGCTTGGGTGGGCACGCTACTTCTTCAGAGCGTGCTCGCGATTATTGGCGTCGCGCAGATCATGGTTTTCGCGCTTTCGGTGAATGAAGCACAGGGATTCGACGGCGATGACTTTTTTATCGCTCCTATCCCTATGAGTAAGCTTTTGATCAGCGTTGCTTTCCCCCTGGCGATGCTTCTGCTGACCGCATGGAATTCCTCGGCGTTCCAGGTACGAATTGCCCGACGCTACTGGGTAGACAGTGCATTTGTCATTGCTGTTTCTGCTGCGATTGGCACGCTCGCCGCCCTTGTCATAGGGGTTTTAATTCCTGACCAGTTTGTTCCCGAAGCGGATTTGCTGAGCCTTTTTGAAGCCTACGTTGTCTCATATGCTCCTGCAGGTGCACAGTGGCTCATCGATACTCCGGTCTATGCAACAACCTTCCTTGCCTCGATTTCGACAGTGTGGATTCCCACACTGGTGTGGATTGTCATTGCTGTTTGCCTTCTTAAGGTTTTCCTTGCACCGGTTGAACTTCAACATGATGCACATGACGAGTTAATCGGTCTTCTGCGCCAGCACGGCGCAGGCTCATTGGGGTGGATGCTTGCATGGCCAGGAAACTCGACGTGGATTAGTCCCGACCAACGCGCGGCAGTGTCCTACCGCCAAGTATCTGGCGTGGCGCTGACACTGACGCAATGTGCCGCAGCGGATGAGAATATTCCAGCAGTAATTTCACAGTTTGCTCGCTTTGCAAGCGATGCAGCACTGACCCCGGCACTCTATTCGGTCCACGAAGAGTGGGCGCGAGAGGCGCATCGTTTGGGCTGGTCTACCGTCAAGGTTGCTGAGGAAGCAATTATTGATCTGGGTGATCTTGCCTTCAAAGGTAAGAAGTTCCAAGATGTGCGCACCGCTTTCAATCATGCAAAGCGCGAGGGAATCCGAGCCGAGTGGGCGTCATATCCAAGTCTCTCCTCTCAACTGAAGCAACAGGTTGATGCGATCTGCCAGGCATGGGCCGATGAGAAGGCCCTTCCTGAAATGGGCTTTACTCTGGGCGGTCTGCGCGAAATTAATGACTCGGATACGCGCCTTCTACTGGCTCTTGATGAAGAAGAGCGCATCCATGCCGTGACCTCGTGGATGCCCGTCCACTCAGGTGGCAAAGTGATCGGACTGACCCTAGACGTGATGCGTCGAGATGACTCAGGTTTCCGTCTGGCGATTGACTTTCTTATTGGCCAAGCTGCTCTTCTTGCGCAAGATGAGGGACTTCAGTTCATTTCCTTGTCCGGTGCACCTTTAGCAGAATCGGGCCAATGCGAGGAAAGTGCAGAACTGGCGGATTCACACTTTACTTTTGCCCCCGTTCTTGATGTGATGGGGAGCGTCATGGAACCCGTTTATGGTTTCCGCTCATTGCTGGCCTATAAGAAGAAATTCCAGGTTCGTTTCGTCCCCCTGTATCTCGCAATTCCCGACATCGCGAATGCGCCTGCAGTTGGTCTGGCAATTGCTCATGCTTATTTGCCAAACATGAGTGCAGCCAGTGCCGTGGGGGTCGCAGCAAAGTTGGTGTCACGTGATTAGTTTCCTCAAGTTATTTCCGCTTCTGCGCGTATGGATTCTGCCGATCGCTGCAGCCTTGATCCTTGCCTCCGCTGCCTGGGTGTGGTTTTTTGTCATGAAGCCGCTTTCCCTCAAGGCGCGCTTTCTGAGCGCTTTTGGCGGTGGCATCGTTCTTGTTGCTGTCCATCACCTTGTCGAAAGGGTCTGGCATCCGGTTGCCGAGGGATTGGGGCGCGTGACATGGTTGTGGGCGGCTCCAGCCCTTATTGCTGCGGTGATGATTGTCGTTGCGCTCTTCCGCCGCCGTCACTGGATTCGTCGTTTTCTGGCCGGGGCGATCGCGTGGATGCTCATGGCAATCGGAGCTGCACTGGGGATTAACTATCATTTCGAGGCCTATCCCACCATGGCGGAAGTCGTTGGTGGGGGAGTACAGACAATTTCTTGGGATGAACTAAAAAACCCTGATGATGCTGCCGCTCTGGCGCGCAGTGCAGAGGGAGCGTTTGTCCGTGTCAGTATTCCCGCCTCGGATTCGTCTTTCACCCCTCGGCAAGCCATTGTTTATCTTCCACCTTCATATTTCAAAGATCCCAGTGCGCAGCTCCCGGTCATTGTGCTGATGTCAGGCCAGCCCGGTACGCCTCAAGATTGGCTTGTTTTGGGCAAACTTCCCCAGACGATGGATCAATTTGCATCGCGGCATGATGGTCGTGCCCCCATCGTTGCTGTCGTGGATGTTTACGGCAGTCAAACAGCGAATCCTCTGTGCTCCGATACCTCGCACGGGAAAGTTGCGACCTATGTGCAAAAGGATGTCCCGGGCTGGCTGCACGCTAATCTTCCCGTCTCTTCTGATCCGGGACAGTGGGCCGTTGCTGGTCTTTCATCGGGAGGGACCTGTGCGCTCCAAGTGGTGACCCGTGCTCCCGATTTGTATCGCAGCTTCCTTGACATGTCAGGCGAAGCGCATCCGCAACTCGGTAATGAAGAGCGAACGATTTCGGATGGATTTGACGGCTCTCGAGAGCTCTATGAAGCGAATGATCCCGTGCATCTGATGAGCCACAATCGCTATGAGCAAAGCGCGGGCATTATCTCGTGGGGCGACTCTGATACCGCCTTTAAAGAAGGTCTCATCGAGGTCGATCACGCCGCGGAGAAATCGGGGATGAGCATTGAGACGCGAACCTATCCGGGCGGACACTCCTGGAAGGTCTGGAGCGCGGCCTTCGAAGACGGATTGCCGTGGCTCGCACAGCGTTTCGGGCTGTAGGAACCACGGCAATCGAGAGAAATTTTCGTCTACCTTAGGATACTTACGGGCTTCATCAGTGAAGATCTCGCCTATGCGAGTTCTTCCACCTTGATAGTCAAGGACATCCAGTGAGACTGTCCTGGGCGGAGGAGTAACGCATTACGGCGGACATTGCCTACTTCGACGCAGACGAAGTGTTTCCAGTCCTCGTGGTGCATGTCCGCAGCTTTGGATTCGGCAGGATTCCAGACGATGGTCGATGCAGAATGTTCTTTTTCAATGATGATCCGTCGTTTGAAACCCGGATCTTCAATGATTGCGCCATTGCTCGTATCAAAGATCGAATCGACACGACCCTTAGTGAAGCTCAGCGGACCTTCGTGAATGCCTTGTGTGTCGCGTACCGTATCCAATTCGTTGGCTCCATCGAGGCCGTGAATGAAAATCTCACGTACGTCGGAAACATTGAAATAGGAGTGCAAGGCTTCATCGACGTAGAAGGCTTCGTCATCGGTGTTCTTCATCGAAAGCACCAGGTGAAGTTCCTGCCCGAAAGTGATCTCAAGTTTCGAGGTGAAGCGATGAGGGAATTTCGCCATCTCAGCGTTTGTGGATGGTTTGTAAACGAATTCAAGAACTGCATGGGAATCGCTACGTTCAATCAGTTCCCACGTTGCATTTCTGAGGAATCCGTGGTTTTGTGCTTCGGATCCGGGTGCAGCCAGGGAAGCTGTTGCAACACCAAACCACGGTGCACAAATCGGAATCCCTCCCCGTGCGGGCGTCGATGCCCAGGGCAGAGAACGTTCGGAGAGCCAGAGTACAGGCTCGGTGCCAGAAGGTTGCCACGTAAGGACCTGGGCACCTGAATCTGAAAAGCTCGCATCACAGCAGTCATTGCTGGCGCGATAGACACGTCGGTTTGTCATTGGACAAGGATAGCGCGAGTAACGCCTCACACATAGCCCTCCGAACAAGGGAATTCCTCAAAAACGGCGATAAGCTAGCTGTGATACGCGTCGAGAATGTATAGGGAGCTTTATGACCATCCGCGAAGATCTACGAAATGTCGCGATTGTTGCACACGTTGACCACGGCAAGACGACCTTGGTTGATGCGATGTTGTGGCAGTCGGGTGCTTTCAATGAGCGCGATACGGTTGAGAAGACCGGCGAGCGCGTGATGGATTCGGGCGATCTTGAGCGCGAAAAGGGCATTACGATTCTCGCCAAGAACACTGCAGTCCACTATCGCGGTCCCGCCGCTCAAAAGCTTGGGCTCGAAGGTGGCGTGGTCATTAACGTTATTGACACCCCCGGACACGCAGACTTCGGTGGCGAAGTTGAACGAGGCCTATCCATGGTTGACGGCGTCGTTCTGCTTGTCGATTCCTCTGAAGGACCTCTCCCGCAGACTCGTTTCGTCCTTCGCAAGGCCCTTCAAGCCCAGCTTCCCGTCGTGATCGTTGTCAATAAGGTTGACCGTCCCGATGCGCGTATTGATGAGGTCGTCTCGGAAACCCAGGACCTGCTTCTCGCATTGGCTGAGGACCTCATGAGCGAAGGCGTGGATGCTGATGTTGACTCGCTGCTGGATGTCCCCGTTGTCTACGCCTCGGCAAAGGCAGGAAAATCCTCGTTGACCAACCCCGGCGACGGCAATATCCCCACCGAGGATCTCGAGCCTCTCTTCGAGACGATCCTTCAGCGTATTCCCGGCCCCGAATATGAGGAAGGCGCACCCCTGCAGGCGCACGTGACGAACCTCGACGCCTCGCCCTTCCTTGGCCGCCTCGCCTTGCTGCGTATCCACAACGGCACTCTGCGTAAGGGTGAAACCGTTGGTCTGGCTCGCCACGACGGAACGATTAAGCCTGTTCGTATTACCGAGCTTCTGCGCACCGAAGGCCTGGAGCGTCTTCCTGCTGAAACCGCTGAGCCCGGCGATATCGTAGCGGTAGCCGGCATCGAAGACATCACCATTGGTGAGTCTCTCGTTGACCTCGATGATCCGCGCCCCCTGCCCTTGATCACCGTTGATGATCCCGCGATCTCGATGACGATCGGTATTAACACTTCTCCCATGGCTGGACGAGTCAAGGGCGCAAAGGTGACCGCACGCCAGGTGAAGGATCGCTTGGATCGCGAACTGATCGGTAACGTTTCCATTCGAGTCCTGCCCACCGAGCGTCCCGATGCATGGGAAGTTCAGGGACGTGGCGAACTCGCTCTGGCAATTCTTGTTGAGCAGATGCGCCGTGAAGGCTTCGAGCTCACCGTTGGTAAGCCGCAGGTTGTCACCAAGACCATCGATGGCGTGCGCAGTGAGCCCATGGAACGTATGACCATTGATATCCCCGAGGAATACCTCGGCTCGGTCACCCAGCTGATGGCTCAGCGCAAGGGACGTATGGAGACCATGGCCAACCACGGTTCGGGCTGGATTCGCTTGGAATTTGTCGTTCCCGCTCGAGGCCTGATTGGTTTCCGTACGCGTTTCCTCACCGAGACCCGCGGTACCGGTATCGCCTCGTCTATTGCCGAGGGCTACGCTCCGTGGCAGGGCGCAATTGAGCAGCGCTTGACCGGCTCGCTTGTTGCGGACCGTGCAGGCCAGGCCACCCCCTACGCGATGACGAACCTTCAAGAGCGTGGCTCCTTCATTGTTGAGCCGGGTTCGGAGGTCTATGAAGGCCAGGTTGTTGGTGAGAATCCTCGCGGCGAGGATATGGATGTCAATATCTGCCGCGAGAAGAAGCAGACCAACACGCGTAGTGCGACCGCTGATGTCTACGAGTCCTTGACGCCTTCTCGCAAACTCACCTTGGAAGAGTCCCTGGAGTTTGCGGCAAACGATGAGTGCGTTGAAGTGACTCCCGAGGCCGTGCGCGTGCGCAAGGTCGTCTTGGACGCCCAGGAGCGCTTCAAGATTGCCGCTCGCGAGCGTCGTCAGAACAAGGACTGAGTCCGGCCTCGGCCCCGATAGGCTGTTGAAGCTAACTGAAGTTCAAGTTAGATCTGCGGCGGGGGAGGGACGCGCTTCCCGGTGACCATGGTTCGCGCATCGACGCGAACCTGGCCGCGTCGAGTCTCGATGACTACGTGGGTTGGGGCAGCTTCGATGAGCGTTCCCAGTGCATCGTGAAGACCATCGTCTAGACGATAGCGGACGACCACGCGGGAGCCCACTCCCAATTGCATCCACGGAAGATTGGGAATTGCGTGCGTTTCGTGTCGCGTAAAAGCTTCGGCTTGGACATGCTCCGCAGGACTGATCTTTTCCCTATTTTCGGGGGAAGGAGGCTGCTCGTTCGCGTGGGTCTTCATGTTGGCGATAATAGAATGAAGTGGTTGTCCAACCCAGTCCAAGGAGGAATTAATGACTTACGTCATTGCCCAGCCCTGTGTTGATGTTAAGGACCGGGCCTGCGTTGATGAGTGCCCCGTCGACTGCATTTACGAGGGCGAACGTACCCTGTACATCCACCCCGATGAGTGCGTGGACTGCGGTGCGTGCGAACCGGTCTGCCCGACCGAAGCAATCTTCTACGAGGATGACCTCCCCGGTGAATGGTCCGATTACCTGCAGGCCAACGCCGACTTTTTCGTCGATTTGGGCAGCCCCGGTGGTGCTCAGAAGACCGGTCCTCAGTCCTTCGATGTCCCGTGGATCAGTGAGCTTCCTCCGCAGAACGAAGATTGGGATAAGTAAGGAAACACATGAGTGTCCTTCCGCGCCCACTCGATCTGCCCTCATTCCCTTGGGATCAGCTCACCCCTTACCGTAAACGGGCAGCTGAACATCCCGATGGAGTGTGTGATCTGTCGATTGGAACTCCGGTTGATCCCACTCCCGCGCTCATTCAGGATGCTCTTCGAGAGCATGCGGATGCGCCGGGATATCCGACCGTGATTGGCACTCCTGAGCTTCGTCACGCGATTCTTGCGTGGGGAAAGCGGCGGAACATGGTGGACGTTGGATTGCAGGGCGTTGTGCCATCTATCGGCTCCAAGGAAGCTGTTGCATGGCTTCCCTTCCTTCTTGGAGTGCGCCTCGGAGATACGGTTTTGTTCCCACAGGCCTCGTATCCGACCTACGACATCAGCGCGCGTTTAGCGGGTGCGACCCCACTTCCGGTTGACCCGACAGATCCTTCGTCGTGGCCCGATGCTCAACTTGTATGGCTGAACTCGCCGGGCAACCCCGATGGCCATGTCCTCAGTCTTGATGAGCTGCGTGCGGTCGTGCAGTGGGCCCGTAGCCATGACGCTGTCGTGATTTCTGATGAGTGCTACTCGGCTTTGGCGTGGGAGGAGCCTTTCCTCAGCGAGGGTGTGCCCTCACTGCTCGATGAACGAGTCTGCGATGGAGATCCTCGTTCGCTGATCGTGCTGTATTCGCTGTCTAAGCAGTCGAATCTGGCTGGTTATCGTGCGGCGTTGATGTACGGGGATCCTGAGCTTCTTGCTCCTGTTATTGAAGTGCGTAAGCACTCGGGGATGATGGTTCCTGCTCCAGTGCAAGCCGCAATGCGCGTTGCGTTGGAGGATACCGAACACGTTGAGGCACAGCGTCAGGTGTATGCGCGCCGACGTGAAATCTTGATCGATGCCATTGCTCGTACTGGTCTTGAGCGCGACAAGGATTCGGCTGCAGGCCTTTATCTGTGGGTGAGGGATCCCCGTGGTGACTTTGATTCCTGGCAGCTCGTTGATGCTTTCGCCCAGCGGGGGATTGTCGTTGCTCCCGGTGATTTTTATGGCGAGGCCGGGGCGGGCTTTGTGCGCGTAGCCTTGACCGCCACCGATGAGCGCGTTGCCGAGGCCGCGAGCCGCTTGAACGCCCAGCCAATCCGAGCGTGACGCTTGATCGGCTTAGTGAGTGTCAGATCCTTTTCGATCCCAAAGACTGACCCACTGCAATCCCATATCGGCCATCATGGTGCGAATTAAGGGAAGTGAGATTCCAATGACGTTGTGGTGGTCGCCTTCAATGGCTTCGATGAACGCTCCACCCAATCCGTCGATGGTGAAAGAACCGGCGACTTCTAAGGGCTCGCCGCTTGCCACATAGGCTTGGGCTTCTTCATCGTTGATCGAGCCAAAGTGAATATCGGTTGAGGATGGACGCGTGTCTTCGTTCAGGATCTTCCATCCATCTTTATCCCAGCGCATGTGCGCGAGGTAGTGGCCACTCCACAAGGTTGTGTGTGCCTTGGAAAGTGCCTTCACTCGGGCAAGGGCAACTTGGGGATCGTGAGGCTTACCCAGCAACTCCCCACCGGCCTCGAGCATGGAATCGCAGGCAACGAGGACGCACTCACCTTCGGGGAGGGCGACCTCGTCCAGCGATAGCTTTCCCGCGCATATCGCTGAAGCTACGGCCCTGCCTTTTGCCTCCGCAAGTGCGCACACTTTCTCAGCGGGGGAGACGCTGGGGATTCGATCCAAGATTGAATCTTCGTCCACTTGGGAAACTTTGACGATAGGAGTGATGCCGGCTTCGTGGAGGATGCGGCGGCGGGCAGGAGATTGTGAGGCTAATACAAGGTGCATACTATGAATTTTCCCGTGCAGGCTCAGCTTTTCTTCACTACACTAATGTGTGTTAGGCCACATGCGTGGAGGAAGCTGTAAAGGAAGAAGCAGGATTGAGTCACGATTTTTCGACTGCACACACCAATAGCTCTTCCCTCCTTGGTGGTCCGGCTACCCTCACTGTTGATGATCTTGCTCAGATGGCGCAGACCAGCAGTGAGGATGTTCGCGAATTCTGGGTCGCAATGGGTTTCCCCTCCCCGCGCGCCGAAGAAAAGGTCTTTACGGAAAACGATGCTCGGCTTTTCGTTGAGTGGTCGAAATTTATTGCTTCGGGGGCTATCGATCAGGCGACCGCGCGTTCGCTTCTCCGCGCGAATTCTCACTTAGCTGACCGTTTAGGCTTGTGGCAGGTTGAAGCCTTGGTTGAAGACACGATGCGACGCTACGGCTTAGATGACACCGCGGCACGAATGTATGTCCTCGACCATATTCGTGAGCGTGTTGACATGTTCGATGAGCTCCTTCGACATTCGTGGCGACGTCAATTGGATGCGCTGCTCAAACGGATGGATCATGAGATCGCCACGCGTGGACATGAGGGATTGCAGCCGCGATTCCCGCTGAATCGATCCCTGGGCTTTGTTGATATGGTTTCGTATACCTCATCGTCGACGATTCTGGGTGGGCGTCTGGTTGATCTCATTGGTCGTTTTGAGCAGCTTTCTCGCGATGCTGTGACTGACGCAGGTGGCCGAGTGGTGAAGATGATCGGTGATGCGGTCATGTATATTGCCGATGATCTTGAAACGGGCCTTCGAGTAGCGGTTTCACTTATTGAACAACTGGGCGCTGACGATCAGATGCTTCCTGTTCGTGCCTCCTTTGTGCGTGGTGATGTCTTTTCGCGTTCAGGTGATGTGTTTGGCCCGACGGTTAACTTGGCCTCGCGCCTGGTAGATATCGCCCCAGTGGGCAAAATTTTGATGGATCCCACCACAGCTGCTGCGATTGCTGCGGGTAAAGCGGGGATGGAGTACGACGTAGAAGAGTTCCCAAGTGCAACTTTGCGCGGTTTTGGAACGATTTCGCCCTATCTTCTGACCTATCGTCTCTAAAAGACTGCCTGCTTTTTTACCTGATCTTGTGATTTCATCCCATTTAGGTCAAGAAATGTACAAGAGATCCCTGGAATCCGGTATGCTGTTTCCGTGACTACAGTGCTTCTCGTTGAAGATGATCCGGCTATCGCTGGCCCGCTTACCCGCGCCCTTGCACGTGAAACCTATGATGTGCGCGCGCATGACCACGGCCGGAGCGCACTCGAAGATCTTGAGGGTGTTGACCTGGTTGTTCTTGACCTAGGTCTTCCCGATATGGACGGTCTGGATGTTGCAAGGGAAATTCGTTCCTCTGGCTCCTCCGTGCCGGTTCTCATCCTTACTGCACGTGCCGACGAAGTTGACATGGTTGTCGGTCTTGATGCTGGTGCAGATGATTACGTCACCAAGCCTTTCCGCTTGGCAGAGCTCCTTGCCCGCGTCCGCGCACTGCTACGCCGTGGTGGTGGCGAGGTTGCTGACGGCGATCTTGTTGTTCAGGATGTCCGTATCGATGTAGCCGCACACCGTGCTTATGTTGCAGGAAAAGAGCTCTCGCTGACAGCAAAGGAGTTTGAACTCCTGCGTGTTCTGGTTCGCGAGGCTGGAAACGTCGTTCCGCGCGACACCCTGATGCGTGAAGTTTGGGGAAATGGCCTGAGCGGTTCGACAAAGACACTGGACATGCATGTGTCCTGGCTTCGCCGCAAGCTTGGTGATGATGCAGCATCTCCGCGCTATATCACCACTGTTCGCGGAATGGGTTTCCGCTTCGAAAAGCCAACTGCCTAAATCTCTGAAGGTCTATCATGCGTAGACGTGCTGCGCGAATGATTTTGACCGCGGTTGCGGTTGTCGCACTGATTTTCGGTATCCCAGCGGCTGTGGCATCTTCGTTGATTGTTTGGAATACGCAAACGGCTTCGTTGGATACCCGCGCGCAGGCAGTTCAAACCAATCTTGATCGACGTCTACGCACCTCAACCCTCTCTGAAGGCTACGCGCGGATGTGGGCGCAGACCCTTGTGGCCAATGGGGAACCTGCCTACGTCGAAATTATGATTCCCCAGAACCCACAGCCTATTACTCTGGGGGAGCCGCTTCGTGGAATCACTATCACTCGAAGTGCCTCATCACCCGATGGCGTCAAAGTGAAGGTAATGATTTCAGCGCGTAACGCGATTCGAAGTATCGTTCGTGTTTCAGGGATTTTCCTTTTAGGGATCCTTGTCTCTTTGGCTGTTGGCTGGGCCCTTGCAGCGCGTTTTTCGCGGCGTCTTTCGGCACCTCTGATCTATCTTTCGGCTCAAGCGGAACAAATTGGTTCCGGACAGGTCCGAGCGCGTGTCAAGCCTTCAGGGATCGAAGAAATCGATCTTGTTCAAGAAGAACTTCAGCGTACGGGCGAGAAGATGGCACGCCGTTTGGCCGCCGAACGGCAGCTGGCCGCCGATGCCTCGCATCAGCTTCGCACTCCTTTGACAGCGCTATCTATGCGCCTGGAAGAAATTGAAATGATTTCGACCGAAGAAGAAGTACAGGAAGAAGCACGTTCATGCCTAGAACAGGTTGAACGGTTGACAACGGTAGTCACTGAGCTGCTGGATACAAATAAACGACATGCCTCTGCAACTGAGGCCATTGATGTTCTGGAAGTCTTCAACACCCAGCGTGAAGAATGGGAAGAAGCCTTCGAAAAGGCTGATCGCGTCTTACGCTTCACAGACGAGGCAGATATGCCGATTCTTGCGGATGAGGCCAAGATTGCACAGGTACTTGCGACTTTGATTGAGAATTCCTTGCGCTATGGTGCTGGTACGACCTGGGTACACGCGCGCAATAGTGTTAATAGTCGAGGCGTTATCATCGAGGTCTCTGATGAAGGCGAAGGCGTTGATGCTGAATTGGCCCCCTATATTTTCGAGAATGGGGTGTCGGGTCACGGCTCCAGTGGAATTGGTCTGGCATTGGCGAAGGACCTCATTGAAACGATGGGTGGCCGCATCGAGCTTTCTCAAGCGGTGCCGCCAGTTTTCACTCTCTCTTTGGCGGCGATTCCCGCTAGCTATGACCCGGGCCGCGTGATGCCAGAGGGCGCGCTCGTCTCTATGGGGCGGCGCTCACGACGCTTTTAATTGCCGTACACTGAATTCTATGAGCATTCTTGTTACGGGAGGCGCCGGCTACATCGGCGCGCACGTTGTCCGTCTTCTGCTTGAACGTGGCGAAAAGGTTGTTGTTGTTGACAATCTGACCACCGGCGCAGCCAATCGAATCGGTGATGCGACACTCATCGAAGTGGATGTTGCACGCGATGAGGCTCTGCCCATCTTGACCCAGGCAATGATTGACGAAGACGTCACTGGCGTTATTCATTTTGCTGCTCAGAAGCAGGTCGGCGAATCTGTTGAACGTCCTGCGTGGTACTACCGTCAAAATATCGGTGGTTTGGCGAATGTCCTGCTGGCAATGGAAGAAGCCGGCGTGAAGAACATGATTTTCTCTTCCTCAGCTGCCGTCTATGGGATGCCTCCGGTTCCCGTTATCCCCGAGGATATTGAGAAGAAGCCCATCAATCCCTACGGCGAGACCAAGCTGATCGGCGAATGGATGATGGCCGATGCTGAACGCGCATGGGGCCTCAACTGGATCGGACTGCGCTACTTCAACGTTGCCGGCGCTGGATGGAATGATCTCGCCGATCCCGCATGCCTCAACTTGGTTCCTATGGTCCTTGACCGTTTGGCTCGCGGTGAGCACCCGAAGATCTTCGGAACGGATTACCCGACCGATGACGGAACCTGCATCCGCGACTACATTCACGTCAAAGACCTAGCCGATGCTCACATTTTTGCTCTGGACGCCCTGACTCGCGGGGTTCCTGCGCATCGTCAATTCAATGTGGGTACCGGTCTGGGCACCTCGGTCCGCGAGATCATCGACGGTCTACGCGCAGTTTCCGGCTGGGATTTCCCGGTTGACGAACTTGATCGTCGCGCAGGTGACCCGCCCATGCTCATTGGCGATCCTCAGTCAATTGCTGTGGATTTAGGCTGGAAGGCTAACTACGGTGTCACCGAGATTCTGCAGTCTGCATGGGATGCCTGGCAGGCCGGGCCTCGCGCAATTGAGGTCCCCTCTCAGTCCTGACCTATGACAGACGCCGAAGCGAACGCCTTGCCTGCTCGACCGTGGAATTCTTCGACTGTATCTATCAGTGATTTAGATTCTCTTGAGCAGGCGATGGCCTGGCGTCGTCTTGGCCCGCAGGCAGCACTGCACAGTTTCGTCATGATGCTGCGTATGGCCCTGCTGAGTGCGGATTATGTCTATATCGACCGCAATCAGCTTCTAGATGGGGTCTGTTTCCTCGCTCTTGGCCCCGATGGGCTTGCCGAGGCCTTGGGCTTGCCCTCGTACCAGGATCTTCCTTTACTCGTGGGGTGTCAGCCTCCCGCGGGCACTCCCGCGGGCTTTGCCCGCCCTGCGAGCGCCGAAGAACGTGCTGAATGGGCGGATCTTCAACGCCGTCAGGTTGAGCGTGAAGGCTTTGTTTCTGCCGCACGCGCGGTCTTTGAATGTGATATGCCTACAGCTCATTCGGTGACTGAAGGACATGCCCGGCTTGCCCTGCTGCTCAAAGGGCTGAGCGAGACGGAAACCGAAGAGGGCCAGCCATTCCCGGCCTACTGCTCGGTACCGCGTTCTCGACAAGATCCGGCACGGCTTATTGAGACAGGACGCGATCAATGGGTGCGCGCGATGGAAGGCATGCGTGTTCACCTCATGACCTGGCCTCGAACCCCTAGCGTTGAGGATGCTGATTTCTGGGAGAGTCACGGTCGCCTCGAGGATCTTAAGAATACCGAAGCGATCGCAATCGCCCGCACCCTGCGGGTCTGGCTGCCGAAATGGATTGCCAATGACGGTGGGGAAGTGACGCGACCAGCTCGGCGCGGAGATGTTGTCTCACTCCTGTCCCATTGGATGGAAGAAGCCCCGCCGGCAGATCTTGATGCCTCAAAAGGCGAGCTTTATCGTGCTGTACTCACGGCGCCTCAGGCACGCTGTGCATTGCGCTGGTTTTCACTTCTTTACGAGGACGCAGCCATGCATCAGCGTCTTGCGCTCCTCGGTACCGCAACTTCACGCATGAGTTTTACGATGATTGCCGACGATGATGGCACCGATGATGCGGAAGTCCGGGCACAGCGTCAGTGGGGGATGTGTGTCCCACCGCAGAGCAGAAAGCAACATTGGCGTGCCCGCTTGCAAGAAAATACCCGACTGACACTTGTCCGCATAGGGATGCGAGTTGCGTCAAAAACTGGCTCTGGCCGTGAGGGAGTTGGGGGAAGCGCGCGTGGACTTAACGTCAACGGGGAAATTACCGAGGCCATGGGAACTCTTTCTCCCGAACAATACCAGCGCGTTCTGACCCACCCAATGACCGCCAAGGTCCGTGCTGCTCAGCTTGAGCTCAGTGCTCTCACAGATGCGCACCCCGCTGACGAAATCAGGGTAAAGCGGGCTTCGCGTAACGCGTGGCGCTCTCTTGCACTCTTCATTCGCGAGTTTGACATCGATCCGGTGGAGTGGCGTAAACGTGTCTTCAGCGGAGTGCTTCGCTGCATCGCTGTGACCATTTTGGCTTTCTTCCTGACCGCACACGATTCAGGATGGTTTGGTGAAGATACTCTTTGGATGAATGTCCTGTGGACGGCGATTGCGTTCCTTGCATCCTTCCCGTATTCGGATGTCCGGGAACTCTTTAAGCTCCGTCCCTCAAGGATGATGTCTGAAATCCGATTGGCTCAGGCCTAAATTTGACGACTCGACAACCACTCATAACTCACCCCATCAGGCACAAGGAGACGCCATGAAATGGACCCAGGTTTGGCACGCGGAAAACTTTCCTCTGTGGGTTGAAGGTAACGATGCAACTCCGCGTATGCACCGCGTTGTTATCGGGGGAAATCGCGCCGGGGCGGTTGCGATTGCTCGAAACCAGAACGGTGAGTTTGCCCTGGTCCGTCAGCAACGTCTTGCCATTGAGCGTGACCTCTGGGAATTCCCACGCGGAATGAGCGAGGAAACAGACGCGGATGGGGTAGCGACCGGCTTGCGTGAACTCCTCGAAGAGACAGGATTTTATGGGGAAAACGGAGAGTCCTTGGGGCAGATTTACCCCGATTCTGGCATCCTCGCCGGGCACGTCGAAGTTGTCTCCTGCACGGTCCCACCACAGGAACGTCAAGCTATTGATGGAGAAGTTGATGCTCTTCAGTGGGTCAGCCTTGCTGTACTCAAAGAGATGATTGCGGGTGGTCAGCTTCAAGACGCCATTTCTCTTGCGGCTTTTTCCATCTGGAGCCTTCGCAACAATTCCTGACTGCTCTTTTAACGGTGGGCACGACTTTCGAGTACAAGACACAACTTGCAAGTTGAGATCAGCGCTGTACCTCAAGGACTTCCTGATTATGAGGACTGCGATGCTAGGTCGTCTTTTGTGAGGGTCCCAGCACGAAGTTTGGCGAAGAAATCCGGTGCGGTCGTATCTTCAAGCAGTACCGCGCTTCCCGCCGATGTCGCATAACCCAAAGATTCAATTGGGGGAACACCGGTCATTCCGGAGTTTTGCGCCTCACGGAATGCCAGTACCAAGCGCGCAACGTCAATAACGGACGAGTCCTGATCGACCGTAAAGGCAGAGGCGCCAGCTCGTTCAACGCGCAGGGCGCTCATCGGGTTGAGTAACGTTGCTGGCTTCATCGCCTTTGAAACGGTCTTCGACACAACCTGGCGCTGGCGTTCAGCACGTCCGATGTCACCGCGTGGATCCGAATAACGCATGCGCGCAAATGCCAGAGCAGTCTTACCATCGGCATCATGGCATCCGGCTTCCCAATTGAGCTCTGAGCGTTCATCCTCAACGCTGAGATCGAAGCACAGGTTCACCCCATCGACCGCGTCGACGATATTGGACACTCCGCCCATTCCGATCTCTGCATAGTGATCGATGGTAAGTCCGGTGAGCTTTTCGACCGTCTTGACCAGGAGTGCGGGGCCTCCATAAGCATACGAAGCGTTGAGCTTATCCCAGCCATAACCGGGGATATCAACGTAGGTATCGCGGGGGAGCGAGATATTGCTGGTCTGCCCATTGGGAGCAACATGAACAAGCATGATCGAATCTGCGCGTTGTCCCTCGGTGTCATCGGGAACCGAGCCGTCTGCGCGCGAATCTGATCCTGCTAATAGATACGTTGTTCCAGAAGTATTGGCAGCCCCCGACAGTGCGTCGATTTTCTTTAAATGAGAGTTGGCATCAATCATCAGGAAAACAGGCCATGCCAGCATGAGTAGAACGCACGCGACGACGACAAGAGGCCAGCGCCTCTTCTTTCTCTGACGAGGCCTCGCTGGGCTTACAGCCCCGGTTTGGCGTGCGCTGGGTTGGGATTGAACAGGTTGGAAGTGTGGGCGTTGCGTTGATGCCTGCACAGGAGGCCTGGAAGTCGCACCTACGGATTCTCGTGCTGGGGCTGAGGGGGCGTAGGCCGGGGGCTGGCTTCGTCGCGCGCGGGGTGCAAATGAGGGAGGCATAGCCTCTTGCTCGATGCCAGAAGGTTCGGCCGGTGTGCTGTGTTGAGCAGCAGAGTGCTGCGCGGACTCAGTGGCAGCTTTGCGGTGGTGAGCAGCAGCCTCTTCATTCTGGGCACCAGCATTTGCGACCTCTGAAAGACGAGGCCGCCGACGTGAAGGATCAGGTTGGAATGAAGGCGGCTGAGTCATCACTTCTCCGGGGGACAGGGCTTTTGAGTTGGCGTGGCGCTTGGAGATTGCGACGCGCTTGCACTGGGCGTTGCGGAAGCAGATGCACTCTGAGATGACGAAGGCGAGGCCGAAGGATCCTGAGCGGGAGCATTCGTCTGTCCGTCTTCACCGCTGCCATTTGTGAACTCAATTGTCGCAGGGAAGGGTTGGTCCTTGCGGATTGCTTCCCACACCTGACTGAACTGAGGCTCCAGGTTGATGACTCGGTTCGGGTCAACCGGCGAATACTGGTTCGGTGAGGTGATGAACTGGATATTCGAACGATTCACCGAAGTGAGCGAAAGCATTAGGCCCACGTCGGTGTTGATGTTTGACAGGTTCTGCGAAGGCTGCAGAGCTGAAAGACCCTGCTTTGTGAAAGACAGGAGTGAGGGAAGATCAGAGACGAAGTTCTTCGCCATCAACTCGCGCATAATTGCCGCGACAAGCTTCTGCTGGTTGGAGATACGGCCAAGGTCGGAGCCATCCCCAACGGCGTAGCGTGTGCGCGCGTAAGCAAGCGCAGTCTTGCCATCAAGCTTCTGGCAGCCTGCTTGGACGTGAAGGTCTGACTTCGAATCATCGATATCTTCGGGGATATCGAACCAGACCCCTCCAAGAGCATCAATCAATCCGCGGAAACCGTGGAAGTCGACGACGACAAAGCCATCAACCTTCGTTCCGGTCAGTTGCTCGACTGTGGCCTCGGTACAGGCGATGCCACCTGCGATATCGGTGTCATTCGAACCCGTTGAGAACGCGGAGTTAAACATTCCCGTGTAGGCAGAGGATGTCGTGCCATCGGAGCGGCGGCACGAGGGAATATCGGTGATGAGATCTCGGGGGATAGAGACGACCTGAATTCTCGAGCGATCCGCAGAAATATGCATGAACATGGTCGTATCCGAGTGGATAGACGAAAGTTCATCGGGATCACCATTGGCATCATCGCCTTGGTTCTGTCGTGAATCAATACCCGAAATCAAGATATTGACGGCGCGACCTTCAAAAGAGTCCGCGGGCGCTGCGGATTCGGTTGAGTTCGCATTTCCAAGGCCATTTGTGTTGATGCTGTTTGCCGAAAGCTGGCTACCAAAGCTGTGATAGACAAAAAACACTGTCCACACCAGCAGCAGAACACAGGTGAAAGCAACCAGTGAAACCACTCGTGCCGCACCGCTCTTGAAAGGGAGCGTCGCAGAGTGCAGGATCGGTCGCGCATCGCGCGGTTGTGGAGTACTCATCGCGTTTATCATATCGTTACTTGAGTTCTCCGCGTGTTATTCCGCAGTAAATTCTCCGATACCCCATTGAATGCCGCCCTGGCTGTTCACACGTGGGATCATCACTGTGTGTCCACTTGCTGCGACAACGGGACGCGAATATCCGGGGGTTTCTCCCAGACGTGTGATCTGGCCGGTTTCCCATGGACGCAGGTACATCTGCGTATTGTTCGCCTGCGATCCCGCACCCCACGCGATTGCCCCTTGACCGATGGAGACCCAAGGAGTTCGCGAGTCGACCATGATCCACTGCGTGGGATAGTCGGTGGAAGAGCTGTCCCAGAGCCCAAGGAAGGACGAGGCCTCGGAAGAAGTACTTGAGGGGGTGACGAGGACTGCGTGGTGATCTCCGGCCGCATAGAGCCCACTGATTCGATAGTCCTGTGATTTGAGGTCGAAGTGTGTGGTGACCTTTGAAAAATCAGTTCCGCTGAGCGTGGCGACGCGAGAGGGCAGAGGCGAGTTCATCGTAGTTGCAACCACGCTGAGCCCCTGCTCAGAGACCGCCGGGTAGGCACCAAAGAGAAGAACTTGCGGCTTGTTGGAGCGCGTTGAATCGTCGAGGCCTTGGGTGATGATCAGTGAAAAATCTCCGTGATCAGTTGAGGCTTTTGCGCCGTAAAACGCGTGTGTCTCATCGCTGACAGGAGGAAGCTCACCTGAGCTTCGTGGACTATGAGCGGGAAGATCGCTCCACGTCATTACGGTACGGAGGCGCTGCTCGTCCCTATTCCAGGAGTAAATCGTCCACGGGGCAAAGACATTGTCTTCTTGGTGATCTCCGGTTGAGGACGAAGAAACCTGTCGGCCAAGGAAAGTAACCCAAGGACCATTTTGTGTTCCGTCGAGGGGCTCAACGTAGTTGCCGTCTTCTCGAAGCAGATCGGCAGATAGATCGCGTGCCCCCTGAGGGGTGAGAATTGCGGGCTTGTAGGAGTACAGGTCGTTCGGGTCACGTGTCGACGAGCCGAAAACCTCAGAGGAATCTATGGGAAGAGAAGGAATCTGCCGGAAATCCCCGCCGAGTGTCCATTTCTCATTTACCGAAGCCTCCTGGGTCTGCCCCGATGGAGACAATACGCATGCGCGATCGCTCGCGTGCGTCGCGATGAGCTCAAAAGGAAGAGAAAGATCTGCGCACACGCGTTCGTGTGGATCCTCCAGCGCGGACTGCGCAACGAGCGGCTCGAAAACGCCGTTCATCTGACGAGGCGATACCTGTGCGCTCGCCGAGGCGGAAGAATCCCCGCTCCCTTCGCTTGCACAGCCTGCAAGAGCGGCAAGAGCACACACACTCAGGAAAGCAAGGCGACGAAGGGACGAGCGGCCTCGGGAATGGAGAGGTGCCGGGACAGTGCGCGCTCCCGAAACGTCCAAACTCTCAGCGTGCGGTGTAGATGCCAATGTGCTCGCGTCCATCGCGTTCGACCTCGGTTTGGAGGAAGTTCTGGGTGAATGAGGGCAGGTGATACCAGAATTGTTCCTCACCGTTCCACAGGTAGTGAACTCCCGGGTCGGCCATCCGCATGGAATCGGTGTTCGGATCATAGGAAGTCACAACCATGATGTGGGAGAAGGTTGAGTTTGGGTGACCGTTATAGTGCGGGCCACCGCGACGCTCTTGGGCATCGACAGCGGTGGGGAGTCCCTTGCGGAAGGAACTCTTTACCGAATCACGAACCTGATCAACCGAAGGAGTGTGAATCGTGGTGTAGGCATCGCGGCCTAGCCAACGGTTCATCCCGTACTCAAAACGACGATCGTGGAAGCTTGTGTAGCCATAACCTACGGTGTTCATGTAATCACGGCTTGCAACCGCATCAATGCTGAGCGGTGTTCCCTGTGCGGACTGGTGTGCACCAATTGCGTTGAGGATCATCCATCCACTGGTCGGCCCGCAGAAGTAATTATTAGGCTGCCCGGCCCAGGTCACGTTGAAATCGTTGGTCTTTTCCAAGACTCCGTGCTCGAAGTTTTGCTTCTCACGGTTGCCATCCCAGTAGGGCTCTGATGTTGGGTATCCCAGGTGCCCGCGCTCAAAGCCGTGTTGGCCATAAAGGTCCAGCATTGAGAGAAGGACTGCGTGAGATCCTGTGCGAGCGGACCAGTAGACTGTTCCGCCTTGGAAAATCTGGTAGACGCCGCCATTTGCGGAAGGCGTTTCATCTGAAGAGGGATATCCGAGTTCCCCTCCCTCCCAGTTGTAATAAGCGTAGGTCCCCATGATTGCGTCATGCACGAAATAAGAATCCGAGACGGGGTGCCAATAGGCGGTGGCCCACTGGAACGTCTGGAAAACACCGCCGTTCGCGGAAGATGTTTCGTTACTGGTCGGGTAACCGAAACGCCCCCATTCGTATCCGGCGCGGCCGTATGCTCCCAGCACAGCGCCATGCACGTAATAGCTGCCAGTACGAGGGTGCCAGTAAACGGTGCCGCCTTGGAACGTCTGATATACACCACCACCGGCTGTAGAGGTCTCTTCGCCCGTAGGGTAGCCCATATGGCCGCGTTCCCAGCCCTGTCCTTCCCAAAGATTACGGATCCCACCACTCACCCTATGCGCGCCGGTAGATGGGTGGAAGTAGATCGAGCCACCAGTGAAGTGCTGGTAGGCCCCTCCATCGGCGGCATCTTTCATTTCATTCGCGGTTGGCCAGCCCAGGGAACGACCTTCTGATTCTGCGATTTCGTAGCGTTCGAGGATCTTGCCCCAGATGGGGTGAGCCCCGCCCTGGCTGCTCCAACGAATTTGGCCGTTCTCGTAAGTTTGAAGCGCGCCGCGAATTCCACCGATAGTCTGGGCTTCTTCATCAGAGGTCGGGAAACCCAGAGGGCCGTTTTCCCATCTTTGTGCGCCGTAGGCACTGTGGATTCCTGCTCGCGAGGCATGCGCACCGTATTGAGCGGTCCAGTAGATTTGGCCGCCGCGGAAGAACTGGATGAAAGCCCCGTCGCGCAGGGGGACTAGTCCAGAAGTTGCGGTGCCGAGTACTCCGTTTTCTGCGCCCATGTCCTGCCAGCGCTGGTGGATCTGTTCCTCGGGGGAGAGGGACACATTGTCATCAGTAGCAGAGCGGTCTTCGCCATTCGGAATACTTTCCCCGGTCGGAGTGTCTCCCGAGGCTGTCGTGGAGCCATCCGAAGAGGGCACGCTTGTAGATGGGGATGCTTCGGGTGTGGGGGTTTCAGTCTGAGTTGGGGAAGACGCCTGCGTTGATGGGGTGGGAGCGTCGGCCTCGGAAGTGGGAGAGGCAAGCGAAATCGGTGCAATGCTGAGGGCAAACAATGCCGCAGCTGCACACGATGAAGCAATAAGCGAAGAACGCATTAGTGAATCTCCTGGGGGGCAAAGAGAAACTAACTCTTCAAACACCCTATCCGAATATTATTCAGAATTTATGTGCATTACTTGGCATATACCTCACATTTGCCCGTAGGCTTATCCCATGAGCAATCCAACCGTCATCGCCGTCGTCGTTGCATGGAACCGAGCACAGCTCTTGCGTGAAACCTTGGACGGCCTTGCCTTGCAGACCCGCCCGTTGGATGGAGTTGTCGTTGTTGACAATGCTTCCAGCGATGAAACTCCCCAGCTCATTGCCTCACACCCTGTCGTCACCAATGTTGTGACGCTTCCGCAAAATTATGGTGGAGCCGGCGGCTTCGCCGCGGGAATTGCACGAGCGATGACTTTAGGCGCAGACCTTGTGTGGATCATGGATGATGACACGATCCCAACTCCTACTGCCCTTGAGGTCTTGCTACGAACGCGAGAGGAATATCCAGGTACACCCGCCGTTTTGGCGTGTCGAGCCGATTGGATTGACGGACGCGAACATCCGATGAATGCACCTCGCGAACGCTTCTTGATCTCCCGCGAGCTGCGTGAACACGCGGCTGCCGTTGGAGCGCGTCAGATTCGCACGGCATCATTCGTTGCAATCATGATCGATGCGCGTGCAATTGAAGAAGAAGGGCTACCCGAAGCGGCCTACTTCTTGTGGAATGACGACTTTGAGTACACCGCGCGCCTTCTTAAAGGACGAGTGGGGCTTTACGTGGATGGTGCACGCGTCGAGCACCGAACGAAGACCTTCGGAAACTCGACTGCTGATCCCGGCCCGCGTTTCTACAACGAAGTTCGTAACAAAGTCTGGGCGCTTGGAACTTCTTCGGGCTTTGGTCTTTTTGATCGCTGTGCTTTTGGGGCTGCCACTGCACTTCGCTGGGCAAAGATGATTGCTGCCTCGGCCGACCGCGAAGCCGCGCTCGGATACCTGCGTGAGGGACTTCGTGATGCGTGGCGGCCGCCGCTGCGCTCCAGTGAAATCCTGCATCTCACTGAGGTCGCCGATGAAGTCGCTGCTCTTGAACAAGGACACCGTTCTTGCGGCTGTGGCTGCCGGTGCTCCTCATCCGGCTCTGAAGCATCTGGCTGCTCAGAGGGGGAGCCTCGATGACAGTCGCTAACTTTTCGGTCCTGCTCCCTGTTTATGCGGGGGATCAGCCGGAGTTTTTCTTCCGTGCAGTTTCCAGCGCGACGCGGGAACAAGAATTGCGCCCACGCCAGTTGGTCGTCGTGTGCGATGGTCCCGTCCCCGAAGAGATTTCGGAATTTCTCCACCGCGCCGCGCGAGGGGAAGCAACTGAAGTTTTGGGAAACACTGATGTCAGAGTTGTCCGGCTCAAGCACAATATGGGATTGGCGAATGCCTTGAATATTGGCCTCGCGCATTGTTTGTATGAAATCGTCGCGCGCGTTGATGCCGATGATATTTCCCTCCCTCGTCGTTTCGCCGTCCAAGTTCCCCTTGTCGAGGCGGGCTTGGGGCTTTTGGGCTCAGCAATTCAAGAATTTAGTGACGACGAGGCCGAGGACGGGATGGTCCGGAATATGCCGGCGAGCGAAGAAGAGATCCGCCGGGTCATTTCCTATCGTTCTCCCTTCGCGCACCCTTCAGTTGTCTACCGCAAGAGCGCAGTTGAATCAGTTGGGGGATATGAGCACCTTCAGCTGATGGAGGATTACCTGCTGTTTGCGCGGATGGTTGCAGCGGGAGTTCCCTGCGCGAATGTGCCGGAGGTTCTTGTTCGATATCGGGTGGGATCCGGTGCATATAAGAGGCGTGGCGGGGCACAGATGTTGCGCTCAGAGATGCGCCTTCAAAACCTTTTCCTCAGTGAAGGAATCGTGTCTAAGGCTCAATACTCGCGAAACCTAGCCATCCGTGGGGCCTATCGGTTGATTCCTACACAACTTCGACAAACTCTTTATCGAGGGGTTGGAAAACTTCGCTGGTTCGTGTCGAAGGGGCAATGACGCGATCTGTCCAGTTCTTTCGCTTATACTGACTGGGATTGAAAGGAGTTCGACCGTGAACTATGACCTCGTTGTCGTCGGATCTGGCCTTTTCGGCCTGACAATTGCTGAACAGGCCGCATCCCGCTGGGGCCTCCGTGTCGCAATCGTTGAGCGTCGCTCGCACCTTGGTGGCAATGCCTACTCTGAGATTGATCCGGAAACCGGTATCGAAGTTCATAAGTACGGCGCACACCTCTTCCACACCTCCAATGAGCGTGTCTGGGAGTACGTCAATCGTTTCACCTCCTTTACCTCTTACGTTCACCGCGTATGGACCACCGTTGATGGCGTTGTCTACCCGATGCCCGTGAACCTGGGAACCATTAACCAGTTCTTCTCCGCCGCCTACGGCCCGGACGAGGCCCGCGCCCTCATTGCCCAGCAGGCAGCAGAAGTTGACGGCCAAGAGATCACCGACTTCGAGTCCAAGGGCGTTTCCTTGGTCGGTCGCCCTCTCTTCGAGGCCTTCTTCAAGAACTACACCGCCAAGCAGTGGCAGACCGATCCCAAGGATCTTCCCGCCTCGATCATTTCGCGACTTCCCGTGCGCTACAACTACGATTCGCGCTACTTCAATGACAAGTACGAAGGCCTGCCGGTAGACGGCTACACTGCGTGGATGGAACGCATGGTGGCCTCGGACCTCATTGATGTCTACTTGGACACCGACTTCTTCGATCCCGAGAACCCGCTGAACAAGGCCGCGGTCGTCGGCAAGGTTCCGGTTGTCTACACCGGCCCGGTTGATCGCTACTTCGACTACTCGGCAGGTGACCTGTCCTGGCGCACCGTCGACTTCGAAAAGGAAGTTGTTGAGACCGGTGACTACCAGGGTTGCTCCGTCATGAACTATGGCGATATCGATGTTCCCTTCACACGAATCATCGAATTCCGCCACTTCCACCCCGAGCGTGACTACCAGGACAAGAAGACGGTGATCTTCCGCGAGTTCTCTCGCTTTGCTGATCATGGCGACGAGCCCTACTACCCGGTGAATACCGCGCAGGATCGCGAACGCCTGGAGCAGTACCGCGAGCTCATGAAGAATGAAGACCGCGTCTTCTTCGGGGGCCGTCTGGGTACCTACAAGTACTTGGATATGCACATGGCCATCGCTTCGGCACTGACGATGCTCGATAACGAGCTTGCCCCCCTGTTCGAGGATGGGACCACTCGTTGAGTAACATCGCATCACAGCAATTCCAAACCCCGGGCAAGTCATCGGGACTGATCGAGGTTTTCCGTCAGCCCTACCTGACCAGCCTCATCGTTCATAAAGAACTGCGAGCTCGCTATCGCGGCTCGATTTTTGGAATGCTGTGGAGCTACGCGAAGCCGCTGACCCAATTCTTGGTCTTCTACTTCGCGCTTGGCGTTTTCATGAAGATGAACCGCGCCGTAGAGAACTATGTCATTTACATGTTCTCCGGCGTGGTTCTCATGAACTATTTCTCGGAAGTTTTTGGCAACGCAACCCGATCTGTTGTCGGCAACGCTCCGCTGGTGAAGAAGATCTATCTTCCCCGCGAGTTGTTCCCAATGTCAGCCATGTGGGTTGCCCTTGTCCACTTCCTCCCTCAAGTTGCCGTTCTTTTCATTGGTGCGCTGGTTTTTGGCTGGCATCCCACTGTATGGGGAGTTTTGGCAATCCTTGCGGCCTTCCTCATCGTGTCGATGTTCGCACTGGGAATTGGCCTATTCTCCGGCGCACTCAACGTGTTCTATCGAGATTCAGAGAACTTCGTTGATCTGATCTTGATGATGGCGACGTGGGTTTCTCCCGTTCTTTACACGTGGTTTAGCGTGCGAGACGTTTTGGATGCTCACGGCTGGCACTGGCTGTGGTGGGTGTACGAGGCCAATCCGCTGACCATTGCAGTTGAGCTTTTCCACTATGGTTTCTGGCAGCCGACGCTGGTTGATACTGCTGCGAATCCGTACCTCCCCAATCTGGGACTCTGGACGGGAATTGCTTTACTGATTTCTCTTGGCGCCGTCATCTTTGGCGAGGTCTCTTTCAGGCGCATGGATCCCAAGTTTGCCCAGGAGCTGTGATGACTGAAGTTATTCGCGTTGATGACGTTGTCAAAGAATTTGCGTTGCGTAATACGCATACCTTGAAGGATCGTTTGGTCTGGAGTCTGACGGGGCGGCGCAACCAATTGGTCAATCACTTCCGTGCCCTTGACCACGTGAGTTTCACGGTTGAACAGGGGGATTCGATTGGCCTGATCGGCTTCAACGGTTCGGGTAAATCGACCATGCTCAAGCTGATCTCCGGTGTCATCACGCCGGATGAGGGTTCGGTGGGATACCGCGGACGCATGGCTGGCCTCATTGAAGTCGGTGCGGGCTTCCACCCGGACCTGACGGGCCGTGAAAATGTTTTTCTCAACGGCGCAATTCTTGGCATGAGTAAAGAGCAGATCGAAGCTGCTTTTGACGATATTGTCGCCTTTTCGGAGATTGAGAAGTTTATCGACACCGAGGTGAAGTTCTACTCCTCGGGTATGTTCTTGCGTTTGGCTTTCGCCGTTGCGGTCCACACTAGCCCGGATATCTTCTTGGTTGATGAGATTTTGGCTGTGGGCGATGAGCCCTTCCAACGCAAGTGCCTTGACCGTATCCATGAAATGCAAGAGCAAGGGACCTCCTTGGTGATTGTGAGCCACGACCTTGACCTGATTGCGCGCCTGTGCAATAGGGGAGTGCTGCTCCACCACGGTGAGCTTCTTGTAGACGGCACAGCACAAGAAGCAGTCGATCGACTGCGTTCCTTGTAACACGCTTTTCACGTAGATCAGGAGAGAAAATGGCATGGCTCTCGGTGATCGTTCCGGCGCTTGTGCTGGCTGCGATCCTGTACGTTCCCGGAATTGCGGTTAACGCTCTTTTCCTGCGTAAACGCCTCTATACGGTCGGTTTTGCACCTGTGACGGGAGCGGCGATCTTGGGCTTCGCGTCACTTGCGAGCGGCGTTATTCCAGGACACTGGAGCCTGAAGTTTGTCCTGTGCTGCGAAGTCGGTGTCTTCGTCGTGGTTGCGGGGATCATGTGGTTGTGTGGTTCGAGGCCAAGGCATTGGCTTGAGAACTACAAGAGGCTTTTCTCGGGCTGGGCGGGGTCACGCGCCATTGCTCTGCTCGGCGCACTGATCGTTAATGCAGTGATCGCAATTGGAGTTTTCGTTCGTTCTGTTCCCTCTCCCCAGGCTTTCTTCTCGACCTACGACACCCCCTTCCATATGTCCGTGATCCGCTGGCTGATCGAAAGCGGAGATGGATCCTCACTTCATAGCGCAGCTGTTGACGGGACCGTTGGCTCCCACTTCTATCCCGCTCTGTGGCACGGCTGGGTATCTATGGTGATTTCCGGCTTGGGAACCCCCATGACGGTTGCGATTAATGCCTCGTGCTTGGTGGTTTTGCTGACCATTTGGCCGCTTTCCTCTGCCGTTCTGACGGACGTGCTTTTTGGGAAGAAGGTGCGCCTATCGCCAGTTTTTGCCGTTCTGGTTTCTTCGCTTTTTGCGGCATATCCCTGGGGATTGCTTGCCTTCGGAGTCTTGTACTCAAACTTCTTCTCCTACGCGCTCGCGCCTGCTTACCTCGCGGCATTTGTTCTTTTGCTTCGAGGCGTTCTTGTCAAGCAATTCAAGGGTGCTGAGCTCTGCGGTCTGATTCTGATTGCTATTGGTGGTTTTGCAGCCATTGCCTTGGCTCAGCCCAACTCGGTCTTCACCCTTGCGGTTATTCTCTTCCCCTACGTGGTTGCTCTTGCTTTCAACCAGGTGCGTCGTTCGAGTGGGAGCACTATTAAGGCAGCCTTGGTCGCAATTGTGCTGGTCGCTCTGGCAGCTTGCCTGTGGTATGCACTGTATAGAGCTCCGTTCATGCAACGCACCGTTACATGGCGTTGGGATTCCTTCCAGAGTCCAAAACGCGCGATTGCGGCGGTCCTTCTTCTGTCGACGAATGCAGGATCGGTGCGTTTGGCTGCACAGTGGCTCCTTGCCATTGGCGTTGCCATCGGTGGTCTTCTTGCCATCCTCAAATACCGTCGGGCCTGGCTTGTCATTTCCTACGCATTCATCGCCGCGCTCTATGTTTTGTGTGCGGGCTTTGAAGGTAAATTCCGAAACATCGCAACGGGTTTCTGGTATCACGACTCTTATCGCCCCGCCGGTGCGATGTCAATCCTTGCGGTTCCGTTGATGGCGCTTGCTCTTGCGTGGCTGATCGAAAGTCTTGTGAAGACATCACATCCCAAGGGCGCCGCTCTTCGTTTCATCTCCTCTGCGCTCGTCTATGCTCTGATCGCTGCGGTCACGCTGACTGGGGGGAATATCAAGTGGCGCATTACTACGATGCAAGATAATGCCGAAGACCGAGCAAGTCACTACACCTATTCTGACGAGATTGCTTTTATGGATGAAGCGCGTCAGATCACCGGTACCCGCGACAAGGTGGCGAATGATCCCTTCGATGGATCGATGTTTGGATACGCGACCAGCGGATTGCCGGTCGTCTTTACGTCGATGCCAGGTAACTGGATTGGGCAGATGAAACCGGGTACTACTGTCATCATCGATGACTTGTACAAGGTTTCCGAAGACCCTCAAGAAGTTTGTCCCGTGATCCAACAGGAAAATATCCGCTACGCGATTGTTCTTGAGCGTCATCGACAGATCTTTGATGAACACTCGCCTTGGACTGGCATTCGGAACATTACTCCGGAAACACCCGGTTTTGAACGTGTTCTGCAACGCGGGCCATACAGCCTCTACAAGGTCACGGCATGCGGTCTTGGCTAAGAGTCAACGCCTCTGCGGTGCTGTGACATAGATTTTCTTCCGTTTTCTCACATAGACTTGCCACATAAGTGCACACATTGAAGGAGTGTCGCGTGAAAGAAAAAAGTGAAGCGGTCGCTGAAGGAACTGTGACCGAACAACAGTGGGTTCCCGTTCAGCGCGTAGTGTTTCCCGGAGAAAGCGACACTTCGTTGTGGCCGCTCTATGTGGACTGGGGAGTTGCTCCTTCCAGCGCAGCGCTGAGTGCTTCGCAAGGAGACCAGAAGGCCCTGACTCTTCGGCAGTTTGAGATGCCGCGCGGCGTCGACGCAACGCGCACCTCGATGCTGATCCCTGCTCGTGAACGTCTCTCCCTTGCAACCTACTTCAACGCATTCCCTGCCTCTTATTGGCAGCGGTGGACGGATGTCCGTAACATTCGTCTGACTCTGAAGCTGTCAAAGAGGGCCGTTGTTGAGGTCATGCGTTCTTCTGCGCGCGGTACTTTTACTCCCGTTGCAACTCGCGCTGGCTCTGGTGAGCTGAGCTTTGATATTCCGCTGAACCGTTTCGGTGATGGTGGATGGATTTGGCCGGAAATCACTGCCCTCAAGGAAGATGTCGAACTTGAATGGGGAACCTGGTCAGTACCTTCGCGCGAAGGCGATCGTCATGCCAATGTGACCGTGGGTATCACCACCTACAACCTTCCCGAAGACTGCTTGACTCAGGCTGAACGCTTCCAAGCAGAACCCGAGGTTCTTGATCACATTGCCGAGATTCTGATTGTCGATCAGGGCAATAAGAACGTGAAGGACTGCGAGCGTTACCCGCGTCTGCAAGAAGAACTGGGAAGCAAGCTCCGTGTCATCGAGCAGGCAAACCTGGGTGGTTCCGGCGGATTCTCGCGCGGCATGTACGAGATGCTCAAGAACCCCGATTCGGACTACGTCCTGCTGCTTGATGACGATGCTGTCATCGAGCCTGAAGGCCTTCTTCGTGCGCTTGCTTTCGCAGAGCATACGCTGACCCCGACGATTGTTGGTGGCCACATGTTCAATGCAAATGAACGCACCATTTTGCACTCGATGGGTGAAACGATCGATGCTCACAAGTTCTGGTGGGGAGCTGTCAACCCTGAACTTGCAACAGTTGACTTGGCTCAGCGCACGATCCGCAATGATCCCCGCTTGAACCGCCGTATCGATGTTGCCTACAACGGTTGGTGGATGTGCTTGATCCCCAAGCCCGTTGTCGCTGAGATCGGCCTGTCCCTGCCTTTCTTTATCAAGTGGGATGACTCCGAATACGGTCTGCGCGCAGCAGAACACGGATTCCCGACGGTCTCTCTTCCCGGCGCTGCCGTGTGGCACGTGCCGTGGACCGAGAAGGACGATGGTCTGGACTGGCAGGCCTACTTCCACCAGCGCAACCGTTGGGTTGCAGCTCTGCTGCACTCTCCTTACCCGCGCGGCGCGTCCTTCCCGAAGACCTCGCTGGCCTCGGACGTTCGAGCACTGCTCTCTCTGCAGTACTACAGCGCCGATCTGCGCCGCCAGGGGCTCAAGGACGTTTTGCTTGGCCCCGGCCACCTGCATCCTTCGATGCACACCCGAGCTGCAGAAGCACGCGCAAAGGCAAAGGAATACACCGACGCACGCTTGATGACTGAGGCTGCAGACTTCCCGGCAGTGCACCGTAAGAAGCCCGCTCCGGTCGGCACCAAGCCTGATTCACGCGCCCAGTTCATGTCAAAGGCAATTGCTGGTATCACCAAGCAGTTCCTGCCTGAAGGCGAACACCGTGAGGATCGTGTTGAGGATGTTCTCTCCAGCACGGATGCTCGTTGGTGGAGGCTTGCAAACCTCAACTCTGCTCTGGTGTCGAACGCGGAAGGTTCTGGTGCGTGGCGCTACCAGCGCGATGCGAAGCACTACCGTCGTGCTCTGGCAGAGAGCATTGCGCTCCACGCGGAGCTCATTCGTCGTTGGGCCTCGCTGAGCCGTGAGTATCGGGAAGCTCTTCCCGAATTGGTTTCTGTCCAGGCTTGGGAAAAGACTTTCGGTCTGTGAGATAAGGGAAGGTGCGAGCAGCTCAAACTGCTCACACCTTCCCTTATTCGCGCGAATCTAAGTTCTTGATCTGTCGATCAGAGGTGGAAAGAACAAAATGAGTGCTGCACAAATTGGGAAGCCGGCGACGAAACGTCATTGGGAACTCGAACTTCTCCGCATATTTTCGATGTTCCTCATTGTTGCGACGCACTATTTCGCTTCTGATGATTCTCCCTCACGCATAGATCCAGCACTCGCCCAGTCATGGAAATCAGCGCTCCACGCGGTCACAATCATGCCGGGGCAAGTAGGCGTGACGATTTTCGTTCTCATCTCAGCCTACTTTTTATCGCGTAGTACGCGCAGCCCGTTCACACGAGTAGCAAAGATCTGGATTCAGACCTTTATTTATTCATGTGGATTATGGGGTGCTTACTTTGTTCTCTCGCACTTTGTGGGATCCAGTCAATATTTTGTCAATCCTCGTTCTATCCTGATGTCCGTTTTCCCGGTGACATTCGGAGCGTACTGGTTCATCAGCGCATACGTTGTGATGGTGATTGTCGCGCCTTATATCAATATTCTTCTTGACGCGACCTCAGCTCGCCAGCACGGGGCACTGCTGTGCCTATCACTATGGATTACCTTTATCTGGCATATTCTGAATCCTGCGAACACATGGGCTTTTACTGATGCGTCCTATCTGTGCACTCTCTATCTCATCGGGGCTTTGATTCGTCGACACGAAGATCGCTTGCCTCGCGTACGTTGGTATTTCGCGATGGCGATCATGATACTCTGCGCGCTCATTTGCATGGTTGGTACGCATACAATTGCTGTTTCTTCTTTCCTTAGGGAACAGTTGTACTACCCAGGAAATCTCTTCACAGCCGGTACAGGGGCTTCTCCGATCCTTTCCGTGATTTGTGGCGTGCTCATTTTCCTCATGACACTTCAGTACATTTCAGGCCGTACGCATGCATCGACGCATGAGAGAATTTCCTCCCTTGTCCTGACACTTTCTCCGGCGACTTTTGGTGTCTATCTTCTTCACGAGAATTTTATTTTTAAGCCCCACCTGTGGGGACTTGTTTTCTCGGTTCCCAGCCCTAGCGGAGTATGGCGACTTGCATATGCCTCTTTGAGCATCATGCTCATTTACCTCGTGCTTTTAGCTGTATGTTTCGTAATTTTCCGGCTCGTTGTCCAGCCTTGCGAAAAGGCTTTTCTGAAAGTGCTTTCCCGGTCTTAGAGAGTGGGGGAGCGGTTGCTTCTTCCTTGACGAATACCTGAGCACAAACAGTCGTTGGTTCCCTTGGGTGTCAAATAAGTTAACTGTCCACGCGAAGCGCTGTTAGAAAACAGACTTGCCGGGGGCGCTATCTCGCTAAATTGCAGTGATCTTCGCTAGGCTATACGCATGAGTGCAGGCTCTGCCTGTGGCCCTCGATGTCGAAGTAAAGGAATTCAAGGTGCGTATCGCAGCAATCGTCCCGTGCTACAACGAAGAAGCCGCAGTCGGCACAGTTGTAACGGACCTGAAGAATGCAGTTCCCGGAATTGAAGTCTACGTTTACGATAACAATTCTTCGGACCGCACCGCTGAAGTTGCAGCCGCGGCCGGCGCGATCGTTCGCACCGAAACCCGCAAGGGTAAGGGCAATGTTGTGCGTCGCGCATTCGCAGACATCGATGCCGATGTTTACGTGATGATCGACGGTGACGACACCTACGATGCGTCCGCCGCACCCGAAATGATCGACCTGCTGGTACGTGAAAACCTTGATCACGTTCTGGGCTGCCGCGTTGACGACAAGGACAACTCCGCTTACCGCCCCGGCCACGCTCAGGGCAATAAGATGTTCAATTCCCTGGTCGGCTTCCTCTTTGGTGACACCGTTACGGACATGCTCTCCGGCTACCGTGTTTTCTCTCGCCGTTTCGTGAAGTCTTTCCCGGCACTCTCGCGTGAGTTCGAAATCGAAACCGAACTCACGGTCCACTCGATGGCACTGCGCGTTCCTCAGGCTGAGTACGGCGTTGGCTTCAAGGATCGCCCCGCAGGCTCAGAATCCAAGCTGCGTACCTTCCACGATGGGTTCCGAATCCTTGGACTGATTGGCCGTCTGGTCGCGCACGAGCGTCCCATGGCTTTCTACGGGATCTTCTCGGCAATCTTCATGCTTCTGGCCCTGTGCTTCGGAGCTCCTGTCATCTGGCATTTCATCCAGGCTGGAAATGTTCCGAAGCTCCCCAGCGCTGTACTGGCATCCTCTCTGGTAATAGTTGGTGTCTTGTCCTTCATGGTCGGGCTTCTCCAATCCGGTAATTTGAAGACTCGTCGCGAAGCCATGCGCTTGGCCTACCTGCGCTATTCTTCAGTGCTCCCGAACTGAAAAGCGACAGCGCATCTATGAACGTCTTTCAAAAGGCGTGGAAACGTCTTCTTGAAGCGGGTTCCTTCTACCGTTACCTCTTGGTGGGTGTTGGAACCTCGCTTCTGGACTTCTCGCTCTTCTCGCTGCTCTCGGTGGGCTTTGATCTGCCGGTGATCCCGTCGAATATCACCTCAACGGTCATCACCGTATGCGTGAGCTACTGGATTAACCAGCACTTCGTCTTCCAAGCAAAAGGTTTTTCCTGGGCCTCGTTCTTTTCTTTTGCGGGATTGACGCTATTTACGGGAATGGTCCTTCAATCTGCCATCATTTGGGTGATTGTCCACGGTCTTCCCGCACTCGGCTTGGGGATCTCGCTGTCCTTGCTGAAACCTGCCGCAAAAATCGTCGCGATGGGTACCGGAGCGGTGTGTAACTACTTGGGATATAGGTTCATTTTTACCCGCAAGAAGTAGATATACTTCCTTCCAACACATCCACACAACGCTGTTGGAGGTCCCGTAATGCGTAATCCCATCATCAAAGTCTCTGCCGTCGCCCTGATCGGCCTGCTCAGCCTTTCCTTGACTTCCTGCAGGATAGGCTCGGGGAACCAAACTGCACAGAGCTCTCCGGAGGCCTCGGCAAGCGGGAATGAAACGCAGGGGAGTGCACAGAGCGAGGCTTCCCAAGGTTCTTCTCCCACGGCCTCGACGCAAAGTGCCACGGCGAGCGCCCAAGACGGGGGAGTGACCCCAACGCTCGGCATAATTCCTCAGGGCGCAAGCCGATTGGAGGATACAGGGGATGCGAAAGGAATCTGGGTGAACTCGCCCTCTGGAAACATCCACTGCTGGTTCGCTAACGATCTTTTACAACTGTGCATGGTTGATTCCTATCGCGAGGATAAGCCCTACGGCGAGCAAGAATTCTTCCCGGGAACGCAACCGCTTCCCAAAGACAATATTCTTTTCGCAGGACTTTCTAAAGACAAAGAAATCCCATATATTTCCGCGCGCCGAGATGGGCCGCTTCCCACGAATCAAGGCGAGCGTCTGCGCACTCTGTCATATGGAGAGACCGTTTATGCGGGCAATGACGTGTGTACCAGCACAAGCGAGGCGATGGTTTGCTGGGACACCGAAACCGGTGATGGTGCAAAGATCAATCGCTCGGGAACAGAGATCTTCCATCTGAAGAAGTAGTGGGGTTTTCATCCGCGCCCCTAACGGACAGGTGAGCGGTTCCTTGAGCGCGGGGCTTTCAGCTCCTAATCCACGACAAGGCGGACCTTTTCGCTGGCGAAGATCTCCTGCGCCTTTTCGAGGGTGTACTGGGGTTTGTCGACAACCACGACGCTGTGTCCGTCCATCCATAGACGCGTGAGTAGGGGAGCGCTCGGGAAGCTTTCACTGTAGAGACCCAGACGCGTGGGTTGTCCCAGTGCCGAGGCCTCCTTGAGAAGAGGCTCTTCGTCAGAGTTGATCTGCGCGAGGTAATCCTTCATGGAAGGGGCGCTGTCCAGTGTCTCGTACTCGAATTGATCGCTTTGAGCCATGAGCTCGGACAGTGCGTCAAGGATCCCAGAGGGCAAAGAGCCTCTCCAACGCATAGCCAGGGGAGCGGTGGAATGGGCTAGGCGCCATGCTGCGGTGCTTGCCTCGAGGGGCGCAAGCTCGTTACTTAGGTGTACATCGAAGCTGAAAGCGTCACTGTATAAATGCTGGGAGAAAAGCGTATTTTGGGTTTCCCAACCCATCAAATCCCCGCTGACCTGCCAAAATGTCGTCTGCCAGCCCGCTGGTAGCTCAATCAGAATGCTAGAAGGGGTGTCAGTATTTCCGAATAGGTCATTACTGAGGTCAGAAGCAAGTAAATTTGCCATTTTTGAGACCCAGCGAGAGGCGACGGGGCCTGAAATCTCATCTCGAAAACTGTGATAGTGGGTCAAAATTGGATAATTTGCCTGCGAGGTTGTCGAGAGAAAATGTGAGATGGCTTGCATAGAAAAAGGGTAGCGGAAAGGCTGTAAATGTGCTGTTTTTGCCCGATTTTCACAGCAAGTCTCCAGCTTTATGTTCAGGTTTCCTTGAAATTCCGCGGAAAGCCCGGATTTCTGCGCTTTTGGACTTGCATAAAGCGTCAATTCGTGCACTGTTTTGAAGGCCTTCAGCACGCATTCCCTTTATCCTTAATCCGCTTGACAGGTGGAAACGACACGCGTGTAATTCTCGTATTGACCTTTTTGTTATATCTCATCACACAGAGGGGATACTATCGTGTGGAACATTCTGGGTGACGGCCCTATTGAGTGGTCTGACGCCGATGTTGAAGCTCTTCCCTTCTCTGACGGTCCCCTAGCCTGGCAGCAGCACGCACTGTGCGCTCAGACCGACCCCGAAGCCTTCTTCCCTGAAAAGGGAGGCTCGACTCGCGAAGCAAAGGCCGTGTGCCAATCTTGCGAGGTTCGCCAGCAATGCCTTGAATACGCATTGGCGAATGATGAACGCTTCGGAATTTGGGGTGGCCTGTCAGAGCGCGAACGTCGTCGACTGCGCCGCTCGGCCATCTAATGGCTCGGGGCATCCCCTTTTCACGGGGGACAGTCACAGCCATCGTCGTCGCTCGGGGAATGACCCCCGAGCTGCGTTCGCTTCTTGATGCCCTAGCTGCGCAGAGTCGCGTGGTCGATCACTTAATCGTCTGCGATGTGCGTGCCCCCCGAACCTCTCCCTTGACCTCGGGACAGGTCGTCGTCGCTGAAGACCTCCCCGATAATGCGCTGCTGATCTCCGTTGGGCGTGCGCGCAACATTAGTGATGCACTTGCTAAAGCTTCCAAAGATCACGCCGCCTCGCAGGTAATCACTGCAAGCGATTGGCTGTGGATCCTCCATGATGATTGTCTTCCGGCCGATACCTGTTTGGAGGAGCAGCTTGCAGCTACCGAGGCAGGGGCATCTATTGGAGCTGTAACTCCAAAGGTTTTCCGCGCTGATGCGACTCTTGCTGAAGTCGGAATCCACGCCACAGCCTCAGGAAGGCGTGTTCCGCTTGTTCTGGATGGAGAAATCGACCAGGGACAGTATGACGGTGTCACCGACGTTCTTGCCGGTGGTAGTGCGGGTCTTCTGGTGGCTTCCTCCGCTTTCAATCAGGTCGGTGGTTTAGATCGAGCGCTCGGTCCGTACAACGAAGGACTTGAGCTTTGCTGGAGGCTTCACCGAGCAGGCCACCGCGTTGTTGCGGCCCCAAATGCCCATCTCACTCACCTGCAGGTCTCCTCACCGCAAAACCTGCGGCGTGCCTCAGCGCTTCGAGCTCGGCGTTCCAGCGAGTTCTATTTCGCGGCTCTCATCGCAAACCCGCTGCTACTCATTGTTCAGGCTCTGCTTTCGCTGCTCTGGATTCCCCTGAGCTGCCTTGCCTTGCTGCTCAGCGCTCGCCCGCGCGCAGCCTATGCTCGTTTCTTTGCGTGGCTCGGCCTCTTTGCTCATATCCCACATATTGTGGCTGCGCGGGCACGTCATGCCCGCTGTGCTAGCCAGCCGCGTTCTTCGCTACGCCCGCTACTCACTGGACGCTTTGATGCTTCTCGCATTCGCCGCACGCACCGCAGCGCTCACGTTATTGAGGAACAGGCCTCGTGGAAAGATTCGCTTCTTGAACGTCGCAGCAACGACCTGACGACTCGCGTTGTAACGACCCTTGCGCTCTTCTTACTCTCCTTGTGGGTCTACCGCTCTGATCTGGGATCGGTTAATGGGGGAGCCTGGCTCAACCTTCCCGACCGCTTCGCTGATCTGTGGACCTACGCTTGGTCGGGCTGGTTGCCTTCTGGCGATGGCTCTGCACACGCGGTGGACCCTCTTGTCCAGCTGCTTAGCGTTGTAAGCGCTCCACTTGCGCTTCTAGGCATCGCGCCAACGGTACTGCTCTACGTCTTCCTGGTCCTGAGCCCTGCGTGGGCAGCGTGGAATATGGACGTCCTCAGCATGCGCCTGACATCAAAGCGCTCACTGCGAGTGGCACTGATGTGTCTGTGGGCCTCTCTTCCCAGTGCTCTTTTCGCAATGACCAGCGGAAGACTGGCTTCCCTTGCTGTGCATGTATTCATGCCCCTGTGGGTAGCCTTGCTTCTTTCTCTTCCACGTGACCGACATGTCATTGTGCGTCGCCGCTGGACTTGCGCGGCAATCGTTGGGCTGATTATTACCGCCGCTTACCCGCTGCTTGGGGTATGCGCGTTTGTGCTTTTTTCGCGTAATCTCAACCGCGCCACAGCAACTTTTCCCGCCCTTCTCCTGTGTCTGCCCTTCTTTGTCGATGCAATTGCCTGGCGTGCCTGGCCCGCACTTCTTGCTCCCGCCGAGGCCGCAGCTTCCTATGAGCGTGCCCCCTTCGGTTTGGGCGCTTGGGGTATTCCCGCAGCTTCTTCTGCCGCGTGGCTTGGTATCTGCGTGCTCCTTCTCCTTTGTCTCTGGCTGGTAACGCTGCTGAGCTTCGGGCGTTTTCTTCTTCATTCCCGAGGCTTTTCATTTTTCCCCGCTTCTCTTCCAGCCCTTGTGGGCATTGCACTTGTAAGCGGTGTTGGAGCATTAGCGCTGTCTTACGCTCCTGTCGATTCGGCAAATAACCTGCATTTTGCTTGGGGTGGACCGCTGCTCAGCGTTCAGGCTTTAGCCCTGATCTGTGCTTCATTGCTTTGCGTCAAAGGTACAGAAAATGAAGGAAAAATTGTCCGCGCAGGATGGAAACTCGTTGCCTGTGTTGGGTTGATCCCACTTCTTTTTATGGCGGCTAACCCCTGGCTTGAGGTACTCCCTTCAGTGCAGTGGAGCGCGCGCTCGACCAGCGAACAGATCCCTCTTGTTTCTCGCTACGCACAGAATTCTTCGCGGGAAGCTCGGGTTCTTGTGCTCAACGTCGGCGCCGATGGTGACCTCGATGCTCGAATCTGGCGCGGCGCAGGTCCGCAATGGAGTGAGCACTCCAGCGTGGCCTCGTGGGTGGTACTCCATGACAGGATGAATAACACCAGCGATCCAGCGCGGGTCGAATTGGGGGAGACAATCGCGACTCTCGTGTCTTTCCCTGACGACTCTGCCTCCCAGCGTTTAGCGCTTCATGGTGTTGATACGATCATTGTGCACTCCCAGGGGCCTGCGGCGTCTTCCATTACGCAAACACTGGACCGTGCTCCCGGTATTGAGAAGATCGGTGAAACCGAGGCCGGGAGCGCATGGAGAGTGCGTCCAGATGGGAGTAAGCCAGCGCGTCTGTGCCTTGCATCGGAATCGGCCGATTCCCAGTGTGAAGAGCTTGCAAGCGGTGCTATCGGTGCTCGTACACACGTGTCGGGCCCGGGGGTCCTTCGCCTTGCTGAACGGCAGAACTCGCATTGGGTTGCAACTCTCAATGGGCAGCGCTTGAACCAAACTGAAGCAACGAATCAGTGGGGAACGGCATTTTCGCTTCCATCCGAAGGTGAGCTCGTACTGAACTACCGCTCGAACTGGATTCTGGCGTGGAAAGCTGCGTGCGCACTTACCGCCGCGGTGATGCTCTGTGGGCTCCTTCGAGGGAGGAAGGACGTGGTAGACGATGGTGAATAGAAAACGCGTGCTCAGTATTGGTGCCATCCCTGCCTCGCTACTACTCCTAGGCGCCGCCTCGTGGGGAATAGGCAGAGTCGTGCCTGAACCCTCACTTCCTGCACCCCAGGTCGTTTACGCGCGCCCGGAAACCCTTAACTATGCCTGTCCGGCAGGGGTTGTTGACCCATTCCACCTTGATGGAGGCGTATCTGCGGCTTCAGTGTGGAATTCCGCCGGGGAGCGTGAGACCAGTGGAGAATGGACAATCCTACGTGCGGATGCCTCTGCGCACACCCTTCCTACAACGCTTGGTGTGATGGGCCAAGGCGGGGGAGAGCTTCGCGGTCTGAGTATGACGTCATGCCAATTGCCGGCGAATGACCAGTGGAGCGTTCTGGGATCAAGTACCAGTGGCGAAGACTTGGTCGTGACCTTTGAAAATCCTAATTCCTCGCCTTCTGTGGTCACCCTTGAGGGATATGGAGCGAACGGCCCCATTGATGCCAAACCACACCAGATGACGATTCCGGCCCGCTCCACTCAATCTGTCCTGGTAGGGGGACTCTTCCCAGAAGAGAGCGCGCTGGCCGTACATATCCACGCCGATGGTCAAGGAGTGGCAACCTGGGTGCAAAGCTCTGCAATGCAGGGAGAAGTACCCAAAGGCGTGACAAGCGTGAGCGGCACAAAGCCAAGGGAGGACCAGCTTTTCCTTGGGCTCTCAAAGCAGGGGAGCAGTAGCCTGCGTCTTCTTGTTCCCCCTTCGGCAGCAGGTGACGAGGCCGATACTCACGTTGCCTTGAGCTACACCAGTGACGCTGGCACCTTTAATGTGCCGGGCGGGGAATTGGACGTGAGCGCGGGAACGGTCGTTGATGTTCCGCTCAACGGAATCACCGATGAACGCTATGCCCTGCGTGTTCATGCCGAACGTCCGCTTGTGGCTCAGGTTGTGACGAATGCCGAGCAGGAAGAATATCCCGGAGGACAACGCTGGGGAATGCGTGCGGGCATGAGCTCTGCTCAGGGGCTCGTCCACGCTCAACTACCTTCTGCATCAACGGTGGAAGCGCTGGTTCGTTCGCGCTTGAGCTCGACGCTTCTACGTGGGACTGCGCAAGAGAGCGGCAGCGGAGTAGGTGAGATTTCTTCCCATCTGTTACTCACCTCTGTGCACTCTCAAAGTGGCGTCCAGCTTCAACTGGGAAATGAACAGGTAACCCTCGAAGCCGGGAAGATGGCGCTGCTGGATCTTCCCTCGCAGGACAGGGGCCTAGAATCTCCAAGCGATGTTGCGATCGCGATTGAGGTGGAAGCGAAAACTCCCAGTGGAGTGCTTCGTGCGGTATGGCCGCTGAGCGCAGACGATGTCGAGCAGGCATCGACCTCGATCACCGTTCACTAGCTTGGAAAGAACGTCCGCACGCTCAAAGCATGCTCGTGCTCAAAGCGTGCCTGCGCAAAGCCTCCGTGGCCCCTTTTGTCATCTTCTGCAGCGGCAATACGAGGTCGCCAGAACGCTTAGGAGAGGGAATCAAGTTCCTCTGGTGAGATGTAGAGGATATGCGAGACGCGCTCGGCAATAAGTGCGCGCAATGCCGGATAGAGGTCTGCCGGAGGAATCCTCATGGTGATGGGAAGCCGGTAAAAGACAATGCGGTCTCCCAGCCCCTTACGTCGGTCCGCGGGGAAAACGCGGGCTAAAACTACCCCGTGGTCTTCCCAAGGAGCTGGATCTGAGGGAGGAACATCCTCGGTTGCGAACTCGATTGTTGCAACCTCAGGCCAGCGCTCGGTAAGCTCGCTAATCACAAGGGCAACGGTCGAATCAAAAGTCTCCCGACGCGTTTTCCACACGGGAAGCCCAGGGAAAAGACGCACATAGCGCGGGGTGCGGCCATGACGGTCATGGGTGCGGGGAAAAGCTGATGGGAGAGCCATACACATAAGGGTATCGCTCAGCTTCCCGCTCAAGCTGAGGACCTGCCGACGAAGGGCACGCAATAGGAATAGAAAATGCCGTATGGTAGAGCGGTGATCTCGGTTCGACACTGTTCTAAGCCCGGCTGCTCGAGGCCTGCTGTAGCTACACTCACCTACGATTATTCGGATTCGACTGCTGTTGTCGGTTCGCTTTCAGCGGCTGCAGACCCCAATGCCTATGACCTGTGTGAGCACCATGCAAACAGTTTGACGGTCCCACGTGGGTGGCAGATCGTGCGCCTTCAGACGACCTTCGAACCGGCACCTCCATCGGGGGATGACCTTATGGCTCTTGTCGACGCCGTTCGCCAAGCCGCAGCACACACCCGAAACCGCTCAGAGCGTGCTGACGCCGCGGAAACCCAGACTCCTGCTCAGCCTGCAGCTGCCCCGAAAACGGCTGCTACGGCCTCGGCACGCGCTGAGCTTGGCCCCTTCGCCCGAGGGACCGACTCTCACGAGGCCGAATCCTCCAGCCCCCTGGATCCACATTCACCGTGGGCTCGTCGCCGGGCTCAGTTTAAATTGATCACCGAGGAACCTTCTGCCGATCAGGAACAATCCGATCAGGAATAAGAGGGCTGCGCGCCTGTACTAGACCTCGAAGGGGACGGCTTCCACCTGTTGGCGGCGGGTTTCAAGGATGTCTTGTCGCTTGAGTTCCTTCGCGTACTCCCGGTCGCGCAGAACGACAAGAACCGCTGCAAGGAAACGCTCGGGGTGAATACTTGTTGGCGGCTTGGGTGAAACAAAAGCCGAAACTCGTCCCGCTAAGGACATTGCGATCGACAGGCGGAGCTGGTCAAGAATCTGACGATTATTGTGCAGGAAATTCATACACTCAAAGTGCAGTTCATCCGGGATCGGAAGGACCTGTGCATGAGATGCCCACTCAGCACAGTCGGGGGGCATAACCAGCGGTGGATAGAAGACAGCTTCGGGAACCTGAATAACCATGGTCCCTGCTGCAATGTCCCCTAGGCGTGTCGCTCGCGGAGAGAAGACCGTTGCCATGAAAGACAACAGGCCGAAGAGCATGTAGGTTTCCACTATTGCAGTCATTGCGCGGACGAAGGCGTGACGCGCGGTGATAATCCCGCCATCCCGACGCACAACTTTTAGGTTAAATGCCCACTTGCCGAGGGAATAACCATGGGTGAAGACCTCAATGACAAAGGGGAGGACTACAAAAGACAAGAAAATAATGATAACGAATATTGCCCTCACCAAGGTTTGTGGAAGGCCTTGATCAAAGGTGACAGTAACAAGAATGCAGAAGAGAACGAAAAAAGCTCCAACATACAGAGTCAGGTCTATGAGGAAAGCAGCGGCCCTGACAAAAGGAGAAGCGGGTTTGAGATCGAGTTTGACGCCCTCACCGCTGATGAAAGATTCATCAGAAATTCGTTGGACGTTTACAGGAAGCTCGCTCATGTATGACACTATATCTTGTATGGATATCGACGCACTAAAAGCTTCACATATGCGCCATTGGAATCGGTTTCATCAATTGGCGCATTCGCGTCGATTGACGGGGCCGGAAATTGATGAGCTTTCGGTGCTTTATCGGCAGGTCACCGCTGATCTTGCGAAAGTACGTTCGCAAAACCCAGATCAGGATGTTATTTCCTATCTCTCTGGTGAGCTCTTGCACGCACGAGCTCGATTGACGGGAACGGCTGGAGCGAGCCTGTGGGCGATTTCGCGTTGGTTCCGTCATGATCTCCCTGCGGCCCTGTATCGGATCCGCTATGTCACGATTGCGATCATGCTCATTTTCATCGCGATGACCGCGTTGCAGACGTGGTGGATCTTGCGTGACCCCGCTGCTCTCTCAATGCTGGGAAGTCCGGAACAGCTGAAGAACTACGCGACAACGCAATTTTCCAGCTACTACAGTCAAGACACTAATGCCTCTTTCATGTCCTATGTGTGGACTAATAATGCTTTTATTGCCTTGCGTGTCGTTGCGGGTGGAATCACAGGGTTCTATCCAATTTTGGCTTTGTGGGGGAATGCCCAAAACCTAGGAATTTCCGCTGCGGTTGTCATTCACTATGCCGGCCCCGCGCACTTCTTCAGTTTTATTCTTCCCCACGGCATCCCGGAACTTACAGCAATTTGGATCTCAACCGCAGCGGGCTTACGCCTCTTCTGGGCGTGGCTTGTTCCTGGGCGAAAGACTCGAGGCCAAGCGCTCGGCGAGGCAGGGCGCTCGATGATCACTGTTGGTTTGGGAATGGTGATCTTGCTTTTCTTGTGCGGAGCCATCGAAGGTTTTGTCACCCCGTCTAATCTTCCACTGTGGCTGAAGATCACCTGCGGTGTGACCTTGACCGCGGGCGTGTGGATCTACACCTTCGTGGCCGGTGGACGTGCCTATCGCGCGGGAGTGAGCGGCGACCTTGACGAAGACGCCGGTTACGCGACACCTGTGATCTAAAAGATCCTTAGAGCTTTCCGGCCTTCTTCAGTGCAATGTAGGTGTCTGCAAGACGTGCAGGCAAGAAGCCCGCATCACAATCAACGACATAAGCGCCAAGTGCGCGAGAATCATTGGCACCAGCATCAAGGTCGCGAATCGTCGCACTTGCCGCGGCAGCAGTGAAGGCAGAAGCTGCGTCGCTCCAATCGCGTTCCATTCGGCCAAGCTCGGGGTCGCGTGCACCCGCAACAATTACTCGGTGACGCTTGCTGAGCGCTGCAATGGCCTCGGAAAAATCGGCGTCTGTAGCTGCGGGCGGGATCTCTGTCAGAAGGACAACAAGCCCCGGGTGATGCATACGCTTCTCAACTGAGGACACGACCAACTGCCAATCCAGTGGAAGAAGGGAAGGCTGGACGCGCGAGAAAGCCTGCGCGGCCTCGCTAATCAAATTCCCCCCACGTGCCTGGGCAAGATCTTCGTGAATACTGCGGTCCAGAGCAAGCAGATGAACTTGATCTCCGGCGCGGTCAGCCAGAACCCCCAGCAAGAGTGCCGCCTCGATCTCAGCATCCAAACGAGGTGCGACCCCCAACTCGACCAGGTCCTTGTCTCCCAAGTCCTTTTCCTGAGCCTCGCCCAAGAGCATTGCCCCCGAACGTCCGGTGTCGACAACGATCATGACGTGACGGTCGCGTTCGGGTCGCCACGTGCGTACAACCAAGTCTTTTGAGCGCGCCGAGGCTCGCCAATCGATATCGCGCGGATCATCTCCGCGGACATACTCGCGCAAAGAATCAAATTCCGTTCCTGGGCCTCGAAGAATTGTGGCAGTTGTTCCCTCAAGCTCATGCAGACGCGCAAGCCGTGAAGGAAGAAGACGCTTCGCGCGGAATGGAGGAAGCGCGGTCAGTGTCAGTGGCGCCGCAATCGAGGTCTGACGGGCGGCCATTCGCAGAGGACCCCAGGAGCGAATCGTTACGTAGTCCGCGCGAACGCTTCCACGTCGCTCCAGGTGCAAGATCGTCGTAAGCGCCGTCGGAACATCCGCTTCGAGCTCACACGAGTGTGAATAGGGAGTGGGGTGTGCCGAGGGCGGCCACGCGTCCCTCACATCCACGCGCATGGGGAGCGTCGAGCGCAGAGAAAGGCGCGAATGACCGGGAGAATCCATTGCAATAGGCGTATCAATGGAGCGCTCAATGACCAACTGCCTGGGGGAAGGCGCAAGGTAAGCATCAAAGGCCCACAGGCATGCGCACAGAACACACCATCCGACGATGAAACCCCATGTCGGGAAGAAAAACAGTGGAATGACCCCCAAGAAAATGGGGATACTCGCGCGCCAAGACAGTGCCATCAGCGAGGAACCGGGACCTGCTCGAGGATCGAGGCGATGACAGAGTGAGCGTTTAAGCCTTCTAATTCTGCTTCCGCCTTCATGCTCAGGCGGTGTGCAAGAACCGAGTCGGCCATTGCCTTGACATCATCAGGAGTGACGAAAGAACGTCCCTGAAGGAACGCCCAGACGCGGCACACGCGGAGTAATGCGGTTGCACCACGGGGAGAGACGCCGATGCGGACAGCGGGAGAGGTGCGGGTCGCGCGGATGAGGTCGACCATGTAGGTCAAAACCGCGGGGGAGACCTCAATGTGTTCTGCCTGTTCGCGAGCCGTCAAGATATCCGAGGCGTTTGCGACCGGGTGCAGATCAGCACTGCCCAAATCCAGAGGATTGAAACCATTTTGGTGGCGAAGAAGAATATTGAATTCGTCCTCGCGAGAGGGCAGAGGCAGATCAAGCTTGAGTAAGAAACGGTCGAGCTGGGCCTCGGGAAGGGGATAGGTGCCCTCATATTCGACAGGGTTCTGGGTGGCGATCACCATGAAGGGCGAGGCCAGCGGGCGGGTATGCCCATCGACGCTGACCTGATGTTCTTCCATAGCTTCCAAGAGCGCAGATTGAGTTTTGGGGGGAGTTCGGTTAATTTCGTCTGCAAGAAGAAGATTGGTGAAGATCGGTCCTGGGCGGAACTCGAACTCGCTCTTGCCGTTGTCCCATACCAAAGAACCCGTGATATCGGCGGGCATAAGGTCTGGGGTGAATTGGACACGCGTCATGGTCAAATCGATGCATCGAGCAAGGGTGCGAACCAAAAGCGTCTTTGCAACGCCGGGGACGCCTTCAAGCAAGACGTGTCCATCGGCTACCAGGGCGATGATCAGGCCGGTGAGTGCGCCTTCTTGGCCGACGACTGCCTTGCCAATTTCCGAATGCAGGGAAACCAGAGCGTCACGGGCATCACGCCCCTGGGGCGGTAGTTCGGGGCTTGTCATTGATACTCAATCTCCTGTGTGAGCGCGGATAGTGCTTCGGCCAATTCGACCAGTTCAGAGTTGTTTGTTGGGGGCGGACCCCACAGTAAATCACTCACGCGCGCGGTCAGCAATCCTCGCGCTGCAAGTGCGTGTTCTAGGGTGGCTCGCGGTGCTTTCGGGTCGATTCCCAAACGCTTGGCGATTGTCGTTACGGCCTCGATGCGCAAGAGGCGCGCCGCATGAGCATGTTGCTTCTGCGTTGCCATGAGACGTCCGCGGCCCTTCGTTGTCTCTGATGAAGGGACGTATGAGGGTAGATCTTCGGGGACCAGACGTCCCAATCGTTGGCCTCGAGAAAAACCGATGACGGTAATTCCGATGCCGATCAGCGAAAGGATTGGGATTAGCCACTGGGGCTCAAGAGTGTCAACCTTGTCGCTGGCTAGGACATTGTCTTTGCTCCCGTCATACCAGTAGATGGTTGGTTTCTGCGCCATGGCATTGATGACAAGTGCTGCATTGCCATCACTATCAACCCATTGATTTGATGCGATATCCCCATCGGCGATGATCGCGCGGAAACGATCGCCCTCATTCTTTTCAAGGTAGCCGTAGGCGTCGTCTACGGGGAAACACTTGGTCCATCCAGCTTCGGTGGTGGTAACAAGCTGCCCACTGTTATTGGTCAGAGTTTGAGCTTTCTGCGCAGGCTCAGACGCGCATTCTGCAGAGAGGATTTTCGTCGATTTTGTCGTCTTTGAAGTCGTCACCTCAATGGAGGGAGTATCAAGATCCGAGCCGTAGTGAGACAGAAGATAGACCACTCGATGAAGTTTCTCGTCGATGGCTTTCGCGGTGGCGTCAGGCAAATATCCAGGATAGGTAATAACAGCGGTCGAATCAGGTGTTGAGCGTGCAATGAGTTCGCGTGCGGAGCGGACTTTCACGACCTTAACACCGTGGTGACGCAGCGTTTGGACAAGAGCTTGAGCGCCATAACTCCCAGGGTTATTCGGCGATAGAGTCTCGCTGTCTTTTTCGTAGCGGGGGACCAACGTGGTTGCGCTGATAAACAACAGCCCCAAAAAGATGATGATGACAAGTGAGCGCATTCGCGTCCAACGCTGACGAACAGTTGGCGAAACAACAGTGCTTTGAGTTGCTTTCATGCGTGCACTGCCTGCTTCTTGTTCTGCGAATAGGCGGCAATGAGCTGGTCCATCCCCGCGCAGTCTTCTGCGCTTGCGTGGCCTTCACCGTAACGTACCGAGGCGAAGACGGAAGTCGCGGAGGTGATCGGGGCAGCGAGGAAGGGAAAAGCATTTTGAGCTGCTCGGCCGGCTTCATCCGCTGTAAGGCCGGGAGTGTCTCGAAGAATGCCGTCGCGCGCTAGATAGAGCACAAAAAGTCGGTAGGACCAGATCAACGTAGCATCGAGATCTCCGCTTGCCCGAGCCTCGTCAATCCGCTTCATGACATCGCGCAACGAAAGCGTGGAATCGGAGTCAAACACAGCAGTTCGTCGCATGCGGCGGCGCAGGCGGATCGGGTGGGTGATGACGATGATTGCGATGATCGCGAGTATCACGAATAAGAGGAAGATAAAGAAACCTTCAATGGGGAAACCGACAGGTGCAGCCTTACTAGCACCGCTCACGAGGTGTTGAATAAGCCAGTTGAAGAAGCGTGATAACGCGGAAGGCGGGGTGGGTAGGTAGTCGGGACGCGAAAGCTCCGCTGACACCCATGCGCGAGCTTCCTCGTCGTCGGGTGTCAGCGGAGCTTCACAGAAAAACATCAGGCGCGAGAAGCTTCCTGAGCAATCATGGGAGCAAGGTTCTCCTTGCGCATGCGCTCATCCAGGTACATCAGAGTGTAGAAGGATGATTGAACCGGGATCACAACTGCCGACAGCAGTGCACTCACGAAAGCCGAGAACGCGACGAGCAGGCCCAGCGACTCAGCTGCATTGGCGCCAACGCCCAGAATTGCACCGACGACGGCACCCAGAACTGAGGTGATCAAAGTGGTGACGATACCGATGAGCCAGATGCGGCCCAGGATTCGCCAGAAGGAACCCTTAGACAGTGACCATGAACGCTTCATGGCATCGACCGGGCCGAGTCCCTCAAGGACGACTGCACTGGAAGTGAATGCGAACTTCACGGTCAAGAAGCAGGCGATCACGATCAAGGCAACGATCATGAGGAAGATGATCGAAAGGGCTCCGCCAATACCGGCACTCGCAGAATCGTAGCTACGAGCCGATGCCGTGTTAACAACCACAAGGAAGAAGGGGATCAGGAAGACCAGTAGGACTACTACGATCGCCACGAACTCAATGATGCCGATGAGGAGGGTTGCCAGAAGAACCGGGACGAAGCGCGGCGAGAAACGGTGCCAAGCGTCCGCGGGAGAAGACTTACGTCCGAGGACTGCATCCCACACCGTCAGTGCAAGCATGCCCGAGAGGAACGCGGTTGCGAGCAGGGTAAGTCCGTCTGCTGCGAAGGAACCCATACTGCTGCCCAGCGAGTAGACCAAATCGTCGGTATCTCCGGAGGTAAGTGCGCGCGTGAGTGAAGACGTCGATGACGAAGCGAAGAAGGCCTGAACAAGTCCGACGACCGCCATAACCGCAAAGGCGAAGCCAAACATAGTTTGCGGGTTGACGCGAACCGCCTGGAAGGCGCCATTGAAGAGCTCGCCAACGGTCAGCGGACGGAGCGGGATAATTCCGGGCTGTGCAACGGTCCATGCGGTGCCGCCCTGAGTCTGGGTGCCCTGCCATGCGGCATCGGGCTGAGGCGCCGCGCCCCACTGCTGCTGAGGCTGCTCGGGTGCGCCCCAAGGCTGCTGAGGCTGCTGGGGCTGTGCGGGCTGCTCGGGTGCGCCCCAAGGCTGCTGAGCCTGCTGGGGCTGCGCGGGCTGCTCAGGTGCGCCCCAAGGCTGCTGAGCCTGAGGAGTCTGAGGAACTTGAGGTGTTGAGGGAACAGAACCCTGGGAGGGATTCTGAGAAGAAGATGACTGGGGTGCCCACGGATCATTCGTGGGAGCGCCCTGAGGATCAGACATTATTACTCCTATATAGGTGACACGTGTCTTCCCGAATATTGTGCCATGCATTCAACTAATCAGAAAGAACTGAGGAAGTAGTCAGCGAGTCTTCAGCATCTGTTATGTTGTTAAAATCCGCCGCGTCTTTTCGACACACCTGTCAGTTTCGTGACACAATCGTTACATGAGTTCACGGATCCTGGTCGTTGACGACGATGTCGCGCTTTCCGAAATGATCGGAATCATGCTTCATGCTGAAGGTTTCGAGGTTGCTGATTGTGCAGATGGAGCGCAAGCCCTTGATGTTTTCCATGAAGTTTCACCGGATCTTGTCCTTCTGGACCTCATGCTTCCAAACGTTGATGGGATTGAAATCTGCCGCCAGATTCGCAGGGAATCTGACGTCCCCATTGTGATGCTGACTGCTCGATCCGATACAACAGATGTTGTCGCAGGTCTTGAAGCCGGGGCAGACGACTATGTTCCTAAACCTTTCAAGCCCAAAGAACTAGTCGCGCGTGTTCGAGCGCGACTGCGAGGGCGAGATGACAGTGGTGAAGAGCTGGTTCGTCTTGGGGATCTTGTCATCGATGTACAAGGCCATAGCGTGCATCGTGGTGGCCAAGAATTGCCTTTAACACCGCTTGAATTCGATCTGCTGGTGACTCTTGCGCGTTCCCCGTGGAAGGTATTCTCCCGCGAAGAGTTGCTTGAATCTGTGTGGGGTTACCGCCACGCCGCAGACACTCGCTTGGTGAATGTCCATGTCCAGCGCCTGCGTTCAAAAGTCGAGCGTGACCCCGATAATCCCGAGGTCGTTGTGACTGTCCGCGGAGTAGGCTACCGCGCCGGCAACGCCTCGTCATGATAGGTGGAGATGGGGGAGTGTTCTCGACGCCCCCTGTTCCTGAGTCTCATGTTGCGCCACTGGAGCGCATTCTTCTTTTTCTTCAACGGCTCTTCCGGCCTCTTCGACAGTGGCGTGGCTGGGAACGTATTTCTCAGTGGGAAGCTCTGAAAGCAATTCGTAATTCCGCTTCTTTGCGTGCGGCTTCGTACCTGGCCGCGGTGTCGATGGTGCTCATCCTTGTCGCGGGAACAATTGTTGCGACTCAACTGCGCAGTAGCGTTTTTGAATCTCGACGAACCGCAGTACTTTCAGATGCGGCTTTACGTTTTTCAACTGCGCAATCGGTTTTCGACCAATCAACAGCCAGCACTCCCGATCAGATTCAAGAATCAACCCGGCAGCTTGCAACCTCCTTACGTGTTTCTGCCTCGGGTACTGGGGCGGTTTCTGTTCTGCTCTTGCGCTCTCAATCTCAATCGCAATCGCTTCGGATCAATGAGATTGTTGACCCCGCGGTCTTAGGTGTGATTAGTGAAGAAATGAAGAATGCCGTAGCGGGATCAACGGATCCCCAGTGGCAATCAGTCTCGATCCCTTCCGCGCGTGATGCGAACCAGCGAGTGCCGGCAATCCTTGTGGGGACAAATGTTCAGGTGCCGCGAGCAGGAACACACCAGCTGTATATCGTTTATTCGCTTCAAGCAGACCAAGAACGCATTGACACCGTTATGGGGATCTTGATCTTTGCTGGGATCCCGTTCTTGCTGTTAATTCCGATCATCACCTTCATTCTGATCTATCACATTTTGGGACCGGTACGGCGTACTGCAACAGCGGCAGGAAAGCTTGCCGAAGGCAATCTTGATGTTCGAATTGACAGTAGTGATGCCCGCGGTAGTGATGAGATGGCAAATCTCGGGCGTGCCTTCAATAACATGGCTGAATCGCTAGAGAAGAAAATTGATGAATATGACGAGCTCTCTCGGCTTCAGCAGCGCTTCGTCTCTGATGTCTCTCACGAACTCCGCACGCCGCTGACGACAATTCGTATGGCGGAAGAAATGATCTGGGATCAACGTAAGAATTTTGATCCTGTGACCACTCGGAGTGCAGAACTGCTTCATGAACAGGTTGAGCGATTCGATTCCATGCTGGCTGATCTCCTAGAGATCTCGCGTCACGATGCCCAATCTGTCGACCTCACTGCGGAAAGCATTGATCTTCGCGGATTGGTGACGCGCGTTGTTAATGCAAACAGTGAGCTTGCGCAGCGCCTCGGAGTCGAGGTTATTGTCAATGCCCCAACGCATAATTGCACTGCAGAAATTGATGATCGACGTATCGAACGTGTCATTCGCAATCTCTTGGTAAACGCTTATGAACACGCAGAATCTCGACCAGTTGTTGTGACCATTGCTTCGAATGAAACCGCTGTCGCGGTACGCGTGCGTGACCATGGTGTCGGGATGGAACCGGCAACGGTTGAGAGAGTTTTTGACCGCTTCTACCGTGCGGACCCCGCGCGAACACGTACCACCGGAGGCACGGGTCTGGGCTTGGCCATTTCCTTGGAAGACGTTGTTCTTCACGGAGGAACATTAACTGCGTGGGGTGAGATTGGAGTCGGATCCTCTTTCATGATGACGCTTCCCAAGAAAGTCGGGACCGCTATTTCAAGTAATCCCTTAGAACTGTGGGAAAAGGAGTGAAGATGAATCAGCGACTGTGTCTTGCTGTAGTGGCTATTCTCAGCAGCCTTTCTCTGGTTGCCTGCACTTCCTTGCCAACTTCCTCCTCACCTTCGCCTTTTGATGTCGATGCCCCCAATGCTCAGCCGGTCGATTTGGCAGCGGGTGGTCCTGTGGCCGACGCGGATCCGGAAAGTCTGCTCAGTAGTTTTCTCTTGGCCTGTGCTGCGGGAGCTTCTGATGACTACGCAACTGCGCGTCTTTTCTTAACCAGCTCCTCCGCGCAGACCTGGGACCCGCATAAGTTAGTGACGATTTATTCGACGGATTCAACCCCGAAGGTGTCTTACTCCTTTGACCCTTCGAAAACGGATACGCTAAACGCATCGATCACGGCCACCGGCGTGGGTTCTGTTGATCAAAATGGCGTTCTTTCGCCGGCAGAAACCTCCTCACTTGAAGCGCGATTCCACCTTGTTCGTGAGAACGGACAGTGGCGTATTGACGCGCCTGCGGATGGGGTGGTTGTTTCTCAGGCATCATTTACGGCATCGCACGAGCTTGTTTCGCTGATGTTTCTATCAGCGACCGGCGATTCTCTGATTGCTGATCCGCGCTGGTATCCCACGCGCCGAGTCGAAACCCATATGCTCGAGGGACTCATCGCTGGACCGCAGTCGCATCTCTCCGATGCCCTAGTGAATGCAATCCCTTCGGGCACCTCGATTTCAGCCGGGGGTATTGAGCTCTCTGACCACGTTGCGAAGGTGTCTTTGAACGGAACGCTTCCCAGCGATGATCGCGGGAAGCAGTTGATGGCGTGGGAGATTTCCCAAACCCTCCAGCGCTCGGGCCGCGTGAATTCTGTTGAGATTAATGTCGGGGGAGAGGTTCTTCCTTCCTCGGGGCTTCCTTCTCAGCCGTCCTTTGATCTTGATTCAGCGGTTGCTTTCAACTCGAATGGCTTGGTTCGAATTGACGGGCGTAGCGTTTCGACCCGGATTCTTCCCATTGCCCCTTCGTCATCTGCCTCGCTTCCGGCGGTGTCTCCCGTTTCTTCATCCTTGCTAGCTTGGCGTGAGGACGATCGTCTTATTTTGGTCGATTCCTCAACCAACGCGACGCGGGTAGTGGATGGGTCACAAGGGCAGTATTCGCCTTCTATCGATCGTTTCGGATGGGTGTGGGACATTCCTCGGGGAGGCAACCTGAGGGCCTCGCGAATTGACGGGCAGAACTTGCCGATTGCCTCGGAAAATCAATCCCTGAGCGGTGTGAGTGCCGTGAGGATCTCTCCCGATGGCGCGCGTGCACTTTTACTCCGCCAGGTGGGTGGCTCCGCGAGTGCCTGGATTGCCGGAATTGAGCGCCGAGGCAGTGGTGAGCCGATCGCGCTCACTGACCCCGAACCCCTGGCTGGTTTGTCGACCGGTGTCGATGATGTGTCGTGGGCAGGGCGTTCTACGGTTGTTGCCGTGCGTCAAGGGGGGCTTCGCGTAGGCAATGATCAGGTGGATGAAGTTTCTTTGGTGACCGTGCCTGTCGGTGGTTTTCCTTCGGTTCTTGCTCTTCCCACTGGGACTCAGCGACTGAGCGCAGGATCGTCTTCGGCGACAATGGTGATCCGCGGGAAAGACGGCAATTATCAGGTTCGTTCCGGGGCGCTGTGGCAGTCTCTTGAAGGGAACCTTCGCGACGTGAACTTCCCTGGCTGAATCGTTTTCTCCACAGATTGCCTATGCGGTCTGCGTGTGCTTTCTTTTCGTGCTGATCTTCCTGTATGGGAGTTTTTCACGAGGCCGCGCGGGAGTTGGCCAGTTTATGTATCCCCAGCAGTTGCGCTGGCTGTGGCGCGTGGGATCAGACCCTGTGTGACCAATGTTTTGGGTTATCACGCTCCTTCGTGCCGACATGGGAAGTTATCGATTCGGGGTGGGCAGAATATCCGCTGTGGTCGCTGAGTGAATACTCCGGATCTATGCGGTCCATTATTTTGGCCGCAAAACACTCCGGGCACGTAGATTTATCGCCTTTTCTTTTCGAATGTGGAAAAAGTATTGGCGATGCCCTGGGAAAGAGCGGGATGCTTGAGGTGGGTCAGCCCCATGCATGTTTGTGGATTGTCCCTGCACCATCCAGTTGGAAACGACGTTTCTTTGGCCATCCAGTAACTTCCCATATTGCCCATGGCGTGGCTCAAGGAATTCGTTTATCGACGCCGGTTCCGGTAGCGGTTCGTGATATCTGCAGGTTAGACCCCTGGGTCTCTTCGCAGGCGGGAAAGAACTCAGATAAGCGCAGAGAAGCTCGCCGTGGCCACATGTACGTATCAATGCCCATTCCTCAGGATGTGGGACTTGTAGCGGTCGATGACGTTGTTGCAACTGGGGGAACGATGAGCGAATTATTCCGTGTTTGCGGGAAGAACTGGGTGGCTGGGGCGTGTATTGCACGAGCCTGAAGATAGTGTCGCATCTATGATGCAGATCACCGTTATCTGCTATACTCGATGCATCTCTTCCAGTGATGGTTTTTCCATCACATGCTGATCGGGGGTGGTAGTTCAAGACACTCCGGGGCAATGACGTCGCCGGGTTTTCGATCGCGACTGTGGTCGCATTTCATGATGTGGAGAGAAATATGGACATCACAGTAGCTGCACGTAATGCAGAGATTCATCCGAACTTCCGCGCATACATCGAGGAAAAGCTTGCGAAGGTTACGCAGTTTTATCCTCGTGCCCAAAGGGTTGATGTTGAGTTAACCCACCAGAAGAATCCGCGACAGGCTGATACAGCGGAGCGGATTGAACTAACAGTCTTTGGCAAAGGCCCAATTATTCGAGCAGAGGCAGAATCTGCAGACCGCTACGCCGCGGTCGATATTGCTGCTGGAAAGCTATTTGAGCGCCTTCGCCGTATGCGTGATCGGGCGAAAGATCACCACCGCACGGAAGAAATTCTGGCTCCCGATTTAGATGTTCTTCCCGCAAGCGTTGGGGGAGAAGAGGAGCTTGCTGAACAGGCTCCGACATCTTTGAAGAGTGCGGGGGATCTGAAAGTCGGAGAAGCTCGCGAAGAGCAGCTGGGAGATAGTCCGATTATTGTCCGCCAGAAGGTTCACGAGACGGTACCTATGAGCGTTGATGAGGCATTGAATCAGATGGAACTGGTGGGGCACCCCTTCTTCCTCTTTGTCGATGAAGAAACGATGCAGCCCTGCGTCGTCTACCATCGCCACGGCTGGACCTATGGTGTTCTGCGTCTGAACGCGACGGTTCTCCAAACTGGCGAATAAAACGCGCACTTGAGGGGTGTGGGGAGCCTGCTTCGGTAGGCTCCCCACACCCCTCAAGTTTTCATTTATCAGTGGATGAGGCTTCTTCTTGTGACAGAGAACCCAAGGCCTGGTTCAGTGGATCGTAGTGTGCGAAGACAGCACGACGGTATCCCTCAAGATCGCCGTTTTCTGCACTGACCAGCATGGCCTCGTGAGCGCGAGCAGTTTCCGGAAGCCCTTCAAAACCTCGATGGATCTGTGGGAGCGCCATCATGTGAATCATCCACATGGCATTCACCAGCTGCTCGGCAAGGGGGTTATTGATCTTCTTTAAGAGCGCGGTGTGAAATTCAATGTCTTCGTCCATGAAGAACTCGCTGCGCTGAGCCTTCGAGATCATCTGGTCGACTAGTTCATGAAGATGATCATCGTGCGTGCCTTGAAGTGCCTGGATTGCCTCGCTTGCCAAACCCAGATCCAAAACTTGACGGACCCGCAAAACCTGGGACAAGGCCTCGGCGGAATCAGGAGCGGTAGAGGAGCGAAGGAAAACGGTCTTGATCAAGGGGCGAAGTGTCATGTCGCCGACAAAAGCACCGCGTCCTTGCTGCACATCAACAATCTCAAGAGCCTTGAGCTGGCGCAGCGCCTCACGTACTGATGAACGTGATACACCTAGCGAATCGCATAGAGCTGATTCTGTGGGAAGAGGATCTCCGGGTTGTAAGTGATTAGCGACGATGTACTGCTCGATCGCTTCCATCGTTGTTTCGGTGCGCGAAAGTAGTGTCGGAGCCGGCGACTGTATCGCGCTCCGGTGTGCGAACACTCCGGCGTCGGGGTGAGGCGATTGAATTTCGGACATGGCTTAGACTCTTTCGCACCTGGGGACCTGCTCCTCGTCGTAGAAGAGAAGATCGCGAGGCTGTGCGCGTAGACCCATTTCCACGCGCGTAATTTCCTGACCTATACAGCGTACCATTGCTTGCGCTTCGAGTTGTCGGATATCAGTTGTCGGGTTGATTTTGCATCACTGATGAACAAGTTCAGAACAATCGGCTCGCAGAGAAAAACGACACGGTGGCCCGGATGAAGTCGAAAGCGCCGACGGAAATTCGTAGACTAGGAGAAGTGTGCTCGACGCACGCCCGGATCATCCGGTCACAATCCCAGGAGTCCCCGTGTCCATTATTGACAAGATCCTCCGAGCTGGAGAAGGACGCACCTTGCGTCAACTCGACCGGCTCGCCTCGCAAGTCGATGCTCTTCAAGAAGACTTTGAAGCCCTCACCGATGAGGAATTGCGCGGAAAAACAGAGGAATTTAAAGAGCGCCTCAATGAAGGCGAAACCTTGGATGACATCCTGGTTGAGGCTTTTGCGACCGTTCGCGAAGCAGCGTGGCGCACCCTGCGTCAGCGTCCCTTCCATGTTCAGGTCATGGGTGGTATTGCCCTGCACCGAGGCAACATCGCCGAAATGAAAACCGGTGAAGGTAAGACGCTAGTCGCGACTATGCCCTCCTACCTGCGTGCGCTGACCGGTAAGGGCGTTCACGTCGTGACCGTGAACGATTATCTGGCGAAGTACCAATCTGATCTGATGGCCCGCGTCTACAACTTCCTGGGACTCACCGTGGGCTGTGTGCTGGTTGGACAAGAGCCGGAAGAACGCCGCGAGCAGTACAACGCGGATATTACCTACGGAACGAATAACGAATTCGGTTTTGATTACCTGCGTGACAACATGGCGCAGCGTCCGGAAGATATGGTCCAGCGAGGACACAACTTCGTGATTGTCGATGAGGTCGACTCGATTCTGATTGACGAGGCCCGTACCCCTCTGATCATTTCAGGCCCCGCATCCGGCGATGTCAATCGCTGGTACACGGAGTTTGCTCGCATCGCGAATATTCTGGTTCGCGACGAGGACTACGAAGTCGATGAGAAGAAGAAGACTATCGGTGTCCTTGAACCCGGTATCGATAAGGTCGAGGATCAGCTGGGTGTCGAGAACCTCTACGAAGCAGCTAATACTCCGCTGATTGGCTTCCTCAATAACGCTATTCGCGCAAAGGAACTCTTCCACCGCGATCGCGATTACATCGTTGACGGGGGAGAGGTCCTGATCGTTGACGAGCACACCGGCCGTGTGCTTCCTGGACGTCGCTACAACGATGGTATGCACCAAGCGATCGAAGCGAAGGAAGGCGTGAAGATCCAGGCTGAGAATCAGACCCTGGCAACCATTACTCTTCAGAACTACTTCCGTCTCTACCCTGAGGGCTCGCGTTCGGGTATGACCGGTACTGCAGAGACCGAAGCTGCAGAATTCGCCTCCACCTACAAGATCGGTGTTATTCCGATTCCGACGAACCGTCCGATGATTCGTAAGGATCAGGGCGACCTGGTCTATCCGAGAGAGGCCGGAAAGTTCCGCGCGATCATTGACGATATCGAAGAACGCCACGCGGCTGGACAGCCGGTTTTGGTTGGTACTGCATCGGTTCAAAAGTCTGAGCTTCTGTCGCGGATGCTCAAAGAACGCAAGATCCCGCACCAGGTTCTGAATGCCAAGCAGCACGCGCGTGAAGCTCAGATCGTTGCAATGGCTGGTCGTAAGGGCGCAGTGACCGTTGCGACGAACATGGCTGGTCGTGGTACCGACATCATGCTCGGTGGAAACTCCGAGTTCCTTGCTCAGGCAAACCTTGCCGCTCGTGGGCTGGACCCGAAGGCTGACGCAGAAGAATACCGTCGCGCGTGGCCGGAAGCCCTCGCCGAGGCCGAGGCCGCAGTTGAGGCCGAGCGTGAAGAAGTTCGTGAGCTGGGCGGCTTGTATGTGCTGGGTTCGGAGCGCCATGAGTCCCGTCGTATCGACAATCAGCTCCGAGGCCGTAGCGGTCGTCAAGGCGATCCTGGCGAGTCTCGTTTCTACCTGTCGATGGAAGACGACCTCATGCGTCTCTTCTCCTCAGGCCTCGCACAGCGCATCATGGCATCAGGTGCTTACCCCGAGGACCAGCCGCTAGAAAATCGTATCGTCACCCGTTCGATTGCCTCCGCACAGCACCAGGTTGAGGCTCGTAACTTTGAGATTCGAAAGAACGTCTTGAAGTATGACGATGTGATGACTGACCAGCGTGAGCTGATCTACGAGCAGCGCCGTCGCGTCCTGGAAGGCGAGGATTTGGGACCCCAGATGAAGGGCTTCATGGAGTCCTTGGTGTCTGGGATCATCGCTGAAAAGACCAACGGTCTGTCGCCTCGCGAATGGAATCTCAAGGAACTGTGGGACACCCTGCGCGGTTACTACCCGCCCTCGGTTACTCCCGAGGAAGTTGAAGAGCAGTATGGCGGTCACGGCTCGCTGACCCGCGATGACTTGATGCGCGAGGTGCTGGGCGATATCGAAACCCAGTACCAAGAAGCAGAGGAGCAGCTCAATCGCAATCCTCTGGCTATTCAGCAGCTCGGTGATGAACCGATGCGTACGCTGGAACGACGAGTAGTGATTGCAACTGTTGATCGCCTGTGGCGTGAACACCTCTACGAGATGGATTACCTGAAGGAAGGTATCGGTCTTCGTGCGATGGGTCAGCGTGATCCTCTTGTCGAATATAAGGACGAGGGTGCGCGGATGTTTAACACGATGATGGATCGCATTCGCGAGGAAAGCGTTCAGCAGATCTTCTCCTACGCACGTCAATTCCAGTTGGCGTATGAGCAAGCTCGTGAACGCGCGGCGGTCGAAGAACAGGCAGAGGGTGTATCTGAGGCTGATCTCAGCGAGGATGCGCGCCGCAAAGCTGCTGAGACCGAAGAACGGGCTATCGAGCGTTCCGCATCCGTTATGGGGGATGTGGGGCAGGAAAAGACTTCTGCGCGTCTGAGCTATTCTGCGCCAGATCAAGACGGTGAGACGACCTCGACAACAGAGGGAAGCAATCGTGCTCAGCGTCGCGCGGCAAAGAAGCGTAAGAAGCGCTGATCGACCGCTGTGACTGAATGTTGATGGCGGCATGCACCATGCGGTGCATGCCGCCACTGTTTTATCTGTAGTGTCCTTACAAGACATCCAATGCGGTGACGATCCATCTGTTTTTAAAAGTCTGCAGACGCATGGAGATGACGTGTCTGCCTTCTCCTTGTGCGATGATCACGCAGGATTCGATGACCGTTGCTGAAGTTTGGCTGATATGCCATTGAATGGGGTGGCAGGGCTCGCGTCGAAAGCTTCGTGGATCTCTGTTAATGATGGTGACAAGTCGTTGGTAGAGCGGTGGAACTAGCCATCGTCGGAGTTGTTCGTAGGGGCGAAGGTGGAGAAGAACCTCCATAATGCCTCGAGCTAGTCCAATTGACCACTGGCATAAGTTCGTAATTTCTTGTTCTTGTGGAATCAGAGGATTATCGGCATTGAGATACGAGTTCAGCGTTGTTGGGCTATTGACAGGAGTATCTCGGGTGAGATCCCAGCTGATTCGAAAAGCGTGGTCTGCAGGTGGGATCAGTACTCTCGATTGTCGTGGCATTGTCAAGACTCCTTGGGCGGCTGTATTCATGGGGGAGGCGCCTCGTCTTTGGGGCGGATACTGTGGAGTCTTAAGGAATTAAGTTGAGCTGTCAATCCAACTATAAAATGCTTGTGTATGCGAAATGCCTGCTAACGAAAGCGCTATCGCTCATGGGCAACGCCTGGTTTTATCAATTTTTATACGAAAGTGTGGTCGCTCGAGTAGACGTATGCGTCAGAGGCAACAAAATAAGCATCTTCTCAATCTCAGCAAAAATTGGGAAAACGTGCAGTTACTGGTGGGAAAACATCCAGATTTAGGCTTGTGAATAAGCAGTTTTTTGCCGTGAAAAGATCTAGGATTATGCGTCCTTCGCATGAAAAAGTGGGCAGAGGAATCTCTGCCCACATCTGACATCTCCTAGGGTTATGCGGTATGGCTTAAGCGTGCACGTGAATGCTCGTATTGGGTTTGGATAAATTCTTCGAGGACGGATTCTTCAACACGCCACATGCGCTTTCCTCCCAATTGAATGGCCGGTAGCTCGCCGGAATTCACCAGTGAGCGCGCAGCGGAAAGCGTAATGTTGAGTGTCTCGGCGACCTCGGCGAGAGTGAGGAATCGTTGATTCATGCCTTCAATCATGCCATTTTTCTCGGGATTTTTGGAGTCTATAAAGCGATTACTTTTGAGCTATTTGTGCAGATGAAAGCCTATTGATTCCGCTTCGGTGAAATCGAGCATGATCGATTAAGTTCGGATAATGTCACTCGTGTCAATTTGATTGCTGCCGCTTTGTTTCACTTAATGTCATTTCGTTCTTGTCTGATACGTCTTTGGGCGGATGCGGGTGCCTTAAGACAGTACGCACTTTCGTGCATAAACTGGTGCTATGCGAATCTATTACCCCGTTCTTGCTCGCGAATTGGAAGAGGGAAACTTGGCGCCCCGACCCGCCTACTGTGTCGATCCTTCCTCTTCGCTGCGCGGTGAAGATTTAGAACTTGCTGAAGACGATGCACGTGATTTAGCTGCTCTCGATTCCTTGGCGCTACTACGTGATGAACAGGGTGCACTCAGTCGGTGCATTATCGCTGCAGATATCGAGGGTATTTCTGTTGCACCCTACGATGGTGAGGTTGCTCAGACACAGCCTTGCGCTCCAGTTGAAAGCCATATTGCCGCTTACTTTATCGATCATCCAGATGCTTCAGAGAAGGTTCGTGCAGTCCTTGACGCACAGACTCAGGACGAGGCGGACGAAGCTGTCGCAAGCCTGTGGGATGAAAGCATGGAATGGTATGCCCCAGAAGAACGCGAGGACGTGATCCGTATTCTTCGTCAGATGCACTGACGGCTAGGCCCCTCTGATGCTTAGGGTTGAGCCTCGGCCTTCTTTCCATGTGACTTGAATTTGGTCTGCGATCTGCCGTGCCATCTCATCGACGTGACTGATGACGCCAATGCATCGATCGCTTTGGCGCAAGGCCAGCAGCTGTCCCATAACGATATCGAGGGTGTCGAGATCCAAGGAACCGAAGCCCTCGTCGATAAACATGCTTGAAAGCATGATGCCGCCGCTTTCGGCCATAACCACGTCTGCAAGGCCAAGTGCCAATGCCAAGGAGACATAGAAGGTTTCTCCACCTGAGAGAGTTGAAGGCGTACGAGTATCTTCAGCCTCATGATCGAAGATCACCAGGCCTAGACCGTTTTTACGCGATCGTGTTGGGTCCGTATCACTGCGCTGAAGTTCGTAGCGTCCGTGTGAAATCTCTGCTAGGCGTGGATTCGCAGCGGCGATCAACTCTTCAAAACGAGACATGAGGATCCAGGAACTAAGAGGTACTCGATGCACACTGGCTTGGCCATTTCCGCTTGCAAGCTGCGCAAGTCGAAGACGAGGATATCCTTCTTTGAGCGCCTGACCTAGATTGGCCAGCGCTGAGCGAATCTGGGTTTCTGAGCGGTGAATACCTTTTGCGAGTGCTTGGATGCTCGCCAGGTTGGAGCTGGCGCGGAGCGCTTCTTCTCGTGCGACTTCTCGTGCGTTTTCGCATGCATCAAGATCAGGGAGCTCTGCTGTCTCTAAGCCAGAAAAACGTTCCGAATTCAAACGCGCCTGAACTGTATGAAGTTCCTGGTGATAGTGGCGAATCTGCTGGCTGAGGCCCTCCAGCTGAGGAAGGTCTTTGAGCTCTTCGCGAATCTGATTGAGGTCTATATGTTCATCTTCATATCCGGACTCTGAGAGCGTGGTATTGAGGTATTGCTGATTGCTCTGGACAAGCTGTGCAGCCTGATCGAAGTCGTTGAGAGCTTGAGAAAAAGCGTCTTGATGATCTTGCTTGCGCTCAAGTGCCTCTTTCCACTCTTCAAGCGAGGCGTAGTCCGCCAGAGCTTGGGTGAGGGATGCTTCGTATGTGCTGATTTGAGCTTTGACTTCTTGGATTCGTGAGTTAATGCTTGTGAGTTTTTCTTGCGTTGATGCGTGCGCACGCAGGATTTCTTTTTCGCTCTCTGAAGTAGCTTCAAATTCTGCGCTCAGTGCCTGATAGTTTTCTGCCAGAGAGTTCAGCTGGTCAATGCTTTGCCTGAGGGTATCTCGTTGAATGCGTAGGGATTCGCTGTCTGATCTAGCTTGCTCATTGAGTGCGGCAATTTGCGCCACGCATTGCGAGCGTTGGGTGTTGAGCTCATGAAGATGGTGATCGGCATCTTGACGAAGTGCCTCAAGTTCATCAAGTTTCTGGCGACTCATAGTATTGTCGCTGTCTGATTGTGCGGGGGCAGGATGCAGGGTTGAGCCGCAGACGGGACAGGGGGTGTCCTCTTCGAGTTCGGAAGCCAATGAGGCAGCAGTCTCTTGGAGCCATGTCTCGCGTGCGAGAAGCGCAGCGATACCCCTTTCTCGGGCAGTCCGATGTGCTTTTTGGATTTCCTCAGCCAGACCGATGAGTTGAGCACGCAGGATATCGGCTCTTTCGGCCGCATCGAGGCGTTGATTCAGTGTGTCGAGCTGAGCTGACGAGGATGCAAGGACAGAACGTGCCTCTTGGCTGGCCTCAATTTTCTGCGTGAGTTCTGTGCGGGTCTTAAGCAGTGCATCTGAGCGCTGTTTCAGCTCTTCGATCAGTTGGTGCGCCTGGATTTCTTGGGCGGTCAACCGCTCATATTCCGCGCGTGCATCGACTAATTGCTGGTGGATGTGGCTTGCGTTGCTTACCTTTTCATACTCAGAAAGAAGTTCATTCTTTCCCGCGGATAGTTCGGTGTGGGCCTGAGTCGTATCGAACAGCGCGCCATCCATCCGCTCAGAGAGCGAGATGAACTTTTCTAAAGCGGACGAGGCCTGGATGAGTTTTGACCTTGCAGAGTCGAATTGCTGCAGGGGAGCTTTGAGAGGCTCGAGGCTTCGCAGGTGCGCTTCCTTGACGATAAGGGAGTTAATCTGACTTTCTTGCGATAGGAGTGCGGCCTGCTGGGCGGTTAGCAGCTTGTATTCATTGAAGCGTTGTTGAAGGTCTTGGGCCGCGTTCAACTCTGCGTTTCGTTGGTCAAGAAGGACCTGAGCACTGTCAAGAGCGTGCTGGGCATCATCGCACTGTTTCTTCAGTAATTCATTCAGGTGCCCACTGAGCGTAAGCAGATCTGCGTTTAACTCTTCGTATTCACCGGTACTTTCAAGTTTGTCGCTAAGCTTCGTGAGCTCCTCGGAAAGAGGCTCTCCTAGGGGAGAGTCTGTGATCTGACTCTGTAGCGTTCCCAGAGCACTCAAAAAATCGCGGCGTGTCCGCGTGATGGATTCATCTGCTGACTTTGCTTCTTCGACAAAAGCATTTTGCAGATCTTGAAAATACTGAGTGCCGAAAATATCTCGGAGAATTTTCTCTCTATCCGAGGATTTGGCACCGAGGAAGCGTGCAAATTGTCCCTGTGGAAGAACAACAGTTTGCAGGAATTGTTCCTTCGTCAGCCCGATGAGCGAGGTAATCATTGATTGCGCTTCAGGGATGGAACGGCTCAGGGCTTCGAGTGTTGAAAAACCAGAGGGATCCGAAGGGTTGGGAGTCACCTTCTCGAAGGTGACTGTTGCATTAACCGGGGTCGCACGTCCCTCTTTGACATACTGCGGGGTTCGGCGAACTCGGTAAATCCCAGCAGAGACTTCAAAGACCACTTCCACATAAGAGGGATCATTAGGCGCGCAATACAGCGAACGCAGTCGGTTTTTTGCCCCGTCGTTCCCGCTTGCGACATCTCCATAGAGTCCGAATACGATGGCATCGATCAGTGTCGATTTTCCAGAACCGGTTGCTCCGCGCAAAAGGAAGAGTCCCGCGTCGGTGAAACGCTGGAAGTCAATAAATTGACGTGAAGCAAATGGCCCGATCCCGCTGAGTTCCAAAGTGAGTAGCTTCATTGGAGGTCTTCTTTCACCTTGCTGACAACCTGATCGATAACGCTGCTTTCTTCTGCTGATACCGGCTGCCCACCCTGTTGAGAGAAAAAGTCTGCAAGGGTTGAGCGAATATCCATTGTTGCGAGGTCACGTTGAGGCGCAGCCAAGATGGGTGTATGTGCTGGCGCGTGGATGATCGAGAGCGCGTGTGGGTACGCAGCGCGGAGGCGGGAAACCATCGACTGAGGTCGTGCATCATCGGTAACGGTCAGAGACACATAGGATTCCCGATCGACCTGTGCTGCTTTTCCGAGAAGAGAATCCATTGAGCCCGTGAGGACAACAAGGGGATGAGCGGATGGAATATCAACCGTTGAGAGTGTAAGAGGCATTGAGATACCTGAAATCTCAACCCTTTGAGCATGCGTCGCGAGCTTTTCATCTTCCGGATGAGTATCAATGATGACGGCGCTTTTATCCCCGGGAGCTTCTGAAAATGAATAGGCAATGGGCGAACCAGAATAGCGAATAGGTACCTGAGAAGAGGGAATAGCTTGAGGTCTATGCAAATGTCCTAATGCAACGTAACTCAGCCCAGGAGTTGGTGCTTGTGGAGCGCCACCGAAGGTTTCGAAGGTTTCGGCTGATACCGAAGGGACCCCACCAACTTCAATGTTGCGCTCAGAGTCCGAAGGCGCGGCACCGACAATGAAGGCATGGGCCATCACCACAGCTGGGCGCAAATCCCCTTCACTGCGCCGTTGCTTAAGATCAGTGCCGATACGCCGCATTGCTGCATCCATCACCGCCTGATGGCTGCGTTCAAGCGGCTGATCACTGGGGGATAACGCTGAACGGACTAAATCGGGCTCAAGGTAGGGGATCGGGTAGACCAAAACTCCTGGATCGTCACCGGTGCCGAGGTATTCGCGGGCGGTGCCGATGTCTTCAACACGCGTACACACCTGGATATTTCCGCGAAGGAAGTGCGAATACATTCCCAGACGCCCCGCGGAATCATGATTTCCTGATGTGAGTAATACCTGAGTGATAGAGCTAAGTTCTTCAAGAAGGCTCATCACTTCATTGATCTGACCGACGGGAGGAATAGCTCGGTCATAGACATCGCCAGAGATTAAAACCAGCTGGATATTCTGCGTCTTCACGGTGTCGATGAGCCAGCGAGAAAAAAGAGCGCGTGCGTCGCCTAAATCTTGACCGTGTAGACTACGGCCAAAATGCCAATCGGAGGTGTGAAGAATTCGCATGTGCCTAGTATGAACCGCCCCGCCGGCATTTTGAGTCAGTTTGGAGCAGCACCAGAAAAATTCACCTCGAGATCAGCGTGCAGCCTTCGAAACGCGCATTGCTCCTGCAACCGCGTCCAAAAGGCGACGAACGGAAGCAAGCTGCGAAGTACGTCTCTGGCGCTCTGCCTCGGCCTCGGAAGGGGAGGAAGGGAGAGTGAAGGGTTCGCGCCCCTGCGCCCACGCATCCAGTGCACATGAGGGGGCATCCTCGAGGTGCGTGCACAGCGGGAGGCACCACTGCGCAGCCTCGGCAACATCGGGGAAAACGCCAAGCACATCGTCGGTATCGACATGCCCGAGTCCGAAGGAACGCACTCCGGGGGTATCAACAATCCAGCCGCCACCGGGAAGCTCGAAGGCTCGAGAGGAGGTTGATGTATGGCGACCTCGTCCGGTGACCTGATTGACCATTCCCACGCTGCGTTGGGCCTGGGGAATCAGCGCGTTAATAAGCGTTGATTTTCCAACTCCGGAGTGGCCGACCAAAACGGAAAAATGCCCGGCTAGAAGCTCTCTTAATTCATCAAGCCCCTGATCGCCAGCCGCAACCGAGGTCACCACTGTCGTCAGGTCAAAATCCGCATACGCGCGAAGAAATTCTTCGGCCGGAGCAAGATCGGCTTTTGTGAGGCAAAGAACGGCGCGCATCCCCGCCTCGTGAGCGGCTACCAAACAGCGGTCAATCATTCCCATTCGAGGAGGAGGATCGGCCAAAGCCGTCACAATCACCATAATCTGTGCGTTTGCAACGATAATTTTTTCTCCCTTTTGATCGGGAGCGTCCTCAAGAGAGCGGCGCAGAACGCTGCTTCTTTCCTCTACAGCAACGATCCGGGCCAAGGTGTCAAGGTGACCACTGAGATCACCGGTCAAACGGACACGATCACCAACGACAACGCTTCCTTTCTTAAGTTCGCGGGCAAGAACAGAGCGCAGGTCGATATCCTCATAGCGAACCAGGTAGCGGCCACGGTCAATACCGATCACCTGACCGATTGGCTTGTTACCCCAATCAGGGCGAACTTTTGTACGTGGCCGCGAGCGCTTCCCGGGGCGAACTTTTACGCGCGGGTCATCGGTGCCGATATCGCGTCTAGACATTTGCGCCTCGATTCTCCATCATGCTCTGCCACATAGATTCAAAATTCGGGAGAGTTTTTGAGGTGCACGCGATATCGTCCACGCTCACCCCATCGATCACCAATCCAACGATTGCCGCGAAAGTTGCCATCCTGTGGTCGGCGAAGGAACGTAGTTTGGCGCCATGAAGAGGGCGTGGCTTAATTGTGAGGCCATCGTCAAGAACTTCGACGCAGCCGCCCAGGGATCGAATGGAGTCCGCGATGGCTTCCAAACGATCAGTCTCATGCCCGCGAAGGTGCGCGATTCCGCTGAGAGTAGATGGAGTTTGTGCAAAGAGCAGGAGCGCAGCAAGGGTTGGAACCATCTCGCCCATTGCGGACATATCACAGGTGATCCCCTGGAAAGTGCCCGGGCCGTGGCCGTCGACAAGCAAGGTGCCGTTTTCGCTTCCTTCGACAAGCAATCGGGTGTCAATCCCCATGCGCTCAAAAAGTTCTGGCCACATTGCTCCCGGCTGTGTGGAGTTCACAGGCCAATGAGGGATAGCAAGACTTCCGCCGCTAAGGATTCCCGCGCACAAGAAGGGACCCGCATTTGAAAGGTCTGCTTCGATTTTGATTTCCGAGGCCGTGGGCTTGCCTTCCTCAATCATCCACTCGCTTCCGCTGAGTTTTGACCAGGTAATTCCGGTTGCCCGCATCATGTCCAAGGTCATGTTGATATGGGGAAGAGAGATCAGTTCTTGCTCGCTGCGAATGATGGCTCCGCCAAGGAGGGGAGCGATGAGCAGCATTGCAGAAAAGAACTGAGAAGAGGCCGAGGCGTCGACGGTAATCGTACCGGGGTGGTAGCGCAGGGGCCCCTGAATGGTGAAGGGGAGGTGAGCGTGCTCCCCGTGATAGGTGATGTGTGCCCCCAGATTTTCGAGGACATCGAGAAGTGCGCCGAGAGGGCGCGCATAGGCTTGTTTGTCGCCATCGAAGCGCGTGGGGATAGGGGAGAGCGCAGCCAGGGGAGGGAGAAAACGCATCACAGTGCCCGCGAGGCCACAGTCGATCTGCCGTTCTTCTTCGGTAGCTGAGCGGATTTCCATTGGAATCACGCGTGCCGACATCTCATCAATAAATGAGATCCGCGCACCTAAGGTGACTAGGGCATCGGCAAAGAGATCTGTATCTCGGGAACGCAACAGTCCGTGGATGGTACAGGGCGAAGAACCGGTCGCTGCAAGGTAGAGAGCCCGGGCAGTTTGAGATTTTGAGCCTGGGATTTCAACCTGAGTGTTGAGTGGCTCGTGTACGCACGGCGCGTCCCAGTGCTTCACTGTCCAGAGCCCGCTGCAATCGCCTGCTGAGAAAGCGCGCGGCGTTTCTCATCACGACGCCAGGCAGCGCTTGGGCGACCGCGTCGGTCCATCCCCGCAAAAACAAGCCCTGCACAATTTGCAAGCTTCAGACCAAGGGAAGTGCGATCCTCATGGTTGATAATCGCCATGGGAAGAGCGATCCCTGCCAGGAGTGCAGCCGATGTACGAGGGGCTCTACCGACTGCGAAAGTGACGGAGGCAGCCAAGGCTACGCCAGCACTGATGCGTGCGGCGGAACGCAGGTAGGGATCGATGTCGTCGATCTGTGTCGAATCCTCAACTTTGTTGAAGAGCGGGCGAAGCCCTTCGAGTTTAGCTGCATGCTGATCGGGATGGATCAAGGCGTCAAATGCGTCTAGCGCAAGGGGTGCAACCAACAAGGGGCGAGCGATACCGCGAAGAATAGACATAACTCTATTGTGTCAAAAAATACTCAGGTACACCGGTTTCCACGTCGCAAAGATGGGCAATTTTGGCTGCGGGTGGAATACGGAGCGGAATAATTAGCTAGCGCAGGCGTTGATGTGGATATGCAAAGCGATGTGAGAGTGGCGCAGCGCCCATCGGTCAGGGGAAGGCACAAGCCTCGCCCTGATTTTGCGCGTCCGCTTTCCCATCCTAGGTATTCGCGATTAGCCTTGACATCGATGAGTGATACACAAGAAATCAGTCAAGAGGAAAAGGACCGGCTTTTTGCCGAACAAGCCCTGCCTCTGGTCGATCAGCTCTTCGGTGCGGCGCTGGGGATGACGCGCAATCGTGCCGACGCAGAAGATCTCGTGCAAGAGACCTTTATGAAGGCCTACACGAAGTTCCACCAATATCAGCAAGGAACGAACATTAAGGCCTGGCTCTATCGGATTTTGACGAACACGTACATTACCCAGTACCGCAAGGCTCAGCGTTCACCACAGCGTAGCGGTGGTGAAGACGTTGAGGACTGGCAGCTGGCAGCGGCTGCATCACACGACGAAAAGGGGCTTGTCTCGGCGGAAGCCGAAGCTCTGGATAATATTCCGTCAGCTGAGCTTCGTTCGGCTCTTGAAGCTCTGTCTGAAGATCAGCGTGTGGTCGTACTTCTGTCTGATGTTGAGGGGTTTGCCTATAAAGAAATTGCCGAGATGCTTGACATTCCTATTGGGACAGTCATGTCGCGGCTTCATCGCGGGCGAAAGAATCTTCGCGACAGCCTATCGGAACTTGCAGCGGAATACGGTATTGGGGGACACCATGCAGATTGATGATCATCGCGCTTGTCAGGAGTTACATGACCACCTCTATGAGGTCATCGACTTTCTTGACCGAGAGGAGTGCCAAGAGCACATCACGACTGACTGCCTGAAAGTTCCCGCTCTGCGCGCGCAGCTGCTTGAACACATTTCACGCTGTTCCCACTGCCAGGAATCGATGTACACCGAGCGTTATGTTCGCTCGCTACTGGCACACTGTCTTGATGAACCCGCGCCTGCGTCTCTTCGAGCACGGATTGTCTCCAAGACTTGCGTGACGGTGAGCTGGAGCTCGACAGAATCGTGAGTTTCGACTCGCAGGGCGCTCTCTGTTTGGAGAAACGCTGTGGGTGTGAAAAACTGTACAGGTTGGATATCTCAGTTTTAGAGGAGACGACAATGTCGAAGAGGGGTCGTAAGCGTCGCGATCGTCGTAAGCACGGCGCGAACCACGGCAAGCGTCCTAACGCCTGAACCGTGTTTTAAACGGGTGTGGGGTCCGGTGCATCGCATCGGACCCCACAGTTTTATCTCCGCTGGATTTTTAGGATTCGGCTTCTTGAGCGCCAATCCACTCAAACCATCCTTGATGCAGAACCAGCCAAGCCATCAGTGCAAAGCCAGACTGTCCGGGCATCGATGCCCCACGGGCACTGCGTACGGATGAAGACGCCATATCTTCAAACCACTGGTCATGAGCGACGAGAGGAGTGCAGGTATCAACAAAGGGGATATCTCTGCGTTCACACACCTGTTGACACGACAGTGAAAGTTCTTTCACTGCAGAGGATTGCACACCGGCAAGCGGAGGCGGGCCAACGACCATCGAAGGGATCCCCAAAGTTGATGCTCGGTCAGTAATATTCGCCAAATTGAGTCGCGATCGTGGAGTTGAAATTCCGGCCGGAATATCACTGCATCCAACAGCAATAATCAGCGCACAGGGCTCGTCGGGAGCAAAGCGATACACGACCTCATCCTCCCAGCGTGCAGCAAGCTGCGAGGTCGTTTCTCCCGGAACAGCCAAGGTCATGACGGTTGGCGGAGAAGGGAACTCGGAACGTGCCAATACCCTGCCAACCCAACCTAGGCCTCGGGGATCTCCCATGGGGGTAATGAGTTCGTCACCGATAATACAGATTCGCATGATGACCCCTATGCGAAGGCCCGGCGCATGAGCTCCGCGGCCTGTTCGCGATGCAAGCTTGCTCGCCCGGCGGCGGTCGTTGCGCTCTCTGGACGGGAAACCAGAGTTGGCGCAATTCCTAGCTCGGGGAACAAATTGAGTGCGAAGTGAGGCCAAATTCCCTGGTTCTTCGGCTCATCTTGGACCCACAGGAGTTCTGCATTCGGGAATGCAGACAGAGCCTGACGGAGCTCCTCAGTCGGAAGCGGATAGAGCTGCTCAACACGGATAATCGCCGTATTCCATGCACCGCGCTCTTCTCGTTCATGGATCAGGTCGTAGTAGACCCGTCCCGAGCACAAAATCACTCGCGACACGCGGTTTGTTTCCACCCGCGAATCGACCTCGCCGTACACGGGAGTGAAGGAGCCAGTTGTGAATTCCTCAAGACGTGATGAGGCAGCATGCAGACGCAGAAGCTGCTTTGGGGTGAAAGCGATGAGAGGCTTACGAGGCCGCTTGTAGGCCTGAGTGCGCAGCATGTGGAAGTGATTCGCCGGAGTAGAGGGCTGAACGATCCACATGTTGTTTTCTGCGGCAAGCTGCAGGTATCGCTCGATTCGTGCAGATGAATGGTCTGGGCCTTGCCCCTCTTGGCCGTGTGGCAAGAGCATGACCAAGGAAGATCGCTGTCCCCACTTTGTTTCCGCGGAAGAAACAAACTCATCAATGACCGTTTGAGCGCCAATTGCGAAGTCTCCAAACTGCGCTTCCCACAAAACCAGGGCTTCGGGGCGCTCGATGGAGTAGCCATACTCATAGGCCAATACCGCATACTCCGACAGCGGCGAATCGAAAACATCGAAGTTTGCCTGGTCGGGAGTAAGGAAGTGTAGGGGAGTGAACTCGCGACCGTCTTTATGATCGTGCAAAACTGCATGGCGCTGGACGAATGTCGCACGTCGTGCGTCCTCACCCGAGAGACGAATAGGCGTCCCCTCCATCAACAAAGTGCCAAAGGCCAGGAGTTCCGCGAAACCCCAATCAATTGGGGCGTGACCAGTCGCCATTTCCTGACGCTTCTGGCATAGCTTTTCAAGCTTGGGATGCACGGTGAAATCAGGCGGAAAATTCACGTAGGCGTCACCAATGCGCTCGAGGGCCTCGGGGCTGACTGCCGAAGACCAGCCAATCATCATCCCCGCTCCGGGAAGCTGGCTTTCGGGGACCTGCCACTGATCGTCCTCAGAGTGGTGTTCGGGCTTTGGGGCCCAACCGTGCTCACGGGTGTGCTCAAGGATTTCGCTGAGCTCGGCCTCGTAGGCGCGGATCGAGGCGCGGGCTTCTTCATCGGTCAACTGACCACGGCCAACGAGGTTGCGGATGTAGACCTCACGGGTGGACGGAAGCTTTGAAATGAGCGAGTACATGACCGGCTGCGTCATTGAGGGATCGTCGCCCTCATTGTGACCGCGACGGCGGTAACAGGTCATGTCGATGATGACATCCTTGTGGAAAGTCTCGCGGAAATCCAAAGCCAATGCAGCCACGCGGACTACGGCCTCGGGATCATCACCATTGACATGGAAGATCGGGACCTGCAGGCCCTTGGCTAAATCGGTTGGGTAGCGCGTTGAACGACCCGAAGCCGGACCGGTTGTAAAACCAATCTGGTTGTTGACAATGACGTGAATGGTCCCGCCAGTGCGATAGCCGGTCAGCTGAGACATATTCAGAGTCTCTTGAACGACACCCTGACCAATGAAGGCAGCATCGCCGTGAATGAGCAGTGGAACCACGGGGAAATCAGGATCGCCCAAGACATCTTGCTTCGCGCGGACAATGCCCTCAAGAACGCCGTCAGCGGCCTCGAGATGCGAAGGATTGGCAGCAAGAGAAATCTTCGTTGCTACGCCGTCTTCAGAGGAATATACGCCTTCGGTACCCAGGTGATACTTGACGTCGCCGGCCCCCTGGACAGTGCGTGGATCCTGATTTCCTTCGAACTCGGAGAAAATCTGGGCATAGCTCTTCCCAGCAAGATTTGCCAGAACATTCAAGCGCCCGCGGTGAGCCATTGCAATGGCAACCTCGTGGATCCCGCGGTGTGCGGCCTTATTCAAGATCTCGTCCAAAAGTGGGATCAGTGATTCCCCGCCTTCCAGAGAGAAACGCTTCTGGCCCAGGTACTTTGTCTGCAAGAACTCTTCGAAAGCCTCAGCGTGAATGAGGGTCGAAAGAATGCGGCGCTGTTCCTTAGAGGAAGGCGTTTCAAAAGGGCCTTCAATGCGTTCTTGGACCCACTGTCGCTGGTTCGGGTCCTGAATGTGCATGTATTCGATGCCGATAGAACGAATATAGGTATCGTGCAGGCGGGCAAGCAGATCGCGAAGCAGCATCTGCTCGCTTCCACCGAAGCCACCCGTGGGGAATGAACGATCCAAGTCCCACACGGTCAAGCCGTAGGTTGAAAGGTTCAAATCGGGGTGGCGGCGGACGCGATAAGCCAGGGGATCGGTATCTGCTGCCAAATGGCCTCGTGAACGGTAGGCCTGGATGAGCTCAGCAATACGAGCGGGCTTGCCCTTTTCGCGCTCCAGATCGTATTCGAAGTCTGCTTCCCACGTGTAGGGAGGGACTGGGATATGAAGCGCAGTAAACACGCGGTCATAGAAACCGTCGCGTCCGCTGAGCTTGAGATCAAGGAGACGCAAGAAGTCACCAGAAGCAGCGCCCTGGATCACGCGATGGTCGTAGGTCGAGGAGACGAACATCGTCTTGCCAATGCCCAAAAGGGCGAGTTTGCGCGGAGAAACTCCAGCAAATTCCGCGGGGTAATCCATTGCGCCTACGCCGATGATGGCACCTTGACCATTCATCAGACGCGGAACGGAAGTTGTTGTTCCAATGGTTCCGGGGTTTGTGAGCGTGACCGTCGCGCCCTGGTAGTCTTCAGCGCTGAGTGAGCCAGCTTTCGCGCGTGAAATGATGTCCTGATAGGCCTCGACGAAACCGGTGAAGGTGAGAGTATCGGCATCATGAATGACGGGGACAACAAGTCGGCGTTCACCTGCGTGCTGAATATCGATCGCCAGTCCGAAACCGACGTGTGCGCGCTCATCGATAGCCGGCTTGCCATCGTTGAGTGAGTAGCGGACATTCATCTGCGGCATTTCGCAGAGCGCCTCGACAATCGCATAGCCGATGAGGTGGGTAAATGAAACCTTGCCACCAACCGTGCGTGCGAGGTGCGCATTGATGACTGATCGATTCTCAATGAGGATCTTTGCCGCAATCTGACGTTGAGAAGTTGCTGTTGGGATGGTGAGTGACTCATCCATGTTGCGAGCCGTTGCTCGAGCAATGCCCTTCAACACATGGAGTTCGTCTTGGGTTTCTGCTTGCTCTGACAAAGACGAGGCAACCGGGGAAGTGCGGTGAATACGCGCGTAAGGTGACGAGGCCTCGGCGGATTGGGCCGGAGGAGCGGGAGGAAGATCGGAGCGGGTCACCGAAAGTTCCGGCTGCTCCGTTGCCGGATTGTCCTCGTGAGCGGCCAAAGCGGCCTCGGCACTGACGACCGCGGTGGGCTGAGTCGGGAGTGGAGCCTGGCTTCGATGGAGCTGTGCCGGGACGGTATCGCCCTCAAAATAGGCACGCCAAGACGCATCGACGCTGAGTGGATCGGTCAACCACTGCTGACGCATTTGTTGAACCCATTCGTGTGAACGTGGGGAATCCGCCACCGTTACACCATCCTTTTCCCTGAACACGGCCATGTGAGTCTTGACATTATTTTAGTCCCTCACGTCCAGAATGCCCTTTCCTACGCGGGCCTTTCTCACACTTCGAAGATGGGTGAGTCCAGATAGACTGGAAGAACCATGGATAGTGACAGTTGTTGCCCTGACCAAAGTTCGATGCGTGTTCACCACCAAATGGTGGGAGGCCAGCGTGCTTCTTGATATCGCAATGCTCCTTTTAGGAGTGATCCTCACCGCGGGTACGTTTATCTTTGTTTCCGCAGAATTTTCTCTTGTTGCCCTTGACCAGGCCGTCGTTGAAAGTCGTGCAGCTGCGGGTGATGCCCGGGCACGCCAGGTGGGGCAAGCCATTAAGAACCTCTCGACTCAACTTTCGGGTTCGCAGGTTGGCATCACCTTAACGACCATTCTCTTGGGATATACAACGCAATCAGCGCTCGCGGATCTTCTCACCAAGGCGGGAGTCAGCCTCGGGCTATCCACTGCTATTTCTTCGGCTGTTGGAGTGGGAGTCGCAGCGGTCATCATCAATGTTATGTCCATGGTTTTTGGCGAGCTTGTTCCGAAAAACCTGGCACTGGCCCATCCCTTGAAGACTGCGGGACGTATTGTCCCCTTTAACACTCTCTTCACTGTGATCTTCAAGCCGGTAATTGTCGTGCTGAATTCCTCCGCCAACGGGATATTGCGTCTTTTGGGAGTAGAGCCCCAAGAAGAGCTTTCATCTGCACGATCGGCATCAGAATTAGCTGCGATGGTTCGCCACTCGGCCCAAGAAGGGACATTGGATACTTCGACGGCTTCGCTCTTCACGAATTCCATCCGGATAACTGAACTTACTGCCGTGGATGTCATGACCGATCGCGGGCTTCTTCACACGATTCCCAATGATGCCTATGCTTCTGATGTCGTCCGTGCTGCGCATGAAACTGGACACTCTCGTTTCCCTGTGATTGGTGAGGATCGCGACGACATCATTGGTTTTGTCTCATTGCGCAGGGCTGTTGCGGTTCCCTATGAAAAGCGCGATGAGGTTCCGGTCCTTTCTTCCTCTCTTTTAGCCGATGCCCCACGCGTCCCTGAGACCTTGGATCTGGCGACCCTTTTGGTTCAATTGCGTGAAGAAGGCTTGCAGATGGCGGTGGTCGTTGATGAGTACGGTGGTGTTTCCGGAATTGTCACTCTCGAAGACGTCGTCGAGGAGATCGTTGGAGATGTCGCCGATGAGCACGATCAGCGTCGCCTAGGTATTCGTCCTCGTCCCGATGGGTCCTACCTTGTTCCGGGGCGCCTGCGGATTGATGAACTCGCGCAGAAAATTAAGATTTTCCTTCCTGATGATGGGCCCTATGACACTCTTGCAGGCCTGATTATGACTGAGCTCGGAACGATCCCACAGGTTGGAGATCGATGCGAAGTTGCTGGCGTGCGCCTCGAGGTCATTCAGATGATGGGCAGGCGCGTCATGCAGGTGAGCGTTGTTCCGCCCGTTCACGAGGCCGAAGGTGAGGTGCTCCTGTGAATAGCACCCTTGCTTTAGTCCTCACCGTCCTTTTACTCGCGATGAATGCCTTCTTCGTCGCAGGCGAATTCGCGACGACCTCCTCGAGGCGCTCCCAGATTGAACCTTTGGTGGAAGAGGGAGTCCGAGGATCGCGTTATGCGCTTTTTGCCTTAGAGCACGTGTCCTTGATGCTGGCAATCTGTCAGTTGGGCGTGACCGTAGCTTCTACCTCCTTGGGCGTGGTTGCTGAACCAACTTTTGCTGCAATGGTTGAGGGGCCGATGGAAAAATGGGGGCTGCCGCATTCGTGGGTGCACGTTGTTGGCTTCACCTTTTCTTTGGTCTTAGTGCTGTTCCTCCACGTTGTTTTCGGTGAAATGGTTCCGAAGAACCTTTCAATTGCGAATCCACAGCGTCTTCTTCTTGTCCTTGCGCCGATTTTGGTCAATATCGGCCATGTCATTCGCCCGATCATTCACGCAATGGATCACCTGGCAAATTGGTTCTTACGCCTAGCGGGAGTCGAACCAAAGTCAGAGATTTCTGCGACCTTCACTATTGAAGAGATGGCGACCATTGTTGAGCATTCTCAGCAAGAGGGAATGATTGATGATGATCTGGGCTTGCTCTCTGGAACCCTAGAGTTTTCCACTGAGAACGCCTCTGATGTCATGGTTCCACTGAGTGAATTGGTGATCTTAAGTGCTGAGTGCACTCCCGAGGACGTTGAGAAGGAAGTCGCGCGTACCGGTTTCTCGCGATTCCCAGTTGCTGACGACTCCGGAGTGCTGAGTGGATACATTCACCTCAAGGATGTCTTGTATGCCGAGGGCACCGAGCGATTCGAACCCGTTACTTCATGGAGAATCCGCAAGATGGAAGCGGTCTCTATGGAAGCTGAGGTCGAAGATGCTCTGCGCCATATGCAGCGCGCGGGCGCCCACCTCGCAGAGGTGATTGGAAAGGATGGAAACGTTCAAGGAGTGCTCTTCCTTGAAGATATTCTTGAGCGTCTTGTCGGCGAGGTCCGCGATGCACTTCAACGCGATTCGCTTCCGGGGGCTCACCGCCAAGCATGAGCGCTAGGACACAAGTACCTGCGTGAGTGAAAAATATTTGGGATGATTAAAAAGTTATGACGACACCAGCACCGAACTTACCCACGAGACGCCAGCGCGCCCACGAGCGCGCGCAGCGTGCGCAAGTTGATGCTGCCCAGGTTCTTCCTACTGAACCTCTGGGACGAAAGCGCGGTAGAGCTGGTCGCCTTCTAGTGCGTTCCAGTGTTCTTCTTGCTTTAGGAGCAATGACCATCGCGGTTCCGCTCAGTGGTTTTCTTCGTCCAGACGTTTCAATCTCTATTCCTTCGCGTCAGTTCGGCGCAGCAATTGGTTCGGAGTCTTGGGCCTCTGATTCTGCGGCCGTTTCGCTTTCTTCCGGCCTCAATGCGCAGGTCGATGCTGCCTCGCGATCGCGGGTGCGTTCGCCGCTCATGGTGCAGTGCGTCGGTGATGGGGGCGGTGCGGCTGACGGTACGCGTACTTTGACGAAGGCGGATACGATTTACTGGCCTCTTCAAGAGGGAACCTACCAAATTACTTCGCCTTTCTCGATGCGCATTTCACCCGTCTCGGGAACCATGCTCATGCATGAAGGCGTTGATATGGCTGCCCCGCTTGGCACGCCAATTCACGCGGTATTTGCTGGACAGGTGACGGAGGTTTCTGAGAATTCTCGTTCTGGAGCTCTTGTGACGATTCGTCACACCGCCAGTGATGGAAGCGTGTTCTATTCTGCTTACCTTCATCAGTACATGAAGGACATTAAAGTCAAGGTTGGTCAACAGGTTTCAGCTGGAGAACAAATTGGAGCCGTTGGATCGAATGGCTGGTCTACTGGACCTCACCTTCACTTTGAGATTCATAATTCTTCGGATCAACCGGTTGATCCGGAGGTATGGATGGCGGACCATAAAGCTGTCCACATCGGTAAGGAGTGCTAAGCATGTATCGGGTTGTGGGCGACGGGCCGATTATTCTTGCGCATCGAGGTGGGGGAGCAGAAGGACCTGAGAACACTCCAGAAGCTTTTGAGGCGCTACGTAATATTCAGGTCTACCACGTTGAAACTGACGCGCATTTAAGCGCCGATGGTCAGGTTGTTCTAAACCATGATCCCGAGGTCGATCGCACGTATCCAGCAAGCGGCAAAATCCGTGAAATGAACTGGAGTGAGCTGCGTGAATTGCGCGGTGTTGACGGTGGGCGAATGATCCGCTTGGCCGAGGCCTTGGATGAGTTCCCCGACATGTATTTCAATATCGACGCAAAGAGCGAGGAAGTTGCGCTTCCTTTGCTTGAAGTTATTCACGAACATGATGCGCTTGGACGTGTCTTAGTCGCTTCCTTTGATGAATCGCGGCTGCGTCGCCTGCGTCGTTTGGAGCCGGGTCTGGTCACATCTGTGGGCGTTGGTGCGGTTACTCGTCTTGTTGCGGCTTCACAGCTCGCTCAGCCGGCCAGACGTCTTCTTGTCCCGGGTCCTCTTGAAGGGGTATGGGCGGTTCAGGTTCCTGAGATGATGGGGGCGATCCGAGTCGTCGATCGCCGCTTTGTCGCCACTGCACATGCCTTGGGCTGTGCCGTGCACGTCTGGACCGTCAATGAGGAAGAGCAGATGCATCGGCTGCTAGATCTTGGCGTTGATGGAATCATCACGGACTATCCAACAAAGGCTCGCAAGGTTCTTGAAGAACGAGGCCAGTGGTATCCGATTGCACCGGCAAATGCCGAATAGACGACGGTGTTGCCTAAACCGATTAGGCATCAATGCCCTGGGTGCGGGTTGCCAATTCGATGGTGCGAGCGCGTGCGATTCGCCAGAATGAAATCCCCACCAATACGACGGCCACTGCGATACCTGCGATGCGGACCCAGCCGCTGCCAATAAAGATCATCGCCATTGCTGCAAGCTCGGGAACAAGCAACATGAATGAATCCACAATGTAACGACCGAAACTGGGCATTTCGACGCCGTCGGCCTCGGCCACGGACTTGACCATGAAGTTCGGACCATTGCCAATGTACGTGATAGCGCCGCATAAAACTGCGCCCAAGGAGATCGGGATCAGATAGGCCTCGGGAACTCCGGCAATGAGCGTTCCATCTCCGCCCAAGGTCTTTGCCATTCCAAAGAAGGTCATGTAGGTCGGAGCATTGTCCAAGATCGAGGACAAGGACCCGGTGAAGACGAAGAAAGTTCCGCGGTTGAGGGGAAGAGAAGGGGCAACTTCTTCGAGAACGCGCAACGCGGGTGCCATGGTCACAAAGATCCCGATGAAGAGTGCGGCAACCTCGGCAATGGGGGACCACTGGAAGGAGTTTTCTTCGTAGCGGACCTTCTTATTGCCAATGGTCAGTGAGAGTCCGACGGCAATAAGCATGACGATTTCGCGCCACGGGACCAACTCGGTGCCATGCGCATGACCTTCGATGATGGCCTCGGCATCCCAAGAGGGAAGGAAAGCAACGGAGCAGATGATTGCTGCGAAGAACAGAAGATTAATTGCACCGTGTAGGCGCAGCGGTTCGATGTCTTCGTTGTCCTCTTCGATAGCCAGCTTGGGCTCCGACGCATAGTACAAGCGATCAAACGAGTAGTAGGAGAGGAGAAGGATTCCAAGGACGAATGCCCATTCCTTCCACAGGTTCAGCGTCCACGTGAAGGGAACGCCATTGAGGAACCCAAGGAAGAGCGGCGGGTCGCCAAGCGGAGTGAGCAAACCACCGCAGTTAGCGACGATGAAGATCGTGAAGAGAACGGTGTGGACCTTGTTAACACGCTCGCGGTTGGTGGCAAGCAGGGGACGGATCAACAGCATTGCTGCGCCGGTTGTCCCAATGAAGGATGCCAAGACGCCGCCAATTGCCAAGAAGATTGTGTTGTTTCGTGGGGTTGCTCGAATATCGCCGGCGAGGTGAATACCACCCGAGACCACGTAGAGCGAGAACAGTAGGCAGATGAATTGGAAGTATTCAATCCCCGTATCAATCAGCGGGCCGCTTCCGGCCTTCCAGAACATCCACAGCGTCGTCGGAACTGCCAAGATCAGTGCGACGGTGAGCTGAGAGGAATTACGCTCCCACCAGTGTGAGGTGGCAGGAATCAGTGGCAAAACCGCGATACATGCGAGCATTGCGACAAAGGGAAGTAGAGACCACAACGGGTATTCCACAAGAACTCCTTGACGGTGAATCTGGTTGGCAATCGCCTCATTCATCCTAGGCTATGGCGCTGCACGGGGCATTGATATCTTCCTATGCGATCGGCACGCCTATGATGGAATTTGTCGAGGAGGTTCAATGTCCCAGCGTCTGCGCGATGTCGTGCTACTGGTTGCTGCCGGTTTATTTGCGGGCTCACTCTCGGGTTTATTTGGAATTGGTGGTGGAACCGTCATTATTCCCGCGCTCATGGCAGTTGGCTATTCTCAGCGCGAGGCCTCGGCCTCAAGTTTGCTAGCCATTGTTCCAACCTGCATTTCTGGGGTGATCTCCTATGCCTCGGTCGGCAGAATCGCGTGGATCCCTGCACTTTTGATGACCGTTGGTATGTTGATCGGTGTACAAGTGGGAACGTGGATGCTTGCGCGACTGCCTGAGGTTGTCCTGCGCTGGGGATTCGTTGCATTCATCGTGACGTTGATTGTGATCCAGGTTGTCTATGTTCCCGCTCGCGAAGGGATTCTCACCGTGACTTTCGCGGTGGGAATAGCGCTGTTCCTGCTGGGATGTTTGTGCGGTTTTCTTGCCGGTTTGTTGGGAATTGGCGGGGGAGCGGTCGCAGTACCCGGACTGACGCTTCTGGGCATGTCTGACCTAGGTGCGCGTGGAGTGTCGATGGTTGTGATGCTTCCGGGTGCGCTCAGTGGAACAGTAACGAATTATCGACGAGGCCTTGTCCGCCTTGGCCCCGCATTGATCGTTGGCTGCACGGCTGTGTGCGCAGTTCCTTTTGGAGCGTGGTGTGCGACGATTCTATCGCCTCGCGTTGATGCCTTGCTTTTTGGTGCGTGGTTTGCGGTGCTCTTGGTGCGTTCCATCATTGTGGCGCGAAAAGTGCCCCGAACAGGATTCGAACCTGCGACCTTTCGCTCCGGAGGCGAACGCTCTATCCACTGAGCTATCGGGGCAACCGCCTCAGTTTATCAGTCTTTAGCCCGAGCTCAAACGCTAGTAGAACCTCGGATCAGGCCGTATCATGAAGGGGTTCCCTCTCTTCAACGTGAATGGAAGTTTACATGCGCGTCCATATTGCAACTGATCATGCCGGATTTGAACTTAAAGAGCACCTGGTGAAGGTCCTTCGTGATTCGGGATATGAGGTTATCGATCACGGTGCAACAACCTATGATCCCAACGATGACTACCCGCAGATGTGTATCGAAGCCGCTGAAGGTGTTGTTTCTGATCCCGGCTCTTTGGGTGTAGTCATTGGCGGTTCGGGAAATGGCGAACAGATGGCTGCCAACTTGGTCAAGGGAGCACGTGCGGCACTGGTATGGAACGAAGACATCGCAGTGCTTGCCCGTGAACACAACAATGCGAATGTTATTGCCGTCGGGGCTCGTCAGCACTCGAAGGAAGATGCCACCCGCTTTGTTTTGACCTTCTTGGAAACGCCTTTCAGCGAGGATGAGCGTCACAAGCGTCGCATCGCAGTGATGGATGCGTACTAATACTCGGTTGGGTGCTCTCGCTTAGCCCTGACCGGTAATGGTCAGATAGGCCAACAGAATATTGAGAAGAATAATTGCCGCTGCAATCACAGATGCCACTGCGATTGTCAGCGGCTTATTCACATATTCGCCCATGAGCTTCTTGTTTCGCGTCAGATACATGAGCGGCACAATGGCAAAGGGGATGCCGAAGGAAAGTGCTACCTGCGAGAGGACCAATGCCCATGTCGGTTCTGCTCCCATTCCCAAGATGATCAGGGCCGGGATGATTGTCACCAAGCGGCGTGCCAACAGAGGAACGTTCACGTGGAGAAGACCGTTCATAATTTCTGAACCAGCGTAGGCACCCACCGAGGTTGATGCCAAGCCTGAGGCCAGCAGGCCAAGAGCGAAGATGGTGGAAACGGTGCCTCCCAGAGCGTTTGCGATCGCGTGGTAGGCGCCTTCGATGGTGTCGGTTCCTTCGACTCCAGACAAAGCCGAGGCGGCAAGAAGGAGCAGGCCAATATTGACGATTCCGGCAATGCTCAGTGCCCACAAGATATCGTGACGAGTTGCGCGAAGAAGCGCTCGCTTATGGGGCCGTTCAATTTCGGGATCTGTGTGGTGGTCGTTAACCAAGGAAGAGTGCAGGTAAATCGCGTGCGGCATGACAGTTGCGCCGAGCATCGATGCTGCGACCAAGATCGAATCGGTGCCCTTGAATCGGGGGATCAGGCCGCCTGCAACTTCAGACCACTGAGGGGGCGCGAAGAAAAGCCCCGCTAAGAATCCTGCGGTAATGACGACAAGCATCCCGATGATGACTGCTTCAAAAATGTTCTGACGGTGTCCTTGGAAGAGCAGGATAACGATGGACGCGCCGCCAATGATGACGCCGGACCACAAGAGGGGAATTCCGAAGAGAAGGTTGAGGGCGATTGCTCCACCAATAACCTCAGCGAGGTCGGTTGCAGCTGCAACGACTTCCGCTTGGACCCAGAACAGAATTCGATTGTGAGGACGAAGGCGTTCACCAAGGAGTGCAGGGAGTGATTTTCCAGTGACAATGCCCAATTTTGCTGAGAGGTATTGGACAAGCATGGCTGAGAGATTCGAAAGAACAAGCACCCATACCAAGAGATAGCCATAGCGGGCACCCGCAGTGATATTCGCAGCGACATTACCGGGGTCCACATAGGCAATCGCTGCAATAAATGCTGGACCCATCAAGGCAAATAGTCGATGTTGCTTGAGACGGTGACCACTCATTTTCTATCCCCACAGATCAAAATCTTCGTATAACCGAACTTTACTCCAGATTTTGTGAGGTGTCACAGAGTTTCTCTGTGGCATGGGAGCAATCGAAACGATTACCCTTAAGTGGTGACTCCAGAAGAACTTGCATCTCATATCCACGACCTTTTGCTTGCTGAGATCAAGCAGGGCAACTTGGCTCTCGAGCCCGCAGACCTTCCCGAGACGGTGAAGGTCGAGAGGCCTCGTAACCGCGATCATGGCGACTGGGCCAGCAATATTGCCATGCAATTGGCAAAGAAGGCGGGAATGAACCCGCGCGACTTTGCACAGATCCTCGTCAATGACCTCAATGAGCTCGAGGGCATTGATAGTGCCGAAATCGCTGGTCCCGGCTTCATTAATATTCGTCTTGCCGCTGCCTCTGCAGGCGAGCTTGCCCGCACCATTGTCGAGGCCGGTGGAGCTTTCGGCCGTGGTGAATCCATGAAGGGCATGCACATTAACTTGGAGTATGTCTCCGCCAACCCCACGGGTCCTGTTCACCTGGGTGGTGCACGCTGGGCGGCCGTGGGAGACTCCCTTGCTCGCCTGATGAAGGCATCGGGTGCGAAGGTGACCCGCGAGTACTACTTCAATGATCACGGCTCGCAGATCGATCGTTTCGCGCGTTCTCTCTATGCGCGCGCGATGGGCCATGAAGCACCCGAAGATGGTTACGGCGGCCAGTACATTGCCGATATCGCAGCGCAAGTACGTGAAGACGCCGTCGCAGCGGGGGGGCCCGATCTGGTGACTCTTCCCGAAGAAGAAGCTGTTGAGGCATTCCGCGCACGTGGCGTCGAGCTGATGTTCGATGAAATCAAGCAGCGCCTGCGTGATTTCCGCTCTGAATTTGACGTTTTCTTCCACGAAGATTCGCTCCACAATTCGGGAGCTGTTGACGCCGCAATTGAAACCTTGCGTCAGCGTGGCGAGGTCTTTGACCAGGATGGAGCCGTGTGGCTGCGAACGACCTCTTACGGCGATGACAAGGACCGTGTTCTGATTAAGTCCGACGGCCAAGCAGCGTACTTCGCCGGTGACGTCGCCTACTACCTTGATAAGCGCCGCCGCGGTGCCGATGTTGCCATCTACCTACTGGGTGCAGATCACCACGGCTACATTGGCCGAATGATGGCGATGTGTGAAGCATTTGGCGACAAGCCCGGTGTCAACATGCAGATTCTCATCGGCCAGATGGTGAACCTGGTGAAGGATGGCGTGCCGGTCCGCATGTCCAAGCGCGCTGGAACCATCGTTACCCTTGACGACTTGGTCGATGCCGTTGGCGTGGATGCTGCCCGTTATGCACTGGTTCGAGTGTCCATGGATTCCAATTTGGATATTGATTTGGATCTATTGGGATCGCGCACGAACGAAAACCCTGTCTACTACGTTCAGTACGCGCATGCTCGTACTCGCAACGTTTCGCGAAATGCAGCTGAGCACGGTGTCACGCGCGATGCTGGTTTTAACCCTGCAGCACTGGATACTCAGGCCGACAGCGATCTTCTGGGCGTTCTTGCGCAGTTCCCCGCCCAAGTCGCACAAGCTGCGGATCTACGTGAGCCTCACCGTGTTGCTCGCTACCTGGAGCAGCTCGCAGCCGCCTACCACACATGGTATGGCCAGTGCCGCGTTACTCCTCGTGGAGACGATCCGGTCGATGAAGGCCATGTTGCACGCCTGTGGCTCAATGATGCGGTGACGCAGGTCCTGCGTAGCGGTCTGGACCTTCTTGGCGTTGAAGCTCCCGAACGTATGTGAGCTCAGTCAGATAGACGCAGTTGGCCCCGCAGTTTCATCCGAAACTGCGGGGCCAACCCGTTTCGACCTTTAAATGGATCGCAGATGCTCCGCAGAGCTTGCGCCCAGCTTAGGCAAGAGAATCAAAGAGGATATTGAGTCCTTCTCCCATTGTCGGGTGGGCGATGGGGAGCATGCGGAGCTGCTCGTAGGTCATCTCCGCGGCAATAGCTACTTGAACGGCGGTGATGACTTCACCGGACTGAGGACCGACAAGCGTTGCGCCCAAAATTGTGTGGGTCTTCGCGTCAACGATTGCCTTCCACTTACCGGTCGTATCGCGCATGGTCTTTGCTCGTGGAATTGCCGCAGTATCGATCGAGGCGACAAGGACATCCAGTCCCTGTTCCTTTGCTTGAGTTTCGTTGATTCCGATACGTCCAAGCTCCGGTTCAGCAAAGAGCGCCCAGGGGATGAGGCGTCCGGCCTTTGAAGTCCGCGGATCATCCAGGGAGACCCCGTCCATCTGCTCGCGGATGATCCGGTAGTCGTTCCACGAGGCGTGAGTGAACATGGGTGTACCTGCGCAGTCGCCAGCAGCCCAGACGCCATCGAGATTGGTGCGTAGATGATCATCAACGCTAATGAAGCCTCGTTGATCGAGCGTTACTCCAGCTTCTTCAAGACCAATTCCCTTTGTGTTGGGGGTACGCCCTGCAGCAACCAAGACCTTTTCGGCGCTCACGCTACTACCATCAGAGAGCTCGACAGTGATCACACCGCCCTGCTTTGAGCCGGACTTTGCAAGAACACCGGTGAGGATTGTGACGCCTCTATCCTGCAGGCTCTTTTCGTAGATTGCTGCGATATCGGGATCTTCACGGTCAAGGATATGGGGGCCGGAAGCAACAACCGTTACCTTCGATCCGAAGCTTGTCATCATGGATGCAAATTCGATACCGATGTATCCGCCACCAATGATGACAAGTGATGAGGGGATTTCTTCCACTCGCAGGATATCTTCGCTGTCCCATGCTCCAGCTTCCCAAAGTCCAGGGATTGGAGGATGTGCGGGGCTAGTTCCCAGATTGAGCAGGACACGCTCGGAGTGGAGCTGGCGGAGCGTTCCATCTTCAAGCTTGACTTCAACGCTGTGTGCGTCCAAAAGACGAGCGCTTCCACGCATGAAATCGATTCCTGGCGCAGCGAAGAATTTCTCGTGTGCGGCAACCATTGCCGAGACGATACCTTCCTTGTGTGCGCGTAGTTTTTCTACGTTGATGTAAGCGCCAGCGGTGCCCTCGATACCGAAGGTGGCGTCGCTGCGAGTATCTTCCATGCGGCGCGCTGCAGCGACTAAGGATTTGGTGGGGATACATGCCACGTTAATGCAGGTGCCACCGATAAACTGTCGTTCGATCAGGGCAACCTTCCAGCCCTTTTTGGCGCGATTCATCGCCAGTGACTTTCCGGCCTTCCCGCCTCCAACGACAATGAGGTCAAAGTTCTCCACGGTGTCTCCTTTACTGAGTGGAGCGATCCTACTTACCTCCTAGAACGAAGGCTGAAACAACATCATTCCAACCAAGAGCTGATGGTGAGGCGCTTCACTTTTATCTCATCGACGCGCGCTTCGTTCGTGCAGTCGGAGCAACGGAGAAGGGGTCTTCAGGCCAATGATGTTTGGTATAGCGGCCTCGAAGCTCAGATCGAACCTGCTGGTAGGGACCTTTCCAGAAGGACTCAAGATCGCTGGTAATGGCTACAGGACGTCCTGCGGGATCCGTGAGTTCGATGCGCAGCGGAAGTCGGCCATCCATGAAGCGGGGAGAATCCGTCCAGCCAAATGCTTCTTGAACACGCAGGGAAACACGTGCCCCCTCGTGATCCCATTCCACGCGCCGCTCGGCGCCGGTTGGGATTGTGATCTGTGTTGGTGCTTGACGGTCAAGGTCCCTATTCAATGGCCAGACCAAGAGGGAGGTCAGAGCCTCACCAAGGGACAGGTCTGCTAGAGGACGGCCGTCACTCCACTGATCTGCCAAAAATTGCCCGCAGGAAATGATGAAGTGTTCGTCATCAACAAGAGGCCAGGGATCTCCAAGAAACTCTCGGCATTTGAGAATTCTCAGTCGTAGCTGTGATGCGCTCTGGCTCCACGGTAGATCTGCAACGCTCATCTTTGCCAACTCCGCGAGAGCAAAGGAACGCACTGCCTCGCGATCAGGATTGAGATCGCGGGTACTGCGCAAGGTCACAGCCCCGAGTTTTTCCTCGATCACTGCAAGGATTCGACCCTGATCAAGCGTCAGGCGCGAAACAGATTTATGAAGATGAGACGCAGCCGTGCAGGCAGTGTCTTGGTCAAGAGGGAGCGCCGAACGAATGATTCCATCACCGGTGGTTGACTGCAGATCGGCTATCGCAAGCCATGTGCTTCCCTCTAAAGCGGAAGCTTGTGGAAGCGATGCGCCTACGCCCGAAACAAGAAGATAACGGTTACTTCCTTCACGTTGACGTGCAAGACGAAGCGGAAAAGCGTGAGAGATAAAATCAGCCATAGCAGCTGCGACTTTCACGCGTGAGTGTGTGTCCCAGGTAGGGCGGGGAGATTGGCACATGCGCGCGGCGGTCTCTTCAATGCGGGCAGCTTGAACACCGCCCAGTGGAAGCGAATATAGACAGCTCAGTAAGTCGCCTCCCTTTGGACGTAAATCTTCAGAGAGCACAGCTGCACAAAGCGCCGCAATTTCTCGCGGAATCTCATCCTCAAGAGTGCTGAGTGCGTGGGCAATGCGAGGGTCCACTGGGGAGAGCGCAAGTGAACGTCCGTGGGCTAGCGCCTGTCCGGCCTCGTCAATCGCCCCCAAAGCTTCAAGGGAGGAACGCGCATACTCCTCGAGGCCTCGGCTGGGGGAATCAAGAAGACGGACAGACGAGAAGTCTGCACGCGACCAACACGCCACAGAAAGCAACGGTGGAACGGGGTCACAGATCGTGATCTCGGGGGAGGGCTGGGACGAGCGCATTGCCCATCCCGAGGATTCCATGGCACGAATACACACTCCAGGGCCGAGGCGCCCGGCTCGTCCCGCGCGTTGAACCATAGAAGAACGAGGCGAGGGGACCGTAACCAGTGAAGTGGCCTCGCGAGCGGGGGAGAAGCGCGTATGCCTACTCAATGTTGAATCAATGATGATCTGGACTCCTGGGACCGTGAGTGCACTTTCTGCAATAGAGGAAGAGACGATGATTCGCCTCGAAGACGAAGCAGCAAAAATCTCATCTTGCTGTGAAGGAGAAAGCTGGCCGTGAAGCGCAATGACCCGCGCATCCACTTTCTCAAGGAATTCGCAGACCTTGGAGATTTCACGCATGCCTGGAACAAACACAAGCGCGTCTCCGGGGTAACGTTCCAGTGCCCGCGCAGCAAGTACGGCGATATGACGGAGGAAAGGAGTGCTCACCCTCTCGCCCTGGAAATAGTCGACACCGCGCGGCGGCGCTTCCCAGACAATGTCAACTGGATAGAGCTCTTGATTAAGCTCAAAAACCTGAGGCGAAAAATCAGCTAGAAGGCTACGAAGAGCGTCAATATCGACGGTCGCAGACATGATGACCAAGCGAAGGTCTTCGCGTAGAACCTCGCGAATATCACTGAGGAAGGCACATGCAAGATCACTATCGACCGCTCGTTCATGAAACTCGTCAAGAATGACACAACCGATTCCCTGCAATTCTGGGTCAGAGTGAATCATTCGAGTCAAAACACCGGGGGTAACAAATTCGATGCGCGTCGACGTGCTTCGTTCGCTTTGACCGCGGACACTAAACCCCACAAGGTGGCCAACGCGGTCATCCAATAACTGGGCCAAGCGACGAGCACAAGAACGTGCACTTACGCGCCGCGGAGAGCAGACGAGGACTCGCTGCCCAGGCTCAAGAAGCTCGGTGCAGGCAAGGGGGATAAGAGTCGTCTTTCCACTACCAGCGCTGGCGGAAATAATTGATACGCTACCGGAACTGCATGAACGTAGAAAATCAGGAAGCAGTCGAGAGACGGGCAAATCACTGGCCCGAGTAATCGCATCCTGAAAGCTCAACACCGCTTCAGTATTACACGCTCTCTTACAGTCCGCGGATGGACAGGGAGAGGCGGTGACGCTGGCCAGGGGCCAAAGAGACCAGATCAATTCCCGAATTAAAGGCATCGGGCGGGCAAGTCATAGGTTCAACCGCGATGCCTGGACGGCCAAGGGCATCTGCTGTGTGGATTTGAACCCACGGTGTATTGGAAACCAAAGCTGCGCCTTCACCCTGCGCGTTCGTCACGCGCACCTCCCAGTCCCCTTGAAGGCCGCCGTAACAGTGGTCGATGAAAAGATCGTCAACCATGCGGGGGATGCGGAAGTCGTATGCAGTGCTGACGGGGTTGATTCCCGTTGGCAATAGATTCTCGTCGGTATCGACGATCTGCGAGGCGGGAAGGCTCAATATTGAGTCATTAGCTGTGGTGCCTCCCAGAAGATAGGGATGAAGAGAAGCTCCATAGGGCGCAGGAGAATCCCCCAAGTTCTTTGCCGACAACTCAATATTTAGGCCACTTTCAGGATCTAAACGTAGATCGAGACGCGCTGTGAGGGGCCAGGGATAGGACTCCTGAGCCGCAATAAAGCTTTCTAATCTCACGTGAGATGCCGTAGCGTCAACAATCTCCCACGGAACCCAACCCGCAAGTCCATGCAGCGCCGTGCCAGTCCCACGGTCGTTGATGGGCAGCAGGTATTCCCTGTCATTCCATGAATAACGTCCATCGGCAATCCGATTAGGCCAGGGAAGAAGCATTTTTCCAGACCAGCCGGGCGCAACTTCGGTCACCTTATGAGGAAGAACGAGGTTTCGTCCCTTCCACTTCAAGGAAGAGATCCCAGCACCAACGGTGACGACGCTCAGGGAATAGTCCCCGGCCTCGCACGAAAGCTCGCGACCCGACGCATGGAAACTCATAGCAACACCTCACTGTGGCTTGTACAGAGGAAACTGTACCAGTTCAGTCTAAGTGGGAAAGAACGCCTATCCCTAAGACTTCAGGCCCTTCCTTGGTCGTGGACAGAAACTGGGAGATGCTCCTCAGGAGCGTAGTATGGAGGAAGCAAAGATGCTTAAAGTACAAGTCAAATGAGAGGACGAGAATATGCCTGAGATCTCCAACGACCTCCTGATGCAGTTGCGCGAAGAGGAAAGCGCCAAGGTCGCGCTGGCCAGGAATGCCGCAACCCAAGTTGGAATTGAAGCCGCTTCTTTGAACCGCGAAAAGATTCAGCACACTTCCACAGCTGTTTCACACCGCTTGGATGATTGGAAGGCAACTTCTCAGAAGAAGTCCGGCCGCTGCTGGCTCTTTTCCTCGCTGAACTTCCTGCGTTCGCGGGCGCGTGAAAGCCTGGGGGTCAAGAACTTCGAGTTCTCTCAGAGCTACGTATTCTTCTGGGATAAGTTTGAACGCGCCAACTGGTTCCTGACCGACATCATTGCCACTTCGGATGAGCCTGTTGACGGTCGTCTGGTTCAGTTCCTGCTGGGCGATGTTTTGGGCGATGGTGGCCAGTGGGATATGGCTGTTTCGGTCTATATGAAGTATGGCTTGGTGCCCAAGGAAGTCATGCCTGAAAGTGAGGCATCGACCAACTCGCGCCCAATGAACGCGCGCCTGCGCGCAGTACTCCACATTGGTGCCCTTCGTCTGCGCGAGGCCATTGCAGCAGGTGCAAGTGCTGAAGAAGTCGATACTCAGCGTCGCAAGATTTTGGCTGATGTGTGGAAGATTCTCGTTGTATGCCTGGGTGAGCCGCCCGTGCGTTTTAACTGGCAGTGGCGTGATGATGAGGGTAACTTCCACCGCGACGGCGAGATCACTCCTCATGAGTTCTACGAGCGCCACGTGGGCGTGGACCTCAGCGAGTACATCTGCCTAGTTGATGATCCCCGTCCCGAAAACCCGAAGGGATCGATGGAGACTGTCGAGCACCTCGGTAATGTTGTCGGTGGACGTCCGATTCGTTACCTGAATGCCCCCGTTGAAGAGATTAAGCGCATTGCGGCTGCACAGATCGCTGCAGGTGAGGCTGTGTGGTTCGGTGCCGATGTCTCTCAGCCCTATGATCGAGGCCTCGGTTTCTTTGTGACCGGTATCCATGACTATGACGGCCTTTTTGATGTCGATTTCAGCTCGACGAAGCTTGAGCGGGTGCGCTCGGGTGAATCAGCGATGGACCACGCGATGCTCTTTACCGGAGTAGACCTTGACGAGGCCGGACAACCGCGTGCGTGGAGGGTTGAGAATTCCTGGGGGGATGAGCCCGGAGATTCGGGCTTCTTCACCATGGATGATCAATGGTTCACCGATAATGTTTTCGAGGTTGTTGTGCCTAAGAGTGCGCTTCCTGAAGACCTGGCTGCCGCAGTGGACTCTGAGCCCATCGTTTTGCCGGCATGGGATCCCATGGGAACCCTGGCTTAAGTGACGTCAAGGAAACGTGATGACTCGCCCGACCCTTTTGGTCAGTGCCCTGACCGATCACCGTGCCACTTCTCGGGAACAAGCCTTGCTGGAGGCCTTGCAGGGGAGTGTCCTTAGCACTGCTGTCGCTACTTGGGATGTGCGACTGCACATTGCTGATAGTGATCCTCGCTCGCCCGAGCAGCTTGTTGAAGGCACCGATGCAGTGATCATCTTGGGAGGACCAGATGTCGCTCCCGAGTTTTACGGCATGGATTCTGGTTACCCCAGAGAAGGTCAGCACTGGCCAGAAGGTGACCGGCGACAAATCGCGTTAGTCCAGTTGTGCCGTGCACGCCATATTCCGCTTCTTGGAATTTGCCGCGGGCATCAGGTAATTAACGTTGCTTATGGCGGTACCTTGATTCAAGACATGGATGGTCATGAGAGCCCGACTCTTCTTGACGACCAGCGTTTTGCGCGCCACCAGGTTACCGTAGATGAAGGGTCGGTCCTGATTCGTGCCGGTTTTGGCCATGAACTCACGGTTAGTTCAGCGCATCACCAGAGTATTGACCGCGTGGGAGATGGGCTGCAGGTGAGCGCGCGTAGCAGTGATGGTGTGATCGAAGCCGTTGAGGATCCTGATAGCCGAATTCTTGGCGTTCAGTGGCATCCTGAGGATCCGCGTTCGGACCGCTACTCGATGGAACTGTTGCTTGCGCTATTGCGGAATTGGGATAGCTGATGCGCCAGCATGGAAATTTCGAAGCTGATGGGCGTAATAATTGGGAGCGAATGCTCGCAGGGGATTGGTATATCGGGGATCACCCGAAAATGGCTGAGGTTTCGCAGCGCGCGCAGCGTCTGTTGAAACTCTACGAGCAGGCACTTCCAGAAGACCCTGATATTGCGCACTATCTTCTTCAGCAGATCCTCGGCAGCGTGGGGGAGCGAGTCACAATTCGTCCGCCTTTTCGCGTTGACTACGGATTTAATATCCATATCGGCGAGGGCGTCTGGGTGAACTATGGCTTGACCGCTCTCGATGTTGCCGAAATCCGTATCGGTAATGACGTTCTAATCGGTCCCAATTGTCAGTTGTTGACTCCCGTTCACCCCTTGGAACACGGGCCTCGTCGGGCAGGATGGGAAAGTGCTGAGCCCATCACTATTGAAGATAATGTGTGGCTGGCAAGCGGGGTAACAGTGTGCCAGGGGGTGACAATTAGCCATGACTCGGTAGTCGGAGCAGGATCGGTTGTCACGCGTTCTCTGCCGCCTTATAGCTTGGCCGTGGGTAATCCTGCTCGCGTGATCCGGGAGCTACATGAGGGTGAAGATCCGCACGCTGCCTTGGATGCGCACCTACACGCATGAGGCGCTTTGACCTCACTCGTGAGAACAAAGTAGCCGCCCCTGAATCTGGAATGGATTCTAGGGGCGGTAAACTTTTGTTCGTCAGCGGTTTCTCAGTGGACTTCGAAGCCTAGAGTGCGGAAGTAATCGCGAACCTTATCTGTTGCCTCGGGCGATGGCGGCTTCGTGTCTTCCAGCTTGTATTCGAGTCCCAAGCTCTTCCACTTATCCGAACCAAGTTGGTGGAAGGGAAGGACCTCAACTCGATCGATCACGTTCTTCCAACGCAAGACAATCTCGCCGACTCGACGAATATTTTCCGGGTCATCGGTCAGACCGGGCACTAAGACGAAGCGGATCCAAATTCTGGTCGGACCGCCCCGCTGGGCGATGCGATCACCAAAGTCGATGGTCGGCTGGAGGTCACGGCCAGTGACTTCCTTGTATGTCTCGGGGAAGCCAGACTTTACGTCCAGAAGGACAAGATCAAGGTTGTCCAGCATCTCATCGTCACAGTTGGCGCCAAGGTAACCGGAGGTATCGATGCAGGTGTGGATCCCCATGGCTTTTGTGCCTAGGACAATTCGCTTGGCAAATGCGGGCTGCATGAGGACCTCGCCACCGGAAAGCGTAATTCCTCCGTTGGTCGCTTTAAAAACCCTGCGGTAGCGGCGGATCCTATTCAGAAGCTCCTCATCTGAAATGGGAGCGCCATCCTTCATGAGGAAAGTATCTGGGTTGTGGCAGTACAAGCAGCGAAGCGGGCAGCCGTTGAGGAAGACCGTCATGCGGGTTCCAGGGCCGTCAACGGCAGTGACCAATTCCCAAGAGTGGATTGAACCAAGGGTTCCTTCACGCATTCGAGCCAAGCGATCCGAACGTTCAAGGTCAGTCAATTCTTCCAGGCCTTCAACACCCTGGCCGGCTGTTCGGGCCGTAGGTGCCTGGAAATCCTGATCGCGAAGTAGCTCAGCGCTGCTCATAGTCAAGGTCATTGTGTGCTCCGTGGATTACTACCCAAAGGTTGGTTCCTACCTAGAGGAACGATAGAAAAATGAGAAAAATTTCGTGATCCGCCAGATAAATGAATGGGGCGCGGGCCCTGCGGCCAGCGCCCCATTCATGTCATCTACGCTCAGGCAGAGTGGTGGAAGGTGCGGGAAAGCACGTCCAGCTGCTGCTCGCGGGTGAGCTTCACGAAGTTCACTGCGTAGCCCGAAACGCGAACGGTCAGGTTCGGGTAGTTCTCGGGGTGCTCCATTGCGTCTTCGAGGGTTGCCTGGTCGAGAACGTTGATGTTGGCGTGGTACAGACCAGCGCCTTCCTCACGCTCTTCGCGGGCGGCCTTCATGGAAGCAAGACGCTCTTCGTAGGTCTTCGTTGCCATTTCATTTCTCCTTTTCTTCCGGGTGGGGCCGGATAGACAAGCGGTGTTCCGTTTGCCTAAGACTTGTTTCTATCAGTAACCCTTGGTGGCGTCGACGGCGCAGCAATCGTCGGGGACGAAGCCAGCGTCCAGGATGCCAACCAGGTTGGTGATCTGCTCGTCACGCGTACGTCCAAGGCCCTGAGGGGTAATGGTGTTGGTCAGCGAGATGCCGTCCAGTGCGTCGTTGTAGTCGAGCTTGGCGACCGAGAGCATGGAAGCGACCATGCCGTGGGTATCGATACCGTTCTCGGGGTTTGCACCGGGTGCGAAGGGGGTGCCCTTCTGGTGGCCCGAGGGGAAGGAACCGGTTGCCTTACCGTAAACAACGTTCGAGGTGATGGTCAGCACCGACTGGGTCGGGATTGCATCACGGTACATGGGGATTGCGCGAATCTTATCCATGACGGTGTGAACGACGGTTGCTGCAATATCGTCTGCACGGTCGTCATCGTTACCGTAGGTCGGGAAGTCTCCCTCGGTGCGGTAGTCGACAACCAGTCCGGTTTCGTCGCGAATCGGGTAAACCTTCGCGTACTTGATAGCGGACAGGGAGTCAGCAACGATGGACAGGCCAGCAATACCGCAACCCATGGTGCGAATGATCTCGGAATCGTGCAGCGCCATCTCGACTGCCTCGTAGGCGTAGCGATCGTGGCAGTAGTGGATGATGTTCAGGGCCTCGACGTAGGTGCCAACAACCCAGTCCAGCATCTCTTCGTACTTTGCCCAGACCTCGTCGAAGTCGAGCGGGCCGTCACCCTTAATGGGCTCGTAGCCTTCCATGACTTGCTTTCCGCTCATCTCATCGCGGCCACCGTTGATGGCGTAGAGGAGAGCCTTTGCAGAGTTCACGCGGGCGCCGAAGAACTGCATCTGCTTGCCAACGCGCATGGGGGAAACACAGCATGCGATGGCTGCGTCATCGCCCCAGTGCTCACGAATCTGCTCATCGGATTCGTACTGAATGGAGGAGGTCTCAATCGAGATCAGTGCGCAGAATTCCTTGTAGCCCTTGGGGAGCTTCTCATCCCAGAAGATGGTGATGTTCGGCTCGGGTGCGGGGCCGAGGTTACGCAGGGTCTGCAGGAGACGGAAGGCGGTCTTGGTAACCAAGGTACGTCCGTCTTCGCCGAAGCCTGCATCCGACCAGGTTGCCCAGTAGGGGTCGCCGGAGAAGATCTGATCGTAATCGATCGTGCGCAGGAAGCGGGTAATGCGGAGCTTGATGACCAGAGAGTCGATGATCTCCTGGGCCTCGAGCTCGGTGAGGGTTCCACGATTAAGATCGCGCTCGAAGTAGCAGTCGAAGAATGCGGAGAGACGGCCGATCGACATTGCGGCGCCGTCCTGGGACTTCACGGAGGCCAGGTAGCCGAAGTAGGTCCACTGCACTGCTTCGTGTGCGTTGCGAGCGGGGCCGGAGATGTCGAAGCCGTAGTCGGCTGCCATCTTCTTGAGCTTCTTCAGAGCCTTGATCTGCTCCGAGTGCTCCTCGCGGTAGCGTGCCCAGTGCTCTGAGAAGGGCTGATCTGCGTAGCGATCCTTATCCTTCTGCTTCTCCTCGATCAGGTGGTCAACACCGTACAGTGCAACACGACGGTAGTCACCAATGATGCGGCCACGGCCGTATGCATCGGGAAGACCGGTGATGATGTGGGAGGAACGCGCTGCGCGGATACGAGGCGTGTAGATATCGAAGACCGCGTCGTTGTGGGTCTTGCGGTACTGGGTGAAGATCTTCTTGACTTCGGGGTCGACCTCTTTGCCAGCTTCCTTAATAGCGGTCTCAACCATGCGCCAGCCGCCGTTTGGCATCATTGCACGCTTCAGAGGCGCATCGGTCTGCAGGCCGACGATGACGTCGTCATCATCGCTGATGTAACCGGGCTTGAAAGCGTCGATATCGGCGGGGGTGTGGGTGTCAACATCGAGGATGCGGACCTTGCGCTCCTTGGACAGGTAGTCCTTTTCGAGCGTCTCCCAGACGCGCAGGGTCTTTTCGGTCGGCCCGGCCAGGAAGGAGGCATCTCCTTCGTAAGGGGTGTAGTTGCGCTGGATGAAGTCGCGCACGTCGATTGCTTCGGACCAATGGCCCTTGACGAAACCGTCCCAGGCGTCGGTCGTGACGTCGGCGGTCTGCTGATCAGTCATGTTCCCTCTTCTCGGTTGCCGTGGCTTTCGGACTGAAAACCTCCGGTTGATAAGGCATCGGCCTCATCTTTGGTGCCGTATCGGGCATCTGCTAATAGTCTCTCGCACTTGGTGCATGGACAGCATCTTTATGCCTGTTCTGTGTATATGCCATGTCTAACAATCTGGGACTTTTGTCGCTCCGATCACTCATAGTGTAGGACAAAAGTCCTTTTTAGTCTTTGAGCGCGCTGCAAGTCGTTCATCACTTGATGAGCCTGTGCCTTCAGGGGGTGTGCACAGTAGACTCGTCACTGGTCCACGAGCAATTTCAGCTGACTTTATATACGTGCCGATTTGGCCCCCAAGAGGAGGAAATGTGAATACGACACCATCCACGATCCGTATTGGAGTTTTGGGTGCAGGCACTGTTGGCGCTCATGTGATTCACCTTCTTCAACAGTGGTCGGATGAGTATGAACGTCGTTTGGGTACGCGGCTCGAGGTTCAATCTGTGCTCGTTCGACGCCTAGACGCCAAGCGCGCCTTCCCCATTGATTCTTCATTGCTAACGACTGATCCCTATGAAGTCATTGCGGGGAAAGACCTCGTCGTTGAATTGATCGGCGGGGTCGATCCGGCTTATGAGTATGTCATGGCTGCCCTGAAGAATGGCAGTGCAGTCATTACTGGTAATAAGGCTCTTATTGCTTCTCGTGGGCCCGAGCTTTTTGCTGCTGCCCGCGAGGCGAATACCCGCCTCTACTTCGAAGCCGCCGTTGCTGGTGCAATTCCCGTGATTGGGGCTTTGACCTCATCCCTACGCGGAGATCGGGTTCGCCAGATTGCTGGAGTCGTCAACGGGACGACCAACTTTATTCTTGATCAAATGACCACTCAGGGCGCGGACTATGGCGAAGCTTTGGCTCAGGCCAAGGAATTGGGTTTCGCGGAGGCTGATCCCAGCGCCGATGTTGAGGGCTATGATGCCTCAGCAAAATGCGCGATTATGTCCTCTCTCTCCTTTGGACGTTGGGTCAGTGTTGAGAGCGTGCCGCGTCAGGGGATTACCGCGCTGTCGACCGATGACATTGCACTAGCTGAACGTCTGGGCTACGTCATTAAGCTTGTTGCCCGCGCTCAATATGACGAGGAGGCAGGCGAGCCTGTCCTTCGTCTAGGGGTTGAGCCGACTTTTGTTCCTCTTGATCATGCCTTCGCCTCTCTTCATGGGCCCGCGAATGGTGTTTTCGTTAATGCCCAAGCTGCGGGAACATTGTCTTTCCTAGGCCTCGGGGCAGGTGGCTTCCCGACGGCCTCGGCTGTTTTGGGGGACATTGTTGCCGCCGCGCGTGACCGTCTTTGCGGGCTGGGGGCGATGCGTGAAGAAGATGAGTTGCCTGTGAAACTCTCGGATAACTGGAGTGTTGTTTCGCCGTTCATTATTCGATTGAGCATTCCGACGGCTTCAGGTGTTAGTGAGTCTGTGAGCTGGGTGTGTTCTTCACTCGAAGTGTCGCTACAGGGGATCGATATCGAAGCAGGGGATACTGAAGGAGAAAGCGTTGCGACCCTGACAACCCAGGCAATCGCGCGAGACCGCGCCCATGGCCTCGTCGAGGCTCTGGTGAATGAACTCAACGCTCATGTCCCACCCGCAATCTTCCCGCTCCTGGATATCTAAATTCTGGAAAGTGACCCTCCATGCGCATCACTCAAGATTTCGTCGCTGTTCGCGTTCCCGCTACCTCGGCCAATCTCGGACCCGGTTTTGATTCCTTCGGTCTTGCCTTGGACCTGTGGGATGAGGTGAGTGTCCACGCAACCGCCGGGGCAACCCACGTGACTATTGAGGGTGAAGGGGCAGGCGTCCTCGACGAAGGCGAAAATCACCTTGTTGTTCAGGCGCTGCGAATGGGCTTGGATGCAGCAGGTGTTGCGCAGGTTGGTATCCAGATGCGCTGTATGAACCGGATTCCTCATTCTCGAGGCCTCGGTTCCTCCGCCTCGGCAATCGTCGCTGGTCTTGGGCTTGCTCGTGCGCTTATTGGAGATCCCGAGGCGCTTACCGCGGAGGATATCCTTTCGATTGCGACCGAGATGGAAGGTCATCCGGATAACGTTGCCCCAGCCATCTCTGGCGGAGTGACGATCTCATGGATGGATGGTGAGCTGCCGGGCATGCTGCGTCTTTCGGGGGAGGCGCCAATTGAGCCCGTTGCCTTTATCCCTGATTTTGAGCTGGCGACCTCGAAAGCACGTGCTGTGCTTCCACAGCAGGTTCCCTTCGATGATGCAAAATTTAATCTTTCGCGTGCTGGAATCTTGGCTGCAGTCCTCAGTGGGCAAAATCATGTGATTGGTGCTGGGACGAATGTTCATGAACTGCTTATGGCTGCGACTGAAGATCGCCTGCACCAAGACTACCGACGTCAATCAATGCAACCTTCTCATGCCTTGGTGACGTGGCTTCGTGGTGCTGGTAAAGCAGCGGTCATCTCTGGCGCGGGACCGACAGTGCTCAGTCTTGAAAGCATTGATCCCAAGGTTCAAGCCGATGCTCAGGCAGCAGGCTGGGCAGTGCGTCCTTTGAAACTTGCCACGTCGGGTCTTCAAATCACTCGAGGCAATCTTTCAAAGATTAACGGTGGATGCGTATTTGTGTGATTTAGCGCGCAGAGCAAAACTGCTTGCGTGAAAGTAGTGAGAAAACGCGTATTGCTTGCTACTATCGCACTGAAGGAAATCCTTCGATCTCCAAATATGGAAATTCTTCCGTGTTCCTGTTGGGACATGTCCTTTCTATTCATCTCATGTTGATTGAGAAGTTCACCTGGTCTGTTGTGAGACCATGCATGTGAGGATTATCAGTTGAGCAACGATGTGACCACCCAAGAGCGCGAATTGTCGCGCATGAAGTTGGTGGAACTCAAAGCCATGGCCACCGAACTTGGCCTTAAAGGTGTTTCTGCAATGCGTAAGCCCCAGCTGATTGAGGCGCTCAGTGCTGCGCAAGGTAGCGCGCCCAAGCAAGAAGAGGCCCCGCGTTCGCGTCGTCGTCGCGTTGCGCGTGAGGAAGCTAGCGAGGCCCCGCAGGTCAGTATTGAGCTGCCCGCTCCTGTTTCGCAGTCAACCGTGGAAGAGCGTTCGTCGAATGACGCTGGCCTTCCGCGAAAGAGCCGGCGTCGTCGCGTTGTTTCCAGTGAGGCCGCAGAACCGCAGACCGTTACCTTGGATCTGCCAACCCCGACCCGTCACGAAGAAGAGGAAAGCGCTCCCGCACCGGCGCAGCACATTGAGATTGCTCTTCCCGATAGTGATGATCCCGAGGCCCGCGATCGTTCCCGTCGCGATCGCGAAGGACGCCGCCGTGGACGCGGACGTGAGGGACGTCGTGAACGCGGTGAGCGCAATGAACGCGTTGAGCGTGGCGAGCGTCGCGAGTCTGCGCCGGTCTCCGAAGAGAATCTTGCACCGATTGCGGGCATCTTGGACGTTCAAGAAAACCACGCATTCGTTCGTACCTCCGGCTACTTGCCCGGACCCAACGATGTTTATGTCACCCTCGGCAATGTTCGTCGCTGGGGACTGCGTCCAGGTGATGCTGTCGCGGGCGCGGTTCGCGCACCCCGCGAAGGCGAGCGCCAGCGCCAGAAGTACAACGCGCTGGTTCGCGTTGACTCGGTCAATGGCATGAGCATTGAGGACGCGCAGGCTCGCCGCGAGTTTTCCAAGCTCACCCCGATTTACCCCGACCAGCAATTGCGAATGGAGACCTCAGCAAAGGCCTTCACTCCTCGCGTCATCGACTTGGTTGCCCCCATTGGCAAGGGACAGCGTGGTTTGATCGTTTCGCCTCCGAAGGCTGGCAAGACCATGGTTATTCAGCAGATTGCCAAGGCAATCGAATTGAATAACCCCGAGGTTCACCTCATGGTTGTTCTGGTTGATGAGCGTCCTGAAGAAGTCACCGATATGCGCTCCATCGTCAAGGGTGAGGTTATTGCTTCAACCTTTGATCGTCCCGCATCGGATCACGCAATTGTCGCAGAGCTGGCGATTGAACGTGCCAAGCGTCTGGTCGAACTCGGTCAAGATGTCGTCGTTCTTCTTGACTCAATCACCAGGCTTTCGCGCGCGTACAACCTCGCCGCACCGGCCTCGGGTCGAATCCTCTCCGGTGGTGTTGACGCCTCGGCACTCTACCCGCCTAAGAAGTTCTTTGGTGGCGCACGTAACCTGCGCGAGGGTGGATCGCTGACCATCATCGCCTCGGCTCTTGTTGAGACCGGATCGAAGATGGACGAGGTGATCTTCGAAGAGTTCAAGGGTACGGGCAACATGGAACTGCGTCTGTCGCGCCAGCTTGCCGACCGCCGAATCTTCCCCGCCATCGACATCAATGCCTCGGGAACACGCCGCGAAGAAATGCTGCTTAAGCCCGAAGAATTGCGCATTATGTGGAAGCTGCGCCGTGTTCTGGGCACTTTGGATCAGCAAAGTGCACTGGAAGCAGTTTTGGACCGCTTGAAGGAAACGCAATCGAACGCAGAATTCCTCATGCTGGTTCAAAAGCAAGTACCATCTGCCGACTGATTGGCGGGACTTACGGGGACGGAAGGAGAAATCCTTTCGCCCCCGTTTGTTTTGGGCTGCTTAGACACCTAAAAACACCATGTGAGGAGAACAGCAAGCGTGGCGCGTAAACCGCATCCTTCTTCTGAACCAAGACAGAAGAAAAAGCTCAGCGCAAAGCAACGTGGAGCTTACCGTCTTCTTCTTTCGTGTCTACTTCTTGCAGTAGTTCCAACGGTTTTTCTTGTTTCTTATGGTCTTAATCAAATCGCGCTTCGTGGTTATGGTAGCCACCATCCGGAGGTGGAAATCTACGATGATGCACGGGTTTTTACTGATATTCGTGGGAATTCTCTAAAAAATGAGCTTGAGCAATTAAGTTTTGGCCAACCTGTCAAGCTTGCAATCTTGGCGACAAATGATGTGCCGACGGGAAATCTCAATGAAGCAACCTTGAACTATGCCCGCGCTAATCATCATGAGTGGCTGGACGGTAATGGAAAGAAATGGGCGCAGGGTTTGGTTCTCATTTCTGTATCTCCTCAACATCGACTTGTTGGGACTTATTTTGGCGAAAACGTCAAAGTCCCTCAGAAACAACAAAGCGATATTCAGCAATCTGCCAAAGCTTATTTTCGAGCGGGGTATTGGAGCGGGGGAGTAGTCGCCGCAGCAAATAGATCAGCGCATTATGTTCCGGGCATCTATGGTCCTTCTGATGCCTATCTTGTCGATCTACCCGTATGGTGTTGGGGGCTCTCGCTCCTTGGCGCTGGAAATTTGATCTGGGGATTGTGGTTGTGTTTCTCAACTCGCAAGAATCTGCGGCGTGCGCGCGAATGCGTTGAGCACGCGAAGAATCGCCGAGGACAGGCAGAAAAAGCATTCGCAGACATTCATCACGCCGGTCAATATCAGAAGCTCTTGGCAATGCGTCACGTACAGAGTGCGCGGAGCCTCCCGCGTTTGCAACAGCACTTAGACGAATTTGGAGTTCCGGGCTTCTGTGAAGCTCTCACCCAAGGCGTGAACGATCGCTCATCAGCATTGATGCGACGCGCAATTACTTTAGATCATCTGAATGATGTCTTTATCTGCGCAGCTGAGTTCTTCAATTGTCGTCCCGGTTGGGAGGGCGTATGGATGAATGAAATTGGCCCTGTGATTGAAGACCTAGAGGTCTTGGCTCGGCTCGCAGACGAAGCGAAGAAACATGTAAAGACAGCGGAGGTATCACAAGTAAGCGATACAACGGCTCAGTGGATCCGCGAACAAGAGGCGAGTCTCCAGGACCTTAAAGATGAAATACGCCAGGGGAGCATTACTCCCGCAGGTGGCCTCGAAAAACTTGAGGAAATTTCTCGGGATACTCGGCGACGAGCTCAGCGCGTTATTTTATTGGCTCTGAAGGCAGATCCCTCGTCTCGTGGAGAAGAGCGCTATCGGTACTGGAAAGAACAGCAAAGTAGGCGGGGAGATTCCACAATTGTTCCCTACAAGGGACGCCATTACCTCGGAGGAATGGTCTCCTTCTATGAGCCATCGACAACGATCCTCCTGAATTCGCAATCGGCAGGAGTCAATCTTGGGTCGATCAAGTTTTCCTCAAGCGGTACCTACATCGAGCCAGCTGATGGCGGGCATAATTGGGCAATCTATTCGCCGATCGAGGGCAATCACAGGGCTTACTTGTCTGCTCAGACCTGGAAGCCAGGTAGTGGCTCTTCTGGTTCAGGAGATGGGAGCGCTGGAGGATATGGAGCCTCTGGTGGTGGCTTCTCCGGAGCAGGATCTTCTTCTTCTTTCTAGCGACGGGGCCAGCGTGCAGACACGCGTGATTGGCTAGCTTCCGTTTGTTTACTCTTTGACGGTGCGCGTATCCTCAGTGAGTCTGCGTTAGGAGAAATAGCTTCATGTCGAATACACCTCAAGCTTCACCCGAAACTCCCGAAAAATCTCAGAACTTGCGTCGACGTGGCGTGATCCGATTAGTGCTTTCGCTAGTGCTGATGGCTGTGTGTCCGCTGTTTTTCCTGAGTTCTTTTATTCAAAACGGGATCAGCGGAGCAAGTAAGGCCGATTTCGCTCCAGAGGTTGTTGTTGAAGATCAATCGTCAGTCTTCGAGGATGTCAACGGGCAATCCTTGGGGACAGCCATGGAATCCATAGGATTTCGTCAGCCTATTAAACTGGTGATTCTCTCAACCGATAACGTGCCGACTGGCAATCTCAACGAAGCGGTCTTGAACTACGCTCGTTCAAACCATAAAGAATGGTTATCTGCGAGCCGAGATAAGTGGGCAGACGGCCTGGTGATTCTTGCGGTTTCCCCCAGCTACCGAAAAGTTGGGACGTATTTTGGTGAAAACGTCAAGGTTTCTTCCTCAAAACAAAGCAACATTCAAGAGGCTGCGAAAGACGACTTTCGATCCGGTGAGTGGAGTCAGGGGATGCTCCAGGCAGCTCAGGCGGCTGCCAAGTATGTGCCTGACTCTTCCGGTAACGGTGGGGAAGACTCTGTCCCGCCCTTCTACTCTTTCGTCTTGCTGATTGCCGGTGCGGCGAACCTGCTCAGGGGGTTCCGTCTGCGTTCCTCGACAAAGCGCAACCTTCGTGAAGCGCGAGCGCACTGGGATGTTGTTCAGGCTGATCGCTATCGTGCAGAGCAAGCATTTGCGGGTATTGGGGACGCAGGTAAATACAAGACCGGACTTGATATGCGCTACAAGCGCTATGAGTCAGATTTCGTCGAAGCCGGGAAGGAATGGGACGAAATCGGTAATCCCACCTTCTTGCAAACCCTCAGCGCAGCGCTCAATAACGCCAGTGGCGACTTGCGTCAACGTACCGAATCTATGGATGCGAGCGATGACACCTTCGCTGCCGCGGCTGAGTTCTTCAATCTGGGAGCCGGATGGGTTGACGTCTGGATGAAAGAGATTGGCCCGGTCATGGAAGACCTTGAGGTCCTCTGTGAATTGGTGACTTCTGTCAGTGAAGAAATGGGCACTCCTGATGCGATACGCGGTCGTGATGAAATTCTGCAGTGGGCCAGCCAGCAAATGGCGCTGATCGATTCCCTGAAAGAACAACTGGCAAAGGGTGGTATTACTCCAATCGCGGCTCTTGAAAAGCTCGACGAAATCGCTGAAGGCACCCGTCGCTGGGCAAAGGGAATTATTGTTGCCTCCTTGAAGGCTGATCCCTCCTCGAATAGCGATAAGCGCTACGAGCAATGGGAGAACTCTCAGAAGGAACGTGAAGCCGCCGATGCTGCTGATTACACCGGGTACTACCACCTGAACGGTGTTCTACATAACTACGATCCTGCCAAAACGATCCGCTTGAACTCTCAGTCCGCGGGTATCGATCTTGCTGCTCTGAAAGCTGCCGCATTCGGTACCTATGCAGGTTGGAACTCCTCCACGGATAACTGGTACCTCTATCAACCTCTATCGACTGATCGTTCGTATTATCAATCCGCGCACTCATGGACACCCAGTAGTGATTCATCGAGTAGCAGCGACTATGGAAGCTCAGGAGGGGGCTTCTCGGGCTCTGGGTCTTCCTCGTCGTTCTAGACCAGAGCATTACCTATTTCACGAAGGGCGAATGAACTGAGCGTGAAAAAATAGCGATTCGCATGGCATAATGTCATGTCGGCTTCCGCCTCACCGGAGTGCTTCTTCGAGAGAATCGAAGAAGGTGACTCATTGCCAGATGCAATGAGCGCTGCATTTCGGACCCGGAGCACCAAACGATCCAGGAGATTTTCCATGAAGAAGGGCATTCACCCCGAATATGTGGATACCGTTGTGACCTGCACCTGCGGCAACACCTTCCACACCCGTTCCACCATCACCTCTGGCGAGATGCGCGTGGACGTCTGCTCCGCTTGCCACCCGTTCTACACCGGCAAGCAGAAGATCCTCGACACCGGCGGTCGTGTCGCCCGTTTCGAGGCGCGTTACGGAAAGCGCGTACGCCCCTCCAAGTGAGCTTTTACTCGGCGCCGACGACTTATGGTCGTCGGCGCCGACGTGTTTAAACAGCTACCCTTGAACTACTCCCGCAGGAAGGATCAGACATGAGTGCTCTTGGAGAAGAATTCTCCGCATTGGACGCGCTACTTGACGAACACGCGCAGCTTGAAACTCGAATGTCTGATCCGGATGTGCTTTCTTCCCCCAAGCTTCTCAAGCAAGTTTCTCGTCGTTACGCGGAGCTTTCGCGCATTAAAGCCGCTGCAGATCAGCTGGAGCATGCGCAGGGAGATCTCGAGGCCGCGAGGGAGCTCGCTGAAGATGATTCCTCTTTCGCAGAGGAAATTCCCGCATTGGAAGAAGCCGAGCGAATCGCTCACGAACATCTTCTGTCTATCCTTGCACCCAGGGATCCCGATGATGCCTGTGATGTCATCTTGGAAATCAAAGCAGGTGAAGGCGGTGAAGAATCCGCACTCTTTGCCGCAGATCTTGCCCGGATGTATCTGCGCTACGCGGATTCGAAGGGGTGGAAGACCACTGAGCTGTCTTCCACTTACACCGAGCTAGGTGGCTTCAAGGAAGTGACCCTTGCGATTAGAGCATCTGGTAACCCCGCACCGGATGAAGGCGTATGGGCACACCTCAAGTATGAAGGGGGAGTGCACCGAGTACAGCGAGTTCCCGTTACCGAGTCGCAGGGGCGTGTGCATACCAGTGCTGCGGGTGTTTTCGTTATGCCCGAACTTGAAGTCGATGATGAGATTGTCATTGACCCCAATGATTTGCGAATTGATGTCTACCGTTCCTCAGGTCCGGGTGGGCAGTCGGTGAATACCACCGATTCAGCTGTCCGTATTACCCACCTTCCTTCGGGCATCGTCGTTTCCATGCAAAATGAGAAGTCTCAGCTTCAAAATAAAGAGGCCGCGCTTCGCGTTCTTGCTTCACGCTTAGCAGCTGAAGCAAAAGCCAAGCGTGAGGCTGAGGCCTCAGCGCAGCGTCTTTCTCAGGTTCGTACTGTTGATCGCTCGGAACGTGTTCGTACGTACAACTTCCCTGAGAATCGCATTGCTGATCACCGCAGTGGTTTCAAGGCTTACAACCTTGATCAGGTGCTTGATGGTGCGCTTGACCCGGTTATTGAATCTCTTCAAAGCGCAGATGAGGCCGAACGTCTCGCCTCCGCCGATGCACATGTATGAGTTCGCAAGCTGAGCTGATCGCGTGGGGTTCATCCCTCCTGAGCACCCTTGAGGGCGACGAGGGGGGAGCGACTCCAGTAGCCGAGGCGCGCTACCTCTTGACGTGGGCCTTGGGCGTCGATTCTTTACTATTTGCCCCCCGCGAGGTTCCGCCGACCAACGAGGCCGCCTACCGCGCCGCAGTCACCCAACGCGCCCTTCGCCACCCGCGAAGCCATGTCACCGGTGAAATGTATTTCAGAGGCCTCGTTCTTTCAGGCGGCGAGGGTGTCTTCACCGTTCGCCCCGAAACAGAAATGCTTGTCGAACATGTTGAAGAGCTGGCGAGCTTCGGAGCATTTCCTGATGGTGAATGGGTTGATCTGTGTACCGGGTCTGCAGCGATCGCACTTGCACTTTCCACTGAAACTGGGCACCAGGTGACAGCTGTGGAAATTGACTCAGATGCTTTTGCTTATGCCGAGCGCAACCTTGCTCGATACCCGAAAGCCAGGCTTCGCCTCGTCAGGGGGGACGCAACTGCCCCGGACACTATCCGCGACCTCAATGGAAAAACCGCATTGGTCGTGACAAACCCGCCCTATGTGCCGGCTCAGGAAGCGCCGACACAAATTGAGGCACAGCGGGACCCCGAGCGCGCCCTCTACGGTGGGGGAGACGACGGTACTGAGATTCCTCGCCGGATTATTGAACGTACGCGTGATCTTCTTGTTAGCGGAGGAATGCTGGCTATGGAGCACTCTCCCTCGCAGGCACAGACGCTCCGGCAAATCGCGGTGATGAACGGATTTACTCAGGTGCATACCCGCAAAGATCTAAGTGGGGTTGAGCGCTTCCTTATCGCTTGGAAAACACAGAGAAAGTAATTCACAGTGGAACATATTTTTGAGTGCGCTCATGGCTGGGCAAAAGAGGAACTCGACCTCCTTAAAAGCCAGATCAACGAGGGCGCCTTGGTTGTCCTGCCAACTGATACCGTTTATGGAATCGGTGTATCCGCCGACGATCACCAGGGTGTTCGTCGTCTTCTTGCGGCGAAAGGCCGCGGAGAGACAATGCCTCCTCCTGTACTTGTCGCCTCTGTTGAGCAGGCACAAAGCGTCTCAATTGACCTTGACGACGATGCCATTAGGCTGATGAAAGCCTTCTGGCCGGGTGCTCTGACTCTGATTGTGCGCGCAAACCCCAGTGTGAACTGGGATCTGGGAAAAACTCACGGTACGGTCGCGCTTCGCATGCCCAATCATCCGCAAGTGTGTGAGCTGCTCGAGGCCGTGGGGCCGATGGCAGTGACCTCAGCCAACCTAACGGGACAGCCTCCTGCGACAAATATTGATGAAGCGCTCGGATACTTCCGTGGCACGGTAGACTACTACGTGAATTCGGGGCCGACCCAAAGCGCACAACCGTCCACAATTATCGATTGTGCACACGGACAGGCTCGCGTACTTCGCGAAGGAGCGCTGAGCGTAGAAGATATCGCTAGGGTGCTGGGGTACCAGCCCCTAGCTCGGTGAGGGAGGAGACATCGACGCCGTGAAGGTTTATGTCCTGCTGATGGTCGTGGCCGGCGCACTCACTGTGCTGCTGACACCGCTGGTCCGCTGGGCATGCCTGCGTTGGGGGATTGTCCCCAAGCTGCGAAGCAGGGATATCCAATCCACTCCAATTCCTCGACTTGGGGGAATTGCGATCACCATTGCTCTGGTGATCACGATGCTCATCAGTGCACGGATTCCCTATATGGCGCCCCTCTTCGAAACGAATGCTGCCTGGGCTGTTGTCGTGGGAGCGCTCGCGATGTGCATTCTCGGCGTCGTTGATGATGTTGTGGAATTGGACTGGCTGACGAAACTTTCCGGACAGATTCTGATCGCTGGATCGATGGCCTTCAACGGCGTGCAATTGGTAAGCTTTCCAATTTTTGGTGTCACCATCGGCTCCTCGCGCCTGTCCTTGATGCTTACTGTTTTCCTGATCGTCGGAATTATGAATGCGGTGAACTTCATTGACGGTCTGGATGGTTTGGCCGCTGGTGTCGTCGGTATTGGAGCTGCGGCATTCTTCGTCTATTCCTATGTGCTCACGCGGATCATGGGGGCGGCTTCATACGCGACGACTGCATCTTTGGCGGTCATTACCTTGGTTGGAGTCTGCTTGGGCTTCTTGTGGTTCAACTTCCACCCATCCTCGATCATGATGGGTGGAGGCTCTGAAACAATGGGCTTGGTTCTGGCTGCTGCGGGAATCATCGTTACGGGCCAGGTTGACCCTTCTGTTTTAGGTGGACAGCAGCTGTTGGTTTCCTTCCTTCCGCTATTGCTTCCTATTTCGGTCATCTGCGTGCCCATTGGAGATCTTGTCGTCACCACTATTCGACGGATGCTCAGGGGGAAGAGTCCCTTCCATGCGGATCGCTCGCACTTCCACGACCGTCTGCTTGCTAGGGGACACTCACACCGAGGCGTTGTCGCAATCTTGTGGATGTGGACAGCCCTAGTGGCTTTTCCGCCGGTCGCAATTCTTGTCCATGACTGGAAGCGTGTTGCACTGTGCGCACTTCCGGCACTGGCCTTGGGCATCTGGCTTACCGCTTCAGAATTCCCCGCTTTTACGCGCGCACGTCGGAGTGCGCGGCAGGATCAGATTGCAGCTACGTCTCTCGAGAGTTCCAAGGAAAATGCATGAGTGATTCTTTGCAGGCGCATCGGAAGGATATTCAGCTGGTCATGTGCCGCCTGTGGGGCGTCATTGCTGCTGGTGCCCTGATTGTCGGTGTATGGCAGGCATGCGTCGGATACGGCCTGCGTAGCTTGCTTCTTCCTGTACTTATGTTGGCATTGGGCGCTGTCACGCATCTGTGTCTTGGTGCCATGATTCGTAGTGATGCAACTACCCGACCGATGTGGATATGGGTCCATATGTTCGGAACATTTGCCGTCTTGATCGGTGGGCTGTTCCTGAGCAAAGCCTTGGGGACATCTGCGATTGTCACCGGACTTGTTCTAATTTGTGAGCACTTTGTCGTTTTTGGTGGTCTTGGGGTTGTTTTATCACGCATAATTCGTGAGGTTCCGGTTGAGGAAGAACCAATGATTGCAGATGCTGATTAGTCGTCATCGTTGACGCAGGGACAAAATTCGCAGGGATAAGTTATCGATCCCCGGTTAGCTAGGCTAGACTGGGTCGGGTTGACCCTAGTGAGGAAGTGGAGCACGTGGAATCGACAGTTCTCGGCGAAGAGAAGGCCACACAGCGCAGCTACGCTATGCCTTTGTGGTACAAGGTTCTCATTGGTATTGTCGCGCTGATTGCTGCCGCAACATGTATTCCTGCTGTTACGCAGGCGCCTCACGCTCCCGGTATCCATGATTTCTTCCCCGATGCATTTTTTGGTGAGGGTACGCTCTTCCAATTCAACCGGCTGACACTGGTGCGCGTGGTCGCTGGAATTACACTGTGCTTGGTTTTCTGGCTCGGTGCGCGCAGCGTCAAGCTCATGCCGGGGCGGGGACAGGTCCTCCTCGAAATGGTAGCCGAGTTTGTTCGCAATGGTATTTCCGTCGCGATGCTGGGTGAGGGCCGAGGCCGTCGCTGGGCTGCCTTTATCGGTGTTGTTTTCTTCGGTGTTCTTTTTATGAATATCCAGGGAATTATCCCCGGGATGAATATTGCAGCGTCCTCTGTGATGGCTGTGCCGATTGTTTTCGCCATCATCGCCTACGTCTCTTTCGTGGGTGCAGGAATTAAACAGTACGGCTTCTTCCATTTCTTCAAGTCGCAGCTTTTCCCCAAGGGCTTGCCCTGGCCGATCTACTTCCTCATCACCCCCATCGAGTTCTTCTCGACTTTTATTGTTCGTCCCGCAACCTTGGCTATTCGTCTTCTGTGCAACATGATTTCAGGGCACCTGCTTCTTGCGCTGACCTATTTTGGAACGTCGAATCTTCTCATTGCTGCCGGTATGAAGCAGACTGGTGCCCTCTTAACCGGAGCTGGCGCGGTTGCAGCGACGCTCTTCGAAATTTTCGTAGCTGTCTTGCAGGCCTACATTTTTGCCATGCTGACAGCGGTCTACATCAAGCTTTCAGTCGAAGAACACTAAAGGCTTCTTGCGCCTTCGACTGATTCACCAAAGGAAAAGGAAAGAAAAATGACCGGATCCCTTGCCTACATCGGCTACGGCCTGGCTGCGATTGGCCCTGGTATTGGTATTGGCCTCCTCGTGGGAAAGACCCAGGAAGCAACCGCACGCCAGCCTGAGATCGCCGGTAGGCTCTTCACCAACATGATTATTGGTGCAGCACTTGCTGAGGCTCTTGGCCTGATCGGCTTCGTTCTGCCCTTCATCGTCTGATGTTCGCACAGCTTGTTCCTATGTCCGAGGGATCGGTCGGAGGAATTGGCGTTGTTCTGCCTCCTCTTTATGAGATTTTCTGGTCAGCGCTGATTCTTCTGGTCATCCTCTTGGTCGTCGGTCTGTACGCGTTGCCGCGGATCTACTCCATGATCGACCAGCGGCGCGACGCCATTCAGGAAGGCCTCGATAACGCTGAGAAAGCTCGTGAAGATCTCTCTCTTGCTTCGCGTAAGAAAGACGAGATGCTTCGTGATGCTCAGGCTGAGGCTCACCAGATCCGTGAAGATGCACGTGCTCAGGCCCAACAGATCGTGGCACAGGCACGTCTTGATGCGCAGGTAGAGGCTCAGCGCGTGCAAGATGCCGCTCAGCGTCAGATTCTTGCCGAACGGCAGGCCGCGCAGATTAGCCTGCGTAGCGATGTTGGTCTGCTCGCAAGCGAACTCGCAGAGAAGCTCGTGGGCGAGCATCTGGAGAATACTGATCTCACTGCTCGCGTTGTGGATCGTTTCTTGGATGAACTCGAGGCTGAAGAAGTTCCCATTGGTGGTGTGAACTGATGACTCCTGAGTTGTTACGCGAACGTCTTGCGCAGGCGGGCGATGAGCGTATGAAGGTAGCGGAAGATCTATTCGGCGTCGCAGACTTTTTGCGAACGAATTCTTCCGTCCAACGTGCACTCACCGACCCTTCGCGAGAACAGAGTGATAAAGACGCTCTTGCTGATCGTCTTTTTGCTCCGGTTGTATCTGCTGTCTCGATTCAGTGTCTGCATGACCTGGTAGCGGGTCACTGGTCCCGTCCGCGTGACATCGTGAACGCTGTCGAAGAAGCAGGCTGCGATGCAGTGCTGCTCAGCGCGCAATTTGATGGGGTGTTGGAAGAAACAGAAGCTCAGCTTGTTGCGGTTTCTGTTTTCCTCCAGTCACATCGCGATCTCAGGAATGAGCTCTCTGACCTGTCTGCCCTTTCTCCGAAGGGGCGCGCAGATCTTGCCCAGACGGTGTTCCAGAGTGTTCTAGGCCAGCCGAGTCTGCGTCTTTTGCGCCGATGCGTGGGACGAACCTCGCATGGCCATCTCTTGGGAAAGTTGCGTGAATTGGCTGTTCGCGCGGCAAACCTCTCCGGTCGACGCTTCGTATTCGTTGAGTCGGCACACGAGCTGAGCGACGACCAGAAGATGCGTCTTGAGAAGATTCTTGAGGCCAAGCTGGCCAGCCCCGTTTCGGCAACCTACACGCTGCGCCCTGAACTGCTCGGCGGCCTCGTCATCCGAATGGGGACGGAGCGAGTCGATGCATCACTGGCCACGCGAGTTGGCGCTCTAAAACGTTCGATCGTCGGTTAAGCCCGATGTGTCTGAGGAATAGATAGAAGGAATGCTCAATGGCTGATCTGTCCATTAGCCCCGAGGAAGTACGGGCGGCGCTCGACTCTTTCGTGGAATCGTATCAACCTGCACAGGTTGCGACCGATGAAGTCGGTCATGTTACCGAAACTGCCGACGGTATTGCCCACGTTGAAGGGCTTCCCGGAACTATGGCAAATGAACTCCTGCGTTTCGAGGATGGGACGCTGGGGCTTGCAATGAACCTTGAACAGCGTGAAATCGGTACCGTTGTTCTTGGGGATTTCTCCTCCATTGAAGAAGGGCAGCCCGTTTACCGTACTGGGGAAGTTCTCTCAGTGCCCGTTGGCGATGGCTACCTCGGTCGCACCGTTGACCCGCTGGGTCGCCCCATTGACGGCCTCGGTGATATCACCGATCTGGAAGGCCGACGGGCGCTGGAGCTCCAGGCTCCCGGTGTCATGATGCGTAAGTCGGTTCATGAGCCGCTGCAGACCGGACTGAAGGCGATTGACTCGATGATCCCGATTGGTCGTGGTCAGCGTCAGCTCATCATTGGTGACCGTCAGACCGGTAAGACTGCAATCGCACTGGACACGATCATTAACCAGCGTGACAACTGGCTTTCTGGCGATGTCAACAAGCAGGTTCGATGCATCTATGTCGCCATCGGCCAGAAGGGTTCGACGATCGCTTCGGTTCGCTCGACTCTTGAAGACGCCGGAGCAATGGAGTACACGACGATCGTTGCTTCCCCGGCCTCGGATCCCGCGGGCTATAAGTACATGGCTCCCTACACGGGTAGCGCAATTGGCCAGCACTGGATGTACCAGGGCAAGCACGTCCTCATTGTTTTCGATGACCTTTCTAAGCAGGCCGAGGCCTACCGAGCAGTCTCGCTTCTTCTGCGCCGTCCGCCGGGGCGTGAAGCGTACCCCGGTGACGTTTTCTACTTGCACTCTCGCTTGCTGGAACGCTGTGCGAAGCTCTCCGATGAGCTCGGTGGGGGATCGATGACCGGTCTGCCGATTATCGAAACCAAGGCAAATGACGTTTCTGCCTACATTCCGACCAACGTTATTTCGATTACCGATGGCCAGATCTTCCTTCAGTCTGACCTCTTCAACTCGAACCAGCGACCAGCTGTTGATGTTGGTATTTCGGTCTCTCGTGTCGGTGGCGCCGCACAGATTAAGGCGATGAAGAAGGTTGCCGGTACCTTGAAGCTCACGCTTGCTCAGTACCGTTCGATGGCGGCCTTCGCGATGTTTGCTTCTGACCTTGATGCTGCAACACGTCGTCAGCTCACGCGCGGTGAACGTCTCATGGAGCTTCTCAAGCAGCCGCAAAACTCGCCCTATGTCGTCCAAGACCAGGTTGCGTCGATCTGGGCCGGCACAAATGGCTACCTCGACGACCTCGAGGTCAGCGAAGTCCTTTCCTTTGAAAGCGGCCTGCTGGACTACTTGCGAGCAAACTCCACGGTGCTCGATGAGATCGCCGCAACCGGTGAGCTCTCGAAGGAAACCGAAGAAGCCTTGCGCGCTGCAGTTGAGACCTTCCATGGCCAATGGGTGAGTGCGAAGGCATCACCGGTCTCGCTTGATGACGCTGAGGTGCAGGCCGAGCGTTCTCAGGAAGAAATCGTTCGTTCGCGCCCGGTAGTGTCTGAGGCCTGAGTATGGGCGGACAACAAAGGATCTATAAACAGCGGATTGCATCTACGCAGACGCTGGCTAAGGTCTTTCGTGCGATGGAAATGATCGCGGCATCGCGAATCGGTGCCGCGCGTCGGGCAGCTACTGAACTTGGACCCTATGAGAAGGCTCTGACTCAGGCAGTTGCCGCTGTCGCTATCCATACTGACCTTGACCACCCGCTGACTCGCGAGCGTCACGATACGCCACGTGTCGCGGTCCTTGTGGTTGCTTCCGATCGAGGGATGGCCGGAGCCTACTCAGCGACGATTCTTCGCGAGGCCGAACGTCTTGTCGAACGCCTCGAAGAAGAAGGAAAAGTCCCGGTCCTGTACACCTACGGTCGACGTGCCCAGGCGTACTTCCGTTTCCGGGGTGTGGAGATCGAAGATTCGTGGGAAGGGGAGTCCGATTCACCTTCCCAGGAGATCAGCAATCAGATCGCTCGCGAACTTCTTGAGCGCTTTACCGATTCAGATCCTATGACTGGTGTATGCGAAGTCCATTTGGTCTACACACGGTTTAAGTCGATGATGAGTCAGGTTCCTGAGGTTCGACGCATGATTCCTCTTTCCGTTGTCGATGCTCCGGAAGGGGATCGTGAACGCGATCAGGAACGCGGTGAGCACAAGGAGAATGCCGAGCTCTTCCCCGAGTACGAGTTCATTCCTTCACCCGAAGAAGTTCTTGACACCCTGCTTCCGCTGTATGTCTCGAGCAGGATCCGAAATGTTCTTTTGCAAGCCGCCGCATCAGAGCTGGCTTCACGCCAGCGCGCAATGCATACGGCGACGGATAACGCAGAAGAACTCATTACGAAATACACGCGTCTGGCGAATTCGGCCCGTCAGGCGGAGATCACTCAAGAGATCACTGAAATCGTGGGCGGTGCCGACGCATTGGTCCAGGGCTGAGGCCCGTGCACATGGAGAAAATAGAAATGACTACTACTTCAACGGGACAGGGACGGGTCGCACGTGTTGTCGGACCGGTTGTCGATGTTGAGTTCCCGCCGGACGCAATTCCTCCCTTGTACAACGCATTGCACGTTGACGTGAATCTTTCCGGGCAAAGCGAAGGCGAAGACGCGGTTCAGACAATCACTCTTGAGGTTGCTCAGCACCTCGGTGACAACCTGATTCGTGCGATTTCGCTCAAACCGACCGATGGTATGATTCGCGGCTCGGTTGTCACCGATACCGGTGCTCCGATTTCGGTTCCGGTTGGGGATATCACGAAGGGTCACGTCTTCAACGTGACCGGTGAGGTCTTGAACCTTAAGCCCGGTGAGCATCTGGAAATCACCGAACGCTGGCCCATTCACCGCCAGCCGCCGGCATTTGACCAGCTTGAGGCCCGTACGAAGATGTTCGAAACGGGTATCAAGGTCATCGATTTGCTCACCCCTTATGTTCAGGGTGGCAAGATCGGCCTCTTCGGTGGTGCAGGTGTGGGCAAGACCGTTCTGATTCAGGAAATGATTCAGCGTGTTGCACAGAACCACGGTGGTGTTTCGGTTTTCGCTGGCGTTGGTGAGCGTACTCGTGAAGGTAACGACCTGATTCACGAAATGGAAGAGGCTGGTGTCTTCGATAAGACGGCACTGGTCTTCGGACAGATGGATGAGCCGCCGGGGACCCGTCTTCGTATCGCGCTGACCGGTTTGACCATGGCAGAGTACTTCCGCGATGTTCAGCATCAGGACGTGCTGCTCTTCATCGACAACATCTTCCGCTTCACCCAGGCCGGTTCAGAGGTCTCGACGCTTCTGGGTCGTATGCCTTCTGCTGTTGGTTATCAGCCGAACCTCGCTGATGAAATGGGCCAGCTTCAGGAACGTATTACCTCTGCTGGTGGTCACTCGATTACGTCGCTGCAAGCAATTTACGTTCCTGCAGATGACTACACTGACCCGGCACCTGCGACGACCTTCGCCCACTTGGACGCAACGACGGAGTTGTCGCGTGAAATTGCATCGCGCGGTATTTACCCCGCCGTTGATCCCTTGGCATCGACGTCTCGAATCCTTGACCCGGCGCTGGTCGGTCGTGAACACTATGACACTGCTACTCACGTGAAGGCGATTCTGCAGAAGAATAAGGAACTGCAAGACATCATCGCCATTTTGGGTGTTGATGAATTGTCTGAAGAAGACAAGGTCACCGTCGCGCGTGCACGTCGCATTGAGCAGTTCCTCTCGCAGAACACCTACATGGCTGAGAAGTTCACCGGTGTTGAGGGTTCGACTGTTCCATTGTCTGAGACCATCGAAGCCTTCAAGCGCATTGCTGAGGGCTACTACGATCAGGTCCCGGAGCAGGCCTTCTACAACATTGGTGGCATCGACGATCTTGAACGTCGTTGGCACGAGATCGAGAAGGATAACTGACGTGCCTGCCACCGATAAGTTGCAGGTCGAGATCGTTTCACACGAAGGCAGGCTTTGGCACGGAAGTGCATCTCAGGTCAGCTTTCCGGCAATGGATGGCTCCATCGGTGTGCTTCCGGGACGACAGCCGGTTCTTGCGGGTCTTGTTCCAGGACGTGTGAGTATTACGACTGAGCAAGGAGCTGTCGACTTCGAAATCGATGAAGGTTTGGCTTCGGTAGATTCCGACTTTATTACGATTGTCGTGGAACACGCCTCCCAGATGTGAGTGAGCGGTGTGCGGGCTTAAACTGTCCGCACACCCTCATTTTCTTTAGGAGGTTTTCATGGTTGTGCTGAACATTATCGTGATGCTCCTCCTTGCCCTTTTTGTCGTCTGGCTGCTTCTTAATCTGCGCGCGCGTCATCTCGATCAACAAGATGGTGCTTTTCGGGCGTGGGCGCGACTTGATTCGTATTCCGGATGGATGTCAGGAATCGGTCAGTATCAGGGGGACCGTTTGTGTTGGTATCGCTTGGTTGCCCCTTCATTGAAACCGCATGTCGTCCTTCCTCGACATGGACTCGAAGTCTCCCTTCCCCTGCAACGCTCAACCGATGGATCAATGGTTGAGGTCCGTTTGACATCAGGGGATGTTTTTCTGGACATCGCAGTTGAACCACTGACCTATAACGGGCTCGTGTCGTGGGGAGAATCTGAACCTCCCGCTATCGAACATGGCTCAACGCTCTAGTTTTATTCCCACGACACCGCCAGTTCCCGAAAGGTAAGCTTTTGCGCGTTCTTATCGCTTCATGCACGGTCGATTACTCTGGCCGCCTCAGTGCGCACCTTGACCGCGCAATTCGCCTCATTATGCACAAGGCGGATGGCTCTGTACTGATCCACTCCGATGGTGGTTCATATAAACCGCTGAATTGGATGAATGCGCCCTGTACAGTCACCACCGAAATCCCCGAAGAGGGGGAAGAGATGGACGGTGTGACTCAGGTTTGGCAGGTCCAATCTGATAAGACTGATGACCGACTGGTTATTCGCATTCACGAGATCATCAGTGACGTCACTGAAGAGTTTGGTATCGATCCGGGACTCGTCAAAGACGGTGTTGAAACCCATCTTCAAGAACTCTTGGCGCAGCAGGTTCCGCAGGTACTGGGTGAAGGCTGGGAACTCGTACGTCGTGAGTATCCCACTCCTGTTGGTCCAGTCGACCTGCTTGTTCGCGATCCGCAGGGTCTGCCCGTTGCAATCGAGGTTAAAAGGCGAGGAGGAATGGACGGCGTTGATCAATTAACGCGCTATCTGTCCCTTTTGGGCCGCGATCCTTTGCTGGACGGGATTAGAGGGATTTTTGCAGCTCAAGAGATTACGCGACAGGCTCGTACCTTGGCCGAAGATCGCGGTATTGACTGCCTCATTCTCGATTATGACGCCATGCGAGGTTTTGACGATCCCGATTCCCGTCTCTTCTGATGACTCACGCCTCACGCACTCTGAGCTTGGCGCGCATTATTAGCCAAGGCCTCGTCGAAGAAACGGCTGCGGATAATCCCGTCGCCGCGGTCGACAATATGCTCGCTTTGCAGGCACAACTTCCTTCTTCGATTCCGTGGGCGATTAATCTACGCGTTAAACAGCCTTCTGTTAGCGCAATCGATGAGGCTTTTGAGTCTGCTGAGCTTGTGCGTTCGTGGCCTATGCGCGGAACAATCCATGTCACCAGCGCAAAGGATCATCATTGGCTGCGACAGGTGCTTCGCCATCGGTATCGCACATGGATGCGCTCGTTAGAGGAAGAGGGATTGACTCGCGCGCGTATTGAAGAAGCTGCGCAGATCGCATATTCGTGCATTGCCTCGTCGGGACCTCGAAGCCGCGAAGAACTCTGCCTGGCTTGGGAGGAGGAAGGGATCCGAACGGGTACGCGCCCACAACGCGAGGCAGCCTTGCGAGCGGGGGAGAGGGGGACTTTCCTTGACCGTCGTCATCTCTTCCTCGCGTTGCATATTGAGGGCTTCCTCGTGGGCGGTCCCAAGCGGGGGAATTCCTTCCTTTTTTGTGATGCGAGGCCTTTGCCCGTTGCGGAAGGAGTCGCCCAGGGAGAAGGCAATCACGAGGCCGCGCTGGCGGAGCTTGCGCGTCGCTATGCTTGGGGGCACGGTCCCGTCAGTGTCGAGGATTTTTCTCGTTGGACATCACTAACGAAACGTGAGTCTCGGGCTGCGCTGGAACGTGCGGTGCGTTTAAGAAGTGACCGCGCTATCGTTCTCGGTGAATCTGGATATCAACGTGCCGATCTTGACTCGCTATTGAGCCACTGCGGAGATGCTGCTCGAGCGCTGTTTTCTTGTCCCTCTTTCGATGAAATCCATGTGGGATATGCCGACCGGAGTAGCATGGCCAGTTCGGAGGCAGAGCGAGCGATCTGCCCCGCAAAGAATGGGATGTTTCGACCAATTGTTATCAAAGATGGCCGAGTGATTGCCGTACAGGATCCGCGCAAAGGATATGCGTTTCTAGACTCGGCGCGAGACGAATATGATCAAGCTCTGCTGGAAAAAGCTGAAGAAATCGGTGAGTATTTGAGCGGCAAATAAGTGATCGCGCAGCTGAAAATGTGCGAAAATATTCGTATGGATTCACAAGTTATGCGAGGCCGCATCGTCCTGAAAGATTCCATCATTGAAGATGGCGTCATCACCGTTGAAGGCCAATTTATTTCTCATATTTGCCCGGCATCTGATTTTTCTGGCGAGCTTCCGGAATCAAGTGGCTCTACTTTCCTTCCGGGACTTGTCGATGTGCACTGTCACGGAGGCGGTGGGGAGTCTTTCCCGAATGCAACGACTCCCGAGGCCGCGATGCAAGCCGTCATGGAACACCGTCGTCACGGTACGACCTCGTTGGTCGCTTCGTGCGTCACCGCTGATGCTGATACCTTGAAAGCACGTGCTCGTACCCTAGCTTCGCTTGCCGAAAAGGATGAAATCGTGGGTATTCACTTCGAGGGGCCCTTCGTATCCCATGCGCGTTGTGGTGCCCAGGATCCGACCTACATTGTTGATCCGGATCCCGATCTCACCCGCGAACTCATTGATGAATGCAAGGGATATGCACTTTCAATGACCCTTGCTCCGGAAAAGCCCCGCGCATTTGGAGAAGGTTCTGTTGCTGAAGCGCTGATCGATGGGGGTGCCATTCCTTCGTGGGGGCATACGGATTCGAACTCGACCTTTGCACGTCAAGCTTTGGAATACTCACGTGAGCATTTCGCAGATTCTTCGACTCCTCGTGGCCCTCGTGCAACGATTACGCACCTTTTCAACGGCATGCGTCCACTGCACCACCGCGACACCGGTCCGATCGCAGAATTCCTTTCAGATGCTGCCCGTGGAGGTGCGGTTGCAGAGCTGATTTGCGATAACGTCCATGTTGATCCACTTCTTGTTCGCGATGTCTACGAACTTGTCGGTCGCGATCACGTTGTGCTGATTACGGATGCGATGGCTGCGGCCGGTATGCCTGATGGTTCCTACACGCTTGGTCCTCAGGATGTTGTCGTCCGTGACGGTATTGCACGCCTCGCTCAGGGCGATTCTATTGCCGGTGGCACTGCGCACCTTCTTGATTGCGTTCGCGTGGCAACGACTTTGGGTGGAATTCCTCTGGTGGATGCTGTCTACATGGCATCAGCTCAAGGCGCCAAGATCTTGGGCGATTCGCGAGTGGGCAGCCTTGAGGCTGGGAAATTTGCAGATATTGTCGAGGTGGATCCTGAGCTCAATGTGCGTCGCGTAGTTCGCCGTGGCACAGTAGTTGAGTGAGAGGAAAACGATCTCGTAAGCGTCCATGGGGCGAGAGTCGGCCATTACAAATGTCGGCTCTCGCCTCACTTGCGCGCAGCGAAATTGGACCCGATGGCGAGTCCTATCAGGTTCAATATCTTCGTTCCTCTTCGAAGCCCTATACCTGCCCCGCGTGCCTGCAAACAATTGCCATTGGCAGCGCGCACGTCGTTGCATGGCCCGAAGAACGTGCCTATGGATTGGATCAGGGAGTTCGTGCTCGGCGACACTGGCACCTGAACTGTTGGAAACGTGGTCTTCGCCCGGCATAATGGGCGTAATTGGCTACGTGCGCGTGGCGTGAGACACCTCCAGTATGCACTCGTGTTGTTTGCCCGTAGAGTTACAACTAGAGGTTGACACTATCCCATTAATAGGAGACTCCGAGTGGACCAGCTCAGAAGATTTTCAGGAGCAGCTGCAGCATGTGCAGTTGCGGTGATTGCTGCGATTGTCGCGGTATTGGCTTTGACCGTCTGGAAGCCAACCCAACAAATTAGTGCGACTGTTACCCCCCAGCAGCCGGTCGTCATCACCCGCGAGGGACTCTTCCAACTCGAAGGGGGTGAAGTCACCGTTACCGCGGCTTCCGCCTCGGGAAAGCAAGTGACGATGGCGCTGGGTACAGCGGCAGATGTTCGTGCTTGGGTTTCTGATCTGTCCTATGCGGAAATCACTGGCATCTCGGCAAACCGTGAGAATCTTTTGACTGAGGGGCATGACTCCGCGACCTCGTCGCCTTCTCCTTCGCCCTCACCCTCCAGTGAGGCTCCGCAAAACCCTGATCAGAATGCTCAGCCTTCGCCTTCTCCCAGCGCGACTCCAACTCTGTCGGCTGCCGGTGGAGATATGTGGCTTGACGAGGCGACCGCTCCTTCGACCGCGACGATGACGCTTCGTGATGTCGCAGCAGGGCGTTCGCTGGTTATTACTTCGGATGGAACGACTCCCTCCGATTTGACGGTCACCATGACCTGGCAGACGCCGCATAGGAATGTTCTAGCAATCACCGCTGGCGTTATTACATTCATCTGTCTTCTCATTGCCGCTGCCTTGGTCGGTCTTGTTCTTTGGCGTGAACGTCAGGTGGATTCTGAAGAAGAAAAGCATAAGGAAGATGAAGCAGAAGAAGGGGCATCTCAACAGGTAGATCCTGCCTTCTTTGAAACCGACGAAAACTCTGAGTCTTCTGAAGCTGAAACCGCAACCCTTCAAAGCGACAACGAAGAAGCTGAAGAGTACAACGACTCAATCGAGGGCGGGGAAACGCCTGATGACGTAATGGCCCAAGATGCTTTCACTGAGGCCGCTGAGTTTGACGAGGAAATGCCAGAAAGTGAATTGCCAGAAGACCGCACTTCTGAAGAGAGCTTCGAAATTGAAGAGGCTTCCGTTACCGAGCGGGATGAATCTTCGGACTCTGAGCCGCGTCGCGGTCGCCACGGCATTGCCTATCACGATGACGAAGTAGACCCACCTGCTCGCGAATCAACAGATACGGGAATTATCGATTTGTCCGCTATTCGCCCGGGTGCAGTTCTTCCTTCGCGCCGCGCGCTGCGTCAGGCACGAGAAAAGGGCGAAGGACGCTTGGTGATTGCTGGCCAGGAATTCGATACCGGCTTGATTCCTCAGGTGGAGAAGGAAGAAGAAGCATCCACCAGTGATGCATCCGAAGAAAAGCGCTCGTGGGGCTCGATCATGGGGAGCTGGATTTCACCGAAGCAACGCGGACAGAAGGGACAGTGACGATGAGAATACGACGTATCCTCCCAGTTCTGTGCGTGCCTGCACTTATTCTTGGGGCATGTAGCAGCCGTGATCTAGTTGCTCCTGAGGTGACTTCCCAGCCTTCTTCCGCTTCTCCGAACCTAGACTCAGCGCGCATCGAGCGTGTTCTTGGATCCATTCAGGACACTATCAATACTGCTGATGCGACGCGTGACGCTGCTGCTCTGGAACCTCGACTTGAGGGTGGGGCATTGCGTATGCGTAGTGACCAGTATGCTGCTGCTAAAGCAACGAATACTGAGGTTCCTAAGCTTGTCGTCAACCAGGGTTCGGTTGCAGTGACAAATTCGGATCAGTGGCCGCGCGTTATTGTGAATGTTTCCAGCCCTGATCAGGCATCTCTTCCTGTGCTCGCATTCGCAGTCCAAGATGATGCGCGATCGAAGTATAAGCTCGTCGGATGGGCACGCGCGCTTGGTGGAGCTCAATTCCAGTTGGATAACGTGGAGAAGGGCTCTGCGGCACTTGGTCCTGATGCTCAGGGATTCGTGAAGACCCCGAAGGAAGCGCTCCAGGGCTATGTGGACATGCTGAATTCCGGTAATGCCGGTAACGATCAGTATGCGGGTGATGATTTTGCTCGTCGCTACTTGCAGGATGCAAAGAGCTTGAATGATGCGGTTCAGGCTGCCGGAAATGTTCAGGCACATGCTGACCTCTCGGCTGATTTCCCGATTGTCGGTGTCGAACTGGTCGATGGTTCAGCTCTTGTTGCCGCTTCATTCACCTATACTCAGACCTACCAGCGCACTGTTGCTCGTTCGACTATGCGCCTTGGGGGAACAACTGCTGCATTGGCAGAAGGTGATGACGATACGGTCAAGGGAAAGGCGACAGCAACCTACATTGTGACCGTGCTCCTGCACATCCCCAAGGCCGGTTCGGATTCGCAGCTGATTAGCGCTGTTGGCGCGGAACGCGCACTTGGCTCGGTCGTCAAGGATGATGGCGCCGGGAACCCTGATCAACGTTAAGGAGATCTTCTTCATGAATAATGATGCTCACAATCCTCAACCTGCAGATTCGCACGGTGCACTCGACCTCAGTGCAGCCGCTTCCGCCGCAGGACAGGGAGGCCCCAGCACTTCTCAGCAGACAAACCGAGAAGGTGGTGCCGGTGGCATCAACATTCCGCTGATTGATTCCTGCGATGATTCCTCTTTCGAGGCCATTGCCGCGAATTCTCAAAAGGTTCCGGTCGTCCTCGTTCTTTGGGCTGCTCAATCTCTTGAATCTAAACAGCTTCTGGCTACCCTCGAAGAGCTCGCACGTGAAAAGGCGGGTGCCTTCCAGCTTGTTGAGGTTGATGTTCAACAGGCCCCTCGAGTCGCACAGGCATTCCAAGTACAGGTGCTTCCGACAACGGTCGCTCTTGTCGGCGCGCGTCCGGTTCCTCTTTTCCAAGGTGTTGCTGCTAAGGAACAGATTGCCCCTGTTATCGAGGATTTGCTGAAGGCTGCTGGGCAGATGGGTGTAACCGGTCGGATTGCTGTGAGCGGATCCGATATTGCAAAACCCATCCCAGAGGAGCATATCCCCGCCCTTGAAGCTGAAGAACGTGGAGATCTTGAAGCTGCGCGGGCTGCCTGGGAGAAGATTATTGAACACAATCCCCGCGATGAAGAAGCAAAGAATCACCGCGCGCGGATTAATTTCAAGCTGCGTGAGGCTCAGGAAAACGGTGATCCCGCCGCACAGGCAGATGCGCTCTTCAATGAGGGAAAGACTGCAGAAGCATTTAATGTCCTTCTGCGTCTCATCGAAGACAGCCCGGAGGATCAGCGTGAGGATTACCGTGTCAGGCTGCTGGATCTTTTCCGAATTGCGGGGAATACCCCGGAGGTTAAGGCTGCAAGACGGCGTTTGTCTGCGCTGTTGATGATCTAAAAGCTGTTAACAGTCAGCTGATAAGGGGTGTGGGGAACAGATGAAAATCTGTTCCCCACACCCCCTTAGTGCTCAAAAGTTCAGTGCTGCGGTGCCAGCCAGAGAGCACCCAGAGGCGGAACGCGAAGCTCAATCGAGTAGGGGCGTCCATTCCAGGGGATCTCTTCAGCAACGAGCTCGCCGATATTAACGACTCCTGAACCACCATATTGTGGATCATCCGTATTGACGACCTCTTGCCAGGTTCCCGCATGAGGCAGGCCGATGCGGTAGCCCTCGTGGGGGTTACCAGCGAAGTTCACCACGCACACAAGCTCATCCTGAGCGCGGTGGCCGCTAGTGGCCTCGGACTTACGGATATAAGAGATCAGGTTGTGATCGCCATCGGAGGCATCAATCCACTCGAAACCTGTGTAGGTGTCATTCCACAGTGCTGAGTGGCTGCGGTAGAGCTCGTTGAGGCGCGCAACCAAAGCTGCCATTCCCGCATGATCGGGCCGATCGTAGAGCCACCAATCTAGCGAGTAGCTTTCATTCCACTCTTGTTCCTGTGCAAATTCCTGCCCCATGAAGATCAGCTGCTTACCGGGGTGCGACCACTGGTAGGCGAAGAGCGAACGCAGGCCAGCCATCTGCTGCCAATGATCACCGGGCATCTTGGACACAAGCGCGCCCTTGCCGTGAACAACCTCGTCGTGAGACAGAGGCAGCACGTAGTTCTCTGAGAAGGCGTAAACCAGTGAGAAGGTCAGCTCACCGTGATGCCAACGACGGTTGACAGGATCTTCAGAGAGATAACGCAGGGTGTCATTCATCCACCCCATGTTCCACTTCATTCCAAAGCCTAGGCCGCCACCTGAGGTTGGAGCAGTAACTCCGGGCCATGCGGTTGATTCTTCTGCGATCATGACAATTCCAGGATGCAGACGGTAGGAGGTCGCAGTTGCTTCCTGAAGGAAAGAAATCGCCTCAAGATTCTCACGCCCGCCGTATTGGTTTGGACGCCACTGACCGTCCTTACGCGAATAATCCAGATAGAGCATGGAGGCAACGGCATCAACGCGTAGGCCGTCGATGTGGAATTGATCAAGCCAATACAGTGCGTTTGCAACCAAGAAGTTTCGCACTTCAGTGCGGCCGAAATTAAAGACGTAGGTTCCCCAATCCGGATGTTCGCCGCGCAGCGGATCAGGATCTTCATAGAGTGGGGTACCGTCAAAGCGCGCCAGTGCCCAATCGTCCTTGGGGAAGTGAGCGGGCACCCAGTCCAAGATCACGCCGATACCTTCTTGGTGGAGACGGTCCACAAGGTAACGGAAATCATCGGGAGTGCCATAGCGTGAGGTCGGTGCGTAATAGGAAGTGACTTGGTAGCCCCAAGACCCACCGAAGGGGTGCTCAGCAAGAGGCATGAATTCGACGTGGGTGAAACCCATCTTCTTGACGTAGGGGATGAGCTCATCAGCCAAACCGCGGTAACCCAGATCCTGCTTCCAGGAGCCTGCGTGAACCTCGTAAATCGACATGGGGCCGCTGTGGGGGTTGGCATCCTCGCGTGCGCGAAGCCAGTCTTCGTCGTTCCATGTGTGGAAGACGTCGGTGACGACCGAGGCCGTGGCTGGGGGAATTTCCGTTGCCCGAGCCATGGGGTCTGCTTTTTGGAACCAGTTCCCCGAAGGTCCTTGGATTTCGAACTTGTAGCGGGCGCCGACACCAACGCCGGGAATGAAGAGTTCCCAGACTCCGGAAGCACCCATTGTGCGCATGGCGTGTCCGGTGCCATCCCAGAAATTGAAGTCACCGACAACGCGCACGGCCTGCGCATTGGGAGCCCACACAGCGAAGGCAACACCATCGACAGGTCCCATGACACCATCAAAATGCATGAGGTGGGCACCCAAGACCTCCCAGAGGCGCTCATGGCGTCCTTCGGAGATCAGATAGGTATCCATTTCACCAACGGTTGGGAGGAACCTGTAGGGGTCATCAACGACCTGCGAATGATCGCCGTAGGTCACGCGCAGTCGGTAGTCGGGAATGTCTTCTGCAGCGAAGACGCATACCCAAACACCTCCGTGTTCGTGGGTTGCCGGGTAGGTATGGTCCTGAGTGAGCACCTCGACCGAATCGGCCAGATGGTGAACGCTGCGGATCGTGACAACACCGTCATTGAGGTGTGCTCCCAGCACATCGTGGGGGAGAGGATAGCGCCCTTCGGCTACCGCATCGAGGACGTCTGTGGCCACTGCTGTCGCTTGAGGTTCCATGTGTTCATCATCTCACGTTTAAATAATTTCTAATAATTACTCGGTTTCGATGGCCATGACATGACCCAATCGATCCCAGGGGGACAGGCGTACCCAATTGGTGCGTGACCAGGAGTAACGCTGTCCGTCGAGCTCATCGACCACGGTAAAGTTTGCCGATGATGTCCCCAAAGAGAGTCCGCTCAAATCAATATCGATTTCTCCTTCAACCGTGTTTTCCGGGTCCAAGGAGATCACGACGATGACTGTATCGGGCAATCCGGTCGGTGAGAATCGAGCGGGGACATGCTTGGAGAAGCACAGGATCTTCTCCGAGGTCGTGGGGTGGATGCGAAGATCGTGAAGCTGGCGCAGTGCTGGGTGGCGTTCACGAGCGCTATTGAGAAGTGTGAGGAGAGTCGGGATTCCCGTCTCCTGGGCAAGCTTTGGATCACGAGGCCGGAATTCGTACTTCTCGTTATCGTTGGGTTCCTCGGCACCCTGGCGTTGAATATTCTCAACCCACTCGTATCCCGAGTAGATTCCCCATGAGGGCGCTCCAAGTGCGGCCAACATCGCTCGAATTGCGAAGATCGCGCTTCCCCCAGAGGTCATTTGCGGAGTGAGAATATCGTGCGTCGTCGGCCAGAAGGTTGGACGAATAAGGTGCGCAGTATCGTGTGCGAGTTCCTGAAGATAATCTTCGATTTCTTGCTTTTCGGTTCTCCACGCGAAGTAGGTGTAGGACTGGTCAAAGCCAACCGCGCCCAAGGTACGCATCATTGCGGGGCGGGTGAAAGCCTCGGCAAGGAAAATAACTTCCGGATGACGAGTATGGATTTCTTCTAGGAGTCTTTCCCAGAAAGGAACGGGTTTTGTGTGCGGATTATCGACACGGAAAATCGTCACCCCGTGGGAAATCCACAATTCGAGCACGTCACGAATTGCCGTGTAGATTCCTTCTGGATCTCGATCGAAGTTCAGGGGATAGATATCCTGATATTTCTTCGGTGGGTTCTCTGCGTAAGCGATCGAGCCATCTGCGCGCTCAGTGAACCATTCTGGATGCTCGCTGACCCACGGATGGTCGGGGGAACACTGAAGTGCGATATCCAGTGCAACCTCTAAGCCCAGATCTTTTGACTGGGTAACGAAATAATCAAAATCGTCAAAATCACCCAGCTCAGGGTGAATAGCATCGTGGCCGCCCTGAGCTGAACCAATGCCATAGGGGCTGCCGGGTTCACCTCTGTGAGCAACCAGAGAGTTATTCTTTCCTTTTCGATTGGTTAAACCGATAGGGTGAATTGGCGTCAAATAGACAACGTTAAAGCCCATCGACGCAATACGGGGCAGATCCTTGGCCGCAGTGCGCAAGGTTCCCGATACCCAGCGTCCTTTCTTATCCTGGAAAGCGCCGTGTGAACGTGGGAAGATCTCGTACCACGCACCTGCAAGGGCACGGTTTCGTGCAACGTAGAGAGGGAAGCTACGGGTTGACCCGTAGAGATCACGGAGTGGGAAATTGCGGAAGACCGCGCGCACCGGAGCAGCCAGGCCAGCGGAGAGACGACGCTGGGGAGTCTGAGTAGCATCGCGTAGGGCCTGTGCGGCAGCAAGTAGGGTTTGAATACCTGCTCGACTTGGTTGCTTTTGAGAAGGATTGTTCAGTGCCTCTCCGCGTGCGGCGCGTTCCATCAAGAGTGCGCCTTCTTCGAGCATGAGTTCGACGTCGACCTCGGCTCCAATCTTTACTGCGGCGTCGTGACGCCACGTGGCGTAGGGGTCTGACCATGTATCAATGCGGAAACTCCACTTGCCAACCGCGTCTGGCATCAGCCACGCTTCGTAGCGGTCGAGGCCGGGAGCAATGTCATGCATGAGGGCGCGTGAATGAATGGAGCCGCCGGGGCGAATGAGAACTGCCTCGGCAGCATAGGCATCGTGGCCCTCTCTGAAGACGGTTGCTCGGATAGGAAATGCCTCAAAAACCGTTGCTTTAGCCGGCAAATTCCCGTCCTCGACGACGGGGAAAACTTCGGTGGCCGGGATGCGCGGAAGTAGTGTCTCGTTCACATACTCAAGCCTAATGGATACTGTGACGATCGACATACTCAGGAGGGGAAAAGAGTAGCAAGGGTCCAAAAAGGTGGTGGTCACTTCCGTGGAAGTAACCACCACCTTGAGCGTAACAAGAAGCTCAGTAGACCATATGCATCGCTTCGCGGACCTCATTCAAGGTCTTTTCTGCACGTTCGTTTGCCTTCTCATTGCCTTGGCGGAGGATCGAGAGCAGGTATCCCGGATCAGCCGCTAGCTCGGCACGACGTGCACGGATTGGCGCAAGCATTTCGTTGAGGGCCTCTGTAACGGTTGCCTTGAGCGCGCCGCCGCCACCATCACCGATACGCTCGGCGATAGCAACCGGATCCTCGCCGGTGGCCAAAGAAGCGAGCATCAGCAGATTGGCTACCTCGGGACGATTCTCAGGATCGTAGGTGATGTGACGATCTGAATCAGTCTTTGCGCGCTTTAAGATTTTTGCGGTCTCATCTGCGGTCATCGCCAATTCGATCGTGTTGCCGCGAGACTTTGACATCTTCGTTCCGTCGGTTCCCAAGAGCAGGGGAGTCTCTGAAAGAAGCGCATCAGGACGGGGGAATACTGCTCGCTTGGGGTCGACGCGACCGTAACGCTTATCGAAGCGCTGAGCAATCAGACGGGTCTGCTCAATGTGAGGGAGCTGGTCTTGCCCGACAGGGACGATATTCGCCTTGCAGAAGAGGATGTCACAGGCCTGATGCACTGGGTAGGTCAACATCAAACCGGTCATTGCGCGGCCGTCGGTTGCTTCCAACTCTGCCTTAACCGTGGGGTTACGGTGCAACTCGGCCTCGGTGACCAAGGAAAGGAAAGGAAGCATGAGCTGGTTTAGCGCAGGAATTGACGAGTGGTTGAAGATCGTTGTCTTTTCAGGATCCAAGCCAACTGCGAGGTAGTCAGTGACCAGGCCAAGGACGCGCTCTTGAATGGGGCCGACAGCATCGCGGTCTGTGATGACCTGATAGTCAGCTACAAGCACCCAAGTATCGACTCCGCGTTCTTGAAGGAGAACGCGGTTACGCAGGGTACCGAAGTAGTGACCGAGGTGCAGGCGTCCAGTTGGGCGGTCGCCAGTAAGCACGCGAAAACGCGTGGGATCTTGGTCGATTGCCTCGTCAATTTCCTTCGAACGCGCAAGAGAACGCGCAAGAGAAGCATCAGAGGTAGATTGCTCGAGAGTTTCTTCGCTGGTAGTCACCAGCTCAGTTTAGCGTGATCACCGCGCGGGCGAAGAGTCCACGGATGAGAGGTAGATATGCATGCTGAAAGGATCCATGGACACCGTCGCATCCGAAGCCTTGTAATCCAGAGTGTGTGGCAAGGCCACCGCATCGTTCATCGAGGTGACACCACCGTCGTCGATCTGGCTCCATGCACTATCGAAGACATGCACCCACTGGACTCCACGGCCTCGGGGAAGAGGAACATTGCGGTCCGCTGTCGTTCCATTGAAGAGGACAAGAGCATCGCGAGAACGGTAGGGAGTACCTGAACGTAGCATTTGGAAAACGCGTGAATCGGGTGATGTCCATACGTCGTCACGCATGGGAACCCCACTAGCGTCATACCACGAGAGGTCAGGAAGCGTATCGCCATGGGGCTCGGATCCGGAGAAAAACTTCATTGGCCGCAGTGCGGGATGCGCACGGCGTAATGCAAGAAGCCAACGGACGATCTCGATCTGTTCCTTTTGGAGCTCGGAGAGATCCCAGTCGATCCATGAGATGGGAGAATCTTGGCAGTAGGCGTTGTTATTACCAAATTGCGTGCGGGAAAACTCATCACCCGCAACTAACATGGGCGTTCCAGAGGAAACAAGGAGCGTGGCAAGAAGATTGCGTTGTGAGCGCTGGCGCGCGGGGACAATGTCTTCAACAAAGCCGGTGATATCACGGACATCGGGGTCAGCACCCAGAATCGGTGCGGCCAAAGCTCCTTCAAGGCCGTGGTTCCACGAGTGGTTGTTATCCGAACCGTCGCGGTTTTCTTCTAGGTTTGCCAAGTTGTGCTTATGGTCAAATGCCGTAAGGTCGGCCAAAGTGAAGCCGTCATGTGCCGTCACAAAATTGACAGATGCTCCCGGCCCGCGAAGGTATCCAACGCCATGGCCAAAGAGATCTTGCGAACCCGAAAGACGAGTTGCGAGCTCATTGGCTCCACCAGCCTGTCGTCCTACACTAAGCTCTCGCAAATCAGAAAGCCAGAAGCTTCGAATGGCATCACGGAAACGGTCATTCCACTCGCAGAAAGGATCGGGGAAATTACCCGTCTGCCACCCGCCTAAACCAACATCCCAGGGCTCTGCGATGAGCTTGGTCTCGCGGAGTAGGGGATCTGCCCCCATCGCAATGAGTAGGGGATGAAGGGGAGTGAAACCGGTTGAAAAACGCCCGATAGTCGCAGCGAGATCAAAGCGGAATCCATCAATTCCCATGCTGGCTACCCAGTAGCGCAGCGAATCCAAAATAAGGGAAATCACCTGAGGATTATCGGTATTAAGTGTGTTGCCGCACCCCGTTGTATCGATAATTTGTGAGGGGTAGGTGTCGGTTCGCCTGTAATACAGAGGGGAATCAAGTCCTCGCAGTGAGAGCGTCGGACCGGTGTCTCCGCTCTCGCAAGTGTGGTTATAGACCACGTCAAGGATCACTTCAATCCCGGCCTCGTGGAGGATTGAGACCATCCCGCGGAATTCGTCAATCACTGCCTGTGGGCCTCGTGCGCGAGCGGCGGCGCTGGCATAGGAAGGCTCAGGGCTAAAGAAGGACAGGGTGGAGTATCCCCAATAATTCGTCAAGCCGCGCTCGACTAAGAAAGGTTCATCAGACTTTGCGTGGATCGGGAGAAGCTCGACAGAGGTCACTCCCAACTCTTTGAGATAACGAACGGAAGCGGGATGAGCAAGACCCGCATAGGTCCCTCGCAGATTGGGAGGGACCTCCGACATATTCTGCGTGAAGCCTTTGACGTGTAACTCGTAGATGACGGTCTCATCCAAAGGAACCTTTGGCTGCGGGGTAATGCGGAATGAGGTGTCAATAACCACGCTATGAGCGTTAAAGGGCGCGGAATCAGTTGTCGAGGGCTCGAGGGGGTAAGAGAGCGGGTAGGAATCCTCATCGACTTGGTGCGCGTAGACCTCGGGTCGAATATCGACCCCGCCCGCAAGACCACGGCCATAGGGATCGAGCAGAAGCTTGTTCTCGTTGAAGAATAGGCCGGCATCGGGATCCCAAGGGCCTTGCGCGCGGAAACCGTAGTGGGTTCCAAGGCCGAACCCCTCGATATGTCCATGCCAGATGCCATAATCGGGGCCAAGAAGACGATAGCGCTGCTCAAACCCGGTATCCGGGTCGATGACGCAGAAGTCAACCTGGGTAGCACGTGTCGACACCACTGCAACGTTGAGACCTGATCCAGAAACGGTGACGCCCAATTGACGATAGTGTGGATGAGGTTGCGTAACGGCGTGGTAGACGTAATTCGCCTGTTGTGACATTGCCGCCCCTTTTTCTCATGTCAGAACTGAGTACATCATAGTCGTATCCGTTCGGTGGCACACATAGAGCTGCGCGTATCAGCACCGATATGGCACTCTGGATACATGAGGATTGCAGTTCTGGTCAAACAGGTTCCTGATACAAGCTCGGACCGGCGTTTTGAAGACTTACGTTTGGTGCGCGGTGAAGACGATGTCCTAAACGAAGGCGATGAACACGCAGTGGAAGCTGCGGCTGATCTTGTTCGCGCCCACGGAGGTGAAGTCGTTGTGGTGAGCATGGGGCCAGAAGATGCCGGTGATGCACTGATTCGTGCGCTGGCACTTGGTGCCGATAGTGCTTATCTGCTCTCTGATCCCAAACTTGAGGGTGCAGATGTCACTGTTTCAGCACGTGCGCTCGCGGCTTTGCTGACGGTGCTGGCGGATGAGGAGCCTTTCGATCTGATCATCGCCGGGATGGCAGCGGCGGATTCGATGACTTCGATGCTTCCCGCGGCGCTCGCGGCGGTCCTTGGCCTTCCTTTGGTTTCACAGGCTCGAGAGTTAACTGTTGATGTCGAGCACTCACGGCTGAGTGCCTCGCGAAGTGTTGATGGTGTCGATGAATCTCTCGAAGCGCCTTTCCCTGCTGTCATTTCTGTTTCAGATCAGCTGAACGAACCGCGTTTCCCCGGTTTTAAGGACCTCAAGGCTGCGCGGATGAAGCCCTTAGTTCGTGCTGAACTTGACGACATTGCTGAGTGCGATCCCAGCGGAGTGCTCTCATCTGTCTTGGCTTCTGGACTCGATGCGATGCCTCTTCGTATGGAATTTATCGAGGAACATCTTCGTGGCGGATCAGGTGAGGTATTCCCCGATACCGGTGATGGTGGCACACGTCTTGCGGAATTCATTGAGGAGAAGTTGAAGTGAAGGCTTTGTTGAACTCTGCGGTCGTCGTTATTGACCTAGTTTCTACTGAGGGAACAATTGATGCCCGTTACAAGGACATCATTGCTCAGGCTCACGAGTGCTGCGAAGAGCTGCATGCGATTGTCTTGTGCCCCGAGCTCCTTGATTCCCTTGGAGGGGAATTGGGGCGAATTGGCATCTCCTCTGTGATCCCCATTATCTGTCCCGAGGCCGCGCTCACGACATCGGCTTTGCTCCCTTCACTGGAATCTGCGTACCGAAGCCTGAATCTCCCCGGAGCACCGATTTTCTTCGCCACGCGTTTCCTTGACCGCGAGTGTGCTGCTTCCCTTGCCGTAATTTTGGGTGGGTGCGCCATTGCCGAGGCCGTCGAGATTCACGTTGAAGAGGATCGTTTGCGCGCGACGACGGAAGCGCTGGGTGGCTCGTGGAGGGGAGAGGTTCTCGCTATGGCTGCCCCTGCCTGCGTGTGTCTGCGTTCGCGCGGCCTCGTTCCTGAAGAGGTTGAAGGCCAGTGCCGGGTGGGTGAGCCTATTGTGCTCTCTCTGAGTGATAAGACCACTAGGGTTGACGAGCGCGCGTATCAAAGTGGAGATGGCCGCCCGAAGGTGACTGAAGCACAGGTTGTTGTCGTTGGTGGCCGCGGTGCAGGGCAAGACTGGAGTTTGGTCGAAGATCTTGCCGATGCTTTGGGTGCTGGTATCGGTGCAACGCGTGATGCTGTTGATGAAGGCTGGGCGAAGCGCAGCGCGCAAATCGGCCAAACCGGCGTGACGATTGCTCCCAAGCTCTATATCTCTCTTGGTGTTTCAGGTGCAATCCATCACACGATTGGAATGATGTCCTCGGGAACGATCGTTGCAGTCTGTGATGACCCAGATGCTCCGATCTTCGAAATTGCTGATTTCGGAGTTGTCGGAGATCTGTACGAAATTATTCCCCAAGCGCTGGAGCATATTCGCGCGTGGCGTGCGAATGAGCCCCAGGACAACTGAAAGACACCCGTGTCGCACTATCTTGATCACGCCGGTTCCACACCCTTGGCACCCGGAGTTCGTCAGGCCTGGCTTGACGCCCAAGACGCTCTCAGTCGGCGTCCTGGAAACCCCGCAGCTCTTCATGCTGGCGGACGTTCCGCTAAGCGTTTGCTGGAGGATGCGCGTGAACGCGTAGGCGCTGCCGTGGGTGCTTCACGCGCGGAGGTTGTTTTCACCTCGGGTGCGACAGAATCAGATGCGCTGGCGCTTGTCGCTGCCTCTCGAGGGATGCGCGAGGCCGACGCAGCACGTGTTGATGTTTGGATGTCTCCAGTTGAGCATGACGCGGTGCACGAGCAAGGTGTTGTCCTGCGTCGAGAGGGATTTACGCCGCGGATCTTCGCGGTGAATTCTTCGGGGCGTGTGGAGTATGCGGATTTAGGGCCAGCAGAATTTGAACGTGCGGCATTAATGTCAATGACGTGGGTGTGTTCTGAGCTTGGAACCATTGAGCCGGTCGGTGAATTTGCCAGCTTTGTTCACGACGCGCGGGTGGATCAATCGCCTCTTCTACATTCGGATGCAGCTCAAGCAATCGGCTACTGCGACGTTAATTTTGCTCACTCAGGCTTAGACCTATTGTCGATCGGTGGTCATAAAGTCGGTGCTCCTGTTGGTACGGGTGCACTGATCGTCCGTCGAGGCATCAAGATGGTCACTGACCGGCCCGGTGGGGGACACGAACGTGGAATCCGTTCTGGAACCCCCGATGTTGCTGGGGCCTGCGCGCTTGCAGCTGCCCTTGAATTTGCAGTGGAGCATCGCCTCGAGCGTGTCCAACGTGCGCAGAAACTCCGTGAGCGTCTTATTTCCGGCCTCCCTCAGGGGGTGCGTTTAAGTGTTGACCCAGCCACGGCCTCGGCAGCGATTATTCACTTATTGATCCCGACCCACCATCCCGAGGCAGTTCTCTTGGCTATGGATATGGCAGGCGTAGACGTGTCGGCCGGTTCGGCATGTCATGCTGGAGTGACTCGGCCCTCGCGTGTGGTGATGGCCCTTGGCTACAGTGAAAATCAAGCACTTGGTGTGCTGCGGGTTTCCACGGGAATGGAAACTACCGTAGAAGATATTGATGCTTTTCTTCGCGCACTTCCCGCCGCAATCCGAGCGGGACAGGCATTGGATGAACGAGACAGGATGGATGCATGAGGGTTCTTGCGGCTCTATCGGGTGGAGTGGACTCTGCAGTCGCGGCAGCGAAGGCTGTAGAGGCCGGACACGAGGTCGTTGGAGTGCATATGGCCCTATCGTCTCAACCACAAGAATGTCGTTTGGGTTCGCGCGGCTGCTGTTCGGTTGAAGATGCCGCTGATGCTGCTCGTGCTGCCGAAATCATGGGTATTCCATTTTATGTATGGGATCTTGCGGAAGAATTTGAGCAGACGGTCATCACCGACTTCGTTGATCAGTACAAGGCCGGACACACCCCAAATCCCTGTGTTCGTTGCAACGAATTCGTCAAGTTTAGAGAGCTTGCCCAGCGTGCGCGGGCACTGGGATTTGACGCGGTTTGTACCGGTCACTACGCGCGTATTGTTCAGACAGATTCGGGTCCTCAGCTCCATCGCGGACGTGACGAGGCAAAGGATCAGTCCTATGTGCTTGCAATTATGGGACCCGAAGAACTTCCACGTGTGATTTTCCCCCTGGGAGATGCTCCATCGAAATCATGGGTGCGCTGCGAAGCGGAAAGAATGGGGCTTGGAGTATCAAATAAGCCGGACTCTTACGATATCTGCTTCATTCCTGATGGAGATACGCAGGGCTTTTTACGTTCACACCTCGGGAGCAACCCGGGCGACATTGTTGATACTGAGGGTCGCGTTGTGGGTCGTCACGATGGCTACTGGAACTTCACCGTTGGCCAGCGACGCGGATTGAACTTGGGTAACCCAGCTGCCGACGGGCGACCTCGCTATGTTGTTGAGACGAAGCCTCAGCTCAACCAGGTTGTCGTTGGTGCTTCTGAATTGCTCTCTGTTGACCATATTGATTGTTCTGAGCTCGTGTGGCTCGCGCCCGATGATTTGGGAGAGATCAATGAGGTTGCCACACACGAGTTTGGCCCAAGTCTTGGCCAGCGCTGCCTGAATGAAGTCGATGAGGCAGTCGTGACGGCTCAGATTCGTGCACATGGGGTGCCCAGCGTGGTGACCGAGCTTGTTCGAGAGAATAACGAAGACGGAAGCTCACGGCTATCTGTAGCTTTGGCTCAGCCAATCCGCGGTGTCGCTGCTGGGCAATCTTTGGTCCTGTACCGGGGGACTCGAGTGATTGCCGAGGCGACAATTGAGCGCGCCTACCGCGGATAGGTAAGCGCGGCCTCGTAGGGGCAAAGGAATTTATCAGTGCGCAAGATGGGACTCGAACCCACACGTCAAAGACACTGGAACCTAAATCCAGCGCGTCTACCAATTCCGCCACTCGCGCAACTCCACAGAGTTTACCTTATTGGAAGGGGTAAGTGCTGAGGATCTATCTTGGATGGGCGCGCCAATGGAACCCCAGCTAAGCTCAACTTATGACTCAACTTCAGGTGGGGGAGAAAGCTCCCGATTTCACTCTTGAAACAACTCACGGCACGCTTTCCTTGCACGATCTGCTGGGAGAGGCGAAGTCAGGTGTGGTTGTTTATTTCTACCCCAAGGCATCGACCCCCGGGTGTACGAAAGAGGCATGCGATTTTCGCGATAGCCTCAATTCACTCAAAGGCGCGGGGTATTCGGTAATCGGTATCAGTGCTGATTCTATGAAAGCACTTGAGAATTTTGCTTCGCGTCAAGATCTGAATTTCCCCTTGGCATCTGATCCTGAAAAGGAAGTTCTCACCAAGTGGGGTGCCTTTGGTGAAAAGAAGAACTATGGAAGGGTTTTTCAAGGAATTATCCGCTCCACAATTGTCCTTGACCCCTCTGGAACCGTCACCCACGCACTGTATAACGTGAAGGCAACGGGGCATGTCGCACGTTTGCGGAAGCTACTGGGATTGGATCAATAACACTGCTTAACAGAAAATCGGGCCAAACCGCTCCATTGCGATTTGGCCCGATTACTCTGTGGTGTCGGGATAATCTCTGGATGCCTCTGATATTCCTCGGATTACCTTCCCAATCACGTGGAAAATACGTGTTGTGAAGCTGAAGGTTCCCCCCTATAGAGAGGTTGCCTGAATTTCCGGATCGAAAAGCGGCACCGGTGAAGGACGACGTTCCTCTGCGGTAGCAAAGGCTTCAGCTGCACCGACTACGGTGTGTAGATCGTGCCCATCAAGCATCCACTGTGCCGGAGTTGTTTGCTCTAAGACATCGAGCGGACGCTGGAACCATGTTGCCGCAGTCAATTGATGCACGCGTCCACGCAGGCGCCCGAGCACTTCGGACATGTCATCAATAACCGAGTGGTTAGCCATGAGCTGCCATGTGGGGTAGTACCACATAGTCGTGGGCGATTGAACTGCAAGAATACGGTTTGTTCGCACGGCCTTGTTGATGCCCTGACGCGAGATACCCAGCCAGGCAACGATGTCGGACGTGGTACATACGGGACCAACGAGCTCGTGAAGACCGGGACGCGGGTCTGTCATAGAACGGATCAGGTGAGTCGCTTGTTCGACGATATCTGGGGTAATCACCGTGCGGCGACGGGCGCTGAGCTGTTGTTCAATCGATGCGAGCAGATCTTTCTCAGAAGAAGTAAGACGACGCATAAGAAGCTCCGAGGTTAGTAGGGCACGAATACTCATAGTTGTATCCAGCCATTGGCGCCGCCTCGGCAATGGGTGCGTCATGGGGGACTTGAACCCTCAACCCGCTGATTAAGAGTCAGCTGCTCTGCCAATTGAGCTAATGACGCTTGGGTTATGTGTTTACAGTAGCACATCTATCGACATACTGCGTGCGTCATGAGGGAATTGAACCCCCAACCCGCTGATTAAGAGTCAGCTGCTCTGCCAATTGAGCTAATGACGCGTGTCCTTGGGACAGGAGAAAACAATACATACGTTTTGAGCGCTTCGCAAATCAACTCTGCCTGTCTTAAGTCACAAGGCGGTAGGCTAGGGGAGTGCAAGCAGCTGACATTTTTATGAGTGATAGTCGTTCAGTGCGTGAGAACGCCGTTACTCAGGACTATCTCAAGGCGATTTGGAGCGCTGAGGAGAACGGGCAAGCTGGTATCGCGGTCCGTCTCCTTGCTTCGCGTGTTGGCGTTGCTGTCTCCACGGCCTCGGAGAAGGTCAAGCGTTTGGTTGCTGAAGGGCTTGCTTTTCACGAGCCCTATGGAAAAGTAACCTTGACCGAGCAAGGGCGTCGACGCGCACTGGAAGTGGTCAGGCGCCATCGCTTGCTCGAAACCTATCTGCATGATGCGCTTGGTTTTGAGTGGGACGAAGTTCACGAGGAAGCGGAAATCCTCGAACATGCAATCTCAGACCGACTGCTCAATCGAATCGATGAGCGCCTGGGTCACCCGGCGCGTGATCCACATGGAGACCCGATTCCTTCTGCAGATGGAATCGTCGAGCTTTTAGCGGCGGTTCCTCTTGCCGAGGTCATCCCGGGAACCAGAGTGTGTATCGCGCGTTTTAGCGACAGTGACGCGGTGTGCTTGCGTTCGATTGAAAACAAAGGGCTTGGTCTTGACGATCAGGTTGAGGTTCGTCAGCGTGGCGAGAATGGCGAGCTTGTGCTCAGCGTTTATCCGTCTAGAACTCGCAGTGGGACTCAGAAAAAAGAGCGACGCCTTGAGCTGAGTGCCCAAGAAGCCGCCCTTATTTCTGTAGTGTGATTGCTGCCTAAGTAGCGCTTGCCAAATTGCCTGAGGCTAGTTCAGCGCGTTCATCGACGCTGGAACTTGCGCGCTGTAACCCGCACTGATCAGCTCCCGGCGAAGCTTATCCATGGCCTCGTCAAGCTCGGTGTCACTGGCCGGAGCAGCATTGCTGAGCAATACATCGCTTTCTTGACGCAGAGGAATGACATGGAGGTGGGTGTGTGGCACCTCGAATCCGGCGATCACCAGACCGGAGCGCTGTACTCCAAAAGCGACTTCTTGGGCGTGTCCAATAAGCTGCGCGACCTTCATGAGATGTTGGCACGTTGATGAATCCAAGGCTGTCCATGAAGGGACGGGGGAGCGCGGAACCACCAAGACGTGCCCGGGACTTGTTGGCTCGATTGTCGCGAATGCGACGCAGATGTCGTCGGCCCAGACAAAGCGTCCGGAGAATTCTCCAGAGATGATTTTTTCGAAAACGGTACTCATAGCTCTATTGTCAAGCCCCGGGCCGGTTTTGCCTAGTGGGAATAAACAGGCAAATTCGCGCCAATGCACTAACCTATATAGGGCATAGAACGAGCCTGAAGATTGCGAATTTTCAGGGTAAATGGAGGCAAGGATGAGCGAGATCTCGGCAGGCGAGCCCAATTTCCGTTATACGGCACAGTTGGCCGGTGAGATCGAAAACAAGTGGCAGGACCTATGGGACGAGCGAGGGACATTCTTTGCGGATAACCCTGAAGGAGATCTTGCTGGAGACCTTGCCTCGCGTGATCCCTTCTTCCTCCTTGACATGTTCCCCTACCCCTCAGGTAAGGGTCTCCACGTTGGGCACCCACTGGGCTATATCGCGACCGATACGGTTGCTCGTTTCCACCGCATGCGTGGTGAAAATGTTCTCTACACAATGGGATATGACGCTTTCGGTCTTCCTGCCGAGCAATTCGCTGTTCAAACCGGTCAACACCCGCGTGTAACGACCGAAGAAAATATTGCCAACATGCGACGCCAGCTGCGTCGCCTGGGCCTTTCTCATGACCGTCGTCGTTCGTTTGCAACCACTGATGTCGACTACGTTCACTGGACTCAGTGGATCTTCCTGCAGATCTTTAATTCGTGGTTTGATCCCCAGGCGCCCCGTCGCGATGGCCGAGGCCTGGGGGCTGCGCGCCCGATTTCTGAGCTTGTTGCGCAGTTTGAGTCAGGAGAGCGTGAGCTCCCAGAAGAATTCTCCGCTCGATCATGGAATGAGCTGAGCCCGCGTGAGCGTGCGCGCGTTATTGACTCCTACCGATTGGCCTATATTTCTGAGGCTCCTGTGAACTGGTGCCCCGGTCTGGGTACTGTCTTGGCCAATGAAGAAGTAACCGCCGAAGGACGTTCAGAGCGCGGTAACTACCCGGTCTTCAAGCGCTCATTGCGCCAGTGGATGATGCGTATCACTGCTTACGGCGATCGCCTGATCGAAGACTTGGACACCATTGATTGGCCCGAAAAGGTGCGCACTATGCAGCGCAATTGGATCGGCCGCTCTCATGGTGCAGAGGTCGATTTCCGCGCCGTGGGTGATGGCGTGTCAGACAGCGAGTTCACCGTTTACACGACACGTCCCGATACGCTCTTTGGAGCGACCTTCGTGGTCTGGTCTCCCGAGCATCCCCTGCTTGGTGGAACCACTCCCGGGTCATCTTCGGATCAGGCTGCACTCAAACTTCCCGCATCCTGGCCGCAGGGAACTCGCCCCGAGTGGAGTGCGGGCTACGCCACTCCTGCAGAAGCAGTCGCCGCTTACCGTGCACAGGCTGCCGCAAAGACCCCGGAGCAGCGCGCAGAAGATGCCGGGGAGAAGACCGGTGTTTTCACTGGGTTGTGGGCAATTAACCCCGTGAACCAGAAGCGTATCCCCGTCTTTATTGCTGACTACGTGTTGATGGATTACGGAACTGGCGCCATCATGGCGGTTCCTGCGCATGATGATCGTGACTGGGAGTTTGCGCGTCGTTTCCATCTGGATATCATTCGCACGATCGGTGATGCCGAGGATCCCGCGGCCCACGATCTCACTGAGAGCGCCTACACCGGTGACGGTGTTGCTGTCGACTCAGCCAATGAGGAAATCAGCCTCAATGGCCTCGATAAGGATGCTGCAAAGGCAGCGATGACGCAGTGGCTGGAATCCAAGGGACTGGGGCGCGCCGCAACAACCTATCGCCTGCGCGACTGGCTCTTTAGCCGTCAGCGTTACTGGGGCGAGCCCTTCCCGATTGTGTGGGATGAGGAAGGTGTTGCGCACGCACTTCCCGAAGATATGCTCCCCATCGAGCTTCCTGAAATCAGTGATTATTCACCGCGTACCTTCGACCCCGACGATGCCGATACCGAACCCGAGGCGCCTCTGGGACGCGCTCAGGAATGGGTCAATGTCACCCTTGATTTGGGTGATGGCCCCAAGAAGTACCGCCGCGAGACGAACACCATGCCTCAGTGGGCAGGTTCGTGCTGGTACGAAATGCGCTATACCGATCCGAGTAACCCCACGACCTTCGCCGGTGCAGAAAATCTGAGCTATTGGATGGGGCCGCGTGAGGACAAGATCAGTGGTGGCACCGACCTGTACATTGGTGGTGTCGAGCACGCTGTGCTTCACCTGCTCTATGCACGCTTCTGGCAAAAGGTTCTCTTCGATCTGGGATTCGTTCCCGATAGCGAGCCCTACCACAAGCTCTTTAACCAGGGCTACGTGCAGGCTTACGCGTACACCGATGCGCGCGGGCAGTACGTTCCGGCTGACGAGGTCGAAGGCGATGAGACAAGCGGCTTCACCTGGAAAGGACAGCCTGTCAATCGCGAGTACGGCAAGATGGGCAAGTCGCTCAAGAATATCGTTACGCCTGATGAGATGTACGACGCCTATGGTGCGGACGTCTTCCGTGTCTACGAAATGAGCATGGGACCCCTGGATGTTTCGCGTCCGTGGGATACGCGTGCAGTCGTCGGCTCGCAGCGCTTCCTTCAGCGCTTGTGGCGAAATGTTCTTGATGAAGAGACGGGCGAGGTCACCGTTAGCGATGAGCCGATGGATAAGAAGACGGCTCGTCTGCTGGCGCGTACGATCGCTGAGGTGACCGTTGAATACGAGAACCTGCGTATCAACACGGCGATCGCCAAGCTGATTGTTCTGAACAATCACCTAACCTCTTTTGATCGTGTTCCTCGCATTGCCGTCGAAGCACTGATTCTTATGCTCTCTCCTGTTGCTCCGCACATTTGTGAGGAACTGTGGCAGAAGTTGGGGTATGAGGAATCGCTTGCTCGAGTGCCTTTCCCGGTCGTGGAAGATGAGTCCTTGCTTGAAGACGACACTGTGACGGCGATTGTTCAGGCTAATGGCAAGCTCCGTGCGAAGCTCGAGGTTCCTGTGTCGATTAGCGAAGATGATTTGCGTACCCTTGCCCTTGAGCAAGCTCCGATCGTCAAGCTTCTTGATGGACGCGAACCCTTAAAGGTTATTGTGCGTGCGCCGCAGCTGGTAAACATCGTTCTTCCGAAGTAACCATGCCTGAAGGAGATGCGATCCATCGGATCGCCAACACTTTTTCTGTCCTCTTCCAGGGCAGCCAGGTTGAGACTTCGTCACCGCAGGGGCGTTTTGCCTCATCCGCACAGTTGATTAACCACCACAAGGTTGTCGCTGTGCGGGCGGTGGGCAAGCACATGTTCGTTGGTTTTATGCCGGCCGAGGCTGCCGCCTCTTGTGCTGAGGAAGCAAAGGCTGCGGAGGCTGAGTTTGCCGCTCACTTGGGCAGTCCCGAGGCCGAGGCCGCATTGCCCTTCACGGGATCATCGCCGCTGTGGGGAGAGCACGCTTTCCCCTGTGACGAGGAGCTCCAATGGCTCCATATTCACTTGGGTCTCTATGGGTCTTGGCGTTTTGATGCTGATGAGCGCGCATTTGATGTCCCATCCTCCATTGGAGCGCCACGCACGAACTGGGTGGCAACAAAAGGTCACCGACATGCGGCTCTGAAGTGGGCAAGCTACGCAGACGATACTCTGTACGTCGAAGATAATTTGGCGTCTGGAAATATCCAGAAGCGTGGCGAAGAATGGAATGCCCCCGATCCTGTCGGACAGGTTCGCCTGCGCGTGTTGTCTGCGCACGCAGTCGCAGATGTTACCGGTCCGAATCGGTGCGAGCTAATTTCCGATGAAGATCGACGTGTTGTCGAATCCAAGCTAGGGTGTGACCCACTTCAGCCGGGTGCCACGCAAGATCCGGCAACGCGTAAGCGTTTCATTGAGATGATTCGTGGACGTAAACGTCCGATCGGTGAGCTCTTAATGGACCAGTCGATCGCTGCTGGAGTTGGGAACATCTATCGTGCGGAGGCATTGTTCCTGGCCGGTATTTCACCGATGAGGGCAGGTAATCGCCTCTCGGTTCAGCGTATTGGGCACCTGTGGGATATTGTCTGTGAACTGATGACACGAGGCCTAGAGATTGGACGTATTGATACGATTCGCCCCGAGGATCAGCCTGACCCGATCCCTGAAGGTGATGAAGAATTGGCGCGCTGGTATATCTACCATCGCAGCGGACGGCCGTGCATTAAATGTGGGACGACAATCAGTGAAAAGCTCATGCAAAATCGCCGTCTTTTCTGGTGCTCGAATTGCCAGAACTAAAGCGCTAGGAAGACTTCGCGGTAGGGGACAGCTCAACTAATTGCGAAGTGTTTCCCTGTGCTTGAAGCATTTCTGTCTAGCTTGTGGGGGAGTTTTCGCTTTCTTGGAAGATGTCGTAGATCTGTGGAAGGTGAACATTCGCCTCGTCGATTCTGACGATGAGGGAGGATGCTCCCCAGTCCTTACAGCGACGCGCGCACTCTGCGACCAATGCGGTAGCAATTCCGCGGCCTCGGAACTTTGGGTGAACCATCAGGTCGATTACCTGTGGAAGTCCACTGGGTTCCTCGACGGGGGGATCGACGACGACAATGATCGCGGCGATTAACTCTCCTTCGATCCAGCCACCTAGGAAAGATCCCTCCAATGGGGTGCCGAAAACCCCGTCAAAGCACAGGCGCATCTCGTCTGTTGCTTCAATATGTGCCTCGATACTTGGGCGGATACCGTATGCCGCTAAAGAAAGCTCAGCAAGTTCCGGGATATCGAAGCGCGTCAGTACGCCGATCTCACACTCTGTTGCACCGCGAAGGCGCGTCAGTGAGTCAATCTGTGCTTGTAGAGAATGTCTGTCCATAAGGACAGAATATGTGATCTGTTACACGGGTGATGATGCGTGAGAAGGTGTGCGAACTCACAGAGTAGGTTCTGGGAGTTTGTTCCAAAGCTTGACAAATACGAGGAACTTAGATGTACCAGGTGGGATCGTCTTCCCACCAATTTGGATCGATGATGAGGTCTCGATCGTCCTCTACCATTCGTTCTTCTGGTTTCTGACGCAACTTTGCTGGGACGCCGATCGCAACAGCGTCTTCGGGGACATCCTTGGTGACAACGGCATTGGCTCCAACTTTGGCTCCATCACCTACAGTGATTGGGCCAAGAACCTTTGCGCCAGCACCGATCATGACGTGATTACCAATGGTTGGATGACGTTTTCCGGGGTTCATGGCGACACCACCCAAGGTCACCCCGTGGAAGATCACAACGTCTTCACCAACCTCGGCTGTTTGCCCAATCACGACCCCAGTGGCGTGGTCAATAAATACGCGGCGCCCGATGGTTGCCTCGGGATGAATATCAACCCCGGTCGCCATCCGTGCAATTGAGGAAAGGACGCGTGCAGGCGTGCGTAACGTGGGGTGAGACCACATCGCGTGTGTCACTCGGTGAGTCCACAGTGCATGGACGCCGGGGTAGGCGAGTGCGACTTCAAGAGTTGAACGCGCGGCAGGATCGCGCCGTTTTGCCGTTCGAAGATCCTCTGCAAGAAGCTGAATGATCTTGCGTGGAGACGAGGCCATAGGTAGTTCTCCGTCAGTTGCTCGTGGTCAGTGTTGCACTTTCGTGAGGGATGAAGTGCTTGGGGGTTTGGACTGTCGTGTGCGTTCTCATCTAAGGGGCGCAGAAATGGGGTGGATGAGCCGTGAGCTCATCCACCCCAGACCTGTCAGTCGCGCAGGTTTTCGAAGAGGGCCGTCGAAAGGTAACGCTCACCGGTATCGGGGAGGACCACGACGATTCGCTTGCCTTCGTTTTCAGGGCGCTGTGCCACTTGGATCGCAGCGGCAAGTGCTGCGCCTGAAGAAATACCAACAAGCAAGCCTTCTTCTGCGGCTGCTCGTCGCGAAGTTTCCAGTGCAAGCGGGGTTTCAATATCGATCACTTCGTCAACAACGCTGGGGTCATAGGTCTGAGCGACGAAGTTTGGCCCGAGTCCCTGGATGCCGTGAGGGCCAGCCTCACCACCGGTAAGAAGGGGGGACTCTGCAGGTTGAACTGCAATGACCTTAACGTTTGGCTTGAGTTCCTTCAGGACAGCACCTACACCAGACACTGTTCCACCTGTGCCAACGCCTGCAACGAAGATATCAACGTTCTCGTCGGTATCGCGAAGAATCTCTTCTGCAGTCGTACGACGGTGCACGGCGGGGTTTGCAGGGTTGGTGAACTGGGAGGCGATGATGGATCCGGGACGGGAATCGCGGATGCGCTCAGCTTCTGCGACAGCGGCGGTCACTCCACCCTTAGGGTCGGTAAGGACCAGTTCCGCACCAAAGGCACGAATAAGAATGCGGCGCTCAAGGCTCATCGAGGAAGGCATAACAATGACAACCTTGTAACCGCGTGCTGCACCGACCATCGAGAGTGCAACGCCGGTATTTCCCGAGGTCGCTTCAATAATGGTTCCGCCCGGCTTGAGCTCTCCGGATGCCTCTGCTGCATCAACAATGGAACGAGCGATACGATCCTTGACGGAAGAAGCGGGGTTGAAAGCCTCGACTTTTGCGACGATTTCCGCGCCACCTTCGCTCAGGCGGTTAATTCGAACCAGGGGAGTGCCACCGATGAGGTCGGTGACATCTGTTGCGATGTTGGTCATGATGTCTCCTAGATGTCGCTTCGTGCTGTGCACGTAACTGCAACTCTATGGGGAGTCACATTATTCCGCGATTTCTATGTAACGTTGTCCCAGGGGGCGAAAAACGTACTGGCCCGAACTGAGCGTGGCAAGCAGGTTCTCGGCGATTTCTAGTTGCTCAGGGGTCATCGCCACGGTGAGTAATACAGAGGATCCCCACTGAGTATCGAGTACGTGCCCGCCTAGTCGGCGTAACTCGCCTTCGATTCGTCCAGCATCGACGGGAGCGAGTTCAGTCTCAACGACTGTCAGCGCCTCCAAGCGCGCGAAAGAGGCCTGAGCGAGCGCCTCACTGGTTGCGCTTGAATAAGCCCGCACGAGGCCGCCGGCGCCCAGGAGAATTCCTCCGAAGTAGCGCGTCACGACGACCGTCACGTTCCATAGTTCATTGCGCTTAAGAACATCCAACATGGGCGTTCCAGCGGTTCCTGAGGGCTCTCCATCATCTGAGGAATGTTGAGAAGGTGAATGGCCTTCTTCTGCGATCATCCATGCCGAGCAGTTGTGGCGCGCCTGCGGATGGGCGTCTTTCACCGAATTAATGAACTCTCGGGCTTCTTCGGGTGTATCTGTCCGAGCGATCGATGCAATAAAGCGCGACCGCTTAATTTCAATTTCGTGGGACAGGCGTGTGCCTGAAGCAAGTACTCGAAGAGAGGACATAGTGTCTTCATTGTTGCATGAGTGATTGCGAGCTCCGGGAATGAGACGAGCTTCGCACGAATAATTCCTTTGGAATATGCGTACTTTTGGCCCGTCGTGCTACAGTGGTCAGGTTGTCGAAAGTCATATCTGTATGACTGCGTATCTGAAAGATGCGCGTCGACGCGGTAAAAACGTCAGAACTAGAAGAGGAGCGGTAGGGTCATGGCAGTTCCCAAGCGCAAGATGTCCCGAGCAAACACCCGCACTCGCCGGTCCGCATGGAAGGCCGATCTCACTGAGCTGAACACCATCAAGGTGGGCGGCCGTGAGGTGCGTGTTCCCCGTCGTCTGGCGAAGGCGTACAAGAACGGCCTGCTGGACGTCGAGGACTGATTCCTCCGTTCGCAAGTTTTTGTGGGGCCCGGTACCAATAGGTACCGGGCCCCACACTGTTATCAGTTAGTCCGTGTTCTATCGTTAGCTTATGTGGCACGAACTTTTCCTTGACGCGCATTCGATTTTCCGACTTTTCATCGGTATCGTAATCATCTCTACTCACCTGACTTTGACAAAGAAACAGAGCCTCACCCAATTCACTTCCATTGACTTTATCGGAAACTTCATTCTGGGTGGAATCATCGGCGGTATTATCTATAACCACTCAGTTTCTACTTTCTCCTACGTTGTGCTGCTGCTTGCAACCGTCGGGATGATTTCCCTCTTCAACTTCATTGCCTCCCGCTTTATGCCCGCGCGGCAAATCGTAAAGGGCAAATCGGTGACCATCATCAATCACGGCCAGTTCGTCATTGATTCTCTCGATGATGCACGCAGTAATTTTGACATCATTAGTTTCACCGAAGAGCTTCGCTCGCGCGGGATATTTTCAGTTGAAGATGTTGAGTTTGCACAGTATGGATCCAATGGCTCTTTGACCGTTGTCAAGAAGGGCGATGGAAGCTTGAGCTACGTCTTAGTCTCGAAGGGACAGATTGTTCAGGATCAACTTGAAGCTTCTGGCCAGAGCAAGGAATGGCTTACTAAGGAACTCAAACAACAGGGAATTAAGCTCGAAGACATTTTCTTTGCTGAGCTCGAGGGGCGCGAAAAGATATATATCGTGACGAATGATATGACGACTCATTCTTTCGCATTCACTCTTGAGAGCTCACAGGAGGATGGGAAGGAAATAACGGAGTAGAGGCGGCCATGCTGAGGTACTTCTTCGCTTTCCGGTGAATAAGAGAGTAAGTGGTGGGGCGGTCCTTTTGGGGCCGCCCCACCACTTAACTACACAGTGTCAGTTGTGGACCGCTTAGTGTGCGATGATCACTCGCAGGTGACGAGGACCGTGAACGCCATTGACTCGAACCAATTCGATATCTGAAGTAGCCGATCCACCGGCGATCCAGGTTGTTGGACGCTCGGGATGCTCACCCAAGATATCGACGGCCTGTGGGACGGTCGGAACGATCGCAGAGCGCTCCAGAATTGCCACATGAGTATCGGGAACAAGAGTGATGGCACGGCGTCCTTGATCAGGTTCACCGTCCAAGATAATCGTTCCTGAAATGGAAATTCCAACGCGCGTGCGAGTCACGACTGCATCGATTCCATCCAGTTCCAATGTCGGAATAGCGTTCTCCCGCGAATCCTCGCGTACCTTTCGCTTATCGCGTCCAGCCGCCTTCTTGAACTGATCATCGAGGCCGGTGGGAACGACAACCGAAGAAGCTTTCGCCTCGGAAAGGAACTTTGCAATCGCATCTTCGATTGCCTGATCATCGCGTGCCTCGACAACCTGCGCTGAGTAATCCTCGAGCTTCTCAATCATCTCAGCAACGACTTCATCCGAACCGGGTGCATGCTGGCCTTCGCGGATGTAGTTACGGGGAATATCGCGGACGGGACGTCCCTCTTGCGAGCGCTCAATGGCCTCGCGCGCACGGGCGAGGATAGCGGTCTTCGCATCCATAACCATCTCAGGCCTCCTCAGTATTCGTGTGAGTAGTCATTCCGTGCTCACTTGCCAAGGGAAGATCCTTTGCCGGCGCATCTGAGCGCGGAGCCGAGGCATCTGAGTCGGGGTGAGTACGCCGCCACCACTGGCGGAATGTTTCCTTCGGAGCGACCGGAATATCGCGGGCAGTAGTCCACAGCGAGGCAGGGAAGGGAAGAGCACCGATCTTTCCCTTCTTCTTGGCAATACGGGTGGCCTTGATACCGGTCGTTGCCAGCTCCCACGCCTTTGAATTGGACATGACAGGAGTGGAAGCACCCATCGCCAAATCCCAGATATCGGGCACGATGCTGTGCTTGACGTCCACGGTACGAGCACGCATATGGAGCAGGATGTTCGGAATCTTGATCTTAACCGGGCAGACCTCGCCACACGCACCGCACAGAGAAGACGCGAAGGGAAGGGTATGGACAGGATCCTTCTCATCCAAGCCCTGAGTAAGCTGCGGCGTGAGGATGGCGCCGATGGGACCGGGGTAAACCGAACCGTAGGCGTGACCCGAAGTGTGCTGGTAGACCGGGCAGATATTCATGCAGGAACCACAACGGATGCATGCAAGGGCTTCGCGGCCAATGGGATCCGCAAGAGTCTTGGTGCGTCCGTTATCCATCAGAACCAGGTGGAATTCCTGCGGGCCATCACCCGGAGTCACTCCCGTCCACATCGAGGTGTAGGGGTTCATACGCTCACCCGTTGCAGAGCGGGGGAGAAGCTGGGAGAAGACCTCGATATCCTGGTAGCGAGGCACCAGCTTTTCGATACCCATCAATGTGATGAGTGTATCGGGAAGGGTCAGGCACATACGTCCATTACCTTCCGATTCGAAGACCGACACGGTTCCAGTTTCAGCGACGCCCATGTTGGTGCCTGAAACCGCGACCTTTGCGTGCAGGAACTTCTTACGAAGGTGTGCGCGTGCAGCGGCCGTCAGTTCCTGTGGGTCATCAGAAAGATCACGCGGGGCGTCTTCCATTCGATCGAGGAAAATGCCACGAACCTCGGAACGGTTACGGTGAATTGCGGGAACGACGATGTGGCTGGGCATATCGTCAGCAAGCTGAACGATCATTTCTGCCAGGTCGGTCTCGCGTGCGGAAATACCTTCGTCCTTCAGGAACTCGTTGAGGTTCGTTTCCTGGGTTGCCATCGACTTGATCTTGACGACTTCGTCGACGCCCTTGGACTTAATGATGTCCGCGATGATTCGATTCGCTTCATGCTTATCGCGCGCCCAGTGGACGATGCCTCCGCGGGCGGTCACATTGCGCTCGAATTCTTCCAGAAGCTCAGGGAGTCGAGATTCGACCTCAAACTTGATCGCTTCTGCAGCGTCACGCAGATCTTCCCAGTCGGGCATTTCTGCAACGCGCTGACCGCGCTTAGCGCGAATGGTGCGGGTCGCGTGGCCCAGATTGCGACGCATCTGGGTGTTTGCAAGGGTCTTATGCGCGGCCTCGGGGAAGGTGGGACCCCAGCGAAGAGTGTCTTCGGGGATCTCAACTGTCGTTCGCCATCCTCCGGTGTGAACCGCAGCATTGGAGTCATCACCCGAGGCAATCCCGGGCATACCGATGAAGGTTTCAGACATTTCAGATCACCTGTGCGCTTTCTGGAGCGAATGAAATGTTGCCAAGGAAGGGCTTGTCCTTGGTGGATGCAAGAATCTCTGCGAGGTGCATGGGGCGGATACCCGAGTTCAGTCGAGACAGGCCACCACCGACGTGCATCAAGCAGGAGTAGTCACCCATGACCAGAACCTCGGCGTGCGTTGACATGACATTCGAGACCTTGTCAGCAAGCATCGCGGTCGAGGTTTCAGAGTTCTTCATGGCGAAGGTTCCACCAAAGCCACAGCAAACCTCAGCGTCGGGCAGGTCAACAAGCGTCAGGCCTTCCACCGCGCGAAGCAGGCGGTAAGGGCGATCTCCCACTCGTGCAACACGCAGTGAGTGGCAGGTCGGGTGATATGTCACGGTGTGGGGGAAGTAAGCACCGACATCTTCCAGGCCCAAGACATCGGTGATGAGCTCGGTCAGATCGTAGGTGTGTGCGGCAATCTGCTGGGAGCGCTTTGCGAGCTGATCGTCGCCAACGTGCTCAGCGACGAGTTTCTGCTCGTGTCGGGCCGCACCCGTGCAAGAGCCAGAAGGAACCACAATTGCGTCCCATTCGCCGTCAAGAACGGGTTCGAAGGTTCGAACGTGGTTGCGAGTGATCTTGGAGGCATCTTCGAAGTAGCCGGTGTTGGCGTGCATCTGGCCGCAGCAGACCTGGCCTTCCGGGAAGACAACTTCATGGCCCAGTCGTTCAAGCAGCGTGACTGTTGCTTGGGCGGCCTGAGGGAACATGACGTCTGCCAGGCAAGTTGAGAAGAGAGCGATACGCACTGGGAGATCCTTTCTCGTAGGTGCTATTCCTCAAAGTATGGCTGGGTCTGAGGTCCCGATGGGGGATAAGGTGTTACGGCTTTGCTGAGTGTGGGCCAGAAGTGTTGATTTCGTGCGGAAAAGTCGCAGAATTAGATCGCTGAAATGGCGGCTTCTCTTGAGCGATTCGCCGCCCCAAAAACACGACTTAAGACAGAGTATCCTTTCCTTTTTCAGTTTTACGTCGCTGCGGTACGCGAAAACAATGACCCGGCCTCGTGGATTGACGAGGCCGGGTAGTAGTTTCCGTATCTGCGAAAGGAAGTCCGTTCGGCTTCTCGATTACTTCGCGAGGGTGCTCAGCAGGGGGGAAACGCGTTTTCTTAGCCCTTGATTCCCTCGCCAGTGACGATGATGAGGTTACAGTCTGAGGACGCCGCGAAGCTTGTTATATCGAATGACCCCCAGTTCGAGTAAATGTTGTTCTTATCAGTTTGGAGCACCGTGTTCGCATGATCGGAGGGCACAGTGAAAAAGTGGCAGTTTTGGGGGACGTACTCGTAGAGGCCTGGATAGATACCGGGAAGAAGTGCGTTATTTCCGTCGCTTCCATTGGCAAGCATCTGGATTGTCTCAGAAGGAACACTTGCGACGCCTGTTACCCATAAGTGATGGTCGGGTGAGGGTAAGAGCCATCCTTCTGGGAAGTTGGCCGCCACGACGTGTCCCTGAGTTGCACCAAGCCCGGGCATCCGTTCATTGAAGGAATCGGTGCGTTCTTGGACCTTGATTTTGCCGTCAGTTTCGTAAGTGAACTCGGCGAAGCGTGGGTCCTGGGGTAAGCGCGATTGCGTGGCGTTTGAACCGAAGGGAATGCATCCCGTGAGAAGCGTGATCGCTGCACAAAGAAGTGCCAAGGATCGCAATGGCTTCGACATAAGACACTCCTTTTGAAGCAGACGTTGGGCTCGCAGCCACGAGGCTGCGAGCCCAACGATCTTAAGCAACGGGCATATAGGAACCCAAATAGCCTTGCGAGGCGAGGAAGATCAAGACGCACAAGATGAGCAGCAATCCGATTGAATAGGGAGCCGCCTTCTTGAGAATCTCTGCTTCGCTTCCGGGTTCGTTGATTGCGGTCGCTGCAATGGTGAGATTTTGCGGCGACACAATCTTGCCGATACCGCCACCAATCGTGTTGCCTGCAAGCAAAGTCGATGGGTCGAGTCCGGCGATCTGCGCTGCTGTGGACTGAAGATTGGCGAAAAGCGCGCCCGCGCTGGTTGCAGATCCTGCGACAGCTGTTCCCAACCAACCAAGGATGGGGGAGAGGAAGGCGAAGAACACGCCGGTTGTTGCAAGAGCGGTACCAATCGCCCCAGTTTGTCCAGAGAGGTTCATGACGTAGGCCAAGCCCATGACCAAGCAGATCGTCAGGATAGAAATCTTCAAGGTGGAAATTGTCTTGAAGAGAGTTGCAATTCCCTTTGTGAAGGTCATGGGGTAGCGACCGCCCGAACTGGTGCGGCCGTAAACGAAAGCAACAATGAGAGCAGTGACGAAGATCCACGTTCCAGGGTTGGAAAGGAACTGGAAGGTGTAGATCGTCGAAGAAACTGCCTTGCCTGCAGAATCTACCAATTCTCCGTGTAATCCAGGGACTGGGATCTTGATGTCTGTCGACTTGAAGATGGCATCAATATCGACGCCGATCTTCCACAACTTGGTGATAGCAATGACGACAACAACCAAAACATAGGGGAGAAGTGCCAAGGTGATTCGCGAGGCATTGGGGCGATCCTCTTGAGTGCTCTCAGAACGGTAGTCATCGGGCGTCTTCGGGGTCCACACCAAGAGGAAGATGTAAGAAGCGGCCAATCCCAGAAGTGAAGCAAGGACAGCGGTCAGCTCATAGGAGAACTCTGAGGTGAAGAAATGTCCGGCAGCGGTCGCAACGCCGGAAATCAGAGCGATCGGCCACAGCTGGGCAACGCCTCGGCCCCCATCAAGGATCCACAAGAGGAGGAGAGGAATGAAACAGGCGAAAATCCAAGAAAGGTGACCCATATTGGCTGCAACCACAAGGGGATTTTGGCCACCCAAACGGCCGGCGGTCGTTGTCGGGATTGCCATTGCTCCGAAACCAACGTTGATTGCGTTGCCAACGATGGTCACAACAGCAGCCTTTACCGGGGGAAGGCCAAGTGAGACAAGCATCGCGGCAACGATTGCCACGGGCGCACCGAAACCTGCGAGGCCCTCAAGTAGACCACAGAAAGAGAAAGCAATGATCAGTGCTTGGACTCGAATGTCGCCCTTGCCAATTGTGTTGAAGACAGCTCGCATGTCTTTACTGCGACCGGAAACCTCGGTGAGGTTATAAAGCCACACTGCAGCGATGATGATGTAGATGATGGGGATCAAGGCGAAGACAATGCCTTGGCCCGCTGCTAAAAGGCTCATGCTCAGTGGCATCTTGTAGCCAAGGACGGCGATAAGTAGCGCAGCAACCAGTGAAATCAATGCGCACCAGTGTGTCTTGACTTTAAAAGCGCCTAGAAGGACGAAGAACAGCAGGAGCGGGAGAATTCCCGCAAGTGCCGTTAAAAATACATTTGCACCGATAGCCGTCGTTGACGGCGTAAAGCTTGTGCTCACCAAAGAGAACATGGCTACTCCTGCGACAGTGCGAGTGGGTGATCCTAGGCAGATTCTAGGCCTAAATTCCTATCTCGGTGAGACTTTTTGGAAAAATTCTGGTGAAAGTACGGGATAGAGGCAAACTGTAGGCTGTTTTTCAGAAGAAAAGCATGCTAAGCGAAGCTCCGGATTCCTGCCTGGGAGACACGAGGAAAGGGGGGGGCTGGAAACTCTGATATTGCGCGAGAAGTAGCTAATTGAAAGTTGCTCTTTGGTGAAGGAAGATCGAAAACATGTTTATAAGTTTCGTCGGTATGTCTCCTTAGAATTAAGGGGAGTATCGACTGGAAGGAAAGTCTTATGGGCGCAGTCGCTGAAGATGTCAAAAGCGCATGGAGTTTTGTCCTGAACCAAATTCGGAACGGCGATAACAATTGGGATCAGGTGACTGAGTTCGTCGAAGACACGGTAAACGTCATCACTGTTCTTGAAAATACAAACGCCTCGTTCCTTAATGCTTTCGGCGACGTAGTCAAGGACTCCATCAATGTAGGAGAGGTTGAGGTCCTTGACTACCCTCGTCACGTTTCGCAAGTCATGCAGGACTTCGATGCTCAATTGAGGGGCAGGATCGTTCAGGGCGTGGAATGGAATGGGAAACCCTTCCAGGTCATGCCCTTCATTAGCGGCGGTACCGTTGATGTTGAAGCTGCAAAACTTGCGTTCGCGGACTGTCAGAAGGGCGTCCGGTTTGGCGAAGTCTTCTTGCATTACGCCCCGATTGTTAACCGCGTTCTCGTCAGCGTTGACGGTACCCACTTCATCGGATGCATTGCGGGAACTCGAACTATGGATGCTCTCGAAATGATCTCGCTTGGTGACAGTGGAACGATCTGCACCACGGGGTACCTTAATTCCACTGGCAATAGCGTGAAAGTAGGCGCGGTCTAACCGTTCGCAGTACAGGAAACGGTTAGGGCGCCTTCGTCTTCACCTTCTTCGGTGAGTACAGCGGTCACGGTCTGGGGCCTAATGGGTGCACCGATTTTCATGAGCCGGTCAGCATCTTTGAAATGCTAGATCAGCAAATGAAATAGCAAGACATATTGGACTTAGATACTATTTTCTGTTGCTAGATATGTCGTAACGGTATATGCTTTCCGCATGAATGCAACGAACCTTGTTGATGTTGTTGCTGCAAATATCCGCGCAGAGGCGGCGCGTCGCGGCCTTTATCAGGGAGACATTGCAAATGCGCTCGGATTGCAGCAGGCGACGATTTCAAAGCGTTGGCGCGGCGGGCGGGCGTGGCCGCTTGAAGATCTGCCAACGGTGGCGGATATTCTTGGCGTTTCGGTCGCTTATCTTGTAACCGATAATTCGGGCGCGCCGACGGTTGTTGCGCCCCCGACAGGACTCGAACCTGCAACCTCGTGAACAAGGCCCGCAAGTGAATCCTTATCGTCTCCTGTGCGGAAAACAATCATCGGTCCATCTCCTCGATGAGTTCGAAAGTTATAGAAAAGTCGATAAGTTTCTTCTCGGCTGTCAGGAGCAAACTGCACGGATTGAAAACATCAACGCCGGTCTCGTCATGACGGTCAAGAAGCTCAACGCGAGCCGAGTTCAACGCAACGATCGCGTTAGTGAACGCGGTAAACAAGAAGTTTTTCTCAGAATGGGACAAAAGCAACGGATCGCTCACTTTGATCCCTCCGACCGGTAGAGCTCACTCCCATACCAAGCGAGCGCAGTTGCGAACGCGGCGAAGTGAGGCCAAGTAATCCGATAAGACTCAACAGTGAACGACGCAACGAGTATCGAGACCAGCAGGAGAGCTAGGACGATGAACGACGCGAACAACGTTTTATTGATCTTCATGACAGGGGCTTTCTAGAATCAGCAGGGATAAGGGGATGATGGAATGGAGTGGAATTCGCTTTTATCGCCGCACGTGGGCGTTCTTGTCGCAATATCCGTGGCGTCCGGGTCGTTTGGGGGCTGGATATATAAGCATTTCTTCGCTGAACAGGAAGGGCGGCTTGTTCTAGGTTTGAACACTGATGGTGAGCGCTACGAGTTTTCAGCGGTGTGGTACGGCGGCGGTGCTTGCTGGGATATTCAGATAGTGGACTTTCAAGGAGTGGAATTCCCATCAATGGCAAATTTGCGTGTCCCCTACATGGAAAACAGAGACGAACTGAAAGCATTGTTTAAGATCACTTCCGATCAGGGTCATATAACGGTCCGTTATCGTCTTCATGACCACCGGCGTTATTTTGTTGACCGTCTGTTAATTCCAAGGTTGGAAGTTGAACGCTTGAGGGGGTCAGGGCGTCCTCGGAGTACCGGGTTATACCTGCAGAAAGAACGCTTGCTTTAAGCCTGTCAACCACGCGGTCAACCCAAAAGGGACTCGCACCTAACACCAAGCTCATCAGCAGATGACAAATGTTAATAATCGCGTAAGCGGTTTCGCTGCTCATGCGTCTTCACCTTCTTCGGTGAGCGCAGCGCCGAACACGTCAAGACCGATCGGAACACCGATCTGAATCAGTTGATCAAGATCGTCAAGTGACCAAGTACGGATACCGGTTAGCTTGCGGCTTAGAGTTGGTTGTGTAATTTCAAGAGCAGTGGCAAGCGTCTTCTGTGTGATGCCAGATTCACTCAGAAAATTTTCAACAAGACGCGTGACAATGGTTTGTGTTGAGCGCATAAATTAAATACGTCAGTACGACATATTCCATGTCAAGCCGATAATGCATAGATCTGTTAAACACGGTTGTTAAGTATGCCGTATTGGTATATGCTTTCGGCATGAGCACAACGAACTTGGTTGATATCGTCGCGTCAAATATTCGCGCTGAATCGGCGCGGCGTGGTGTGGTCCAAAGCGACATTGCGAGGGCACTAGGAGTCCAACAGGGAACGATATCGCGCCGGTGGCGTGGTGGGCGGGCGTGGCCATTGGAAGATTTGCCGACTGTGGCAGATATCCTTGGCGTTTCAGTTGCCTATCTCGTTACGGATAACTCAGACGGCACGCCGAGTGTTGAATTGCGCCCCCGACAGGACTCGAACCTGCAACCTCGGGATTAGAAGGCCCTTGCTCTATCCATTGAGCTACGGAGGCACGCCTGTCGCGGTGCGATCAGACCTTCATAGTGTACATGTCGTCGACCGTCACACTTTCCCAAGTTGTGGGCCGCGTGTGCGCAAACGTGGGAAACACTAGATAATGGCTTCATGCTTGAAAGAATGTCTGGCCTTGGAGGCCCGGTGGGATCGATTCGCTCACGAATGTGCAGCTGAACTGTAATCAGCTGCCGGGGCGCATATCGCGCCAATCTTTCAAGGAAATGTATGTCTCAGCCTTCTGACTGTTCTTCTGATCTGACCACACTGTCATTCGAGGTCATGCCGCCTCGCAAAGAGAGCCTCGTTAAGCCGTTTTGGCAAACCGTTGAGCGCTTGCTGTCAGTCTCTCCCGATTTTCTTTCGGTGACCTACGGTGCTGCAGGTCAGGATCGCCACAGTGCGCGAGGCGTTGTTCGTAAGCTTGTGAAGGACAGCCCGGTTCAACCAATCGCTCACCTTACCTGTGTGGGAACGACTCCCAGTGAAGTGAGCGAAGTCGTCACCGATTATCTCAATGCAGGTGTTCGAACCTTCCTTGCTCTTCGTGGCGATCCGCCGGTGGGGCGCCCAGATTGGCAGCCCTCTCCCGGGGGAGTGTCCTCGGCAACTGAGCTTGTGACCCTGATTCGTTCGATTGAGGCTGCTCGATGTGCGCAGTATCCCGGCGCAGCCTTGCGCGCCGCTTTCAAACCTTTGACGATTGCAGTTGCGACTTTTCCCGCGGGTAATCCCGCCGTTGGAACTTCACCGACCCAAGAGGTTGAGCGCCTTTTGGTGAAGCAATCTGCAGGCGCATCCTTCGCGATCACTCAGCTTTTTTGGGAAGCTGACACCTATGTGAACTTCCTTGAAAAGGCGCGTTCCAATGGCGTGACGATTCCTATCGTCCCGGGAATTTTGCCGCCAACCGATATTCGGCGAGTTAGTCGCATGACCGAACTGACCGGAGTTGTATTCCCCGAATACCTTCGTCGCAAGCTCGAGTCAGCGTCCTCACCACAAGAAATGTATTCCATGGGAGTCGAAATCGGAGGTCGTCTTGCTCGCGACCTGCATGACTCGGGTGCTCCCGGAATCCACATGTATACCTTTAATAAAGCGGCACCTGCACTCGATGTGCTCGATGCTGCAGGCCTTGTTTCTGCAAGCCAGTGTTGACCCGTCCATTTCACGATGACAAAGGATAAGTAAATGACTCAATTCCCTACGGCGACCATCCTGGGTTACCCGCGCATCGGTCGTGGCCGCGAGCTGAAGAAGGCGCTCGAAGCCTACTGGGCGGGCCGTATCTCCGCCGATGAGCTCCGCGCGACGGAAGCCCAGCTCCGCAAGACGACTCATGACCGCCTCGTCGAGCTTGGCCTCGGCAAAGATGATGCGTCGATCCCTGAAACTTTCGCGCTCTACGACCAGGTTCTGGATGCTATTACGCTTCTGGGTGCGGTTCCCGAGCGCTACCGTTCCTTCGAAGGACTGGATCTGCACTTCGCCCTGGCTCGTGGCAACGCACAGGTTGCGCCGCTGGAGATGACCAAGTGGTTTGATACGAACTACCACCATTTGGTTCCCGAAATTGGCCCCGATACTCCGATTTCTTTTGCTGATCACACCATTGTCGATCGCTTCGTCTCTGCAAAGGAAGAGGGCACCATTGTTCGCCCGGTACTCGTTGGTCCCGTGACCTTCCTTGCCGTCGCGAAGGCTGACGAGGCGACTCCGGATTACAACCCCTTCGAACGCCTTGACGACGTTGTTGCAGCCTACGCTGAGGTTCTTGCAAAGCTCGCCGAGGCCGGTGCTCCCTGGGTCCAGATTGACGAGCACGCGCTTGCCTCCGACAATCTCCACGTTGAGCGCGCCACCCTCATTGAGTACTCGACTCGCGTTTTCGCTGCTCTTGCCAAGCTGGAGAAGCGTCCCGCGATCTTTGCTGCAATCGGTTATGGCGATGGCGCACAGGCTGCAGCCTCTCTTGCCTCCACTGGTATCGAGGCCTTGGGACTGGATCTGTGCCGTGGTTCTCTTCCCGAGGCCGGCTCAGTTGACCTGTCCAAGCTCGCTCTTGTTGCTGGCGTTGTTGATGGTCGTAACATCTGGCGAACCGATTTGGATAGCGCGATCGCTCGTCTTGATGCAGCCAAAGCTTTGAACCCCGCATCGCTGGCCGTTTCGACCTCTACCTCTTTGCAGCACGTTCCCCATGACACCGCACTGGAGAAGTGGGATGACCCTGTGCTCGATGCGAACCTTCACGCATGGCTTGCCTTTGCCGACCAGAAGGTTGGGGAGGTTGTCACCCTCGCTCGTGGCGTGAACAATGGTTGGGATTCCATTTCCGAGGCCGTTGAAGCGACCCGTGAGGTTCTGGCTCAGCGTGCTGCTGCCCCCGGCGTGGTTCGCCCCGAGTTGCGTGAGCGCGTCGCGCGCTTGACCGAGGCCGATCGTGAGCGTGAAGACTTTGTAGTCCGCGATGAGCTTCAGCGCGAGCGTCTTGGTCTGCCCCTCATTCCGACCACCACCATTGGTTCCTTCCCCCAGACGAAGGAAATTCGTCGCGCCCGTGCCGCTTGGGCCAAGGGCGAGCTCTCTGACGAAGACTATGCGCAGCGTATGCGTGAAGAGATTGAATCGGTGATTCGCCTTCAGGAAAACCTCGGTCTGGATGTTCTGGTCCACGGCGAAGCAGAGCGTAACGATATGGTTCAGTACTTTGCTGAACAGCTTGAAGGTTTCGCTGCAACGAAGAACGGCTGGGTCCAGTCTTATGGTTCGCGATGCACACGTCCGTCGATCCTGTGGGGGGATGTTGTCCGTCCTCACGCAATGACTGTTGAATGGGCACGTTACGCGCAGTCGCTGACTGATCACCCGGTTAAGGGCATGCTGACTGGTCCTGTCACCATCATCGCCTGGTCCTTCCCGCGCAATGATTTGCCGCTGGCTGAGGTTGCTGATCAGATCGGTCTGGCTCTGCGCGACGAGGTCACTGATCTCCAGGACGCCGGAATTGCTGTTGTTCAGGTCGATGAGCCAGCACTGCGCGAGCTGCTTCCTTTGGATCAGGCCCGTCACGCTGATTACCTCAAGTGGGCTGTGGACTCCTTCCGTCTAGCGACTGCTGGAGTGCGTCCCGATACTCAGATCCACACCCACCTGTGCTACTCGGAGTTCGGCCAGATTCTTGATGCGATCTTGGGACTGGATGCTGATGTGACCTCAATTGAGGCTGCACGCTCACGCATGGAAGTCCTTCCTGAGCTTGCAGAACAAGGCTTCAGCCATGGCGTTGGACCCGGTGTTTGGGATATCCACTCGCCGCGTGTGCCTTCGGTTGAGGAACTCACGGAGCTTCTGACCTTGGCTGCTGACTCGATTGAGCTGCGTAACTTGTGGTCGAACCCCGACTGTGGTCTGAAGACCCGAGGTTATGCGGAGACCGAAGAATCCTTGAAGAACCTCGTTGAGGCGACTCGGATTGTTCGTCAGCAGCTTGCGAACTGAGTAGTCCGCTCTTTGTGTGAGGGTGGAAATGCGGGTTTGATTCCCGTATTTCCACCCTCACATTCTTTCGTTTTGACACATCTGTATCATTCGATAAACTGAAGCCATGACTTTTCACGCGACCATGACCTGCCGCCCCATGTGCGGCTCCATGTGCTCGCGAATGTGTATGTGATTGACCTTTCAACCCGTCAATCGCTACCGCTTAAAGAACCACGTTGACTGTGGTGTGTGCGGTACCAAAATAGTTTGGATACATCATGGCTCTTGTTTACACCCCTGAAACCGTCACTTCTTCTGCTTCCACTTCTTTCGAAGAATTCCTCGATATTTTGGCAGGATTAAAGCTCTCACCGGCATCGACGCATATTGATCTTGATCACCGTCGCCTGGAGGTGTACGGGAATTCGGTCAAGCTCTCCAACAGGGAATACGAACTCTTGGCCTACCTCGCAGGACATGCCGACGAGATCGTTTCCCGAGAAGAACTGCTGGAATCGGTATGGTACGGCGAAGGTCTTGAATCTCAAACTCGCACTATCGATGCGCACATCCGTCGCCTTCGCGCTAAGCTCCCCGAAGCTGATCTCATCTCGACCTTGCGCGGCCAGGGCTACCGTTTCAACTCGACTCCCAGCGTCCGCGTGAGCAATACCCGAGTCCATACACTTGCAGCATAAAAACACCCGGCCAGGAGGGAGTTTCCCTCAGATCCTGCCAGGTGTTGAGAGTGGTGTGATTAGATCACCAAACGATAGATTTCCGAGTCGGGACGCAGCTCTTCAACGTGGAGGGGGGAAGCCTCCATGCGTGCACGCAGACCTGTAATATCTTCTCGATCAGCCAAGTCGATGCCGACCAATGCCGGTCCAGAATCGCGGTTGTTCTTCTTCGTGTACTCAAAGTGAACAATATCGTCTCCAGGCCCCAAAACATCTTCGAGGAAGCTGCGAAGCGCACCGGGCTGTTGAGGGAAGGTAACCAGGAAGTAGTGACGCAGGCCTTCGTGTCGCAGTGAGCGTTCCATGATTTCCGCGTAGCGCGTCATATCGTTATTTCCGCCGGAAACAATCGCGACAATCGCTCCTTCTTTTCCTCCCAGCAGTTCATTGCGCTGCTCTGGATCGGAGAAATACATGCGTGCCGCAGCAGAGGCCAAAGCGCCTGCCGGTTCCGCAATCACACCGTCTGAATGATACAAATCAAGCATCTCTGTACAGACAGCCCCTTCGGGAACGACCAAGATGTCGTCGACGAGCTCCTTAACAATCGAGTAGGGAAGTTCGCCAGCACGCCCGACGGCGGTTCCGTCAACAAAGGGATCAACAGAGGGCAAGGAAACAATCTGATCGGCTTCCAATGCTGCAGCCATTGATGCGGCTCCCGTGGGCTCAACACCGTAGATCTTGATATCGGGGAAACGAGAACGGATCCACGTTGCGATTCCTGAGAGCAAGCCGCCGCCGCCAACTGGGACCAAAACTGCCGCGGCCTCGGAAAGCACCTGCTCTTCCAATTCAACAGCGATTGTGCCCTGACCGGCAATGGTGCAGGGATCATCGTAGGGATGCACGTAGGTACGTCCCGAATGACGTGCGGCCTCTTGAGCTTGTGCATTTGCACGGTCGAATGTTCCATCGACAATGACCTGCTCCACCCAGTCACCGCCAATGGTTTCAATGCGTTGGCGCTTCTGCTTGGGTGTGTTTGAGGGAAGGTAGATGGTCCCTCGAACCTTGAGCTGTGCGCACGCGTAGGCCAAGCCTTGCGCGTGGTTACCTGCGGATGCGCAGACAACACCTCTGCGACGTTCTTCTTCGCTGAGGGTACTCATCCGGAAATAGGCGCCGCGTACCTTAAAAGAACGGCACTTTTGCATATCCTCGCGCTTGAGGTAGACCGGTACGCTAATAAGATCGCTGAGTCGCTCTGAAAGCATGACGGGGGTTTTCTCTACGACATCACTCAGAATCTCCGAAGCCTGAGCGATGAGATCTGGAGAAAGTGGGAACTGGTCCGTTGTCATGCGTACTCCTCGTGTCGTAGTCAGGTTTATCGTAGCTCAGCGAACCGGAACGGACTTTGAGAAGCCAGACAGTGAAATCCTATTCATGCGCTTACACTTAAAGCTGTGAGTGATTTGAAAGAACCATTGGTATGGATCGATTGCGAGATGACCGGATTGGACGTCACTCGTGATGCTCTGATCGAAGTAGCGGTTGTGATCACCGACGCGGATCTCAATATTGTCGATCCCGGTATTGACCTCTTGATTACCCCTCCGGCTGAAGCCTTGGAGGGAATGAATGATTTTGTTCGCCAGATGCACACGTCATCCGGCCTCTTGGATGAGCTGCCTTCCGGAACCACTATGGAAGATGCCCAGCAGCAGGTTCTTGACTATATCCGACGTTTTGTTCCCACCCCGAAAAAGGCACTGCTTGCAGGAAATTCAGTGGGGACAGACAAGATGTTCCTTGAAGCCAATATGCCCTTGGTGATTGATCACCTTCATTACCGTCTGGTTGATGTTTCCTCCATCAAGGAATTGGCTAAGCGCTGGTACCGCAAGGCTTTTGAGGAAGCTCCCGTTAAGCACGGCGGACACCGCGCCTTGGCAGACATTCTTGAGTCAATCCAAGAACTTGAATACTATCGCCGAGTTCTTTTCCCTCATGAGCCAGTTACTCGCGAATACGCCCGTGAGATTGCGCGTGAAGTGGTTGAACTCGGTATTCCAAAGGTTGGCGAAGAAGAGAACTAATCACCAAAGTTATCCACAGAATGTACCGGTATCGGCGTTTTCCACGGACGCCGCTACCGGTCTTTCTTTAGGTCCTCTTCCCCTGCACAGTGGGGATATCCCCATATTGGGGTCTTCAAGGAAAGGACAAATAATGGATAACCAAGGAAGCGTCGTTCTTCGCGGTCGGATCGGCTCGGATCTGAGCAGTATGAGTGCGCAAAACGGAACGAAAGGTTTGCGCTTTCGAATGGCTGCACCGCAGTGGCGCATCACGGATGCAGGCCAATACGAAGAGCGTGAGCCGAAGTGGTACACGGTGTGTGTATGGGATCGTTTAGCGCAAAATATTGCGCGAAGTGTCCAGAAGGGGACTCCCGTGATTGTCTGTGGACGCCCCAGTGCTCGCGGATGGTTAGGTCCAGATCAGCAGGTCCGAAGCGAATTGGTCATCAACGCCAGTTTTATGGGAATCGATTTGGTGTTTGGTCCGGCTGTCGCCCTCAAACCTCAACATCCAAGTAACAATGTCACCGAGTCTTCAACTGCTCCAGCAGAAGAGTATGCGGCGGACGGAGGAGAATCAGAGCAGGTTTCTTCTGAAAGCCAACATATTCTGGCACAAGACGCTGATCTGACTCGTGATCGTTGGGAAATCAGTCCACAATCAGCTGATGAAAGTGATGCGGCCTAGTCCTCGTAGATGTCAAAAACATGCGCTGTGCCTTAGCATTAAGGGGTCTGCCGCATAGTCGGCGTTATGTCACGTGATCCTGAACGGAGAATCCATGGCGGAGTTCATCTACCAAATGATTAAGGCTCGTAAAGCCATTGGTGACAAAGTCATCCTTGACGATGTCACCATGGCTTTCTACCCGGGTGCGAAGATCGGTATGGTCGGACCTAACGGTGCCGGCAAATCCTCGATCCTCAAAATTATGGCTGGCTTGGATGAGCCCAGTAATGGTGAGGCGCGCCTGAGCCCCGGTTACACCGTCGGAATCCTCATGCAGGAGCCCGAATTGGATGATTCCAAGACCGTTCTTGAGAACGTGCGTATGGGTGCGGCTGATACCTTCGCCAAGCTCGCCCGTTTCAATGAAATCTCTGAAGAAATGGCCAATCCTGACGCCGATTTCGATGCCCTCATGGAAGAGATGGGCAAGCTTCAAACAGAGATTGATGCTCTCAATGCGTGGGATATCGACTCACAGCTCGAGCAAGCGATGGATGCGTTGCGCTGCCCGCCGCCGGATCAGCTTGTCAATGTCCTTTCCGGTGGTGAACGACGCCGAGTAGCTTTGTGTCGCTTGCTCATCGAGGCACCCGATCTTCTGCTTCTTGATGAACCGACAAACCACCTTGATGCTGAGTCAGTTCTTTGGCTGGAAAAGCATCTGTCGACCTACCCGGGCGCAGTGATCGCTGTGACCCACGATCGCTACTTCCTCGACCACGTCGCGCAGTGGATCGCTGAGGTTGACCGTGGTCACCTGTACCCCTACGAAGGTAACTACTCGACTTACTTGGAGACGAAGGAAAAGCGTCTTCAGATTCAGGGGCAGAAGGATGCCAAGCTTGCTAAGCGCCTGAAGGAAGAACTCGAGTGGGTTCGAACCAGTCCCAAGGGACGCCAAGCAAAGTCGAAGGCGCGTCTGGAGCGCTACGAAGAAATGGCTGCCGAGGCCGAACGCAGTCGAAAGCTTGACTTCGAAGAGATCCAGATTCCGCCGGGGCCCCGCTTGGGTAACATCGTCATCGAAGCAACGAACCTTAAGAAGGGCTTTGGCGATCGCGTTTTGATCGATGGCCTGTCTTTCTCCCTGCCGCGAAACGGTATTGTCGGTGTGATCGGTCCCAACGGCGTCGGTAAGACCACTCTGTTTAAGACCATTGTTGGACTTGAACCTCTCGACGGGGGAGAGCTCACTATTGGTGAAACCGTCAAGCTCAGCTACGTCGACCAGAACCGCGCGGGTATCGATCCCAACAAGACTCTGTGGGAAGTTGTCTCCGACGGCTTGGACTACATTCAGGTGGGCAATGTTGAAATGCCCTCGCGTGCTTACGTTTCTGCCTTTGGCTTTAAGGGTGCAGATCAGCAAAAACCCGCAGGCGTCCTTTCCGGTGGTGAGCGTAACCGACTGAATCTCGCGCTCACCTTGAAGCAGGGGGGAAACCTCTTGCTGCTGGACGAACCGACCAACGACCTCGATGTTGAAACTCTGTCCTCTTTGGAAAATGCGCTTTTGGAATTCCCTGGTTGTGCAGTGGTCATCACCCACGATCGTTGGTTCCTTGACCGCGTGGCAACCCACATTCTTGCATGGGAGGGAACGGAAGAGAATCCTGCCTCGTGGTACTGGTTTGAAGGTAACTTCGAGTCCTATGAGAAGAACAAGATCGAGCGATTGGGCTTGGATGCAGCAGCGCCTCACCGCGTGACGCACCGTAAGCTCACTCGCGACTGATCCTAGGATTAAAACTCAATGGGAGGGGACGGCTAAGCCGTCCCCTCCCATGCTTTTGAGGTCCGTCTATAAAATGAATCCGTGTAGTTTCTGCGGTTGGCTGTGCTTGTGCCGCGGCGCCTGTGACTGCGTACGGATTAGCCCTATGCCATGCCGCTCATCGGTTTGCCGGTCTTGGGATCAACCCCAAATCCCCAGTGGCTTGATGTGTGTCCTTCAGTAGGAACTCGTAGCATTGCCTCTTGAGTGGCGTGAGCGACAAGGACCCCCGCCTCGGTGAAGATTGAGCATTCGACCAGCACTCGGCCGTTCACGACTTGAGTGCAGCGCTGGTCGAAGAGAAGCCAATCATTGATGTCAACATCGTGATGGAACCACATCGCGTGGTCTAAAGATGCTGCAACCAATCCGGGGGTCATCCATGACATTCCCAGAACGCGTAGTGCAGGCTCGAGCATTACTTGGTCGACGACATAGGTCAGAAGAGCGCGATGAACGTGCTGAGTCGTTTCAGAGGGAATCTCGGCTCGGGGCTTCATCCACAGTCTTTGCGTCGGCAGTTTCTGCGGGTCCGCTTTTGTGTAGAGACTTTGGCCGATATGACGCACGTCGAAGGCGGCAGTTTTGCCAAGGAACTTGCCAACGGGATGATCCATGAGACGGAAGATCTCCAAGGCTGATCGACACTCACTTGCGGCGGGTACATCGGGCGCCTTGGGGGAATAGGAGGGCGCTGCCTCGGGACCTTGGAAAGAGACACTCATTGTGAGAATCTCTCGAGTGTCTTGGAAGCAAGATACGGAACGGTTCGAAAATGAACGACCATCAAGAACGCGTGTGACGTCTAGGCTGAAGGTCTTTTCAGGATCTCCACCTCGCACAAAATAAGCGTGCAGAGAATGGGGGAGTCTCTCAATGGGGACAGTAGCACTTGCTGCCAGCAGCCCCTGGGCCAAAACCTGGCCGCCGTAAACCCTGCGTACCTGAGGGAGCGAACGAGCAATAAACGAATCATCGCCGTTTTCCTTCAGGCTAAGAATCCTTAAGACTGAAGCGACAGGCTCAGTCGAAATTGTGGGAATCGGCAGCGGCGTAGTCATGGCTATATTGTCTCTAACTTTGCGTCTAAAAATCAGTGCATTCCTGTATTACAAGTTGCAGAAAGTGACGTATTGCACCAAATTGCTTCGCTCATATATATTGTGAGTGATAGGTCACTTGTTTCTGAAAGGGAATTAGGTGTGGAAACGGCAGCGCTTCTTCTCCAATCTCTGGGGGGAGCATCAAATATCCAAGATATTGAACCGTGCATGCTGCGTATTCGGATTGAAGTGAAGTCGCCTGAAAAGGTTGATGACATGGCTCTTCGTCTTCCTGAAGTTCTCGCAGTTGTGCGTTCGGGGCACGTGATCCAAATTGTTCTCGGAGCAGGGGCTGGAAAGATCGCCTTGCAGATGCTTCACCTGTGTTTACCGCAGGATGTGTCTGCTGGCACACAAAGATCGGTCTCACCTGCTCTTCTCTAACCCATAAAATAGAAGAGCATTGCTGTATTTCAGAGGGGACCTTATGGCAAGTCAGACGGTAACAGAGCACCTGCGTGAACTCGCTGAGACCGTGGGGGTCTCTACCGGTTTCTGGGATTGGTATGGAAACTGGAAGCACGTTCAAGATGCCTCCCTCGTCGCAGTATTGAATTCACTGGGTTTCTCACTCTCTTCAGAACCTTCGCAGAGCGAAATTGATGACGCTTTTCGCCATAATGAAGATCTTGTTTGGTTGTCACCCCTTCCTCCCACTACGGTGTGTCGCCAGGGGAACGAGGCAGAGATTCCTGTTCACGTTCCTCACGGGATGGGCGTCTGGTGCCATGTTGAGACCGAAGATGGGCAGCATCACGAGCTTGAGCAGCTTGACCGTTGGATTTCGCCGCGGATGGTCGATGGAAATCTGATTGGGCGTGCCACCTTTAAAATTCCGAATTGGTTGCCTCTTGGATGGCATCGGATTGTTGCGCGCCATGAAGATGGAAGCGAATGCTCGTCAACCTTGGTTGTTGTCCCTCAGCGACTTTCTAGCCGCCTCGATGATGGTCACAAGCGCTGGGGAGTTGCGGCTCAACTGTATTCGACCCGCTCAAGCGGCTCCTGGGGAATGGGGGATACGCAGGACCTGGCGGATCTAGCTGCAATTGTTGCGCGTAATGGCGCAAACTTCTTGCAGATCAATCCTCTGCACGCCCCGCAGCCTGGTTTCCCGCAGGAGAATTCGCCTTACCTTCCCGTGTCGCGTCGCTGGGCCAGCCCCCTCTATATTCGTCCTGAAGCCATCGATGAGTATGTGCACATGGATAGTAAGGAACGCGGGGTTGTCACGCGTTATGCGCATGCCTCCCGGAGTCATGAGGATATTGTCGACCGTGACCTTTCGTGGAAGTCAAAGATTAAGGCGCTGCGTAAGATTTTTGAGCTCCCTCGATCAATTAGTCGTCAGGCGCAGTTTGAGCGTTTTTGTGCTCAAGGCGGGGAGTCCTTAGAAAATTTTGCCCTGTGGTCCGCTTTGGTCTTTGAAAATGGCGATATTGATCTTCCCCAGCGCTACGCCTCCATTGATGCTCCGGGTGTCGAGCAGGCGCGTCAACGTCTCGCCTCCGAAATCGAGTTTTGGCAGTGGTGCCAGTGGATCGTTTTCGACCAGTTGATCCGCGCTCAAGAAGGTGCTCGCCGTTTGGGAATGGACATGGGGATCATGTCTGACCTAGCGGTGGGAGTGCATTCGAAAGGTTCGGAAATTTGGTCGATGCCAGATGCCTTCGCTCCGGGTATGAGCGTTGGCGCGCCTCCGGATATGTACTCTCAGCAGGGGCAAAATTGGGCGCAGCCTCCGTGGTCACCCCGCTCTCTAGCGCGAATGGGCTATGCACCGCTTCGGGAAATGTTGCGCTCTGTGCTCTCCTACGCAGGAGCAGTGCGTATTGACCATATCCTCGGTCTCTTCCGCTTGTGGTGGATCCCTGAAGGGATGGGTGCCCAATCGGGTGCCTATGTGTCCTATGATCACGAGGCCATGGTGGGCATTGTGCTGCTCGAGGCCCAGCGGGCCGGTGCAGTTGTCATTGGCGAAGATTTGGGAACCGTTGAACCCTGGGTTCGCGGTTATCTCAATGATCGTGGAATTTTGGGTACTTCCGTCCTGTGGTTTGAGAAGGAAGGCAGTGGATGGCCACTATGGCCGGATCATTACCGCCGGTCTTGCCTTGCGGCAGTAACAACGCATGATTTGCCTCCGACATTGGGCTATCTAGAAGGTGCTCACACCGAACTTCGCAATCAGTTAGGGCTCTTGGTCGAAGACCTTGAGCAGGTTCGCGATGCGGATCGCATTGAGCGTGAACGAATGGTTTCGCGCCTGAAAGAAGGCGGCTTCATTCACGACGATGAGCCCAGTGAAGAAGAACTTGTTCTTGCGATGCACGCATACCTTGCTGCATCTCCTGCACTTCTTTTGGCTGTCTCTTTGGTGGATGTTGTTGGTGAGAAATTACCGCAGAACCTTCCTGGTACGAATGCTGAGTATCCGAATTGGTGCGTTCCACTTCATGCCTTTAATGGCAAAGAAGTCTTGATTGATGACATGGCGCATTGTGACCGTGTCAAGCGATTCTTGACCAGCGTGGACCGCTATATTCGCTAGGATTTAGCTGCTCTTTGGTGCCCTGCGTACATCTGCGCAGGGCACCAAAGCATCTAGGCGTGAACCAGACGCGGTTAAGAGTTCGCACAGTGTCTGTGGCGGTTGCATTGCGATGACAACGACGTCAAGCGCGTATCCTGCTTGCCGCGCTGGACGAAGATCCCACGTAATGAGTGCCTCTCCAGCAGTGACCTGCTGTCCTAATTGATGGAGTGATGAAAAGCCTTCGCCTTTGAGCTGTACAGTGTCAATCCCCGCATGAATCAAAATGCTGAGGCCGTCGGGCGTTGTCAGGGCGCATGCATGAGGAAGCTGGTGACTGAGTGTCCCAGCTGTGGGCGCGAGTATGTTGAGAGTGTCCACCTCGTCGGGGATAATTGCGAAACCCGGCCCCATGATTTCTTGGGCGAAAACTGGATCTGAGAGCTCGGCTAGGTTTCGCAGGGTTCCAGGGATGGGGGAGAGGAGCTGAAGACTCACTTCAGTGTGTTAATTTCCTCTGCGATTTCCTCTGCCTGTGGACCCATGACGATCTGTGCGTGCGAGCCAACGACGACGACACCGAAGGCGCCTGCCTTGCGCAACGCGGCCTCGTCGATCTTCGAATCATCTTTAAAATCAACGCGGATTCGGGTGATGCAATGCTGAAGGTCGGTCAGGTTATCCCAGCCACCCAGTGCATTCAGGATCTCTTGTGCTTGGCTCATAATTGCCTCCCCATTGCGAATAAGCCCTTTCCCCAAGGATAGCCCGAAAAGCACCATGTTTTCATAATATTTCGCTAAGAAAGAGCGCTGCATGCACTATCATTCAACAGGTGGAACCAAGTTTTGTGCTCACCGTTGTCATTCCTTCGTATAACGCTCAGGATTACCTTGATCGCGCAGTCTCCTCAGTGCGTGGATTTGACCAGGTCGAGGTGCTCATCGTTGATGATGGATCAACCGACGCAACTGCTGAGATTGCTGATGGATTGGTCCAATCGGATCCAGATCATATCCGAGTCATCCATCAGAAGAATGCTGGCCACGGCGGCGCTGTTAATGCTGGTATTGCAGGTGCTCGTGGGCGCTACCTCAAAATCCTCGATGCAGATGACTGGTTGGATCGCTTAGCGCTTAAGCGCGCCCTTGAACGCTTGGAGCTTCGCGAAGCGCAGGGTGAACCTCTGGATCTTTTGGTTGCCAATTACGTGTATGAGAAGCAAGGGAAGAGTCATAAAGCAGTCATCCGCTACGGAAATGTGATGCCTAGGGATCGCGTGATCTCATGGGATCAGATTCGTCGTTGTCGGTACGACCAGTATCTGATGATGCACGCCTTAATCTTGCGGACAGATTTGGTTCGTCGCTCCGGCTTGGTCCTCCCTGAGCACACCTTCTATGTTGATTTCATTTACTCTTTTGTTCCGGTCATTGATGTCCGTACTTTTGAGTATCTCGATGTTGATCTATACCGCTATTTCATTGGGCGTGATGATCAATCGGTCAACGAGCAGGTCATGATTTCGCGTGTTGATCAATTGCTGCGGGTGAATGCGGCAATGGTTGATGCAATTCCAGCTCCTGATGAGGTTCCACCTCATCTGTACCGCTATCTTGTGCACTATCTGCGTATCAACTGTGTCATCTGCACGGTGATGCTTTTGCGCTCGGGAACTGAGGAGAACCTCGCTCGTAAGGACGAGCTTTGGGCGCAGCTTCAAACAAAGAAGCCGGAAGCTTATGACGCGGTACGCAAGGATCTGCTTGGGCGCCTGATTGCGATGCGCTCAAAGCCGGGACGTGCGGTGATTATGGCTGGTTATCACATTTCTCAGTGGGTGTTGGGATTTAACTAGAGTCCGGCTGTCCATTTGACTTGAGGCGTGACCACCCTCTTTAATGGGAATGAGAACGATTATCATTCTAGAGAGATGGTCATGTCATCATTATGCCGCAGGACAACACGTGCCCTGTTTTCGCTATTGATCACTATTGCAGTGATGAGTGCGTGGATTATCCTTCCAGCCCCGGCTCAAGCGGAGGCTCTATCCTCCTCCCAAGACGAGCACCTTTTAAGCGATAGTCTTCAAGTCTCGACGTGCCTTGAAGATAACAACGAGGCACCGAAGTCTCTGTGTACTACTGGAGAAAAGGGCGAAGAGTTTCCTCTTCACAATGGCCTGCTTCGGCTTCGAACGACTCCGGTTACTCGTGAGGCTGAGCGCGGAATTGATGGGGGTTATGAACTCACTGTTCATTTCAACCCTTCTTTGTTTATGCAGGATTCGCGCTATTTGGTTGAATTAAGCGCACGAACAGACGCTGCAGGTATAGAAAAAATTGCTCCGCGCTCACTTGGTTTTGAATCCCTCAAAGAGCTTGGCCATGGAACTGCGTTCGAAGAAGAGATCGACGGCACCGATGAACTCTTTCGAGGATTTGTTCTCGAGGCCAGGGGAGAGGACTTCGCAGCTGGCCCCCTGCATGCACGTTTTGCTGAGCTAGGTATTCGCTCGCTGCGTCTTCGCCTTCACGAAGAAATCCCGGGGCAGGAGCCTCGTCTCATCGCAGAGGCAGAGTTTAGCGCAAGCATTGAAGCTCCCGAGCCCCAGACGCAAAAGTCCGCGCAGAACGCTGAAGTCTCGACCCCGAAGAACACTCAAGAGCAAGAATCCGCACAGAGCGGGGTAACTCCGCCCCCAGAGGCCAGGCAGGCACGCGACGCTTCAGTGGCCTCGTCAATGAGTGCGCACACCCAAGCGGCTCCTCGCGCGAACTTGAGCGAGCGTCGTCTTGTTCTTGACCACGGCCATATTGACCTCTTCTACATGACGCTTGATGATCTGGGACTGCCCGTATTGAAGGTGATGGAAGACGTTACCGGATCGGGAGTCCAACACGAAGCTGAAGAGCTTCGCTTGATCGTTCCTTCCTCGGCTCTGACGCACTCGCTACCTCAAGACATTGTTGCCGGTGGCAGTGGGTATTTCCTTCCGCAAACTCAAGACCCAACTTTGCCGTGGCCAGGATGGGATGTTCTCTCTCTAGCGCCAGCAGGATTTGAACGCGTTGAATTTGATGTCAGCTATTCCAATCCCAACGGGGGACGTATTTCGCTGTGGACCGAAGACTTCCTTTCGGGACGTAGTTCGCGACTGCGTTCGGGAGGATTTGAGCTAGATCCGCATGGATCAACAATTGCTCAAGATTATCTTTCGCACACGCATGCCAATTGGGTCTTTTCTCAAGCAGGAATCTATGAACTGAGCGTTCAAGCGCGTGCATATCGAAATGACGGTTCTTTTGAAACAACACGTAGCGCCACGTACCTCATTGAGGTAGGAGGCACCCAAGGGGTGTCGACGCCGCAAAACTCAGCTGTTCAAAGTGGTGGGGTACTTCCTCCAGCGGTTGAAGAAAGCGCTGCAGGCGGCGAGGAAGAATCACTCACGCGTGATGCACCCCAGCGCGTTGGGTCTGAGCGCTGTATTGCAACTCGTATTACCCGTGAAGCAGATGAAGATGAAGTCTCGCGTATCCGCAGCGATAGCGAAACTCCCAATCAGGCAATTACGACCCTGAATGTTCAGGTTGGTAGCGAAGGCGGAATTACTGATGGGCACTTTGATCTGGGACCGGCGATTGAAAACGGTCAATTAGTCGCGCGAATTAAAGATGACCGATCTGTGCCTGCGGTGTGGAAAGACCCCGCATCAATGACTTTTGCACTTGGGGAGAAGGCAAGGATTAAGGCTCCTGAAGCTCTGAGCTATGCCGCAGCGCCCGGGCAAGATGTGTGGATGATTCCCGCGACCCAGATTCGAGGGGTCCCGTGGCTCGGAATGAATTCGCAACGCGAAGAAATTGTGACTGAAACCAGCGGGCAAGTCCGTTTCTCTCTCCTTGATGTTCAAGGCCCTGGAAATGTCGCAGTTTTTGAATCGGGAAGCTTGGGTGCAGGAATCGGCACTCACGTTTTCGACGGCGCAGGAACGAGCTATACCCTGCCTGCCAATACCCATGCCCACCAGAATTGGGTCTTTACTGAGCCAGGCTCCTACCAACTGACGATCGCTATGAATGTCTCGCCCCGTGGCGAGGACTTGCGCGGAAGCGGGAGTGGAACAGCTGGATCTTTGATCGCTGCCGGTGGAACAGGGGAGCACGGACGTCCTCTGGTTTATGCAATCGTCGGCCGCACTGCCTCGGGACAGCCCTGCACCTTGGCATCAACGGGCTCGAGCGCAACAGAGCTTGTTCCAATGATCTTGTCAGCTCTCGTGATGGGATGCGGATGCATCTTTGTCTCCATTCGCATGCGGGTGAGACAGTGAAAGTTGCGCGAATTGCAGCACTCGTCGTTACATGCATTCTTGCTGCAGTAACTGGGGGCTGCGCACCGCATTCCGATGCCTCATCACAGCGTCTGAGCATTGTTGCAACAACGGGTATCTTGGCTGATTTAGCACGAAATGTCGGTGGTGACTACGTCGATGTTCACCAGCTGATTCCCAACGGTGCAGATCCGCACTCGTGGGAGTTGAGCCTGAGAGGGATTCGCGATATTGCCTACGCGGATATCGCCGTCACCAACTATCTGATGCTCGAAGACCATTCGGTGATTCGCGCGCTCGATGCGAATCTTCCCAAGGACGCTATTTCACTGTCCTTGGCGGAAGAAAGCGCAAAGTTTGGCGGTAGCTTAATTCCGCTTGTCGAAGATCGCTCCCTAGATACGCCTTGGCTTGGAATGCGAGTCTACGGTGACGGAAGCCTAAGCGGGGCAAAACGCTCGTCTCAGGTCGAGCTCTCTGTGACTGACGTTGAAGGGCCAGGGCACGCATGCGCTTACATCACGACAAGTTTTGGAAGTCCAGAGATTGCCTTTGCCTCTCGAGACGGTTTTGATGGCGGTAATCATTGGGCAACAGATACTTCGATTCTGCCCGTTGGAGCGCACCAACATATGAGCTGGGTTTTTACTCAGCCCGGTGTCTACACGCTGCATCTACGAGCGCGTTTGCGGGTGACCCCCGATGCTGAGCCCATCGAGCTTCCACCCTCACACGTGACTTTTGCGGTGGGAATTGATTCAGAAAAGGTTGCCAGCGACCGTGGGCTCTTTCTTCTCCGACGAGGCCACAGTGACATCACCGTGGACCTGAAGTCAGGCGCATTAACCCTGATGGTTGACCGAGAAAAAGACGGTGGAGTCCCTGAGGGCGCACCACTACGCGAAGCCGTGGAGGAGAGCAACGGCTTACCTTCGACTCTTGCCTCTTTGGATATTGAGCGAGTGCTGATTGACGTTCCATCACGTACTTTGCGTCAGATTCCCAAAGGTCGGGGATGGGAGTTTATCGGTTCGGGTGACGGGCAGGCCTATGTTCTGCCTCAAGCAGTGCTTGGCAAACATGTCCACGGTGACATTGATCCACATGCATGGCATGACATTCATAATGCGCAGGCTTATGTGCGAGTCATTGAAAATGCGCTATCAACGCGCGACCCGGAGCATAGTGCGCAATACGCAGCTAATGCCTCGGCCTATATTGCGAAACTGGATGAGACTGATCGCGAGGTTTCGCACACCATTGCAGGCATCAATCCACTTGATCGCAAGCTAGTCACTACGCACGATGCCTATGCCTATCTTGCACGTGCGTATGACTTTGAAATCGCTGGTTATCTGAGTGCTCAGGACGGGACCGAGGCCTCAATTGCCGATCGCAAACGCATCGCTGAGACCTTGAAGAATATGAAAATATCCGCGGTTTTCTTGGAACCACAAAAGCGCAAGCGTCACCCTGTGATTGCGCAAGTTGCGGAAGAAAACGGTGTTCGAGTCTGTGGGCTGTATGGCGACACTTTGGATGAAGACGCCCCGACGTATATCGACATGATGAAAGCGAATGCTCGCTCACTGTCGCGGTGTTTAGGAAAGGACTACACATCATGAAAAGGACTGGCGCGAAAAATATAGCGCGGGGGATATCAGCGCTCTTTGTCGGTATTGCTGTGAGCGCCAGTGTCGTACTACCAGCGGCAGCGGATGATTCTCTTACTCAGCACGTAGATTCCTCAGAACAAGTGGTTCGTGAAGAAGCCGTGATTGAACGCGGTCATGTTGACTTGGGGCCGAAGATTGTTGATTCAAAACCGGAGATTCTGACACGCGACGACTCAGGAGAAACACCGATCTGGCGTCCTTTGGACACTCTTGTATTTCGCGTCAGCGATTCAGGCCAGCTTCGGGTTCCCTCTGACCCGAGCTATTCATTCCTGCACGCGCATGAGGGAGAGTCGTACTGGGTCATTCCCCAGACTCAAAACCCCAAGGTCGTTTGGCTGGGATGGAACACTCAAGACCCAGAACTCATTAAGGTTATGGGCAGTGGCGCAACAATGACACTGGGCAACCTTCAGGGCCCCGGTCAAGCCTGGCTTTTCCTGCAAGATGGGGCTTTCGGGGCACCGACAGTCTTATACGACTCTTCTACTTCCTCCCAATCAGATATCTGGGTCGAGGCAAATACACACGTTCACGCGAACTGGGCGTTTTCTGCTCCGGGGGCTTACGCACTCAGCGTGCGATGGTGCTTTGGGGACAAAGAAACACCGCAATGCGTGTCAGACACTCTTAGGTTTGTCGTTGGCGATGAGGTAAATGCCAAAGAAGCCCGCGCGCTCGCGCCAAGTCCGCTCGCGGCCTCGTCGAAAGAGGGGACACATACTGCCAAGCCGCAGGCACCGCGTGAACAAGGCGGAAATAGCGAGTATCTGATCTATGGAGCGATCTGTCTGGCCTTGGGCGTGATTGCTTTTATCGTCGTTGCGCATCGGACGAAGAAGTCTCAAAAACAGATTGAGAAAGCGCGCGAGGATGTTTCTCGTGACTTCGGGGCGGAAAGCGATGTCTGATGGGTACTGAGAATTCGGTTTCAGCACTCGATATCTGCAACTTGGACGTGTCCTATCCCGGACGTGAGGTACTCAAATCGGTCTCACTCACCGTTGCTCCCGGGGAGTTCTGTGCGCTCATTGGTCCCAACGGTGCCGGAAAGACGACTCTTTTGCGCGCAATACTCGGCGTGATTCCTTCCCGCTCGACTCACATCACCTCAATGGGCGTCCCGCTTCAGCCCCGTTCAGTGGGCTATGTTCCGCAGCGTCATGAGTTTGCCTGGGATTTTCCTATCAGCATTCGTCAGGCGGTTCTCAGTGCGCGAGCTCGCCGGATTGGATGGGGGCGTAGGGCTAAGATCGACGACCATCGCGCCGTCGAAGAGGCACTGCATCAGGTTGGACTGGCGCAGCTGGGAGATCGAGTGATTGGGGAACTTTCGGGTGGCCAACGTCAGCGAGTGCTGGTTGCTAGGGCTCTTGCATTACGCCCGCAATTGCTTCTATTGGATGAACCCTTTACTGGACTGGATATGCCGACTCAAGAAAGCCTGATGGACGTATTCCGCAGGCTCGCACTCAGTGGTTGTGCCATCCTCATGACAACCCACGACATTCTTGGGGCTATTGATGCCTGTGATCGACTTTTCTTGCTGAACTCGACTGTTGTTGCCTCGGGGAAACCAGAAGAAATTCGCGATCCTCAGGTGTGGATGCGCACTTTTGACATTCGCCCGTCAAATCCTCTGCTCAAGGTTCTGGGGGTGATCTAAGTGCTGAGTATTATTGACTTTCTTCATGATCTGACGAATCCGGCATTGGCTTTCTTACCACGTGCCATTCTTGTCACCTGCGTTGCGGCCTGCGTATGCGCAGTAGTCGGGTGTCATGTTGTTTTGCGCGGGATGTCTTTCATTGGAGACGCCGTTGCTCACTCTGTTTTCCCCGGCCTTGCGATCGCTTTTGTCTGTTCGGGATCCCTGGTGTTGGGGGGAACGCTTGCAGGCGTCGGAACTGCTGTGCTTGTTGCACTTCTTTCGCAAAATAGGCGTTTGAAGGAAGACTCAATCATTGGTGTTCTTTTCGTTGGAGCCTTTGGTTTGGGATTGGTCATCATTTCTTGGGCACCGGGATACGCGGGGTCCCTCCAAGACTTCCTATTTGGCTCGCTGACGGGTATTCCGGCTTCTGAAGTACCTTTCGTACTCATTGCATCAGCAGTGATCGTCGGGGTTTTTGCTTTCTTTCACAAAGAGGTTGTTGCCGTGAGTCTTGATCGAGAGAGCGCTAGAGTCGCCGGATTACCTGTGATGGCTCTGGATCTTTTGGTCTATATCAGTGTCGCCGGCGCAGTTGTCATTTCCGTTCAGATCATTGGCAATATCTTGGTTCTTGCCCTACTCATTACCCCCGCGGCAAGTGCTCGGCTTCTGACAAATTCACTAGGTGCGATGATCAGAACTGCTCTTGTCATCGGTCTGCTCAGTTCTCTGTGTGGTATTTACCTCTCCTGGTCCTTGGATCTTCCGGCGGGAGCATCAATTGTCTGCGTTGTTACGCTCGTTTTTATTGCCGCGTGGGTTTATCGATCCTGCCGGTCTCGTTTCGCATAGTGGAAAAGTATTGCTCGGCTCCTGAGACGTCACTAGGTTTGGGCCTGTATTAAGGAAGGAAACGTCTACATGAGCACGGCAGCATCTCCTGCGAAACGTCGCACTCGCGACACATGGACCAGCCAAACTGGCTTTTTAATGGCGGCGATCGGTTCTGCGATCGGCTTGGGTAATATCTGGCGATTCCCAGGCGTTGCATACACCAATGGTGGGGGAGCATTCCTTGTTCCCTATCTCGTCGCTCTGCTTTTTGCTGGTATCCCGATCCTTTGGCTCGAGTACGCAGTTGGCCATAAGTTCCGTGGAACCCCGCCGTGGGCATTCCGCCGCATGAATGCCAAGGGAGAGTTCCTCGGCTGGTTGTGCGTCTTTATTTGCTTCGTGATTATTACCTACTACGCCGCGGTCGTTGCGTGGTCGGGAAGCTACGTCTTCTATTCGATTACCGAGGCCTGGGGTGAAGACTCGCAGACCTTCTTCCTTTCTTCTTTCCTGGAAACCGTTGGTTCTGATGAATTCTCATGGACCCCAGTAGCGGCCGTTGCGATCCCGCTTGTCTTGGTGTGGGCGTGCATTTTGCTCATCGCCTCTTTCGGTGTCGCGCGAGGGGTGGAAAAGGCCAATAAGATCTTCCTTCCTCTTTTGGTCGTCCTCTTCCTTGCTCTTGTAGTGCGTGCGCTCTTCCTTCCCGGTGCGCTGGAAGGCCTGAGTGCTTTCTTCACACCTAATTGGAGCTCCCTCGCTCAACCCAAGGTGTGGCTCGCCGCATTTGCTCAGATTTTCTTCTCACTCTCGGTTGGCTTCGGAATCATGCTGACCTACGCCTCGTACCTCCACAAGAAGTCGAACGTCACCGGAACTGCTTTGGTCGCTGGCTTTGCTAATTCCTCCTTCGAAATTCTTGCTGGTATTGGCGTGTTCTCAGCACTTGGATTCATGGCGCATTCGCAAGGAATTGCTGTTTCTGAGTTGAAGGGACTGACCGGTCCGATTCTTTCCTTCGTGACCTTCCCGAAGATTATTTCGATGATGCCGGGTGGACCGCTTTTTGGAGTCCTGTTCTTCTCATCACTTGTCCTCGCAGGCATCACCTCGCTGCTTTCCCTCTTGCAGGTTGTTTCTGGGGCAATTCAAGATAAGTTTGCCTTGACCCCCGTGAAGGCTTCACTCGTCATGGGCATTCCAACAACGATTATTTCTTTGGCGCTCTTTGCGACACGTTCCGGTCTGAATACCTTGGATATCGTTGATAACTTCATCAACAATGTGGGCGTTGTTGGTTGTGCGATTGCCATGACGCTCTACACCGCACTTGTGCGCCCCAGGCTTCGTGGTCTGCGCAGACACCTGAATTCTGTCTCTGCACCGTCGATTCCTCCCGTATGGGACTACCTCGTCGGAATCGTCATTCCTCTGGTGCTGGCATTCATGCTGGTCACCTCAGTGATTTCAAGTATCAGTGAAGGCTACGGTGGCTACGCCGGATATCTTGTGAACATCTTCGGGTGGGGATCTGTTGGTTTCGCGCTCCTCGCATCCGCAATCCTTACCCTGATGCCCTGGTCGCATCCTCATCGTTCAAGCACGTCGTCAACATCTAAGGAGATCGCATGACCCCCGCTGCTATCATCATGATGATTGTGACGATCCTTCTGGTATGGGGAGGGCTTGTTGCTTCACTCGTGATGCTTCGACTCCTGCCGACTCCTGGCGAGGACGAGGCTGAAACGACTGCTCCTGTTGCGGAGCCCAACTCGCGATAAGGAGATAGCATGCGCCTCGTAGCTTTCGACCTTGATGACACATTGGCGCCTTCGAAGTCTGCGCTTCCGGAGTCGATGGCTCATCAACTTCGTTCACTGCTCGACTGCGTCCCAGTGTGCGTGATCTCTGGTGGAGAGTTTGGACAGTTTCGCACTCAGCTACTGGACAACCTCGGCGCTTCTTCTTCTGAATTGAAGAACTTGCATCTCATGCCCACCTGCGGGACGCGCTACTACCGTTGGGATGAGCAGGATGTTCAGTGGGAACAGGTTTATGCCAATGACCTGACTAGAGAGCAGCGTGAGCGCGCAATTGCCTCGCTCGAACGCCACGCGCGTCAGCAAGGAGTGTGGGAAGCACATCCTTGGGGGGAAATCATTGAGGACCGAGGTTCGCAGATTACTTTCTCAGCGCTGGGACAGCAAGCTCCTCTAGAGGCGAAGCGCGCGTGGGACCCGACAGGTGATAAGAAGAGGGCTCTTCGTGATGCGGTCGCAGAGGATCTTCCAGACCTTGAGGTGCGTGGGGGAGGATCAACTTCGGTTGATATCACCCGTCACGGAATCGATAAGGCCTATGGCATGGGCAAGCTTGTTGAGATCACTGGAATCGCACCCGAAGATATGCTCTTCATTGGGGATCGGCTAGACGAATCCGGTAACGATTACCCAGTGAAGGCTGCCGGATACCCGACCCTCGCTGTGAGTGGTTGGGAAGAATGCGTTGATGTGATCGCAGGAATTGTGAAGGAACTACGCACGAGGTAGTCGCGTTGCCCACAGGGCAACTGCACTTGCTGCAGCAACGTTGAGCGAATCGACACCTCCCATCATGGGGATACGAACGACGTAATCGGTGCGTGACAGGGTACTCTTCCTCAGACCATCGCCCTCCGTTCCCATGACCAAGGCAACACGCGAATCTTTATCTGTCATTACGGGCATCGTCACGAACTCATCAAGGCTGACGGAATCATCACTGAGGGCCAGAGCTGCCAGAGAAAATCCTGCATCGTGCAGGTCATCGTTTGCCGGCCAGTCTTCCAATCTGGTCCATGGGACCTGGAAGACCGTTCCCATTGAGACGCGAACGGAGCGCCTGTAGAGCGGATCTGCACATTCTGGAGTGACAAGAACTGCATCCGCACCAAGCGCGGCGGCGCTTCTGAATGCAGCACCCACATTCGTATGGTCGACCAGATTTTCAAGGATCAGAATCCGCTTGGGACCGTCTCCTAAAGATGACAGAAGATCTGCCACCGAAGGTAAAACAGGTCGTTGCATTGAAGCGAGTGCACCACGGTGAAGATGGAATCCTGTGATGCTCTCCAGAATCGGTTCAGGAGCGACGAAGACGGGTATCTCGCCGCCGTCCTTGGCTCCCAGGAAGCGCTCGAAGAGCGGTTCTAGGTCAGGAAGCCAACGTGGAGCCATGATGAGTGAGCGTGGACGATGACCGGCCTCGAGAGCGCGGATGATGACATTCGTTGACTCCGCCATGTAGAGGCCGCGTTCGACTTCCAGACTCTTGCGAAGATGAACATCGGTCATTGAGGTGTAGTCGGCCAGACGTGGATCCTCTTCGAGCGAGGCGGATGTCAGATGAATGAGCATTCCTTTATTGTGCCACTGACGCGTTGTGCGCTCAGTCCCACCAGAGCCACCAGCCGGGGCCTCTAGTCTCATCGAAACATGTGATGGGCTCGCATTCATCGGGGCGGCAGTAGCCGTCGAATCCCAGTTCTTCCTGGAGTTTTTCCCAGATTCCGTCTTCATAAATCAGCGCCCATGGGCTCTCGCGGTAGTTCAGCGCGGATTCGTCTTCGATGAAGAGCGAATCGATGCTCATCCTCTCATCCCATCGGGGTGCGAGAACGAGGTAACCTCCCAAAGAAACACGAGGATTGCGAAGCGCCGCCGTAAAAAAGAGCTCCAGTGGGGGAGCGTTATTCTGGCGATCCTGCAGGTTATCCGCAGGAAGAAGCGGACGGATCTTTTCGATTTGCGGGCTATCTAATCCAGAGAATCTGAAGAAATCAGAGGTGACCTGAGTATCCGTGAGCGGCCAGAGAATTTTAACTAGTCCGCTGTTTTCAACCCATCCAGGATCTCCGTAGAGCGGAGGAATGCTTTCAAGGGCCGAAGAGTGATGCGCCATGATTGTTCCTTTCATAAGCTTTTCGCATCACGAGTGTGCCTCTGTGCTGAGGTCGAAGTTTGGCCCTCAAGAAATCTGTGGAAAACGCCGAATAGATTGCTGCCCTGTGGATAAAAAGAGGGGTGCAGGTGAATAACCTGCACCCCTCTAAATCGGGATTATGAAATCATCTCTTTGGGAACTGCCCGCGCTCGACCTGCGGACGAGGCGAACGCCATGGGCGCAGCATAATTGCGCGCGAGAATGCGTAGAACCACATGCGACGAGGCATGGGCTCGCGCGGGTAAACCTCACGAAGCTGACGCTTGATGCGCCGCCACACGATGCTGGTCTCAACGATCGCAACGAAGAACAGGCCGTACATAATCAGCATGACAATGAAGAGTGCGCGCTGACCAACAGCTGAGGTGGAGGCGAAGAAAGAGACACCGAAGAAAATAACGAAGAACAGAATCATCACTGGGAAGACGAACTCTGAGAAGGACCAGCGAGCATCGAGCCAGTCGCGAGTAAAGCGCCTGACCTTGCCCTTGTCACGCAGCGGCATATAGCGCTCGTCTCCGGTGATCAGCGCTTCTTGCTGGAGACGATCTTGTTCAAGACGCATCGCGCGAGCGCGCTCACGTGCGGCTTTCTTGGCAGCCTTACGATCCGCAACAATCAAGGAATGATCATTACGCGCCTGCGCCTGCTTACGTGAAGGCGTCGGACCGCTCTTTGAACGATCGTTCGCCGTCTGAGGCTGAGGAGTTTCTTCGGGTTCTGACTTCTTTGAGCTCAACACGTCTCTAAGGGTAATAGATCGATAGCGCGATCGGCACATTCTGCTCGCTAAGAATGGATTCATGCGAGCAGAAACCTGTAGAAGAGATACTCTTGCCTTATGAATATCAATGAACTTCGCGAGCGTCTCGACGCTCTCTTCCCGCAATTGGTTGATGAGCTTTCTCAGCTTGTGGCCATTCCTTCCGTTTCTTCGGATCCTTCTCACGCTGCGGATGTTGACCGTTCCGCTGAGCATATTCGTTCTCGCTTTGAAGCCCTTGGCCTGGACGCTCAGATTCACTCAGTGACGACTCCTGAAGGAGTTCAAGGCAAGCCGGCAATCCTTGCTCGTTCCCCTCATATTGAGGGCGCGCCGACGGTCCTTCTTTATGCTCACCACGATGTCCAGCCAACTGGAGATCTCGCACGTTGGCACTCAGACCCTTGGGTAACCGTCGTTAAGGGCGACCGCATCTATGGCCGCGGCACTTCTGACGATGGTGCGGGCGTCATTGTTCACCTCGGATCTTTGAGCCTTCTTGGTAAGGATCTGGGCGCGAATGTTGTTGTCTACATCGAAGGCGAAGAAGAAATCGGTTCGCCCTCTTTTACTCACTTCCTCGAGACCTACCGTGACCAGCTTGAAGCTGATGTCATCATCGTCACCGACTCAGATAACTGGAAGGCTGGCGAGCCTGCTGTCACGACAAGCTTGCGTGGTAACTGCGCTTTCACGGTTGATCTCACTGTGGCTGATCATGCTGTTCACTCAGGAATGTTTGGCGGCCCGATGATCGATGCTCCCACCTGCGCTGCTCTTCTGATTGCTTCGCTCTATGACCAAGATGGCAACATCGTCGTTGAAGGTTTGGGTGGAGATGACCACGCAGAGGTTGATTGGCCAGAAGATGAATTTCGCGCGGCAAGCGGAATGCTCGATCAGGTTCGACTTGCTGGTAGCGGAGATCTCGCGGCGCGTACCTGGACGAAGCCTTCTGTGTCACTGATTGGCTTTGATACAACCAGCGTTGCGAATTCATCGAATACGATCATTCCTCACGTTCGTTTCCGTCTGTCGATGCGCACGGTTCCCGGTGTTGATCCGCGTCAGGCAATGGATGCGATCGAAAAGCACTTGCTCGAGCATGCACCTTTTGGCGCCCGCGTGGAGATTTCTGATCGAGATCTTGGACCCGGATACCTTGCCGATGTCGATTCTCCGGTCTCACACTTGGTCAAGCAGGCGCTTACTGATGCATGGGGCGTGCAGGCGGTCAATATCGGTGTTGGTGGTTCTATTCCCTTCATTTCCGAGTTCCAAGAGACCTTCCCTCACGCACAGGTCGTCGTCACCGGCGTTGAAGATCCTCTGACGAATGCGCATTCCGAGGACGAATCTCAGTCGCTTCCCGATCTGAAGAATGCTGTTCTGGCTGAGGCGCTGGTCCTGTCTCGCCTGGCTGAAAAGTAAGTGGGACGCGCGTTTATCACGGGGCATTGGGGGCAGGAGAATGATCCTGCCCCCGCGCTTCGTGCGCTCGCTCAGAGCTTCTCGGCTGGTGCACCTTCCTGGGAAGTTTCCTTTGCTCCCTTTGGCCCTGGTCAAGCCTTTGTCGAGGCCATGGAGGGTAATCAGCGCTTTCGTGTCCTAAGCGTGAGGGATGGGGATTCCCTTCACGAGGCCGGGCAGCGCTTTCGCGAGGTACTAGAAGAGGGCAAAGTCCCGGTCCTTGAAGGTGGCCACCTAACAGCAACTGACGGTGGGATGAGCTTTCTTGAAGGCGTTTCCGGAGCCATTCGAGGAGCGAATGAACCACTAGAGACGTGGTTTGTGCGCGCAATCGAGCGTGCACAAAACGTCGTATCAGGTCAAGAGTTTTACGCCGCCTACTCGACATCGCGCCCGCTCTTTGGACCGTCTTCGACATTGGCTCTAGAACCAGATTTAAGCCTTCGAGACACTGACGATACAGGCTTTAATCGGCAGTGGGCCGAGCTGCTTCACAAGACGATGCGTCCGCAACTAGCAATCAATGGACAATCGGCCTCGGCAGTAGAACCCGGGAGGCTTCCGGGTTCAGGGGCCAGTGGGGGCGCTGCGACGATTATCGGCATTCTTGGTGGTCGTCTAGTGTCTGATGGTGATTTTTTGCTCCACCACACCGACTGCAAAACCAAGATCGAGGCATCTGACCTACTGATTATTTGCGAACCTGAGATGCATTCACCGGCCTTGGCTGAATCGAGCCTTGATCTATTAACTGAAATAGCATCAGAATCAGCCATTCCCGTTCTTGCTATTGGTCTGCATTCCACACTATCGGCACACGAACGGGCCCAGTGGGGGATTCATGGGATTCTCGTTGACGCAACCGGAAACCTTGATGCTCTGGGACGTCGTGCTGCTCGTACATGGGCTAGGCAGTGACAATTCGCTCTCAGCTTTGAAGATGGCGCTTGTGCGTGAGTAGCCTTAGGCTAGAGATTATTCCTATAAGAAAAGTATTAAAGGAGCAGCATGTCTGAGAACACGACTGAGACTGCAACCCACGACGTCATCCTGACTGATGTCGCAGCACAGAAGGTCAAGAGCCTTCTTGAGCAGGAAGGCCGCGACGATCTCCGTCTGCGTGTCGCCGTTCAGCCCGGAGGCTGCTCCGGCCTGATCTACCAGCTGTACTTCGACGATCGTTTGCTCGATGGTGACGCTGTCCGCGATTTCGACGGCGTTGAGGTTGTTGTCGATCGTATGAGCGTTCCCTACCTCGCTGGCGCAACCATTGACTTCTCTGACACCATTGAGCGCCAGGGATTCACGATCGATAACCCCAATGCGCAGAACACCTGTGCATGCGGTGAGTCTTTCGCCTGATCGGAGAATCGTGAAGAAGCTACCTGCTATTGGTGCCATCCTGCTGACCTGCACACTTGCTCTTGGTGCCTGCTCGGGCCAGTCAAAGGACTCTCAATCGGCATCACCTTCGGCCTCGGCAAGTGCAACCCAGTCGGCTTCAAGCTCTGAGGAGACACCTCAGGTTGATCGAAGCGGCCAGGGTAATTTCCCCGAGGTAAGCGGTGATTTCGGCCAGAAGCCCGAAATTAAAGCTGGATCCGGTAGCGTGGGCGATGCGATTTTGGTGAAAACCCTCCACAAGGGTGATGGTGCAAGCGTCGGCCTCGATGACATCGTTCAGGTCAATTACACAGGTGCGCTCTTCAGCGATGCCAAGGTTTTTGATTCTTCTTTCCAAGAGGGTCGCACTCCTATCGCTTTCAGCCTCAACCAGGTGATTAAGGGATGGAAGTACGGTCTTGCGGACGCACATGTTGGCGATCGTGTTGAACTCGTCATTCCATCAAAGTGGGGTTACGGCGCTCAAGGTTCGGGTTCTTCAATCCCTGCAAATGCCGACCTCGTCTTCGTTGTCGATATTTTGGGAACTGTTAACCCGAAGGATACTTCTCAGCTCACAAGCGCAACGCCGACCGGAAATGAACTTCCAGCGGGCATTACTGTCAGTGGCGATCTAGGTAGTCAGCCCACGATCACCTGGGGACAGAGCGCGCCCACAGAGACCTCCAAGGTTGTCATCGCTGAGGGACATGGTGACAAGGTTGCCGTTGGCTCGACAATTCTTTATCAGGGTGTTGGAACCGTTTTTGGTAACGATGCTCAAACACAGTCGACATGGGGTCAACAAGGTGCCCAGGTTGTCAGTGTGAAGGACGGTAATCAGCTTATCGGCTTCACCGCGGGCTCGCGGGTCCTCCTCGTAGCTGCTGGCAATGAGGCACAAGGGCAGCCGCCGCAGGCGATTGTCGTTGACATTCTTGCTGTCATCCCCGAGAAGTAGTTTGAAGATCTGAACTACTGGCAATAGAGCAAACAACACGTGTGGGGAGCTGAAACTTCAGCTCCCCACACGTGTATCCAAAAGCGGTTAGAATACCCAGAGTAACGATCTCTTAACGTTGAGGAGCGCATCGTGAGTGAAACACCCGTGAAAGTTCTGGTCTTCAGTGATAACTCGACCACTCGCCAGGCAGTGATCACAGGTGTCGGTTTCAAAGCATCGAAGGATACGGCTCCCATTGAATGGCTTCAAGCAGCTACGAAGTTCGGTGTTCTTGAGCTAGTGGACAATAACTCGGATATTGCAGCCCTTGTTCTCGATGGAGAAACTCAAAAGGAAGGCGGCATGTCCGTCGCAAAGGAGCTTGCTGGTACCCGCCAGGATGTTCCTCCAATCCTGATGCTTACGGCTCGTCCTCAAGATGACTGGTTGGCAACATGGGCAGGTGCAAGCCGTATCGTCAGCGCACCATTTGACTCACAGGAGCTTCAAGAAGCCCTCGCAGAACTTCTGCGTCAGCGTCGCTGAAACTCGTCCTTTTTAACGCAAAGCACACGCGGCCTCGGGAATTACGAGGATAGAGGATACGCAGGGGAGCAGTAGGCGAGTGGGTCTTTCTCAAGACTTTCTGCGTATTCACACAATTTGTAGAACAACATGCCCGTGGCCAATGCATCGTCCAATGCACGATGCTGACCGCCACCTAACTCAAAGTGCTCGCGTAGCGTCGTGAGCTTGTGATTGGGTACCTCAGTTGGAAGCAAAGCACGAGCCATTGACAGTGTGTCAATAGGCTGAAAATGGGGCAGTGGCATACCGCAGGTCCGTTGAGCTCGCTCAAGGAACCCCCAATCGAAGGCGACATTGTGTGCGATGAGGCCTGAAATCTGTCCCTGATCGCATAGATGCTCTGCCCACTGGCAAAAATGCGAAAACACAGTGTGAAGATCCGGAGCGTGCGCGAGCATTTCATCGTCGAGTCCCGTCAACGCAGTGATGAACGAAGGCAAGGGGCTTCCGGGGTTGATAAGTGCTGAAAAACTATCGACAAGCTCACGGTTTTCGTAGACCGCTGCCCCGATTTCAATGATGGTATCGCGAGAACTAAGTCCAGTTGTTTCTAGGTCTACTACCAGCCATTTAGCCTGATTCCAAGCTGGGATCATTGCGGTTTTTGGCCGCTCGGGCTGTACAGTAGAACCATTGGTCATAACCACGATGCTAGCGGTTGATCCGGGTGGAGGAAACATGGGTCTGTATCAAGCACTGAAGCTGACGGGCACTCCGATTCTCAAGGCTGCGTATCGTCCGTGGATCCGCGGGAAAGAAAACATCCCGCAGAGCGGTCCGGCGATCCTCGCTTCTAACCACAACGCTGTCTGGGACTCCGTTTTTCTTCCCATGATGATTGACCGTGAGGTTGTGTTCATGGGTAAAGCCGATTACTTCACGGGTACCGGTCTTAAGGGTTGGGCGACGAAGGAATTTATGCGCGCTGTTGGCACAATTCCCGTCGATCGCAGTGGTGGTCGCGCATCTGAAGCCGCATTGAAAGCTGGACTCAAGCGCCTGGGTGAAGGTGAACTTTTTGGAATCTACCCCGAGGGTACTCGTAGCCCCGATGGGCGCCTGTATCGCGGGAAGACGGGTGTTGCGCGTCTAGCACTCTTATCGGGCGCTCCTGTCATTCCTGTGGCGATGATCGGCACTCATGCGGCCCAGCCAATCGGGCAGAAAATTCCTTCGAGAACCAATATCGGAATGGTCATCGGAGAGCCCCTGGATTTCAGCCGCTACAAGGGACTGGATAAAGACCGCTACGTTCTTCGTGCGATCACCGATGAGATTATGTACAACCTGATGCTTCTTTCTGGTCAGGAGTACGTTGATCTCTATGCTGCTGATGTGAAAGCGCAGCTTGCCCAGGAAGGCGCTTTTGACGGCCCGGTTCCCTCGAATGGAAAGAGCGCGCCCGGTGGGCGTGAGGCCCCTGAGGTTCAGGTTCCGACCGCACCTGAGGAAGACGTTGAACAGATCCCCGAAGAAGAAACAGATGACTCTGGGGATCAAGACTGATAGTGACATCGCCGTGTCCCACAAAAAGGTCCGGAGCGGCGAAGGACCTACACTCTCGATAAGATAAGTATCTGGCGCGCTTCTCTTGCTGCGCGTGAAGAAAACTGAAAGGTTGACTCATGACGGTTCGTCGTGTTGCTCTCTTGACCGCTGGTGGCTTTGCCCCCTGTCTTTCGGCTGCTGTTGGTGATCTCATCGAGCGCTACACCCAGGTTGCTCCCGAGGTAGAAATCATCCTTTACCAGTACGGCTACCACGGCCTTCTGACCGGCAACTATGTTGTCGTTGACGAAGAAGGACGCCGTAACGCAGGTATTCTTCGCGAGTTTGGTGGTTCGCCCATCGGTAACTCTCGCGTCAAGCTGACCAATGCAAAGAACCTTGTCGACCGAGGCTTGGTTGAAGAAGGCGTCGACCCGCTTGCATTTGCTGCCGAGCAGCTGCGCAAGGATGGCGTTGATGTTCTGCACACCATCGGCGGTGACGACACAAACACGACCGCAGCAGATCTTGCAGCTTACCTGCACGAGCACAACTACGAACTCACCGTGGTTGGCCTTCCTAAGACCATCGATAATGACGTTGTTCCGATCCGTCAGTCTCTGGGTGCATGGACCGCGGCGGACGAGGGTGCACGTTTCGCATTTAATGTGATCGGCGAACACCGCTCGAACCCCCGCATGCTCATTGTTCATGAGTGCATGGGACGTAACTGTGGCTACCTGACGGCAGAGACCGCTCGCCGCTACCACGAGCTGCTCGACACCAAGAACTGGGCGCCTTCCTTGGGCTTGACCCGTGAGCGTTGGGATGTCCACGGCGTTTACGTTCCCGAGGCCGCTCTTGACATTGCCGGTGAAGCTGAGCGCCTCAAGGCGATCATGGACGAGCAGGGTAACGTCAACATCTTCCTGTCAGAAGGTGCAGGCCTTCCCGAAATTATCGCCGAGATGGAAGCCAATGGCGAAGAGGTTCAGCGTGATCCCTTCGGCCACGTCAAGCTTGACACCATCAACCCCGGCCAGTGGTTTGCGCGCAAGTTTGCAGCGCTTATTGGCGCCGAAAAGGTGATGGTTCAGAAGTCCGGTTACTACTCACGCGCGGCAGCAGCACACGAGGAAGATCTTGCACTGATCAAGCAGATGTGTGATCTTGCCGTCGAGTGTGCACTTCGCGGTGAAAGCGGTGTTATCGGTCAGGATGAAGAGAATGGCGACCAGCTTTCTGCGATTGCCTTCCCGCGCATCGCCGGTGGCAAGCCTTTCGACATTACGCAGCCGTGGTTCACCGATCTGCTCTCGCAGATTGGCCAGCCTGTGTCTGCAGCGCAGTGACGATGGCTTCATCTTCTTTCCCGGGGCGTGGCGATTTTTCGCTGCGCCCCGGCGCACCTGAACTCTTCGCCCCTGCCGCTACTGAAGAATCTGCTCCCTGGGAATCTTGGCGTTCCAAGCGCGCGCTTCAACAGCCGAGCTACCCAGATCCCGAGGCCCTCGACTCCGTATTGGCTGAGTTGCGTCGTCAACCCCCCTTGGTTTTCGCCGGCGAGGTAGACGACCTGCGAACGAATCTCGCTGCCGCCTCTCGCGGTGAGGCCTTCGTCCTCACGGGTGGCGATTGCGCTGAGACTTTTTCCGAGGCAACAGCTGACCATTTGCGTCTGAAGATCCAAACTCTTCTTCAGATGGCCGTCGTCTTGACCTATGGCGCGTCTTTGCCTGTGATCAAGATTGGGCGCATTGCGGGCCAGTATGCGAAGCCGCGCTCTTCAGATATGGAGACCCGTGGAGACGTCACGCTTCCCTCATACCGCGGTGATGCTGTCAATTCCTTCGAATTCACTCCCGAGTCGCGCATTCCAGATCCCACGCGCTTGTTGGATTTGTATCATCATGCCGCATCGACGCTGAATTTGATTCGTGCCTTCACTCGCGGTGGCTATGCTGACTTGCGGCTGGTGCATCACTGGAATCGTGGTTTTACTGCTAATCCGGCTTATGCGCGTTATGAGTCTCTTGCTGAGGAGATTCACCGTGCAGTGAAGTTCCTTGAGGCAGCAGGTGTGTCCAGTGCGGCCCAGATGCGTAGCGTTGATCTCTTCTCCTCGCATGAAGCTTTGCTTCTGGATTATGAGTCCGCGATGACCCGAATCGATTCACGCACCGGGGATCCTTACAATACTTCCGGTCACTTCTTGTGGATTGGTGAACGTACTCGTGGCGTTGGCGATGCGCATGTTGAATTGCTTGCGCATGTGCGTAATCCGATCGGCGTCAAACTTGGACCGACGACATCGATTGATGATATGCGCCGTCTGGTTGACCGTCTGAATCCGGAGGGCGAAGAAGGGCGCTTGACCTTCATCACGCGTATGGGGGCGGATAAAATTCGCGATGCATTACCTCCTCTCTTGGAGGCACAAGCGCGTGATGGACGCCCTGTTACCTGGGTAACCGACCCGATGCATGGAAATACGATTACCTCCTCGACGGGTTACAAGACTCGACGCTTCGAGACGATCATGGATGAGGTCACTGGTTTCTTTGAGGCTCATCGCGAAGCTGGAACGGTTCCCGGTGGGATTCATGTCGAGCTCACGGGGGATGACGTTACAGAGGTTCTTGGCGGCTCCGAGCAGCTTGATGAAGAGGCTTTGCGTGATCGCTATGAGACGCTAGTGGATCCGCGTTTGAACCACCAGCAGTCTTTGGAGATGGCATTCCAAGTCGCGGAATACTTAAAGAAAGAGTAGCTGAATCCGATCGGTATTCCGCTTGAATTTCTGCAAAGAGATTATGGGTGAGGGGTGAAGAACGAATGTTCTTCACCCCTCACCCATAGGCAAAACTAGGCTTTAATACTTCCCGGCCGTGAACCGACTAGACAATCGTCAGTGTCACTGTGGTTCCTCGAGGAACGACCGTTCCAGCGGCGGGATCGGAAGAACGCACAGTTCCGAATAGTCCACCCATAAAGCGTTCAACACGGACCTGAAGGCCGACACGCTCGAGGGCCGCACGAGCCTGACTTTCTTGAAGTCCTTGAACAGTGGGGATCTCTACCGTTTCAGGGCCCTTGGAGACCGTGTATTGGACTTTATCTCCGCGATGAAGAGTTGTGCCCGCAGCAGTTTCTTGGGAAATGACGGTTCCCTGAGCAACTGTCGAAGAGAATGCCTCAGTTTCCTCTGCGCTCAGTCCCATCGATTCAAGTGTTTGGCGGACTTCACCGGCACTCTTGCCTTTAATATCGGGAACCGTCAAGGGCTCGCGGCCCTTGGAGACGACAATATCAACCTTTGTATCGTGACGAACAGATGCTCCCGCTGGGACGGATTGCGAGATGACCTTGCCCTTCTCAACATCTTCGGACCAGTCTTCGCGAACATCGCCGACTGCAAGTCCCGCGCTTGTCAGCGCATTCTTCGCTGCGTCTGTTTCCATGCCACTGAGGTTTGGTGCGTTACGCATGTCAACGCCCTTTGAGACGACCAATAGAACCTCAGCGTGTTTGTGGACAGCTTCGCCGCTTCCCGGTGTCGATGAGATGACATTTCCTTGAGAAACGGTATCTGAGAAATCTTCACGTTCTTGGAAATTGAGATGCAGTGAACGTAGATCATTCTCGACATCAGAAACTGCGCGTCCATCGGTGACGGGCATGGTCAGGTAGGAACCCGGCCCGTATTCATGCCACCACCAAAAGCCTCCAATGACACCAACAATGAGCAGGGAAACAATCAGGGCGAGAACTTTGCCAAAACGCTTCCGAGTGCGTGTCTGTGGGGCGGCGTGGGCAATCCCGCCAGAAACATGAACGATAGCTTGCGAGGTTGCAGGGAGCTTCTGTGCCGGAAGGGGAGAAGTCAGCTCGACGAGCCCCAATGCAGTGGTGCGTTGTTCGTTGTCGTCGGTGCTGTCAATGTCCGCACGTCGATTCATTAGCTCTGTGGGCAACGACGTGCGTGCACGCATCACCAAATCAAGGGCCTCTTGAGCATCAACGGGGCGATCCTCGGGGTCCTTAGCGGCAAGTGATGCAACAAGGTCATCAATTTCGCGTGGGATCCACGGCTCAACTTCAGAAGGAAGCGGGACAGAGTCGTTCACATGGTGATAGGCCATCTGCATGGGATTTTCGCCCTGCCACGGAACTGAGCCCGTGAGCATTTCGTAGAGCATGATCCCAACGGCATAGATGTCACTTCGCGCATCGCAGGTTCCAGTAGTCGCGATCTCTGGCGCCATGTATGCGACCGTTCCAAGCATCGAACCGGTCGTAGACATTGATACTTCTGAGGCCGCACGTGCAAGACCGAAATCGGTAACGCGAACAGGGCCTTCACTGGGCACCAAAACATTTTCGGGCTTGATATCGCGATGGATCACGCCAACTCGATGCGCAGAACGAAGTGCCTCAAGAACATCTTGCGTGTACTGAAGGGCCTGAGCGAGGGTAAAGGCGCCCTGTGCCTGCAAGAGCGCACGGAGGTTGGTTCCGTCGATAAGCTCCATCACCAGGAAGCCCTGGCCGTGAATTACTCCCTGATCAAAAACCGAAACGACTCCCGGCGAAACGATTCGCGCGGCTGCCCGGGCCTCGCGCCTAAAACGCGCAACGAAATCAGCAGATTCTGCCAAGTGTGGGTGCATGACCTTGAGCGCAACTGGACGGTCCAAACGCTCATCGTGCGCAACGTAGACGGTAGCCATACCACCGCGCGCAAGGCGGGCTTGGATCCGATATCGCTCATCGACGAGCAGGCCGATCAATGGGTCAGAAGGCGCAGATGAACCCTGGCCGGCAGTGCCATTTTCGGCATCGCTGCGGTCCTCGGGGTCAAATTCTGTCTCAGAAGTCATCGTTAGGATTTTACTGGAGATTTCAGGTGATGCGCGCAGGAAAGCCCGCGAGCCGTGCTGGGGCGCGAATCCCTTCCCGCGCTATATCATTGTCCCATGAGTGAAGCTGTTTCCCTTCTGTCCGTTCAAGAGGTTGCACGCAGGCTTGGTATCGAGCCTCGCCGAGTTAAGCAGTTGGTCCGCGACCATATCCTCTTTACCTATACCGATGGAGCAGGAAACTCTGGGATTCCCGAAGAAATTCTGGTCAAGACTGATAACGGATACGAACCCCTTTTCAATCTTCCCGGAACGCTCACTTTGCTTGCAGACGGTGGTTTTAGCCCCGAAGAGGCTGCTCGCTGGCTCTACACCGAGCATGAAGAACTAGGGGAGACACCAATGTCTGCTCTTCTAGGCGGGCGCCACCACCGCGTGAATCGCATTGCTTCTGTTCTGGGATTCTGATCTTTACGGGTGATCCCGATTTGAGGTGCTGAGTTTCTCTTGGAACTCGCGCTTACTTCGAGCGCTTGATGAGCATTGCCGCGACCTCGCTCAACAGCTGGCGCTGATCGGCATTGAAATTGCTGGATTCCAACGCAAGGAAGCCCTCGGCCTCGAAAGTCGAAATGACTTCTTCGTGGCGACGACGACCCCGACGCTTCACAATCGCGCGAAGTTCTTCGAGTTCCTCCTCGTCGAGCTCAGGATTGCCGAGGCCGTGGGCAAGCTTTGCCCGCTCGCTCGCATTTGCTTCTTGCCAGGTGAGGGCAAGGAGATAGGTACGTTTTCCTTCGCGTAAGTCATCTCCTGCGCTCTTACCCGTAACTCGTGGATCTCCGAAGATTCCAAGGTCGTCATCACGCAGCTGGAAGGCATGTCCCCAGGGGCTAAGGACCATTCGCAATGAATCGGTATCTGATCGGGATGCGCCCAATGCGAGCGCCCCAAGGGTTGCCGGGATGACGACCGAGTAGTTAGCGGCTTTGTGAGAGACGATTGTCAGCGCAGTCTGTGCGTTAATTGCCTGCGGGTCATTAACATCCAGTGGTCGTTGTTCAGCAGCGATATCAAGGAACTGCCCAATTGCGACTTCTGCGTGCATCTGCGCATAGAGTTCCATAACGCCATCACGGTAGTGGGGGATTGCCTCGCATTGGCGAATCATGGCAAGTTCAGCTGCGGAGAATAGGAAATCGCCAGCGAGGATTGCGGAACTAACCCCGAAATCTTCGCTATCGCCTCGGGACAAAGCGCAGCGGTGATGCGCCGTGAACGCCGCGTGCGCGGAGGGGCGACCACGACGCGTGGGGGCGTGGTCAATGATGTCATCATGGACTAGGGCGCTGGCTTGGTAGAGCTCCAATGCTGCGCCAAGATCGTCTAGATTGAGCGTCTGCAAAGGTGAATGATTCGCGATGCTGCCGCCGACAAATGCGAGGAACGCCCGGAAACGTTTGCCTTCCTCAAGACTTGAATGGGCTACCTGGAGAAGGGATGAGATCTGAGCGGCTGGCGCGATTGTGTCAGCGAGGTCTTGGAGGACGGCGTGGGCACGTTCTTCGATCCGTGGTGCCAAGGCTTGAAGCTGCTCGCTCAATGAATTCATGTGACCAGTCTATAAAACAATTACACGTCTTTAAGTCCCTGCTCTTATGATGAAAATGCAATTAAGGAGGTTTCGTGGCAATTGTTTTGAGCTACTACGGGAATCGCGAGTCTGATGCTGCGCTGGATCAGGCAGTACGTCTAGCATCCTGGATGCGGACATCATTGATGATTGTTGTCGCATCTCACGAGTGTGGGGGCACCTTTGCTGACGAGACTTCGGCTGAGGCGCATCTCTGGGAGCGCTTGGAAGGAAGCGAAGTCTCTTTTGAGGTCATGCGTTGCCGACGTGATATGTCAATGGCGGAAACCGTGCTTGATTGGGCACGTAGGATCGACGCGGATATGATCGTCATCGGCTTGCGACCTGGTGGTTCGAAGAACGCAACAATCGGAAATACAGCGACTCAGATTTTGCTTGATGCGCCCTGTCCGGTGATGACGTCCTCGTGGCGTTTTGAGGATGTGAACGCCTAGTTTCACCCTTATTTTCGCAGCTTCAAGCTGCGCGAGTGACAAAGGGATAGTTATAATTGTATGCAGTCTGTCGCCGTCCAGTGGATTGGCGGCTCATTTGTCAACCCATGAAAGGGATTCGAGTGTCTCCATCTCGCGCTACCAGCGCCCGCGATACTGAAGATGAAGCCCCTGAGGTCAAGAAGGCGACGCGTACGCGTCGCTCGTCAAAGACTACATCGGTAGAAGCCCAAGCGGAAGAGGCCGAAGCGCCAAAGAAGGCTGCGAAGGCGAAGAAGACTAAGAAGACCGCATCTACCGCCACCGATTCTGCCGCCGCAACGGAAGAGAAGGCTCCTGCTAAAAAGCGCGCGGCCAAGAAGACCACTGCTTCAAAGAGCGCAAAGGATGAGGGCGCTGCAGAGGCAGAACCTGAAAAGAAGCCGCGGACACGTAAGACGGCAAAGAAGGCTGAAGAAAGCACTTCCGCTCAGGAAGCTACCGCAAAGCCTGCGAAGCGGACGCGGAAGAAGAAGGCTGAAAAGGTCGAAGAGGTTCCTCAAGATTCTCAGTCTGAAGAGGTCGAGGATCTCGAAGAGGAGATCGTCGAAGAAGCACAACTTGAAGATGTTGAAGATATTGATGCCGATGTCAACGACATTGAAGTAGATGCCGATGACGAGGATGAAGATGACTCAGAGGACAAGGACTCCGAAGATGAGGCTTCGTCGCAGGACCAAGATTCAAAGCCTCAGGCGGTAGCAGCTGTCCGTTCAAAGGGCGGTTTCGTCGTTTCTGATTCTGATGAAACCGATGAACCTGTTCAACAGGTTACTGTCGCGGGTGCAACAGCTGACCCTGTTAAGGACTATCTCAAGCAGATCGGTAAGGTCTCGCTTCTTAACGCAGAGCAAGAAGTTGACCTTGCCCGTCGAATCGAAGCTGGTCTGTATGCCGAAGAATTGCTGAAGACTACTTCCAACGATTTGAGTTCTCGCCAGCGCCGTGAGCTTCATATCCTTGCCCAGGATGGTCAGCAGGCAAAGAACCACCTTCTCGAGGCGAACCTCCGTCTTGTTGTCTCGCTGGCAAAGCGCTACACCGGACGTGGAATGCAATTCCTGGATTTGATTCAGGAAGGCAACCTTGGCCTTATCCGTGCGGTTGAAAAGTTCGACTACACGAAGGGCTATAAGTTCTCGACCTACGCGACCTGGTGGATTCGTCAGGCGATTACGCGTGCGATGGCAGACCAAGCGCGTACTATCCGCATCCCCGTTCACATGGTCGAAGTCATTAATAAGCTTGCGCGTGTTCAGCGTCAAATGCTTCAAGATCTCGGTCGTGAACCTACTCCTGAAGAGCTTGCTAAAGAACTGGACATGACTCCTGAAAAGGTTGTCGAGGTTCAGAAGTACGGACGTGAGCCGATTTCTCTGCACACTCCTCTTGGTGAGGATGGCGATAGTGAGTTCGGAGATCTGATCGAGGATTCTGAAGCTATTGTTCCTGCAGATGCTGTGTCTTTCACTCTGCTTCAAGAGCAGTTGCACCGAGTTCTCGACACCCTCTCTGAACGCGAAGCAGGCGTCGTTTCGATGCGTTTTGGTCTTGGAGATGGACAGCCTAAGACTCTTGATGAAATTGGCAAGGTCTACGGAGTGACGCGAGAGCGTATCCGTCAGATTGAATCTAAGACGATGTCGAAGCTTCGTCATCCCTCTCGTTCGCAAGTCCTGCGTGACTATCTCGACTGAGAACTAGATACATGTGAGTGTGGGCCGGAAACCTTCAGGTTTCCGGCCCACACTCACATGTATTTCAACTGATGCTAAGTATCAGTCTTCGTCGCTTTCCTTTGGAATACCGAGGGTCTCGCGAATGTGATCGAAGAGCGACAGCGATGTTGCGATTGCGCAATTGACATGCTGGAGAAGCTGCGCATCAGTTGCGCCGTGCTCGTAATCAACATTGACCTCGGTCATGATGCGAAGAGGTCCTGCCTCACTGGGGGCATAGAATGCCTTTGGCCAGATGCGGTCACGGTGCCAATCTTCGATGACGCTTGCGAGTTCATCTTCGCGTTCAGCGGGAACCTCTTCGGCCATACGTGCGGTGACCTGCAAGATTTCCTGATCCTGCCCCATGAAGAGGAAGAAGAAAGGCGCGCCGTCCCAGCGGCCGCAAACGTCGTCATCATCATCGCGGCCGTAGTACCAACCCTGGCCGTCAAAGATCTTTTCGATGCGTTCCTTGGAGATGGGGCGTACTGAGTCGCCCGTTTCAGCGGAATCAAACCAACCCATAGTGACGTCCTTCCTCTCAGAGTCCCAGTGCCTTGGCAAGTTCGTTATAGAACTCTTGGCCAGTTCCCAGTGCGCACGCGATCTGTTGGTTCAGCTGTGCGTCAGTTGCGCCGTGTTCCCAATCGACCGAGTTCTCGCAGAAAATGCGAATCTCGCCCTCGTCGTTGATGCGATGGTAAGCCTTCGGCCAGAGCTTTTGGCGGTGCCATTCGCGGATGAATGCGCGGACCTCCTCAAGACGCTCGATCGGAATCGAGAGGTGCCACATGGACTGAATGTGGAGAATCTCCTGGTCCTTGCCACGAAGCATGAAGTAATAGGTGTCATCATCCCAGGTGCCGCCGAGATCATTATCTGAATCGACGAAGTAGTGCCATCCGCGTTCTTTGAAAAGAGCGATGAGCCTTTCCTGAGAGATCGCGGGAGTCAGCGGAGCGCTCTCTTCCGGTTTTGGCCGTGAAAACAGACCCATGTGTATGTCCTCCTTGGAAGGGAAATTTCACCACAATGGTAAACGAATGTGATCTAAAAGTCAGCTTTGCTGGGTGGCAAACTCTCGCTCATCAATGATGTCCAGAGCCTTTGGCGTAATTGCCTCGAGGTGTTGGTTCGCATGATGAGCGCAGAAGTTGAGCGTCCCCGTAGCTAAAGTCACGCGAACCCACGCACGAGCACCGCATTGATCACAACGGTCTTGAGCGGTAAGGATAGAGGGAAGGGTCTGGCGTGAATTCTCAGTAGTTACGGTATTCATAGAATCTATAAGACCATGCCGGTGCTGTATTTTGCCGAGCTTTTCCGTCTTTTCCGCCAATGGCCGAAAATTTCTCTGGAAAGGGTCACAATTTTGCGCTTTCGGTGCGTAAATACGCGATAAATTGATTGTCCTTCGTACACTATCGGGGTGAGTGAAACCCAAGCCTCAGACTATTCTGCACGCCACCTTTCAGTTCTTGAAGGTCTGGAAGCTGTCCGCAAGCGCCCCGGTATGTACATCGGTTCGACGGACCACCGTGGCCTTATGCACTGCCTGTGGGAAATTATTGATAATGCCGTTGATGAGGCCCTCGAGGGTTTCTGCGACACAATTGATGTTCGACTGCACCCGGATCATTCGGCTTCGGTTGCTGATAACGGTCGAGGTATTCCCGTCGATGAGGTGCCGGGGGTCGGACTGTCGGGCGTAGAGGTTGTCTTCACGAAGCTGCATGCTGGCGGAAAATTCGGTAGCGGCTCGTATGCTGCTTCAGGTGGCCTTCATGGTGTTGGCGCGTCTGTTGTCAACGCTCTTTCTGCCCGAATGGATGTCGAGGTTGATCGTGGTGGGAAGACCTGGCAGATGTGTTTCAGGCGTGGTGAACCTGGTGAATTTGACGATTCTCGCCAGCGCACTCCAAATTCCCCATTCACACCCTTTACCGATGAATCTCGTTTGAAGACCGTCGGGAAAGTTGCGAAAAAGAAGACTGGTACCCGCGTCCGTTTCTGGGCAGACTTTCAAATTTTCCCATCCGATGAGGGATTTACCTGGGAAACCTTGCTGGCGCGTGCGCGCCAGACGGCCTTCTTGGTACCCGGCCTAACGATTAATTGCTTCGATGAGCGCGGGGAAGAAGTTGTCCACGAATCATTCCGCTTTGATGGTGGCGTGGTTGACTTCGTTGATTGGCTCTCTAACGACGGCGCTGTTACTGACACCTGGCATATTCAGGGTGAAGGAACATTCACTGAGACTGTTCAAGCGTTGGATCCTGAAAGCGGGCATCTTCGTGCTGTTGAAACCGAGCGTATCTGCGAAGTTGATTGTGCCCTTCGCTGGGGGATTGGCTACGATGCGCAGCTGGAATCCTTCGTTAATATCATCGCTACCCCGAAGGGTGGAACGCATGTCGCGGGCTTTGAACAGGCCGTTTTGAAGGTTTTGAGAAGCCAAGTTGATAAGAACGCGCGAAAGCTCAAGGTTAGCGCAAAAGATGGACGCCCAGAAAAGGACGATGTTCTTGCTGGGATGACAGCGGTTGTCACAGTTCGTTTCCCAGAACCTCAATTTGAAGGCCAAACCAAGGAAATCTTGGGAACACCGCAGATTCGCACGGTAGTTGCACGTGTCGTGGGGGATTGGCTCGAAAGTAAGTTTGCTTCGTCCAAGCGTGACGATAAGCAACAGACCAGTGCACTTCTCGAGAAGGTTGTCGGCGAGATGAAGGCGCGCGTCTCCGCGCGCATCCACAAAGAAATTTCGCGGCGGAAGAATGCGCTTGAGACGTCTTCACTTCCTGCGAAACTCGCGGATTGCCGTTCTGAGGACGTTGAACAGACCGAGCTCTTTATCGTGGAGGGCGATTCTGCCCTTGGCACTGCAAAAGCTGCAAGGAATTCGCAATATCAGGCCCTTTTCCCCATTCGAGGGAAGATTTTGAACGTTCAAAAGGCTTCAACTGCAGATATGTTGGCGAACGCTGAATGCGCGAATATTATCCAGGTGATCGGAGCGGGCTCTGGACGGACCTTTGATATTGAACAGGCGCGGTACGGCAAGGTTATTTTGATGACTGATGCTGACGTTGATGGGGCACACATTCGCACTCTGCTCCTCACCTTGTTCTTCCGCTATATGCGACCGATGGTTGAAGCTGGCCGGGTCTATGCTGCGGTACCTCCCTTGCACCGCATCGAGGTAGCGGGTAAGGGACGCAAATCTCGCGAGTTTATTTATACGTATTCAGAAGAGGAACTTCACCGTCAGCTTGCCGCTCTTCGCAAGGCAGGCCGAAGCTGGAAAGAACCTATCCAGCGTTACAAGGGCCTCGGTGAAATGGATGCCGATCAGCTAGCTGAAACGACTATGGATAGAGCCCATCGTGCACTTCGCCGAATCACTTTGGCTGATGAGGCTGCCTTGCGTCAGGCTGAAGATGTTTTTGAGCTCCTCATGGGACAAGTCGTTGGTCCTCGACGTGACTTTATTGTTGAGGAAGCAGCAGGAATTGATCGCGAGCGCATTGACGCATAGCTCAACGTCCCACTCAAGTGGGACTGAAGGCCCGTAATCCCGTAGAATATGTGCATGACTGGACTTGCGGAGCGTTTAAAACCGCCCGCGCTCGTCTCTTTTCCAGGTTCTCACCTTGGTCTGCGTTGGCGGTCTCTGATTCCTTCGGATCTTGGGGCTGTCGCTGAGCTGATTCGTCAGGTTGAGAAAGAAGATGACGCGATTTTCAGGACATCGTCGAAAGAAATCGCTGACCTGGCATTAGGACAGTGCGGTGCTGCACCCCTCGAAGTAATCGTGGGGATTGCCCAGGACCAAGGTATTGTCGCTCTTGGTTCTGTGAAGATTCTGGCCAGCCTAACCGAGGCCGCGGTAGCGATTGTTAACGCGGTGATCCACCCATCATGGCGAGGCCGTGGTGTTGGCCGTTCGCTGCTCCACTGGCAGGACGGGCGTGCACGCCAAATGCTTGTTGAGCATTTTGGTGCCGACTGTGAACTCCCAGCCTCTATTGCTAACTGGGTCGACGGCCACATGACAGATCGTCGTCGTCTGTATATTGCTGCAGGTTTTTACGCTAAGCATATGTTCCAAGTGATGTATCGCGATCTAGAGGGCTCAGAGAGCCGCGGACCGGTACCCGAGGGACTGCATGTTGTGCCTATGAGTGAGGTTTCTTTCTCTAAGCTTCATCACGTACATTCCGAAGTTTTTGCGGATCATCCTCTCACCGAAGCTCGAGATTTTTGGTGGGAGCGTGCACTCGAAGACTACGAAGATCGCTGGTCTTTTGTTGCCCTGAGTGATGATGGTGAAATAGCTGGCTACTGCATGTCTGGTCGCCCAGCAGAGAGCTGGATTGCCCACGGTCGTCTTGAGGCTTATATCAACACCATCGGTGTTACGCCGGCATATCGCGGAAAAGGCGTGGCGTCGGCAATGGTCTCTGCCGCGACGCACGCTGCTGCTCGAGACGGAATGAGCCGTATTGGGATTGATGCGGATATTAAGAGCCCAACACATGCGCAAGCCGTATATGAACATCTGGGCTTCCTCAATGACCGTACACGTGTCTTTTACAGTATTGATCAGTAGGGCGCGTACTCGTCAATGGCTTTATATCAAGTAGATAGGGGAGTCGAGGCATATCCTCCCTTCCCCCAAGAACATCACGGAATCGTCTGGCGTCAGCTCGACGAGCGTGATCTGCATGCCCTGAGCGCACTTTTTGCGCGAATGGAGGCAAGGGATAATCCTCCCTATCGCACGGCCTTAGCGGAAGTCGGGGAAATGCTTTCCCCGGCCTCGTTATGGTGGGGGATCGCGGCTTTTGCGACGAAAGGAATCGCGCAGGGGAGAATGGTCGCTTTCGCCCAGACGCGATTGCGCTTTTCAGAGCGTATTGAATGTGTCTGTCAAGGCGGAGTTGACCCCGATTTTCGCAGAATCGGTTTAGGTAGTTCGCTGCTTGAATGGCAAATTGCAGCTGCTCGTTCAATGCTTGAGCGAAATGAAGATAATGGCCAGCGCGCGATTGTGAGCTTCGTCGAAAATTGGCAGGACGAACTTGAGAACGCGCTCAAGGCTCGAGGCTTCCATTGGGAACGCACCTATTACGATCTACGGGCGAAACTCGACCCACTTCCGCAAGCGCCTTCGCTCGGTTCGTATATGACGATCGAGCAGTGGAGCCCTTCATGGGATGATGAGCTGCGACGCGCAGCAAACCTTATTGCGCAACAGCAAGGTCGAGCCGCTCTCACTGAAGAACAATGGACGATGGGACGTAGTTCTTTCGCTCCCGATTGGTCCTATATCGCGGTGGATCGACGCTCTGATCGCCCTCGGATTGCAGGTTTTACGCTTGTTTCAAAGTATGAGCAAGATTGGCCTGCATTGGGGTGGAAAGAAGGCTATATCGACCACATCGGTGTTGGAGACGAGTGGAGGAATACTCCGGTTCTTGATGCCTTAGTGGTTGCCTCGATGCGCGCACAGGCGCAAGACGGTATGGACCTTATCGCAACGGGAATTGCTCAAACTGAAGGTTCCGCAACGCTATCGGTTTTTGAATATCTGGGTTTTCGAGTCGTTGGTCAGCAGCGACTTTACGCAATAGATATCCCGGATATCTCCTAAGCCTGAACCTTTGAGATATCCGGGATCAATCAGAACTCTATTGTTAGAGGACCTTTGAGAAGAACTCCTGAGTACGGGGATTTTGCGGATTCACAATTACGTCCTCGGGGCTTCCTTCTTCAACGATCGTTCCGCCATCCATGAAGACAACGTGGTCAGCTACCTCACGCGCAAAACCGACCTCGTGGGTAACGACAACCATCGTCATTCCTGCCTTTGCGAGATCCTGCATGACGCTCAGGACTTCGCCGACGAGTTCGGGGTCTAGGGCAGAAGTGGGTTCGTCAAAGAGCATGAGTTCAGGTTTCATCGCCAAGGCGCGAGCAATCGCCACGCGCTGCTGCTGGCCACCGGAAAGCTGCGAGGGATAGTGGTTCAGACGATCGCCCAAACCAACTAATTCCAAGTACTCCTGGGCTTCTCGTGCAACTTCTTCCTTAGGGCGCCCCAAGACCTGAATTGGGCCTTCCATAACATTCTCTAAAGCAGTCATGTGTGGGAAGAGGTTGAAACGTTGGAAAACCATTCCGATTTGTGAGCGCTGACTTGCAATTTGCTTGTCCGTTAGGTCATGCAGTACCCCCGTTGAGGGGTCTTTTCGGTATCCCAAAAGCTCACCATCAATGAAGATTTCCCCTGCAGAGATTGTCTCTAGCTGGTTGAGACAACGCAGCAGCGTTGACTTACCTGAGCCTGACGGTCCCATGATCACGCAGACCTCACCGTTGGCGATATCGAGATCTATCCCGCGCAGGACGTGGAGGTCGCCGAAAAACTTATGGACTCCGCGGATTTGAATGAGCGCAGACTGATCTGTCATGGTGTTACCTCGATGAAAGTCGTATCTACAGACTGATTGTCAGGATCAAATCCTTTGCCGAAGTATGCTTCGATGTGACTCTGGATCCACATGAGGATACTGGTGACAACCAAGTACCAGATTGCAGCTGCAATAAGCAAAGGAATTGGCTGGAATAGTTCTTGTCCCTTTTGGTTCGCAACGAAGGTTAGCTCAAGAGTGTAGGGGATTGCGCTGACCAGAGAAGTGGTCTTGAGCATCGAGATCGTCTCGTTACCAATGGGTGGGACAATCACTCTCATAGCTTGAGGCAAGATAATCCGACGGAAAATCTTCCCGCGAGACATTCCCAGAGCCGTTGCGGCTTCCCATTGCCCTTTATCCACCGAGAGCAGCCCCGCACGGATAATTTCGGCAAGGTAGGCGCCTTCGTTGAGGCCGAGCCCGATAAACGCCATCCAAAATGGTGTGAACCAGTCTCGAGTCTCGAAGGAAAAGCCGAATTCGGTTCCGGGAATTCCCAAGCTAATTGTCTGGTAGAGAGTCGGTAGTAGCGACCAGAAAATCAGCTGCGTATAAATAGGCGTTCCACGGAAGAACCAAATATAAGCAGAAGCTACACCGCGTAAAACAGGATTGATTGACTGGCGCATGATCGCCATGGTGATGGCAAGCACTGTACCCAGTGCCATGGACAAAACCGTCAAGACGATTGTCATCATCAGGCCGGTGATGATCATTTTTGAAAAGAGCCATTTCCACACCACATCCCACCTAAATTGGGGGTTTGTGACAAGGATGTAGGCCAATCCCAATGCCAAGAGTCCAACGATAATTGCGCTGATCCAACGACCTAGGTGAAAGACAGGGCGGGACTGGATTAACTCAACCCCGTCTTTGGTCTTTTCGGACATAACGAGAATTCCTTAAAGATGCTAGCGAGGAAATATCAGACCTGCGGGTTAATTTCTGCAGTCTTGAGCGCACCTTGGTTCGATCCGTAGGTTGCGAGGATCTTCTCAACGTATCCGTTGTCCATCAGGTACTGGACAGCTGCCTGGATGGCCTTCGTGAGTTGCTCGTTGTCCTTAGGAACAATGATTCCCTGCGGCGCAGATTCGACGACATCTCCGACCTGCTCGAGCGAACCATTAGATTGCTCAATGGTGTAGCCAATAACGGGGGAGTCAGCAAGGGTTGCATCGTACTGACCGCTGGCAACGCGCACTGCAATGTCAGTTTGAAGGTCGTGAGGCATGATCTTCACGGCCTTTTCGCCCTTCGCGGTGCAGTCATTAGACAGCTGAGTGATGTAGTCGAATTGGAAGGTTCCGTTTTGGACGCCAACAGTTGTTCCGCACACGTGCGTAGGATCAAAGTTCTTGGGATTGCCCTTTGCAACTGCGAAGGCGGTACCAGTTTCGATGAAACTGACCATGTTGACTTCCTTCTCACGGTCAGCAGTGATCGTGAAGCCGGAAATACCGATATCGAACTTCGAACCAAGCGAAGGAATGATTGTCGCAAATTCAGCGTGTTCTGTGGTCGCGCCCTTCAGGCCCATGACATGCGCGATCGCATCGGCCATATTGACGTCATAACCGGTGGGGGTGGTGCCATCTGACTTGAAGAACTCTGCCGGTGCATAGTCGATTGATGCGCCGTTCTTCAGCACTCCCGCTTTCTTGATGGACTCGGGAACCAATGCCTCAATTTCAGGGACAGCTTGGATCGATGAGGTATCGAAACTGAGGTTCGCTGTCTGAGAGGTGGATGCTGAACCATCTGCTGAAGGCTTTTCATCGGGGTTTGAGCAAGCTGCGATACCTGCTGCGCTCAGCACCAGAATGGATGGAATTGCAATAAGTTTTGTGTTCATGATGTCTCTCCTTGAGTTCTGATGAAATAAGCATACATCAGAATGCATATTATGCATAAATTGGAACTGGGTGAGCCCTCACACAAAAATTGAGGCCTGTGAACAACTTGGTTCACAGGCCTCAAATGAAAGATCAGCGTCCGCGCAGTGCGCGTCGGTTAGGACGCATTCGGGTTGGATCAATTCCCTTGGGGATTGGTGCAGACGTGCGGTCCAAAGCGCTCAGGCGCTGGTTGACCAGAGGAACTTCATCACGAGTAAGCGTCTTTTTGAGTGAGCGAAGTTCGCGTTGAAGCTTTGCTAAACGAACCTGTCCCTCTTCGGTACCAACCTGAATGGTGGTTACGGTGACGTTGCGCATGATTCGCTGCGCCTTCTTGCGTTCCTGTTCAAGTAGAGAACGAACACGGGAACTGGGGCCTTCGGAAATGAGCACAATGCCAGGACGGCCGATAAGACGCCAAACAAGATCCTGTTCGGGGTTTGCGGCGATTGGCTGTTGATTGGCAATCCAGCCACTGCGGATGCGGCTAATCACCATGTATACCTGGCCAACAGTCCCCTCGACCTGGGCATATGTTGCGCGTTCGGTAAGAGTCGACAAGATGATGGTCGAGATCAAAACACCGATGAGCAGGCCGAGGAGGATGAGTGAGAACCAGCTACCGTGGATAAGTGCCGCAGCTAGAACTCCAAGTGCGGTTGCGACGACCGTAACGCCGATCATCAGCCAACCGATCCAAGGATAGGTTCGTGCGGCAATTCGGTACGCATCCATCAGATTGTGATAGAAGCGCCGTTTTTTCTGGGGTGTGCTGTTTTCGCTCATAACGGGTCCATCTTAGCGGTTTTTTCGTCTCTCACAGAATGTGAAAGGGGGTGTGGGGATCATTTGATCCCCACACCCCGATTCCGCTCTGCTATCTCAGCGAGTTGCAGCGGCCAGAGGGACCTCTGCATCGGGTTCATGAGTGATGCGGTTACGCAGGTCGCGGCGAACGATTTCGATCGACCACATCCACACAATATGTCCAAGTGCTTCTGAGAAGTGCTCAGCCCAGCTCTGTCCGCCTTCAACCCAGGGGAAGGGGGATGGGACTGTACCCATGAGGGGCATGAGGACAAGGTGGAATCCGATCCAGACGAGCAGACCGAATGCGGCACCTTGCCAGAGCTTAATTCCGGGGAAATATTCCGCGACAATGCAGTAGAAGAGTGCAAAGACAATCGCGAAGGAGAAGTGGATGATGAAAGAATAAATCGGCAGGTTATCGTTTCCGTTGAAAGAAACTGTTGTGTGAACCTGATCGGGGGTCATCCCGAGCTGCTCGAGGAGCATCTGTGGCGGGTTTGTTGCGTTGCGCTCGGGGGTACGAGGCGGGAAAGGAACTTCCCATCCGAACTTAACGATTGCGGAAAAAAGACCGCCGATGAGGCCGACGACTGCGGCTGTGCCAATGCGACGGCGTTTGGGATCAGTCTTCTTAAAAAGGTTTTTGAACATCTTCAGGCATTTCTGTCGATACTGCAGAGTACGGACACCGAGGACGTCGCGAGGCGACGCGACCTCGCGTATCGGTTGACAGTCTCTCAGCTTTGAACGTGGATCGCTAGGCGGTGGGCTTGTTGATGACAAGGTGAAATAAAAGTGGTGGGCAAGCTTAGGCTTGCCCACCACAGTGATGAAATTGGTGAGGTTTACAGGCCGAGTTCTGACTCGAATGCAGCTTCCTCAAGTCGGCGCTTCACATCCATGAGGAAACGCGAAGCGTCTGCACCATCAACCAGACGGTGATCGTAGGACAGTGAGAGGTAAACCATCGAACGGATTGCGATCGAATCGTTGCCGAGCTCGTCCTTTACAACCACCGGGCGCTTGACGATCGTGCCCACGCCCATGATTGCGGTTTCCGGCATGTTGAGCACTGGAGTATCGAAAAGTGCGCCACCCGAACCGGTGTTCGTGATGGTGAAGGTTGAACCCGAAAGCTCATCAGCGCCGATCGTTGCCGAACGTGTACGTGCAGCAAGATCGTTGATTGAACGCGAAACGTCGGCGATCGACATTCCCTGGGCGTTCTTGATGACCGGGACTAGCAGGCCGCGTTCCGTATCTACCGCGATGCCGATGTTCTCGTGATCGAAGTACGTTACTTCCTTGTCATTAATCGTTGCGTTGACCTTGGGGTGGAAGCGCAGTGCTTCGGTCGCAGCCTTAACGAAGAAGGGGAGGAAAGTCAGCTTGGTGTTCTCGCGCTGAACAAAAGCGTCCTTTGCGCGCGCACGCAGAGCGGCAATCTTCGTAACGTCGACTTCAATAACGGTGGTGAGCTGGGCAGCGGTCGCGAGTGACTCGACCATGCGGCGGGCGATGGTCTGGCGCAAACGCGACATCTTCTCAGTGGTTCCGCGAAGCGGTGATGCCTCACGGCCGGAGAATACATTGTCGCCGGGGGCTGCTGCGGCGGTGGTCTGAGGTGCTGCGCTCGTTGCAGGAGCTGCAGGAGCTTGTACTGCCTGATGTGCCTTGATAGCGGCCTCGACGTCTTCACGACGAATTCGGCCACCGATCCCGGTGCCGGTCACCTCTGCAAGCTCAATTCCTGCCTCGCGCGCAAGCTTGCGGACGATAGGCGTCACATAGCCGGTTTGGGAAACCTGTGCGGGAGTAGATGCAGAAGACTGGGCCAGCTGGCCAGTTTCTGCGGTCTGAGCCAAGGAGGCGGGAGTCGGGAAGGGATTTACCGGTGCGGCGGGAGCCGGCGCAGGAGCCTGAGGTGCTGGTGAAGCGGGAACAGGTGCTTGCTGAGCCGGAGCCGCAGGCGCTGCTGCCGGAGCAGCGGGTGCCGCAGGCTCGCTGGGTGCAGCCGAGGGAGCCTGAGCAGTAATCACTGCAAGGACAGTGCCCACCTCAACGGTCTCATCTTCCGGTACGCGAATTTCTGCGAGGAAGCCTGAAGCGGGAGCGGGAACTTCGGAGTCCACCTTGTCGGTCGAAACCTCAACCAGCGGTTCATCGGTTTCAACTGCGTCGCCAACGGACTTCAGCCAAGTGGTGACGGTGCCTTCTGTTACCGATTCGCCGAGCGCAGGCATGACGACCTCGGTTCCGCTTACCGGTGCCGAGGCCGGCGCAGGAGCGGAAGCAGCGGGTGCGGGTTGTGCCTCGGGAGCGGGCGCCGGGGTGGGTGCGCTTTCCTGTGCGGGGGCAGGAGCGTCTTGCGGGGCCTCGGAAGCATCACCGATGAGAGCCAGCTGAGTACCGACCTCGACGGTTTCGTCTTCGGGAACAAGAATCTGAAGAAGGACGCCTGCCACGGGGGAGGGAACTTCAGAGTCGACCTTGTCGGTGGAAACTTCGACCAAGGGCTCATCGAGTGCGACGGTGTCGCCCACTGATTTGAGCCAGGTGGTCACGGTGCCTTCGGTCACCGACTCGCCCAGAGCGGGCATGATCACTGCGGTTGCCATGTTCAATCTCCTTGTCGGTGACAGGTTAGTTGTGTGCGTGGAGAGGCTTGCCGGCCAGAGCCATGGCTGCCTCGCCGATAGCTTCATTTTGTGTCGGGTGAGCGTGGATGAGTGCTGCAAGATCCTCTGGGTAGGCTTCCCAGTTGACCATGAGCTCTCCTTCGCCAACCTGCTCGCCGATGCGCGTGCCAATTCCGTGGAATCCGACGATGGGTCCGTCTTCTACGGAAACGAGCTTAATAAAGCCCGTTGCTCCAAGGATATTCGACTTTCCGTTGCCCGCAAGGTTGTATTCGACCGTGCGCACCTTGTCACCGTACTTTTCGCGTGCCTGCTTCTCAGTCAAACCAACAGAGGCAATTTCGGGTTCGCAGAAGGTAACGCGTGGAATTCCGGACTCGTCCATCATCGTGGGGGAGAGGCCGGCGATTTCTTCCGCTACAAAGATGCCCTGCAGGAAGCCGCGGTGTGCAAGTTGGAGTCCGGGAACGATATCTCCGACTGCGTAGATGTTGCCCACACCGGTGTGCAGTCGCTCGTTGGTGAGAACGAAGCCGCGCTCCATCTTGATACCGGCTTCTTCGTAGCCCAAGCCTTCGGTGACAGGACCGCGTCCAACTGCAACCAGGAGAACATCGGCATCGAAGGTCTTGCCATCTTCTGTTGCGACGTGAACACCGGAGTCGTCCTGCGTTGCACTGGCGAAGCGGGTATTGGTGTGGAAAGCAATGCCGCGCTTACGGAACGAACGCTCGAGGTGCTTGGAAACGGCCTCGTCTTCGTTATTTGCAAGGTGGGGGAGCGCTTCGATGATTGTGACTTCCGCACCGAAGGAACGCCAGACGGAGGCGAACTCTAGGCCAATGACGCCGCCGCCCAATACGACAGCCTTCTGAGGGACCCATTCCATTTGAAGGGCCTGATCAGAAGTGATGATACGGCCCGAAATATCCAGACCGGGGATCGAGCGAGAATAAGAACCTGTCGCAAGAATGATGTTGCGGCCAACGATGCGCTGTCCGCCTACCTCGATGGTGTCAGGTGAAGCCAAGCGACCCCAACCCTGGATGACGTCTACGCCACGAGAGGAGAGCAGGCCCTGAACGCCTCGGTACAACTTATTAATAATGGAATCGCGATACTGGCCGACCTTTGCCATATCGATTCCCTGGAAGCTCGCCTGGATTCCGAAAGTGTCGGATTCGCGGACGGTGTCAGCAGTCTCTGCTGCGTGCAGGTAAGCCTTGGTCGGGATGCAGCCACGGTGGAGGCAGGTTCCACCAACCTTGTCACCTTCGATAAGGGCTACTTTCAATCCCAGCTGGGAGGCGCGTAAAGCCGCGGCATAGCCACCTGAACCCGCACCCAGAATCACGAGGTCGTATACAGACTCGCTCACGTGTTCCACTCCTTGATAATGAAGAGAACGGACCTTCAATGTCCGACTTAGGTCCTATTCTTCCACTAGTCACTACTTTTGTCCGTCACAAAATCGTCTACTTGGCGGTTAGACAGCACACATGTTTTCACGCAAAAAGTCGTGGGGAGCGGCGCGGAGCAACTAGTATGGCAGTGGATTAAGGAGGAAAGGTGAGCGAAGCAGTTCACGAGCAATCTCAGGATAATCGCCCACCCGCACGTGGATCGGGACGACTGGTTATTGCCCTGTACTGGATTTTTAGCGCCACTGTCACTCTGCGAGCTCTTGCTGATTCCTATTATCTGCGGGAGATACCGTTGTGGGCGCGCATTGTTGCGGTGCTTATTGGAGCAATTTACGTAGTTGCTGCTATTAGCCTGACGCACAATGGAAGGCGTATGCGCATCCTTGGGTGGTGCATGATTGCCCTGTGCCTTATCGGACCTCTTGCATGCGGCGTAGCTGGAACTTCCTTGTCCTCAATGAGTCTGATGCCGAATGCTTGGAATGCTTTCGGCGCTGACTTTCTTTATCTTCCACTGGTTGTTGCCGCTATCGGTGCCATATGGATGTGGCTATCGAATCCGCGCAGGATTGTCGAAATTGCCGAGCAGGTAGAGCGACCCGGTAAGGGCATTCTTTCCTCGAAAAAATCAGAGGCCTCGGAAGAGGCGGAAGCGGCCCGCGGCTAGATTCCGTTCGGGAAACCCAACTGACGCCAAGCCTCGTAAAGCGCAATCGATGCGGAATTTGCGAGATTGAGCGAACGCACTCCCGGGAGCATCTGGATGCGTACGCATTGAGTGATGCGGGGGTGAGTCATTGCCCATTCGGGAAGACCGACCGATTCGCGGCCGAATAGCAGGCCATCTCCATCGGCATAGTGAACCTCGCTGTAATGATTTGAGGCATGTCCAGTAAATGCCCAGATGTGTCCGGGAACTTCGGCTAACGCATCTTCAAAATTGGAGTGGACCTTGACGTGTGCCAGATCGTGGTAGTCCAATCCTGCGCGCTTGAGCTTGGTGTCGGACATGTCGAATCCCAGTGGTTCAACTAAGTGAAGAAAAGCTCCGGTGCACGCAGCGAGGCGAATTGCGGCGCCGCTATTTCCTGGGATTTCAGGTTCAAGAAAAATGATGTGAAGCATGTCAGTTCGATGGTGTTTGGTATGTTGCGGTCAAGGTTGCGCGGGCAATGGTGTGTTCTAGGGCCTCGAAAGAATACATCGCCAATGAGGTGTCGTCATCGCAGCCTAGGGTTGGAATATCTAGGGCGTGAACGGAAAAGATGTAGCGGTGGGGACGGTCACCTGCTGGCGGTGCGGCGCCGAAGTATGAATGATCGCCGTGATCCCCTCGAAGGTGGAAAGCGCTTCCATCAAGTTCAAGATCGGAACTGCCGGCTCCGCGTGCAAGAGATGTGCATGAGACGGGGATGTCGATCACCATCCAGTGCCAAAAGCCCGATGGTGTGGGGGCATCTGGATCAAAACAGGAAACAAAGAAGCTTTCCGTCTGCTCAGGGAAGCCGCTCCACTCTAAGTGTGGCGAGATGTTGCCGCCTTCTGCTGTGTGCAGTTTTGGCATGGGGAGGTTGTTGCTTAGATCTTGCGACACCACGGTAAATGTTGCGCTGGGGGGAAGCCCTTCGTACGGGTTGGGAGCAAGAGGACGATCAAAGAGGCGCATGCTCGTATTCTTTCACTTCTTCAGAAGGAACCAAAGTGGACGCAAATGATGGAGGGACGCATACACTAATAGAACACTTGTTCGATTGAGGTGATTTTATGAAGCGTTTAGACCTTGCTCGTCAAGTTCTACGTGATACCGAAAATCGCCTGGGACTTGAGAAAAGTCAGGCTTTTTCAGATCTTTCATCGCGCTGCGTGGGGGTCTGGGAATACGGTGGGACTTACCCGCAATTGATTCGTGTCATTCTTTCTCTTGGCATCGAAGAGGCTTGCTGCGCTTTCATTGGAAGTGATGATTTTGGCTGGGAATACGCTTTTAAACAGGGATTGAATCTGGCGCGGTGCCTCTACGTTCCCTCCTCCTGTGCGGATGCGCAGGTAATCTCGCTTCTTCTTCCGCATTGTCGATTGGTCTATGTGGACCGTTGCTCATTAGCCCTTCGTGATATGCGGCGTTTGGGCGCTCAGGTGCGAAAAGAAGAAACAATTTTGCTGACTAAGTACCCATGGGTTGGCTTCAGTCGCCCGTGGGGAGAAGGCTTTGATATTTATCAAAAGGCGGGATGATATGCGCTGTCTCATGGTGTGGATTCCCAACTGGGAAATTAATACTTTGGTAGTCGATATTCCTCCGGGGGCTCATGGAGCAATTGAGGAACGCGGTTTTCTTAAGACAGTGACTCCCTCTGCGTGGAAATGTGGTGTACGACAGGGAATGCGCGTGTCGATGGCACGTTATCTATGTCCAGATCTGCTTATTCTTCAAAGTGACCCACGTAGGGAATTGAACTCTTTTGAAGTAATTGTCCAAGCTTGTGAGCAATGGGTTGCGGGTATCGCCTGTGTGCGTCCGGGGCTGGCATGGGCCCCCGCCTCTGGAGCGGCTCGATGGAGCGGCAGTGAAGAACAGCTGGCCGAAAATATTGTTGATTCAATTTCTCGGTGGAGTGGATCAGAAAGCAATGTGGGGATAGCATCCGGACCCCTTGCAAGTTATGCAGCAGCAAGGCGTGGCATTATTGTGCCCCCAGAGCGTACTCAAGAGTTTCTCGATCATATTGACCTTGCTCAGTGTCTCCCATTATTTCCCCAAAAACAGCACGAACAGCTACAACAGGTCATTGATACCTGCCGCTCAGTGGGAGTGATGCACGGGCGTGATTTGATGCGCATGGGAGAAAGTGCTCTGTATACACGTTTTGGAAATATTGGTCAGCAGCTCTACGAATTATTTAGCGGGAAAGATCTTTGGATTCCGAAACATGAAATTCCTGTACGTGAAGTGCACGTGGATGAAGAGTGCGAGGAAAGTATTGAGAATGAAGAACAGGCCGCTTTCTGTTCGCGCCGTTTAGCGCGTCAAATCTGCGAAAAGCTTGAAAGAGAGCAGCTGCGTTGCTCGAGTATCGTGATCACTGCCCGCGATCAGAGCCATGAAACTTACAAAAGACAATGGTGGGGAATCGACGGGGATGAAGAAGAAATTGCAGATCGTATTCGCTGGCAGCTTGTAGCCTGGCTTTCTGCTTCCACTACCGAGGAAGGGCTGAATCGCATCAGTGTTCAAGCCTTGCATTGCATGCCTTCAGCAGGGGTAAGCGCTCTATGGAAAACGCATCACTCGCCTAAGCGTGATTCCGCCCTTCGTAAGATTTGTGCTTATAAAGGCGAAGATGCTGTTCGCCTCCCATGTCTAGTTCCAGGCTATACCCCCATGCAAAGATCAGGCTTTGCCTGTATTGATCAAACAGTGACGAGCTCCGGTGATCTCCTTTGCCCCGAAGGCGCAGTAGAAGATGCGCCCTCGAAGGTATACGCCACGCCTCTTCCGGCTTTTCTCTATGCTCATTCTTCTTTGCAAGAGCATGTGCAAGTGGCAGTTAGTGATCGTTCTACGCTCACGCATAATCCCAAAGAAATTGTTGCAGTAATTTCGGGGCGACAACACCGATACGGGGTGCTTTCCTGGAAAGGTCCATGGAGTATGCCGCACTCGTGGTGGCAAGAGACGGCCGAGGCTATTGCCCATGCCCCCTGTACGCACTACCTCAGAGTGAGTTGTGAAAATTCCTCGGATCTTCTGCTGATGTGGGAACAAGGCTCTTGGAGCGTTGCTGGAATGTATGAAGATCATCAAGGCTAATCATTCACATGGGTTATCCTCAAAGGATGGGTACGTCACCGATTCGTCAAGCTCTTCGCGCGTGCAGCGAAGAAGATGCAGTTGCACTTCTTGGGCACGCGTTATGGGCGCAGGCGGCTCTTGCAGATAGGCGCGGTGATGTTCAGGAAATAGCCTGGAGCGATACCGAGGCTTCGGCCCGCGTCCGCGCACCAGGCGTCATGTACCGAAGCGTCATTCGTTACGTAGATTCCTCAAAGACACATCTTCATTTGACGTGTTCTTGTTATCTTGCAGGTGCTTGTGTCCATGCAGCGGCCTTGCTTCGTTGCGCTCGGCTCGAATGTGGTGAAGATTCTGCCACGCAAAATTCGGCAGGCTCAGTGTGGATGAGCGAATTTGAAAGCTTGTTATCCACAGATGGTGCTCAAGCTATGGGGCTTATTGTTGACGCTCACGATCCTGCTCAACCGGTATGGCTGACTCCGTTGGTGCTTGTGCGCAATCAAGAAGCTCGTCGTCTCAGTTGGTCTGAACTTGCACAGTCTCAGTGGAGTGGCCTCTTAGATACGCTTTCGCCGCATCACCTCACAAGCTTGCGACGTCTCTACCAAAGCAGTAGAAAATCGAGTGAATATTCTCCTGGCAGCTATGACGTCTCGCTGGAATCACTGGGTCGCAGCGCACCCATCTGGCTCTATGAGCTTCAAAAATCGGGGGTTGTGCTTCTGACACCACAACTCTATCGATTCGACTTTCAGATGAATTCTTTTGCTGTTGCGATTGATATGAACCTCAGCAGAAAAGGACTTGAACTCTGCTATAAACGCGAACAAATTGACCGGGCTGGTGCAACGCTGCCTTTTCCGCGACGTGCTGATGCAATGGGGCTGACCTTCATTAATGGAGGAGAAGGTGCAGTTGCAGATCCCATCGATCAAAACGAGCTGGCCCCCCTCAATGAGGTTTGTGTTCGCATTCCAATGTCTGCAATTGGAGATTTCATCAGGAATGAACTTGCCGCACTTCGTGCACACTACCGATGTATATCCTCGATGAGGACTTTCCCCTTTGATGAACTCCTGCCACAGTTGCGACTGTGCCTGCGAGAGCGGAATTCGCAGTTTGCCTATGTATGCTGGGCGGTGGATTACAGCTTAGAAAAGAAGCGGTTCCGCTCTTATTTGCCTCCGCAGACAAAAATTAGTCATCTGAGCGATTCTCTTGCTCGTGACTTTGATGCTGCCCACGCAGCATTACGCGCTTACTTTCCTGCGGCCTCGCTGGCGCCAACCCTTCACGAACTGCTCATCCCGCTTCCGCAAGTCCCCGAGCTGCTTCGTGCATTAAAAAATAGCTGGCCGCTGGATTCGGTGACCTGGGACATTGATCAGCATCTTGAAGAGACTCGCATCGTTGACGAGAAGCTGCAGATTAAGGCACAGATTCAGGCAACGGATTCTCCGGACTGGTGGAATTTGCGCGTTACTGTTTGCGTCGGAGATGAAGAACTACCGATCTCTCGCGTCCTCAGTGCGCTCTCTGAGGACCACGACTATATTCGCCTCGATAATGGTCGTTGGCTCCATCTTGAGGGCGTCGATATCGATCGCTTACGCCTACTTCTCCGGCAGGCGGCGCAACTTCACCGATCACGTTCTCTCGATAATATTTCGCTGACAACCTCCCAATTTGGACTCTGGAAAAACCTGAGTGAGTTCGTCGATACGCGTGAAGAAGACCTTCAATGGAGAAGGCGCATTGACGGTCTCAGAGACTTGGCCAAGGAAGAAATAAAAGCGCCCATCGAGGATGAGCCAGGAATGCGTCCTTATCAGGCGATGGGCATGCATTGGGTTCTCAATAGAATTCGGGCAGGTTTTGGTTGTGTCCTTGCCGATGATATGGGACTTGGAAAGACCAGGCAGATCCTGGGGGCAATTGAAAAGTTTCGACGTCATACCAGCCGTCCTGTTCTGGTTGTCGTCCCCACCAGCGTCATGTCGAGCTGGCAGGATGAAGCTGAAAGTTGCTTCCCGGAAATGGCGCTCTGTCTCATTCAATCAACCTATGCGCGTGACCCACAGGGATGGAATGGCTTGGATCGTGCGGATGTTGTTGTCACCTCGCATACGCTCTTTCGTATCGACTGTGAGCATTGGAAAAATAGAGAGTTAGCGGGCGTCGTCATCGACGAAGCTCAAGCCGCCAAAAACCCTCGCACGCAACTGTATCGATACCTGAAAGATCTACCTGTTGCCTGGCGTGTGTGCATCAGTGGAACTCCAATTGAAAACTCTCTTGAAGATCTCTGGTCACTCATGTCTTTAGCAGTCCCGGGGCTCCTCTCAAGTCATTCTTCTTTCAATGAGAAATTCCGGCGTCCGATTGAAGCAGGATGTTCGCCTGATCTTCTCAATCTTCTACACTCACTGATTGCTCCGTTTGTTCTCCGGCGAACGAAGGAAGAGGTCGCGCCCGAACTGCCTGAGCGTGTTGAAACTCTTCTTCCTGTGCCGCTGGGGCGCAAACAGCGACAAATTTATGACCGCTACTTGACCCGCGAACGTGCACGTCTTCTTCATCTTGAACTGGAAAATGACACTCGTGAGCGATTCGAAGTTTTGGCTGCGCTTACGCGTCTTCGTCAATTGTCTTTGGATCCTGCCCTAGTTGATCAGCGGTATGACTCTGTCGGCTCGGCAAAGATTGATCTGCTATGCGAACACTTGGAGCAGATTCTTCCGCTGGGGCATAAAGTCTTGGTTTTCAGTCAATTTGTTGCTTTCTTGGAACGAATTCGTCGTTCCTTGGACCAACGTGGGATTGTCTCCCTTCTTCTTGAAGGAAAAACACGTAACCGTCATGCAGTGATCGATGAATTCCAGCATGGAGACGTTCAGGTGTTCCTAATTTCCCTTAAGGCTGGGGGAGTGGGGCTTACCCTGACTCAGGCGGATTATGTCTACATGATGGACCCTTGGTGGAATCCTTCAGTTGAGGCGCAGGCGGTGAATCGTGCGCACCGTATTGGTCAGGATCGCAGGGTAAATGTCTATCGCTTGGTTGCTCAAGACACCATTGAAGAAAAGGTGTGTCAGCTTCAGGCCCATAAACAGCTGCTTGTCGACAGTGTTGTGGGACAAAACTTAGGAGAAGGGCGTAGTTCCACTGATATTCAGCAGCTACTTAAGCTTATCCAAGAAGACCGGGATGGGCGCGTTTAGCTCGATCTTTTCTTGAGGCAAATTCACTGCATATCGAACATATGTTCGATATGCTGATTGGGTGGGATCCCATCATTTTGCTGAGCTACACGCGCATTCGTACTTCACTTTTCTTGAAGGGGTAGATGCGCCAGAGGACTATGTTTCTTCGGCGCAAAATCTGGATCTTAGTGCTCTTGCTCTGCTGGAAGTCGATGGAATGTATTCCCTTATTCGGGCTTTACAGGCAGCGAAAGAATCTTCTTTTCCCCTTCTTATTGGCAGTGAATTAACTCTAGATGCGAGGCAGTTTTCCCGATATAGCTCACCAAAAGAAGTCGCTCAGGGCTGGGGGTTACCCAATGGGTGGGAAGATCGCGGAATTCGTCTTCCTGTCCTTACGACCTCGGCGCAGGGGTATCGGGATCTTTGTCATCTTATGAGCGAGTACACGCTGACGCATGATGCTCAGGAAAGCCCGGCCCACGGCCTCGGCAATATTGCGCAGATGGGGGATATTCGTATTTTGACGGGAGGAAGCAGGGGGCCTTTGCGACGGATTTTGCATGCGCAGGGGCATACGCAGGCCGATCGTTTCCTTAAGGACCTCATCGCGCTATTTGGACGTGAACGCGTTCTTCTTGAGAGCGTGTTGATGCCTGGGCAAGACGATCTTGGCCGCGAGCTTGCTGAACTTGCGCAAGCTAATTGCCTGACTCTTGTCGCAAGTGCTGCTCCTGTCATGGCCTATCCGCAATCGAAATATCGAGCGGATCTTTTATGCTCATTGAGACAGGGGCGAAGTCTTGATGATCTTCAGTATCGACTTCCCGCACAGCACGCCTTCCTGCGAAGTGCCGAAGAAATGCTGGCCCTGCATCGTAGTGCGCCTCAGGCAGTGAATAATGCCTTCGAATGCGCAAATGAGTGCTACTACCCCCTATCTTTCGATTCCTTGGATCTGCCCGATACGGAAGTTCCCTCGGGACATACGACGATTTCTTGGCTCAGGGAGCTTACCTATTCTCGGGCAGTGGAAATTTACGGTGAGCGCAGCGCTCATCCGCAGGCGTGGCAGGTCATTGATCATGAGCTGGCAATTATCGAAAAACTAGATTTTGCGGGCTATTTCCTGATTGTTCATGACATCGTCGATTTTTGTCGTCGCTCTGGGATCATGTGTCAGGGTAGGGGATCAGCTGCAAATTCTGCTGTCTGTTACTGCTTGGGTATCACCGCTGTTGATGCGATCAAGCATCATATGCTTTTCGAACGATTTCTTTCTCCGGGACGATCGGGGGCTCCCGATATCGATATTGACATTGATAGCGCACGCCGTGAAGAAGTCATTCAATATGTGTATCGCCGCTATGGGCGAAGACGTGCTGCACAGGTCGCGACCGTGATTACCTATCGTTCACAACTGGCCTACAAGGATGCCGCTCGAGCTCTGGGGATTGCGCCTGATAGCGTGCCTACTCGCGCTCAGCGTCGGGAGCGCTCCAAAAGCAGTGACTCATCGGCTTCACAAGAGATGCTTGGAACCTGCGCGCAGCTTCTGAGCGGTCTTCCACGTCATATGGGCATTCATTCGGGAGGCATGATTTTGACGAAGCAACCCGTGAGCGAGGTATGTCCCATTCGTTGGGCCCGAACAAGCGGACGCAGCGTTATTCAGTGGGATAAAGAAGATTGCGCTGATGCCGGGCTGGTGAAGTTTGATCTTTTAGGACTGGGGATGTTGGGGGCTCTCGGAGCAATCTTTGATTCTCTTCAAGAATCGGGCGTGCGAAATTCTCGGGGAAAAGTTCTTTCTTTATACGAACTCGAAGATGAAGATCCTAGGGTGTATGACCTCCTGTGTGCGGCCGATACAGTAGGGGTTTTCCAAGTGGAATCACGGGCACAGATGAATGTACTTCCTCGGCTTCGACCTCGGTGTTTTTATGACATTGTCATCGAGGTTGCCTTGGTGCGTCCGGGGCCGATTCAAGGGGAGGCCGTCCATCCCTACCTGCGTCGTCGCCGAGGAGAAGAGAAAGTGAGCTATCTGCATCCACTTCTTCGTCCTGCTTTGGAAAAGACCTTGGGAGTTCCCCTGTTCCAAGAACAGATGATGCATATCGCTATGGATGTTGCAGGCTTCAGCGCTACGCAGGCGGATGAACTCAGGCGTGCCATGGGTTCTTCGCGCAGTATCCAAAAAATGCAGAAGCTTCGTGAGCCTTTCATGAAGGGGCTGCAGCAGCGCGGTATTCCTCAAAATATCTGCGAGGAAATTTTTACTCAGGTTCAAGGATTTGCCGATTTTGGTTTTCCCGAATCGCATTCCTTTTCTTTTGCCTACATCGTGTACGCATCGGCCTGGCTGAAGGTTCACTACCCCGAGCATTTCTATGCGGGGATTTTGTCTCATCAACCGATGGGCTTTTATTCGCCTTCCTCGCTGATTCACGATGCACGAGGCCATGGCCTGCTTGTGTGCCCGCCTGACGTTAACCTTTCGGCTGAGAAAACCCAGGTTTTCCCCGTCAATGAAATTGAGCGTGTCATTGGTGCGCAGGCACTTGCCGAGGCGCGTGGAGAGGTAGTCCCCGGAAAAGAAGGGTTGGTTGATCCTCACGCGCGCTGGGGAATTGTGATAGGGCTTGATGCCATCAAAGGGCTTGATCGATCTCGTATCCAGAGGATTGTGCGCGAACGCCAGGATGGCTTGTATGCAAGCTTCGAGCAGCTGGCATCCAGAGCTAGGCTCCGCAGTGCTGATCTGGAAAAGATCGCCCAAGCGGGAGCCCTAGATTCTTTGGGATATGAGCGACGCGAAGGAATCTGGGCAAGCGGTAGCTTGGGTCAAGACGGAGGAGATTCTGAGGAATACCAACCAATGCTTGATGGTTTTGGCCTGGAATACCATCTTCCCGAGCTTCCGCCTTTGGACGATTTTGCCCGCATCAATCTGGACTATGAGTCCATGGGGATGTCGCCAAAACAGCATCCTCTTGTGCTTCTTCGCCCCGAGATGAATGCTCAGGGGGTGACGCCTGCCTGTGGGGTCACCGCGTGTGAGAACCGTGCTCACATCAGAGTAGGAGGAATTATTACCCATCGTCAGCGTCCCAGTAGTGGCGGAGGGGTCCTCTTCCTGAGCGTAGAAGATGAAACCGGAAGTGTGAACGTTACGGTTACCGAAAATACGTGGCGGCAGTTTCGCCAAGAGGTCATGGCTCCGGCGGTTATTGTCGACGGCTACTGCGAAAACCTGTATGGGACACGAAGCGTACGCGCCTTCCGTATCTATCCGATGAATACGGAGCTATGCGTGCGCTCACGCGATTTTCGTTAAAGCGGGGTTATACACGCTCGCGAGGCACGTAGAGCTCAGAGAAGATTGACCAAATCACCGAAATAATCGGGATTGCAATGATTGCTCCCAATAGCCCAGCGGTGAAGGTTCCCACCATGACACCGATACCCACGACAACGGGGTGCAAGGATACCTGGTGTCCCATGATGAGCGGTTGAAGAATATGGCCTTCGATCTGGCCAATCAAAGCAATGCCCAAACCAACGATTGCAGCGGTAACAATGCCCTTGGCTGCAAGAGCAACGATCATGGCAAGGATCATCGCTGTTGGAGCACCAATAAGCGGAATGAAGGCGCCGATGAAAACCAAAATTCCCAGAGCAGGAGCTACGGGGACGCCCAGTATCTGCAAGAAGATGGCAGCAAATAGACCATCTGTTCCAGCTACCAGCATGGTTCCACGTGCATAGCCGGAGAAGGTTGCCCATCCTGCTTGCGCTGCACGGTTTGTCACCGCTCGCCGGTGATAGGGAAGAAGGGCGACAAACCATGACCACATCTGGTTGCCGGAGTGCAAGAAGAAGATTGTGATGAAGAAGGCAAGGACGAGGACCGAAGCAACGACAGCCGCACTCGATACATTCGCCACAGTCTCACTGAGCAATCCCGACCAATTAGAGGCAAGGAACTGCTTGCCTTGGTTCATCAGGGTTTCATTCAGATGAGTGAGATCGTTGATGGGGATTTGGAAAGGGAGCTTGAGATGGGAAACCAGATCAGAGACCTTAACAAGGCCGTTTTCAACCTCGACAAGAAGGTTCGGCCATTGGCCAGCGATCGAGGTAATCACCAGTGTCATGAGTGCGACAAAAGTGCCGATGAAAGCCAGAAGAGAGGCAAAGACAGCTAGCCATCGATTCAACCAACGGCTGAGGAAATTTGTCAGCGGATTCAATATTGCGGTCAGAAGAAGTGCAATAAAGATCGCCACGAAGACAGGGGTAGCCTGAGCAATCGCGAAAACCACTGCAGAGATGACGATGATGACGCCGATAATTGCCCACGAGCCAACTCCCGCCTGGGCAAGCCAGCGAGGAACAAGAGGCTTACGGGTCGTGCCGTTAAGAACTCGGCGGCTACTTGAGGGGGTGCGCGTAGGCGGAGTCCACTGGACTCTCGGCGGAGCCTGGTGGTGTCGAGGCGTCGCCTGAGTTCCGCTGCGCGCCTTGAGACGTGCAGCGGTATGCGATCCCAGTCGTTGAGCTCCTTGGGAGAGAGAAGTGACAAGCGCCCGTGACTGACGAATCAGGCGCGTCGCTTGGCGCTGAGGTTTCTCACTCATTCTCGTCGCTCTTCTGCTCTGTTGAAGTATCGCCAGGGGAGAGGCGCTCACTTACTGCTGCCGCGGCCTCGCCAATTGCTCTTTGAGCGCTTTCAATCATTCGGTTTGCGGGGTCAAGAAGCTGTTCCTTGACCTTGCGACGCATGACTTTACCCAGCGGATTGCGTGGAAGGTCAGTGATGATCGCAATCTGGCGCGGAAGGGCGTAGTGAGAGACATATTTCTCGGCCCATGCGCGCACCTGTGCAAGGGTAATCATCGGTGCGTCATCTTCCAAGATCAACGCCGCGGTGACCTCTTCGCGCGCTTCGCCCGCGGGAAGTCCAACCACTGCAACATCCTTGACGCCGGGCATCGAGCGAATTGCTGCTTCGACCTGCGAAGGGTATACGTTGAAGCCACCCGAAAGGATGAGCTCCTTCTTGCGATCGGACATCACAAGGAAGCCATCCTTATTGATCGCAACGTCGCCGGTACGTAGCCATCCGTCTTCAGTGAAGACGCGAGCAGTTTCTTCGGGCGCATCAAGGTAGCCACTGAAGACCTGAGGGCCTTTAACGATGATTTCACCGGGAGTGCCGTCTTCAACATCGATGCTGGGGTCTTCAAGGTCGACCAAGCGGACATCGGTCGAGGGAAAAACGACGCCCAAAGCGCCGTGGTACCGGTTATCGGCAAGGGGGGAACCGGCGATAACGGGAGATGTCTCGGACATCCCGTATCCCTCGATAATCATCCCATCGGTTGCCTCTTCCCATTGCTGAGCCAGAGTCTTCGAGAGTGGCATTGCGCCGCAAATCGACCACTTAATCGTCTTCAGAGAGACGTTCTTTTCAGCAGCGCGATTCATTACGCGTTCGAACATCGGGGGAACTCCAACAAAGAAGGTCACAGGTCGGCGCTTATGTGCTTCCAATGCCAAATCGACATCGAACTTTGGAAGGAGTAATTGCGTAGCAGCAAGATGAACTGCCGCGCACATGAAGAAGGTCAATCCGTAGGCGTGGAAGTAGGGCAACAGTGAGTAGAAGGTTTCAGCACCTTCGTGAAGCTTCCATACCCACATGCGACATTGATTGACATTCGTTCCGATGTTGCGGTGAGTGAGAGGAACTGACTTGGGAACGCCATTCGTGCCACCGGTATGAAGGATGACCGCTAAATCATCACCGGTTGCTTGGGGAGTATCAGGATGAACCAGTCGTGCATGAGCGACTGCCTGATCCCAGGAGCGGGCATCTTTAGGACGCGCGGCACGCATTTGTTCGCGAGTCTGCCGTGCTCGTTCAATTGGAAGGCTTAAGAGCATTCGCTGTGAGCGTGGCATCCCGGCCGAGATATCGACAGTAAAAATCGTATCCAGTGATTTATCGCCCTCGCGAATAAACGCGTCAACCGATTTTTCCCAGACGATTGCGACTTTTCCGTGGTGGCGATCGAGTTGCTGGTGGATTTCTTCAGCTGGTGCCAGCGGATTGTGCTCTGCAGCGACGACACCAATGCGCATGCAGGCATAGAAGGCAACTAATGCCTGCGGGCAGTTGGGAAGACAAATGGCGCAGACATCACCGCGGCGCAGGCCGGTCTCGATGAGAACTTGTGCGGCTCGCAGCACCTGCGCATAGAGCTGAGCGTAGGTCAGGGTAGCGCCAAAGTAGTCGACTGCAATGCGTTCGGGGTAAAGCCGCGCGGAGGTCTCCAGAAGAGTGATCAACGATGTATCCGGAACCGGTACCTCTAGTGGCGTTCCCGGGTCGTACTGCCTGCGGGATTGCAATGTGAGGTCTGAAACCATGTCCACTCCTAGTAGAAAACTACTACTTACGTTAGCGTAGGTTAGCGCGCTCGGCGCCTGAAAAACGCCCAAGCATTTCCTCTTTAAATGCTGAGTATTCGCCGTTGTCGATGGACTCTCGAATGGCATCAACCAAGCGGACGGTGAACCACTCGTTGTGAATCGTTGTCAGCGTCGAAGCCAGGATTTCCTTCGCCTTAAACAGGTGGTGGACGTATGCGCGGGTGTAATGCGTGCAGGTATAGCATCCACAGCCATCGACCAGGGGAGTGAAGTCACGCTTGAAGCGGGCGTTTGTAATATTGAAACGACCGTCGGGGGAGTAGATTGCTGCATTTCGCGCGACGCGAGAAGGGTTCACGCAATCAAAGGTATCTGCGCCGGCCTCGACGCCGCGGAAAAGATCGTCGGGTTCGGAAATCCCCAGAAGGTGGCGAGGGCGATCCTCGGGGAGCTCAGAACTCACCCAAGAAACGATTGTTCCCAGATTTTCCTTCTGCAGTGCGCCGCCAATACCGAAACCATCGAAGATCTGACCGTTAACGTCCATCTCAGCCAAGGTGCGCGCGGCATGTCGGCGAAGATCCTCGTATTGCGCTCCCTGCACAACGCCCCAGAGCTGTTGGTAGGGCTTTCCGACGCGCTCATTAGTGAGACGTTGATGGATCGCCAAGCACTGACGGGCCCATTCATGGGTACGTTCAAGGGATTCTTCTTGATAGAAACGAGGGTGAAGCAGCGAGGTCAGCTCATCGAAGGCAAACATAATGTCCGAGCCCAATTCGTGCTGAATACTCATCGAGACTTCGGGGGAGAAACGGTGCTTCGAACCGTCGATGTGGCTAGAGAAAATTACTCCCTCTTCATCGACAACAGCACGTGAAGCTTTGACAGCCTGCTTGTTGAGCTTGGGATCATCGAAGCTTGCTTGACCGCTGAACTCGGCTGAAAGTACTTTCTTAAACCCTGCGCCCAAAGAAAGAACCTGGAAACCGCCGGAATCTGTGTAGGTCGGTCCGTCCCAGTTCATGAAGGAACCGACTCCACCGGCCTCGTCAACAATGTCCGAACCCGGCTGCAAATAAAGGTGGTAAGCATTGGCAAGTACAGCCTGTGCACCCAGATCACGCACCATCTCGGGGGTGAGGGCCTTGACATTCGCTTTCGTTCCGACAGGGATGAAGGCAGGAGTTGAAATAGTGCCGTGCGCGGTGTGAATCGTGCCCGTTCGTCCCAAGCCTGAAGCGTAGTCAAGACGCGTTCGGCAATCGAAACCGCGGTCACGATCCGATGTAGGGAAAGGTCCGGTGAACTCGGCTGGTTTACTGAGCCAATTTGAGGAAGCGCTCATGCCAAGACCTCATCACTCTTCAGGTGCTCGACGCGGCGCACCAATGCAATCACGCGGTAGGTAATGGGTAGGAAGACAACTTCAATACCGACCTTGTAGACATAGCCGGTAACGATGTAGTTCACGAATTCCATCCCAGGGATGATGCCCGCAAAAGCAATCGTGCAGAAAATCACGGTATCGAAAGCTTCGCCAACCAGGGTCGAACCAATCAGACGCGCCCACAGGTGCTTAGCACCCCAGCGCTCCCTGATTTTCACCAAAACCAGCGAGTTCATGAGCTGGCCGACCAAGTATCCGCAAATCGATGCGGCAACAATGCGTGGAACAAAGCCGAGCACTGCGACAAAAGCATCCTGATTCTCGTATCCAGGACCAGCTGGAATTGACTGGACGACCCAGAAGGTCAGCGAAGCCAACAGAGACGCGGCGAAGCCCATGATGATGACCCTACGTGCCCGTGCAAAGCCATAAACCTCAGAAAGGACGTCACCAAGAATGTAGGTGAGCGGGAAGAGGACGGCACCGCCATCGAAAACCAGATGGATTGGACCCGCATCAAGCGCCGTGACTTTCGTTGCTGCAATATTCGAAATCAAAAGGAAGGCAACGAAGCTAACAGCAACAATGTCGTACACACGAGGCTGTGCGCTGCGTTCGGCGTGCTCGGTCATCAATCTCAACTTTCTATGCGCGTGAGTTAACCCTTCTATTGTGCCTGCTTGGTGCGTGAGCACGCGCGCTGGGCACCCCGTTAGAATGACAGAGTGATCAACGTTTCTCACTTTTCCTTGCGGATCGGTCCGCGCGAGCTCATTTCAGATGCCTCCTTCAGGATTGATAAGGGGATGTGCATCGGATTAGTTGGTCGCAATGGCGCGGGTAAGACAACGACGATGCGGCTTCTGGCCGGAGAAGAAGACCACGGCGCCGCTCAGTATGAAGGCACAATTACACGTAACGGAACGGTTGGATATCTTCCCCAAGATCCGCGCGAAGGTGATCCCGATCAGCTTGCACGCGACCGAATTATTTCGATTCGCGGTATCGACGCGATTATTAAGAAAATCAAGCGTGCCGAACAAGAAATGTCGACGACCGAAGGTACACGCCAGCAAAAAGCTATGGAGCGTTACGTTCGTCTGGACCATGAATTTACTCAGGCCGGAGGTTGGGCGGCGAATGCGGAAGCCGCGCAGATTGCCCACTCATTAGGATTAGATGATCGCGTATTGGGGCAGACTCTCTCAACCCTGTCGGGTGGTCAGCGTCGACGGGTTGAACTTGCTCGCGTGCTTTTCTCGGGTGCGGATACCCTTCTGCTTGACGAACCGACAAACCACCTTGATCACGATTCCATCCTGTGGCTACGCGATTGGATCAAGACTTTCCCCGGTGGTGTCCTAGTAATCTCCCACGACGTGAAACTGCTGGGTGACACTGTGAATCAGGTGTTCTACTTGGACGCTAATCGCGCGCATGTCGATATTTATCATTTGGGCTGGGCTGCATACCTTAAACAGCGTGAGGAAGATGAGAGGCGACGCCGAAAAGAACGAGCTGTCGCGCTGAAGAAAGCCGAACAATTGCGTGCTCAGGGTGAAAAAATGCGCGCAAAGGCCACGAAAGCCGTTGCTGCTCAACAGATGCTTCGCCGTGCTGAAGAGCTGGTCGCCTCTGTTGGAAGCGAACAGGTCCAAGAAAAGGTTGCGCGGTTGCGTTTCCCCGAACCGCTTCCCTGCGGAAAAGTGCCGCTGAGTGCACAGGGCCTGTCGAAGAGCTACGGCTCTTTGGAAGTTTTTACCGGTGTTGATCTTGCCATCGACCGCGGTTCGAAAGTTGTCGTCCTGGGGCTTAATGGCGCGGGTAAAACAACTCTTCTTCGCCTACTTGCCCGCGTTGAAGAACCCGATAGCGGAATTGTTGAAGACGGCCATGGCCTCAAGCTTGGCTACTACGCTCAGGAACACGACACCTTGGATATGAATGCCACTGTTAAGGAAAACATGGCTCATAGCGCCCCGGGGTTTGACGATACGCATGTTCGCAACGTCTTGGGTCAGTTCCTATTCAGTGGAGATGACGTCGATAAGCCGACACACGTACTTTCGGGTGGAGAAAAGACTCGCCTAGCGCTGGCAACCTTGGTTGTGTCGGGTGCAAACGTTCTTCTTTTGGATGAGCCGACGAATAACTTGGATCCCGCCTCGCGCGAAGAAATTCTGCACGCGCTCCATTCCTACGAGGGTGCCGTAGTTTTGGTTACCCACGATCCGGGTGCAGTGACAGCCCTTGCCCCCGAGCGCGTACTGGTTCTTCCCGATGCCGATGAAGACCTTTGGGATGATTCCTATCTGGACTTGGTGACACTCACCTAAGCCCAGATAGAACAAGCACGCGGCCGCTATCTCAACCGATAGTGGCGATTGCGTGCGTAATCGGGGTTCCCGAGGCGTCGCGGCGCTCGTCGAGCGCGGGAAGCTCCACCGGAGTCCCATCGGCCGAGGCTGCCCGCGGGTTATCCCCAACCCACGCAATATCCAAGCGGTCCTCTCCGCGGAGGAAACGCTGGACGCGTACGCCTTGGGTGCCTCGTCCCTTATAGGGATATGCGGCTAGGGGAGTGACCTTCGCGGTTGTTTGTCCCGTCCCCGGGAGCGCGCCAGCGGCACCGGCCACGGTAACGACCACGGTCTCGTCGGGGCTACTCACTGACCAGAAGCCCAGCACGTTAGCCTCATCTGAAAGCTTCATTCCTGCCATTCCCGAGGCCGTGCGTCCCTGTGGGCGGACCTTCTCGGCCGGAGTGCGAAGAAGCTGAGCGTCGGAGGTGATGAAAACAAGGTCGGAGGTGTCGCTGCTGGGGCCGAATCCAACCAGTTCATCTCCCTTTTCAAGTGAAATAACTTCCCATTCATCGCGCTGAAGTACATCGGGCTTCAATCGCTTGACGACGCCCATGCGTGTGCCCATTGCCATGACAGTATCTGCTTCGGGATCAAGCAGACCGACTGCAGGCGCATCGGTATGGATGAGCAGAGCACTGGGAGTTGCAGCCGCGAAGGACAATCCAGTTTCAAAGCGCGGAAGCGCGGGAAGATCAACGACGTCAATGCGGTGGGCAAGGCCATCGGAGGTGACGACTGCGATCTGCGAACGAGCGGAGGTCGAAAGCTGTGCGCGGATTCCGTCGTGCGAGGCGCGAGGACCGGCTTCGATCGGATCTGCACCTTCTACTCTGGCCAGTGATCCTGCTGCCGAGAGGACAACAACACACGGATCATCGGGAACTTCGAGCGACATTGTCGTCGCTTTCCCAGTTGCCGCGGGGATTGCAGCGAGCGCGGCGCCGGGCTGTGCTTGGTCGACCTGAGTGCCGGTTGCTGAAAGGAGAAGGGTCCGACGAGGCGTTCCCAAACGTGCGGCAACCTCAGAAAGCTCCTGGCTGATGAGCGCGTAGAGACGATCTTGAGAAGCCAAGATCTCTTCCAGCTCTGCAATCTTCGCATTGAGCTCATCACGTTCAGTTTCGAGTTCGATGCGAGAAAACTTTGTGAGTCGACGCAAACGCAACTCAAGGATGTGGTTTGCCTGGAGTTCAGAGAGGTCGAAAGCAGTTTGAAGGCGTTCGCGCGCGGTTTCGACGTCATCGGAAGAACGGATGATCGCAATAACATCATCGATATCGAGAACTGCGATGAGTAAGCCTTCAACCAGATGCAGGCGATCACGACACTTTCCAAGGCGGAAGTTGCACCGGCGTGTTGTGACATCGATTCGATGGTCAAGGAAGACCCGGAGCATATCTTTGAGCCCCAGCGTCCTTGGTTGGCCATCAACCAATGCAACTGCATTGATCGAGAAGGAATCTTCCAGAGGGGTACGAGCATAAAGCTGTTGGAGAACTGCTTCTGGGTTAAATCCGTTCTTAATCTCGATGACCAACCGCAAACCGTGAATACGGTCAGTGAGGTTCTGAACCGCCGAGATGCCCTTCAAACGACCGGCAGAAACATTTTCTTTGATCTTCTCAATGACCTTTTCGGGTCCGACCATGTAAGGGAGCTCAGTGACGACAAGGCCCATCTTTCGCGCGGTAACACGTTCAACCTGGACCTTTGCGCGAGTCTTGAATGCCCCGCGGCCTGTTTCATAGGCGTCCTTAATGCCCTCCAAGCCAACGATGACGCCGCCTTCCGGTAGATCAGGACCGGGCACATAACGCATGAGATCTGCAACGGAGGCATCGGGATGCTTGAGAAGATACTGAGCTGCAGCAATTGTTTCTGAAAGATTGTGAGGCGCGATATTCGTCGCCATGCCCACAGCAATACCTGAAGCACCATTGACGAGAAGCTGAGGGAAACCGGCAGGGAGCACTTCCGGCTGCATGAATTGATTGTCGTAGTTGGGAACAAAGTTGACGGTGTCTTCATCAAGAGACGCAACCAGGTCCAAGGCCGCCGGAGCCATCCGCGCCTCGGTATAACGCGCAGCAGCGGGACCGTCGTCAAGGGAGCCGAAGTTTCCATGTCCGTCAACCAAGGGGAGACGAAGATTGAATGGCTGAGCCAATCGGACTAGTGCATCATAGATTGCCGAGTCGCCGTGGGGGTGCAGCTTACCCATAACCTCGCCGACAACTCGCTGCGACTTAACGTGACCGCGATCGGGACGGAGGCCCATTTGGTCCATCTGGAAAAGAATGCGGCGTTGAACGGGCTTCAAACCGTCGCGTGCGTCAGGGAGAGCGCGTGCGTGGATGACAGAAACAGCGTATTCGAGGAAGGATCCCCTCATTTCTGTCGAGACATCAATTTCTGTGATGTTCTGATCAGCATCGGGGAGATTGAGCTTTTCGTCCTTCGTTCGCATGGGTCGATTCTCTACGAAATTGGCGTAAAACCGCCAGGTACACGCCGCTCTTGATAGAATTAGACGGTGAAATTAGATCGCGATATCGAGCGTGCTGGCTTCTTCCCTGACCTTGCAATTCGAGCCGTTCATCGCTTACTCGGCAATGAAGAGGTCCGTGCGTCGCTTGTGCAGGTTGAAGCGGCATTCGATCGCGGGTCAATGTTCCGCCACTTAACAGTTCTTGTTCTCACTCAGAGTTGCTTCATTCAGGTACACGTAGATGAGGGAGATAACCACAGTGCTGTTGTAGTTTCGGCTGCCCGTCCTATTCGTGCGATATCGGGAGTTTCAGTTCAAGAAGTCATTGCTGATCCCACTCAGGGACACGAGGTGTCTGAGATGACGATCAGTATTGATATGGGCTCTCAAAAGCGCAGCGATATCGAACAGCTCCGCTGTGATGATCCGACATGCCAAGCCGATCATGGTTTCATGGCCCGTAGCTATCCCGATGATATTTCTCTTCGAGTCTCGCAGCTGGCAGATGGCTCGCGTACATATACGGACGCTCAAGTTTTGGTTGATGCTCTTCTTGAGGTGGTCCGTAATGCTCAATGACCATCTCCGGGCTACAGGAGCCTCCTTACCGAGCGCGGATGATTTTCGCCTGACGCAGGTGATTCCCGCAGTGATGGGAGCAGTTGAACCCGAATTGTCTCTTGCGCGCCCTGATCTTTCCTCAAGTTTGGGACTGGAACGAGCCAAAGCCGCAGTAGTCATTCTTGTTGATGGCCTGGGCTTTATTCCTCTAATGGATCACTTAGGACACGCGCGAAACCTTCGTGGATTCCGGGATCAGATCCACACTGCTTACTCGGTTGTCCCATCGACGACTGCTGCAGGTATTACCGCCTGCGGAACGGGTCAGCTTCCTGGTCGCACCCGCATGGTTGGTTACAGCGTCCTTCATGGCGAGCGCCTCTTTAACCTGCTTGCCTTCACGGATGGGATCGATCCAATGCAGTGGCAAGAATGCCCGACCTTCTTCGAACAGCTTTCTGCTGCTTCGGTCCCGTGCGCGACCATCCTTCCAGCCAAGTTTGCTGGCTCTGGACTCACTTCAGCCGCTCTTCGAGGCGCTCGCTTCGTGCCGGCTACGTCTTGGGAAGAACGGTGCCAGGCGGCAATTGACCAGATTCGCTCTGGGACGAAGTTGGTTTATCTCTATTGGTCTGATATCGATGCCGCCGGTCATGCTCACGGGGTTGGATCAGGGCAGTGGAGCGATGCCTTAGAAGACTTCGATGCAGGACTTGGGCGTTTCCTGAGCTCGCTTCCAGACGACGTTCGTGTTGTTCTCACCGCCGACCACGGCATGGTGAATATTGATTTTGATCAGCTCTATAACGTCGCCGAGCTTTCTCCCTTAAGTCAGGGCGTGCGTGCAGTTGCGGGGGAAACGCGCGCAGTTCATGTTCACTGTTTTCCGGGTACAAACGAGCTGCAAGTGAGGAACCGCTGGGAAGAATTCCTTGGAGAGCATGCATGGGTAGTGGGAGCTGATGAACTACCGGCATTGATCGGTACGGGCCCAGGTCTTGCCGAGAGCGGCGATTTCGTTGTCTTCTCACGAGGCCGTGGTGGGATAGTCGATAGCCGCACTCAAAGCTCGGGAGCTATGACACTGATCGGCGTCCACGGCTCTCTAACACCCGATGAAATGCTGATTCCGCTAGCGGTGCTTGCTTAGGGACGCGAGCCAAAAACGATCTCGTCCCAGCTTGGAACGGAACGCCTCTTTGACTTTTTCGCAGCAGCGGGAGCTTGAGGAATATCTTCAAGCTGTTCAAGCGGCAGGGGTTGATCTTCAACGGCCTCTGTTGTTTCCGCAGATTCTTTTACCTCTGAGGAACTCTTTCGTGCCTCGGTTAAAGAATGGATACGCGCTGCCAAGGATTCAACCCCGGCGGGCAGATGGGGACGCTCCTCTGAGATCTCCTCTTCGTCTTCCTCATCATCGAGCTCATACTCAATTTCTTGGGGCTTTCCGCGTTGAGCATTGAGCTGCTCGACCAGTGCTTCACGTTCTTCAATATCAGAGCGATCCACAGAGACAACGGGGGCCGGAACAGGAAGTGAAGTAAAACTCTGGACTCCGGTCGGGGAGGCGGTCTCGGTCAGCCAACGGGCTTCCTCGTCAATGGCCTCGAGATGGCCGGAAGCCTGTAAACGCCACTGCGCACCGTGCTCGACGGCACCCTGAATGAAAGTCAAGTGAATGACCCAAGGGGAATCGGCCTGGCGCGATGCTGACCAATGCAAAGAATCTGGGGAAACTCCTCGGGCTGCCAGACGGTCAACAACCAAGTCTCCCATAACAGGCGAATCAGGAAGATTTCCAATAGGGCTGGAAAGGGCGCGCTGAAGTGCATAATCCTTCTCTGCCTGAACGGGAGCTTCGAAGCGAGTGATTTGCGAGACCTCAACATTGTGTTCGCGTGCGATATCGACAGCTCGTGCACCAGAGCGAAGCAAGGCTTGGATTTCACGAGGACGCAAGGGCTTATCTTCGGTAATCGCCTCGATCCGCGGACGATCGCGACGGACGGCACCTCGCAGTTCGTCTGTGATCGGGGTGGTGTAACGACGGCCTTCACTGTCGGTGAATACCAGTGTTTCCTCGTCAGCACCTACTCCGAGAAGATCAAGATCGATCATCGCTTTTCCTCCTTGCTTCGTGGTCAAATTTTCTCAAAGATGGCGTTAAATTCCTTGATTGCCGGGGCGCGTGTCCTTTTCAGTAGCGCGAAAATTTTCAACGTGTTACCCTGCAGCGCAGCGAATGTGTTACGCGGGAGCGCAATACATGATGAGAAAAAGGGAGGACAAAATGGCCACCGATTACGATGCACCTCGTAAGAATGACGATGATGTTGCAGAGGACTCCATTGAGGAGCTGAAGTCGCGTCGCAATGATTCTGGTTCGGCAAATGTCGACGAGGATGAAAATGAGGCCGCAGAGAATTTTGAGCTTCCCGGTGCAGATCTTTCGAAGGAAGAGCTGACGGTTCACGTCGTTCCCAAGCAGGATGACGAATTTACCTGCTCAATGTGCTTCCTGGTCCATCACGCTTCTCAGCTCGCCTACGTCGATGACAATGGACAGCCCGTCTGCACTGAGTGTGCTGGCTGAGCGTGAGATAATTCAGTTATGTTCGGACGTTCACGCAAGGAAGACACTGTTCAAGAAGAGGTAGAAGAGGAAGTACGCCCCCAGCTCTACGACGAGTCAGAACTGTGGCAGATCCCCGGCCCCCGCGAAGAATACGAAGTTGATACCTCGGTCGATTATGTTGACCTAGGTTCACTGCGCATTCCTGCCGTACCTGGAATGCAGATTCGTGCACAAGCTGGCGAAGATGGTCAAAGCATCATTCGAATTATGTTGGTGCTCGCTTCTTCGGGGCTCCAGTTCTCTATTGCTGCTGCGCCGCGTTCGGGTGGAACCTGGGATGAACTTCGTCCGCAGATTCGCGCCGCCTATGAAGAGGGCGGCAGCACAGTTCGCGAAAAGCACACTCGCTATGGTGATGAGCTTGAAGTTGATGAGGCAGTGACGCTTCCCGATGGGAAGAAGGGCACCACGCGGACCCGAATTATCGGACGTGAGGGTGATCGTTGGTTCGCGCGAATCGACATGGTCGGTCCTGCAGCATTGGGCGGTCAAGAAGCTGATGACTTCGAGGAACTCATCGACCGCGTTGTTGTCGTCCGCGGCGACGAACCTCGACCGCGACTGGATCTATTGCCACTTCATCTTCCCGATCAAAGCGCAACACGAGTTCCCAATGTTTAAGAAACTCATCGACCGCGCAGTGAAAAGGCTTTCACTGAGTCGTGAAGACATCGACGCTAACGATGAGAAACAGAGCCGGGAAGAGCGCGGACGTTTAGCCGTCGCCGATGTGCAGGATCGCCAAAAAGCGGTTCTCTTTGGGACGATTCAATCGGTCACCTACTATCCGGAAAATATTCGTCCGCTGATTGATGCCACTCTCTTTGACGGAACGGGGACAATTGTCCTTCGCTGGCCGGGACGCAGTGACATCCCCGGCATGCATGCGGGAGTTCACCTCGAAGTCGAGGGAACAATTGGTGTCAGTAATGGGGTAAAAGTGATGACGAACCCGCTCTACCGTCTGATTGCAGAGGACAATGTCGAATAACCGATACGCGTGGCTTTCCCAAGATGAGTTTTCGGCCTCCGACGTTCTTGGGGGAGCGCGAGGTATTGCCGAGGCCGTGGTTCCCGGCCTCGTATTCTTAGGCTGCTACCTAGTCAGTGGTGCGCTGCTGTCGTCCGCGATCGCATCGGCATTGTGCTCAGTGCTATTTGCAATCGTGCGTCTCATTCAGCGCCAGTCAATTGTGCAATCTCTATCAGGACTGCTCGGGGTCGGGATTGCTCTGGTATGGGCACTGGTTTCGGGGAAGGGAATTAATTTCTTCACCTGGGGCCTTGTCACAAACGCAGCATGGGCGTTGGTCTTACTGGTCAGCTTGGTTATTGGGTGGCCACTAGTTTCGGTACTTTTTGGACTCTTAACCGGGCGTCCTATTCGTTGGGTCAAGGAGCCGCAAGCGCGCGATCTTGCAGTTAAATGCGTGTGGCTGACCTTGGCTTGGTCTGCGGTCTTTATCATCCGCTTGGCTGTTCAGGTACCCCTATGGCTGAGCGAACAAGTCGCGTGGCTTTCAGCAATGAAAATCGTGTTGGGAATTCCGCTTTTCATTCCTGTCGCTTGGCTCACGTGGTGGCTCTTGAAGGATGATTTCCGGCTGCATCGTGCGCATTCCGATTCTGCGCAGAATGCTGAAGAGGACTAGCTCGTATCTCTAGGCCTCGGATTCTACTTCCCGCGTTAACATGCGCTTCAGTGCGGTCAGAACCTGACCTCCGCGATCTGAAATCAGCAGAACAAGTTCATCACCAGCCTGGTAGGAATCATCTGCCTGAGGTGCAAAAGGCGCGCCGTCACGCAAGAGCGCGCTCAAGACAACACGCGGCGGGAATGCGACATCGCCAATGCTTCTGCCAATGATTGGTGAGTCGTCTGGCAAGACAAAGGCGTACATCGCAGCCTGTGCAGAGTGGAAGGCAAAGAGCTTCACCGGTGTTCCGACGAAGATTGCTTCCTCGACCAAGGCAGTCATAATGCGCGGAGTAGAAACGGGAACGTCCACACCCCAAGAGGCGTCGAATAGCCACTCGTTCTTTGGATTGTTTTGGCGTGCAACAACACGTGGGACAGCGAATTCAGTCTTCGCAAGAAGCGAGATCACCAAATTTGCTTTGTCATCTCCGGTTGCTGCCAAGACGACATCGGCATCACGCACGCCCGCTTCCGAAAGTGCTTCGGGGGAGCATGCATCGGCAAGAATCCATTCGGCGTCAGCCACTGAAGCGACACGCAGCTGGTCGGGTTTTTTATCGATGAGGGTCACGTCGTGACCGTGATCGAGTAGTTCAAGGGCGACCGAGCGTCCTACGGATCCAGCTCCGGCGATAACAATCTTCATCTCTTAGTCCTCTAGGCGTGGTGCGCGTGTCAAGATGTCACGCAAGGGAAGTGGATCTTCACCAGAGATTGCAAAATACAGCTGGTCATGTTCTTGTATGACTAACTCTGGACGGGCGGGAAGAATTGTTCCTAGGCGGGAGACGAAGGCAATCCGCTCACCCGTCAAGTTCTCGACTGTCGGGAAAGAAAGTCCGTACCAATCAGCGATTGGAGTGGCGGTGACCAAAGAAACCAGTCCGGAGGGATGCGTCCATGTCACTGCGGCATCAGGCGGCATCAGGCGGCGAAGCACCGATTCCGTCGTTCGTTTGACTGTAGCAACTGTGGGAATTCCAAGACGCTCGTATACAAAGGCTCGTTCGGGGTCATAGATTCGAGCAACGACACGCTCGACATGGAAAGTCTCGCGTGCGACACGGGCGGCAATAATGTTCGAATTATCGCCATTTGATACCGCAGCAAAGGCGTAGGCATCTTTAATTCCCGCCTGCTTTAAGGCATCGCGATCCATGCCAAGTCCAGTGACTCGGCGGCCCGAAAAGTCCTGAGGAAGGCGTTGAAAAGCCTTGGAATCAGAGTCGATGACAGCGACGGAGTGGCCTTGCGCATCCAAAATAGTGGCAAGACTGGCGCCGACTCGGCCGCATCCCATAATCACAAAGTGCACACTCCAACGCTACTCGCACAAAGCGGTCATGGCATCTGTTTGACTCAAAAGTTGCTATGTACGCGTCCAAAAGTGACGCTCTGTCATCCAGAGGATACGCTTAAGAGGTGTCATCATTCGTTGAGTCCGCAAAACGCGTCTTAATCGGACGTCCTATTCGTTCCAAGGCCGCGGCCCGTCAACTTCTCCCAAAGAGACTTGCTCTTCCGATCTATGCTTCCGATGCGCTTTCGTCTGTTGCCTACGCGCCGGACGAAATTCTGCTGACCCTTGCATTGGCAGGTTCTCTTGCTCTCATCAAGTCGGTGTGGGTCGGTGTAGTTGTCGCCTGCGTTTTGGCTGTCGTTGTTCTGTCTTATCGGCAAACCGTTCATGCCTACCCTTCAGGCGGCGGGGACTACGAGGTCGTCACGACGAATCTTGGTCCCAGCTGGGGACTACTCGTGGCCTCGGCACTTCTTGTCGACTATGTCTTAACGGTTGCGGTGTCAATCTCTTCTGGCGCAAACTACCTGACCACGATCTTCCCGGGTCTGCGTGGTTCAGAAGTTCCCATTGCGGTTGGACTGATTATTTTCCTCACTCTCGTCAACCTTCGAGGAACGCGAGAAGCGGGGACAGCATTTGCGATCCCAACCTATGCCTACATGATTGCTATCGCAGTGATGATCATTGTTGGCTTTGTCCGTCTATTCATGGGGAATCTTCCCATGGCGGATAGCGCTGCCTATGACATCCACGCAGCAAGTACCCACCTTGATGGGCTGACCGGTTTGGGTGGAGTTTTCTTGCTGATGCGTGCTTTCTCTTCCGGCTGCGCGGCCTTAACGGGGGTCGAGGCCATTTCGAATGGCGTCCCGAACTTTAAGCGTCCGAAATCGCGCAACGCAGGAATTACCCTGCTGATGCTCGGTGGTATCGCCGCTTCAATGATGATTTCCATCCTCGTATTAGCACGTCATACGGGGCTGCAGATGGTTGACGATACCTCGATGGTTTATCTCCACGGTAGCGCCCAACCTGATGTGCACTTCGCTCCGGTCATCAGCCAATTGGCCTCGACGATTTTCGGCGACGGCTCACTTCTCTTTATCTTCGTAACCGCAGTCACGGGCTTTATTTTGATCCTTGCGGCAAACACCGCTTTCAACGGCTTCCCAACCCTGGCCTCGGTTCTTTCGCGTGACTCCTTCCTGCCTCGTCAGCTTTACAAGCGCGGTGATCGCCTGTCGTACTCCAATGGCATCATGGCCCTCGCTGTGGGCGCCTCGGCATTGGTGATTCTTTTCGATGCAAGCGTCACCCGATTAATCCAGCTCTATGTCGTTGGTGTCTTCGTTTCGTTTACGCTTTCCCAACTGGGAATGATCCGTCACTGGAATAAACGCCTGCGCCTTCCACAAAATGGAAGTGAACGCAGCAAGGTGCTTCGTTCGCGTTCTGTGAACATCATCGGCTTTATGATGACCGGATTCGTTCTTGCTGTCGTTCTGGTCACGAAGTTTACTCACGGTGCTTGGATCACCGTTTTGCTTATTGCTCTGGTCTTCACCATCCAGCGTTTAATTCGCCGCCACTATGACACCATTCGTGGCCAGCTGCGGGTGGAGGATTGGCATACGCGGCGTGCGCTGCCTTCACGCGTTCGCGCTTTGGTTTTGGTCTCGAATTTATCGAAGCCTTCAATGCGCGCCATTGCGACGGCACGCGCGCAGGCTCCCATCAATTTGGAAATTGTTTCAGTCGTCTCGGACCTCGAGGAAGAAAAGCATATTCGTCGCGAATGGAAGGAATCAGGTCTTCCTGTTCCCTTGACGCTGGTCGCCTCACCATTTAGGGACATCACACAAATCGTCATTTCTTATGTACGTTCAAGGCGTCAGCGTTCACCGGAAGAAATGCTGGTTGTGTATATTCCAGAGTTCTTGGTCCGGCACTGGTGGGAGAACATTCTCCATAACCAGATGGCCTTGCGGTTATCTCGATCTCTTTTACGAATCCCCGGCGTCGTGCTCACTATTGTTCCCTGGAAGCTTGGTGAAGATATCCAGGTCGATGGAACCCAGAGTGTCAATGATCCTTTTAAGCGCCAGTGAGGAGAGTTTTGCGCATGAGCGATTCTGATGAACTGATTGAGCTCACAATCGGCGCGCCTGCGCACGGTGGTGCCTGTGTTGCACGCGATGATTCCGGGCGCGTTGTTTTCGTTCGATTCGCGCTTCCAGGTGAGAAGGTGCGCGCACGTGTCATCGATTCACATAAGCGTATGTTGTGGGCCGAGGCCGTTGAGATTCTTGAACCCAGCCCTGATCGAATTCCCAGCGTATGGCCAGCAGCTGGCCCCGGTGGCGTAGGTGGGGGAGAACTTTCCTTCGTCAGCCCCGAAGGGGGACGTCGTTGGAAAACCGCTGTCCTCGAAGACCAATTGCGACGTATTGGTCGTGAGCGCGTCGCCGAGCAGGTCGAGGCCATTGGGGGAGTGAGCGTTCAACCGGCACCCGGTGATGAGAACCTTGAAGAACTTCTGGGACGACGCACACGTATCGAGTGCGTCGTGAATGAAGCAGGACGACTCGGTATGCGCCGCTATCGCTCGCATGAGATTCAAGTGCTGGATTCTATGCCTTTAGCTGCCAAGGAGATCAATGAACTCGATGTCTGGGAGGGGAATAAGGTTTTTTCTCACCTTCCCGAGGGTTCGCGAGTCCGTTTGATTGCTGCTCCCGGTCAGCCGCCACTGATTTGCACGGATGAGGGCTGCTGGGATGCCAAGGGAGATGCATGGAAGGGACCCGTAACGTGGACAGTTTCCCGCGAAAATGGAGCGGATCAGTATCGCGTTCGGCCTCAAGGTTTTTGGCAAACGCATCGTCGTGGAGCTGAAGTTTTAGCCCGAAATGTTGAGGAAATCGTCGCCTCGCTCGGTGCTTCCCGAATAATGGAACTTTACTCGGGGGCAGGACTCTTTTCACTGCCGCTGTCACACCTTGTGGGCAGTGCCGGGCACCTGGTGACCCTTGAGGTCGACGAGGCCGCCGTTGCCGACGCCGTGGCAAACGTTGGTAGTGACGTGCTTGACGCTTTTGTTGGCGACTGCGATGCACCTGCAGTGCGCGAACTCAATAGTGAATTGGGGGGTGCGGAGATCATCATCGCTGATCCTCCAAGATCCGGAGCTGGCAAAGAAGTCTGTCGTGCGATGGCCAGTACCGGGGCAGAGCATGTTCTGCTTGTCTCATGTGATCCCGCTGCGGCTTCACGTGACCTGCATGATCTTCTTGAGGAGGGCTACCGGATCGCCGATATGCGTGCCTGGGATCTATTCCCGTACACGCACCACTTTGAAGTGATGACGTTACTGGAGAGGATCTAGAGTTCTTCGCTGGACTTAGGTTGAGGAAATTAGCCTATTAGTTGAATGCAGTTGGGGGCAGGCTTTGCGCCTGCCCCCAACTGCATTCAATCTCGTCTAGGACGAGCTTTAGAGATTTTCGATCTCGAGGTTCACGGGGACCTTTGCGTTGAGCTTCCATACTTGCGAATAGAAGCTGAGTTCACTTTCCCACGAATCCTTAATATGCGCGGCTGAACGGAATCCGTGGCCTTCACCCGGGTAGAGACGCAGAGCCACGGGACGGCCGCTGTCACGGAGGGCCTCGAACATGGACTCTGCTTGCGAGGGAGGAACGACCTTATCTTCTGTACCCTGCAGCAAAAGAAGTGGTGCGTGGATCTGATCGACCTTGTTGATCGGGGACCGCTCGGCCCACACGGGATCTAAAAGATCATCCGAACCAATCAGGAACTTATCGTAGTGCGATTCGAACTTGTGAGTGGTTGCTTCGAGCAGCTTCAGGTCACCAATACCGAAGAGCGAGGTGCCAGCGGTGAAAACATCGCTGTCAGCAAGAGCTGACAAAACCGTATAACCACCTGAGGAACGACCCCTGATCGCGATGCGCTGAGGATCAGCTAGTCCTTGGGAAACCAAGTACTGTGCTCCTTCGGCGCAATCTTGCACGTCAAGGACACCCCAGTGCCCATTCAGGCGCTGGCGGTACTTGCGACCGTAGCCCGTTGACCCGCGGTAATTGACATCAAGGAAGGCAAATCCACGAGAGGTCCAATATTGGACAGCAATTGATAGCCCCGGACGAGCAGAGGAAGTTGGACCACCGTGAACATTGACGAGGAGCGGAGGAAGGGAACCCTCGGGAGCAGTGAACTCGGGGTTCTTCGGTGCGTAGTAGAAACCGTGGACAGTCTCTCCGTCGCTACTGGTCCATGAAACCGCTTGTGCAACTGAAATCAGATCATCGCTCAGGTGCTCTTGAGAAGAAGATCGGAGTACTCGAGATGCCCCACCAGAGACCTCAACGATTGCGGGCTCGTGGGTTGCGCAATCTGCGAGGGTCACAACACGGCCTTCGTAGCAGGCAACATTTCCAGTCGGCCACCACGGGGTACGCCATTCTTCGCACATACCGTTATCCAGGCGAACAGTTCCCAGATGCCACGTCCCGTTTTCTGCCCATGAGCAAATGAGGTTTTCGTAGTCGAAGTTATCGTAGGAATGAAGGCCAAGCTGCCAGTGCGGATGCGAGAATGCACGCGCGCTGGGATGCAAGGGGCGTGTACGAAGACGCGTCATCCAGGCGAATTGATCTTCGTCATCGTTCCACTGGAACCCCTCTGTGCGATAGAGGTTCGCCCAACCGGAGGAGTCATCGACGTGGATCAGGTCACCGTTAAGAGTCCAACGTGGTTCATAAACGCAGACCTCTGGCTTGTCGACCAAAATCAACGAGGCTGCGATCTTCCCCTCGAAATCCAGTGAGCCAACGTGGAGGGCGGAGCGCGTCCATGCCATGTTGGGGTGGTTCCATGAAAGCCAAGCGAGCTTGGTTCCATCGGGACTCAAGGTTGGGGATGAGACAAAGTCAGATCCACCAAAAATCGGGATGATTTCGAAAGCATTGCGCGCTGCGCGTCCATCCAGGGGAATTGCGACAAGGGAGTTGACAGGTTCGCCGGGATCCGAATGGTCCTCTGCTACCGCATAAACCAAACCGCGAACGTCGGCGATTTCGAAGTCACCGTAGCGAACCTTGCCCAAAGGAGTGAGCGGGACCAGCTGGCGCCTCGGATCGCGGGTGTTAAAGGCGTAGACACGGCCGTCGAAGCCATCAGAAAAGACGATGAAGCCATCAGAAACTGCGTATGCTCGTCCGCCGTACTCATGGACACGAGTGCGGACGTCAGGCAGACGGATTCCATCAATGAGCGGAAGAACTTCGGAGATTTGCCCCATCGAATCCGCGCGTAGAAGAGTATTTCGACCGTTATCGCGGGGGTTACCTTCAACCCAGTAGGTATCGGTTTCGTCGACGCGAACCTGTGACAGCTGCACTGATGTCTGAGTGTAGGAATCGGCTTCGACCGGAGAGTCCCACTGTCCATACGGACGTTGCACGCTCATCGTGTCTCCCTTTCTATACGTCAAGTCGTCGCACCTTCATTCTAATTCCTGCATTGATTACGTGCTTTGAAGTCCGATCGCACTGCACACTCGTCCTCTTAGCGCGCATTGTTCGGCTCATCAGCCACCATGACACTAGAATCTCTCTCATGACCCATGCCCAAAATCAGGCCTCTTTATTGAGTACGATTTCTTCGCCCAGTGACCTGAGGCGTATCCCAGCGGCAGAAATGGACGATTTAGCGGCGCAGATTCGCGCAAAGCTCATCGAAGATGTCTCAAAGACAGGCGGGCACCTTGGGCCAAATTTGGGCGTTGTTGAATTGACTATCGCTCTTCACCGTGTTTTCCGTTCACCTGCAGATACGATCGTCTTTGATACTGGTCATCAGACTTACGTTCACAAATTGCTGACAGGACGCCAAGACTTTTCGAAGCTTCGACAAGAAGGTGGCCTCTCGGGATATCCCAGTCGAGAAGAATCCGTCCACGATGTTCTTGAAAGCTCACACGCATCTTCATCCCTATCGTGGGTTGATGGTATTTCCCGCGAAAAATCTCGACGCGGTGATCCGACATGGACGATTGGCATCATTGGTGATGGTGCTTTGACAGGTGGGATGGCGTGGGAAGCATTAAACAATATTGCTTCCGATCACAAGCGACGCGCAATCATCATTGTTAACGACAACGGGCGCTCTTACGCACCAACTATTGGTGCTGTAGCTCGCCATCTTGATCTTCTGCGTTCTTCGCAAAATTACGAAAAGGCGCTGTCATGGGGTAAACGAACTCTCATGAATTTTGGGGAACCTGGACGCGCAACTTACGGAGCTCTTCACGGCCTCAAAAGCGGTATCAAAGACGCGCTCATCCCACAGGCGATGTTTGAGGACCTCGGATTGAAGTACCTCGGGCCTGTTAATGGCCACGATATTGCCGCCATGGAAGAGATCTTTAATCGTGCGCGAGCTTTGCATGAGCCCGTCCTGATCCATGTCATGACGCAGAAGGGGCGGGGCTACACCCCCGCGGAAGAAGACATCGCAGATCGATTCCACGCAGTGGGGAAGATTCATCCGGAAACCGGACTTCCTATCGCGCCGGCACGTTTTGCCTGGACGAGTGTGTTTGCTGACGAGATTCGTCAGATTGCACATGAACGCGAAGATATTGTGGGCCTAACTGCTGCGATGCTGCTGCCTGTAGGCCTCGGTCCCTTCAAGGACGATTTTCCTTCTCGTGTGGTTGATGTGGGGATCGCAGAACAGCATGCGGTTGCCGCCGCCGCCGGAATGGCTTTTGCTGGAGCGCACCCGGTTTTTGCGGTGTACGCGACCTTCCTGAATCGAGCATTTGATCAAATTCTTATGGATGTTGGGCTTCATCACTGTGGCGTAACCTTTGTTCTTGATCGAGCTGGAATTACTGGTGATGACGGAGCATCCCACAACGGAATGTGGGATATTTCGATGCTGAATTCCGTTCCTGGCTTACGCCTTGCTGCCCCGCGTGATGAGGCGACGCTACGCGAAGAATTGCGCGAAGCCGTAGCGGTAGATGATGCGCCGACAGTTCTTCGTTATCCGAAGGGTGCCTTGACTGATCCTATTGTCCAGCTTCGTCGTGTGGATGGCTGCGATGTCCTCAAAGACTGGGATGAGGGCACTGAAGCCTCAAAGGTCTGCATCGTTGCCTTGGGCTCGATGGTCCCAGCTGCTCTGGAAGCGGCCGCTCTTCTTGAGAATGATGGCTTGGCTAGCGTGCGCGTGGTCGATCCCCGCTGGGCTCTTCCAGTTCCCGAGGCCTTGGTTGGCCTGGTCGAAGGAGCTGAGCTTGTACTCAGCGTTGAGGATGGCTTAGTTGATGGCGGATTCGGGTGGTCGCTGCGTGATCTGCTTTCTTCGAATGCAGTGACGCGCTCGATCCCAGTCGTCACTGCTGGTATTCCAAAGGAATTTCTTCAGCAGGCAAGCCGAGCGAGCATTGTGAAGTCCCTTGGTCTTCATGCCCAGGGCCTCAGTGAAAGGATTCGTCGCGCTTTAGCGGGAGAGTAGATCGCTCAGGGCAATGGTCATCAACGAGATCTGCCAGGGGCGTGCGCCCTGCGCGGCAAGGAAATCATCGATAGTCATTCCCAATCCCTGTTGGGTGTGCTCCCAAGCCAATGCTCGTTGAACCCGTGGTTCAAGAACGATTTCCGGACTAATTTCTAAGGTCTCTGCTTGCTTCGCAACGGCCTCACGTACCTCAAGAAGAAGCTCATGTGCTTCGGCATGGATACGTTGCCAATGCCTGACGCTGGGAGTATGTCCGTCGTCTTCCGTCCGATGTCGCGGTGGAAGTTGATTTTCTGGAAGGGCTAGTGCACGACTGACAGCATCGAGGAAGCGCTGCGCGTAACGTCGGGCCTGAGGCGAACGAAATTCAGCAATCGAAAGAAGATTGTGGCGTGTCCTTGGTGGACGTTGAGCGGCGTGGATAATTCCGCTGTTTCGCACCAAGCGTCCGGGAGCAAGATCGATCTCGCGTGCAATCGCATCACGCTCGATCCAAATCTCACGTGCGATTGCTAGAGCTCGTTTGGAGGTCAACTTGCCAATGCCGGAGATTGAACGCCAACGATCTTTTTTCGGTGAAGGAGGGGCGGCCTCGGCAATGTGCGAAAACTCCTGCTCTGCCCAGGAAATGCGGCCTAGGTTGTCTAAGCGCTTTTCAAGGGAGTCTTTAAGAGCAGTTAGAAGCTCAACATCAAGAACCGCATATCGCAGCCAGTCCTTTGGAAGGGGTCGTACCGACCAATTCGAGGCTTGGTGATCCTTGACAAGTGTCAGTCCCAAGACTTGCTCACAAACTGCAGAGAGTCCGAAGTGAGTCATACCCAGTAAGCGTGATGCGACTTGCGTATCAAACAGTGCCGGAATTTCCAGGCCGAGCTCACGTAGATTCGGGAGATCTTGAGAAGCGTCGTGCAGAATCCACGTCGAGTTCATACTTGCTTGAAGGCACTCAAGGTGGGGGAGAGCCGCAGTGTCGATCAGGAAGGAGCCGATGTCCTCGCGTCGCAGCTGGAGGAGATAGGGCGAAGAACCATAGCGAAAACCTTGAGCTCGCTCGACGTCCACTGCAAGCGGAAGGGAAGAAGCTGAGAGATCCTGTGCAGCCTGTTCCAAAGCACTACCAGTGTCAATAATTTCTGGGATTCCTTCGCGAGGGAAAGCGATGAGCTCAGGGTCCTCGCTGTCTCCCACGGCGATGCCGTAGGGATTTTCAATGAGCACGTTCTATGCCCTCTCAAGGAATCGTTGATTTTCAACACCGGCGATCCGACACATGAGATCTTGCCACGCCAGAAGGTGCTCGCCAATCCAGGGAGTATTTGGTGTGAGCGAAACGCGAATCTCAACAGCGAGTGTTGACCCCATGAGGATCAGGCCTCCAAAAGATTCGCTCACTTCTTTGCTCACGGTGCCCGTAAGGTCATGGAAGCCCGCGCCGCGCTCTTCAAGACAGTCGTGAGTCCAGTTCCACAGTGCTTCAGAAAGAAGGGGATCAGAACTCATATCAGCATCAATTTGCGCACGGAGTTGTGCAACAAGACGGAATGGCCCGTTCCAGCCCATTTGTCCGTTGGGATCGTGGAGGATGACAAAACGACCGAAAGCAAGGGCTTCGTCGTGGGCAGTTTGTGTCGTGCGAAGTGCAAGTGCAGCAGTGAAAGGAGCAAGCGCGCGCGGGGCGGGAACTTCCTCAATTTCGACGTGAGGATGAACAGCACTGCGTAACGACAAGAGTGCTGTTCGAAAATCCTCGGGTGGTGCCACTTCGATCACGTCCTCGACTTTATGAGTCCGTTTTATCTGGCAGTGGAAGGCGCGCCGCCGTGCGCTGAAAAAATCAGGTGTGAGCGGGGACACGCCGTCCTGATTTGTGTTCCAGGTGCAAACCCTGTTAGCCTTTCATCCGTTGCGAAACCGTTCCGGCGGTTTGATAACGCGGATGTGGCTCAGTTGGTAGAGCATCACCTTGCCAAGGTGAGGGTCGCGGGTTCGAGTCCCGTCATCCGCTCGGGCGATTGGCGCAGTGGTAGCGCGCTTCCCTGACACGGAAGAGGTCACTGGTTCGAACCCAGTATCGCCCACTGTCGTTATCTAACGACGGACAAGGCCCCAGTCCGATAGGGACTGAGTGCGGATGTGGCTCAGTTGGTAGAGCATCACCTTGCCAAGGTGAGGGTCGCGGGTTCGAGTCCCGTCATCCGCTCTAACCTTCCGAAAATCCTTGAGGTTGAGGTTGGATAGGGTGGGTTGGCCGAGAGGCGAGGCAGCGGCCTGCAAAGCCGTATACACCGGTTCGAATCCGGTACCCACCTCGGGCGATTGGCGCAGGGGTAGCGCGCTTCCTTCACACGGAAGAGGTCACTGGTTCGATCCCAGTATCGCCCACGGAAAATTTGAAACGCTTACGCGAATGTCGATTTGTGACTGACGCTCGTGCGTGTTAAAGTTTCCAAGCCGCAAAGCTTTCGCTTTGTGAGTCACCTGCGCGGGTGGCGGAATAGGCAGACGCGCTAGCTTGAGGTGCTAGTCCTCGTATTAGAGGGTGGGGGTTCAAGTCCCCCTCCGCGCACACTCCCCGGGGATCTCCGGATCCCCGGGATTTTTCTTTGCACTGGTAACTCCTCAACACGCAACGTAACCTGTGCATAGGCGAACGTGCTTTTATCCCCGAGGAGAAACTTCATGCATGTTGACGTATGGGCAGACTTTGCATGCCCGTGGTGTTACCTCGGTATCCATCATCTGCGCGATGCTCTCACGCGTTTTGAACATCGCGACCAGGTCGAGGTTCGTTTCCACTCCTATTTGCTTGATCCTGAGCAGTCCAGTGTCCTTGAAATGTCCCAGGCGGATTTCCTTCTCCACACGCATCCAGGTATGAGCGCAGAGGAAGCTGCTGACGCCCTCGTTCATGTCGGCGAGCTCGCTCGAGCCGATGGGATTTCTCTCGATTTCGATTCCTTGGTCATTGCACCGACGTCGTTTGCACATAAAGCAATGTCGGCTGCGCGGGAAATGGACGAAAAATCCGGAGTGACAAACGGGGCAGGAACCTATCAATTTGCATACGCCGAAGCCTTGTTCCGTGCTCGTTTTGAGATCGGTTTGAACCTGGCGGACCCAGATGTGCTGATTGGCTGTGCACAGGATGTACGGATCCCCGAAATGCTGGTTGTAGACGCTCTAAGTGATCCCGTTGCCTCGTCGGAAGTTTTCTCCGACTACCAGATCGCGGTACAGATGGGAATTGACACTATTCCGACGTATCTCTTCGACCGGAGTTTTGTTGTTCAGGGAATGCACGGTAGCGAAGCGATGGGGCGAATTTTGGAAACTGCGTGGGAACAGGTCCACCCGAATGTATCAACACAGGAGGAAACACACTGATGGAACCCTTTGATGTTCACGGTGAAAAAATTGTTTTAGTCCCGCTGTCTGCCAACGACGCGGTGGATCTTACTGATGCGTTACAGGATCCAATTTTTCACGAAATAATTTCGATTCCCTATCCCTACACTCTGTCAATGGCTGAAGAGAATCTTGCAAAGGTACCTTCGAAGTGGGAGCAGGGGAGTGCGGATTGGGCGATCCGCAGTGCCCATGATGGACGTTTCCTTGGGCGTTTCGAGCTCATCCGTAATACTCATTTTTCTGACCACTATGAAGTCTCGTACTTTGTCTGCCATGACGAGTGGGGCGAAGGTATAGCAACAGAGGCTGTGTCCCTTGCTCTTGATACAGCATTCGAGAGATTAGGTGCTTCTCGCGTTGAGTGGGCGGCGCGCGTAGGAAATTGGGGCTCGTGGAAGGCTGTGTGGAAGAACGGTTTCCGCAAGGAAGGCGTTGCGCGCCTTCCCGGATACGAGGCCTGGGTAGGAGGCATCCTTGCCTCTGACCCGCGCACACCCGCAAGTCCGTGGGATGGACCGAGCGCCGGCGCCCCCGAAGTTCTTGACTCATCGCGTCCGCAAGCTCTTGTCCAGCAGTTCCATCGCACGTACTTCATGCCCGACCGCATTCGAGATCATCAAGAGCCAACTCTTGACTATGAGCGTCTCCACATGCGCGTGAGCTTGATCCGTGAAGAGTTCGCTGAGCTGCTCGGCGCCTTGTACGGAAAGGAAGCACGTGCAATCGTCGAAGAAGCGACACAACGAGCTATGGAAGCAGATGATGGAACGCGAGACATCATCGAAACAGCCGATGCTTTAGGCGATCTGGTCTACGTCATCTATGGCATGGCCCTGGAATCTGGAATCGATTTGAATCGCGTCCTTGCAGAAATTCAGGCGTCTAATCTGTCGAAGCTTATGCCCGATGGCACTGTGAAACTCCGTGAGGACGGCAAGGTATTGAAGGGGCCAAACTTCTTCACACCGAATATTGCTCGAGCCCTTGGTCAGGAATAACACACTTTTTGCACTCGTTGCTCTCTAGGTTTTCAGGGACAATGGGTGGTAGTCAACGAGAGAAGGAGAGCACTGTGGCCCGAGTCGTCGTTGTTGGTGGCGGGTACGGTGGTGTCACCGTCGCCAAGGGACTTGATCCTCTTGCCGAAGTCATTCTGGTCGAGCAAAAAGATCAGTTTGTTCACCATGCTGCGGCTCTGCGTGCCGCAGTCGATGAGGCTTGGCAGCATTCAATTTTCATGCCCTATTCGAATCTTCTGACTCATGGGCGGGTCATTCACGGAACGGTTTCTCAGGTTGAAGGAACTCGAGTTCATATCTTCGGACAGGACCCGATCGATGCTGACTACGTTGTTCTGGCAACCGGTTCAACCTATCCATTCCCAGCAAAGTACTCGGCTTCGCGTTCTGATGTTGCAAAGGCACGCCTCAAGCAGTTGCATTCCTACCTTCATGGTGCCCGCTCCGTTCTTTTGGTAGGCGCCGGAACTGTTGGTATTGAATTTGCTGGGGAATTGCGCAACGCCTTCCCGGACCTGGAAATTACCTTGGTTGAGAAGGAACCTGAGCTCCTTCCGACTCAGGGCTTTGCTGATGAGCTGCGCGATCAGGTTCGCGAGCAATTGAAGGAGCTGAATATCCGTCTCATTGAGGGCTCGGAGCTTGCCTACCTTCCGCCATTCAATGTTGGTGAGCTTGGCCGTTTTGTTGTTGAAACAAAGGACGGTCATCGTATCGAAGCCGATATGTGGTTCCAGTGCTATGGCGCTCGTCCGAATACCGGTTATGTCGCCGGTACCGAGCTTCAGTCTGCAGTTCGTCCAGACGGTGCTCTCAAGGTGGAACCGACGCTTCAAGTTGTCGGCCAAACCAATATCTACGCGATCGGTGACGTGACGGATGTTCGCGAATCAAAGCGTGCTGATGCCGCTCGAGCACAGGCGCGCATCGTGATCTCGAATATTTCTTCACAGCTGTCTGGCAAAGAGCCGCAAGCGACCTACAACCCCAGTGATGAATGGGTAATCTTGCCCCTGGGACCTGAGCATGGCGCCTCTCAACTTCTTGATTCTCAGGGTAATTCGCGCATTCTAGGTCCCGACCAAACGGCGGAGATTAAGGGCGCTGATCTGATGGTTTCTGTCATTAGGTCCCAGCTGAACTTGCCGTAGACATCGTGTAGGATGTGTGACTATGACCACGAAACCTCGTCTTGTCCTAGATCAGCTGATTGCCGCTTTCGAAAATCACTACGAGGTGGCTTCCTCTGATCAAGTCGATGAACAGGCACTTATCGATGCCGAAGAAGCTCTCCGCGACGCCTTCTTCACCTACGATGACGTGCTTTTCACGCAGTTCGAAGTCGAGCTTCCTTTCGACCTCATCGTTTCTGATGAGGAAGACGAGGATGAAGATTTTGACGACGACGAAGATGATGAAGAAGTCGACGATGATGACGATGAATTTGTCGACCTTGATGAGGATGAAGACGAAGACTAGTCGGTCAACTTGTCTTTAAGGTGTGCGGGCAGTTGCAACTGCCCGCACACCTTTATTTAATGCCCGCTTCTATCTAGCACTCACTTCACTTAATACCTGGCGAATCGGAAGTGGAAGGTCAATGCGTCCATTGAGTATCTGCTCGAGTTGTACCAGGTTTCGAGGCCCGATGATTGCGCTGGTCACTCCGGGTGTGCCCTCTACCCATGCCAAAGCAACATCAGCGATCGAACATTCCAGCCCATGTGCTGCCTGAGATAATGCTTCGACAATTGGAAGGCTGCTCTCTAGGTATGGCTCAACACTTGAACGCAGATGTGCGGATGCGGCCCGTGAATCAGGTGGTGTTGTATGGCGATATTTTCCTGTAAGGACGCCTCCAGCAAGCGGTGAATGTGCAAGGAATCCAAAGCCGTTGTCTCGTGCTCGCTCGAGCAGGGGAGAAGAACATAAAAGCGAGTGTTCTTCTTCGACGGCGGCCAGAGGAAGTCGATCTGACTGTGCCCACATGAGTGCGCAATCCCAGGTGTCTCGGTGACTTAGCCCAAGGTAGTGCGCGCGTCCACTGGAATAGGCCCATTCGAGCGCCGATAGAGTTTCCTCGAGCGGAATTCCTGTAGGGGACGGAGTTGCTAACCAGAGGTCAACGAAGTCTGTTTCGAGAATCGCAAGTGTTGTATCTAGGCAGCGGAGCATATCTCCGCGCGAAGCGGAGAGTTCATTGGCTCCTTGAGAGAAACGCATTGCACCACGCAATGCAATCCTGACTCGGTGACGACCAACGGCGCGTAAGGCCTCGGCAAGAACGCTGAGAGCACGTCCGGAACCGTGGAGAGGGCTCACTTCTACAAGAGTCCCTCCAGCGTCAACAAAGGATTTGAGCATCGCGCAGGCCTGATCTTCATCTGTGTCGCGTCCCCAAGTCAGTGTTCCCAAACCCAGACTGGACACAGAAAGGCCATGTGTTCCACATTGACGAATCTCCATAAGCTAAGCCTAGAACGCGCAGGCTATGACGGCATACACATGCTCATCTTTGGCTTGCCTGAGGCCAAGCGCCGTAGAGTTGGGGATATGAGTTGGCTTGATGCAATCATCCTTGGACTTGTTCAGGGCCTGACGGAGTTCCTTCCCGTTTCGTCCTCCGCGCATATTCGCATCGTCGGTGAGCTTACGGGCTCAACCGATCCGGGTGCTGCATTCACCGCAATTACGCAAATCGGTACGGAGCTCGCGGTTGTCATTGTCTTCTGGAAGGACATTGTCCGTATTCTCAGTGCATGGTTCCGTTCTTTGCCGCTGGGCGCAAAGGAAAATCGAGTGCCCTCAAGTGATCCAGACGCGCGAATGGGATGGATGATTATTGTCGGTTCGCTTCCGATTTGTATTCTGGGCCTTCTTTTCCAAGATGCGATCGATACGGGCTTGCGTAACCTGTGGATCACTTCGGCGATGCTGATTGTTTTCGGCCTACTTTTGGGCTTTGTTGATCGCTATGCTCCTCAAGAGCGCGACCTGAAATCGATGACGTGGAAGGATGCACTTCTGTACGGCATCGCGCAGGCAATGGCCCTCATCCCAGGTGTCTCTCGTTCGGGTGGAACGATTACCATGGGACGTTTCTTGGGCTACACCCGTGAAGCTGCAGCCCGCTATTCCTTCCTTCTGGCAATGCCGGCCGTGTGGGCTTCAGGGCTCTACAAGGTGGCAAAGGTTGTGACCGGCAGTGACACCATTGCTGTTGGCCCGACAATCGCGGCAACAATCATTGCTTTCGTGGTCGGCGTGGTTGTGATCTTGTGGTTCCTGAAGATTATTTCGACTCAGTCCTATGCGCCCTTCGTTTGGTACCGAATCGCAATTGGTATTCTTGTAGCTCTTGGTCTGTTAAGCGGTTTGCTTTCCCCCTTGGGAACAACTCCCGCTGCCTGATTCTTGTGTGAAGGACGTACGAAAGTATGACTCTACCTGAGGCAATTCTCTTCGATATGGATGGCACCATCGTCGATACCGAGCCCCTGTGGGAGGGAGCGGAAGGACAGGTGCTCGCCGAGATGGGGACACAGATGACCCCGCAGATGCGCCAAAAGATGTTGGGGTCTACTTTGCCGCGGATGGTGGCAATTTTGCGTTCATTTGCCCGCAATCCTCTTGACGAGGCCGTGGTTGCCGATCGTGTTGAGCAGGGAGTCATCGATCGCCTCGACGCGGGATTGCCCTGGAAAGACGGTCTGGTTGAACTCCTGAGCTGGTGCCATGACCACTCAATTCCGACGGCGGTCGTTACAGCGACGCGACGGCGAGTGGCATCCAGGGTTCTCGAGCATGTACCTGCGACACCCGGTTTTACGAATGCAATTTACGGAGATGATGTCTCGGAAGGAAAACCCTCACCAGAGGGGTACCTCAAGGCAGCTGAGCTTCTTGGAGTCGATATCAGTCGCTGCATGATTGTTGAGGATTCTCCGGTTGGTCTTGAAGCCGCTTCTGCCAGTGGTGGAGTGGCCGTCGCGATCAAGGGGGCGGCACCCGAAGAGTTCGCCGCTGATTTTCCCTATATTCGCGAGCTCAGCGACCTCAGCGAGAGTGTCATTGAATCGATCATGGAAGGACAACGGCCGAACTTCGTTCGCGCTTACTGATCAGATGCCTGTGGCCCCATTGCCAGTAAACGTTCCACGCCACTGGCTGGGATTTCGGGTGTTTTCCCGTCAAACAGCGGACACATTGAACGCACTCCGCACCAATTACACAGCGGGTTGCGTCGTGGAGCGAAATAGCCCTGCAAAGCATCCCTTCTCATCGATTCCCAGGTCTGAAAAAGTTCTTCACTGAAGCGCGAAATATCAGCGGCATCAGGATCAAAGGTCAGCACCTTTTGAGAAGCGAGATAAACCAGCTGTGTACGCTTTGGCAGACGCTTTGTGAGAGAAAGCAAGAGCGCGTAAAAACGCATCTGAAACAGTGCTTCCTCTTGAAAACGCGGGGAAGGAGCCTTCCCGGTCTTGTAGTCGATGACCCTGAGATCTCCGTTAGGTGCTTGGTCGACTCGGTCAATGTAACCGAGGAGGTTCACTCCCTGCGAAGTTGTTGCCTCGACAAGGGCTTCGGTAGACAGCGGTTCAAGCGCTTGAGGATCTTCGATCGCAAAATAGTTAGTGATCATCGAATGCATTCGTTCGCGCCAGCGTTCAAAGTCCGTATGATCTGAAAAAAGATTCATGACACTTGGGTCGCCAGCAAGAGTCTTTTCCCATTCGGTACGTAAAAGCTGGATAGCGAGTGTCTCATTGCGTTCTTCCCTTGGCATGGCATAGAGGTTTTCCAAGGTGCTGTGAACTGTTGTCCCAAGAAGTGTTGCTTGCGTTGGAGGTTCTTTAACGCGGTCGACGACATGCAGGCGAAACTGCAGTGGGCAGCGCTGGTACTCTTTGGTGCGGCTTGCCGAAAGTGCAGGCCGGCTTGGGAGTGAATTCCTCATGCATCTACCGTAACCAGTTCCACCTTTTCGCGCGGGGTTTAAACAGGCAGTTCATCCATGCACCGCGGTAGTGTAGAGGCGATGAGCACACATGAACATGAAGCCCAGGGCCTTGGCCAAGAACGACACCGTGGTCCTCTCCGAGAAGGGGAGCGTGTCCAAATCCGCGACCCGAAGGGGCGTTTGCACACCGTTATTTTGGTTTCTGGTGGTCGTTTTCAGTCCAATCGTGGCTTTATCGATCACGATGATTTAATTGGACGCCCTGATGGTCAGGTCGTCACCACCGAAGAGAGCCGTCAGTTCCAAATTCTGCGCCCGCTTCAAGTTGACTATGTCATGTCAATGCCCAGGGGTGCTGCAGTCGTCTACCCGAAAGATGCTGGAACGATCGTTCACTACGCAGATATTTTCCCCGGTGCAGTAGTTGTCGAGGCCGGCGCTGGGTCGGGTGCTCTATCGATGGCTCTTTTGGATGCAGTAGGGGAGCGCGGCAGGCTGATTTCTGTCGAAAGGCGTGAGGAATTCGCACAGATTGCACGCGATAACGTTGAACTGTGGTTTGGCGCTCCGCATCCGGCGTGGGATCTTCGGGTCAATGATCTGGCAGATGAACTCAATGCCATGCCTGCCTCGAGTGTTGATCGTGTAGTCCTTGACATGCTCGCTCCCTGGGAGAACTTGGATGCGGTTGCACACGCGCTTGTTCCCGGCGGTGTTCTGTGCTGCTACATCGCGACCGTGACTCAGATGTCCCGGTTGATCGAGGATCTTCGTTCCTCTGAGAACTTTACCGATCCCGTCGCTTGGGAGACACTCTCGCGTGAATGGCACGTCGACGGCTTGGCTGTGCGACCCGAGCATCGAATGGTTGCCCATACAGGATTCTTGATGATTGCCAGGCGTCTTGCTCCGCAGACCACTCCTCAGGAACGCTCAACTCGTCCAGCGAAAGCTGCTGAAGGCCTCGAAGGGGCGTGGAATAGCGAAGATGACTGGAGCGAGCAGAAAGTCGGTCTTCGCGTCAGCTCGGATAAGAAAATCCGGAAGGTCAAAAGGGACCTCGATGCTAAGGCGCGGGCATGGGTAGAAGGGCGTAGTGATGAGCAACAGTGACGCTGCACTCTCAATTCTTGAGCAGAAGAATGCCCATCTGAGTGCGGCTCTTACTCAGGCGCGTCAAGAACTTCTCCGCCTGAGGGAACAACTCAAGCATTTAAATCAACCACCGCTGACCCTGGGAGTTTTGCATCGCGCGCAGCCGTCTTCGCGTGTTCTTGAAGTCTATGTTTCAGGCCGCCTCATGCGTCTCGCGGCTGATACTTCTCTTGACATCACATCAATCTCACCGGGGCAACAGGTTCTTATTGACGACAAGATGATTGTTGTCGGGATTGGCGAATATTCGCGAACCGGTGAGCTTGCACAGGTTGCGGAACTTATTGGGCTGGATCGCGCTGTAGTGACTGCCGAGGCCGGAAGCCATCGCATTGTTGAACTTGCTGGTCCGCTACGCCACGGCACTCTTCGGCCCGGAGAGAGCGTCTTGGTTGACCCTCGTACTTCCTTTGCCTATGAACGTGTTATTCGCCAAGACGTCGAGCAGCTTCTCACTCCTGAAATTCCCGATGTTACTTTTGATGACATCGGCGGACTTGATGCTCAGATTGAGACAATTCGGCAGGCAATTGAACTTCCCCTGCGCCATCCCGAGCTATATCGGCAATACGGTTTGCGGCCGACAAAGGGAATTTTGCTCTATGGGCCCCCGGGTTCAGGAAAGACGCTGATCGCCCAGGCGCTAGCACGATCATTACGCGAGTTTAGCTCTTCAGGTGAAGGTTATTTCCTCTCAATTAAGGGCCCAGAGCTTCTCACCAAGTTCGTTGGCGAGACAGAACGACAGATCCGTGCGATTTTCGCGCGGGCTCGTGCCTTGGCTTCGTCGAAGGTCCCAGTCGTGATCTTCTTCGATGAGATGGAAGCTCTTTTCAGAACACGCGGTACAGGAATTTCTTCCGACGTCGAGACGATGGTGGTTCCACAGCTGCTTGCTGAAATGGACGGTGTCGAAAGTCTTGACAACGTTGTGATTGTTGGTGCCTCAAACCGGGCTGACATGATCGATCCAGCTGTTTTACGCCCCGGAAGGCTTGATGTGCGTATTCGCATTGATCGCCCAGATGAACGTGCAGCGAAGGATATTTTCAGAAAGCATCTCGACCAATCTGTGCCGCTTGCGCAAAACGGTCAGTATCTCAGCCATGACGAGATGATCGACAGGGCAGTTGCAAGCCTTTATCGCCGCGATGACAATTCAGCTTTGCTGTCTGCGCGTAGTCATTCCGGTCAGGAACGCATCATCTATCTTGCCGATATTGTTTCGGGCGCCATGATTGCAGGAATTGTGGAGCGTGCGAAGAAATACGCGATCCTTGATGCAATCGCAAACGGTACGCAGGGGATGACGCTCGACCACGTGATGCGCGGCCTCGGCGATGAAATTCGCGAATCAATGGAACTGGCAACCCGACAGGCTCCAGCGGACTGGGCGCGCACGATCGGTCTGGATCAAGATATCGCTGATATCCATCCCTTGAAGGAGAACCAGCAATGAGCTCTCATATGGTGATGAGTACCGAGACCGAATTCGGTATTTATACCCCGGACAATCCTGGAGCCGATCCGGTTGACCTATCCTGCCGGATAGTTGATGCCTACTCGACTCTCTCGCGCCGCGGTACGCCTACGGAGGGGAGCCAGCCGGTTCGCTGGGACTATACGGCTGAAGATCCTTTGAATGACTTGCGCGGTATGAGGCTCTCGCGTGCAGCTGCAGATCCTTCGATGCTTACCGATGACCCCTACCACCTTGCTCCTTCGGGTGGAAGCGAAAGGCTTCCCTTGCCTCGACAGTCAAGTGGATATTTGCCCGCATCGGTGTCATCTGTACTAACAAACGGAGCTCGGCTCTACGTTGATCATGCTCACCCAGAATATTCTGCGCCTGAAACCCTTAGCGCACGCGATGCTGTCCTGTGGGATCGCGCCGGCGAGGTCATTGCTCGACGAATGATGTCAGCAGCTCGTGAGCGCGGAGACGAGATCGTGTTGGTCAAGAACAACACGGATGGTAAGGGCGCGGCTTACGGCACCCACGAGAACTACCAGATTAGCCGTCGTATTGATCTTGACGACCTTATCCGAGGCCTCACCCCGTTCTTCGTAACCCGTCCAGTTATTTGTGGTGCGGGACGCGTCGGAATCGGTCAGCGCAGTGAATTTGCTGGTTTTCAGATCTCGCAGCGAGCTGACTTTGTCGAAAATGAAGTTGGCCTAGAGACTACTTTTAACCGCCCGATTATCAATACTCGCGACGAGGCTCATGCGAACCCAGCCTACTTCCGTCGCCTTCACGTGATCGGCGGAGATGCTAACCAATTTGATTCTTCCCTCTATCTTCGCCTGGGAACGACCGGCTTAGTGCTCAAAGCGATTGAGGCCGGCCTCGGGATGGAATGGGATGCTCTTGCGATGGATGATCCGGTTCAAGAAACCTGGAACATCAGCCATGACCCGACGCTGACTTACAAGGCAGGGCTTGCCGGAGGTGCGCGAAGCGCCCTTGATGTTCAAAAGATCTATGTCGATTTGGTCTCTGAGACTTTCAGTCGCGTGGGTATTGAACTGAGCGCAGACGAAGAACTAGTCCTGAAGTACTGGGATGATGTCCTTACGCGTATGTCTGAGGAACCTTTTAGCGTTGCCACCGAGGTCGAATGGGTTGGGAAGTATCAGCTTCTCGAGCGTCAGCGCCAGCGTCTGTCAACCACGTGGGACGACCCTAAGCTTGCTGCGATGGATTTGCAATGGGCGGATTTGCGTGAGGATCGTTCTCTGGTGGCTGCGCTTGATCGAGCCGGTCGTGTGAAGCGAATGTTCACTCCTGAGGAAGTTGAACATGCTGCAGATTGGGCGCCAGAAAATACTCGTGCTTACCTGCGTGGATATGCAGTGCGGAACCTTCCAGGACTGATCGCTGCATCGTGGACATCTTTGTGTGAAGCGCAGGGTGATCAGATGATTCGCCGTCCTATTGTTGAGGCTGCCGGTGTTGATCCGTCGGTCCTTTCCGATCTTGAGCACGGTACATTAAGCCGTGTAGAACAGGAGTAGATATGAGTCTTTCGCAATTGTTTGCAGGTGGCGCTGGCCATGAGGATGACGAGGCTGCGGGTCAGGTACAAGCTCAGGCTTCGGCCCAAAGTGATTCTCTAGACGAGCTTCTTGATCAGATTGATACCGTCCTTGAAACGAATGCTGAGTCTTTCGTCCAGGGCTTTGTCCAAAAGGGAGGCCAGTGAGGTGAAGCGACGGGTCATCGGAATCGAAACAGAGTACGGGCTAACCTGCGCAACGCGCTCTGGGGCTCGTGCTACTCACGATGCCGATGCTGCTGCGCACCTGCTTTTTGAGCCCTTCGCACAGGGCGGTCGGGCTCCTAACCTGTATCTGCGCAACGGTGGGCGACTCTATCTTGATGTTGGAGCACATCCCGAATATGCAACTGCAGAGTGCGACACTCTTCTCGACCTTCTCGCACAGCATCGTTGCGGTGATGAGCTGCTGAATCAGCTTAATGACGCTGCGCGTAGCTCGCTTAGTCAGCTGCCGGATCCTGAAGAAATTTACCTTTTCCGAAATAACGTTGATTCAGCAGGCAATAGTTTTGGGTGCCATGAAAACTACCTTTTGCACCGTCGTCGAGATTTCCGACAAGTTGCGGATGGACTGGTCGCCTTCTTTGTCACGCGCCTAATCCTTGTCGGTGCGGGACATCTACGTAGGCAGGGGACCCAACTTAGTTACTGCTTCTCCCAACGCGCGGAGCAAATGTGGGAAGCCGTTTCCTCTGCGACAACGCGTACACGGCCAATTATTAACACCCGCGATGAGCCCCTGGCTGATGCAGGTCAGTACCGACGTCTTCACGTAATCAGCGGAGACACGAATGTTTGCGAGGCAACCACTTTCCTGAAGGTCGGCATGACCGCTTTGGTTCTCGATGCCGTCGAGGAAGGTATGGACCTCAAAGATTTGGAACTTGCTGATCCAATGATGGCAATCCGTCAGATCAATCATGATCTTTCCGGACAGGCCAAGATCGCTATGGTCAACGGACCAGATTTAAGTGCTGTTGAGATCCAAGAGCGCATTTTGCAGCGCGTCATCGATGTGTTGAAGATCGATCGCAGATCGGACTCCATAGAACCTACAACCCACGCGGTTATTGATCTGTGGCAACGGGGGATTCATGCACTCCACAGCCAAGACTGGTCGGGAATTGATCACGAACTCGATTTTGCGATTAAGTACCGTTTGATCCGCGAATACCTCAAACGTAAGCAAACTACGCTTGATGATCCCCGCGTTGCACGGCTTTTGCTCTCGTATCATGACATCGGTCCTCATGGTTTGCGGCAAGCTTTGGAACGTACTGGAGCAATGCGCCGCATGACCACGGATGAACAGGTGAGCAATGCATGTGTGAACGCTCCCCAGACGACGCGTGCCCACCTTCGCTCGAAGGTCATCAATGCCGCTGAAGAGGCTGGCGTTGAACTTGCTCTCGATTGGGTTCGTGCGTCACGGATTGACGATCCGAATCGCTACGTTCTGATGAACGATCCTTTTGCGACATCGTCATTGGCGGTCGATGAATTTATCTCCGGCTTTGTTTCACCACACGAGGTATTTCCTGCATGAGCGGAAAACACCTTTCTTCAAGGCTCCATCGAGTCGCTCAGGAACACGGAGAAGAAACGGGGCAGGCAAGAAAGCCTTCGCGCCGCAGCGGCCGTCAGATTTTTGTTGCCTTTTCCGTATTGTTCCTGATCTGCGCGCTTATTCTTGGATTGATCTGGTTCCTTCGTCCTTCTTCTGAGGAGGCCTTGGAATGGCAGCCGCCTCGCTCGGTATTGAGTGCAGTCGAGGTGTCTGGTCGTGTTGGTGCAACACCGACACTTAAACTGAGCCAGCCCCTTCAAATTGTCAGTACAAAACACCAGATCTTGTCGCAGGGCGACGGTCGCGCCATTACAGCGGGAACACCGGTCCTACTCTCAGTGACAGTATTTGACTCAACAACGGGTGAGATTCTGTCTCCGAATGGGCGCCCGCGTCTTATTGTCGGACGTGCCGATGATGACTCCCTCGGTGCTGATATGGCACACGAAGTCAATGGACGGGCCGAAGGAAGTCGCCTGCTTGTCGCGCGTCCACTTCCCTCAGTTTCTGACAGCACGGCTTCTCCCACACCGACTGCCCGCTCAACCAAGGGTGAAATTGTCGTCATTGATATTCTCCCGACTTTGGCCTCGGGGCAGGCATCTGCCCAAGCTAGCGGTTCGGGGCCACTTGAAGTGACGATGCGAGATGAAGGCCCCGTCATTAAACATGGGGATCAACTTCCCACCGGCCCGACAACGCAGCCGCTCCTCACGGGTGCCGGTGCTCAGGTGCGTTCTGATGACGACATTGTCGTTCAGTACTTTGTCAGCGGGTGGACTGATGGAATCGAGCGGCAATCCACCTGGCGTACCGGCGTGCCAGAGCGGGTTCGACTCAGTGAACTCATGCCTGGGCTTCGTCCGCTTCTTATTGATCAGAAAGTCGGCTCTCGGCTAGCGATTACTTTGCCTCCTGATCAGGCGACCGGTGACGATACCTTGTGCATCGTGATTGACATTTTGGCAACCACCCCAACCTCATAATGTGGTTGCTCTCGAAGCGTTCGCGCTGGTTATGAGAGACTACAAACATGCTCAGATGGCTTACTGCTGGTGAATCACACGGTCCTGCGTTGGTTGCTACCCTTGAGGGCCTTCCTTCAGGTATCGAGCTTACGACCCAGACTATTCGCGATGCCCTTGCGCGTCGGCGCTTAGGAGCCGGTCGTGGCGCTCGCCAAAAGTTTGAGGCCGATGAGGTCCGTATCCTTGGTGGAGTACGTCATGGTCGAACCACCGGTGCGCCGATCGTCATTGAGATTGCAAATAGCGAGTGGCCTAAGTGGGAGAAGGTCATGTCCGCCGATCCCGTCACGCGTGAAGATCTATTGATCGACGCTGGCAAGGGGGACGAACGTGAGGTTGCGCGTAATAAGCCTTTGACGAAGCCTCGCCCGGGTCATGCGGACCTGCCCGGGGTTCTTTCCTACGACCTCGCGGAAATTCGTCCCGTACTTGAGCGCGCAAGTGCGCGAGAAACTGCAGCTCGGGTTGCCCTTGGCGCTTGCGCCGAGGCCTACCTTCGCCAGCTTGCTGGAATTCAGTTAGTTTCCCACGTGGTTGCTGTTGGCCCTGTTCAGGGGCAGTCAGGTGCCCTTCCATCACCTGAGGACGAGGCTGCACTGAACGCTTCGCCCATGCGCTGCCTAGATGCTCGCGATGAGGCGCGTTTCCTTGAATGCGTTGAGGAGACACGCTCCTTGGGAGATACCGTTGGCGGTGTTGTTGAGGTTGTTGCATGGGGCGTTCCGATCGGTGTTGGTACGCATGTCCAGGCGGATCGCCGGCTTGATAATCAATTAGCCGCGGCATTGATGTCGATCCAGTCTGTCAAGGGCGTCGAAATCGGTGATGGCTTTGCACAGTCGCGTCTTCGCGGTTCACAGGCTCATGATGAGATTGAGCGTGTCGATGGACGCGTTCAGCGTAGCTCGAACCATGCCGGTGGTATCGAAGGTGGGACATCCAATGGTCAGCCGATTGTCGTCCGTGCTGCTTTCAAGCCAATCTCAACGGTTCCTCACGCCTTGAAAACAATTGATCTGGCCAATGGAGAGGAAGCTCGGGCACTCCACCAGCGCTCTGATACCTGCCAGGTAGTTCCCGGCGCTGTTATTGCCGAGGCCGAGGTCGCCTTGGTTCTTGCGCGCGCGATAGCTGACCATGCCGGAGGCTACTCCCTCTCAGAATGCGCGCGTAATCTCTCCGCGTATCTTTCTCGTATTGATGAACGTCTGGGGAATGCGCTGTGACCAGACAGCAGATCGTTCTTGTCGGCATGCCTGCCAGTGGAAAGAGCAGAGTAGGACGGGAACTTGCGTTGGCTCTGGGGCTTGAACATCGTGATTCAGATGCCTTGATTGAGGAAACTACCGGCCGCAAAATTCCGGAGATTTTCTCAACCGATGGTGAGGAATACTTCCGACAGCTTGAAGAAGAGGTTATTAAGCAGGCTCTGAGCTATCCGGGGGTTATCTCCTTAGGCGGGGGAGCACTCACCCGAAAAGCGACCCGTGAACGCTTGCGCAACTGCTTCGTGGTCTATATCAAGGCGGAACTCCCAGAATTACTCCGCCGATCTCAGGGGTCGGATCGCCCTCTGCTCGCGGGGGATGCACAGGCGCGTCTTGAAGAGCTATGGGAAGCACGTAAGGAATATTTTCCGGAGGTTGCCTCGCTAGAGGTTCAAACCAGTTCAGAACCTGTTATTCATGTTGTTGAGCAAATTCTTCGAGAAGTTGGTGAAGACGATGAGCGTGACGATTCCAGTCAACGTTGATACCCCCTACGACGTCGTTATCGGAAGGAATCTGGCGAAGGAAGTCCTTCAGCAGGTCTTACGCGAAAATACGACGAAGCTTCTCATCGTCTGCGCACCGCATGTGAGTAACTATGCCCTTGAATGTGCCTCTCAGCTTGAAGGCTTAGGCTACGCGGTTTATACACAAATTCTTCCTGATGGGGAAGAAGCTAAAACCATTGAGGAGATGGCCTCTCTGTGGGATTGTGCCGGAAAAATTAGACTCGGTCGCGCGGATGCTTTGATTGCTATTGGTGGGGGAGCCTCGACAGATGTTGGGGGATTCCTTGCTGCTTCGTGGCTGCGTGGCATTGATTTCATTGCAGTTCCCACCACCTTGCTTGGGATGGTTGATGCCTCGGTTGGAGGGAAGACCGGTATCAATACCCCAGTAGGTAAGAACTTAGTTGGGGCCTTTCATTCTCCGCGGCGCGTTGTTGTCGATCTCGATCGCCTTGAAACTTTGAACCATGATGACTATCGCGCGGGGCTTGGTGAGGTTGTTAAATGCGGTTTTATTTCAGATCCTAAGATCCTCTCGATCGTCGAAAGTAATCCCGAGGCTGTTTATGATCCACGTTCTGAGGAGATCACTGAACTCATAGAACGATCCATTGCCGTTAAAGCTCGAGTAGTGAGTGCTGACCTTCATGAGAACGGTCCCCGTGAATTCTTGAACTATGGGCATACGCTGGCGCATGCGATCGAAAAAATTGAGAACTTCCGCTATCGCCACGGTGAGGCAGTGGCTATCGGTTGTGTGTTTGCTGCTCATCTTGCATGGCGTCGAGGGATGCTTAGCGAAGCCGAGGTTCAGCGTCATGTTGAGGATTTTTCTGCCCTTGGACTTCCAACCTTCTATAAAGGCGCGTCGATCGATGCATTGCTTGAAGTGATGCTTTCGGATAAGAAGGTACGTGCCGGAGTTTTGCGCTTCGTTCTTCTAGATGGAGTGAACCATCCTGTTACTGTGAAGGTTAATCCACAGGAAGTTTTTGATTGCGCTCTCTCGATGGGAATGCGAAAGTGAATGCGCCTGAGCATCCGACATTGGTTCTTGTAGGGACCTCTGGAAGTGGAAAAACCTGCGTTGCACAGGAAATTGCAAAGAGCTGTGGCTTAAGAGTGCAAGAAGATCAAGACCTTCTTGAATCTGCTTATTCGCGATCATTTGATCAATTAGTTTTGGATGAGCATTTCCCATTGCAAGAAGCACTGGAGAGCGCTGGATTCCAGCTTTTGTCCGGCGGTTGCGATATTGCGGTGTTGTCACCCTCGCAGGTCAATAGTTCTCGGATTCTTTCCAAGCTTTCACAGCTGATCGATGAAGGCACTTCAGTTGTCCTACTGAGGACTTCCATCGATGAGGCTGCGCGTCGCGTGGGACTCAATGCTCCGCGTTCTGTGGGATTGGGGACGCCCAGAGCGCTATTTGCTTCGATGAGTCGGCAATTGGATCGTACTTATCAAGATCTTGCCACTTTCTCATGTGATACTGGCGAAAATACGGCGCGTGAGGTAGCGGATACCATCATTGCGGCGTGTAAGATAGCCACGGTTTAAGCTCACCCGATTTGGGAGGATTTTATAGTGGCAACGACAAATGATCTCAAGAACGGCACCGTTATGGTGATCGACGGCCAGCTCTGGCAGGTTGTCGAGTTCCAGCACGTCAAGCCGGGTAAGGGCCCCGCATTCGTGCGCACTAAGATCAAGAATGTTCTGTCTGGCAAGATCGTTGACCGTACTTTCAATGCGGGAATGAAGATCGAGACCGCGACGGTTGACCGCCGCGACATGACCTACCTCTACCAAGATGGTACCGACTACGTCTTCATGGATTCCTCTACCTACGAGCAAATCAATGTCCCCGCAGAAGTTGTTGGCGACGCTGCTCATTTCATGGTCGAGAATCAGGATGTGATTGTTTCTCAGCATGACGGTCAGGTTCTCTTCATTGAACTTCCCGCCACAGTGATTTTGACGATTGCTCACACCGAGCCCGGTTTGCAGGGTGACCGTTCTTCCGCTGGTACGAAGCCTGCAACGCTCGAAACCGGTTACGAGATTCAGGTTCCACTCTTCATGGAAGAGGGCACCCGCGTGAAGGTTGATACCCGCGATGGTTCCTACTCCGGCCGCGTGACTGACTGATAATGTCTCACAAACATCAGTTCACTTCTCGTACCAAAGCACGTAAGCGTGCCGCTGATGTCGTCTACGAGGCAGATCAGCGTGGCATGGGGCGTAATGCCACTGTCTTGCGTGATCTCCTTCGTGAGCGCAAGGTCATTACAGCAGCACTGACACCTCTCCCGGATTATTCGATTCGTATGATCGAAGGTGTCGCCGACGAGCTGTACCGGATTGATCGTTTGATTGATACTCATGCTCGTACCGGCCTTGATCGAATTCCCGCAGTCGATCGCGCAGTCCTGCGAGTCGCGGTTTGGGAAATGCTGTCTAACTCTGAAGAGGTTCCTCCCGTTATTGCAATCGACGAGGCAATTTCAATTGTTAAGTCGATTTCAACGGAAGAATCCGCAGGCTTTGTGAATGCGATTCTTGATGCGATTCGTCAAGATATTGAGTCTCCTTCATGGTCTCGGCACTCAAGCGAGGTCGACAATGGCAATGAGCCTGATGAAGAACTCAGTGCGGCTGAACTGACAGAGCTAGATGATCTTCTCAACGAATACTGAAATAGTGTGAGTGATAAACGGGGGTGCCTACAGGCACCCCCGTTTATGACACTCCGAACACATCAGTCGGGTGTGATGTTTAACACAAAAGACTATGAAGGAACTTGTTCCAACTTTTCACACTCGCACTTCTCTTTAATTCCTGCTATAGCCACCTGCTCGAATTTCAGTTTGTTCTTGTGATGCTCTAAGAGTTTCCCGCCCTGCAGGTCACGGGCAGTTTCTACTTCAAAATTGATGGCAAGAGTTTCCTCGCAGTGAAACGTATGCTGAGCAATCACGTTCTTAATCGCACGTCAGTATTGATGTTTTTTGAACGAGTCCTCACTCGTTTTTTGCCTGCGTTGCGCGCATCGTCGGTTGCAGTTGCACCAAAAACTATCAAAATAGTGCGATGCTTATTCCTGTCAGGGGAATCTAGAAAAAGGAGCGTAGCGAGATGGCACTGCCAGATCTGACTCCGCAACAGCGAGCCCAGGCTCTTGAAAAGGCGACGCGCGCTCGTCGTCGGCGCGCTGAGGTGAAGGATGCGCTCAAATCGCGAAAGATTACTCTGTCTGAAGTCATCGACATGGCTGCAACAGATGATGCAATCGCGAAGATGAAAGTGCGTTCTTTACTGGAAGCCCTGCCTCGAGTCGGTGTAAGTACTGCGGAAGCATTGATGAATGAGATCAAGATTGCGCCTTCAAGGCGTGTTCGAGGTCTTGGTCAGGTGCAGCGAGAAGAATTAATTCGTCGCTTCGGCTGAACTTTTAAGCCAGCTGTGGCAGCATACAGGCATGTCTTCATCTACGGTTACTGTCATTGCAGGTCCCACAGCTGTTGGTAAGGGAACTGTGATCGCGCGCTTGCGCGAGCTATTTCCTGAAGTTGAACTCTCGGTTTCGATGACAACACGTTCTCCTCGACCGGGAGAAATCGACGGGGTGCACTACCACTTTGTCAGTGAGGACCAGTTCGCCCAGCTCATTGATTCCAAACAAATGCTGGAGTGGGCACTCGTTCACGGGAAATATCATTACGGGACACCGCGTGGTCCAGTTGATGATGCAGTTCGACGCGGGGTGCCTTTCCTGCTTGAAATCGATGTTGCTGGTGTGCGTCAAGTTCGTGAATCGCTTCCTGACGCTCGCTTTGTTTTTATCGCACCGCCATCGTGGGAAGTGCTTGTCTCTCGCTTGGTCGGTCGGGGTACCGAAGACCCTGCTGAACAAGAGCGACGTTTGCGTACTGCAAAGGTCGAGCTTGCGGCTGCAGATGAGTTTGATGTCACCATCGTTAATGATGATTTGGAGCTTGCTGTCCATGAACTAGCCCATGTGATGGGGCTAGAATAGAAGCCGGTTCTTGCCAGTTATATCAGGAGAGATTTGCATGTCCGGAATTGTTGCGCAGCCCGAAGGCATCACTTACCCGCCAATTGACGACCTGCTGGAGCACGTCGATTCAAAGTATGCCTTGGTGATTTTTGCTGCCCGTCGCGCTCGCCAGATCAACTCCTACAACATCCAGCTTGAGCAGAATATGATCCAGTTCGTCGGACCCGTTGTAGAAACTGAAGTCGACGAGAAGCCCTTGGCGATTGCACTTCGCGAAATTGATGAAGGCCTGTTGACCCTTGAGTCAGCACCCCAAGCCTGATCAGCAGCCCGCTCACATCGTTCTTGGTGTGTCAGCGGGCATTGCTGCATATAAAGCCGTTTTCCTTTTGAGAATCCTTCAAAGAGACGGCTACCGAGTCCGCGTCGTTCCAACACCTTCTTCGCTTGAGTTCATTGGGCGAGCAACCTGGGAAGGGCTCACCCTCGAGAGCGTGAACACTGACGTTTTTCATGGTGGGGGAGCAGACCACGTTGAGTTAGCGCGGGGTTGTGCCGCTATTGTTATTGCACCCGCTACCGCTGATGTTATTGCTCGGATAGCGAATGGTCAGGCCAATGACCTTTTGACAACCACCGTTCTTGCCAGTGATTGCCCTGTAGTTATTGCACCTGCTATGCACACGCAAATGTGGCGCGCGGCCGCAACGCAGGAGAATATTGCCCGGCTTCGGAAGCGCGGATATATCGTTGTCGGCCCGGAATATGGCGATCTTGCTTCCGGTGACCACGGGGCTGGTCGCATGAGTGAACCCGAGGTTATTGCGATGCGGGTACGCAAAGCGTATGGCGTATCCGGTGACCTTGTGGGAAAGAAAATTCTGATCACCGCCGGTGGAACTCGTGAAGCGATTGATCCAGTCCGTTTCCTTGGTAATCGCTCGAGTGGGCGACAGGGAATTGCGATCGCCCGCGAGGCCCTTAGTCGTGGGGCCGAGGTTACTTTAATAACTTCGAATATCGAGGCTGCTCTTATTCCTCAGGGGTGCAGCGTGATCGATGCTCCTTCCGCTCAAGACGTCTACGACTCTGTGATGTCTCATCTTGAGCACAGTGATGCATTGGTCATGGCGGCTGCGGTTGCCGACTACCGCCCACGGGCGGCCTCGGCCTCGAAAATCAAAAAAGAAGAGAATGAATCAGCGCCGCCGCGGATCGAACTCACGGAAACGACCGATGTTCTACGCAGCGTGAGTTCGTCTCCCAACCGCCCTCGCGTGGTGCTTGGCTTTGCTGCTGAGACCGGCGATCAAAACACCGTGCTGTCCTATGGGGCAGCGAAAGCCAAGCGTAAAGGTGCGGACTATCTTGCTGTGAATGCAGTGGGTGCCGATATCGGATTTGGCGATGTTCCCAACTATGTATATGTCCTGAACCAAGAGGGGTCGGTAGTGACCCAAGGTGGGGGAACGAAGGCAGATGTTGCCCGAATCCTCATTGATCTTATTTCACAGCGGTTCGATACGATGGAGGCGTGAGCGATATGCGTAAGTACTTTACTTCTGAATCCGTAACCGAAGGTCACCCCGATAAGGTCTGTGATCGTATTTCCGACTCGATCTTAGACGCCTTACTTGAGGCGGATCCTCAGTCGCGTGTTGCTGTGGAAACAATGGTGACAACCGGTTTGGTGCATGTGGCCGGCGAAGTTTCAACCAACGCTTACGTTGAAATTCCGCAGATTGTTCGCGAACAGATCCTCGAGATCGGCTACGACTCATCCCGCAAGGGATTTGACGGTGCCTCCTGCGGTGTTTCTGTGTCTATTGGTGCCCAAAGCAGTGATATCGCAGATGGCGTGGATCATTCCTTGGAGACGCGTTACGGTTCAAATGATGATCGTCGTGAGGCTCAGGGCGCGGGCGACCAGGGCATGATGTTCGGCTATGCCTCGGATGAAACTCCTGATCTCATGCCTGCTCCAATTTGGCTTGCGCACAAGCTAGCAGAGCGTCTTGCTGCAGTTCGCCATCAAGAACTTGCTCATGGTCTTCGTCCTGACGGAAAGACACAGGTCACTCTTGCTTATGATGAGCGGGGCATTCCTTGTGAGATCGATACGCTTGTCATTTCGACTCAGCATGACCCCGAGCTCGGCATGAGTGAACTCGAAGAGCAACTGCGTGAACTGGTTGTTTCTCCTGTGCTCGAAGAGACGGGCTTGGGGCTTTCAACTGAAACAATGAAGCTTCTTGTTAATCCTTCTGGGCGCTTTGTTATCGGTGGACCTGCTGGCGATGCCGGTCTGACCGGACGCAAGATTATTGTTGACACCTACGGAGGCATGGCTCGCCACGGAGGCGGTGCTTTCTCTGGCAAAGATCCGTCAAAGGTTGACCGTTCGGCTGCATACGCGGCGCGTTGGATCGCTAAGAATATCGTTGCCGCAGGCTATGCAAGGCGCTGTGAGATTCAATTGGCCTATGCAATTGGTCGCGCGCATCCGGTCGGACTTTATGTCGAGACCTTTGGTACCGGAACTGTGAGTGATGACGTTCTTACCGATGCCATCACTCAGTGCTTTGATCTTCGCCCTGCGGGAATCATCGAAGACCTTGATCTTCTACGTCCGATTTACGCGAAAACCGCTGCTTACGGTCACTTTGGTCGTCCGATTTTCCCCTGGGAGCAGACGGATCGCGTGGCTCGTCTCCAGGAAATTCTTCAATGAGTGCCGCCCCTTGCGCCGCCCGCCCGACAAACCGTGGAACCGCCATCGAAATGGCGGCTTCGGGGATCATCGGTCTGTGCGCGTCCTTCGTTCTCTCGATCGAGGCGTGGCAGTTGGCGGCGGATCAGGGACGAACATTTAGCTGTGACGTCTCTTCGGTTCTGTCGTGCTCTGCCGTTGCAGCCACTCCGCAGGCTCGAGTTCTAGGATTCCCGAATGCCTTTTTGGGGATCTTTTTCGAGGCCGTTGTCTTGACCGTGTCCTTCGCCCTCATTGCAGGGGTACGTTTTCCGAAATGGTATTACCTGGGGGTTGAAGCTCTCTATACCATCGGCCTGCTCTTCGCATATTGGCTCTTCACGCAATCGTATTTCGTCATTCATGTGTTGTGTCCGTGGTGTTTGCTCATCACAATAACGACGACGCTTGTGTGGTTTGGACTTACACGAGTATGCATTTCTCAGGGAGTGCTCCCCGCACCTGCGTGGTGGAAGTCAGTGATGAAGGCCGGGGGAGACTGGCTGGTCGTCATCCTCGTTATTGCAGCTGTTCTTGCGATGATCGTTGTGCGATACGGTTCAGTACTTTTCGGTAATTGATCAGTTGGTGCTCAATCGGTCTTCAAATGCCGGTTCAATGTGTTGAACTAGGTGTATGGTGATGGACGCGTTGCCCCTTCCGGGTTTTGAATCAGACCGTGATGTGCCACGGTTGATCGCGCATGTCTATGTTGATTCTGACCTTTCACACCTCGATTACCCGCTGGATTATCTCGTCCCCACTCAATGGGAGTCGATCGATCTCACTGGATTTATCGTGCAGGTACCCCTTGCGGGACGAAAACGAATTGGATGGGTCGTTTCGTGTGAAAAACGCAGTAACATCGATGCAGCCATCCGCGAAATTATCGATGTGATTTCGACTATTTCAGTCGTTTCACCGAAGACTTTTGAATTAGCTGCATACGTAGGCAAGCGTTTTCTCGCAACCGCTTCTACGGTATTGGGAATCGCCATTCCTCCAAGGCGTGCACGGGTTGAGCAAGAATCAATATCCTCAAGGTCTACGGAGTTGAAGATCGGGCAGGGAGATCCCTGGGAAGCTTTTGATCTTGGCCATGCATTTCTTGAACATGTGAGTCAGGGTGAGTACCCACGCGCCGTATGGACATCAATTCCAGGACGATCAGAATCTGAAATCGCCCATCTTATTTCTTCTGTTCAGAAAGCTGGAAAGACTGCTCTTATCGTTGTGCCGACTTCTCGAGTTGCCGGTGAACTAGCATCTTCGTTGTCTATGATTTTTGACGCATCGATCCCCATTTACACCACAGAGCAGACGGCCAGCGAGCGCTACCGTTTGTACCTTCAAGCGAAGATGGGGACGCATCGCGTCATCGTTGGAACGCGTTCGGCGGTGTGGCTTCCCATGAAGGACCTCGGTTTGATCGTTATCTGGGGCGATGGGGAGGACCATCTTCGTGAACCGCGCGCTCCGCGCACTGATGCATTGGACGTGGCGGTTGCACGTTCACATCTTGAACATGTCGCTCTTGCTGTTGGAAACTACTCTCGTTCAGTGAAAGCGCAGTATCTTGTCGAACGCTCCTGGGCGATTTCTCTTACTCCACAACGTGAGGTATTGCGAGCATCGACGGGACGTTTTGTCGTTGCTGATTCTTTTGATCAGGAGCGGCAGGGAAAGTCTGCTTTTACCTATCTACCACCGGATGCATTCTCCTGTATTCGTGCGGGATTGAAAGAGGGACCCGTTCTCATTCTTTCTGCGCATTCGGGATATATCCCTGTCGTCGGTTGTTCTCGCTGCGGAAGGCCTGCCCGCTGCGAATACTGCTCAGGACCGCTTCAATTAGAGGCTGACCATTCGATAGTGTGTTCATGGTGCGAACGCAAGACCGAGAATTGGTCGTGCCTTAAATGCCAGGGGACAACCCTTAAATGGTGGCGCCTTGGCTCTGAGCGCATCGGCGAAGAAATCGGTCGTTCTTTCCCTCAAATTCCCTTAACCATCACTCAAGCGAATGACGAAACGCGTCCGCGTGTTGGTCCCGAAGCTCGGATAGTTGTCTCTACTCCTGGCGTGGAGCCTAAAGCTCAGGACGGCTACGCGGCAGTAATTATCCCCTCAGCCGCGGCGCTTGCCTCGAGGCCCGAGATGTGGGCCCCAGAAGAAGCGCTGCGCAGGTGGCTGAATGCCGGGGCGCTGGCCCGTCCTCACGCGCGAATATGGGTCTCTGCTGGGGTCGAACACGCGCTTACGCAGGCACTCATTAGATGGAGTCCCGAAGACTATATTCAGCAGCTTCTTGATGAACGCAAGGTTCTTCGTTTCCCACCAACTGCATCAATCGTTGCAATCGATGGCCCTCTTGACCAAGTGAATGCTTTTTGTCAGGATCTCCCCGCAGAGTTAATCGGTATTGTTGATGCGCCTTCGGTTGGGAAGATTGGACATCGTCCGGATGATCGGCGCGCTCTTATTCGCTGTGCGACAGCTGATTATCCTCAACTCGCACAAGTACTTCGCGAACGTAATGGTGTACGTTCGGCACGTAAACGCTATCCGCTTCGCCTCACCTTGAATCCTCCTGAGCTGTTCTAGACAAGCCGATACACTATGAGCGTGCGTATTGTTTTTGCAGGTACCCCTGAGCCGGCGTTACCGACCCTTGAAGCCCTGATTTCCTCGCCACATGAGGTCGTTGGCGTTATTACTCGTCCTCCAGCAAAGAGCGGTCGTGGGCGCCATCTAGTCCCATCGCCCATTGCGCAGCGTGCAAGTGAAGCTGGAATTGATCTCTTCGAAACCTCCTCTCTTAAAGGAGACGAGGCCTTGGACCGCATTCGCGCATGGAATGCTGATATCGCGGTTGTCGTCGCCTATGGCGCTCTGATTCCTCTGCGTGTGCTTGAGGCTCTTCCGCATGGTTGGCTCAATCTTCATTTCTCAGATCTGCCATTCTTCCGTGGTGCAGCTCCCGTGCAGTGGGCAATCCTGTCGGGGCTGAGTGAAACTGCATCTAGCGTTTTCCAGCTAGAAGAGGGGTTGGATACGGGTCCCGTTTTTTCTCGCAAAAAGGTCGAGATCGCCGACCAGACCAGCGGTGAGCTCCTCGATGAGATGGCGCGTTTAGGCGCTCAGCAAGTTCTCGATGTGGTTAATGCGATTGAGGCTGGACAAGCTCTTGCACAACCACAAGTCGTTCCTGAGGGTGTGGAACTCAGCTATGCTCGGCGCTTGGAACCCAGTGATGGTGCTGTCTCCTTTGATGAGAGTGCCCGCCAGACGTGGCTTAGAATCCGCGCGGTGATTCCCAGCCCAGGTGCATATACGGAGTTTCGTGGGCAACGACTCAAGCTAGGTAAGGTTTCTTTGACCGATGTTCCTACCCCTGGCCCTGGCCGTCTTATCGTTTCAAAGAAGAGCGTCCTTGTTGGTTGCACGGACTTCTGTCTCGAGCTTGGTCAGGTTGCTCCCGCCGGGAAAAAATGGATGGATGCAGCCGCATGGGCACGCGGCGCCCGATTGGACAGTGATGTTCGACTCGGTGAAGGGACAGCGCTCTGATGGCAACTCACCGTTATTCCGATGGATATCGTTCTTTCCGCGAAGCGGATCCCGCCCGCCAGGTTGCCTTCGAGGTCCTAACACTGGTGCGCAATGAGGATGCCTACGCGAATCTGGTTCTTCCAAAAGTTCTGAAATCTTTTGAAGGACAGGCCCATCTCGATCAACGTGACCGAGCTTTCGCTGTTGAACTCACCTACGGAACCCTACGCGAACAGGGATTCCTCGATTGGGTGATCTCTCGTAACTCTTCCCGTGCGCTTTCCGATATCGAAGGCGGCATCGTTGATATCCTGCGTCTTGGCGTTTATCAGTTGCTGCGTATGCGAGTTCCCGACCACGCTGCGGTTTCTCAAACTGTCGATCTTGCGCGGCAGTATCTCAGTGCCGGTCCAGCAAAGTTCATTAATGCTGTTTTGCGTTCTGTGATCCGTGAGGGCGATCAGGCAAGGCAAGAAGCTTTGAATGAACTTCCGGAATCTGAACGCTTGGCGATCGAATACTCTCATCCGCAATGGATGGTTGAAGAATATAGTCGGGCGCTCGTTGCCAACGGTTGTTCCAGTGAAGAGATTGCTGAGCTTCTGGCTGCTAACAACCAGGCACCCTACGTTTCTCTTGTCGCACGCCCAAGCCTCATTGAGGTTGATGAACTTGCTGATCAGTGTCTTGATCACCTGAGAACTCGTATTGCTGATGGCGAGGTATCTCCCTACGCTGTTCTTCTTGAGTCCGGGGATCCAGCCCGTATTCCTGCAATCAGGCAGAGGCGAGCAGCGGTTCAGGATGAGGGTTCTCAACTAGCCGGGATTTTGGCGGCTCAAGTCCCCGTGACGGGGAAAGATCAGAGCTGGCTCGACCTTTGCGCAGGTCCCGGAGGTAAAGCGGCGCTGGTCGCTTCACTAGGCGTTGAACGAGGCGCTCAGCTTGTCGCCAACGAGGTGCACTCTCATCGAGCGCGCCTCGTCGAAAAGACCCTTGAACTCCTTGATAACACTGAAGTCGTGTGCTCCGATGGAACACGCTTTGGCGGTGAGGGCACACGTTGGCCTTTAGAGTCTTTCGACCGGGTGATTATTGATGCGCCGTGCTCTGGCCTTGGATCGATGCGGCGTCGGCCAGAATCACGTTGGCGCAGAAATCAAGATGACGTCTCACAGTTGGTTTCCCTTCAGGCAGAGCTACTTGATCGAGGAATCGAATTGACGAGGCTTGGGGGAGTAACGGTTTACATCACCTGCTCGCCGGTCGTTCAGGAAACTCTCGATCAGATTTCACGTGTTCTCTCCGCGGGACGTGTCGAGCTGGTGGATCTGCGTCCTGTGGCCTCGCGAATTACTCCCAGGCCGCTTAACCTTCCGGAAGCAGAAGGAATTGCTGCTCGAACAATTCAGCTATGGGAACACCGTAACGAAACTGATCTTATGTTTATTGCTGCTCTCCGAAAACTTCCAGTAGCTCAGGAGCTCTCATGACCACGCCGCTCATTTCGCCTTCGATTCTTAATTGCGATATTGCCAGACTTGAGGACGAACTGAAAAAGATTTCCAGTGCTGATATCGCTCATGTAGATGTCATGGACAATCACTTTGTCCCGAACCTCACGTGGGGTCTTCCCGTCGTGGAGGCCTGCGTCAACACTGGCATCTTGCCCATTGATGCTCACCTGATGATTGAAGATCCAGATCGGTGGGCACCTGCGTACGCAGAGGCCGGTTGCGCGTCGGTCACCTTCCATGCCGAGGCCGCTTCCGCACCGATCCGCACCGCTCGGGAAATCCGACGTCTGGGTGCCCGTGCTGCTCTTGCGCTCAAGCCTTCGACAGACATCGCGCCCTACGTCGATATTTTGCCGGAATTCGACATGATCTTGATTATGACGGTTGAACCAGGTTTCGGCGGTCAAAGTTTCCTTGAATCGATGCTTCCAAAGATCCAACGAACGCGGGATGCCATCGCCTCAGCATCTTTGGATATCTCGATTCAAGTTGATGGGGGAGTCTCGCGTAAGACTATTGAACGTGCTGCTGACGCGGGCGCAACAAATTTTGTTGCAGGATCGGCAATTTTCCGAGCCGACGATGCCTTTGAGGAAATTGCAACACTGCGTTCTCTTGCGCAATCGCATATGCACTGAAGATGACACTCGCTTCCGCGCGTGCCAGAATAACTATGTACTTCGGGGTCGGTGTAAGTCCGAGCCGGCGGTGAAAGTCCGCGACCCGCATCATTCGATGCGGTTGAACTGGTGTAATTCCAGTACCGACAGTTAAAGCCTGGATGGGAGAAGTAGTTGAGTGGGCCTAGTGTCTGCTGAGCGGCTGCATAGCTCGAAGTGCGGGAAGGATTACCGTGAGCCGTCGAGCACCTCGCCGTTTCACCGTTATCGCCCCGCTTATTGTCATCGTCTGCTTGGTTTTCTTTTGGTGGGCGATCACCGCATTCAGTGGGATTCAAGCGTGGCGTCTTCCTTCGCCGTACGCCGTCCTCGCCCGAGGATACTCCCTTGTTCAACAGCCTTCGCTTTGGCTTGCTTTCGCGCGAACCGGAGTCGAGGCCCTAGTCGGTGGATTCATTGGTGTGTGCGTTGCACTCCCATTGAGCTACCTGATCTTCCGTTTCCGTACCATCGCCGAGGCTATTGAGCCCCTTCTAGGGGCCTCGCAGGCTTTACCCGCCGTCGCCCTGGCACCATTTTTGGTTCTCTGGTTCGGCTACGGGTTGATTCCAATTTCGATGCTCTGCGCATTGATTGCTTTCTTCCCTATTCTCATTTCCTCCCTGGTCGGCTTACGCTCCTTGGATCGCCAAGTATGCGAGGCAGCACAGCTTGACGGGGCAGCAGGGATCACGATGGCAGTCAAGATCGAGATTCCACTTGCATCACCAGCGATTCTCGCAGGCATTCGCAATGGCTTTACTTTGTCCATTACGGGTGCTGTCGTCGGGGAAATGGTGATGGGAGGAAAGGGGCTGGGAATGCTCCTTTCTCAGATGCGCACGAATGTCGATACGGCAGGAATGTTTGTTGTGATTCTTCTTCTGTGTATACAGGCAGTTGTCATCTACACACTCATGTCCGCATGGGAAAAGCGCTCACGCGTGATGGTTGAAACCGACTAGGTGCAACATACTATTGGAGAGCATTATGCGTCCTATTGTTCGTGGAATTGCCGGTTTACTTACGGCAGCATTTGCGATGAGTGCTTGTTCCAGCACCTCGTCATCATCTGACACGACCGTTATTGGTTTGACCTATGTGCCAAATGTTCAATTCTCCGGTGTCTACCTTGCCGAGGATAATGGCGATTACTCCAAGGAAGGAGTAAAGGTCGATATCCGCCATCATGGCAATGATGAAGGAGTATTTACCGCTCTTGTGAGCGGACAAGAACAACTTGTCCTCGCGACGGGCGACGAAGTAGTTCAAGCGAGATCACAGGGCATGGATGTGATTTCGGTGGGCCAATACTACCGTGAGCAGCCCAACGTGATCTTGACCCGTGCCGATACCGGAATCAAGAGCGTTAGTGACTTGAAGGGGAAGAAAGTAGGAATCCCAGGAGAATACGGATCTTCATGGCTCGCCCTTCAAGCCTACTTAGCCAGCGCCCACATGACGACATCTGACATCAGTGTTGTATCCATTGGTTATACCCAAGTTTCTGCATTGAATAATAAAGACGTTGATGCAGTTGTCGGCTTTGCAAACAATGATGCTGTTCAGCTTTCTGCTGCTGGCGTCGACACCCGTGTTGTTGACTGTGATTGCACCATTCCTTTGATTTCGGCATCTCTGGTCACGACATCGAAGTGGGCGAAGGAAAATCCTGAAAAGCTGAAGAAAATTCTTCGCGCAACACAACAGGGGATGACAACTGCGGTCGAGCATCCAGATCAAGCATTTGCTGCCACTGAGAAGCGTGACACTACCCTGACTGATGATAAAACGCGCTCTACAGCCACCCAGATTCTCAATGCGACGAATCTACTGATTTTGGGAGCGAATTCGAAGGTTTCATTGGAACAAGATCAAAATCGCTGGCAAGAGATGATCAACTTTATGTCGTCAAATTCGGGGCTTCTCGAGCACGAAGTGACTCTTGATCAAGTGATGACAAACGATTACATCCCGCAGTCATAATTTGATTTGCACATCAAAGAGAGTGATTCCCCCAGCTTGCTGAAATTCAGGCTGAGGGGATCACTATTTTCGGTGATTTTTAAGAGTTTGCAAGAGAAGATCTTCAATCGCATCAATGCTGTGCTTCATATCCAAACGATGGGCAAGCGAGTTGTACCTAGCGGAAAGTTCAGTCTTCTGAAGAGGATGTTCAAGCCAATAATCGATAAGAGCAGCCAATTGCCTTGGATTGCGGGCATTAAAAACGTTCCGTGAATCCAGGGAATAACGCCACGTCGATGAGTATTCAGAGCGAGCAAGAATTGGCATACAAGCCCGAGCCATCGCCTCAAGTGCAGCCAACCCTTCAATTTCGACCAGCGCGCAATGAACGTAGATATCAGCGCGATCCAACAAGGCAATTAGCTCGTTATGGGGAACGAAGCCAATATGGACTTGAGCCGCTAGGGGAGCGGCCAGTTTGTGCAGATCGCGTTCTAGCGGTCCACTACCTGCAAGATAAAGATCAATGTTGTGAGAGTGACGCGAATAGGCTAAGGCTCGGAGAAGTACCTCATGATTCTTCTCTGGAACCAAACGTCCAGTAGATACAAAAGTGAAACGAGTGTTTACGTCGCAGGTACAACGTGATCTGCTATCAGTTACCTTCACAGCCCCACGATTTATCGATTTCTCTGCACGAATTGAGGCCGAAGGTAGGCCATTGGAAAAAGCTGAAATAGGACTTTGATATCCGACGGCTTGTAAGCGTTCCTTAACAGCTTCTGTTGGTGCATGAATCGCATCGCAGTACGAATACACCGAGTAATCGAAGAGGGAGTACAGAATTCGGTTGAATAGAGGTTTATTGAGAGCAGGAAAAGGAGCCAGGAAGTTCTCCGGATAGACATGAAAACTCCCGACAATAGGTAGTGCAAAGCGCCGTGCTACACGAACAAGTTCAGTATTTGCCGGAAGGGGATCTTCAACGTACAGGATCTGCGCCCACCTCAGAGCGGCCTCGAAAATTGAGCGGTCGGGACGAGCGATATTGAAGTCCTCGGCGCTGATGTACCTGTCAAAGAAAGGAATGCTGAGGCGCTGGAGTGGGTAGTCAACATGTGAAGAATCGCCATAGGAGATCACACGTACCTCGTGTCCGCGAGCGCGAAGACCAGCACAAAAATCGCGGGCTGAACGAGCAAGCCCATTAGAGGCATTCGTAAAATCGCTTGCCGATAGAAGAATTCGCATCGCGTTCTCCGCGTGTATTGGTGAACAGTGTGTTTAGTAGCTGCAAGGTCTTTCGCGCACTAGGCTAAAGCGTGCATCAATTTTGTCACAAGGAGGGGGCATTGTGGAGAGCAACGATACCAGTGTGCGTATCCTCGACCTGCTCTTTGAACTGACTTATGCAGAACGCGGGCGTTCGCGTTCCCAGATTCGCAGGCTGACACACTACCGAAAATTGAGCGATACCGCGTTCGATTCAGCTTTTACTCGCGATAAAGAGACGCTTAAAAAAATTGGTGTCGACATTGAGGTCAAACCCCGCGGCGATGAGCTCATTTACCGTTTACACCGGTCAAATCCCGAGCTGCTTAAGCTTTCACTCGAAGAACTTTCGCTGCTCGACTTAGCCTCGACAGCATGGAATGATCCGTCAACAACTGAACTTGCCTCTACAAAGCTGCGGGCGTCTTCAGCAGAAAATCGTAAGTCTTCGATTGATTTTCATCTCTCGGGCGCTGAACATGTCCTTCCATTATTCCAAGCGATCACTTCAGCTAGCGTTGTTTCCTTTGCATATAGAAGTCCCAGGGGAACCGATAGCCGCGCTGTGGAGCCATGGAATCTCCTCATTTCAGGCTCAGCAATTTATCTTCAAGGCTATGATCTTGACCGAGGCGATGAACGTAGCTTCAGGCTTTCGCGCATTCTGCCTCCGATCGAGGTGCTTGGAGAGCCCGGCGATGCCTATCCGCGTCCTTCTGACCGCCCAACGATCGGTATTTCACGTCCACTTGAGCCGAGCTTCTTAGCCAGAGTAGGCAGTGAAGCGTGGAATAGCGCACTGCGCGACGATAAAGCTACGGGGGCAGACACGGAGCAATGGCAACGCTTCCGCGGCCACGTTGCCCCCTATAGTTTCTGGACACATTTCATCTTGTCTCATGCTCACGATGTTGTCCCGATCGGGCCGACTGAGTTTGCCTCGGATTTACAGAAAAAACTCCAGAGTGCGTTGTCTCTGAACGGAGGCCAAAATGCCTGAAGAAGCTCCAGTTCAGGTCGCACGGATACTCGCCATGGCCTCGTGGATTATGGATAATCCTGGCCACAATGTTCGTCAGATCGCTCAGCATTTCGGCCGAAGTTCACGCCAAGTTCGCCGCGATTTAGAGTACATGGGGCAAATCGGCGACTCGATGATTGATCGTTCCTACGGGCTGGATTGGGATCTGTATGAGACAGAGGGAGTGGTGGTTCTTCGCGGGAGCTTGACCCCCTCTCTTCCTAAGTTCACCCCTGCCGAGGCCGCGGCTCTCCTAGTTGCCCTGCGTGCTCTTGCGCCTTACCTCAGTGAGTCTGAGGAAGAGGTTTTGCTGAGTACTGCTGCGAAACTTGCCTCTCGTGCAAGCCAAGACGAGGGAGAAGCGCAAAACAGTTCTGAGGTGATTCACCTTGAGCAGGAAAGCTCAAATTCCCCCGACGCACAGCAAAAGATCAGCGCTCAAAACGTTATTGATCTGCGCTATGCGATCGATGAGTTGCGCGAGGTGTCTTTTGAGTACCTCGGTGTTGAAGGATCATATACTCGCTGCGTCTATCCGCTTGGACTCAAACACTTAAGTACCGGTTGGATTCTTGATGCATGGGATCCGATTCGGGAAACTCACAGGAGCTATCGCGTAGATCGGATGAATAATCTTGTCATCGGTGAGAAGCGCCCGAGGGTATCAATTCCTTCTGAGCCCGCTCCTTCAACGCTGACGCTGACGATCTCTGCCAATGCGCGATGGATCTGCGAGGACTTCGAATGTACTTTGATTTCTGAAGATGCAGAGATGATTACCTGTTCCTTGCCTATTTGGAACGAGGAGTGGATCATTGCGCTGCTGTGTGATATTTCGGCCGATATCATTGAATGTCCCTCGGAGTGGATGCAGCGCGTCAGTGATTATGCACAAAGCGCGATGAAAATTTGGGAAGAGGCCAAGATGATCAGGAGCGAGGCGTGAGTCCAAAGCGAAAGAGACGCCGCGCGAGTATGGAGGCCGCTGAGCCAAAAGAATCTTCCTGGTCGCCAGCAGAGGGAATGGCACAGTTTCGACAGCAGCAAAAGATTGATCGATCTTTCAGAAGCCGCTACGTAGAGGGTTTGAGCTTCACCCCTGATCACTTCCAAATCCAAGCAATGGATGCTCTAGAAGCTGGCCACAGTGTGCTGGTTGCAGCACCTACTGGTGCTGGGAAGACAGTTGTCGGCGAATTTGCCGTCGCACTTTCGCTTTCGACGGGTTCACGCGCCTTCTACACAACACCGATTAAGGCGTTATCAAACCAGAAGTTTACTGATTTTCAGAAGCGCTATGGCGAAGCGCGCGTTGGTCTATTGACCGGGGATACGTCGATTAATCCAGATGCTCCCATCATCGTCATGACGACAGAGGTCCTGCGCAACATGATTTATATGGGGGCAGACCTATCCAACTTGAGTCACGTTGTGCTGGATGAGGTTCATTATCTAGCCGACCGTTTTCGAGGACCCGTCTGGGAAGAAGTGCTGATTCACCTTCCTCAACATACAAAGGTCATTGCTCTTTCAGCGACAGTGTCGAATGCCGAAGAATTCGGCGAATGGATTGGCCAAGTTCGAGGGTCTTGCGATGTCATTATTTCTGAGACCCGACCGGTGCCTTTATTCCAACACATGCTTGTCGATGGAGAACTCTACGACGTCTACGCGCCATCACGACGTGGTTCTGGACAATCTCAGCGTTTGAACCCAGAACTGCTGTATGCCTGCTCCCCACAGGGTCGACGCGCTCATCAACGGCGTTTCCGTTCACGTCCAGCGACTGTTATTACCCTTGATCGTGCCAATCTGCTTCCCGCAATTGTTTTTATTTTCTCGCGGGCTGGGTGTGAGGATGCTGTTCGCGAAGTGATCGCCTCGGGTGTGACTTTGACGAACCGATCTCAGGCAGAGCAAATCCGGCGTATCGCAGAGGAAGCTACGGCGATGATCCCTCCAGAGGATTACGCAGTTTTAGGTATTGACTCTTGGATTAAAGCTCTGGAACGAGGCATCGCGGCTCACCATGCCGGTTTGCTCCCCCTGATGAAAGAAACCGTTGAAAAGCTGTTTTCAATGGGGCTTATTCGTCTTGTTTATGCGACAGAAACACTTGCGCTGGGAATCAATATGCCTGCGCGTTCGGTGGTGATTGAGTCGCTCCAAAAATGGAACGGTGTCGAACACGTACGCTTATCTGCGGGTGAGTTTACGCAGTTATCTGGCCGTGCGGGACGACGCGGTATCGATGTTGAAGGGCACGTGGTTGTCAGCGGACGTCGGGATATCGCCCCCGAGGAAGTTGCTGCTTTGGCCTCGAAACGAACGTACCCACTGGTGAGCGCTTTCCATCCGACCTACAACATGGTTGTTAATCTTCTGGCGCATTCGACACGTAAGGCGACGCGCAAGGTCCTGGAATCCTCGTTTGCACAATTCCAAGCCGATTCTTCGGTTGTCCATCTCGCCCAAAGCGCACGCGCGTTAGAGCGTGAATTGGATTCCCTGGGAGAGGGAGTCGATTGTTCACGCGGGAACGCTCAAGAGTATTTCTCCATGCGTGATCGGCTCGCGCGTTTGGAGAAAGAAGCCTCACGAGAGCGTAGCCTCCAGCGAAAGGAACAGGATCAGGAGGTTTTCCGTTCACTGAAACCCGGGCAGGTTTTCGATATTGGTACTAAGCGGAAAGCGCATCGTTACCTGGTTTTGGAGCTTCAGCATTCCGCTGGCCTTCGCCCGTTGCTTCGTACTTTGGGCGCCGATGCTAGGTTGCATACTCTGAGCGTAGATGACCTCTCGGGTGCATTTGAGCTCGTTGCGCACCTTCGTGTTCCTCCCTCCGAGGCCTTACGCCGTCATCGTGGACGTGAGGAATGGGCACAGCGGATCCGGACCCTTCGATCTGAGCACAAAGGGGGCAAGAAAGCTCTTGACTCGCTGCCGATAGATGCAGAGATTTCTCAGCTTCGCATGGCGATTAAGTCGCATCCCGTACACTCGTGTCCACATCGCGAGGAACATGCACGTGCCGGTCACAACTGGGCGCGAAAAAATGCTGAGTACGAGAAGCTTCTCAAACGAATCGATGGACGCACGAACTCGGTTGCACAACAATTTGATCGAGTGTGCGAAGTCCTCGATCGAATGGGGTTCTTGAAAAATGATCTCGTAACAGATTCCGGACAGCTGCTGCGTCGTATTTTTGGCGATCGAGATCTGATCGTTGTTGAAGCCCTTAGACGAGGTGTGTGGGATCGTCTTTCGGCTCCCGAACTCGCTGCAATCGTTTCGACGTGTGTCTACCAATCTCGAGGCGAAGAATCAGCAGCGGTTGAACCCTGGACTGCTGCGTCAAGCGCGTTGGCGCAGGCGTGGGAAGAAACTCTTTCGTTGTCACAGGCGGTGATGTCGGTGGAGAAGAGTGTTGGGGTTCCTCAATCCCCAGAACTCGATCCGGGGCTTGCACAGGCTGTAATGGCATGGGCCAATGGGGCAACTTTGACGACCGCCATCTGGGGGACGCCTCTTCTCGCAGGTGACTTTGTCCGTTGGATTCGGCAGGTAGTAGATCTGCTCGACCAAATTGCCCATGTTGCGTCTGCAGAAACTTCAGCGGTCGCTCGTCAGGCGCGCAGACTGATTCTGAGAGGAGTTGTCTCTTGGGAAGGGGAGTAAAGACAGCGCCTCAGAAAAGGCTAAAGCGTGGGTTTAAAGGTAGCGCTATTGACCTTGTGCTTTGCTTAATTGCCGGTATTGGTCTGTGGGCAGCCTTTCCCGATATTTCACTTCCTCTTGTGATAATCCCGTCCTTTGCATTGCTTCTTTCTCGTGTTGATCGCGTCGGTGCCTGGCGGGCCTTCGTCTACATGCTGATTTGCGGGATGGCTTTCTGGCTTTTGCTTATTCCGTGGACTATTCAGGCGACGGGCGGTAGCAAGCTGCCATGGATTGCGTTGAGTTTTGTGGAAGCATTCTTCTTCGCTGTGTGGGGCGCACTTGAGAGTGGTCTTATGCGGCTTTCGTGGGCGAACTCCGCTGCGGGGCAAGCGTTTGTTACTGCTGTTTCTTGGGTCGGTATAGAACAACTTCGTTCTCATTTTCCGTGGTCGGGCTTCCCATGGGGAAATTTGGCGTACCCTCAGGTTGCGACGCCTTTGGGGCGTCTTGCTCCTTGGGGTGGGGAAGTACTTGTGAGCGCTGTGGTTGTCTTCTGCGCAGTGCTACTACGACGAAGTTTTGATTTTTCGCGCGAGGATCAACATTGGTATTCGCGACCTTTATGCTTTGCATCTGCGTGCACCTTAGTCATTATTCCCATGACGCTTCCTCTGCATGCCTCTCAGGAAGAAGGGTCGATCAAGGTTGCTGCAATCCAAGGAAATATTGAGCTTCCTGCCCTAGAGACATACTCTCAGATTGGGAAGGTTACTGGAAATCATGCGCGATTGACCAGCGAGCTTGCGCAAACGGGGGAGAAGGTCGACCTAGTTGTCTGGGGCGAGTCTTCAACTGACCGCGACCCCAAATATAACCGGTTGGTAGCGGACCTTATTTCTTCCTCGGCAAAGGATATTGATGCGCCAATTCTTGTCGGGATCACGCGTGTAGATCAGGATCGTCGATACAACTACATGGGAGTCTGGTACCCCGATACAGGACTGAGCGAATCCTATTACGGCAAACAGATTCCGGTACCTTTTGGGGAATACATTCCGGCACGATCACTTGTTTCACGGCTTGCGACCGAGGCTGCCCAGGTAGGGATTGATCTTGAAGCGGTGGATAATTCATCACGTTTCGATGTTCAGTTAGAGGACGGTCGCACTGTCCCTCTTGCACTTGGAATCTGCTTCGAAGTGGCTTATGAAGATCTCCTTGCCGAAGGCGTGAATTCTGGTGGGCAAATCATTGTGATCCCCTCCAACAACTATCACTTTGGGACCAGTGCGGAGGGCGCACAACAGGCGCAGATTTCGCAATTTCGAGCGATCGAATTTGCTCGCTCGACTGTACAAGCATCAACGACTGGAAATTCTGTCCTTGTCAGGCCAGATGGAAGCCTTATTTCTCAAAGTGGACGGATGCAATCAGCAACGCTCACTGGTGACCTGCCTCTTCGAAGCTCGTTGACATGGGCAGCACATTTTGCGCCGTATTCCGCTAAAATTAGCTGGGTGCTCACTGGAATTCTTCTGGTTGCACTCGCATTTCAAACCATTTCTCGTTCACATAGAAAGCGCCGCTGATGACCGACTCGATGATGTATGAAACCGGCAGGGGAGTGGTGGCGGTTATTCCCACCTATTGCGAGGTTGAGTCTTTGCCCGGTCTTCTCACGCGCATTCATCAGGTGCTCCCGGAGCTCAACATTCTTATTGTTGATGACTCTTCTCCCGATGGAACGGGAGAATGGGTCCAAGAGCGCATGAAAACTGATTCGCGCCTTCATCTTTACACGCGGCCTGCAAAGTCCGGTCTTGCAACTGCATATGTTGAGGGACTCGGACAAGCCCTCGAAATGGGTTTCGATTTCCTCATCCAAATGGATGCAGATGCATCGCACCGTCCAGAAGACCTGCCCAAACTACTTGTACGAATGGCTGGACCTGATCAACCTGATATGGTCATCGGTTCGCGGTGGGTTCCGGGTGGAAAAACGAATGGCTGGGCACCCTGGCGGGTTGCACTGTCGCGTGCAGGCAACGCGTATATCAATTTCTGGTTGGGAACTCGAATTAAAGATGCAACAGCGGGCTTGCGTGTTCACCGGGCCTCTTGGCTGCGTGAGACTGGCATTCTTCAGAAGGTCTCAACGGTTGGTTTCGGTTTCCAAGTTGAAATGACGACTCTCGCTGAGTCCATGGGGGCGACGATCGTCGAAGTTCCTATTACCTTCGACGAGCGAGAACTTGGGGAATCAAAGCTCTCTGGTGCGATCTTTGTAGAAGAGCTGGTCATGGTGACGAAGAACGGTATTAAGCGCAAATTCTCTTCGCGTCGCTGAAAAAGGCAGAAAAATAATGTGGGCCCGCCAAGGTGGCGGGCCCACATTATGTCAAGTTAATAAGAAGTTGATCAGCCCTTGCGGTAGTGGCCTTCTAGGCGCAGCTTGCCTTCGCGTAGAAGAGCGAGCTGTTCTTGAAGAACCTCGTTAAGCTCTTCGATCGAACGACGCTCAAGAAGCATGTCCCAGTGAGTGCGAGCGGGCTTAGCGGGCTTTTGTTCTTCGTCTTCCGTTGCTTCGCCAATAAGCTCAGCCATTTGTCCGCATTTGCATTCCCACGTTGCAGGCGGTGTTGCTTCGCTTGCGAAGGGAACTTCAAATTGGTGTCCGTTTGTGCACAAGTACTTTGCTGTGAATCGATCGGCGAAGACGACGCCATCTTCAGATTCCATCGACTTAGCACCGATTTGCATTCCGCGTAACGCGCGATCTGCCACCTTGATCCTCCCGCAGTAATAATCGAATAGTAGAAGTTTAGCTGATAAAGGGCTGAGCAGTGTTCTAACTATGCTTTCAGCACATTAGCTGCGATCCGATAATGTACATTATGTCAAGTAATAGGAATCTAGAAAAGACTCCCAAACTCATAGCTGATAAAGCCACTCTCCCATGAACGTGCGTATGAGACGTCGCTGTATGAGTGAGCCGAGGTGAAGTGATTAAGAAACTGAACGCTTCATTGCACGACGAGCTGCAAGTTCGTCTACAAGAACGTTTTCTTCAGCTCGTTCGCTAGGAAGCTCAGCCAGAGAACCTTCGAGCTCACGCCAGACGCGACCAACGGCGATTCCAAACACGCCTTGGCCGCCTTGAAGAAGGTCAATGACTTCATCCGTCGAGGTGCACTCGTAAACCGATGCCCCATCGCTCATCAAGGTAATGGAGGCAAGGTCATCAACCCCGCGACGGTGAAGTTGGGTGACTGCAGTACGGACCTGCTGAAGTGATACCCCTGCATCAAGAAGCTTCTTAACAATCTTCAGGACAAGAATGTCCTTGAAGGAATACAAACGCTGAGATCCTGAGCCTTTAGCCGCGCGGACTGAAGGCTGAAGCAACCCGGTGCGTGCCCAATAATCGAGCTGACGGTAGGTAATTCCAACTGCCGCACAAGCAACAGGGCCTCGGTAACCAACATCGTCACCGTCACGCCCCTCCAAAGGGTCACCAAAGAGCATAGGCTGACGCCCCTGCATGCTACCCAGCGGTTCTGCGCTCACGAATGCTCCTTGGTTTATGGAATGACCGAACTGAAATTAGATTACGAAGTTGAAGCTTGCCGGTCAATGAACGACACGGCGAGCCTTCAAGTTCAAGTTGAAGGTTACACCCCTCCGTCGGTCAATTGCGACAAAGCTACTCGCAACATCTCGTGATGAAGCTGAGCAAACCTCTCCCCTAGCTCGAGACGTCGGCTATTTTGCCGTTCGCGATCAATCGCACGATCACGAGGAGTCTGGGATAGGACTGTCTGATCGATAAGATCAGCGCTTCGCTCAGCGCCGTGACGCACCGAGCGCAAGGTTCGGGCGTCAACTCCCAGGGCCTCGAGCTCACGAATCTGCAAGATCACCTGAACGCTTCGCGAGGGAAAATAGCCAGCAATATCTGGAGTGACCAGACCAAGAGACACATAGCGTTCAATCGCTGCAAGCTCGCATCCTGTCAGATCCGCAAGGTCTGCAGCGGGAATCGAGCGACGATTCCCCAAAGAAACGACTTTGCCTTCGGAAGCAACGACCTGGGCTGCGCGTCGACGGGAGACTTCGTGTCCTGCATCAAGTGCTCGAAGCTGATCACGGATTACATCAAGAGGCGAATAGGAATCGCGCTGAGAAGCCAAAACGTAACGGAGACGTTCAAGATCAGCTTGGGAATACTTTCGATACCCAGCAGAAGTACGTGCAGGGACTACAAGCCCTTTGTCTTCAAGGAAACGTACCTTTGACTGCGTGATTGCAGGAAACTCAGCCTTGAGGCGTTCAACCAGTTGACCGATTGAAAGCTCTGGCTCACGACTAATTCCGCGCGGCCAGGGTTCAACAATTTCTTCCGAGGCCTTGCGCTGAGCGCGCGCACTCATTGGGCGTTAGGTGAGGGCTGGTAGGTCAGGCGGTACTTGCCAATCTGCACCTCGTCTCCAGCGTGGAGCTCAACCTGCTCAACACGTTCACGATTGACATAAGTACCATTGAGCGAGCCGGAATCGCGGACCGTATGTCCACCATCCCGAGACAGGAACTGGCAGTGCTTACGCGAGACAGTGACGTCGTCCAAGAAGATATCTGCACGAGGCGAACGACCTGCGTTTGTTACTTCCGCATCCAAGAGGAATCGTGCACCCGAATTAGGCCCGCGTTGAACAATGAGAAGTGCAGAGCCGGCAGGAAGAGCATTGACTGCGTCCTGATCGCGCGCGGACAAAGGCATAGGCGCGTCAGCGACTTCCTCAACAGTATTCAGGCTGAAGACCGAAGTTGCAGTCGGGTCAAACTCTTGGCTCTGGTTTTCCATTACTCGCTCCAGTTCGGGGGACAATAGCAACAGTATAGTGTGACGGCCTAGTGTTCGCGAAGGCTTTTAACCGATTTGCTTTGCAAATTCCGGTGATTTGGGTGTCGAAATCGAGGTGATCTTCAGATCTTTCATCTGTGTGATTGTTACTGAAGCACCTTTTGCGCGCATCTGAGCCGCACTACCTGCTTGAATCTCTAGAGCCGTTGAAATGGTCTGTGAATCACCAATGACTTTCCATACGTATGGGCTTGATAGGGCCTGTCCGTCCACACTGATCACTCCTCCGTCACTGGTGAAACTTGACGATACAGTGACGCGATGGCCGTTAATTTCAGAGGCCTCGGAACCAGCATTTCGGAGTTCACCCAGCGCCATCACAAAATGAGTTGCACTCAAAGAATGCGAGGGATCGCTGATAATCATTTCGATCCCAGGACCATGGACAGCGACCTGCCCTGAGTTAATTTTTGCCTGCTCTTCAGCTTTCTTCGCCGCATTCGCTGCGGCCTCTTCTTTTTGAGACTCGTCCTCAAGCTGACTGACTTGGGATTCGAGCTTCCCGCGTTCAACACGAAGGTTTTGTTCCTGGACAGAAAGATTGTCGAGGAGTTCAACCAGTTCTTCCAGACTCAGCGAGGTGAGCGGGTCTGTTCGTTGCGCTCGAACTTGAGTGACTAATGCAATCCCAAGAATTAGGCAGATCACAAAAAGTAAAAGATGCGTTCCTCGAGGCATCGCTAATATCGCTGCTTTGAGGCGCGCCCCCAAGGGTTTTACCGAGGAGTCGACGGTTGCCTTCTCCCCCGCTTCACCGATTTGAGCCTGAGCAGTCGCTTGGGTCTTCTTCGCGTGCTGTCCCATTCTCAGGCCTTAAAAATCAAACGACGGATTGAAGCAGTGTTCGAGAAAATACGAATTCCAAGAACTACAACGACTGCAGTTGTCATGGCCGAGCCAACGCCCAACTGCGTCCCCAAGAACACCAATAGGCAAGCGACCACAACGTTCCAGAAAAAGGACATCACAAATACGCGGTCTTGAAATGTCCCTTCAAGCCAAGCTCTTCCCGCTCCGAGAAGGGCATCGAGGCCAGCAACAACAGCGACCGGCAGGAAGGGCTGAAGCCACGTGGGGACAGTTGGGTCGATGAGGACGCCAACGACAATTCCAAATATCAGACCAAGAACTGCTAACACCTTAGTGCCCCTCTTCGATGGTCTCACTCCAACGAGTTGACCGGTTATCGCGTGCGTTGAGCGTCATTTCTTTAACAGACTGCGCACTCAGTTTAATTCCTGTGAGGGATTCTGCACTGGACAAATAATCCCCCGTTGAGGCACGAACCAATGACAATGACAAGGTATTCGCGTCACCAATTGCCTCGATCGTATACGGTGAAGAAATCGGAGTGACGTCAACCAAAATCGCCGAACCTGCAGTTCGAATAAAGGAACCGGGACCGATCCTTTGGCCGTTCACACTCACCGCTTCAGCCCCGGCACCCCACAGGGCATTGACAACCATTCGAATATCTTGGTCACGTACCTGTCCTTGACCGCTCTGGCGTGAAGACACGGCATTTGCAGCATCGGTAAGCGTAACTTTCAGTCCCGGCCCACTAACTTGAGTATCAGCATTAGCCAGAGCTGTTGCAGGATTTTCGTGAATACTGGTTTGTCCCTGCTGAGCTGATAGTTCTTTAACATGCGTGCGAAGCGTCGCAACTTCATCTCTCATTTGAGTGATTTGCTGCGTTTGACTCTGAGCATGGCTCAAAAGAGATGAGTGCACATCCCCTTGCGCTTGGGCGCGTAAACCACTGATTGCAAACCCCGCACCGATGCCCAATGCGATTGCAATGAGAATAGTGATGGTCCGATGGAAAACCGAAGTTACGCCGCGACTAGCTTTCTCGTGATAGGTCCCATATCCAGCATCCAAGGGGTTCTCAAGGATTGCCTTCAAGAGAGACATCGATGCAGCGGGATCATTACCTGCTGACGCCGAAGAGGCATGCTGATTACTCATTGCCACTGCTTCTGACGAGAATAAGCCCGCTGAAGATCATCGAGCTTCTCAATGACTAGGCGTGTGAGTGCCGGTGCAACCTCTGAGTGCTCGTCGAGCCAGATCTTTGCAGCCTCAATTGGATCTTCATCTAGGCTTTGACGCTCAATATCAATAGACATCGGGAAACCGCCCTCAACAAAACGAATCCCGAGCCCCATTGATGAGTTCTTCCAAAATGGGAGCAGATGATTGAAGTACTGCGTGACATAGCCGGGGCTACTCCACGTTGAATCGTTCAGGCCTTGCAATGAAGCACTTAAATCAAGGTTCGACATTGCCGATCCGTGACAAATTTCGTTCCAAACCTGCGAACGAATATCAGCATCAGGAAGCGCCGCACGAGAGCGAATCCAGCGGGTACGGTTCTCCCCCGTCGGTGAGGCCTCGAGCCAGGAATCCAAATCTTTCGCGGTGACGAGGCCTCGCGCGGCGCAGGCCCGGCGAAGATCCCAGGCGCTTTCCTCCCCCTCGATGAAGGGAAGTCGATCGCTGTGACGTCCGTGGGCGAGTTCAAGCACGGCCTCGGTATAGGTTTCGTCTCCGCATGCAATCCAGACGTCAGCAAAAAGCCGAAGGGCGGCGCGGCCTCGGTCACGGGAAGCATGACGCATAAATTCTGCAAGCGTGTTCAAGATCTCGTGATCACAACGATCTCGTGAACTGCGAGGAAGGAATGAGCGGGCGACTCGGATTGTTGCCAGCAGACGCTCAAAAATCGCATCTTCGCTTTCCTCAGCCATATGGGTGAGAGCTGAGTGAATGTAGTCGCGCGGATCCAATTCACCGGCTCGAAGTGCGCTAAAGAGATTGGACCAAATAACAGCGCGAGTAATAGGACGTTCAATGGTCGACACGTATGAGAGCGCTGTTCGCATCGAATGCTCATCAAAGCGCGAAATCGCATAGGTCAAATCGAGGTCATTCACGACCACCAAATCGATGTCTTGTTCACTACCTGCTTCAGTAAGCTCCGGAGGGACCTCAACGGCTGAATCGGCTTCTTCTATGCGAACGCGCAAACGGCACTTTTCCCTTAAAACACCGTTATTTGCTGTCCAGAATGAGACTTCAAGGCTGTGTGGACGAGCCAGCCCTTCCTGATGCATATGGAGGCCGGTCAAGCGGCCCGCACCATCACTTGCCCAGCTAAGCGAAAGAGTAGAGGGACCTGTGGTCAGGAGCCACGTGTCCTTCCACTTCCCAAGATCTTCGCCACTGGCCTCTTCCAATGCTCCCAACAGATCCTCGAGACCGGTTGAAGAGTTGGCAAATCTCTGGAAATACAGTCGTACCCCCTTGTAGAAGGTCTCTTCACCAACCCATGCAACAAGCTGTTTAAGGACTGCCGCACCCTTTGCGTAGGTAATACCGTCAAAGTTGTTTTTCGCAGCGGGGATATCGGGAATGTCTGCAACGATGGGGTGCGTTGTTGGGTATTGGTCTTGAGCCAATGCCCACGCTTTACGTCCAATTGCGAATGAGGCCCACTCCCCCGTGTAAATTGTTGCCTCAGCGGCAGTTGTAGTTCCTTGGTTTTCCGCAAAGGACTCTTTTAGCCAAAGGTTTTCCCACCATGCCGGAGTCACCAGATCACCAAACCACATGTGGCACATCTCGTGAAGGATTGTGTTTGCGCGTTTTTGTCGCAGTGCAAACGACGGTGTATCACGGCTCAGATAGTTCTCATTGAAGGTGATACATCCGGGATTCTCCATTGCTCCCAGATTGTATTCGGGAACAAAAATCTGGTCGTAGCTTCCCCAGGGGAAGGTGTAGCCATAATGTTCGTGATAGTGATCTAAACCGGCACGCGTGACAGTAAGGATGTCATCACTATCCATTGAATGCGCTAATGCCTGGCGGCAGAGCAAGCGAAGTTGCAGCGTTGCAGTGTTGCCATCGCCAGCGCTTCCTTCCCAGGTCCCGCCCTGGGCGACTGCCCACTGGCCCGCTACGACTGCTGTGATGTAGCTCGACAATGGCTCAGTGGTGGTGAAGTCCCATAGCGTGACGCCGTTGCCGCAATCCTTAGGGCTTCCAATCCCATTGGATGTCACAACCCACTCATGAGGCGCATAGACGTGGAAAGTCCACGTGGGTTTCATATCAGGTTGATCGAAGCACGGCCACGCGCGGTGGGCATCTTCAGGCTCAAATTGCGTGTAAAGGTAGTAGCGTCCGTCTTCGGGATCGTGATAGCGATGCAACCCCTCCCCCGTCGTCGAAAAGCGACAATCAGCCTCAACGGCAATCGTCACCTCTCGCTTGGTCGGAACTGCGCTGATGTCGAGGCGTTCACCGTCGTAGGTGAATTGATCGGATGCTAAAGGAACATCATCAATCGAAACAGCCTGGACCTCACCAGCGACATCGACAAAGAGCGTCGGTTCCTGAGAGACAAGAGTCATACGTGAGAGAACGCGGTACGAGCTTTTTTCACTTGCCGCTTCTTCGAGGTGAAGTGTGACATCAATGTGGCGGACTGTAACAACGGCTGAACGGTGACGTGCATCTTCACGAGTCAGGACATACATGCCCCCATTTTAGAGAAGTTTTGTGTTGACGTGTCGATGAAGAAGCTTTTCGCGGAGCAAACGGATACCCTAAAAGTCATGACTTATGCCACCGATATTCGTCCGATTACGTCACCAATTCCGCTCTCTGAGGCACTCGAGGGGGTTCAGGATGTTGATTGGTTGCTGTGCCCCGATACCGGCCTCCCCGTTTCTGGTGTCAGCGTTTCATCGATCGATATTGAAGATCATTGGCTTTTTGTTGCGATTCCTGGACTAGTCCAGCATGGTATTCGCTTCCTTCACGCTGCCGTCGAAGCTGGTGCCACGGCAGTTGTCACAGATCGCGAAGGATCCGAACGTGCACGTGAGATGAATCCGGATATCCCGATTGTTGTAGTTGCGGACCCGCGTCGTGCGAGCGCAACTATCGCGGCGAATATCTATCGTCATCCGGCCTCGGCACTCAAAACTGCGGCTGTAACCGGGACGAATGGAAAGACCACAACAACCTATCTTCTTCGTTCTATTCTGCGCAGTACCTTTAAGGATCCTGCACTGTGCGGGACTGTTGAGATTCGAGTTGGCGACCTCGTGATCAATTCGGAGAAAACCACTTCCGAGGCTCCTGAGGTCGAGCGAATTCTTGCACTTGCTCGCGAAAAGGATTGTGGCGCAGCGATTGTTGAGGTCTCAGCGCATGCGCTGAGTTTGAACCGTGTTGACGACATTATTTTTGATGTCGCTGCGTTCACAAATCTTCAGCATGACCACCTCGATTACTACGGTGATATGGAGCATTACTTCGAGGCGAAGAAGAGTTTGTTCACTCCTGCGCACTCGCGTTGCGGTGTCGTCTGTGTTGATGATGAGTGGGGCCTTCGCTTGGCCCAAGAAAGCGAAGTGCCCGTTACTACAGTTTCGGTTTTTTCCCATCGCGAGGCCGATTGGACCGTTCGGCGCATTAACTTCGATCGTGCGATCCCCGCTGTCACCTTTGATCTGGTGACCCCTCTGGGCGATGAACGCCTCATTCGGATGCCGATGCTCGGTGAAGTTAATGTCCAAAATGCCGTCGTTGCACTGGTTGCAGCACTAAAGCTGGGATGTGAGTTCGAAGCAGCAGTTTCGGCTCTTGAAGGTGCGGAACAGATTCCCGGCCGTATGACCTCCGTTAATCCTGATCCAGGTGCACAACCACTTGTCATTGTGGACTTTGCACATACTCCAGAGGGACTCGACTGGACACTCAAATCCGTCCGCGAGTTAACTCGTGGCAAGCTCGTTTTAGTGTTTGGAACCGATGGCGATCGCGACGCGACAAAGCGTGAGCCTCTAGCCGAAATTGCTGCTCAACTTGCTGACGTTTTATGGGTGACCGATGAGAATCCGCGTACTGAAGATGCCTCATCTATTCGCCAGCAACTCCTCAACGGAATTCGGCGTGTTCGTCCTGATTTCCATGACGTTACTGAAGTGACCACATGCCGCCGTGACGCAGTCCGTCAGGCAATTCTCGCGGCAGACGCGGGAGATATCGTCGTCATTTCCGGAAAGGGTGCCGAGTGGTATCAAGATATCCAGGGAATCAAGCACGTCTATAACGATGTACCCGTCGCTCGTGAAGTCTTGGAACAAGACATTCGCGCGCGCCTGTAACGCGCTTGTCATCACTGACTACCGATAGGATAAGGACGTGACTGAAGAATACCTCGAGAACACAGAGCCCTTCGACGAAGGTCAAGCAGAGCTACGCGCACGTGCGATGCGTGACTCCCTTGACCAGTTTGAGCTTGATGACGAAGATCTTGCCCTGCTCAACGGGGACTTCGAAAATTCTGATTCTCAGGACAGCGACTTCGGTCTTCCCGTTTTGGCAGTGATCGGGCGTCCCAATGTTGGTAAGTCAACGTTGGTGAACCGCATTATTGGTAGGCGTGAAGCGGTTGTTCAAGACACCCCCGGTGTTACGAGAGACCGCGTATCTTATCCTGCCGATTGGGCAGGCCGTCACTTCACTCTTGTCGATACTGGCGGCTGGGAAATCGATGTCAAGGGAATTGACCGTTCGGTCGCAGAACAGGCAGAAATCGCGGTTGATCTGGCAGATGCCGTGCTGTTCGTAGTCGATGCGACTGTTGGCATGACAGATACGGATGAACGTATCGTCTCTATGCTTCGTAAGAGCGGTAAGCCCGTCGTTCTAGCGGCGAACAAGGTTGATTCTGCGATGCAAGAAGCTGAAGCAGCCTACCTGTGGTCACTCGGAATGGGCGAGCCCTACGCTATTTCTGCACTTCACGGCCGCGGTACCGGTGATCTCCTCGATGCTGTGATGGCTGTGCTTCCTGAAGTGTCTTCAGTGGCTTCAGCGTTGCCTGTGGGCGGCCCCCGGCGAGTTGCTCTGATCGGACGTCCGAACGTTGGTAAGTCGTCGCTGCTCAACGCTCTGGCTGGTTCTGAGCGTGTTGTTGTCAATGAGCTTGCTGGAACGACTCGTGATCCAGTTGATGAGCTCATTGAGCTTGATGGTCAGCAGTGGTGGTTCGTCGATACCGCGGGGATTCGCCGAAAGATGCACCGAACCACTGGTGCTGACTACTATGCGTCAATTCGAACTCAAGCAGCCCTTGAAAAGGCAGAGCTTGCCTTGATTCTTTTCGACGCCTCAGAGCCGCTGACAGAACAAGACATTCGAGTCGTGCAGCAGGCAGTTGATGCCGGCCGTGCAGTGGTCATCATCAACAACAAGTGGGACTTGGTTGATGAAGAGCGTCAAGCTCAGCTTCGTTCAGAGCTTGAACGCGAGCTTGTTCAAGTCTCATGGGCACCACGAATTAACGTGTCAGCGAAGACAACCTGGCATATTAACCGCCTAACTCGTGCTATGGAGACTGCACTGGATAGCTGGGAAACACGCATTCCCACTGGCCGCCTAAATGCTTTCTTGGGTGAACTGGTTGCAGCGCATCCGCACCCTCTTCGCGGTGGAAAGCAGCCTCGAATCCTCTTCGCGACCCAGGTGTCGAATATGCCTCCGCGTTTCGTCATCTTCACAACCGGGTTCTTGGATCCCGGATATCGCCGATTCATTGAGCGTCGTTTGCGCGAAGACTTTGGATTTGAGGGCTCCCCTATCCAGATTTCGGTACGTGTACGCGAGCGCCGTCGCCGCTAGGCTCTCAAAGAGTTGTTAAGTGGTGCGGCCTCCCCATTGGGAGGCCGCACCACTAGTTTTAGCTACACACATTCACATGTGATCAGTCATCTTCTTTGGAAAGCTCGATCTTGTAGCGGAAGATTGTGCTCATATACGTCCCTGTGCGCCGATTAAGAGATGCTGTGGCATCAATGAGGGGTGTCATTGATCCAGCCCTTCGCGAACGAAGATCTTTCAGAATAGGCATCGCATAATATGCATTCTTCTTGTTCTCCAGATCCATGAACCACTTTCCACCGAGATGATGCCGGTAGGTCTCGCCGATATACACGGTGAGTAGATCGTGCATCCGCGGATCGTTAATGAGGTCTTGAGGCGATGAGTAATGCGCAAGCATCCACTCTTCGAGGGCATCGATGGACTCAACTGAGAAGTCAAGATTCAGACCGTTTTCTTTTGCGAATGTATCGGTCATGTAATCCAGCTTGTCAGAAATGAAGAAAATCCATTCCTGAAAGTCTTCTTGCGTGTACGCCATTATTGCCTCATCTACGCCGTCGGGGCTTAGTTATGAGGCGATTCTACCGCCCTCAAAGTACTGAACTCGATTACCTGCGGACCAGAATTCATCACTGGTGGGATACCCAGAGCTTCCGCGTTCGTATCCAGCTCGGCCGTACTTTGCAAAGATCTCCCCTCGTACAAAGTGTGAGCCGCTTGTTGCACTCCAGTAGGCAGTCCCCTTATCAAAGACTTGGAATACTCCCTTACCTGAAGGTGTCTCAGCTGTAGTTGCAACACCCAAGAAGCGTGCACCGCCAAGATCTCGATATGCGTTTGCAATACCAGTCCCGTAGCGCAAGACATAGGTTCCTGCGCCTGCGCTCCATGTGATGACGCCGCCCTCAAACTCCTGTGCGCGACCGGAGCCTGCCGAGTACTCATCACTGACGGGGAAACCAAGGAAACCGCGTTCGTATCCCTTACTTCCGTAGGCGTTGAAGATCCCTGCCCGTACAAAATGAGTACCGCCTTGAGGGGTCCAGTACGCCGTGCCGTTATCAAATACTTGGTAGACGCCCTTACCTGAATGGGTCTCGGAGGTGCGCGGTAAACCGACAACTTTTACCCCGCCAATTTCTCGGAAAGCGTTTGCTATACCAGTGCCATAACGCAGGGTGTAGGTTCCTGAAGTCGAGGAGGTAATGACACCACCTTGGAATTCTTGAATGCGTCCCGAATCCGTGGAGTATTCGTCGCTTAACGGATAACCTAATGAGCCGCGTTCATAGCCTGCCTGTCCGTATGCTTTGAAGATTTCCCCGCTGACGAAGTGGGTACCGCCTTCTGCTGTCCAATAAGCGGTTCCCTTGTCAAATACCTGAAAGACTCCCCTGCCGGAGCGCGTTTCAGCACTTGTTGCTGCGCCAAATTTCTTTGCTCCGCCCAAAGTGCGGTACGCGTTTGCAATACCTGTTCCGAATCGCAGAACGTAGTTTCCTGATCCAGAGGTAGTAACTACTCCACCTTCGAATTCTTGTACGCGTCCAGAACCTGCAGAATACTCATGACTCGTTGGAAATCCTAAGAAGCCACGTTCGTAACGGTTGTCACCGTATGTGCGGAAGATTGATCCGGAGACAAAATGGGCGCCAGTCTTTTCGGTCCAGTAAGCGGTACCTCGTTCGAAGAGCTGGTAGACCCCGCTACCGCTTGATTCTTCCTCGCTCTTTGGATCACCCATGAGGGAATGATTTTCATTCCAGAGTCCTTGAATCGCTCCCTTAACGGAGTAGGCTGCCGAACGATCCGAGGTGTTCGTAGTCGTTGCACTACTGCCATTTTGAGCAATTTCGCGGATTTGCTGGAGCTTTGCGTAGCCGGCATCACCAGGGCAGCTTGTCGGGTAAGTATCGCGGTGACCAGAAATGCGAGGTAGATTCACTGCGGTTCCGGCGCGATATTTAGGGTTTGAACCCAGCGGCTTAAATTCAGCCTTCTCTGACATATTATTGACACCTGCTCGACGCAATTGCCAACCTGCCAAAGCACCGACGGTGTTCAAGGTTGCCTGCGAGGGAGCCTCATTTTGGTAGGTACCCATCATCGAGATGCCCATTGTTCCAGAGTTGAAACCCTGATCATGAGCTCCAGCGACCATCTTTCCCGAAGGAGCGGATAAGGTACCTTTACGGCCTTCAAAAGCACGCCCCCATTTGTCGACGAGGAAGTTATAGCCGATATCTCCCCAATCAAGAGTCACTGCATGGTAGTGATAGATTCCCCGGACAATGGATGCAGATTGATCCATCGAGTAGTTATTGGTACCGGCCGTGTGGTGAATGACAACATGGCGGGTGTTATAGTACTCGGGATCCCAGTCAAGATAGGACTCGTCTGCGCCCCATCCAGCCCGACTTGTTACGGCAATGGGAAGCCCATTCGGCTGAGCGGTCTTGGGGAATGCGCGGCTCAGCTGCGCACCGCTGCGACCGATTGCGATTCCACTACCGACTCCTGGATAAACAGTTTGAGTTGATTCCTCGGCACTGTCCTCGCTTGAAGCAGGGGTTGGTATTTCAGCTTCAGGCTCTGCGCTCTGGCTATCAGCCTCAGTGTTCTGCTCGGGCTGAATTAGCGAAGTAAAATCGTTACCTTCAGCCTGCACGGACTCGAGATTAAGATCTGTGCCTTCCGCAGCCGTTGTTACAACATCGTCTTCTGCCAGTGTTGTTTCGCCTTGCGGGTTATCGGGAATCATTGCAACTTCAAGATCAGCTGGAAGCTCGTTTTCGTCTCCAGTTACGCGAATCTGGATACCATCGGCTCCCGCGGTAATGAAAGGATCTGTTCCACCGCGTGCTTCTGTACCATCAACGCGGTCTTTTCCTGCTCCCCCATCCTTATCAGTGAGGTACCACTGGCTCCACTGGCCATTCTCGCGTACCCGAATAAACATCTGGGTATTGGCAGAAAGCGCGCTTTCTCCGCTCCAAGACAAACCGGTCACCATAAAAGGATCGACAGAGATCGGTTCGGTCAAGATTGCTGCATCATCACTTGGATCAAAAGAAGATGTGCCCTGCGATTGCAACGTGGCGCGTGAGAACCGTTTTAAAGAATGCCCATTTCCAATTCCAACATTCTCGAGGCCTGCTTGGGCAACGCGGGTAGGTTCTCCTTGCGAACTCGTGAGAGTGATCTTTTGTACGGGGTGTTCGCGAATTGTTGTCGTCCCTGTGAGGGTGATCTGGTGATCGCTAGTAGGAGCATTCGCCAAGGCCATTCCTTGTGGGAACACAAGGCTCAAGAATGCAGCACTTGCTGTCAGGGAAACTACTCGCATAGATAAACTCCGTCAGTGATGATGGTTAGTCACTTTCGTAACACTATACACATTTGCCACATCCGTAACATCATAAAGTGCACTCATTCACAGGATTTCTTCAGTCAATTTCGTTGAATATAAGCGAAGATCTCACGGTTCATCGGAATGGTCTAGCTGTTCTTACCAAAGAAAAGAATGAGAGTTATTGCTGTCAATTGGGCGCAAGACTTCAGGCGAAAAGGCGACCGAAGATAAAAAATCAGGATCGGAAAACCGATCCTGATTGTCTGTCGGGCTGGCGGGATTTGAACCCACGACCCCTTGACCCCCAGTCAAGTGCGCTACCAAACTGCGCCACAGCCCGTTTGATCACCTAAATTTTGGCGACTCGGATAGTTTAGCCCAAGTCCTACCGAAAATTCCAATTGAGTACGGCGACCCCCGTCACATTCAGTTGTGGTTTCCACTCATGCCTGCTGGCAGAAGTGAAATAACCGCCTCCAAGACCCCCTCAATATCAAGATCCGAGGTATCAACCAGCTCAATTCCAGGACCCGGATTCGTAAATTCACTGACAGTTGAATCAGCTGCGTCACGATCGACAATCTGAGAACGAACTTTTTCTAGGCTTTCGGGGCTGTCATCGCCAAATAGCTCCTTAGCCCTCCGCTTCATCCGCGCAAGCGGTGAAGCAACAAGCAAAACTCTCAAATCGGCCTCAGGGTATACAACAGTGGTGATATCGCGTCCTTCCGCAACCATTCCACTTCCGTTTGAAGAAGCTTCGGCCATGCGTTGACGCTGATGCTCGACCATCCATGCGCGAACTAAAAGGTTCGTGGAAATCTTCGAGACGGCCTCGGAAACGATAGAGGATCGGATTAACGAAGTCACCTCGCGGTTTCCAACATAGAAATGAGGATCATCAGGATTCGAATCGGCGTGAAGATCAAGAGAAGGAAGCAAGGCAGCAACGGCATCGTGATCATCTAAATCAACGCCAGACTCTAAGGCAATAAGAGTCAATGATCGATACATCGCCCCGGTATCGAGGTAGCCAATGCCCAGGCGACGAGCAAGCAACTTGGCAATCGTGGATTTCCCAGAACCTGCAGGCCCATCAATTGCAATCGTCAAGCCGTGAGGGGAATGAACATCAGACACTATTAATCTCCACTTCCGGTATTCCACCCGCGTTCCTGCAGCTGGCAAATGGTCGAAGCAACGATTGATGGATCGAGACTGAGACGGGCGACTCCCATTTGAGCGCCGGCAGAGTGTTCGAGGGCGAAGTCTTCAATATTCACACCGATCTCACCGAGATCAGCGAAAAGTCGACCGAGTGAGCCAGCAGTATCAGGAACAAACACATCGAGAACGACGTAGCGGGTTGGTGCTCCACCGTGTTTACCCGGAATCCGCGCGACTCCCCTATTGCCCTGATCCATCACACGATAGACAGCTCCTACGCTTCCACCTTCAAGAGCGCCTTCCTGCGCGGCGGCATCCAGGTGCGAAATCAGATCATCGAGATCGCCACGAATATCCTTCAACACCTTGACAACGGGACCAGCATTACCCGCCAAAATAGCAGTCCACAAACGAGGATCGGAGGCGGCAATTCGAGTTGTATCGCGCAGGCCTTGACCTGAAAGTGAAAGCGCTGAAACGGGAGCATCAGCGAGCCGGGCAGCAAGCATTGACGAGACCAACTGAGGTACATGCGAAATTAGCGCCACGGATTGATCATGCGTCGAAGCGTCCATCTCAATGGGGAAGGCTCCCACATCCCCCGCAAGCGAACGAATCCGCATCACTGCATCAGGAGATGAAGTCGGGCTAGGAACAATCACCCATGGCCTGCCGTAGAAAAGATCTGCGTCTGCCGCTCCTGCGCCACTACGCTCGCGACCCGCCATCGGATGAGAACCCACGTAGCGGCTCGTGATATCGAGGCCGCGGCGCTGCGCTTCCTCGACAACTCCCTCAAGGACAGCCAACTTTACGGAAGCCACATCACTGACGACGGCCTCGGGATATCGAATCAACGCATCGACAACACAGATATCAGCAACGTCAGGAGGTGTTGACACAATCACCAATGACGGCGAGCAGTGATCATCCGGACCGATCAGAGTACCAGCGCCTAAATCCTGTGCCAGGCGTCCAGCCGTCGGCGAGGAATCACGAAGAAAAACCTCAACTCCCCCGCTACGAAGTGCAAGCGCAAGAGAAGTGCCCAAAAGACCCGTGCCGATAATCAGGACGGGACCGCGGGTTGTGCTCACGTGCGACGGCACAGGACTCACAAACCAACTGCGTCATAGAGAGCAGCAAGCTGCGGGCCCTTGACGCGACGCATTGTTCCGGGTTGTAGGTGTTCTAGGCGAATAGGCCCAAACTTTGTACGAACGAGCTCTCGAACTGGGTAGCCGACCTCATCCATCAGACGGCGAACAAGGCGGTTACGTCCTTCATGGACAACGATTTCAACAGTGGTGATATCACCGTAAGTTTCCATGGTGCGGAAAGAATCAACCGCAATTGGACCATCTTCCAATTCAACGCCTTCGAGCAGACGACGCCGGACACCAGGCTTAACCTCGCCGTGAACACGTGCGATATAGGTCTTAGGAATCTCGTAAGAAGGATGGGTCAATCGGTTCGCTAGCTCACCATCATTCGTCAGCAAAAGCAGCCCAGAAGTATCGATATCCAAGCGGCCCACGTGATACAGACGCTCAGGGTAATCAGCAACAAGATCCGCTAGCGTCGGACGCCCCTCCGGGTCTGACATGGTCGAAACCATGCCAACAGGCTTATTCACAGCCATGACGATCGGACGATTCTCTTCCAAAATAATCCGCTTACCGTCGACGTGGATTGCCTGACGCCTAGGGTCAACACGCATACCTTGACCGCGAACCACCTTGCCGTCAACTGAAACGCGGCCTTGGGCAATAAGCTCTTCTGCTGCCCGTCGAGAAGCTACCCCCGCACGTGCGAGTACCTTTTGCAGGCGAATACCGTCTTCACTATAGGAATCGTTTCTCACAGTGTCTCCTCAAGTTCGTCCAGCTCGTCCGAAGCCGGAAGGTAGGGGGCTAATGGTGCCAATTCGTCAAGGGAATTCATTCCCATTCGTTCAAGAAAAACTTGGGTCGTCCCATACAAACGAGCCCCCGAAGAAGATTGGCCAACTTCCTCAATGAGTTCACGTGCACACAAGGTACGAACCACCGCATCAACATTCACGCCGCGAATTTGAGAGATCCTCGCACGCGAGATCGGTTGACGATAGGCAATAACCGCAAGTGTTTCCAGAGCAGCTTGTGACAGTTTAGATTGTCCTGATCCAACAATAAACTGGGAAACAAGCGACTCCCAGCGAGGAGCAGAATAAATTCGCCATCCTCCACCTAGACGCCGAAGTTCAAATCCGTGTTCACGGCCGCCAGAGCGTCCAGCGTATTGCGCAGAGAGTGCTTCAAGCACGTGCTCAATATCTTCAGCAGACACATTGAGAACACCGGCAAGCTGTTGAGCAGTAACAGGTTGATCGACAACCATCAAAATTGCTTCGATTGGAGCGAAGAGAAGTTGAGTCTCAGCAAGGTCAAGTGCATCGCTCATACGTCCTCCTCCCATTCATCGACCTTTGGGTCATTCCCATTCCATACGAGTTCCAGTGTTGAAAGCGCCTCTTCCTGCTGGAACTCAATAGCTCGGCGCCTGTACAACTCTAAGATAGCGAGGAAACGCGAGACAACAACAGCCGCATCGCGCGCGTCCGAGATGAGCTGAGAAAAGGTTGCGTGGCCATGAGCACTTAGATACGCGATGACGACCTTTGCTTCCTGAGCAACCGGCACTGCAGCTGAATGGAGGTGTGTCACTTCGACGGTCGGCGGCTGAGCGCTGAGCGCGTCCGCACATGCACGAGCAAGATCCTCAGCGCCCACTTCCCATCGAAGTTCCGGAAGAAGTCGAGTGAACTGAGGTTCAAGCGCAACACTGCGCGGGATTAAACCCACATAGGCCTCAAGCCGTTGAGCGATCTCCCCCGCCGCTAGCTTGAATGCCCGATATTGAAGCAAACGACTGAAGAGCAGGTCACGTGCTTCGAGGTCTTCGCTACTCAGCGAGGATTCCTCTTCATAATCAGGAAGCAAACGCGCTGCCTTCATATCCAATAGAGTCGCTGCTACGACAAGGAATTCACTGGTCCGTGAAAGATCAGGAAAGGCACGCATATGCGCAATGAACTCATCGGTCACCTCGGCGAGGGCAACCTGAGTGATATCGAGCTTCTTCCGAGAGATCAATTGGAGCAGAAGGTCAAAAGGACCTTCGAAGACTTCAAGCGAAACTTGAAAATCATCAAGTGCCGCTTGAGTCCCGTCATATTCAGGCGACATCTCCACGCGCGATGATCTCTCTGGCCAAACGTCGGTAGGAACGCGCGCCCGGGTGGTTCGGCGCGTAGCTGGTAATTGGCACCGTCGCGACTGAAGCATCAGGGAACTTCACAGTACGCGCAATCCGTGTTGTGAAAACAAGGTCACCGAAGGCCTCGTCGAGTCGCTCCAATACCTCACGCGAGTGCAAGGTGCGGGTATCAACCATCGTCGCTAGGATTCCATCGATCTTCAGGCGCGGATTAATTCGATCGCGCACTGTTTCAATGGTTTCGACCAGCAATGCGACACCGCGAAGAGCAAAAAACTCTGCTTCCATAGGAACAATCACGCCGTGCGCCGCGGTTAAAGCATTAACGGTGAGTAGTCCGAGCGAAGGCTGGCAGTCAATCAAAATGACGTCGTAGTCATCGACGACTGGTCGAAGAACACGCGAGAGCGCTGATTCACGCGCGACCTCGTTAACCAGCTGAACTTCGGCAGCCGAAAGATCGATATTCGCGGGCACGATATCGAGACCGGGAATTGAGGTATGGCACAGGGCCTGATGAATATCTTCCTTCGGATTCATCAGGAGGTTATAGATCGTGTGTTCCATCTCCAGGGTATTGATGCCCAAGCCAACAGAAGCAGCGCCTTGAGGATCAAAGTCAACAATTAGAACACGACGTCCATATTCAGCTAGCGATGCAGCAAGATTGATGGTTGTCGTTGTTTTTCCAACCCCACCTTTTTGATTACACATCGCAATAATGCGTGCGGGTCCATGCCCGGTCAGTGGTGCCGGGACGGGGAAATCATTTTCTTCGTTGGCAGGAAGATCCCCGGTAAGCGTTGGCTGAGATGGATTCGTCACGTTCCCCATCTTAGTGCATTGCTCCACACAATTCCGCCCTACCCTCGCTGAAGTTGTGCGCTCGCTTGTCCTATTTGGACTGCGAGGCCGAGGTTGTGACCTCGTTTGGATCGAGCTGCGCGCGCGGATGGGCAGTTCGGTACATTTCTTTAAGGGTCGCAATCGTTACCTTGGTATAGATTTGCGTCGTTGAGACTGAGGAATGCCCAAGCAATTCTTGTACGTCTCGGATATTCGCTCCGCCTTCTAATAAATGCGTGGCAAAGGAATGCCGCAAGGTGTGTGGAGAGACGGGCACCTCAAGCTGCGCGCGCGTTGCAGCGCGTTGAATGATGTCCCAAGCGGACTGACGTGAAAGTGCGCCTCCCCTATTGTTGAGGAAGACGTTCGGACAACCTTTTCCCTTTGAAGAAAAGAAGGGACGCGCACGCACAAGATAGGCTTCAAGAGCCTGTTTTGCCATCGACCCCAAGGGAACAAGTCGTTCCTTACGTCCCTTTCCAAACAGGCGAATGATCGGAAGTTCTTCATTAAGGTCGAGGTCATCAATCGCCATTGAAACGGCTTCGCTCACGCGAGCACCCGTTGCGTAGAGGGTTTCAAGCAGGGCTCGATCACGAAGTGAACGCGGATCATCCCCGGTACCCGCTGCCTCGAGCAAGGCTTCGACTTGTTCGACTGTTAGAGCTTTTGGAAGGTGCTCAGCAACTTGAGGAACACGAACTTGGGCGCTGGGATCCTGCGCACTGTGGCCTTCTCGAAGTGCGTATTTGTGGAAAGAACGAATTGCCGCTAATGCGCGCGCCACGGAGGAGGGTGCTGCAGCATGTCCCTCTTTCGCCTCACTCAGTGACGCAAGAAAGTCCTCAATCGAACTCTCGGTGATCTGATCGCATTGATCAACGCCGCGTGCTTCTAGGAAAGCGCAATATTTTTGTACATCGCGCCGATAGTTGGAGACAGTATGCGGGGATGCGCCCTTCTCGACACTCAGGAAAATAAGCCATTCTTCCTGAACACGCTCCATTTGTTTAGCCACGGGGTCATTGTATTTGCGCTCGGCTGATTTGCTGCATATTCGCTGCTAGAGCGCGGCGAGCGGCTACACTTAACCCTGCAGGGAAGCCATCTTACCGATTGCCAGGAGGTCCAATCGTGCCCGCGTCTTGGAATGAGCTCGATAGCCGCGCTATTTCCACCGCTAAAATTCTTGCCGCTGATGCAGTTGAACGTGTCGGAAATGGACACCCGGGAGCAGCGATTTCTCTTGCTCCTGCGGCATATGCGCTCTACCAGCATCACCTTCACCTTGACCCGACAGACCCACACTGGTTGGGCCGCGATCGTTTCATTCTTTCGTCGGGCCACTCTTCACTGACTCAATATCTACAGCTCTATCTTGCGGGAATGGGCGTCGAACTTGAGGACCTGAAAGCCCTGCGTACCGAAGGCGCACTCACCCCTGGACACCCCGAGTTCGGGCATACCCCGGGTGTTGAGCTCACAACTGGACCGCTGGGAACCGGTCTTGCTTCTGCTGTTGGTTTCGCAATGGCGGAGCGTTTCACCCACGGTCTTCTTGATCCCGATACTCCTCATGGTCAGTCGATTTTTGATCATTGTGTTTATGTCATTGCCGGGGACGGCTGTCTTCAAGAGGGCGTTTCCGCGGAGGCTTCGTCCCTTGCGGGAACACAAAAGCTCGGCAATCTCATTGTTTTATGGGACGATAACCGCATCTCGATCGAAGGCGATACCGATATCGCTTTCAGCGAGGACGTTCTTAAGCGCTATGAGTCCTACGGATGGCACGTCCAGCGTGTGGACTGGTTGAGCGAGGATGGCTCCTACGTTGAAGATGTTCAAGCCTTGGACAAGGCCCTGGATGCTGCTCGTGATAACACCGACCAGCCCTCAATCATCGCACTTCGGACGATTATCGGATGGCCCACTCCCGAAAAGTCCAACACCGGAGGAATCCACGGTGCCAAGCTCGGCGACGATGCACTTCGTGGCTTAAAGCTTGCGTTGGGAGCCGATCCGGATGCTCACTTCGCCGTCGATGAAGAGGCCGTTGCGCATTCTCGCAAACAATTTGCTCAGCGTGCACAGGCACTCCGTAACGAATGGAATCAGCGTTTCGAGCAGTGGAAGGACGCAAATCCCGATCGAGCGGCTCTTCTTGAGCGCCTTCGTCAGGGAGGACTCCCCCAGGGGTGGGAAAAGGCGCTCCCCGAATTCCCAGCGGATAAGGCAATTGCAACCCGCTCGGCTTCGGGAAAGGTGCTGAACGCGATTGCACCAACGCTTCCCGAACTGTGGGGCGGATCTGCTGACTTGGCCGGATCAAATAATACTTTCCTCAACGGATTGACGTCTTTCCTCCCCGAAGGGATCTACTCGCGTTCATTCGAAGCCGATCCCTTCGGTCGTAACCTCCACTTCGGAATTCGTGAGTTCGCCATGGCGTGCGCGATGAACGGTATCGCCGCAGATGGCTTGACCCGTGTCTACGGTGGAACTTTCTTCGTCTTCTCCGACTTCATGCGTGGCGCGGTCCGTCTTGCTGCTCTCATGGATCTTCCAGTCACCTACGTGTGGACGCATGATTCAATTGGCGTTGGAGAGGATGGTCCGACCCACCAGCCCATCGAGCACCTGGCTGCCTATCGCGCAATTCCGAATCTCGCAGTCGTTCGTCCTGCAGACGCTGCCGAAACTGCCGAGGCCTGGAAGGCTATCCTCCTTCAGCGTCACCCGGTTGGCCTCGTTCTGAGCCGTCAGAACCTGCCGAACCCTGCTCGCGGGGAGGGAACAGAACTTGCAGGTGCCGAAGGCCTGCACCGCGGAGCTTACGTGCTTGCAGACTGCGAGGGAACTCCCGATATCCTTCTCTTGGCTTCGGGTTCTGAAGTCGCACCTACTCTGCAAGCCTGCGCGCTCCTCGCCGAAGAAGGACTTCGCGTCCGCGTGATCTCGGTTCCCTGTATGGAGTGGTTCGAGGCCCAGGACGAGGATTACCGCGAATCGGTCCTCCCTCGCGCGGTTCGTGCGCGCGTCGCCGTCGAGGCTGGAATTGCAATGCCGTGGTACCGCTGGGTTGGCGACTGTGGCCGAATCGTTTCGCTCGAGCACTTCGGCGAGTCAACAGAAGGTAGCCGTCTCTTCGAAAAGTACGGCTTTACCCCTGAAAATATCGCAGCAAAGGCTCGCGAGAGTTTTGCTGCAGCTCACTGAGGGCATGGCCTACTGACTGGGCAGGAAAACCCGAAGTAGCTGACCAAAATACGGCGCAAGGACACTGGTTGCCCACATGATCGTCAGGATCACATAGGGCATCCAGTGTTCTTTCGTTATTGCGATAAACTCGCGAATAAAGGCCGTCGGAAAGTAGTATGAGGCGGTTCTCGAACCAACCCCGTCTCCTTTGAGACCGACATGCGAAGCATAGAGTGCCGTGCGAAAGACGTGATAGTCCGAGGTGACAAAAGCACAGCGATAGGGTGTCGCTTGACGCGCATCCAGAAGATTCTTGGCAAAAACGAGGTTCTCCATCGTTGTCGTTGATTGATCTTCTGGAAGAATTGCCTCCCGAGGAACCCCTAGGCGGAGCATGTAACGACTCATCGCCTCGGCTTCTGAAATAACCTCGTCACTGCCCTGCCCGCCAGAAGGAACCAAGATGGCGGAGCATCCCTGAGCACGCCAAAGATCGAGTGCTTTATCAATTCGGCCCCGCAGAAGGGGCGTCGGCTCTTCACCTTTTAAACCAGCACCGTGAATGATGATGTAATCGATGCGTCGCTTTCGTGGAAGCCTGCGATAGAACCAGGAATACACAAGTAGCGCAACAAAACTGAAGAAGAACCACAAACCGAGCACCAAGAGCAAAGCTGAATGAGAAACGACGACCCTTGAGTGGCTTATTCCAATACCCACTGGAATTCCGATAATCCAAGCGACAATTGCCAACGCGAAAAGCGCGGGAAGGACGTTTGGAAGAGAAAAGCCCTCTCGCCGAATGACAATCCACGCATTAACAAGCAAGAACCCCACGGTGATGATGGGTGCAAATGGGATTGCAATTCCCAAAAGAAGGACTATCCCAATGTCATTGGTGTAGATCGCACACGCACCGAGTGCGAAGATCAGCATCAACAGGAAGAAAATCGCATTCTTGAACTGTCGCGGCTCTTTCCGATAGGACCACGTAAAAAGAATGCCCCAAATTATGGCAGGCGAAAAGACCAGTAGGGCACTCATTAATCCACTCAGCATAAGCTCATGCTATCGCAGGGTAAAAAAAATGCTGCATCCGCCTGCGGATGCAGCACAATGAAGAACGTCTTAGGAAGCGAACTTCATCAGCACTCCCATACCGATAATGCTCACAACCCAGATCAGGAGGATCGCCAAAGTAATGCGGTTCAGATTCCTCTCTGCGACGCCAGAAGAACCAGCCGAAGAAGAAATTCCGCCACCGAACATATCGGAAAGGCCGCCACCCTTACCCTTGTGCATCAGAATCGTCAGGGTCAGCAAAATGCTGGTCAGGGTGATGATGACGATGAGTGTAATGTTCAGTGCCGCCACGTTCGATTTTCCGATTCTTTCAGAGACTTCAACGGTTTGTAGTTTAGCGAATAATGCCCAGGTAAGGCCAGCTGGGCACCGAAGTGTTGCGCACTTCGGTGCCCAGAGCCTTTAAAGGATCACAGCTCCTGGAAGCGAGCCATCGCGGCGAAGGAGTCTGCCTTCAGCGATGCGCCACCAACGAGCGCGCCATCAACATCGGGCTGGCTCATGAGCTCCTTGATGTTTCCGGGCTTTGCCGAGCCGCCGTAGAGGATACGGGTGGAGTCAGCGGTTGCGTCGCCGTAGTCAGCGCGCAGTGCCTCGCGGATCGCACCGCAAACTTCCTGTGCGTCATCGGCAGTAGCAGTCTCGCCGGTACCAATTGCCCAAATGGGTTCGTAGGCGATGACAATCTTCGCGACCTCATCGGCGGTGAAGCCTTCGAGTGCTGCACGAACCTGACCGAGAACGAACTCGACGTGGGTTCCAGCCTTACGAACCTCAAGAGCCTCGCCGCAGCACAGGATCGGAGTCATGCCGGCATCGAATGCCTTGCGAGCCTTTTGGCCAACAAGCTGATCGGACTCGTTGTGGTACTCACGACGCTCGGAGTGGCCAACGACCACGTAGCTGCATCCAAGCTTGGTCAGCATCTCAGAGGAGATCTCACCGGTGAATGCACCATTGTCGTGGACAGAGATGTCCTGTGCACCGTACTTGATCTGAAGATCATCGGCGTCAACAACGGTCTGCACAGTACGAAGATCGGTGAAGGGAGGGATCACCAGGACCTCGCAACGCGAGTAGTCAAAGTTGTGATCGGAAAGTTCCATGGCCAAGCCCTGGACCAGGTGATTTGCCTCGAGGTGATCGAGGTTCATCTTCCAGTTACCTGCCATCAAAGGGGTACGTGTCATTGTTCAGTCCTCCAGTACTGCAATACCGGGCAAAACCTTACCCTCGAGCAGTTCGAGAGAGGCGCCACCACCGGTGGAAATGTGAGAGAAAGTAGATTCGTCAAAGCCGAGGTTACGAACGGCGGATGCGGAGTCTCCACCACCGATAACGGTGAATGCGGTTCCTTCGCTCATTGCACGTGCGACTGCCTTTGTTCCCTCTGCGAATGCGGGGAACTCGAAGACACCCATGGGGCCGTTCCACACAACGGTCTTTGCAGAAGTAATTGCCTGAGAGAAAATTTCGCGGGTCTTCGGGCCGATGTCGAGGCCCATCTGATCCGCGGGAATCGCGTCAGCACTCACAACGGTTGCCGGCGCGTCTGCTGCGAACTCAGGAGCAACAACGGTGTCGACGGGCAGAAGAAGCTCAACGCCATTCTTCTTTGCGGTCTCCATGTAACCCTGCACGGTGGGAATCTGGTCTGCCTCAAGAAGAGACTTGCCAACTTCGTAGCCCTGCGCTGCAAGGAAGGTGTAGGCCATGCCACCACCGATGATGAGCTTATCCGCCTTCGAAAGCAGATTAGCGATCACACCAAGCTTGTCGGAGACCTTCGAGCCACCCAGAACGACAACGTAAGGACGCTCAGGATCATTAACTGCCTTACCCAGGGACTCGATTTCCTTAACGACCAGCAAACCTGCTGCACTGGGCAGAAGCTTGGCAACGTCGTAGACGGAGGCTTGCTTACGGTGAACAACACCAAAACCATCGGACACAAAAGCATCGGCAAGAGAAGCGAGCTGCGCAGCGAAGGCTTCGCGCTCTGCATCGTCCTTCGAGGTCTCTGCAGCGTTGAAGCGAACGTTCTCGAGAAGAACGATTTCACCGGGCTTTGCGGCCTCAACTGCAGCGTGTGCTCCCTCACCGACAGTGTCGGGAGCAAGAGTGACCTTGACACCGGTCAGCTCGGCAAGGCGGGTGGCAACGGGTGCAAGAGAGAATGCGGGATTGACTTGGCCCTTCGGACGACCAAGGTGAGCGGCAATGATGACCTTTGCACCTGCATCCAAAAGAAGCTTGATCGTCGGAAGTGCCGCGCGAATACGGCCGTCATCGGTAATGTTCTGATCAGCATCGAGGGGAACATTGAAGTCCGAACGGAGCAGAACGCTCTTACCGGAAAGATCACCCAGGCTATCAATTGTCCTCATGGGAATCTCCTTAAATTAATGAAAAATTGAGACGCTAGCGAACTGGGCCCGCATACGCTTTCACGTACACGGGCCCAGTAACTAGCAGATCATGCTCTATGCGAGGATCAGGCCAGCTTGGAGCCAACCAGCGAGGTCAGGCGAACGAGAGCGTTCGAGTAGCCCCACTCGTTGTCGTACCAAGAGAGAACCTTCACCAGGTTGCCGATGACCTTGGTCTCGGTTGCATCGAAGATCGAGGTGTGGGGGTTGCCCACGATGTCGGTGGAGACAATCGGATCTTCGGTGTACTCAAGAACACCCTTGAGCTCGCCCTCGGCGGCAGCCTTCACGGCAGCCTGGATAGCCTCAACCGAGACCTCCTTCGTTGCAACGAAGGTCAGGTCGGTCAGCGAGCCGGTCGGGGTGGGAACGCGAACTGCGAGTCCGTCGAACTTGCCCTTGAGCTCGGGCAGAACCAGAGCAACAGCCTGAGCCGCACCGGTCTTGGTGGGGATCATGTTGAGGGCTGCTGCACGTGCACGACGCAGATCCGAGTGGGGAGCGTCGAGAACGCGCTGGTCGCCGGTGTAGGAGTGGATGGTGGTCATGATGCCGCGCTCAATACCGAAGTTCTCGTGGAGAACCTTGGCCAGAGGAGCAAGGCAGTTGGTGGTGCACGAAGCGTTGGAGATGATGTTCATCGTGGCGGGATCGTAATCACCGTCGTTCACGCCCATGACGAAGGTGCCGTCAACATTCTTTGCAGGTGCCGAAATGACGACCTTCTTTGCGCCAGCTGCGATGTGTGCAGCTGCCTTCTCACCATCGGTGAAGAAACCGGTGGACTCAACGACAACCTCAACACCGAGCTCGCCCCAAGGCAGGTCGGCAGGATCGCGCTGTGCGAGAACCTTGATGTGCTTTCCGTCAACGATGATGCCCTCATCGTCGTAGGAAACCTCACCATTGAAGCGACCCATGATCGAGTCGTACTTCAGCAGGTGTGCCAGAGTCTTATTGTCGGTCAGATCGTTAACTGCAACGACCTCGAGGTCTGCGCCCTGCTCAATTGCAGCGCGGAAGAAGTTACGACCGATGCGGCCAAAGCCGTTAATGCCAACGCGGGTGGTCACTGTTGTCCTCCTGCTTGTGCCCCCTGCGGGACACGCTTTCTGTATCAACCATGAAGATGCGGTTTGCATCTATGGCCCGCAGTTCTCTGCGGTTCCAGTACCTCTAATCTACACCTTTACGGTCCGAGATGAGGGTGAACTAAGTCCTTAGAGATCTGGCCCACATTATGCTGAAAGAGAGATCTCAGTCACCGTCGAGCATATCTAGGGTCAGGGCAGACTCAGTATCTGGAATACCCCGCTCATGCGCGACCTTATCGGCCATAGCTAAAAGACGACGAATACGGCCTGCAACCGCGTCCTTTGTCAGCGGCGGATCGGTATGTTTGCCCAGCTCCTCAAGGGAAGCCTGCTTGTACTGAATGCGCAACTCCCCCGCCTGCCGGAGGTGATCTGGAACATCGTCGCCTAAAATCGCAAAGGCCCGCTCAACTCTCGCACCGGCCGCGACCGCGGCGCGAGCGCTACGACGAAGGTTCGCATCATCAAAGTTTGCTAAGCGGTTAGCTGAACCCCGGGCCTCGCGACGCTCACGCCTCTGCTCCCAGGCAACATGAGTAGCAGGTGCACCCAGCGCACGGATAAGCGCACTAATGGCCTCGGAATCACGAGCCGTGACGCGATCAGATCCGCGCACTTCCTTTGAACGAACAGTAGCTCCGAGCTTACGGGCAAGCCCCACCATCGCGAGTGCAACCTCGGGACCCGGGCATGTGATTTCCAAAGACGAGGAGCGTCCAGGCTCGAGAAGAGAACCGCGGGCAAGAAAAGCACCGCGCCACACAGCCGCGGCCTCATCTTTACCGGAAGCAACCAAGGTCGCAGGGAGCCCGCGCACTGGCCTTCCCGCCCCATCGACGAGGCCGGTGAGTCGAGCAAGTTCATCCGCTCGGTGCACGACACGTACGACGTAACGCTTTCCTCGGCGCAGTGATGAACCCGAAACGACAACGACAAAGGACTCAACGTTGTACAAGCTGGTCAGGAATGTACGAAGACGGCGTACAGCTACGGAAGAATCTAACTCCGCTTCGATAAGGATCCGACCACCCACGAGGTGTAGACCACCTGAGAAACGAAGAATCGCACATACTTCTGCGGCCATCGCAGATTGCGAGGGAACCGCGCTACGCGCTAATTCGTCTTTCATATCCGATGTGAGGGACACCTTGTCTCCTTATGTCAGGGTGCACTGGAACGAGGAAGATTCTACGGGAGCCAGGTTTCGCTGCGGCCAACTTCGCCAAGAAAACCATCAAAAGCATCACGCAATGCTGCAGCAAGTCGTAAAGGATCATGATGGGCTTCGCCATCACCGGTGCGAACCTGACGTAAAAGGACGCGCGCGCCTAGAGCATCAGCAGCCTCGGCAAGATCATCAATATCGTCAGTTGTTGTCGGATCAGCGATCACTACATCCAGTTTGAAACTGGGAGCGTATTGAGCGATCGCTCGGACATGATCAGCTGTTGTCATTGATTCTGTTTCACCGCGCTGACGTTCAAGGTTCAAAATGAGCGCACGGTGAGCTTCGGTAGTCACCAGTGCACGATGAAGGTCAGGAACCAATAAGTGCGGAATTACCGAGGTGTACCAAGAACCGGGACCAAGAACAACCCAATCGGCTTCCGAAATTGCATTGGTAACTGCTGCAGGAACTTTTGGTTCTTCTGGGCTGAGGCGTACTGCCTCGACATCACCCGCTGCAATTGCGACCTTCGATTGTCCTTTAACGGTGTAGCGTCGCCCGTTATCATTCATATCCGCTTCAATACTCAGCGGGTCTGTCGACATCGGGAGAACACGCCCCTGTGCCCCCAGAAGACGGCCGACAAAATCGAGACCTTCAACCGGGTCGTCAAGAAGCTGCCACAAGCCAGCAATCACAATATTGCCGACTGCGTGACCATCCATCGGACCACTGGTCTTCAAGCGCATCTGGAAGACATCACGCCAAGTTAAACCCCATTCAGTTTCTTCGCACAAAGACGCTAAAGCCATGCGTAAATCACCCGGGGGAAGAATCGGCATTTCCGCACGAAGGCGGCCTGAAGACCCACCGTCATCAGCAACGGTGACCACGGCTGTGAGCTGACGTGTGATGTGTCGTAATGCGCGCAGAGTGGCGGATAGCCCGTGTCCACCACCTAGGGCGACAACACGGTTATTCGATTCGCCGCGCTGCATCCACCCAGCAGCATCAACGTAGGTCATCGGCTATTCCTTTCCCATATCGCGATGCATGATTCGCACATTGAAACCATGCTCGCGCAGCCTGCGGGCGATGAGCTCTGCGCTCGCCACTGAACGGTGCTTCCCGCCCGTACACCCAACTGCAATTGTTGTGTAACGCTTGAGTTCACCAATATACCCCTTCAGCATGGGTGCAAGAAGATCAGCGTAACCAACAACGAAGTCGTGAGCACCCGGCTGGGATAGGACGTAATCTGCAACAGGTTGGTCTTTACCCGTCAAATGACGCAATTCATCAACCCAGTAGGGATTCTTTAAAAAGCGCACGTCAAGAACGTGGTCAGCATCCAAGGGGAGACCGTGCTTAAAACCAAAGGATTCAACGGTAATACGAAGCGGCACATCGCCAGCCTGAGCAATAACATCACGGATATGACGTGTCAGGTCATGAACGGACATCCTAGACGTGTCAATAATCGTATCTGCGAAACGACGTAAAGGAGCAAGCGCGCGCTCTTCGGCTGTGATCCCATCAAGAAGAGTTCCGTCTCCTTGAAGCGGGTGAGGGCGGCGATTTGATTCATAACGCCGGACAAGAGTGTCCGTCGAAGCCTCAAGGAAGATTACTCGATAAGCAACCCCCAACTCTTTAAGCTGTTCAAGGGCACGAGCAAAATCAGCAAAGAACTCACGTGAACGCACGTCAACAACGACAGCCAGTCTGTGAACTCCCCCGCCAACGGGACTCATCATGCCAACCAGCGCTGGCAGCATTGCCGGTGGAAGATTGTCAACGACGTACCAATCAAGATCTTCGAGTGCACGGGCAGCACCAGTACGCCCTGCTCCTGAGCACCCGGTGATGATCACAACCTCGTTTCCACCCTCATCGGCAACATCTGGGGCAATCTGATCGAGAAGTGGGATACCTCCGGGCACAGTTTCCTGCGAAGTGTCGGGTGGGATGGGAGTTTCGCTCATACCCCTATGGTGCCATTGATCAGCAAATCTTTCCCGGTTTTTTCTCAGGCAGTTTAGCGCTACTGCGAAAGCGGAAGATCCGGATTAAGCGCCTGCCAAATAACGCTTCCCAGGGAGGGCCCAATCCCATTCACTTCAGCAATTTGTTCAGGCGTGGACTCACGAATCTTCTTAACAGAACCAAAGTGACGTAAGAGCGCTTTCTGGCGAGAAGGACCAACTCCTGCAATTCCATCCAATACTGAGCGCTGCTGATTCTTCGTGCGCCGTTTCCTATGCGCTGTGATAGCGAATCGATGGGATTCATCTCTGAGATATTGCAGCATATAGAGAGCTGCAGAGGTACGCGGGAAGATCAGTGGGAATTCCTCGCCGGGAATCCACACTTCTTCGAGCCTCTTTGCAAGGCCGATCAGGGGAATATCAATTCCCATTGAGTCCAAAGCATCGCGGGCAGCATTAACCTGCGGCAAACCACCGTCAACGACTACTAAATCTGGTCGATAGGAAAAGCGCCGTGGCCGTCCGTTAGCATCGACCGGACCGGATTCAAAGGCGATGCCTTCCTCATCTTCACCGTCTTCGCCATTTTCTTCAGCAAGGAGCCTACTGAATCGGCGGCGAAGGACCTCGTCCATCGCCGATGTATCATCGGGCGTCCCCTCACCATTTTCACCGTGAATATTGAAGTGGCGATACGCGTCCTTCCTTGGCACTCCATCTTCAAAGACAACCATTGAACCGACCTGAAGTCGGCCCTGAGTGTGAGAGATGTCGTAGCACTCGATGCGCAAAGGAGACGCGGGAAGATCAAGGTATTCGGCTAGCTCGTCCAGGGCTTGACCGCGCTGAGCAAGATCGCCACTACGGCGCGTCTTGTGAAGAAGCAACGCCTGCTTGGCATTTTCTTTAACGGTCTCCATAAGCTGAGCCTTCGGACCGCGTTTGGGAACATGAATGTCGACCGCCGCTCCCCTTTTTTCAGAGAGCCACTCAGCAATTGTGCCCTTTTCGCTAGGCATCACACTCACCAAAATCTCACGCGGCACCGCTCGAGTCGGAGTATGAATCACGTCATCGACTGATACTGCATGAGCCTGTTCAATACGTCGTTTCCTACCCTCAGGAACATTTGGTAGTTCGGAATAGATCTGTTCGAAGAGTCTGGCCATAAGTTCTGCTTCACTGGCATCATCATCACGCGAAACTACCCAACCTCGAGTGCCACGAATACGACCTCCACGAACATGGAAAACATGAACCGCAGCGTCAAGCTCATCACTCACTAAGGCAAAAATATCGGCGTCAGTTCCATCGTTTAAAACCATCGTGTTGCGTTCTAGAACCGTCTCTAGAGCACGCAGATCATCACGTTTCTTTGCGGCGGTTTCAAAATCGAGCTCAGCACTAGCTTGCCGCATTTCAGACTCGACTTGACGCAGGATAGGGCTTGCTTTTCCCTCAAGAAAGTCACACATCGACTGAGCTAAAGCGCGATGTTTTGCTTGAGAAATACGACCAACGCAGGGCGCCGAACACTTGTCAATATATCCAAGAAGACATGGACGTCCTTGAGCTTGAGCGCGCCGGAATACCCCGGCAGAACACGTTCGAACTGGAAAAACTCGGATCAGGAGTTCAATGGTGTCGCGGATGGCCCAAACTTTCGTATACGGACCAAAGTAACGTGTGTCTTTCCTGCGCGCTTCTCGGGTGACTTGGACGCGAGGGAAACGCTCCCCCATACTCACCGCGAGATACGGATAGGACTTGTCGTCCTTAAACATGACGTTAAAACGCGGATTGAATTCCTTGATCCACGTAAATTCAAGGGTAAGTGCCTCAACTTCATTACCAACAACCGTCCATTGCACCGAGGCGGCGGTTGTGACCATTTTCTGGGTACGCGGATGAAGATTGGCAAGGTCTTGAAAGTAATTGGTCAGGCGCGCTCGAAGGTTCTTTGCCTTACCAACATAGATGACTGCGCCCTGTTCATCGCGGAACCTATAGACTCCTGGGTCTGTCGGGATCTCGCTTGTTTTCGGTCGATATGTCGAAGGATCAGCCACGCCCCTAGCCTAACCGGGCATTCAATGTGCCGCTTGCTCTGCATGGCATTAGAAAACTTTTGGTCTGAGGTTTATCATTTCTTGAAGGTATTGCTGCGGAAAGGTTTGCCATGTTTACCCAGGCCCAAGAGGTTATCGACTTCATCGAAAAGGAAGAAATTGCGTACATCGACGTACGTTTCTGTGACCTTCCGGGAGTCCAACAACACTTCACTATTCCCGCCAGCGAACTTCAGGCCTCGGTCCTCAAAGATGGACTGATGTTCGACGGTTCTTCGGTTCGTGGCTTCACGCAGATTCACGAATCAGATATGAAGCTGATCCCAGATATTACCTCTGCTTTTGTCGACCCTTTCCGCGCCAATAAGACACTCGTCATCATTTTTTCCATCGTCGACCCATTCACTGATGAGCCTTTCTCACGCGACCCCAGACAGGTTGCTGCGAAGGCAGAGGCCTACTTGCGCTCCACAGGCATCGCCGACACTTGTTACATCGGCGCAGAAGCAGAGTTTTTCGTCTTCAACGATGTGCGTTACCAAGTGAGTCCTCAATCGACCTTCTACGCCCTTGACTCCGACGAGGCCTACTGGAACACAGGACGCACCGAAGAAGGCGGGAATCTGGGATATAAAGTTGCGCTGAAGGGCGGTTATTTCCCTGTCTCCCCCAGTGATGACTTCACCGATCTTCGCGATGAGATGTCTAACCTCCTGACCGAGGTTGGACTCAAGCTTGAGCGTGCACACCACGAGGTTGGCTCGGGCGGCCAGCAGGAGATCAACTACCGCTTCGATACCTTAACAACTGCCGCAGACGACATGATGAAGTTTAAGTACGTCATTAAGAACGCTGCGCGCGCCGCGGGGCTGTCGGCAACCTTCATGCCAAAGCCTCTATTCGGTGATAACGGTTCGGGAATGCACACCCACCTGTCCTTGTGGAAGGACGGCGAGCCTCTTTTCTATGACGAACGAGGCTACGGTTCTCTTTCCGACACCGCTCGCTGGTTCATTGGTGGACTTTTGGAGCACGCGCCTGCTCTGCTTGCCTTCACAAACCCCTCGGTCAATTCTTTCCGCCGACTTGTCCCCGGCTTTGAGGCACCGATTAACCTTGTCTATTCGGCACGTAACCGTAGCGCCTGTATTCGCATTCCCATAACTGGTACTTTGCCTGCTGCGAAACGCGTTGAATACCGTGTTCCTGATCCCAGTGCCAACCCCTACTTGTCCTTCTCAGCCTGTCTTATGGCCGGTATCGACGGGATCAAGCGCCGTATCGAACCAGCTGCACCCATTGATAAGGACCTCTACGAACTTCCGAGCGCTGACTACGATTCCATCGCGAAGCTTCCTTCAAGTTTGGAAGCGGCTCTTGAGGCACTTCGTAATGACTATGAATTCCTCACCGAAGGGGATGTCTTCACTGAAGACCTGATCGAAACCTGGATTAACTATAAAGAAACGGTGGAGATTGCCCCAATGCGTGCCTACCCGCATCCCTACGAATTTCAGCTGTATTACGATCTGTGAGCTAGATAGCCGCCATTAGACGCTATATTCATAGTGTCTGCTCATGTAACTGCAGGTCCGAAACGGAGACATCATGAAACGCATGCGTGACGGTTCGTATACGATCAAGCCGAAATTTAAGCTCCCTTTGCACGAGCTGCTCCCTGACCTGCTCGCTGCACGTGCCGCGGCTCATCCCGATCAGGTCGCCGTCGAGACACGTTCCTCCGTTGGCGCAAGCCGGAAGATCACTGCTGCAGAACTTCAACGTCAGGTTGAATACACCGCCTGCGGCCTTGTTGGCCTCGGTATCGAAGCGGGTGACTCGGTCGCGATTCTCGCCTCCACATCCATGGAGTGGTTGCTACTCGACCTTTCTCTTCTCTCGATTGGGGCCGTCACGGTACCGATCTATGAGTCTGATTCAGCCGCGCAGATCCAACACATCCTCGAAGATGCCCACGTCGTCCAGGTGTTCACGGCGACGACGCAACAGGCAGAATTAGTTCGAAGCGTCGCCCCCGCTTTCACCCGCTCAATCGACAGTTTCGATCAGGGAGCATTGCGAACCATTGCTCGCGCTGCTAAGCACGTGTCAATCGACGACGTTACAACTCGCCGTTCTTCACTGGACTCTTCATCGATCGCGACAATTATCTATACCTCCGGAACCACCGGCGTTCCTAAGGGCGTTGTTCTCACCCACGCAAACTTCCTTGCGACGATTGCGGGTGCACGTCAGGTTGTTGGCGATATCGTTGACTCGTCTGATACACGACTACTCCTCTTCCTTCCGGTCGCGCATGTTCTTGCACGCCTCGTTATGCACCTCGTGCTTTCTGGAGCGGGTGTCCTTGGATTCTCGCCAAATATTAAGAATCTGCTGCCCGACATTCAGGCTTTTAAGCCCTCCGTTCTACTCGTCGTACCGCGTGTGCTCGAAAAGGTCTACAACGCCGCCTCCGCGAAAGCCGGCGGCGGAATCAAGGGCAAGATGTTCGCTTGGAGCGCCAAGCAGGCTCGCACATATGCACTCGCACAAGAGCGTACTTTCGGACCTTCTCTACTGAAGAAGGCACGCCACGGCATTGCCGACGCGCTTGTTCTGAAGAAGATCCGTTCGATTCTTGGTCCGAATCTTCGCTACATCGTTTCCGGCGGGGCGCCTTTAGCCACCGACCTTGCTCAGTTCTATTCGGGCATGGGAATCACCCTTCTCCAAGGCTATGGCTTATCCGAAACGACCGGACCGATCGCCGTACAGCATGTCGGTAAGAATCCCGTAGGAACCGTAGGTCTGCCCCTTCCGGGAAACTTCATCAAGATCGCAAAAGATGGAGAAATCCTTGTTAAGGGCGTTTCTGTCATGCCCGGCTACTATCACCTGCCTGACCAGACTCACCAGGTTATGCCCGATGGTGAGTGGTTCCATACCGGCGACCTTGGATCTATCTCAAAGAGCGGCCAGCTTTCAATCACCGGACGAAAGAAAGAACTCATCGTCACCGCGGGTGGCAAAAATGTTTCTCCCGAGGTTTTGGAAGATTCACTGGCAACCCACCCCTTAATTGCAAACGTCATTGTTGTTGGCGATCAACGACCATTTATCGGTGCGCTCTTTACCCTTGACGCTGAGATGCTTCCGGATTGGCTGCGTAAGCACGGACTCCCCCGTTGCTCGCCCCTCGAGGCCGCCCAGCTTCCCGAAGTGCAAGCCTCACTCCAGCGTGCAGTAGACCGCGCAAACAAGGCAGTCTCTCGCGCGGAGTCCATTCGTAAATTCCGAATTATTGATGCGAGCTTTACTGTCGAAAATGGCTATGTGACTCCCTCAATGAAGCTTCGTCGTGGGAAAGTACTTCATGATTTCGCAGATGAAGTTGACGAACTTTACGGTGGTCCACTTGAAGCTGCCCCGGCAAAGCGCCGTCGGTTCTTTCGACGTGCACGATAGTCGCTGAACTCAATACAACTGAAAGGGATACTCATGACAGTACGCAGGCTTGCAGATGGCTCTTGGGAAGCGATTGCAACTCGCGAGGCGAGCCCCGAGATGAATTTGCCGTCAATGCTTCGCCTGCGTGCTCAAGAGCACCCTGGTCAGGTTGCAATTGAGCGTCGTTCGCCTGTGGGTACTTGGCGCCCGGTTACCATTGATCAGTTCCTTTCGGATGTTGATTCGATTGCTCGTGGCCTCATCGCGCTGGGACTTGAAGCAGGTGAGCACCTGGCGATTTTGGCGCCGACATCGTACGAGTGGGCTCTCATCGACGTCGCTGCCCTGTCCTGCGGTGCGATCACTGTCCCGATCTACGAAACCGATTCTGCCGTCCAAATTGAGCACATCCTCAAGGACGCAGATATCCGCATTGTCATTACCGCGACGACTCAGCAGGCCGAACTTGTTCAGTCAGTAAAGACAGATTCAGTTCGTCATCTCCTCTCGCTTGATAAGGGAGCTCAGCGCGATCTTGCCCAAGCCGGGCTCAATGTTCCAATCGAAGAAGTGCGCCTGCGGACCGAGGCCGTCAAGCTTGAGGATGAAGCCACCATCATTTACACCTCCGGAACCACTGGGGTCCCTAAAGGCGTTGTTCTGACACATGGGAACTTCATCAGCCCCATGCTTCAGGCTTACGATTTCCTTCCTCTTCTGATCAATGATCCGCGCTCTCGTTCACTGCTGTTCCTGCCCGTGGCTCACGTACTCGCACGCTTTGTGATGTACTGCTTGCTCTCGGGACAGGGAGTCGTAGCCTTTTCACCAGATACGCGCAACCTGGTTGATGATATTGCGACCTTCAAGCCTTCAATGCTTCTGGTTGTCCCGCGCGTCTTGGAGAAGGTCTATAACGCGGCATCAGCCAAGGCCGGTGGCGGTTTCAAGGGACGAATGTTCTCTTGGGCAGCAAAGCAAGCGCGCGCACTTTCGCAGTCTCGTGCCTATGTGGATAGTCCTCTTCCCGAGTCCTTAGTTGCTGGTCCCCTACCAGACACCACGCCCGTGCCCGATGCCTCGGCAATTCCTTCTCCCGGCCCCTCCGCTCTATTAAAGATTCGTGGACGTGTTGCTGATGCATTGGTTCTCTCAAAGGTCAAGGCGATTCTTGGGCCGAACCTTCACACGATCATCTCTGGAGGCGCTCCCCTCGCCCTCGACCTCGCAAACTTCTACCGAGGCCTCGGACTGACCCTGCTCCAGGGATACGGGCTCTCCGAGACCACCGGTCCCATCAGCGTCGAGATCCCCCAGGATTTCCCGCCGGATAGCGTTGGCTTCGTGTGGCCCGGTAACCAGGCAAAACTGGCCAGCGACGGGGAACTTTTAGTCCGCGGAATTTCAGTTTCCCGCGGTTACCATAACCTTCCCGAGGCCACTGCTGAGGCCTTCGTTGATGGCTGGTTTAAGACCGGGGATCTTGCCTCGATTGATGACCGAGGCCACATCCGTATCACTGGCCGCAAGAAGGAACTCATCGTCACCGCAGGTGGGAAGAACGTCTCCCCTGAAATTTTGGAAGATGCCCTCTCAACCCATCCGTTGATTGCCAATATCATCGTTGTTGGTGATAATCGCCCGTATATCGGAGCGCTAATTTCACTCGACACAGAAATGCTTCCTGAATGGCTACGCGCCCACGGGCAACCTGTCGTAGATGCTGCTCAGGCTGCAGAGCTACCTGCAGTGCGTGAATCTCTAGAACGCGCGATTGCGCGGGCAAATAAGCAAGTTTCGCGGGCAGAATCAATCCGCCGCTACCGCATCGTGAACGCAGCCTTTACGGTTGAGAACGGATATATGACGCCATCACTGAAGCTCAAACGACGTCGGGTTCTTGCTGATTTCGCTGATGAAGTCGAAGCACTTTATGAATCGGGAACAACCCCCGAAGCTCAGTGAGCCTTGCCAAGATCATTGCGTATGATTTTCTGAAGCGAGAACACTGCTTTTAACGTTGTGTGGGCTCCCCTTTCGGGAAGCCCACACAACTGTTTACAACTCAGCTTTTCAGTACGCGTCGATTGTGCTGTTACTTCGATTTCGCTCGGTGTTGTGCCGAGGCCTCGAAAATCTCCGCAAGGAACTGACCCGTGAATGATTCATGTACCTTGGCGACTTCCTCAGGGGTTCCTTCTGCAACGACGGTACCGCCACCGCTACCACCCTCGGGACCCATATCAATGACCCAGTCGGCACTCTTGATCACGTCAAGATTGTGCTCGATGACGATCACCGTATTGCCCTTATCGACCAAGCTCTGAAGAACTAGTAATAGTTTCCGAATATCTTCGGTGTGCAGACCCGTAGTTGGTTCGTCTAGGACATACACCGTCCGGCCTGTTGAGCGACGTTGCAGCTCCGATGCGAGCTTGACGCGTTGTGCCTCTCCACCGGACAGAGTTGTCGCAGCTTGACCAAGTCGCACGTAGCCCAAGCCAACTTCAACCAAGGTGTTCAGGTGACGGGCAATACGCGAGATTGGGGCAAAGAACTCAGCGGCCTCGGCAATAGGCATATTGAGGACATCTGCGACACTCTTACCTTTGTAAAGGATCTCCAATGTCTCACGGTTGTAGCGTGCACCATGGCAAACCTCGCAGGGCACGTAAACATCCGGAAGAAAGTTCATCTCAATCTTGAGGGTTCCATCACCCTTACAGGACTCGCACCGTCCCCCCTTCACATTGAAGGAGAAACGCCCAGGACCATAACCGCGAAGTTTTGCCTCAGGGACTTCAGCAAAGAGCTTACGGATTTGATCCCAGACTCCCGTGTAGGTAGCCGGATTAGACCGCGGTGTACGACCGATAGGCGATTGGTCAACATGCACGACCTTATCGAGCCCCTCAGTTCCTACGACGGAACGGTGGCGTCCCGGAACAAGGCGGGCACCGTTCAAACGGCTGGCTAGGGATCGATAAAGAATTTGATTGACCAGGGTAGATTTACCCGAGCCCGATACGCCTGTCACCGCAGTGAAAGTCGAGAGCGGGAAGGACACTGTGACGTCTTTGAGATTGTTCTCGCGTGCGCCCTTCACCGTAATCTGGCGCTTGGGATCACGCTCCCGGCGGGATTGAGGGATAACGATCGAACGCTTTCCACTGAGATATTGCCCCGTCAACGAGCGTTTATTCTCTTTGAGTTCCTCAAGTGTTCCACTGTGAACGATCCAGCCACCGTTTTCACCGGCCCCCGGGCCCACGTCAACGATCCAGTCTGCAGCCTCGATGGTTTCTTCATCGTGTTCGACAACGATCAGGGTATTTCCGAGGTTGCGTAGGTGTTCCAAGGTCGCAATCAGCTTGCGATTGTCACGTTGGTGAAGACCAATTGAGGGCTCATCGAGGACGTACAAAACCCCTACAAGGCCGGAACCAATTTGGGTTGCCAAACGAATTCGTTGAGCCTCACCACCCGAAAGGGTTGCAGCCCCGCGAGAGAGCGTCAGGTATGACAGGCCTACATCGACCAAGAACTTCAATCGAGCTTGAATTTCTGTGAGAATCGGTGCGGCAATGACAGATGAACGTTCTTCCAAAGTTACGCTGTCGAGAAAGTCTTTCGCATCGCGAATCGACAAATCCGAAAGCTGTGCGATTGACAGATCACCAATGGTTACCGCCAAGACCTCGGGACGTAATCTGGCTCCTAGGCATGCGCTGCAGGGCACTTCACGCATGTACGAATCCATACGATCAACGACCAGCTGTGATTCTGTCTCTTCTTTTTTACGCTGGATATAGGTGAGTGCGCCCTCGAAACCAGTCGTATACGAGCGTTCGCGACCCCAACGGTTACGGAATTTAACTTTTACTTCGTAGTTTCGACCGTTGAGGATTGCATCCTTAACCTTCTTGGGAAGATCTTTCCACGGGGTGTCCATCGAAAAACCAAGCTCTTTTGACAGGGCTTCCAAAAGGTGGCGGTGATACTTAAAATTCGAGTTCCAAACAATCACTGCGCCTTGATTGAGCGAGAGTTCCTCATCTGGCACAACAAGTTCAGGATCGACTTCGAGTTTGGAGCCCAAGCCCGAGCACTCAGGACACGCGCCGTAGGGTGCGTTAAAGGAGAAAGTTCGCGGTTCGATTTCATCCAATGTCAAGGGATGGTCGTTGGGGCACGAACGCTTTTCAGAGTATTTGCGTCGACGATCAGGATCTGACTCATCCAAATCAATGCAGTCGATGATCACCAAGCCGTCCGAAAGACGAAGTGCTGTTTCAACGGAGTCGGTCAATCGTTGACGGACGCCCTCACGTACGACAAGACGGTCGACAACAACTTCGATCGTGTGCTTGAGCTTCTTTTCCAGCGGCGGGACGTCCTCAAGTCGAAGTAATTGACCATCGACGATTGCTCGCACATAGCCAGACGCCTTGAGCTCCTCGAGAAGGTCCTGATACTCCCCCTTGCGGCCACGAACGACAGGCGAAAGGACCTGGAAGCGTGTTCCCTCAGGAAGCGAGCGAACACGATCAACAATCTGCTGGGGAGTTTGAGCTTGGATTCGAGCTCCACACACTGGACAGTGGGCTACCCCCGCGCGTGCAAATAATAGACGCAAGTAGTCATGGATTTCGGTAATCGTACCGACTGTCGAACGCGGATTACGCGAGGTAGATTTCTGGTCGATTGAGACTGCCGGAGAGAGCCCCTCGATGAAATCGACATCAGGCTTATCCATCTGTCCCAAAAATTGACGCGCATATGAGGACAAGGATTCGACGTATCGTCTTTGCCCTTCAGCGAATATCGTGTCAAAGGCAAGAGAAGACTTACCCGATCCCGATAGACCGGTGAAAACAATCATCGAGTCACGAGGAAGATCAAGGTCAACACCCTTGAGATTATGCTCGCGGGCACCACGGACAATTAACTGATCATGCACTCCACTAGTTTACGTGTTGACGCATTGCTTTGGTCGAACATGTGTTCTTTTATGCTTTGCTTCACGTTTAGTCTATCGATTGCCCTTCAGACTCAGCTTCGCGAAGCTTACCCATGTAGAGCACCCGCGAGAATGCCTCGATCACGAGGCCAGCAGCAAGTCCTGATCCGATAATCGCCAGCCACAGCGGAGCCGGGGGCCATTGGAAGGCGAAGAAGGATCGAGCAAAGGGAAGAAGAACACCTAAAACCCCCGCTAGAGCCATAGCGCAGATCAAGGCTACGCGCCACGGTACCAGCGGCCTCGCTGTGATTGACAAAAGCCACAATCCTGCAATCAGAACCGTCATTGCGGCCGCGGTAGAACCAAGTACTGTACCGTTGCCGACCGAAGAGTAAACAGCAAGAGCCGCAACTCCTAGGACGATACCGCTGGGAATTGCCAGCGACAAGGTTCGAGACAAGAAACCTGGGACATAACGCCGATTGTTAGGGCCTAAGGCAATAAAGAACGCGGGAACACCAATAGTTAGGGTATCGACATACGTAAAATGTCGCGGTAAGAAGGGATACCGCCACGCAAAAATTGCACTGAGAATGACGAATAGGGTCGCGTAGGTCGTCTTTGCCAAGAAAAGCGATGAGACACGTTCCATATTGGCCATGATGCGACGTCCCTCGGCCAAGACGCTGGGGAGCACCGAAAACTTTTGATCAACCAAAACCAACTGTGAAACGGCCTTTGTTGCTGCTGCTCCATTTCCCATCGCAATGCCTAGATCAGCATCTTTAAGCGCGAGAGCGTCATTGACACCATCACCCGTCATCGCAACACAGTGCTTCTGAGTTTGCAGAGCCTTAACCAACGCACGTTTCTGCTCTGGAGTAACACGTCCGAAAACATCCGTTGCCTCAACGATAGAAAGGAACTCAGCAGACGTTGGGTTCTCAGGGAGATTCCGGGCGTCAAATGCATGAGGAGCATCGCCATTAGGTGAACGCAATCCAACCTGTGCGGCTAGAGCAGCAACCGTAGTCGGACTATCACCCGAAATGATACGTACACGAACGCCTTGACGGCGGAAGTAATCAAGGGTCTCGGTCGCATCATCGCGCAAGTCTTCTTCTAAAACCAGAAGGGCGAGAGGCGAGGGATTGGCCGGAAGGGTCTGGTCTTCAATGGCCTCGTCATAGCGGACGACAACTAATACCCTCAAGCCCTCACTGGCATAAGAACGAATATCAGCTCGAAGACTTTCGAGGTTTTCAACGTGATCAATGAGCATCTCTGGGGCGCCCATAACAATTGATGTGCTCTGCGTGACACATGCTGCCCATTTACGTTCAGAGGAGAAGGGAATAGTTTGGGAAGGTTCAATATCTGCTTTAGCAAGCTCTCCCCTATTGAGCAGATAATCTTTGACCGCCCGCGCGGTTGCATTTGTTTCATCGTCGTTGAGTACCCACAGCGCACGGAAAAGCTGATCTTCTCGCTGTCGATCAAGGATCTCCAAGGAGCGCAATCGAATTCCGCCGGTTGTGAGCGTACCAGTTTTATCTAGGCACAGTGCATCAACACGAGCCAAGACTTCAACTGCGGGCAACTCCTGAACAAGAGCACCTTTTCGCGCCAGAGTTGCTGAACCGATGGCGAAGTTCATGGATGTGAGAAGCACTAATCCCTGCGGGATCATTCCAACGACACTTGCAACAGCAAGAACCAATGCGTGTTGCCACGCGTAGGGAGTGCTTTCTCCTGCAATTCGTGTTTGGGACCAGAGCGTGAGAAGAATAATGGGAGGAAGGGCAATCGAGATAACACGCAGAATCTTATTAATACCCTGTTGGATCTCAGAAGTGGCAAGAGAGAAAGTCCGTGCATGACGTGCAATGCCCTGCGCGTACAGGTCCGAACCTACTGCTTGCACATGCATCACGCCTGAACCAGAAACGACGGATGTTCCAGCAAGAACACGATCACCGACCTGCTTAAGAACCGGGCGAGATTCGCCAGTCAGCATCGATTCGTCAATTTCCAGGCCGGAGACTTCCAGGACCTCGCCGTCAGCCGCAATTTGATCGCCGAGTGAAAGCTCGACAATATCGTCGAGAACAATGCGTTGAACGTCAATCTGCTCGGTGCGCCCATCGCGTCGAACCTTCGCGCGAGGGGCATCAACGATCGCAAGGTCATCCAGTGTTTTCTTCGCACGAAGTTCGGAGAAAATTCCGATAACCGCGTTAATGATCATGATCGCGCCAAAAACGGCATCCTGCCAGGACCCGAAGATGATGACGATGACCATTGCGATGCTCAAGATCGCATTAAAAAGCGTCAATACATTTGCGCGGATAATCGATGCCAGCGATCGCGATGAAGGCAGCTTAGTGATGTTCAGCTTGCCTGCTTCTTCGCGAATCTTCACTTCGGATCCAGTAAGTCCCTGAGCAAGGTTAGGAGCTTGTGTAGCAAAGGTCATCGGCCGTTACTCCTTGAGGAATCGCGCTTCGAATAAATGAGCGAGGCTAGAACTGTCGTGATGAGTGTCCCTGCAATAACAGCAAGCGAGACCGGAATTCCGATCTCCGGAATTCCATGAATGGGCGCACCCCCGTTAAGGAAGGGCAGGGAGTTTTCGTGAAGTGCATGAAGAATTAGCTTCACCCCGATGAAGCCCAAGATCACTGCAAGTCCGTAGTTGAGGAAAACAAGTTTTTCGAGAAGGCCATCGATAAGGAAGAAAAGCTGTCGAAGCCCTAGCAGTGCAAAAGCGTTGCACGCAAAGACCAAATATTCTTCTTGAGTAAGTCCAAGGATTGCAGGGATAGAGTCGAGTGCAAACATCAGATCTGCGGATCCAAGGGCCAGAACAACAAGGAACAAGGGGGTGATCGATGTGTGACGATTATGGCGGTAGAGGAAACGGTCTCCGATGTATCCATCGGTTACGGGGAGAATACGTCGAACGAAGCGGACAAACGCATTCTCTTGAATTTCCCCAACTTCTTCCTCTTCACCGGAAGCACCTTCGCGAGCCTGCGAATATGCCGTCCACAGCAGCCACGCGCCGAAGAAGAAGAACATCCACGTAAATCGATTGACCAGGGTGACACCGACGGCGATAAAAAATGCTCTAAAGATCAGCGCAAGAATGATTCCTGCAAGAAGTGCTTTCTGCTGAAAGTCCCTTGGCACTTTGAAGGACGCCATGATGATGACAAAGACGAAGAGGTTGTCCAGCGAAAGCGACCACTCCATCATGTAGCCGCTATAGAACTGGATTGCGTAGGTTGCTCCGTAGATTACCCAAATCGCTAGGCCAAACATCACTGCAAGAGCAACGTAACCCAGTGTCCACGCGGTTGCTTCTTTCATAGAAGGTGCATGGGGCTTACGCACGTGTCCAATGATGTCAGTGGAAATTAGGGCGATAACAGCGACGGCCAAGCCGATCCAGCCGAGGATATGTACGTCCACGAATGACCTTTCAGGCAGAGACATGAGGTCTCTTCCCACCCAAAATTGGGCAGCAACACCGGGTATCTGGGAGATACCGCGTTGACGATGGTGCTCTTTTTGGGATTACTCCCCTCGCGACTAGCGTAACAAACGATTCCACTCACATTCTCTGTCAGATCACAAGTCGTTAAGAGCTTCACAGGCAAGTGCTTTAGACTCAACAGCGTGAGTGTTCAAAATCGTGCAGCCCAACTGTCCCGACTGCGTCGCCTGAAGGAGACCCTTTTCGGGTCAACCCAGGCACCGTTTGAACTATCAGTCGTCAAATCCTGTGCTTTTGATACGACAAAACTCGCGCATACTGCCGGTGTTTCCAGACTTGCTGAACTGGGACGCCGTGAGGTTCGTGAACTCACGCCACAGACATTGGCAACAACTGATGATTTTTACTCTGAAGTACGCGATGCGTTAGAGCACCGGGCTTTGATCTGGTTAATTGGACCTATTGACACTGAGCAACTGAAGGAACTCACGGGTCCGCTATTCGACCTCTTCGTCAACGTCGGTGCGCAGCACTCTGAGACGCAGACTGTCTTCGGGCTACGGGTCAGTAACGTTGTTCATCAGCTACTCCCCGATGCAAGCTTCAGGGCGGCATTAGAAGGCATGAATGCAACACGAACCCCACACAGCCTCGCCCATCAAATTGAGGCAGCGGGGGTAAAGGTTTTTAAACGTTCCCTGATCACACGAATTCTCAAAGACCCACGTTTCTGGGTGTACGCAGTGGTCTTCGTGTACTCATCACTTCGGGCACTTCCAGTCGTTTTTGTCCCGCAATTCCACGGCTCTGTGGTGGTCTTGTGGGGAATCGATGTGCTGACCGCAATCCCCTACACCTGGGGAATTCTCGCGATGCTGACAGCATCGAGGCCATTGGAACGTTACAGCGGCGCAATTGTCGCATTGACAACCTTCATGGCACCCTACGTTTATTTCTGGGTACACGGACGCGGATACCCCGGCTCGGTCATTATCATCGTGGGCCTCATGATTGCGGCGTCTCTTGCCACCGAGGTTTGGCGCGGGATTCAGAACACGCGCCTTGTCAAGCGTTATTCTGCGTCACGAAATTCTTGAGGAATTCCCTGAATCGAACGCACAGCGCTCACAACAAGAATCCAGATCCCCGCAACCCACCAAATACCCGTAAGGATAAATGGGCGCAGGGGTGCATATGCGACAAGCATAGCCGTTGCCGCAACCCATACCAGTGCTGCGACGATGTTAAGCACACGCAAACGACCGACCCTGAAGGGGTGGACAAAAGCAATCGGAGCAACTGTAAGGATTGCCAAAATTACGGTCGCAATAAAGTTAAAGAGAGCTCCGGTTTGGAAAATCCACATAATTGCAGCAACCACATTCCATGCCGCGGGGAAACCCATGAAGTAGTGGTCTGGTGTCTTCAAGGAGACATTGCAATAACAGAACATTGAGGAGAGACAGACAATCAAGGCAGCGGCGATGCCTAGCCCGCGGGATCCAAACGGCAGGTAGAAGACCATGAACAGCGCCGGAATGAAGGTCCAGGTCAGGTAGTCGACAATATTGTCCAAAGTCGCTCCGTCAAAACCGGGAGCGTATTCAGTGACGCGAACAGCACGCGCAAAGCTCCCGTCAACTGCATCAACAAGAAGCGCGATTCCCAACCACATCCACATCTGGCGGATATGTCCCTCATAAAGAGCAATTGTCGCCAAAGACGCCCACAGCACACCGGTGAGTGTGAAGAGGTGCGCAGACCAAGCAAGTGCGCGTTTGGCAAAAGGAACGGGACGCGCTTGCGTATGCGCCATCGTAGACACAGTCGACTCCCAGAATTGAGAACTTAGAACACTACTATCTTAGTGCCTTTACTCAAAGGCACTAACCAATTTCCACAAAGATTAGTTTGCAGCTTTCATTGCACGAAGCTCTTTCTTTAGTTCAGCGAGCTCATCACGTAGGCGAGCAGCAAGCTCAAACTGGAGGTTCTCTGCGGCTTCCATCATTCGTGAACTTAACTGGGCAATAAGGTCCTCAAGGTCATTTTGGGCCATGTTGGCAAGTTCTTCTCGGCTCCTCGATACATCCTCAATAGCCTCCGAGGCCATCGCATCTGCGCGGATATCTGTAGCCGGCCGCTCGCGACGGTATCCGCCTTCGAGGAGCTGCGCAGTATCGACTTCTTCGCGAGCCAGCATGTCGGTGACGTCCGCAATCTTCTTACGCAGCGGTTTGGGATCGATCCCGTGCTCACGGTTATAGGCCAGCTGGATCTCACGGCGTCGCTCGGTTTCGTCTATTGCTGCACGCATCGAGTCAGTGATGTTGTCGGCGTACATATGCACTTCACCCGAAACATTACGTGCGGCTCGTCCAATAGTCTGAATAAGCGATCGGGTTGAGCGTAGGAATCCTTCTTTATCGGCATCCAAAATTGACACGAGTGAGACTTCGGGCAGGTCCAACCCCTCACGAAGCAGGTTAATACCTACTAAAACGTCAAAGACTCCAAGGCGAAGTTCACGTAGTAATTCAACGCGCCTTAAGGTGTCGACATCAGAGTGCAAGTATTCGACCTTCACTCCCCTTTCACCCAAGTAAGTTGTCAGATCTTCAGCCATCTTCTTGGTGAGAGTTGTGACCAAAACACGCTCGTCACGCTGGGTGCGCTCTTGGATCTGCTCGAGCAAGTCATCAACCTGACCTTGAGTCGGTTTAACAATAACTTTGGGATCCACAAGGCCAGTCGGACGAATGATCTGTTCGACTACACCATCAGAACGCTCCAGTTCATACTGCCCGGGAGTTGCCGAAAGATAGACGGTCTGACCAATACGCTGCGTAAACTCATCCCATTTCAGCGGACGATTATCCATCGCCGAAGGGAGGCGGAAACCATAATCCACCAAAGTGCGCTTTCGGGACATGTCACCCTCGAACATCGCCCCAATTTGCGGAACCGTCACGTGGGATTCATCGATGACCAGAACAAAATCATCAGGGAAATAATCAAGCAGAGTATTCGGAGGTGTGCCAGGGCCACGCCCATCAATATGACGCGAATAGTTCTCGACTCCCGCACACGTGCCTATTTCCTTGAGCATTTCGAGGTCGTAGGTCGTTCGCATCCGAAGACGCTGAGCCTCAAGCAGTTTTCCTTGGGATTCAAACCACTCAAGGCGTTCTTCGAGTTCTTTCTCGATGGAAGCGATCGCACGTTTCATTCGTTCCTCGCCGGCAACATAGTGCGATGCCGGGAAAAGGTAGACATGATCAACTTCCTGGATCACATTCCCCGTCACGGGATGGAGTACTGCCAAGGAATCAATTTCATCGCCGAACATTTCAATCCGGATTGCCAGTTCCTCGTACACCGGAATGATCTCAATTGTGTCTCCACGCACCCTAAAGGTTCCGCGGGTAAAGCCGATATCGTTCCGCGTGTACTGCATACCGATGAAGGCGCGGAGGAGATCATCGCGCTCAATGCACATTCCGCGGCTCAGCTCGATCATCCGTGCAACATACTCTTGAGGCGTACCCAAACCATAGATACATGAAACAGAGGAAACAACGACCGTATCTCGACGCGTTAATAGTGAGTTTGTTGCGCTATGGCGCAGTCTCTCAACTTCATCGTTGATCGATGAATCCTTCTCAATAAAGGTATCGGTTTGAGGGACGTAGGCTTCGGGCTGGTAGTAGTCGTAATAGGAAACGAAGTATTCAACTGCATTATTGGGCAGCAGCTGACGAAACTCCGCTGCTAGCTGCGCTGCCAAAGTTTTATTGGGCTCAAGCACCAAGGCTGGACGTTGAACTTCTTCGATCAGCCAAGCAGTCGTTGCGCTCTTACCGGTTCCTGTCGCACCGAGAAGAACAATGTCTTGTTCACCCGCGCGCAGGCGTTCTGCAAGCTCATGAATCGCCTTCGGCTGATCACCGGATGGCGTGTATTCAGAAATAACCTCGAAGGGGTGTTCCGCACGAATAATAGGACTTTGGCTCACCCCTAAACGCTACGTCATTTCGAAGACGAACGCGCCGTGAACGCATACCTGAGTAGATGTCAGTGGCTCATATTCCTGAGCTCGTACACCTTTCGGGTACACGTCCACGGCGCTAATCGCAGTGAAACGCTTGATGTCAAACGGATCTAGTAATTATTCCTTCACACGACGCTGGGAGGCAATCATTGCGACACCGCCAACAGCAAGTGCTCCGGCGAGAATCAATGACCAGAATGAGCCACCCGTTTGTGCCAAGGCACGAACAATCGCGGGCTTTTGCACGGTTGTCTGTGCGGTCGATGCGGCAGGTGCTGCATCCCCAACAGTCAAAGCATTACCAATGCTCTCAGCTTCTGTGGCACGATCGCGCACCTGGTCCCGTGGATCCTCTAAGATCTGCGATGACGAATCACTTGGAGCAGAAGACTCCGTAGTACTTGGGGAAGTCGAAACATCGTTACTCGGGATCGAGACAGCACTGGTTGTCTCCGTTGCTACTGGGCTCGGCTCAGTCTCAGTCGAGCGACGAACTCGCCTGTGGGAATTGGTATTTGAGTCGGAAGTTGGCTTGGGTGCCTCGGTTGTCGCGGGCGGAGCCACGGGCTGAGGTGCGACAACATTCGTGTTCGGAATCGGGGTTGTCGCAACAGGATCTGGCGTACTTGCGGTCGGTACAAACGGTTGAGGCGCGACAACTGTCGGTTGCGCCGTCGGTGCTACGGGAGCTTCGGAAGTAGCGCTAGGAACGACCGGTTTTGGTGCAACAATAGGCCTTTCAGGTGTTGGGGCTACAGTGGTCTCAGTTGTCGCACTAGGAGTAACCGGAGACGGAGCCTGAGTGGTTGCCTCTGGTGTCGGTATCGTTGCTACTGGCGTTTTTGTTGTAGGAGTCGGTTCAGGAACAGTTGTCGTTGCCGGCCCTTTCTTCCATACACGCACGTAATCGACGAGCATGTCAGAACCGTTTCCCTTGTACGCATCGATGTACTTAGTTGCATCCGTATAGGTTGTATCGCCCTTGTCGGAGGCAAGGAAGGTTCCACCAACCATCTGGTTGAGGCGCAAGACCATGCCGTTAGCGTCATTCACGAAGGGATTGCTTCCCTTCACCTTGTCGTAAGTAACGGTATGCGCCTTACGTCCGTCAAGGTAGAAGGTGATTGCACGTCCGTTTTTCTCAACACCATAGGTGTGGAACTGGGTCTGCGACGAGCCGTCACCGCCCAGTTGTCCCTGATGTTGTTCGGTCTTCTGTGGGTTACCAACGCGAGGTGTATGAACGTTAGCTTGGAGGTAGTGCGGATCCCAGCCCTTGGCCTCAACTACGTCAATTTCACCGTGTGCGGGGAAGCTAATTGGATCTGTGCCCGTCATCCAAAATGCGGGCCATGATGCGACTGCTGTGGGAAGCTTGATTCGGGCTTCAGCGTAGAAGTCGCCGTAGGCCGCCCACTTCACTCCCTTGTTATCGCGAGTTTGAACCATCGCAGAGGTAAATGGAGCCTTGTAAGAATCAGTCTGCCCCTTGGAGGTACGTTTGCATTCTCGATCAACAGTGACCATGGAATGCGTATTACGATCCCACTTCTGTGTCTTTGGCTCATAACGTGCGGTCAGGTGAAGAACACCACCTGAAACGCTGACATTTTCCTTGGCGTCAGAGTATTGGGCTTGAGAGTGAGCATTGGGATCGAAGCAACCTAGGGCCAAACCCCATTTAGAGGTGTCGAGCTCACTACCATTGAACTCGTCCTGGAAAGTCAAGGTGTTGTATCCCAGTGCGCGCACTTCATCAGGTCCGGGCACTTCATCGCCAGCCCACGCAAGCGAGAGACCGCCCAATGTCATTCCTGCACCAAGAGTCAGTGCACCAAGAGTGCGCACTGCCCTACTTCCAACAAAAGTACGCTTCGTCTTCAACAGCGCCATTTATCCTCATCTCTGCGGTAAATGTCGGCTGGTCTGTTCGCTATCCGATGCAGAAGCTCTTCGTTGCCCCCACGAGGAAGTCGGCTATCTCTGCCGCAAGCGGCTTTCACAATATCCAACTTCAAGCGTCCCAGTCACAACCGGTCTAGTTTCTCGTACACATCAATGTTTACGTATCAAACTGGTTGTTTCTGGGTGTTTTCCGGGTCATTTATTGAGCGTTACCCGTTGAATTCATGTGAAAGCTGAAGAAATACTGAAGAAGTTTGAACAACTAGTGCACACGTGTCAACCAGGACGAATAGAGTTGGTTGGAGACATCGACAAGATCTTCTTGATTCCCATGGTTCTCAACCCAGATACTTGCCAACTTCCTGCGCTCGCTATCCGAAATTTGCGAATGTATGCGAGCTCGGGCATCTTCTTCGCTCAGACCTCGAGAAATTAGCCGGCGAACGCGCACTTCCTCTGGCGCACTGACCATAATCACCACATCAAAGAGTGATGCATCCTCATAGGTCGTCAAAAGAGGAACATCATACAGCGCGCAACTTCCCTGGGGGGCAGATTTGAGTCGTTCCCAAGCAAGAGCCGAGATCGCAGGGTGCGTGAGCGAGTTCAACAACAAAGTCGATTCTGGTGAAGAAAAGGCTCTCTGCGCGAGAAGGTGCCGATCCAGTGAGCGATCTGGCAGCGTAAGGTCGGTTCCAAAGTTAGCCAGCACGGCCTCGTACACGGGATGGGAAGGCGAAAGAACTTCGCGAGCCAGTTGGTCTGCATCGACGACATAGACGCCGAGGCCGCGCAAGACTTGGGCAATCGTGGACTTTCCCGCACCGATTCCTCCGCTGAGAGCCAAAAAAAGCGACGGTCCTTGAGCGCGCGCCTGCGGTATCGGGCGAAGAAGATAAGCGCTCGCGCCTCCGGATTGAATGACAGTCTTCACATCTGAAGACTAGAACAGTGAACACAGCTTGGCACAACAGGCATGAAGTGAAAGAATCGCGATAGAAATAATTACTTCTACGGCTAGAAGCAGAATAGTGACTCAAACAGCAACAACGCAGACGAAGCGTCCTCAAGGAATGGGACTGCTCATCGCCACCTCCCTCACCTTGTTCTCAATGTTTTTTGGTGCGGGAAACTTAATCTTCCCGCCCATCATGGGCGCCAATTCCGGATCAAACTTTAACCCAGCCATGATCGGCTTCCTGATCGGCGGAGTCGCTCTTCCCGTCATCGCGATTATCGCAATCGCACTGTCAGGAACTGATCTGCGAGACCTTTCTGGACGAGGCGGAAAGGCATTTGGAATCACTTTCTCATGCATGGTCTACCTCTCGATCGGCGCGTTCTACGCACTGCCCCGTACGGGCGCGGTTTCCTTCTCGACAGCTATTGCACCGATCATTCATTCGACTTCGTTCGTGAGCTCGATGATCTTTAATGCGCTCTTTTTCGGACTTGCACTTTTTCTTTCCTGGAATCCTCGCCAGATCGTCAATCACCTCGGTAAGATCCTGACGCCTGTTCTTCTGGTTCTCCTTGTTCTTTTGGTTTTCCTGTCGCTGGCAAAACTCCCACCTTCTGAGGTTGCTCCTGTCGGACAGTACGTCCATGCACCTTTGACTGCTGGCTTACTCGACGGATACATGACCATGGATTCGATTGCTGCTCTGGCATTCGGAATTATCGTCGTCGCTTCATTTGATCAAGGAGAAGGGGGAATCAGCGGAGCAAAGCTCATCCGTCGAACCAGCGCGGCAGGCCTTATTGCGGGTATTTTGCTCGGTTTGGTCTATGTCGGTTTGGGTTTGATTGGACACGTGATTCCCGGCGGACAGAACTACACCGATGGAGCCACACTCCTTGCCGATGCCTCTCATATAACAATGGGTACAGCTGGGCAGCTCGTTTTCGGGCTCATTGTGCTTACCGCATGTATGACGACTGCCGTCGGATTACTCGCTGCAACTTCAGAGTTCTTTGAAAGATTGCTTCCAAAGATCACCTACAAAATGTGGCTCGTCGGCTTTACGATTATCTCCTTCGTGCTGGCATCCTTTGGACTCTCAACGGTTCTTAAGGTTGCGGTTCCAATCATTACCTTCCTCTACCCCATCGCTATTAGCATCGTCTTCATTACGATCCTGACCCATCCCCTTCACTACTCAATGCAGGTTCGCTGGACCTTCCGTCTTGGCGTGTGGGTTGCAAGCATCTGGTCACTTCTCACAACAGTGATTTCCTTTGGCACACTGGACTTCATTGCGCCTCTCATGGCTTGGAGTCCGGGGCAAGACCTTCAAATCGGTTGGATATTACCGACCGTTGTCGCAGCATTGATCGGCTTCGTGATCGATCTGGTCTTTTCGAAGCGAACCCACGTCTAGCATCCATTGCTTATGACGATGGCCCGTCTCGATCGAGGCGGGCCATCACACTTAACCTCAATGAGCTGAACCGATGCTTCCCTAGGCCTAAGAGGCACACTCAGGATCCAAATAACTGCTCTATTCGATATCGACTCCGACCCATACCCTCGGGTCAACAACCATAAAAAACTGAGGCCCCGGTTTTCACCGGGGCCTCAGAACTGACTATGAGCGCTTAGGCGCTGTGATTCAGTTGTTGGTCAGCTTCTCACGAAGTGCTGCAAGTGCCTCGTCGGAGGCGAGGGTGCCTTCGGAGTCGACCGGGGTCGAGTATGAAGCCTGCTCTTCGACTGCGGGAGCTGCTTCGGCGTCCTCTTCAAGAGCCTTTGCAACCTGAGCCTTGTGGGCTTCCCAGCGAGCCTGAGCCTGTGCGTACTGAGCTTCCCAAGCCTCGCGCTGAGCCTCGTAGCCTTCCATCCATTCCTGGGTTTCGGGATCGAAGCCTTCGGGGTACTTGTAGTTGCCCTCTTCGTCGTACTCAGCGGCCATGCCGTAGAGCGAAGGATCGAACTCTTCAGAGTTGGGATCAACGCGCTCGTTGGCCTGCTTCAGCGACAGGGAGATACGACGACGCTCGAGGTCAATGTCGATGACCTTGACGAAGACCTCGTCGCCAACCTTGACGACCTGCTCGGGCAGCTCGACGTGACGCTGAGCAAGTTCGGAGATGTGAACCAGACCTTCAATTCCATCTTCAACACGCACGAATGCGCCGAAGGGAACGAGCTTGGTGACCTTGCCGGGCACGACCTGGCCGATGGCGTGGGTGCGCGCGAAGGTCTGCCACGGATCTTCCTGGGTAGCCTTCAGCGAGAGCGACACGCGCTCGCGGTCCATGTCGACATCCAGCACCTCGACGGTGACTTCCTGGCCGACCTCGACGACCTCTGAGGGGTGGTCGATGTGCTTCCAAGACAGCTCGGAGACGTGGACCAAGCCGTCGACCCCACCGAGGTCAACGAAGGCACCGAAGTTAACGATGGAGGACACAACACCGCTGCGAACCTGACCCTTCTGGAGGGTGTGCAGGAAGTTGGTGCGAACCTCAGACTGGGTCTGCTCAAGCCATGCGCGGCGGGACAGAACAACGTTGTTACGGTTCTTATCCAGCTCAATGATCTTGGCTTCGATCTCGCGGCCAATGTAAGGAGCAAGATCGCGAACGCGACGCATTTCAACGAGGGATGCGGGGAGGAAGCCACGCAGGCCGATGTCCAGGATCAGGCCGCCCTTGACGACCTCGATGACGGTACCGGTAACAACGCCGTCTTCTTCCTTGACCTTCTCGATCTGTCCCCATGCGCGCTCGTACTGTGCACGCTTCTTGGACAGGAGCAGGCGGCCTTCCTTGTCCTCCTTCTGGAGAACCAGGGCCTCGATCTGATCACCAACGGCAACCACATCATCCGGGTTGACATCGTGCTTGATGGAAAGCTCGCGAGAGAGGATGACACCCTCGGTCTTGTAGCCAATGTCAAGAAGGACCTCATCGTGGTCAACCTTGACGACAGTGCCCTCGACGATGTCGCCATCGTTGAAGTACTTGATGGTCTCGTCAATAGCGGCGAGCAGGTCCTCGCGGGACCCAATGTCGTTCACTGCAACCTGGGGTGTAGAAACTGCCGGCTGCGAGTTGGTGCTGGTCATGTAGTTGTGTTCTCCGAAACGGACGTATTACTAGATATGGACAATTGCGGCTGCACAATGCAAATGGCTATTGCACGTAGCAGTACCTTGAGCATTCTAACAGAATAGGGCTAAAAGTCCACCTCTCCTAGTGCGCCGCATCCTTCCATGTCTCACCAACACCGATCGCCACTTGAAGTGGCACCCTCAACTTCATGACGCCTTCCATTCCCTCATGAACAAGTTGACGAAGTTGTTCTTCCTCACCTGGAGCAATCTCGAACAGCAGTTCATCATGGATTTGAACGAGCATCCGGGACGAAAGATCACTGTGGTCAAGACGATTTTGGACATCGAGCATAGCCATTTTGACGATGTCTGCGGCACTTCCTTGGATTGGAGCATTCAATGCGGCACGCTCAGCCATATCACGGCGCGTCCTATTTGCTGAGTGAAGATCAGGCAGATATCTGCGACGACCGCAAATAGTTTGAGTCCACCCGTCTTTACGCGCCTGATCAACGAGACTTTCAAGGTAGTCACGAACTCCCCCGAAACGCTCGAAATAGCGATCACGCAAAGCCGAGGCCTCGTGAACAGGAATCTGAAGCTGCGCTGAAAGACCATAAGCCGACAGGCCATAGGCCAAACCGTATGAAGTTGCCTTAATGCGAGAACGCTCTTCGGGCGTCACATCCACAGGATCTACGCCAAAGACCATGGCTGCCATGGTGCGGTGAAGGTCTTCTCCGGAATTAAAGGCCTCGATCAGGCCCTGATCCTTGGACAGATGCGCCATGATGCGCATTTCAATCTGCGAGTAATCAGCGCTCATCAGGTCAACATAGGGCCGCTTCGCGACAAAACCAGCGCGGATACGCAAGCCATCAGCAGAACGCGCTGGAATATTCTGCAAATTCGGATCCGAAGAGGCAAGACGACCCGTCGCAGCCGCGGTCTGAGAGAAAGTGGTATGAATGCGCTGATCGTCCCCAATGCAGGCGTTCAGGCCATCAACCATCTGGTTGAGCTTAATCCGGTCACGGTGTACCAAAAGATGGCGCAGAAATTCGTTCCCCGTGCGCTCAAACAGATCTGTTAATGCTTCAGCATTAGTTGTGTATCCGGTCTTGGTCTTCTTTGTTTTTGGCAGGTCGAGCTCTTCAAAGAGAACCGCCTGAAGTTGCTTAGGAGATGAGAGGTTTACTTCGTGCCCCAAGACCTCCCACGCACTGCGTTGCGCAGACTCAACATCAGAGGCCAGCTCATGCGAGAGTGAGCGGAGGAATTCCTCATCAACGCCGATTCCATAGTGTTCCATCTGCGCTAGCAAACGCGCGATTGGCAGTTCCATTTGCTCGAGGAGACGAGTTTGCTCGCTCTCTACCAACTTCGACATGAGGATCGCTGCAAGCGGATGCATACGTCCTGCAGCCATTCCCAGTTCGTGTGCTCGCTCTTCAGTAATACCCATGTCGAAGAGCGTCGTCTCATTCTTCTTCTCTTCTTCATCAATACCCAAGTAACGAGAGAACAACTGGGAAAGTCTGTAACCGCGGTGCTCAGAATTCACTAAATATGCGGCGAGAAGCAAGTCGCAGTAGGGATCACCAAGTTCCCATCCCCGCGCTCGCAAAGCATGGATACTGCCTTTGAAGTCGTAGACAATGAGGCCATCTTCTGAAATAAGCGACGTAAGTTCAGCATCTTGCTGAGCTGTAAGCAGTGTCGGGTCGATGACAAGTGCCTCGTCGGCAGTAGCAAAAGTAAGGGCGTTTACCTCCGCACCATTGACTTTCAATACGCCATCGACAAAGAGGGAGAGCTTCCCCGGATGGTCCTTACGCCACTGATTAAGCTTGGTGCGATCATCGGCAAGCGTCACTGATACTTCGTGCGCTGTCACTTCAGATTGAGAAACACTCTGTTCTTCGTTCTGCTCCGCTTTTCCAAGGCCGATACTCGAGACTGCAAGGATCTTAGAGCGGAGCGAACGAAATTCCAGCGCATCACAGAGAGCCGCAAGCGCCTGCCGATCTGTCACGTCGCGACGCAAATCATCCAATTCGCATTCGAGATCCATATCGGTCAGGAGGTGATTGAGCCGGCGGTTTCGGCGAACATCTTCGACGTGCTCACGAAGAGCCTCTCCCCGCTTCCCTGTCACTTGATCAGCGTTCTCTAACAGATTATCGAGGCCGTCGAAGCGGTTAATCCATTGAGCTGCGGTCTTCGGACCGACCCCCGGGACCCCCGGAAGATTGTCCGAGGCCTCGCCGACCAAAGCGGCAATTTCTGGGTATCGGTACGGAGGGACGCCATACTTATCCTCAATACGCTCCGGAGTCATTTCACGAAGATCACCCGGAGTTAATCCGGGATAAAGGACTGTGACTGTATCGGTAACTGTCTGGAAGCTATCGCGATCTCCTGACACGACGAAGACACGCATGTCTGCCTGCGCGCCACGATGAGCCAGAGTTGCTAGAAAATCGTCTGCCTCAAAGCCCTCTCGAGAGAGCGATCGAATACCCATCGCTCCAAGAAGATCCCTAATGAGCTCAATCTGTCCTTTGAATTCCTCAGGGGTCGCATCACGAGTTCCCTTATATTCGGGATATTCCTCTGTTCTGAACGAATGCCGGGAAACATCAAAGGCGACCGCAACATGGCTCGGCTGATATTTCTCGAGAATCTTAATCAGCATCGAGGCGAAGCCATATACCGCATTCGTATGCTGTCCTTGTGCAGTCACAAACTTCTCTACAGGTAGGGCATAGAATGCACGAAAGGCCATTGAATGACCATCGATAACAAGCAGGGTCTCCTTCATAGAAGACACACTACGGCGAGAGGACAGGATGCACACCTCGAATGGCGAAATTGGTCTACCCCAAAGCTGGCAAGACACACTGATGCATCGGATGGGCATGCGTATTATTTCGCAAAGCCCGGAGCATACCGTTATCGAGATGCCAATTTCTGGTAACACCCAGCCCCAGGGCCTTCTCCATGGTGGCGCCAGTGCGGCCTTGGCTGAGACCGCCGCTTCACATTCTGCGATCCTCCACGCTCAAAGGCTTTTTGGAGAGAACGCTGTCGCAGTCGGCGTCGAACTCAATATCTCTCATGTGAAAGCTGGCGGAGGATCGTTGATCCGAGCAACCGCTGAGGCACTCCATCTCGGACGAAGCTCAACAGTTCATACAGTCCGTATTACGGATGAAGATCACCAGCTCATCGCCATTGCGCGCGTATCCAACCGGGTTCTCAACAAGTAAAAAGGGCGCGGGTATTACCCGCGCCCATTCGACGATCGAAGGTTCTTAACCCTCTACCTGGTTAATAACCGCGTCTGCGACTTCACGCATGGAAAGGCGTCGATCCATAGAGGTCTTTTGGATCCAACGGAACGCATCGGGTTCCGTCATTCCCATGTTCTTCATAAGAAGGCCCTTAGCGCGGTCAACACGCTTACGTGTTTCAAAACGGTCGGCTAGGTCAGCAACCTCTTCTTCAAGAGATTCAATCTCTTGATGACGGGAAAGTGCAATCTCCACAGCAGGGATCAGATCAGCTGGCGTAAAAGGCTTGACGACATACGCCTTTGCTCCAGCATCACGAGCCCGCTCAACAAGTTCTGTCTGGCTAAAGGCAGTGAGCATGACGACCGCACAAGAAAGCTCGGCAAGGATCTTCTCAGCAGCAGTGATACCATCCATCTTCGGCATCTTGACGTCCATCACACAAAGGTCAGGCTCCAACTCAAGGGCAAGCTTCACAGCTTCTTCACCGTTCGAAGCCTCGCCAACAATTTCAAAGCCCGCACCGCTCAGCGTCTCAACGATATCCAGGCGGATTAGTCCTTCATCCTCCGCAACAAGTACCCGTCGCGGCTCAGTAGCTTCTTCACTCATGTCGTCTTCCTTGTCCGATAGTTTGTCACAAGCGCTGGTTATATCTTATCCTTATTACCGCACTTGCGTGCTGCCCCGATAGCCCAACTGGCAGAGGCGGTCGGCTCAAACCCGGCTTGTTGTGGGTTCGAATCCCACTCGGGGTACCAGGATGTCTAGATCTGACACCTTGCGGCTTAAAAGTTTCCGATGCTTTTGAGCCGCTTTTTCTTTGGGATCATGCGGTTTAGCGCTGTGGAAATTGCAATAAAAAAGACTGTTAATGAATCAACTCCGCCAACCGACATGGTTGACGGAGTTGACCTTAGAGAGACAAATCACATCTCAGGCAGCGGGGATAAGTTCCAAACCCAAGAACTCTGCAGCTCGATCACGCATTTCAGGACGTGCCAGATTATCGAGTGCTTCTTGAATTCGCTGATCGCTCCAGTCTGAATACCAGGGGCGAACGGCATCGCTGAGTTGAGCCACTGGCAGATTCAGTGCTTGCTGGCGACCATGAGCCGCGCGGACCGAGATTTTCGTATTGAGTTGATTCATTTCTTCCTCCTCTTCATTCTTCATCTGTATCTACGGATATGCGCTCAAGGTGCGCAGGCAATCGCTTGTAGATACGTTCAAGGCATGAGCCTTATATGTCATCCAACGTGGATGAACCAACGAGTATTCCACAATGAGCAGAATATGTCTAATTATCCTGTCCCATGAGGCCGTATTCGATCATTCGCACATAGGCTTTACGACCGTCTTCTGTTAGATGCTGTCCATCATCGTAGAAATACTCGTCATGGCCCTCACTGAACTTATACCAATCGAGAATACCTACCTGGGGATACTTCTCAGCGAGCTTATACATCAACGCATTATTCTCATCCTGGAAAGGATGGGGTGCTCGTACGGTAACGAAGAAGACTGGCCGCTCCCCCGCCGCCTCGATGAGCGGGGCCGCAGACTCCACAGAGGTGATCGGCCCATTGCCACCAAGTGCAACAATCACCGGCGTCCCATCATGCCCTTGTGCAAGATCCTCACGATAAACTGCAATCCCCTTCTCGAAGGAACGCCCAACCTCCGTGTCGGTAAAAGAATCGGGAAATACCGCCGGTATCCAGTAATAACTTGCACCTTCTGCTACTGAATCTCCGATCAGCACAAAGGGCACAGAACACGTGCCCTCTTCATCAGAGCACTGCCATTGCGAGGGATCATAGTTATCTGGGATGACTGCAGCCTGCGGCTCGATTACCTTTCCATTCTTCTCATGGAAACGAGGCTGAACTGGCGTTGGAGTCGTTGACGTTTCTGTTTGAGCGACGGAAGGCTCAGCTTGCGAAGTAGAGGGAGTGGGCGAGGAAAAAGTTGACGAAACTTTCTTCGACCCAGACTCTAAAACATGGCTGGGAACGCAAGCGGTCACGAGGCTCAAGGTTAAGCCACCAACGAGTAGTGACGCACATGCTCGTACACGACGACTTTCTTGCTTCCCTCCGCGAAGCGCTCGCCAAGTCTGCAAGCTCCCCCACGATGGCGCTTTCTCAACAAAGCGGTAGGCGGCCTCGACAACTAAGAGGAAAACTGCAAGCTCAAGAACCCATCCCCACCATGGAAGTGCAGAGGTTCTGCGCGCAGGGTTCATCAGAAGGATTAATGGGTAGTGCCAGATATAGGCACTCATCGAACGTGAAGCAATCAACTGAATCGGACGAAACGAGAGCAGCCGAGAAAAAAATCCGGGAAGCATCGCACCACAGATCAACAGCGCACTCACCAAGGCCGAAAGGAAAAACCCACCGCGATAAAGCCAGGTCATATAGCCGCGTGCATAAATCGATACGAAAACAAGGAAAGCCAGACCAAACCACGATGAAAGCGAGAGAAGGCTACGCACGCGAGGAGATGCATTCAGAACATAAAAATCGACATAGGCAAGCGCCATACCGACTAAAAGTTCAGCCAGACGCGTATCAAGACCGTAGTAGACACGAGAAGAATCTGTACCGGGTGCAAAGAGAAGCGCCATTTCAATGGCAGAAGCACATGCCAAAACGATGAGAGCAATGGATGCACGCAACCGTGAGCGGAAAAGCTCTCTGAGCAATAAGACAATCACCGGAGCCAGCAGGTAAAACTGCATGATCACCGCGACAAACCAAAGATGAGTCAGAGGTGAGGGTAATCCCGCCTGAGCAAAATACGGAACTTGACGAAAGATGTAGAACCAGTTTGAGAAAAACGCAAGCGCCGGGATGGCATCGTCGTGCATCTTCACGAGTAACGATGGAGAAAACACAAACGATGCAATGGCTGAAAAAGCGGTCACAACCACCATTGATGGCCAAAGGCGAGAGACGCGCCGAATAAGGTAGCGTCCAATCGCAATCTCATTTTCAGCATCCAATTCGCGAAGAAGCGAACGGGTGACAAGGAAGCCGGAAACCACAAAGAACAAGGTGACTCCGATGAAGCCTCCTGGAGCAGGTGAAGTCGGCCGGAGATGGTAAAGAATTACCGCAATGATTCCCAGAGCCCTAAGGCCATTAACACCGGTCAGATAAGAAGTATTCTTCTGCGCGGTTTCACTCGCGATATTGGTATCGCTGTCGTCGTGAGATAACCGTGGCACCGATGTCATGGCTCAATAAACTCCTCAGAGTACGAGGGTGGGTAGACCTCCCGGCCTGCCCACCCTCTGATCTACAGATACTAAGCGTCGCTACGCGATCCACCGATCGCGTAGTCAACCTCATCTCCCAAGCGATGGACGCGCAGGAGATTGGAGGAACCGGGGGTCCCCGGCGGCATGCCAGCGACGATCACCATTTCATCGCCGACCTCTGCAAGACGTGCAGATTGGGCGACCTGATCTACCTGCCACACCATATCGTCTGTGTGGGTTACCTCAGGGACGCGGTAAGCGTGGATGCCCCAAGACAAAGCCAGTTGACGGCGGGTGGACTCCAATGGAGTGAAGGCAAGCATCGGGATAGGTGTACGCAAGCGAGAAAGCAGACGAGCAGAGGTTCCCGATTGAGTGAAAGTCACAAGATAACGGGCATCAAGCTTCTCAGCAATGATCGCGGCGGCACCACAGATTGCTGACGCGCGATCCAGCTCAATGGGCGTCATTGGTGCAATGCGCTCTCCGCCATTTTCTTCTGTTGCCTCGATAATACGGGCCATGGTTCGTACTGCTTCGATCGGATAAGCACCAACCGAGGTTTCACCAGACAGCATAACCGCGTCGGCACCATCAAGAATCGCATTTGCACAGTCAGACGCTTCTGCACGAGTCGGTCGAGGATTCTTAATCATCGAGTCCATAACCTGCGTCGCAACGATCACAGGCTTAGCCGCACGGCGTGCGAGCTCAATCGCGCGCTTCTGAACAAGCGGAACGTCCTCAAGCGGCATCTCAACACCGAGATCGCCACGCGCGACCATAATTCCGTCGAAAGCATCGACGATCTCAGAAAGAGCTTCTACGGCCTGAGGCTTTTCGATCTTAGCGATGACCGGAAGACGCTTCCCACATTCATCCATAATTGCATGAACGGAATCGATATCGGCTGCAGAGCGGACGAAAGACAACGCAATGAAGTCCGCGTCAGCCTTGATACCCCAGCGCAGGTCTTCTTCGTCCTTCGCACTCATCGCGGGGACCGAAACGGCGACACCAGGCAGATTCAGGCCCTTGTGGTCAGAAACATAACCGGGGACCTCCACGCGAGTAACGACATCGGTATCAGTAACCTCGATAACTCGAACAGCAACGTTACCGTCGTCAATCAGCAGACGATCACCGGGGGCACAGTCACCAGGCAGTCCCTTAAAGGTCGTGCCAACGAGTTCTTTGGTTCCCGGAACATCGCGGGTAGTGATGGTGAAAGTATCACCAACTTCGAGATACTGTGGTCCCTCTTCAAAAGTTTCAAGGCGAATCTTGGGGCCTTGAAGGTCAACAAGAACGGCGATGCCTCGGCCTGAGTTCTGAGCAGCACGACGAACGCGCTCGACGACTTCCTCATGCTCTTCGGCTGTGCCGTGGGAACGGTTAATACGGGCGACATCCATGCCGGCATCAACCAGAGCCTGGATCTGTTCAGCAGAGGCTGTCGCGGGTCCAATAGTGCATACAATCTTTGCTCGACGCATGTTTCTATCCTAACGTGCCTTGGTCTCTTCGACAGGGCGACTTTCCGGTGACATAGGAGTATCGCCCTTGTCTCCATCAGCCTTCTGAGTAGTGGAATCTTCATCCTGGTTATCAGCTGAATTGGAAGTCGCGGCCAGCTCAGTGGGTTCAACTCGAGTGGAAGCAGAACGTCGACCAGCGATAATAAAACTCACCAAGCCCAGCAGGAAGACAATGATTGAAGTCCATACGTTGATGCGCAGTCCCAAGAAATGATGCGCGTCATCAATGCGCAGCATCTCAATCCACACGCGCCCAAGTGTGTAAACCATGATGTACGAAGCAAAAAGCTGCCCCGACTTCACCTTGATTCGACGATCGATCAGCAGAAGAACTGCTACCCCAGCTACATTCCATAGGCATTCATAAAGGAAGGTTGGGTGAAAAAGAGTTCCTGGAGCATAACCCGAGGGCAGATGCGCATTGTCAATGCTCAGTCCCCACGGAAGAGTCGTCGGTGCTCCAAAGAGCTCTTGATTGAACCAATTCCCCCAGCGCCCAAGCGCCTGTGCAGCCAGAAGGGGAGCAGCAAGGGAATCTGCAATCGGACCCAAGCGCTGGCCTCGGTGACGAACTACCAGCCAAGCAGCGAGCGCTCCGCCTGCGACCGCACCCCAAATTCCCAAGCCGCCGTTCCAAATCGCGAAGGCCATGAGCGGCTTTCCGCCCTGGCCAAAATACGCATCTGGTGAAGTGATCACATGATAAATACGAGCACCCAGAATGCCAGCGGGAACTGCCCACAGCGCCACATCATAAAAAAGGTCTGGGTCTCCCCCGCGTTTCTGGTAACGCAGAGCGGACCAATAGACGGAAATGAGAATCGCACAGGCGATGATCAAGCCATAAGCGCGAATCGGAATCGGGCCAAGATGCCATACACCGTTACTCGGCGATGGCAAAGCAAGAGCGCGCATGAAAACTATTCCTCGTGAATAACAACTATTTCTCCCTACCTTAGTAGATTATTCACGTCGAGTATCACTCCAGCTTCCATCACTACCACGATGTGCCTCACGAATACGCATTCGCCGATCAGCAAGTAGCGACGGATGATGACCAGCGCTCACCATTTCAGCTACAAGTTCTTCGGGATTGTCACTACGCATGAGCGCTTCACCTACAAGAACTGCATCCGCTCCTGCTCTCGCGTATTCGAATACATCTCTCGGGCCCCGGACACCAGATTCCGCAATAGCCAATACTCCACTTGGAACCACATCAATAACTTCATCGATGACGTGACGATCAACGTATCCCGACGCGAGATCTCGAGCATTAACTCCGATCATGAGTGCCCCTGCTTCAAGTGCCCTCAAGGCATCAAGACGCGAGTGTGTCTCGACAAGCACGCCCATGCCAAGAGACTGAGCGCGTTCAAAAAGACCATTGAGTGCCGCTTGCGAAAGAAGCTGGGCAATAAGAAGCACAACGTCAGCTCCATTACGGCGCGCTTCAAATAGCTGATATGCCGACAAGATGATGTCCTTACAGAGAACAGGAGAGGTCGTCACTGCCTTTACTCGAGCAAGGTCGGAATACTGTCCGTGAAAGTAAGAAGATTCGGTGACGACGGAAAGCATAGCCGCTCCCCCACACTCAAAAGCCTGTGCCAGCGGTGCAGGATCATCAACCGTCGAATACACCCCCCAGGGTGATGCGCGCTTAATCTCAGCAATCACAGCGGTTGCCCCATCAGAACGTAGGAATTCCTCGGGGTGTCGAAGAGGGTCAGGAACGTTCTCACATTGCCGCTTTAAATCATCCAAGCTGAGGTGTTCTTCGCGTAAGGCGCGCTGACGCTGTATGTTTGCGATGACCTCATCAAGTCTGAGCACCGCCACCTCCTTGTGTGAACTCTCAATCTGATGCTAGTCCTCAATTGAGAAAAAGAGGTAATCGCACGCTTCTAGCTAAATCCCAAGATGAAGCAATAGTGAAAGATCGGTAGAAACATCACTCCACAGAAGGAAGCTCAAGAGAGTAGAGCCGATCATCCAGGGGCCAAAAGCAATCCGAGAACGGGTACCGGCTTGGCCGCTCACAATTTTCCACAGCGCCGCGCAGGCAGCTGAGACAATCGAGACCAAGAGTCCGAAGAGCGCAGCATGCCAACCAAGAAGCCCAAGCAGTGAACCAAGGATTGGTGCAAGCCGAAGATCTCCCCTACCAAAACCGCCTTTGGGAAGCGTGCCCAGCCATAAAGGCAGAGTCCAAATTAAAGTCCCAAAAACTACCTGCGCAGCAAGTAGATAAGGCTGTGGGTGAAAATAGATTGTCACTCCGATGCCGCTCAATACACCACAGGCAAGCGCAAGAACGTACGGAGTGGGAAGTCTATGCGTGCGCGCATCAATATAGCCAAGCAGGGTGCCCATCATCGTCAGCGACACTACAGCGGGTGACGCGGGTCGTGCCTGAGCTCCCACAAGCACGACTGCTCCCACAAGCACAGCTGCCCACACAACACCATTTCGTTTGAGCGGAGTTAGCGATGCTTCGACGAAGTAGCGGCGCTGAATCGCCCACCCAGACACACTGAGCCACACAGCATACGTGATCCAGACAATGACAGAAAGAAATAAGTTCCACTCTGCGGCGCCTAAGGACTTATCCGCGATCCTTGTAAAGACAGGAAAAAGTATCGGGAGCGTACCCATACTTAGTTCTTCCCAAGTAAGTCAAAGACAGCAGATACCGCATGATCGTCGGCGTCTAAACCTGTCATCAGCTTAAATTGCATTAGCGCCTGATACACAAGCATGTCTACCCCAAAGGCAACGGGTATTGAACGTTCTTGACACATTGCGATAGCGGGAGTGACTCGCGGCGCATAGCAGACATCAAGGAAACTCGCCTTCTTCGGCATTGATGCGAGCTGCGATACATGTGCATCAAGAGCGCCCGAAGGCAGTGTCGAAACGACCACGTCCGCAAGTGAACAACAACTTGAAAGCTCGTCGCGCTGCATCAAATCATGACCGTGGTAGCTCACGCCAAGATTGAGAGCAGCGCGGTGAAAATCAACAGGAACTTTCCCGTTATGGAAAGCGCGAGCTACAACATGTACCTCTGCAAAACCCAATGAGACAACAGCGGCAAGTGCTGATGCTGCCGTTGCTCCCGAACCAATAATGACCGCTCTTCCGCGACTGTCTAGGCCCGAGCGGCTTCTACTAAGATCAATCGCTCGGCTCATACCATAAACATCAGTATTGAAGCCGGTCTTCAAGCTTCCAGTCGGGATAAGGGTATTGACCGAATTCAATGCTTCAGCTTGAGGATCAACGATATCAAGAAGCGGGATTACTGCCTTCTTGCACGGCATCGTAATAGAAACACCGACGCATTCATCATCAATGGAAGAGATCCACTGGGGCAAGGACTCTGCAGTGACTTCATGTTTCAGGTAGGTCCATCCATTCAGTCCTGCGTAATCCCACAAGCAGCGATGGATCAGTGGAGACAACGAGTGCTCAATGGGTGATCCAATGACGCACGCCCAAGGCATCAGCACTTCCCCTGATGGGTTGAACAATATTCCTCAAGACGCTTCGTATTCTGGGTTTGCTCATCATGGGTTGCGGCAAAGAGAGTTTCGCCAGAGTCCAGATCAACAGTCACGAAGTACAGCCAATTCCCCTCGGCGGGGTGAATTGCCGCATTAATGGCCTGGCTAGACGGCTGAGAAATAGGTGATGGGGGAAGCCCCGGATTTCGATAAGTGTTATATGGATTATCAGCTGCGAGGTCCTCAGCAGTGGGAATACCGCCGGTTTTTCCAACTCCATAAAGAACAGTCGAATCCATTTGCAATAGCCCGCGGGTCTCGCCATTCGTATCGGCTAGACGGTTGTCAATAACCCGCGACACCATCGGCAGGTATTCAGGATTTCGAACCTCACGCTCAAGAATCGATGCCTTTGTAAGGACCTTCTCCCGATCTGCCGCAGACACACCGAGGTCGTCAAGCTGCTTCTTAGTTGCAGCCACCATTTGAGTAATTAATGACTCAGCGGTTTCGCCCTCTGCGAGCTCATAGGACCCGGGTGCCAGCCATCCTTCAACATTTCCATTTGCTTCAGCGGGCAAACCAATAGTTGTTGCATCCGCCATTGCAGTTTTTACCTGGTCAAGTGGAATATCGGTCACTAAGGCAATCTGTTCTGCGACCTGTTCCTTTGTCTGTCCGGGTGTAACAGTCACCGTATTATCCATGCGATTAGCATCATCAAGGAGCGCGGCAATTGCACCCGATGCGCTCATCTCTTTCTTCAAGGTGTAGCTACCTGGACGAATACCGACAGCGGCCTTATTGGCCTCAAAGGCGCGAATAAAAGCTGATAGCGACTTAACCACACCGGCATCGACAAGTCGTTGTCCAATCTGCTGGCCCGATTCACCGTCATAAATGGTGACGACAACTTGGCCATTTCCTGGACCCGGGAAATCATCAGCTGCCGTACTTGACGAAGAGGAACCTCGAAGCTGTGTGTAAGCAAGATAAATTCCACCAGCACAGAGCGTGAGAGTCAGAAGAAGAACGATGAATGTACGAATTGAACGACGACGCCTGCGTTTGCGAACCGCCCGCCGTTCTTGCGCAAGACGCCTGCTCCGCATTCCAGTCGTCTCGGACGCTGGCTCTTCATGCGCTACACGTCGAGTACGACGTGTTGGAAGGCCGGCGGGCACTTCCGTTCCTGAAGCAGGAGTCTCTTGGGTACCCGGACGAAGAATCTGATCAAAGTCAGTTTCCTTCGCACGCGAGCGAGCAAAGGATCGAGATGCCTCAATGCTTACGCTAGGCTGGGTTTCCTCAACATGAACCTGCGATTCGGGAGGCGCAGATTCTTGCGCGCGACGTTGGTGAATGCTCGCTCGCTTGGGGAAAGGATATCCGGGCGTATTGTCGCTCATCACTGTCCTTCCTCAAGGACAAGTTCCTTTCCAGGAGCTCGTCCGCTCATTCGTTCCATTTCCAAAGCTGTTTCCAGAATAATAGACGCAGCCACTTGGTCAATCATCTGACGATGTTCACGCCGTTCAACTCCGGCTTGGAGAAGACGCTCATGCCCTTCGTGCGAGCTTAGGCGTTCGTCGACTAAGCACACACGACACTCAGGTAAAACCATCTTAAGCTTTCGAGCGTAGCGACGTGCGCCCTTTGCCGAAATTCCCTCGCCACCGCGCATATGTCTTGGTAAGCCAACAATTATTTCAATGACCTCAAGCTCATTGGCATAGCGAACAATCTCGTTAATTTCCGAGGCGTCGTCTTGGCGTGTCAGTGTTTCGAGGGGAAGAGCCAGGATGCCCCCCGCGTCACTACGCGCGAGGCCGACCCTGACCGTCCCAACATCAACAGCCAGACGAACTCCCGGCCGCATCACAGCTCTTTAATCTGCTCGTTCACATCCGCCAATGCGTCGTCAATTGCAGCGGGGTTTGACCCACCACCCTGAGCAAGGTCATCACGACCGCCGCCGCCACCGCCGAGAATCTTTGCCGCGCGACGAACAAACTGTCCCGCGCGTGCGCTGTGCTGACGCGCTAGATCGTTCGTTGCCACAGTGACCATGGGCTTCCCGTTAATAATTGCCGCAAGAGCAACCAAAACTGGACCATCGTTACCCAGACGTTCACGCACATCGGTTGCCATTGCACGGAGCTCATCTGCCGTGCCAAGAGCACCAACGGGCGCAACAACCGCGGTGAATTTACCGATCTTACGGGCATTCTGCGCAAGAAGAGCGGCTTCGGCAAGAGCCTGTTGCTCTCGAATCTTCTGAAGCTCCTTCTCTGCGTCACGAAGACGAGTCATGACAGACTCAAGTCGTGTCGTGAGTTCGTCTGGGCGACCACCCAGCATGGAGGTCAGTTGCGAAACTAAAGCGTGTTCCTTCGCCTGGAAGGAATAGGCCCCATCACCGACAAGCGCATCGATTCGGCGAACACCCGAGCCAATGGATCCTTCACCCAAAACGGTGATGCGTCCAAGGTGACCAGTGGATGGAACGTGAGTACCACCGCAAAGCTCACGATCGAAGTTGTCACCGATGGTCACAACACGGACCTCAGAACCGTACTTCTCACCGAAGAGTGCGATCGCACCCGAGCGCTTGGCCTCATCGAGAGACATGACCTCAGTGGTCACAGGAAGATTTTCTGCAAGCTTTTCGTTAACAAGACTTTCGATTTCGTTCAGCTGGCCTTCGCCAAGCGAACTTGAGTTCGTGAAATCAAAACGCAGACGTGAAGGAGAGTTCTCGCTACCTGCTTGTTCCGCGTCTTTGTTAACAATGCGTCGCAGGCCCGCATAAACCATGTGAGTTGCAGTGTGAGCACGGGCGATAGCGAGTCGACGTTCAGTGTCAATCTGCGCGAAGGCCTTCTCCCCCAGCGTCGCAGTCCCCTCAGTCAGGGTGCCACGATGTACGGAAAGACCGCGCACAGGAGCCTGCACGTCGTGAACCTCGATCACACCGCCATCAGCAAGTCGAATGGTGCCGTGATCAGCAAGCTGACCACCCATCTCCGCATAGAAGGGAGTTCGGTCCAGGATGATTTCAACTTCAGCAGGCGCACTAACCGCAGGGGTTGGAACGCCATCAACCAACAGGCCTGCTACTTGGGCGTCCGAGGCGCTCTCTGTGTAGCCAACAAAAGTTGAACCGCCGCCGAGTTCCTTTTCGATGTCGTGGAAAATACGAACGTCGGTGTGGCCAGTCTTCTTCGCACGAGCATCAGCACGCGCGCGTTCCTTCTGTTCCTCCATAAGCGCGCGGAAAGCAGCCTCATCAACATGAACGCCCTGTTCCGATGCCATCTCCAGAGTCAGGTCAATCGGGAAGCCATACGTATCGTGTAGTGAAAATGCCGCTTCACCAGAAATCATCGGAGCACCCGGAGCGGCCTTTGCCTTCTCAACCGCGGCATCAAGAATGGTGGTGCCCGCAGTAAGAGTACGACGGAAGGCGTCTTCTTCCGCATATGCAACTTCAGAAATCGTTCCCCAATTCTCTTCGAGTTCAGGGTAGGAAGCCTTCATTGCATCCTTCGAAGCGGTCAGCAGGGTCGGCATCGTAGCCGTATCAACACCCAGCAAACGCATCGAACGAACTGCGCGTCGAATAAGGCGGCGAAGCACATAGCCACGGCCATCATTTCCAGGACGGACGCCATCGCCAATCAACATCAGCGAAGAGCGTACGTGATCAGCAACCACACGAAGACGAACGTCATCGTCGTAGGCAGCACCGGTCTCGGGGCCTGCGGCGCCGAGACCGTAACGCTTACCGCTCATCTCCTCGGCGGCAGCGATAACGGGATAAACCTCGTCAATCTCGTACATATTCGGCTTGTCTTGCATGACGAAGGCCAAGCGTTCCAAACCGGCACCGGTATCGATCGCTTTCTGGTCAAGCTCACCCAACAACGGGTAATCCTTACCGCTTCCCTCGCCGCGCATGTACTGGTCAAAAACCAGATTCCACAGCTCAAGATAGCGGTCGCCACCCGGGTCCACATTGCCCCCCACGGCCTCGGGACCGTAGGCAGGACCACGATCGTAGTGCCATTCGCAGCAGGGACCTGCAGGACCGGGCTGACCGGTATCCCAGAAGTTCTCTTCGCGGGGTAGACGCACAATGTGGCGAGGATCCATTCCGACCTCCTTGGTCAGAACATCGAATGCCTCATCGTCCTTCTCCCAAATGGTGACCCACATACGATCGCCGTCGAGGCCATACTTGCCTTCCGATTGTGAGCCTGTGAGCAGATCCCACGCGTAGTGAATCGCGCCTTCCTTGAAGTAATCACCGAAGGAGAAATTACCGTTCATCTGGAAGAAGGTACCGTGACGGGTCGTGCGACCGACGTTGTCGATATCGTTCGTACGAATGCACTTTTGAACGGATGCAGCCCTGGGCCAAGGCGCCGGTTCAACACCGGTGATGTAAGGAATGAAAGGCACCATACCAGCGATGGTGAACAAAATAGAGGGCTCAGGAGACACCAAAGAAACAGATGGACGAATCTCGTGTCCTTGTGATGCAAAGTAGTCAAGCCAACGTTGACGAATTTCAGAAGTGCGCATAGTACCTCATAGTAGTGGACATCTATAAGAATCGTGTATTGACAAGACGACTCGACAAAAGAACAAGACCCCGAGGGAAACCCTCGGGGTCTTGGAAGACACACTCAGCGCGAGTAGTGTTCGACGACCATCTGCACGTCGCAGGTGACGGGAACTTCAGCGCGCTTCGGGCGACGCACCAGCGTTGCCTTCAGGCGAGCAATGTCAACGTCCAGGTAATCGGGAGTTGCGGGAAGAGCTTCCTGGTTGATGCCTTCAGCTGCAATCTCGAAGGGGACGCTGGTCTGAGACTTCGGCTTGACCTGCAGGGTCTGTCCCGGCTTCACGCGGAAGGAAGGACGATCGACGATCTTGCCGTCAACCATGATGTGACGGTGAACGACGAACTGACGTGCCTGCTGGATGGTGCGAGCAAAACCTGCACGCAGCACCAGAGCGTCAAGACGCATTTCAAGGAGCTCGACCAGGTTCTCACCGGTCAGACCAGCAGTACGACGTGCTTCTTCGAAGACGTGACGCATCTGAGCCTCACGAATGCCGTACTGAGCGCGCAGACGCTGCTTTTCCTTCAGACGAACAGCGTAGTCAGATTCCTGGCGGCGACGGGTACGACCGTGTTCGCCGGGACCATACGGACGCTTTTCGAAGTAACGAACAGCCTTCGGGGTGAGAGCAAAGCCCAGCGCGCGGGACTCGCGCACCTGCTTGCGTGAACGATTGTGAGCCATTAAATGACCTTTCCTGTCTCTTATGTCGCATTCGCGAAACGAATGCGGGGTCAACTCCAGGCATAACGCCGTCGGCTAAGACCCCAGGTATACGTTGCCCATAAAGGCAACCAGATCAGTTTAACGTACTTTAAGCAATTCGCGAAGCACAGCTAAGCGTTTCGTGAGCATGGCCTCATTGCCATTCGTCGTTGGACGATAGTAGGACGTTCCGCGTAGATCCGCAGGAAGATAGTGCTGAGCCGCGACATGATGAGGTGCATCGTGCGCATAAATGTAGTCAACGCCGTGACCAAGAGCTTGAGCGCCACTGTAATGAGCATCCCGGAGGTGCATAGGAACTGGCCCGCCTTTCCCTTGACGAATATCCCTCAGCGCTTCGTCAATAGCAAGGTAAGCGCGATTAGACTTCGGGGCAGCTGCTACCGCAATTACGGCTTCACTGAGAATAATTCGCGCCTCTGGCATTCCGACCATTGCAACCGCTTGCGCTGCAGAAACAGCTGTAGTGAGAACCTCGGGTGCCGCCATTCCGACATCTTCCGCGGCGCAGATCATGATGCGTCGTGCGATGAAACGCGGGTCTTCCCCTGCTTCAAGCATTCGCGCAAGGTAGTGGATAGCGGCGTCAACATCAGATCCGCGCATCGACTTTATGAAAGCGCTTGCCACGTCGTAGTGCTGATCTTGATCCCAGCGCACTAAGGCCTGATTAGCAGCATTTTCAACGTCAGCGATTTCGATTTCCCGAGGCTCGCTCCCCTCTTCCGCCAGCTGTCCTTCTCCCCCGCGCTCAAGGCACGAGGCCGCCGCAGCCTCGAGAAGAGTCAGGGCCTTACGAGCATCTGCGCCTGCCAAGCGCAACAACGCTGAGCGGGCATCTACAGATAGGGAAAAAAGAGATTTCAATCCCGATTCACTTGTCAAGGCACGATCAAGAAGAATGGAGAGATCTTCACTGCTTAACGCATGAAGAGTAAGAAGTAAGGAACGAGAAAGAAGCGGAGAAATCACCGAAAAGGATGGGTTCTCTGTCGTTGCAGCTACTAGGGTTACCCAACGATTTTCGACAGCTGGAAGAAGAGCATCCTGCTGCGATTTTGAAAAACGATGAACCTCATCAACAAAGAGGATCGTTTCCTCTCCAGTTGTTGTCAGGCCTCGTCGAGCTTGCGAGATCACATCACGAAGGTCTTTTACTCCGGAGGTAACTGCAGAAACCTCGCAGAACCTCCGGCCAGAAGCACGCGCAATCAGGTAGGCAAGAGTGGTCTTTCCGGTTCCCGGAGGCCCCCATAAAATCACAGAGCTTAAACCCGCAGGGGAATCAGTAGATGGAGTCAGAAGTCTACGCAGAGGTGATCCCGGCTTAAGAAGGTGCTGCTGGCCAACAATCTCATCAGCGCTTTGCGGACGCATCCGAACCGCAAGTGGCGCATGGTCGTCAACTACCGGAGTCCCGAAATCTTCGATCCCCTGCGTATCAAAGAGATCCATTTTCACTCCCCTTTAGTAGTGGCTGATGACAACCGTCCCGTTATCCGCCCAATCATAAATCCAGTGTGCGCCCTCAACCGGCATATTCACACACCCGTGAGAGCCACCGTAACCGGACCATCCGAAAGAGGAGCGCCACGGAGCACCGTGGAGCGCATACCCCGCATAGAAATAGGTCACCCATGGAACGCCTTCTGTCCGGTAATTCGTACCATCTGCATTCTCACCTTCCATTGTCTGAGAGGCATATTGCAAATAGACATGGAACTTACCGGTTACGGTCGGAGTATTGGGCGCACCCGGGACCATCGGGGTTGGACCGTGAACTATTGTCCGACCTTCATACGCAGAAACCGTGTTCTTCGACAAGTCGATATCGATCCATTTTTCACCGGCCGAGGCCTGATAAACATCGTCACCGTAGCCATCGGGAATATCTTGGCGATCATACTCGGGCTGAATCTTGTCGTAATCAAAATCGCCCGAATAGGACTTCCCATTATTGAGGGCATCCTCAATTCCAGAGATTACAGACTGTGTATTGTTCGCACGATAACCAACCGTGCCGGCTTTGAGCACGCCTACAACGTCACCACGACTATTAACACCCTGAATTCCTTTTTCGGATTCAACGTTCGTCGATTTTGCGAGATCATTCACCCAAGTTGATAGTGCATCCGAATCAAGCACGGCAGCACGATCGCCCTCTGCGCTCACCTTGACCCATTTCATCTTGTCGGCTTTCGACGCAGTGAAATCGTCAATACCGTCAGTGATCGTCACGCTAGGAGCAATCAGTGATTGCGCTTGAGCAAGCGCTTCTTCAGCTCTCTGAGTATTAATCTTCGGTTCTTGAACCTCAACCTTGATTGCCCTGGGGGAAGCACCCAGATCTTGAGCGACATCCTGCTGGACTTTCGCAAGATCAGCAGTATTCAGCGCAATACCCTCATGAGAAGGAACGACCGTGAAACCTGATCCATCTTCCTTAGGTGACAGAGCTGCGTCACTCACAGGGGTCCCCACGCGCTGCGCTAAAGAAACTCCGAATCGAGAGAGTTGGGCGTTGTCAAGGTGGACGACAGGGGTAATCGACCGAGAGCGGAAGATCCCGAGGAAACGGGAGAGCAACCCTGAGTTCTCTGAGAAAGCAGCATCGACTGTCGCGGGGATATCAACAGTGATCCCTAAGTCCTCCAAGGTTGCCTGTTGTGTCGTATCGCCCAGCTGCAAAGTAACTTGAGCGGACTCGACTCGATGTTTCAGAACCTCGTCAATCTGAACTCGCGAGGACGAAGAGAAAGACTGACCTGCGATTGATGTGCGCGGAAGGGCATGCGCAGAATAAAACCAGCCTGAGAACACCAAACCGGCGCACAGCAGGCCGCATAGACCAAGGAGTGTCCACACTTTGAGGGAAAGCTTCTTCATAGCTCTCTCATGCTACCGGTTCTTCGAGCGGAAACACGGCGACAAAAGGGATAAGAAAGGCAATAGAAGCGTGATGCTGCTTACGCAGCCTAGGAGGCTACTCCCATAGACTTGTATCCCCCGCGCCGTGTCGAGCGACTCGTCCCACTCCATCCGTATAGTCGATAACCGATGTTGCTTCGTCTCCTCCTACTGGAGCCACAACAACCAAATCGACAAGTGAACCAATTTTATCATCGACCTCGAAGCCATCACTCATCACCTGATCTTCACCCGGAAGGATGAGCGATGAAGCAACTAAGGGCTGCCCCAGCGCAGCAAGAAGAGACTGAACCACACGGTGGTCAGGGATCCTCACCCCGATTGTGTGTTTCTTCTTATTCAGTGTCATTCTGGGAACTTCTTTTGTCCCGGGGAGGATGAATGTATACGGACCGGGAGTTGTTGCTTTCATTGCCCGGAATTGCGAATTGTCCATGATGACCAAATCGCCCAGACGCGAGAAGGCATCACAAAGCAACGAGTAATTGTGTTTGTCATCGAGTTTGCGAATCTGTCGAATTCGATCAATTCCCGATTTGTTGCCCATAAGACAGGCAAGCGCGTAGCCAGAATCTGTCGGCAGCGCGATCAAACCACCTTCGCGGAGAACGCCAACAACGCGATCAATAAGTCGCGTCTGAGGATTCACTGGATGAAGCTCGACATAGGACATGATCTGCTCCCGATACTTTAGAGATCTGATGCAATTGCGATTTGGAAGAGCGCCTCACGCAAATCTGGGGCAACGCCTGAAGCACTTAAGGCGGCGAAGAAGGCACCACGACCTTCATTCCACGTAGAGTCGAGACACGTGAGCGTCTCAACCTCACAACGCGCGTGAGTCAAAATCCGACGAATCTGCTCTGAGCGTTTAACCTCTTCACTCATCAGCTTCGGTTCCAGCTCAAAACTGGCGCCCGTGCCCGTTTCAATAAAACCAAGGTCAGTCAATTGACTATCGATTCCATGCCCGTAGGTACGAACAAGGATCTTTCGTCGCACCGGGATCGAATCCAGATCCCCATCGGCACCATGAATGGTGAGTCTATGGCGAGCATCGTCCCATTCAAAGAGCGTACGAACAAGAGAAGCATCGCTATCGCGATCTTCAACCAGCTCATAGCTTGCATCCGCGCCGCAAACGAGCAGTAGCTCAATTTCCTCAGGATTACCGGTTGCAACATTAGCCTGGCGTCCAAGCATTCCCAGCGTACCTTCACCATCGGGAGCAGCCGCACTTCCACAAAGTGGAATGATTGATCCACTTCGCGCAAAGAGCGGGGTCCGCGACAGCTCTGACCACAGTGAGAGCTTTCGATTGCCCTGATAGGCGATATTCGTCATGAGGTCAACCCACATGCCCTCTGGTAACCACGCTTCAGACCGCCCACGGCACGAGGCTTCAGAGAGCTGTTCAGTGACCGGAGCAGCGATCAGTTCACGTCCAAAGCGGAAGCAATTTGGGACCTCCCAAGCCTGAGCGTGGCCATCATGCTCCCAATACATCGGACGAACGAGTGGGAGAAGCTCATCACGACCATGGAATTGTTCGGAGTGAAGATACCCGACCAATCGGTGTCTGAAACGCAGGTATTCCTCTTGAATCGCGCAATGAGGTTCTTCGAAAACCCATGGTTCCTTTCGTGTGAATGGATTATTCGATGAATGCAGACGCATGATTGGGCTAAATACACCACTTTGGATCCAACGGGTCTCCAATTCTGGATCGCGTACGCCAAGCATGTGCCCACCGATATCATGACTCCACCAGCCATATCCGATATTTGAGGCAGTGGCGGTAAATTCAGGCTGGAACTTCAACGATTCCCAGGTGATGTAGGTATCACCCGAAAAACCCAGAGGGTAGCGCTGAGACCCCGGTCCGCAATAGCGAGAAAGCGTAAGGCCTCGACCATGTCGCTGAGCATTATCAAGATAGTGATAGTGGTTCAAAACCCACAATGGGTCAAGCCCTGGAACGCTTGAATGCTCTCCTTGTTGCCAGTCAACCCACCAGAAATCGACCCCTTGATCTTCAAGTGGGTGCAGAATCTCTTCAAAATACGCCAACATAAATTTGGGATTAGCTGGTTCAAAGAGGATTGTCTTTTTGCTTGCTGGATCTATGCCCATTCTTTGGGCTAAGCGCTCGTATCCCTCTTCAAAGTAACGAATGCCATCAGCGGGGTGAAGATTGAGTGAGGTGTGAAGACCACGCTCATGCAGAGCATCAAGGAACTTTTTTGGATCCGGAAAAAGCTCTGGATCCCAGGTGTACCCTGTCCACCCTGAGCCAGCTCCCGCGGGAGGGTTGGTGATGTGCCAATCCATATCGATGACAGCGGCTGCAAGCGGAACATCGTGACGAGCAAATTCACTCATCACTTCCAAATATTCCTCATCTGAGTAGCGGTGATATCTACTCCACCAATTTCCTAAGGCATAGCGGGGCAGAATCGCTTGAGGGCCGCTTAAACGGTAGAAGGAACGCACGGCCTCGGGAAAATCTGGGCCGCAAGCAAAAACGTAAATGTCCAGATGCTCCGGGCGCGCGGGCAGGAAGACTCCATCACTAGAGACCGGACAGGTGTCATCAATTAACGTGGTTATGCCACGGCCATCAACGACACCTTTATCGAGTTCACAGCGTCCATCAACCGTGTCCAATGTTCTGGTTGTCCCTCGCAGATTTCTCCCTTGAATCCAGGGAAATTCTGCGTCAGTCCCCCAACGCCAGGTTCCGCCCCAGCTATCCTCTTCCCGCACTTGAGCCCACAATCCATTGGAGCTTGGTTCTTTACCGTCGTAGTGGAAGGACATATGTGCGGTCTCAATGACTATGCCGCCAACTTCGTCATGATCGATGCGCAGATCCTTGACAGGTAGGGACTTGCGCCATGCCATCATTTGTGTCGGTCCATCAAGGAATTCGCCGCTCGGATCCCATTCAAGACGGATCACAGTGTCTGAAAGAATTTCGATCCTCCACTGTGGGCCTTCAATCACTTGATCGGCGGGAGGCGCCTGAATCGGTGAAGGTAGCAAATGGGGTGGAAGAAGCGCCATTACGTATCACTCCTGAGGAATCGGCATTGAGCCCTGTTGACTACCAAGATTAGCCTCTCAATCCCCGATCTGCCTATTCACTGAGCAATAATTTCCGGGGTGGTTGATGCGCATCAACCACCCCGGAAACTTGCTAGAAATTAGCCGAAAAGACCTTTACTTTTCAGAGCTATTCTCAGAGTCCTCTTCACCGCGCTTCTTCGGCTTCGCATCCACACCAGCCTCCTTGCGCTGTGCAGGAGTAATGGGTGCAGGAGCATCGGTCAGCGGATCGTATCCGCCACCCGACTTCGGGAAGGCAATAACGTCGCGAATTGATTCAGACTTGGTGAGGAGTGAAACAATTCGGTCCCATCCGAAGGCGATGCCGCCGTGCGGAGGAGCTCCGAACTTGAATGCATCAAGAAGGAATCCGAACTGGGTTTGCGCTTCTTCCTCGCCAATACCCATGACCTTGAAGACGCGATTTTGGACGTCACGTCGGTGAATACGGATCGAGCCACCGCCGATTTCATTGCCATTGCAGACAATGTCATAGGCGTAGGCCAAAGCATTTCCGGGATCTTGATCGAAAGTATCCAACCATTCAGGCTTTGGCGAAGTGAAGGCGTGGTGGACAGCGGTCCAAGCGCTGTGTCCAAGAGCAACGTCACCTTCGGCCTCGGCATCTCCGGTCGGCTTGAAGAGAGGAGCGTCAACAACCCAGGTAAACGCCCACGCATCCGGGTCGATCAGGTTGCAGCGCTTACCGATCTCGAGGCGGGCCGCACCAAGCAACTCGCGCGAGGCGGTGGGCTTACCAGCGGCGAAGAAAATGCAGTCACCAGGCTTGGCGCCGGTGGCCTCGGCGAGGCCAGCGCGCTCAGCTTCAGTAATGTTCTTTGCAACCGGGCCGCCCAGGGTACCTTCATCGTCGATCGTGACGTAAGCCAGGCCCTTGGCGCCGCGCGCCTTGGCCCATTCCTGCCACTTATCAAAGGTACGGCGAGGCTGAGAACCGCCACCGGGCATGACGACAGCACCGACGTAAGGTGCCTGGAAGACTCGGAACGTCGTGTCCTTGAAGTAGTCGGTCAGGTCAACAAGCTGATATCCGAAACGAAGATCAGGCTTATCCGAACCGTACTTCTCCATGGCATCTTTGAAGGTCATGCGAGGAATCGGGGTCTGGAGATCGTAACCAATAAGGGCCCAGACATTCTTCAAGATCTCTTCTGCAACGGCGATGACGTCGTCTTGGTCGACAAAGCTCATCTCAATATCAAGCTGGGTGAACTCCGGCTGACGATCCGCACGGAAATCTTCGTCACGATAGCAGCGTGCAATCTGGAAGTAACGTTCCATTCCGGCAACCATCAGCATCTGCTTGAAAAGCTGCGGAGACTGCGGTAGCGCATACCAAGAGCCGGGCGACAGACGAGCAGGAACAATGAAGTCACGCGCGCCTTCAGGGGTGGAACGTGTAAGCGTCGGCGTTTCAATTTCGACGAAATCGTGAGCGTAGAGAGTATCACGAGCAGCGCGCGAAACCTTCGAACGCAAGCGCAGAGCGTACTGCTCAGGCTCACGACGCAGATCAAGGTAGCGATACTTCAAACGCGTTTCTTCACCAACATTGCCTGAATCTTCCGCGTTGGAGGACACCTGGAAAGGAAGCGGCGCAGAAGTATTGAGAATCTCAATATCATCGCCCATGACTTCAATAGCACCCGTTGCGAGATTCGGGTTCTCGTTGCCTTCAGGACGAGCGCAGACCTCTCCGGTCACTTTCAAAACAAACTCGCTGCGCAATTCGTGGGCAACGCGTTCATCGCGAACGACCACCTGCGCAATTCCCGAAGCATCACGGAGATCGATGAATGCAACACCGCCGTGGTCACGACGTCGATCAACCCATCCGGTCAAGGTGACGGTTTGGCCGACAAGGTCAAGGCCAAGCGTTCCAATATTGTGAGTGCGAAGCACTGGTTTTCCTTTCGTTGGTACCATCCGCGAGACGAGCGGCGGCACGGACATAATACCCCCATTGCTCCCCCACTCCTCGATCAACGAGTCGATACCCTGAGTTCATTCGTTTGTTTTTATTCAGTAATAATCAGCCGTACCAACAATCGAGTCACACCTTCTGCAGACACTGGCCAAGGTCTCAAACGAAATGTGCAAGGATAATGTCATGCCCACACGTCCCCGAGCTGAGGCATGGTCAAGTGCGGAAAAGGGACTCATGCTCTCCTCCGTCATCTTGATTACGCTTTCCGCTTTTGAATCGCTTGCAATGACCACGATCATGCCGAACGTCGTTGCCTCTTTCCATGCAGACTCTTGGTTCGCAGTTTCTTCGGGTGCTGCTCTGATTACAAATTTGATTGCAAATGTCCTAGCAGGAGGTCTCAGCGATGCGTTGGGCGTCAAAAAGGTATTTGCCTGGGGATTAGGGCTTTTCTGCGTAGGACTATTAGTAAGCGCTCTCGCTGCCCATATCGCAGTATTCGTTCTCGGTCGGCTCATCCAGGGCATGGGTGGAGGATTTATCATTGTCCCGCTCTACGTTCTTATCGGAGCAATCGCCACTCCCCTACACCGTCCACGCTACTTTGCAGCTTTTTCCCTATCTTGGGTCTTCCCTTCACTCGTAGGACCCGCCCTTGCTGGACTGATCGTGACATATATTGGATGGCGGGTGGTTTTTGGTTTAGCTCCCCTCCTCGCAGTATTCGGCGCGATTCCCCTTCATTCGGTTCTTAAAAAATTCTCGATCCCATCTCAAGGAGTTCTACCTTCTTCGCGCTTTGTCCGACTGGCTCTAGGCAGCGGTATCGGTATTTTCCTTCTACAGATTTCGGGTACTTTTACTTCGGTCTGGGCAATGGTGCTTGTGGGCTCTGCGGGCCTGACGCTCTCCGCAATAACGCTTCCGCGTCTGCTCCCTCCTGGCTCTTTTACTCTCAAGCGTGGCATCCCAGCACTTGTCATAACTCGTTTACTCATGATGGGAGCGGTAACAGGCGCAGAAGTTGTATTGCCTTTACTTCTTCAACGTGTTCAGGGCTGGACTCCAAGTTCAGCCTCCCTCGTCGTAACTGCAAGCGCCCTATCCTGGGCTGCCGGCTCGGTGATCCAGTCCCATATCCACGTGGGCAAGAGCCGACTTAAGCTCCCACGAATCGGAATGGTCTTTGTTGTCATTGGCCTGGCTCCACTAACAATGCTTCTCCAGACATCCGCCCCTCACTGGCCAATCTTTATCGCCTGGCTCCTTGCTGGACTTGGCGTTGGCCTCACGCACTCTACGATCTCAGATCTCACGCTTGGGGCAACCGATCCCTCAATGCATGGACGAGCATCCTCTTGGCTTCAGGTTGCGGACTCGGCCGGTGCAGCCGTAGAGCTTGCTTTCGTCTCTCTTGCGCTGGCTCTCTGGAGTGCTCTCGGATTCACGGGTGCCATTGCTTACCTCCCCGCAACCTTAGTTGCCCTCGGAGTCGCTGTCGTCGGTGTATGTGCGGCAATGAGAACGCGCGAGGAAGATCTTCTCCCCCGCGCGTGCGCTCAGTAATGTAGTTGTCGCTCAGCGTCCGAAACGACGTCCCTTCCCCAACGTCTTCGAGGCCGATTTCCGCTGAGGTTGCGTAGCTCTCCCACCCTTAAACGAGGACTTTTCGCCAAACTCGCGACCGCCTCGGCGATCATCACGGCGATGATCATCTCCATGGCCTAAACGGTGCCCACGTCCGCGGTCCGTGCGAGACTTCGCTAAGTCTCGGGAATCTTTTCGTGAAAGCGAAGTCTTCTTCGGGGAATGAGCCTTCCCATCGGGTCCCTCATCAACGCGGATTCTCAGTGCGCGACCTGAAACATGCGCCTTTGAAATACGAGCCATGGCATCCGGACGAAGGTCTGTATGAATTTCGACCAGAGAGAAGGTCGGGTAGATATCAATATGACCGATATCTGCACCGGCAATACCACCTTCACCGGTGATAGCTCCGACGATCGCGCCGGGCTTGACGCGGTCCTTCTTCCCTACTTCGATGCGGTAGCGCGTACCAGTTCCGACTGCGTGTCGAGGTGAAGCGCCCTGTTTACGCGCCTTGAGTGGGCGGTCGTTGTCGCGACCACCCTCAAAGTGAGCGCGTGCAAATTCGCCCGATTCGTCAAGTTCTTCCTCGCGACGGATCTTTCCATTACCGCGACGATCCTCACTAATGCGCGCAGCGGGTCCTTCATCCCCCACTGCCTGGGCAAGAAGTGCAGCCGCAATATCCTCCATATCCAATGAGGTTGTGTCATGGACCTCATCAAGAAGCTGCCGGTAAAGATCAAGTCGTCCACGTTCAATACGCGCGCCAATGGCATCCAAGATTCTGCTGGCTCTGAACTGTGAGACAGCAGCGGGTGAAGGAATCTCGACCTCTTCCATGGGGGTACCGGTAAGCTTCTCGATCTTGCGAAGTCGGCCATGTTCCCGAGGCGTGAAGAAGGTCAACGAGCGCCCTTCACGCCCGGCGCGCCCAGTACGTCCAATTCGGTGTACATAAGCTTCTGCTTCGCGGGGAACGTCAAAGTTGACGACCAGACCAATTCGTTCAACGTCGAGGCCTCGCGCGGCAACATCGGTTGCAACCAGAACGTCGAGGGAGCCGTTCTTTAGACGTTCCACCATGCGTTCGCGTTCGGTCTGTGCAACATCACCCGAAATACCTGCGGCTTTAAACCCTCGAGAGTTCAGTTCGAGAGCAATTTCCTCAACATCCAGACGCGTGCGGACGAAGACAATTGCAGCATCAGATTCTTGCGTGCTCTGGTGTTGAGCTCGAGTAGCAAGAACACGCGAAAGCGCACCAATCTTGTGCTTGTAAGGAACGACAGCATAGGTTTGGTGAATCGTATCAACCGTTGAAGACTCTTCAGAAACAGCAATCTTCAGAGGATCTTTCAAATGCGTTTGCGCAATTTTTTCAATTGCGGCCGGCATTGTTGCAGAAAAGAGGGCCGTCAAACGATCATCAGGAACTGAGGAGGTAATAGTCTCGACGTCTTCTGCGAAGCCCATGCGAAGCATTTCATCTGCTTCATCAAGGACCAACATAACGACGTTGCTGAGATCCAACGCGCCTTTCTCAATAAGGTCGATCACGCGGCCGGGAGTACCGACAACGACCTGCGCACCGCGCTTAAGCGCGCCAATCTGAGGACCGTAAGCAGAGCCCCCATAGACGGGCACGACGTCGATATCGCGACTCTGCGCGGCAAAATCAGAAATCGCCTGAGCGGACTGCATTGCCAATTCGCGCGTAGGCGCGAGAACAAGTGCCTGAACATGGCGTTGATCTGAATCAATCAAAGCTAAGAGCGGCAGACCAAATGCCGCGGTCTTCCCAGTTCCTGTCTGAGCAATTCCGACGACATCATGGAAGTCGAGAAGCGCAGGGATTGCCTCAGCCTGGATAGGAGTGGGAACCTCATAGCCCATGTGAGTAATGGCCTTGAGGAGATCATCAGGCAGTCCAAGATCTGCGAAAGTAGTCTCGGTAGTGTTTTCAGGTGCAGTGGACACAGTATTCCTTACAATTAGCGTCGCTCAGGGTCGACTTCACGGATGAAGCGCGACCCCACACCGTTTTCACCGCCGAGGCTATGCTCGACCACCATTGGGTAGCGCCTCGTTGCCTAGCAAGGCTATCAGGTCAATGCTCTAGAAACAGTAGTGCCTTCGGTGAGATCGCACACCGAAGGCACCTGAAGCTTAGTCGTTCGAGGCTTGCGTAGGAACGATCGAGGGATGAAGATCCTCTACCGGAGGCTGCCAACTATAGATATCAGCTTGCACCTGCTCACCTGAACGTATGTCTTTAACGGTATCCGCTTCGCCTTCGCTTCCTGGGAACCACACGAAGGGAATCCCGCGCTTGTCAGCAAACTTAATCTGTTTGCCAAACTTCGCCGCGCTGGGGGCAACATCGGTGGAAATTCCGCGCTTGCGCAAGATCGTCGCAAGAGCGTTGCAGTGTTGGCGTTGTTCCTCGTCCGCAACTGCAATAACAACGCATGTAGGCACCTTACGAGAAGCTGTCACCATATCCTGCGAAAGGATCCGTGACACCAAGCGAGAAACACCGATAGAGAGGCCAACACCGGGATAGCTTCGCTTTCCGTCCTTGGCAAGAGAATCGTAACGTCCACCAGAACAGATCGACCCCAGGTCCTCGTGACCAACGATTTCGCTCTCGTAAACGGAACCCGTGTAGTAATCCAGTCCACGCGCGATCTTTAGGTCAGCCAGAACAACACCGGGCATCGCAGCACCGGCTTGCTCAACCAATGCACACAGTTCATCCAAGCCCTGGGTGAGTGTTTCACTCGATACGCCAAGTGCGTTAACCTCTGAGCGCAGATGCTTTGAATCCTCGGTACGGATCTGTGCCATACGCAAGAGTACGTCGATTTGCGGCTGCTCAAGCCCGGCCTCGGCAAGCTCTTCAGCCACACCTTCAGGCCCAATTTTGTCAAGTTTATCGAGGCCGCGGAGTGCGGACTCAACATCATCGACACCGAGCCCCTCACAAATTCCCTGAACAACCTTGCGGTTATTCACCAGGACATGGACAGGCGGAATCGGTAAAGACATCAAGGCCTCGGCCATGACAAGAGGAAGATCGACCTCGTAGTGGAACGGCAACTCCCCCAAGCCGACGACATCGATATCAGCCTGAGTAAACTCGCGGAAACGACCGTCCTGCGGGCGTTCTCCTCGCCAGACCTTTTGAATCTGGTAACGCTTAAAAGGGAAATCAAGCTCGTTTGCGTTCTCGATGACGTATCGTGCGAAGGGCACTGTTAAATCAAAGTGAAGGCCCATCTGGCGTTCTTTGGAAGAGCGCTGTCCCTCATCTTTCAGAGCCTGTAAGCGATCCAGAACATAGATCTCTTTCGAGGTTTCGCCCTTGGATTGAAGCTGTTCAAGTGTTTCAACCGCTCGAGTTTCAATACCCGCAAATCCATGGAGCTCAAATACAGAACGGATGTGATCAAGAATCGCTTGTTCAACGATGCGGCCCTGTGGGAGCCACTCGGGAAATCCTGAAAGTGAAGTACGTGCCATAATCCCTATTCTTTCACGGAGGAGCTCAGCTGTCGGCCGGAGCCGCGGGTACGACGAGAGCGAAATTAACCAATACTCTTCGCGCGACGTAGATAGGCATTATTCGCCAGTTCATCACCCATCGTCGTCGCTACAGAGTGCCCGGGGAAAAGAATCGTCTGCGGATCAATCACATTTGCAAGGGTTCGCAAAGTATGCCGCATCTGGGTCTCGTCACCACCGGGCATATCAGTTCGTCCCACAGAACCGGCAAAAATCACATCACCACTGAGCGCCCACGGAACAACAACCCCAGTGTCTAGAGCGCGCACGCCGTTCCAATAGACAGTGAGTACCGAGGCTCCCAAGAAAAGCGCCGAGCCTTCAGTATGTCCGGGAGCCGGAACCATCCGGAGAACAAGTCCAGGAACGTACTCAAAGGAGTCGACCGGGCATTCTTTGATCACTGAGGGCTTGCGCCATCCTTCACTCACTTCTTCCGGAAGTGGGAGCGATACGTAGGATGCTGGATCGTCGAGGCGGTATGCGTCGGGTCCTGGGATCCAGACGGGTGCAGGCCCCTCCGGCGCCCACGATGCAACCTCAGCGCAGTCCCACACATGGTCAGCATGACCATGCGTCGCTAAAACGGCGCCAACGTATGCTCCGTCTTCCTCGAGCGCCCGACGAATTTCTTCACGCACGCCAAAAGAAGGATCGACAACAAGCGCTCCCACTTGTCCGTCTCCCTGAGAGTGCGGCGTAATCACACAGCAATTCGCGCCATAGAAGGGAGTGGGGATGACGTGGATTCGAATATTTTCGGTCACGACAGCGACGAGGAAATCTGATCGAACCAAGCCTGCTTCGTTTCCAGTGCCTGCGTCAGCTCGCGAACCTTCGCCTCATCAGCCGAGGCCTTCGCCTCTTCAAGGTCAGCGCGCAACTGGTCGAGCTGGTCTTCAAGCTGACCAAGCATTCCCGTGGCACGAGCACGAGTCTCAGGGTTCGTGCGGCGCCATTCAGCTTCTTCAGCCTTGCGAAGCTCATCCTCAACTGCACGAAGTCGGGCTTCGACCTTACGGAAGTGTTCTGAAGGAACACGACCAATCTCAGCCCAACGATCCTGAATCGACCTCAAAGCAGCCTTGGCCTCTTCATGGTCAGTAATTGGCAGAAGTGCTTCTGCTTCCTTCAGGAGGTCCTCTTTCGCGCTCAGGTTCGCCTGGTACTCGGAATCAACGGCAAGATCGTTGCGGTGACGTGCATCGAAGAATGCCTGCTGGGCAGCGCGGAAACGTGCCCATAGTGCGTCATCTTCACGACGAGAAGCACGCGGTGCGCGCTTCCATTGCTCCATCAATTCACGGAAAGCATTGGAGGTTTCACCCCAATTGGTCGAGTCCTTTAAGGCTTCTGCACGAGCAATAATTTCTTCCTTGACGCGCTTTGCCTGTCCTTGTCGCTCATCGAGCTCAGAGAAATACTGACGACGACGACGATCAAATTGCGTACGCGTCGCAGAGAAGCGCTTCCACAGCTCGTCTTCTGCGGCCTTGTCCAAGCGCGGTCCACGACGCTGGAGTTGCTTCCACTCTTCAAGCAGATCGCGCAGGACCTGTCCCGATTGCTTCCAGTGAATCTTGCTGGACTCTTTAGCAAGGATCGCCTCCGCGCGCTCAACAAGAGCAGTGCGCTCTTCCAGAGCGTGTTCCTTTGCGAGGCGACGTTCTTCCTTCGCTTCTTCCTTACGAGCCTGCGCCCTTTCCTCTACAGCTTGGACGCGGGCGCGCAATGCCGGGAGATCGCCAATAGCATTTGGCTGTTCAACTGCTTCCTTGAGGGTGGCAAGAGTCTGGTCGATCTCCTTTGGACCAAGGCTTGCCAAACGGTCTTCAAAGAGTTTAATCGTTGCTTCAAGGTCCGCGTAGCGACGCGTGTAAAGCGCGAAAGGATGCGATGGAAGGCCCTCGGGGAAGGATCCGATCATTCGCTCAGTATCACCGTCTTGAACCCACACATTTCCCTGGGAATCAATTCGACCAAAATCGATCGAAAGCTCGGTCGTTCCGGCCGGTTCGACAGTACGTGCAGCGGCGACTTCAGGCTCAGTGGCCTGGGTTTCAGGCGAAGTAGTCACGATATTCCTTCGAGGTTGGGACAGTTTCCCATCCGACGCGATGTGTGGATTTTCCACACAGGCATACCTTCAGCGGTACATGCTCCATCCTAAAGGAAAAGACCGCCAATCTCATAAAAAATAGGGTGACGTCTCACGAGGATGCCTCAAAATGAGACAGCGTTACTAATTAGCGGAGGTCGAAACACGTACCGCCTCGAACACTCCATCCACACGCCGGAGCGCGGCAAGAACCGCATTCAAATGGCTCATTTCAGCCAAATGGAAGCTGAATCGCGCAGTTGCCACCTGGTCTCGCGTTGAAACGGTAGACGCAGAGACAATATTGACTCGATATTCAGTCATAACTTTCGTCAGATCTGCAAGCAAGCCGGGACGGTCCAGAGCTTTCGTCTGAATTTGGACGAGATACTGTGCCTGAGAATGCTCACTGCTCCACGAAACCTGTACAAAGCGCTCCGGATGCAGACCTTCCAGACGTACCGCATTGGGGCACGAGCGCTGGTGAACGGAAACACCTTGACCACGAGTAATGAAACCAACGATGTCATCACCGGGAACTGGTGTACAGCACCGCGCAAGTTTTACCCATACGTCATTAGCGTTCATCCCATCAACGCTCACACCTTGTCCCTTAGCGCTGAGTTCAGGGGCTGAATGAAGGTGAGCACCCGGGGTGACTGCCTCGGAGAGGGTTTCTTCGGTGCCATCTCCCCCGCCCAGATTTTCAACGAGCTTCGAGACGATATTCTGCGCAGAAATATGGCCATCACCAACGGCTGCGTACAGACCCGAAATATCTGGGTACCCCAGCGATGTCGCGACTGAAAGAACAGAATCATGGTTCATCAGACGCTGCAAAGGCAAGTTTTGTTTGCGCATTGCGCGCGCAATACTTTCCTTACCTGCCTCTACTGCTTCTTCTTTTCGTTCACGAGAAAACCATGCTTTGATCTTTGACCGAGCACGCGGCGAAGCAACAAAAGCAAGCCAGTCGCGCGAAGGAGCAGCTTTATCCGACTTTGAAGTGACGACTTCAACGGTTTGCCCAGACTCCAGTCGAGTATTAAGCGGAACGAGGCGGCCGTTGACCTTCGCGCCTACAGTCCGATTTCCGACCTCAGTGTGCACAGAGTATGCAAAGTCTACGGGAGTTGCCCCGCGCGGAAGTACAACCACTTCTCCCTTAGGCGTGAATACATAGACTTCGTCGCCAGAGATCTCATATCGAAGCGAATCAAGGAATTCTTCAGGGTCCCCGGTTTCGCGTTCCATATCAACCAGTGCACGCAACCAGTTCATCTGTTCATCGGCGCTCATCCGGTCAGAATCCAACGAGTTAGCATTCGGATTCTGCTTGTATTTCCAGTGTGCCGCGACGCCATGTTCTGCATGTTCGTGCATCTCATAGGTGCGAATCTGAATTTCAACTGGTTTGCCACCCGGGCCGATCACCGTTGTGTGCAGCGACTGATAGAAGTTGAACTTCGGCATCGCAATGTAGTCCTTGAAGCGCCCCGGAATTGGATTCCATCTTCCGTGGAGAGCCCCTAGAACCGCGTAGCAGTCACGTACGGTTTCGACCAACACGCGCACTGCGACAAGATCAAAGATCTCGTCAAATGCTTTATTGCGGACGATCATCTTCTGATAAATCGAATAGTGATTCTTAGGACGCCCGGTCACCGTTCCCTGTGTACCTGAACGTCGCAAATCTTCTTCGATCTGAGAAATCACTTCGCGTAAGTAAAGATCACGCTCAGGTGCTCGTTCCGCAACGAGATGATCAATCTCTTCATAAATATCGGGATAAAGGATCTTGAAAGAACGCTCTTCCAGTTCCCATTTGATCATGTTCATCCCGAGGCGGTGCGCTAGGGGCGCGTAGATCTCAAGAGTTTCCCGCGCCTTCTTCTTCGCTGATTCGACAGGGACAAAACGCCAGGTACGAGCGTTGTGAAGACGATCGGCAAGTTTAATGAGGAGCACTCGAATATCGCGACTCATCGCGATAATCATCTTGCGCAGAGTTTCGGACTGCGCGCGTTCGCCGTAACGAATCTTATCGAGTTTGGTGACCCCATCGACCAACTGAGCAATAGCCGGGCCAAAATCAGCTGTGAGCTGCTCAAGACTGTAGTCGGTATCTTCAACCGTATCGTGAAGAAGAGCTGCAGCGAGCGTAGGTGAAGTCATTCCAACTTCAGCCAAGATTGTCGCAACTGCAACGGGGTGAGTGATGTACGGTTCGCCGCTCTTACGCATCTGGCCGCGATGTGCCTTCTCAGCCGTCGCATAGGCACGCTCAATGAGAGAAACATCCGCTTTGGGATGGTTGGCGCGAAGGGCACGAACCAAAGGTTCGATCTCTGGGGTCGTCATCTTCGAACGAGCACCGAACCACACCAGGCCTGAACGCACGCGTGACCCGGCCGCAGGTGGCCGGGTCACGTTGTCATTTTGCTCACTCATTCCTCAATGATACAAGCGATCATCGCGAATGAAAGCCTCGACTTAGAAAACGACAGCAGTTTCAACCTTAACGTGAGGTTCAAGCTTGGAACGTCCGCCAAGAGCTTCAAGTTCCAAAAGAATTGCGACGGCCTCTACCTTCGCACCACACTGCTCTAGAAGCCTGACAGAAGCAGCTGCCGTTCCCCCTGTAGCCAAGACATCGTCAACGACTAAGACACGCGCACCTTCTTCAACGAGGCCTGGATTAAGCTCCATCCGAGCCTTACCGTATTCAAGCTCGTAATCGATACCGATCACCGGACCGGGAAGCTTCCCTCCCTTACGCACAGTGATCATTCCGATGCCGAGCGCGGTCGCCAAAGGTGCTGCAAGGATAAAACCACGAGATTCCAGACCTGCAACCGCGTCGATACGCCCGCGGTAGTGGTCAGCCAGCAAGCGAATCAATTCCGCGAAGGCGTGGCCATCCGCCAAAAGAGGAGTGATATCGCGGAAAAGCACACCTTCCTCGGGGAAGTCTTGTACTTCGCGGAGATGGGTGCGGACAAGTTCGCTAACTTCTGCTCCGAGCTCTGCGCTCATCAGCGGGCCTTCTTCCTCTTGGGTTGGGCTTCATTTCCGAGGCGACGACCAGGCTGGACCGGCGCCACACGTACATCGTCACCGGTATGACCTTCACGTTCGCGTCGCTTCGCCACCAAAGCATCGTGCGCCTTGGTTGACGAGCGACGTTCTTCCAGCATAACCAACAAAGGCGAAGCGATGAAGATCGAGGAATATGTTCCGACGATCATACCGACGAATAGGGCAAGAGAAATGTCGGTCAATGTGCCCGCGCCCAGAAGAATCGAACCGATGACAAGGATTGAGCCAACCGGAAGCAAAGCCACGATCGAGGTATTGAGCGAACGCACCATTGTCTGGTTCACAGCAAGGTTGACCATGTCGCCATAGGTGTAGCGATTCTGATCGTTAATCCCCTTAGTGAGTTCACGCACCTTGTCGAACACCACGACGGTGTCATAGAGCGAATAACCCAAAATTGTCAGGAATCCGATGACGGTTGCGGGAGAAACCTCAACGCGAGTAACTGCGAAAAAGCCAAGGGTAGTTGCAATATCGTGGAAGAGCGCAAAAATCGCCGCGACGGACATCGTCCAGGATCTGAAGTATGCAGCCATCAGCACTGCGACAAGCGTCAAGAAGATCACGAGTGATTGCGCAGCTTTAGCAGTAACATCGCGTCCCCAGGAAGGACCGATAGATGCAGACTGTACGTCCTTCGCATCGACCTTGTAGGCGCTTGCAAGTGCCTCACGAACCTCGAGTGTCTTTTGTGAATCCAAGGATTCAGTCTGAACACGGATGCCATCAACACCGACAGAGGAGACACGAACTTCAGAAGCCAAGTTTCCCTTCTGAATCGCATCGTATGCGGGCTGCTGGGAAGTCTCAGAAAGCCCCGTCAAAGTGAATTGCGAACCACCGGTGAATTCGAATGACCGGTTAAGACCAAAAATTCCAATAAGAATCGCGCAAATGACGATCACAGCTAGGGCCGCGCGGACAAAAATCCGACGCTTCGGGACAATCCGGTAGGACTTCTCGCCCGAATAAAGGGCATTACCCCACTGGGCATAACTCATCATTGTTCTTCTCCTGCCTGCTCGGAAGAAGTGTTGTCCTCGGCTTCTTGACTCTCCTGTTCGGCCAGACGTGCTGCACGCTTACGTTCTGCCAGAGAGAGCGGCTGGCCTTCAGCATTGGTCTCGGGAGTACTGCTGGCAGAACCAGCACCCGAAACAACCACGCGGCCTCGGCCGGCATAGGTAACCGCCGAACGGGCACCGAGGTGCTCGGGATCAAGTCCAGAGAGCTTATGTCCCCCACCGAAGAACTCGGTACGGATGAGCAACTCCATCATCGGATGTGTGAAGAGGAAGATCACGATCAGGTCGACAACTGTTGTCACGCCAAGGGTGAATGCGAAGCCCTGAACGCCGCCAACGGCCAAGATGTAAAGAACCACTGCGGCAACAAGGTTAACCGCATCCGAAACCAAAATGGTTCGCTTGGCACGATCCCAGCCTTCATCGACAGCGGCGCTCAGCGGACGACCATCACGCACTTCATCTCGAATACGCTCGAAATACACGATGAAGGAGTCTGCTGTCACGCCTACTGAAACGATCAAACCGGCGATACCCGCAAGCGACAGGCGGTATCCAACTGCCCACGACAAGACCGTGATTACCAGGTAGGTCAAGCACCCCGCGACGACAAGCGAGCCAGCGGAGATGATTGCCAGGCCTCGGTACTGCCAAATCATGTAGAGGACAACAAGGACCAGACCAACCAAGCCCGCCCAAAGGCCCTTCTCCAAGTGTTCGGAGCCAAGGGTTGCCGAAATCTGCTGCTCAGATTGGACCTCGAAGTTCAACGGGAGCGAACCGAAGCTCAGCTGGTTAGCAAGCGCAGCAGCACTCTTTGCAGTGAAGTTACCGGTAATCTGTGCGGTACCCGTTGGAATTTCGGCATTCATCGACGGCGCAGTGATGACTTGACCGTCCAGAACAACAGCGAAGTGATTCCGATCCGGCTTGCCGTAGTTCCTCCCGCTTTGGGTGTCATTGCGCAGATCGTAAAGACGCTTTGAAGCCTCAGCGAACTGCTTGGTTCCCTCAGCGTTAAAGGTCAGATCAACTCCCCACTCACCAGTGGAGTGTCCCTGAGAGTTCATGACCATTCCAGCAGTAGCTTTGGAGAGCTCCGAACCTGAAACGTCAACGGGACCCAGCAGGTACTTAATCTGTCCGTTTGAATCACATGCAGCATAGGGCTTATCGGCAGGCGCTTCGATGCGGCCGCCGCGGCCGGTCGTGCAATCAAGAGTGTACAGATCGAAGAGCGCTTGCTCCGTCGCCCACTTCAGGTCTGAGTTGTTCTGAGGCTGTTCAGTGGGAGTATCCGAGAGCTGACCATCCTTATTCCGATCGGCCAGTTCTTTTGCTCGCTCAGGGCTTAGCGCGGTGCTGACAGTTGAGGGGCTTGCCGAGGCCGAGGGAGATGCAGATTCGCTAGGCGCGGCAGACTCGGACGCTGAGGGCGTTGAGCTTGCCGAGGCCTCAGGATTGTTCACCTGCGTCTGGTTACTAGAATCGGTCGCGCTCGGGGTCGGGTTACTTTGCGGCTGAGTGGCGGGAAGCATTGCTAGAACCGGACGGAAATTCATCTGAGAGGACGAGCGGATCAGGTTCAGAGTTTCCTGCGAAGGAGTACCTGGAATCGACACCGAGATATTCGAGGAACCCAGGGAAGAGATCTCGGACTCGGACACACCTGAGGCATCGATACGCTGACGAATGATATTGATCGCCTCGGTAATGTCGTTCTCAGTAACCTCGCGATCCACCCCTCCAGAAGCAACCGGAGTCAGGATCAACTGCGTACCACCCTGCAAGTCCAACGCAAGCGAGGGAATATATGAAGCACCTTTATTCGTCAGTTTTCCGACAACAAGAGATGCCGTACCAAGAACAAAAATAAAGATTAGAGTAAATAGAGCGCGCCAAGGATGGCGCTTTTGAGTTGTCACGATGGTCTACCTTTAGTTCCCCTTGGGATCACTTCGTCTCGGCCGAGTCGTCCTGCGAATCCAAGCCAAGAACCGGCTCTTCTTCAGACTCGCCAGAAGCGTCGTCTTTCTCTGCATCAGTGCTCTGGAACGGAAGTTCCTCAGCCACGTCCAAAATTGCCCGCTGATCCCAATAAGTCTCGTGGCCACCAGGGGTCTCGAGAATGACAATCTCACCATCTTGGTCAACGAAACGACCCCAGAATCCAGAGCGCAGACGAACCCACGCGCCGGGGACCATCATTTCCTTACGACGTTCTTCAGCCTTCTTTTCTTGTTCAGCCATACGCTTTCGGGCGCGACTATTGAAAATAAACATGGCGACAAGCATCAGGCCGATGAAAATCAGGAACGGTGTACTCACGATCTATCTTTCTTCTTGGGGTAGGAATGCATGAAAGCTATCCGCATACAGTGTAATAGGAAGCAGCGCATTTGGGTGACATCCCAATATAAAAACGAGATTACTCAAAGAGAGCAGATTCAGCCGGCGGCGTTAAACCAAGGTGTTTCCATGCTTTAGCAGTTGCCATCCGACCGCGTGTCGTCCTCAGGACGAAACCTTCGCGAACCAAATAGGGCTCTGCGACCGTCTCAACGGTTTCAGCTTCCTCGCCAACAGTCACCGCAAGGGTGGTGAGCCCAACCGGCCCTCCCGCAAATCGGCGACACATTGCGTCAAGAACAGCACGGTCCAGACGGTCTAGGCCAAAAGCATCGACCTCAAAGAGCTCAAGAGCACCTCGCGCAGCGTCAAGCGTAAGCTGACCATTGCCTCGAACTTGGGCATAATCAACGACACGACGCAGCAACCTATTGGCAATTCGAGGAGTCCCCCTAGAACGAGAGGCGATTTCATGTGCTGCTTTCGCATCAATAGGAGTTGAGAGAAGCTCTGCAGAACGCCGGACGACCATTTCAAGGTCTTCCGTCGAGTAAAACTCGAGATGAGCGGTGAAACCAAAGCGATCGCGAAGCGGTGCAGGAAGAAGGCCAGAACGAGTTGTCGCACCAACAACAGTAAAAGGCGGTAGGGTCAGCGGAATCGAGGTCGCTCCCGGACCTTTACCAACGACGACGTCAACTCGGAAATCCTCCATTGCGAGATAAAGCATTTCCTCGGCGGTACGGGCTAGGCGATGAATCTCGTCAATGAAGAGAACATCACCTTCCTGCAGCCCGGATAAAATTGCAGCTAAATCACCAGCATGCTGAATCGCTGGTCCTGAAGTGAGACGCAAAGATGTACCCATTTCAGCAGCGATGATCATTGCCAGTGTTGTCTTGCCTAGTCCAGGCGGTCCCGCTAGTAAAACATGATCGGCGCTCGCGCCACGAGCCCGCGCAGCATCCAGCACTAACTGAAGCTGATCACGAACAACTTTCTGACCAACAAATTCACTCAAACGCTTGGGACGAAGAGCAGCCTCAGCAGCCCTCTCAAGTTCTCCCGCGTCTGGCGCAACGATATTGACGGAGGCCTCGAACTCATCGGCCATTTGCGCCTCCCAACTTAATCAATGCTGCACGTAGAAGATCCGAAGCGTTGAGACCATTTCCGCCCAGCTCGGCAAGCGCAGCGTCTGCCTTTGCATCGTTCCATCCCAAGCCAATCAATGCTGCCTTCACCTCTGCTTCGACCACTCCCGACATCGGTGCCGAGGCCTGAGGAAGTTCAGCCGGCACTCCGAGCTTATCGCCCAGCTCCACAAGCATGCGCGAGGCAACCTTATTGCCAACTCCGGGAATCCTGGCCAGAGCTGCGGTATCTTGATCTGCCACAGCACGCCGTAGATCATTCGGGGTGAAAACAGAAAGAGCCGCCAGGCCAATCCTGGGGCCGATACCGCTGACTGACATGAGGATTTCAAATACTTCGCGCTCTTCTTCAGTCTTGAACCCGTAGAGCGTTAAAGAATCTTCACGAACAATCAGATGGGTATAGAGCTCAACATCATCACCTTTGTGGAGCTCACTAGCAAAAGGCGGAGTCACGAAGACCTGAAAGCCGATACCTCCGTGGACAACAACGACATCACCCACACCGATGCGTGCGATGCTGCCGAGAACTCGGGAAATCATGCTTTCTCCTCAACAATGCTCTTGATGGGACCGAACATACGTACGATACCCTAGCTGCGTCGACGACGGGGGTCGACCGCGCCGGTTCGGCGCTGCGCCGCTTGAGCCTCTGCCCACATTTGTTGTGCCGGAGTCAGGCGCCCCCTAGCAGAAAGCTTCCCCGACTGAGAAACAGCAACTGTAGAGTCACCCCGAGCTCCAAGCAGTCCAGTCCCCCGCCATGCGTGGCAGATTGCAATCGCTAATGAGTCAGCGGCATCAGCGGGCTTTGGGGGTTTATCCAACCCCAGAATACGAGCAACCATGTGCTGAACCTGCGCTTTATCAGCATTGCCATTCCCCGTCACTGCGCTTTTTACTTCTGAAGGGGTATGTATTGCCATGGGAAGTCTAGCCCGTCCTGCTGCAGCAAGTGCGACTCCCATAACCTGCATAGTCGTCGAAACCGATCGAAGATTGTCCTGAGCGAAAACCTGTTCGATGGCAACGACCTCAGGTTCGTATAGGGAGATCACATGATCAATTGCATCAGCGATCTTGGCTAGCCGAAAATGCTGGGCAAGTTCGGTTGAAGACCGGGCAACTCCGACAAAAACCATCGATGCGCGCCGAGAGGCATCGACGTCAACAACGCCCAAACCACAGCGCGTAATACCCGGGTCAATTCCCAAAACTCGCATGATTAAGATTCCCGCTGAACCATCCGCGTAAAGAGCTCGTGAAAGCGCCAGTCCGTGCCGATCTCGGGGTGGAAAGAGGTTGCGAGTGACTGACCACTGCGGACAGCAACAATTGGACCATCGGGAGTATTTCCAGCACGCGCGAGCACGTCGACAGACTCACCCACTGACTCAACCCAAGGCGCCCTAATAAAGACGGCGGGGAAAGGCTTTCCCTCGATGCCTTTAATATCAAGCTCTTCTTCGTAGGAGTCCACCTGACGACCAAAGGCATTCCGACGCACAACCATGTCGATGGCGCCAAATGAACGCTGGTCATCCCTGCCATCAAGAATCGTCGTCGCAAGCATGATCATTCCCGCGCATGTCCCATAGACCGGCATTCCATTTGATATCTGCTCGGCTAGCTGATCAAAAATGCCGAATGAAAGCAGCAGATTGGACATAGTTGTCGATTCGCCGCCAGGAATTACCAAACCGTCAACAGAGGCGAGTTCCTCGCTGCGTCGCACTAGGACAGCGCGGGCGCCGGATTCTTCCAGCGCCCGCACGTGTTCGGCGACATCACCCTGAAGGGCGAGAATGCCGATATTTACCATCCGCGTTCAGCCAATCGATGGTCAACGGGAAGGTCGTCGACATTAATGCCAACCATTGCTTCACCAAGCCCACGAGAGACCTCGGCGATGACGGACGGATCGTCGTAGAAGGTTGTGGCCTTGACGATGGCGGCCGCGCGCTTGGCGGGGTCACCGGACTTGAAAATGCCGGAGCCAACAAAGACGCCTTCGGCACCAAGCTGCATCATCATCGCAGCGTCGGCGGGGGTGGCAATGCCACCGGCTGTGAAGAGCACGACGGGGAGGCGGCCCTCGCGGGCGACCTCAGCAACAAGCTCGTAGGGGGCCTGAAGTTCCTTGGCAGCGACGTAGAGCTCATCCTCGGGCAGGGAGGTCAGGTGGCGGATCTCGTCGCGGATCTTACGCATGTGCGTGGTCGCGTTCGAGACGTCACCGGTGCCGGCCTCGCCCTTGGAGCGGATCATGGCAGCGCCCTCGTTGATGCGGCGCAGTGCCTCACCGAGGTTGGTCGCACCGCACACGAAGGGAACGGTGAAGTTCCACTTGTCAATGTGGTGGCTGTAATCGGCGGGGGTCAGCACCTCGGACTCGTCGATGTAATCGACGCCGAGGGACTGCAGGACCTGCGCCTCGACGAAGTGACCGATGCGGGCCTTGGCCATAACCGGAATGGAGACAGCATTAATAATCCCGTCAATCAGATCGGGATCTGACATGCGAGCAACGCCGCCCTGCGCGCGAATATCCGCCGGGACACGCTCGAGTGCCATAACTGCAACGGCACCAGCATCTTCAGCGATCTTCGCTTGCTCAGGGGTAACGACATCCATGATGACGCCGCCCTTGAGCATCTGAGCCATTCCGCGCTTGACCTGAGGGGTTCCGACCTCGCGAGTTGTCGTCTGCTCAGTCATCACTCACTCCTCTTCTTCCAGCTGGGCCTGCACCTCATCGGAAAGAGACATATTGGTGTAGATGTTCTGCACATCGTCAGAATCTTCAAGTGCGTCAATGAGCTTATTAACCTTGAGCGCACCTTCAAGATCGAGTTCAACTTCGGTGGACGCTACGAATTGAACTTCCGCCGAGTCATAGTCGATTCCCGCTTCTTGCAGCGCCTTGCGGACTGCAACGACATCGCTGGGCTCACACTCAATAACAAAGCCCTCGCCGAGGTCTTCAACCTCTTCAGCGCCAGCGTCAAGAACAGCTTCCATGATGCTGTCTTCGTCTACACCGTCTGCAGCGGGCACCTCAATGACACCACGCCTCGAGAACAGGTAGGCAACCGAACCGGGGTCGGCCAGCGAGCCGCCGTGACGGGTGAATCCCAGACGAACATCGGATGCCGCACGGTTACGGTTGTCAGTCAAACACTCAACCAAGAAGGCGACACCGTTAGGGCCGTAGCCTTCGTACATAATGGTTTCGTAATTTGCGCCACCGGCTTCTGCACCCGAACCACGCTTGACGGCGCGATCGATGTTATCTGCGGGAACAGAGTTCTTCTTTGCCTTCTGGATGGCATCAAAGAGGGTGGGATTTCCGGCGGGATCACCACCACCGGTACGAGCAGCAACTTCAATATTCTTAATCAGTCGTGCGAAGAGCTTACCGCGCTTGGCGTCAATCGCCGCCTTCTTGTGCTTGGTAGTCGCCCACTTAGAGTGTCCCGACATTACTTCTCCCTTTTGGGCTGGATTAATACTGTGCCAGTTTACAGCTCATACCCTCACTTCCCCACCGGGCGCGCGTTTTATGGGACAATGCACCTCGCCAGTATGGTGGATGTTCGCCGAAAATTCGAGCATTGACTTGGTTCTTCTAGGAGGGAACATGTCTTTAGGACGCGGTATCGAGCACTGCGTATGCTCTGCAAGAGAGTGCGAGAATTCGGCGGTTTTCATCATCGAATGGTCGAATCCGAAGATTCATACCGGTCGTACTAAGAAGTGGCTTTCATGCGAAGAGCATCGCCAATTCCTTATCGACTACCTCAGGTATCGAAACTTTCCCTATGAGGTGCGCACTTTCAATCCACCACAGACTGGAGCCCCGTCTCAGTCACCGCGAAGTTGATCCCCGTCCCAACTGATAGCTGAAAGAGAAGCGAAAACCCCCTCACTGCTGAGGGATCGAATTTCTTCGATATCAACATCAAACACCGCGATTCCGGTATTTGACATGAAGCGAGTGAGCGGAATTCCCCGACGAATATCCTCACTGAGATACGCAGAGATCACACGAATCAGACCTCCGTGCGCAACAAGTGCTCCAATCCCCTGATCCGCAGCAACGCTGTAAGCACGTTCCATCACGGCTTGAATCTCGGGGATGACGCGTCCGAGAAACTCGTAACCGTCCTCAGCACCGGGCATACGATGCGAAAAATCTCCCTGCATCCACGCTGCGCAGGCTTCCACGTAAATCCTGATTGCAATGGGATCGCATGACATCTCAAGATCGCCGGCACTCACTTCACGAATCTGTGCCGTCACTACTGGTGTTAGCCCGAAAAGCTCACACAACGGTTCCGCAGTCTGTTGCGTTCGTTTCATCGCAGAGACAGTGAGCGCATCCAATTGCCCCGCCACTTCACGCACAAAACGTTCTTTCAGGCTCTCAGCCTGCGAGAGCCCGAGTTCGGTCAGCGGCAAGCCCGGGAGGCGAGTATCCAAGGAGGCTGTGATGTTTGCTGGAGTTTGTCCATGTCTAATTAATGCAAGCTTCATGCCGCTCCCCTATTGCTACGCCTAATTTCACGAGATATTCCAAAACAGTTTCTCAAATACCTCCCGCATTTTACGTGAGGAGGTCAGCCATTTCGTCGTCATTTCTTCACGCTGATCGCGCGAATAACCCATGAGCATAGCCATCGCCACAAGTTGCTCAGTATTTGAGGGAATAACATCATTTTTCGAGGCAGAAGGGCCTGCGGCGATAACCCGGGCGCGCCTCAGTTCTTGCCCAAATTCCCAAGTCGAGGCCGCGCGTTGGTACTCGCTTTGAGTGAGTTTTCCTCTGTGGAGTAGTTCCAGCAAAGCTTGCCTTGTGGAAGATGTTCGAAGGTCACGGTCCTCACTCCCCGACTGTAATTGCAGTAGTTCGACAAGCCATTGGATGTCGGAAAGACCTCCGGGGCCTAGTTTGATGTGCATCCGCGGGTCAATGCCCCCTGGAATTCTTTCTCGTTCGACACGGACCTTCATTAATTGAATATCACGGGTTTCATCATCGCTCAAAGGTGAGCGGAAACAATATGTTTGCGCAAATTGATACAGCGCATCTGCTGTATTCCCGGCCCCAAGCGGGCGCAGACGAACAAGCATTTGTTTTTCCCAGACCTGTGCCCAGCGTTCGTAATACTCGGTATAGGAGTCGAGAGTGCGTACTAAGGCTCCGTTTTTTCCCTCGGGACGCAGAGCAAAATCCAAAGCTACGGGTAGAGCTCGGCTCGAGGTAGAAAACAATTGCTTAAGCCGCGTGATTCGATCATGCGCACGACGTAGAGCACTGGCATCACAGCTATCAGCAACGACGGCAAGAACATCCAAATCCGATGTATAGGACAGCTCTCGCGCCCCATAACTACCCAAGGCACACAGTTCGATGTGCAAATCCGGAATGCGCTCTTCACTCTCGTCAAAAAGATCGAAGGCTTCGAGGGCCGAGAGCACACAGGCATCGGCAACAACACAGAGGTCCCTACCCACCCCTTCTTTTGAACCCGTGGCCTCGCGAAGCGCAATACGCAAAACTTCACGCGTGCGAATAAGGCGAATCTTCTCAATCGCCTCGTCAATGCTCCCAGCTCTTCCCGCGACCGAACGCATTTGGCGGGAAAGTACGTCGAATGAAGGCGTTGCAAGCAATTCAGCTGAATCAAGCCACGAGACGGCCTCTGGGAAAAGACGGATCAGGGAACCAATCCACGCGGATGCGGAAAGAACCCGACACAGCTGCGAGGCCGCATAATCACTATCGCGTAAAAGCGCCAAATACCAATGAGAATCACCAATCTCATCGGAGAGAACCCTGAAATTAAGCAAACCCATATCGGGATTTGCACCATCGGCAATCCATGAGAGCAATACGGGAAGAAGATGACGCTGAATCATCGCACGCCGGGAAGTTCCCGCACATAGAGACTCGATATGTTTGAGCGCGCTGCGCGGGTCTAAATAACCGATTGCTCGTAGACGATCCATCGCCGCTTCGTCATCAAGATGAATAAGATCCTCATCCAGTCGGGCGCTCGCAGCAATAATTGGCCGGAAGAATACCGAATGGTGAAGCTCTCGTACCCGCAAACGAAGTGCTCGAAGCTGCTCGTAAAGCTGCTCAACTGTGGTGGGCGCTGCGTGAAGCGAACGCAGAAGGCGTTCGAGCTGACGAAGACCAGTGGGAAGCGTATGGGTTCGGTGCATCCTGAGCAGCTGGGAGCGATGCTCGAGGGTACGCAAGAACGCATAGGCTTCCCGAAGATGAGCAGCATCCGTGCGCGCAATATATCCTCGTGCACTTAATGCCCCTAGTGCGCCAAGAGTCGATCGCTGCCTGATCTGGATATCGTTTCTCCCGTGGACCAACTGCAGAAATTGAATCGAAAACTCGATGTCACGCAGTCCTCCCACACCCAGCTTTAACTCGCTGTCACGCACCTTTGGCGGCACTGAGTTTTCAACTTGAGCGCGCATCGAACGAACGTCATCGACAAAGCCTGGACGCGCCGAGGCTTCCCAAATAAAGGGCGCAGCATACTCAAGAAAACGCGCCCCAACTTCCATATCACCAGCACAGGGACGTGCTTTCAGCAGCGCCTGGAACTCCCAGTTTTGCGCCCAGCGATCCCAGTAAGCACGGTAAGAATCAATGGTGCGCACAAGTGCTCCATCACGGCCCTCCGGACGTAAATTCGCATCCACGCTCCACAGCGGCGCCTCTTTACCAGGACTGGAACAGATGGATGCCACCAGGCTTACAATACGCGTTGCGCGCTCAAGGCGTAAACGAGTGAGCTCTGCGGCTTCCGTGGGTGCACTATCCGCAAGCACGTACATGACATCAACATCGGAAACATAATTGAGCTCACCTCCCCCAGTCTTTCCCATTGCGATAATGCACAAAGGCACCTCAGCATCGGGGGCTTCAAGAAGGCGAGCAATATAGAGCGCTCCTTGAAGTGCCTCATCCGCAGCCTCTGAAAGACGTGCGGTAATGGATTCAACATGATCGGGTGCGTAAGGGTTCTCGGCCAGAAGATCATCCGCAATGATGTCAAAAAGCCTCCGCCGATAGACCATCCGAAGGTACGAGGCCGCCTCTTCCCAGCGTGATTCAGGAGCCTCGTCCGCAGCCGTCGCAGGCCATCCCTTGGGTAGCAGTCGGCAAAGTTCATCGGTCATACAGAGCTTTGTCGCACCGGGAGCATCTGGAAGGAAGAAATTCGGGTGCTGGAGGAGATAGTCTCCCCACCACGATGAGAAACCGAGAACTACAGCAAGGCGCCTGGCACTGGCGGCATCATTTTGTAGCAGGTTGATCAGCGATGGACATTCATCGTGTGCTCTTGCGCAGAAAACTGCAAACTGTTCAATATCCGCACATATTTCGAGTGAGTCAATATGCTCGATATCGCTCAAACCAGAAGATTCGAAGAGTGCCCGAATGCGTTCAGGTTGAGTCACACCATAACGGCGTAATTCACGATCAGAGATCATCCATTGACCTTGAGGAATTGACGGAGTTCCGCCGGAGTAATCTGCCGACGGTACTCGCGCCATTCATTGTCTTTTTCACGCAGAAGGTGCTCGAAAACCTGCTCGCCCAGCGCTTCGGCAACTAAATCCGATGAACGCATTGCGCGCAGGGCATCAGAAAGCGACGAGGGCAGCGGGTGGATGCCTAAAATCTGACGCTCTGTTTCGCTGAGTTGCCACACATTATCTTCTGCTTCTTCAGCGAGAGGCATTTTCTTTTCGATACCGTCAAGACCGGCACTAATAAGCACAGCGAGTGCGAGATAGGGATTTGCAGCAGGATCAAGTCCCCTGTATTCGATTCGCGCACTGCTTCTCTTCGAGGGTTTATAGACGGGAACGCGAACGAGCGCCGAACGATTATTGTGACCCCAACAAATATAGGAGGGCGCTTCTCCCCCGCCCCATAGACGCTTGTAGGAGTTCACATGCTGATTGGTAATCGCAGCTATCTCGCGCGCATGGTGAAGCAAACCGGCGATGAAATAGCGGCCAATCTCGGAAAGCTGGTAGCGTCCAGAGGGATCGTAGAAGGCATTTTCATCCCCTTCAAATAGCGAAAGGTGGGTGTGCATTCCTGATCCTGGGCGATTAATGAAGGGCTTTGGCATGAAGGTGGCGAGCATCCCCTCAGCCAGCGCTACCTCTTCAATCAAGGTCCGGGCGGTCATGATGTTATCGGCCGCATGAAGAGCGTCGACCGCACGAAGATCAACTTCATTTTGGCCAGGACCACCTTCATGGTGCGAGAACTCTACCTGGATCCCCGTCTCTTCTAAGGCACGCACGATCTTCCTGCGAAAATCGTTAGATAGCCCGCGAGTCACATGATCGAAATAGCCAGCTTGATCAACCGGTTCTAGATGATTGATATCGACCGGCTGACGAAGAAGATAAAACTCAATCTCCGGGTGGGCGAAGACTGAAAAGCCCATCTCCGAGGCGCGCTGAACTGCACGCTCGAGCGCGCCTCGGGGATCGGCTGGTGATGGCAAGCCGTCCGGGGTGAGGACATCACAGAACATTCGCCCGTGAACATCAGTGCCATCTTTTGTATGCAAACGTTGGAAAGTTGCAGCATCAGGACGCAAAAGCATATCGGATTCGTAGACACGAGTCAGACCTTCAATGGAAGATCCGTCAAAACCGATTCCCTCGCTAAAAGCCTCTTCAAGCTCTCCGGGATCGATTGAGACCGATTTGAGCACTCCAGCGACATCCGTAAACCACAAGCGGATTAGCCGGATATCTTCCTGGGCAACACTACGAAGGACCTGTTCCTGTTGCTGTTTCATTTGCTTACCTTAGGAGCGACCAAAACCCTTGGAAATGGCATCCAGTGCACCGGTGAGATCTGAGGGAAGAACCCACAACTTTGAAGCCTGGCCATTAGCAATGCGAGGCAGCATCTCCAAGTACTTGTAGGACAGCAGTTCAGGAGTTGCGTGCCCCTGATTGATCGCATTGAAGACGACGGAAATTGCTTCCGCTTCGCCCTCTGCGCGCAGGATCTGCGCCTGGCGTGCACCTTCAGCCTGAAGAATCAGTGCTTCCTTCTCACCACGTGCTTGAAGCACTTGAGCTTCCTGCTGTGCTGACGCAGCGAGAACGGCAGCCTGCTTCGCACCTTCCGCCTTCTTAATTTGCGCCTCGCGCTCGGCTTCAGCGGTCAAGATCGTGGCACGCTTCGTACGCTCAGCTGTAATTTGCTGCACCATTGCAGAGAGAACATTCGGCGGTGGTTCAATTGACTTGAGCTCGACGCGTGTCACGCGAATACCCCACGGACCAGTTGCTTCATCAAGCACACCACGAAGTTGCTTGTTAATAGATTCACGGCTGGTCTGAGTTTCTTCCAGATCCAAGGAACCGATGAGGTTACGAAGAGTAGTTGCAGTCAGCTGCTCGATCGCCTGCAGGAAATTAGCGACTTCGTAGGTTGCACTACGAGGATCGGTAATCTGGAAATAGATGACCGAATCAATTTCAACCATTGCCTGGTCTGCAGTAATCACTGACTGCGAAGGGAAATTCACAACTTGTTCGCGCAGATCGATGCGTGCGGCAACGCGATCGACGAAGGGAACAAGCAGGTGAATACCACCGTGTAGAACGGAACGGAAACGACCAAGTCGTTCCACGACGTATGCTTCAGACTGCGGGACAATACGGACAGCGCGAGCGATAGCGATCATGACGAAAATCGCCAGCACAACACCGACTATCATTACGATGCTCCCGATGGGATCTTCATTCATCAATCCCTCCCCTTTCTATGAGTAAACCGGATGAAATTAAGAGCGAAGCGGTTGAACAACTGCGGTGGCGCCATCAATGGCGACAACAGTCACCTCGGTACCGACAGGAATCAGACCTTCAGCACTTCGTGCGCTCCACTCACCACCTGAAAACTGAATTCGACCGTCACGATCGCCGACCAACTGTGTGACATAACCGGTCTTACCGATCAAGGCATCCGCATTGGTTCGAACATCCTCACCTGAGCGTTGAATGCGTCCTTTCATCAACGGGCGAAGCGCGAAGATCAAAAGTATTGAAACCACAACGAAAACGATGATCTGGGCTAAGGTCCCTCCACCGAAGAACTCGACAAGACCCGCCGCGATTGCAGCGATGGCAAACATCAGGAAAACGAAGGTAATAGTCAAGACCTCGATGATGCCGAAGACGAGCGCGGCAAGAAACCACATCCACCAGGTAATCATTTGTTTTCACCTACTTCTGTGTACCGAAAAATTGATCAACGGGGTAATCCGCGGGCGAACCAACGGCCGTTTTCGTTTTCTACGCTGAGTGCTAGTTCGAAGGCATCCGAAAGCACCCGGCCATTCAGCACCTCATCGACAGTGCCGGCAGCGAAGATTTCCCCGCCCTTCATCACTGCTGCGTGGGTGACGCCCTGTGGAATTTCTTCAAGGTGGTGCGTCACCAAAATAACCTGAGGGGCATTCTTCCCTGCGATGATCTCTTCCATGGCGGCAATGAGAAGCTCTCGTGCTCCAAGGTCGAGGCCCGCAGTTGGCTCGTCAAGAATCAGTACTTCGGGATCCGACATCAAACCGCGTGCAAGAACAATCCTCTGGCGTTCGCCCTCAGACAAGGTGTGGAAAGGACGTTCCTCGAGGTGATCAACACTAAAAAGACCGAGCAAGTCACGGGCACGCTGGGTATCGATATCTTCGTAAGTCTCTGCAAATGGTGCGGAGACCCCCCAAGCGGCTGAGCGCACCACATCAATCACACGCATACTTGCACGTAGTCGTTGGGTGGTCGACAAAGATACTAACGAGCAGCGGGATGCAAGTTCTTGGGGCTGGAGATCATTGATCGGATTGCCGTCAAAACGAACACTTCCGCTTGTCGCTTGAACTTTTCCGCTCGCAACGCGAACAAGAGAAGTCTTTCCTGCCCCATTTGCACCCAGAACGGCCCACTGCTCGCCGCGATGGGTACTCCACGTGATGTCATTTAAAATCTGGGTTTCGCCACGCGTTAAAGCGACGTCATCGAGCTCAATTACCGTATTCATTGTCTTAGTATCCCGCAGCTCACAGTAGGTGTCCTCTTCAAAGCCATCAGCTCAGTGAACGAGCTTCTGATAAAGGGCAACAGTCTTATCACCGATCGCATCCCACGAGAAATAATCACGTGCACGACGCAACCCTGCTTGCCCCATTTGATGAGCCTTTTCAGGCGACGACAGCACCTCGATCAAGCGATCAGCCATATCACTTTCGAATTGCTCAGGATCCAACGGAGTCCCAGTCCCGTCATGAAGCTGCTTGATCGGCACAAGATAACCTGTCTCACCATCAACAATGACATCTGGAATACCGCCCGTTGCTGTTCCAACAACAGGTAAACCAACAGCCATAGCCTCCAAATTGACGATGCCAAGAGGTTCATAGATCGAAGGGGTAATAAAGACAGTAGCGGCATCCAAGAGGGCAATAAGATCGGCACGAGGTAGCATTTCGGAGATTAAAACGACACCATTACGACTATTGCGCAGCTCGGCGACTAGTCCTTCAACCTCGGCGGCAATCTGCGGGGTATCTGGCGCACCAGCGCACAGGATTACCTGGACTTCCTCGGGAAGACGGCGTGCCGCTCGCAGGAAGTACGGCAGCCCCTTCTGGCGAGTAATCCGCCCAACGAAGATCACCGAAGGCCTGTCCGGATCTACACCCCAGTGCTTAAGGACCTCAACCTGATGTTCTTTCTCAGCATCGGTTGTTGGAATATGCCATTGAGTCAGATCAATTCCGTTATGGATGACATGAACGCGGTCGGGATCCACGGCCGGATAGGCGCGCAAAATGTCCTCGCGCATTCCGTGCGAAACTGCAACAATACCCGCCGCGGCCTCGTAGGCAGAACGCTCAACGAAAGAGGAGACGCGGTACCCACCGCCGAGCTGCTCAGCCTTCCACGGGCGCAGTGGCTCCAGCGAATGAGCCGTCACGACGTGGGGAATATCGTTCATCAAGGACGATAGGTGCCCGGCAAAATTTGCATACCACGTATGTGAGTGCACTAGGTCGGCGCCAACTGTATCGGCAGCAATGGCAATATCAACGCCAAGCGTGCGGAGAGCAGGGTTGGCATGCGCCAGCTCCGGGAGATCTGAATATCCAATGACATCTCCCGCATCTTCACGGGGACCATCAAAGGCGTGAATACGAAGCTCATCCACTCGAGAGCGAAGTACCTTAGCTAATTCAGTAACATGAACTCCCGCGCCTCCGTAAACATGTGGCGGGTATTCTCTGGTCAACAAGTCAACGCGCATGTGAGCTCCTTCGACGCACGGGTGCTTCTAGCTTAGCGGAAATTTCCCTCTCAATATGTTCTTCGCCACGTTCTAAAATCCGCAACCAAAATGAGTAATTTACGCATACTCTAGACGCATGGCTAAAAATCATGTTCTCGCGATCGTTCTAGCCGGAGGCGAAGGTAAAAGGCTGATGCCTCTCACCATGGATCGGGCAAAGCCGGCCGTTCCCTTCGGTGGTCATTACCGACTCATTGATTTCTCACTATCGAATATGGTCAATTCTGGCTATATGAAGATCGTTGTACTGACTCAGTACAAATCGCATTCATTGGACAGGCACGTAACCCGTACCTGGTACACCTCTCCCCTGCTTGGCAATTTCATTGCTCCAGTTCCCGCCCAACAGCGTCGTGGGCCACACTGGTACTTGGGAAGCGCGGATGCGATCTACCAGTCACTCAACATCGTTGATGATGAAAATCCCGACTATATTGTCATTACTGGCGCTGACAATATTTACCGCATGGACTTCTCACAGATGGTCCAGCACCACATCGATTCCGGGCTTCCCGCAACCGTCGCAGGAATTCGCCAGCCCATCGAAGTAGCATCGGCCCTCGGGGTAATCGAAGGCAAGGATGGCCACGTCGATAGGTTCGTTGAGAAGCCTCAAAATCCAGTTGGCCTTGAGGATGATCCCACTCAGGTTCTAGCCTCGATGGGCAACTACGTCTTCACAACTCAGGATCTGATTGCCGCGCTTCGAGAAGATGCTGAGGACCCCCTGTCGAAGCACGATATGGGCGGGAATATTATTCCGTGGTTCGTTGAGCGTGGCATGTGCGGCTACTACGACTTCAAGGACAACGATGTTCCCGGTTCGACGGATCGAGACCGCGATTACTGGCGCGATGTCGGTACCTTGGATGCCTACTACGAGGCAAATATGGACCTCATTAGCGTTCATCCGGTCTTCAATCTCTATAACAGGGATTGGCCCACGATGACGCTTTTGGATGGCTCGTTGCCTCCCGCGAAGTTCGTTTATGGAGACGAGCATTCGCGTATGGGGCACGCAGTAGACTCCTTCGTTTCGCCCGGAGTGATTATTTCGGGTGGCGAGGTCTACCACTCCATTGTTTCTCCAAATTCCTATGTCCATTCATGGGCACAAGTCACTGACTCAGTGATCATGCACGGTGTGCGTGTCGGTCGTTCCTCGCAGGTCGTGAAGACAATCCTGGACAAGAACGTCGTCGTTGAAGAGGGCGCGATCGTCGGTGTCGATTTGGAACACGATCTCGAGCGTGGCTTCACGGTCACGGAATCAGGAATTACCGTCGTCCCCAAGGGAACAATTGTGACCCGATAGTTCGTAAGAACTTAGAGTTAGCCCCCTGCGTGAGTCATCATCGCAGGGGGCTAACTCTAGTTATTCAATGACGCTTACTGTTCCATCCCATCCGTGAAGACATTGCCCAATAAGATCGCACAGTGAGCGTGGGTATACCTCATGGTTCTCGGCATATTTCTCGAGCTCGTCAAGATCCCACCAACGGTATTCATCGATCACTCGTTGTTCTTCTGGGGTCCAATGAGAATCGCTCAGAGGCTGGGCTTGAACGCGTGCCCAGAAAATTTCTTCATCTTGGCGAGCAATGAGACTCTTAAAGTCGAATACTGCCTGTCGGCGAGCTACCGGCCCAACGAGTTCCTCCTGATTGAGTTGTATACCCGTCTCTTCAAAGACCTCTCGTAGGGCAGTTTCTTGGCTTGTTTCTCCGTCCTCGACTCCCCCACCAACGATGAACCACCATGAGCGCGTCGGATTATCAGCATCGTGACCTCTCACAAGAAGAACGCGATTTCGTTCGTCGATGAGGATTACCCGCGCTGCCTCTCGATGTGGGAAGCCTTGCTCATCACGAGGCCACTGTAGAACGCTCACGCGCTTACCCGACGTGCCGCTTGTGAAAGTTCCGTCAAGGAGAGGAACTTCTTCCGCGCTTCCACTGCTTTCGTAAGCAGTTCACGATCGTAAGCATCGCGTGCGGGATCCTCGCGCTTTCGTAGCGGACGCGCATACTCATCAAGACCAATGGCGGCAAGAGAATTCAAGAAGAAATTCATTGCTTTACGGGCCTCTGAACCAGCGCTAGCAGCCCACTTAACGGCATTTCGACGCTGCGCACGGTCAGTAACCATTTGAAGCTCCACAGGAAGCACCCAGCCTTGAACGACATAGGGAGTTAGCCCCTGCTGGATATGTTTTGCTTCACGTGAAGATTGCGTAATCAGATAGATGAACCAACACGTAAAAAGCGGAACCTCGATGGTGATGTAGGAATGGAACCAACCTCCGATACCGTTATTACTCGCAAGAAAGTTCCATAGGCCATGGAAGAACACCGCGGTTAGGTAACCAAGGAAGACTCGAATAGTGCTCCACAGCGCACCGTAGCGGCGAATTAAAACAAGTGCGATGGCCATTCCAGTAAAAGAGGTTGCCATCGGATGAACGAATGGCGAAAGGATCCCTCGGGTAAATACCGTCGTTGTCAGCATAAACGCACCCGAAGAGCTCGTTCTCAGGAAGTACTGAATATTCTCAATGAAGGCGAAGCCGGCACCAACAATTCCACCGCAGATCAGACCGTCAAGCCGCGAATTGATGGAATTTCGACGTGCAAGGATGAAGATGATGACACCAATGCCCTTGAAGAATTCTTCAGCAACCGGCGCAACAAACACAGCAACAATGACCGCTGCGGAATCTTGATCACCGAGTGTGCGAGCAATGTCTAGATTTAGGGTGCTATTGACAACCAACGAGGAAAGCGTTGCAACACCTGCTCCCCAAATGAAGCAGATGAAATTAGATTTCCAGCCCTCACGCTCCCAGCGATCAAGGTAGCTCAGCACTCCGAGGACGATAACAAGCGGAATTAATGCCAAAACCGTCATGACTGCAGCGGAGACGACACCACCGGTACGAACGTAGGTCACCATGAGCACGATGACACCGACGGTTCCCAAAATTGTGAAGATAATTTCAAGGAAAGGCAAGGAACGGACGCGTTGAGGAATTCGCCATGTGGGAGCTTGTGCGGGTGCTGGGTCGTCAGGACCGAACAGTTCAGCTTCGGTCGTTCTGATCTTTTTCAGCCGATAGTCCTCACCGGGACCTCCCCAACGCGGGTGTGTTTCACTCATTTAATAGCCGTATCCATCTTCAATCGTGTCGTCATCAAAATCAATTGTCTGAGCCATTGGCGCATGTCCCGCAAGATGCGCAATCCGCACCCAGCTTCTCTCACGAATCTTATGGGTCTGCGTAACGTAGAGGTTATGCATTGATCGTGCTAATTGGACTTTATAGGAGGCTTGGTCTAGTTCGCGAAGTTCGCGAGACCAATAATCATCGGCATCAATCTCTTTGCGGAGCTTAACATTAAGCGCGCTTCGAAGAATTCTTGAAAGTTGCGACTGAATATCGAAAAATTCGATGACCTTTTCACGCGTTTGGGTGTCGCGTATGCTTGCTTCGTTTGTTCGCCGGTCAAGTCCGTCGGCAACAAGAGGAATCATCTGCCGGCGTGCTCGTGTCGAAGCCTCCCGGATCTCTTGAGATTCGTCAGAGGTGAACCCCGGATAGTCAGCGATCCTCTCGCTATAGCGTGCACGTTCATCAAGAAGAAGTGCCAGCGAATCCCTCGTCGTTAAAATCCGCCAATGAAGACGATCAAGTCGTGTTGCAAGAATTGCTGATTGACGCACAAGAAAGGCCAGTGCGACCAAAACAAGAACCAAAAGAACAAGGGTCAAAGTATTACTCATCGTCTTCGGCCTCGTTCCTGCCACGAATAAGATCAAGCGTCGTCGGGTCCGAGGGCTGCGCTTGCGCAGAGGCTAAGACGGTCTGATACAAGGCTAGGACTTGGTCGGTGACCGTATCCCATCCATAACGGGAACTCGCCGCTTCTCCACGGCGTGCAAGCGTTGCGAGTTCCTCAGAATCCCGAAGAAGTCTGACTAGTTGACGAGCTAGGTCCTGACTATTTCCGGTCTCAAATAGCGCGCCTACTTCTCCTTGTTCAAGGACTGCCCTAAAGGCCTCGAGATCAGAGGCAAGTACTGCACAACCTGCTGCCATCGCCTCGACAAGAACAATCCCGAAGGATTCTCCACCGGTTTGGGGAGCGACATAAACACTTGCTCCCTTCAGTAACGAAGCCTTATCTTCATCGCTCACGCCACCAAGGAACTCAACTGAGTCCCCAAAACGTTCCAATTGTGAGCGGTATTCATGTGCGTTTCCTCGTCCAGCAATAAGAAAGCGGGCACCCGGGATTTCTGAAAGCACCGTTTCGATCGCTGCAGAGAAGACTGGTAGCCCCTTCCGAGGCTCATCAAGACGGCCGAGGAAAACAACGACCGGGCGCTGTGGAGTCGCCTCCCATTCGGGTTTGACCTGGGCCTGCTCGAAGAAATGAGTATCAACCCCATTGGGGATAATCACCGCATCGCCACCATTATGTTCAACAAGCGTCCGGCGTGCTTCTGCTGAAACAGCAATACGAGCAGCAAGTTTCTCCAATAGCGGGTCGAGCGCGGAGGAAGAAACGGAACGAGAGAAGGAATAGTCCAATGCTGCGTGGAAAGTTCCAACAACCGGAATCTCTGCCGCACGCAACGCCAGCATTGAAATAGAGGGGACTTCTGGTTCGTGGACATGAAGAAGATCAAAGTTGCCTTCATCAATCCAACGCTTCGTACGCATGTTAGCCAAGGGGGTAAAGGAGAGACGGGCTACTGAACCATTAAAAGGAACAGCAACCGATGAACCGACGGTAGTAATCCACTCGGGCAAGTCATCGGTATTTTTCGCCGGAGTAAGAACACTCACCTCGTGTCCCCGCTTCATAAGCTCCAGCGCGAAATCACGGATGTGGAATTGAACGCCACCGGGCACATCCCAGGAGTAAGGGTTAACAATACCGACTCTCACCTATTCTCCTTTCTGTGCCGCGCGCTTACGCGCCCGGGCCAAACGCTCCGGATCTAAATCCTCAACAAAAACTGCTTGCATCATATGCCACTCACGAATCCGACGTTGAAGAATTGTAAGGAGCGCAGTCACCCATTTCTGGGTGAGCTCAGGTACATCATCATCCTTGACCTGCGGATCGTAGAGATTCTCAGTAACTTCCAAACGCACAAATTCTGGGGTGCCAGAAGCATCAACATCTGACACAACCCCAGCAATAAGCGGGGCGTTGAGCGCTCGTGCAAGCGCTGCTGGTCCCGCGGCAACCAAAGCAGGCTTGGTACCGAACTGAACCTCAATACCGGTTCCGGAAATATCGCGGTCGGCAAGAAGCGGGATCACAAGGTTTTTCCTGCCCTTTGCTTGCTCAAGCAAGGAGTGAAAAACACTATCTCCCGGTGAAACTCCGATGATCTCCATCCCGACGTCCGTGCGCAGTTTCAAGAAGGCATCGAAGAGCTCAGGAGGATTCAATTTCTCGGCAACAGTAAGTACGGAAATACCCTGTGCACACACAGCCGCACCGACGCGATCAAAGGTTCCCGCATGCGGTAAGGCCAAAACAACTGGACCTTCGCCGGCAAGACGAAGGAATTCTTCTGCCTGGCTGAGATCAACCCGCGCACGAAGCTTTTCGCCAACGCTACCGCCAAAACTCAACTGCTCGACATAAGCATTGATATGCGAGCGCACGGCATCTCGAAGCTCGCGTCGCGAAATCTTACGCCCTAAAACACGCTCATGGTTGGCTCGCATTCTGCGCACGCTGGAGCCATTGAGCAGACACATGAGATCGGCTCCACGTCTGCCCAGCCATGTCACGAAGGAGAAAGGTAGACGAGGAACTATTCGGAAAGCCCATACCAAGGCACGCCCTGACATTAGGACTCCTGGGATGAGGAGAGATGCTTCGCTGTGAAATGCACCCGCTGAATAACAGTAACGATCGATGCAAAAGCAACCCAGCACAAACTTGCTGCGAAGAATACTGCGGGTGCGCCCCACCCGTATAGCGCAGCTCCCAACAAAGCAACGATGAGACGGTCCGTCCGCTCAGCAATACCGACCTTTGCGATAACCCCGATTGATTCAGCACGTGCTCGCGAATAGGACACGGTAGCTGCACCAACGATCGTAATAAGGCCTGCAACGATCGATACAGTCCTCGATGGCGAGCTTTCCATACTGAAAATTGCGAAGGCAGTCAATGAACCGAAGACCGCTCCATCGCCCAGCCTGTCCATTGTCGAATCCAAAAAAGCACCAAATGGCGATGATGTCCCACTCATTCGCGCGAGAACACCATCAATCGAGTCGCAGAAAAGAACAACAGCGAGAGCAAGGGCGCCTTGCCAAAGGTAGCCAAAAGGAAAGGTCGTAACAGCAACTGCGATTGTCACAACGGTTCCGACAATAGTCACCATATTGGGAGTGATGTGCGCTGCTACGAGCACTCTTGCGACAGGAGTAAAAATAGCTTTCGTTATCGAGCGTCCGTGGTTACCAAGCACTATTCCTCCGATGATATGGGCCATGCAGCGGCTAACCGAGCACGCGCGTCCTCAAGTAGTTCAGGCACTGCCTTGGTGCGGGCAATAATTGGGAAGAAGTTTGCATCTCCAGCCCACCGAGGAACAACATGCTGATGAAGGTGGGCAGCGATCCCCGCACCTGCAACATCGCCTTGGTTCATACCCAAATTGAATCCTGCGGGATTCGCCGTCGCACGCTCCACACGCATCGCAGTGGCCGTCAAACGACCGAGTTCGATACGTTCTTCGTCAGTAAGATCCGTGTAGTCAGAGACATGGCGGTAGGGGCAGACCAAGAGATGCCCGGAGTTGTACGGGAAGAGATTCATCAGAACGAAACAGCTCACACCGCGATGAACGATGAGTCCCTCTTCGTCTGTGCGCGATGGTGCAACACAAAAAGGACACTCTTCCGACGAGGAACCGGCGGGCTTGTGATCGCCATTAATGTAGGCCATTCGGTACGGCGTCCATAGACGATCGAAACCATCGGGAACGCCAGCAAATGCCCGGGAATCCTCGGTCGGAAGAGTATCACTCATTGTTATCAGTCCTCAGCGCTGGGATCAGCGTTATTGCGAGTTGCGATGTGGTGAGCAATACGCTCAACCGCCTCGTCAACGGGAACACCATTGAGCTGGGAGCCATCGCGGAAGCGGAAGGAGACTGCCTGCGCTTCTTGGTCTTCCCCGCCCGCAATCAAGGTGAAGGGAACCTTTTGCTTTGCAGCATTGCGAATCTTCTTACCAAAGCGATCATCAGAGTGATCAACTTCGACGCGAATCCCACGTTCACGCAAACGCTGCGCAACCGTATCAACGTAGTCGTCGAAGGCCTCGGCAACGGGGACCAGGCGCACCTGCACCGGGGAGAGCCATGCGGGGAAAGCACCGGCATAATGCTCAGTCAAAACACCAATGAAGCGCTCAATCGAACCAAACTTCGCGGAGTGAATCATGACCGGCTCGCGGTGGCTTCCGTCGGGAGCGGTGTATTCCAGGCCGAAACGGTGGGGTTGGTTGAAGTCGTATTGAATCGTTGACATCTGCCAGGTACGACCGATTGCATCCTTGGCCTGAATCGAAATCTTCGGGCCGTAGAATGCCGCGCCACCCGGATCGGGAACGGTCTGCAGACCGGTCTCTTCAGCGCAGCGACGCAGAATTTCAGTCGCTTCTTCCCACTGTTCATCCGTGCCGATGAACTTATCCTTCTTCTTTCCATCGGTATCGCGGGTGGAAAGCTCCAGATAGAAATCGCTCAATCCGAAGTCACGTAGAAGCTTCAAAATGAAGTTCAGGAGATGCTTAATCTCATCTGCTGCCTGCTCAGGCATCACATAGGAGTGCGAATCATCCTGAGTGATGGAGCGAACGCGAGTGAGCCCCTGAAGAACACCGGATTTCTCATTTCGGTACACAGTACCGAATTCGAAGAGACGCAGGGGAAGCTCGCGGTACGAACGGCCTCGGCTCCTGAAGATCAGGTTGTGCATGGGGCAGTTCATGGCCTTGAGGTAGTACAGCTGGCCATCATCATCCATCGGAGGGAACATGCCATCCGCGTAGTACGGAAGGTGCCCCGAAGTATGGAAGAGTTCTTCCTTCGAGATGTGCGGGGTACCCACGTAAAGGAAGCCATTTTCAATGTGGGCCTCACGGACGTAGTCCTCCATGACGCGCTTAAGCACGCCACCCTTGGGGTGGAAGATCGGCAATCCCGCACCCAGCTCTTCTGGGAAGGAGAAGAGATCAAGTTCGGCACCGAGGCGACGGTGGTCGCGTCGTTCCGCTTCCTTGAGTCGCTCTTGGTAAGCGACAAGGTCATCTTTCGAGGCCCAGGCAGTTCCGTAGATTCGCTGCAGTTGATCATTAGCCTGGTCGCCGCGCCAGTAGGCGGACGAAGACTTGGTCAACGCAAATCCGTTGCCGATGAGTTTTGTCGAAGGCAGGTGGGGTCCACGGCAGAGGTCTTTCCATGCGGTGGTTCCATCACGACGGACATTGTCGTAAATGGTGAGTTCCGCTCCGCCAACCTCGACGGAGGCCTCCTGCGCTCCCCCGCCCTTGGTGCTAATCAGCTCAAGTTTGAAGGGCTGATCAGCAAGTTCTTCGCGTGCTTCTTCTTCAGTGACGACACGGCGACGGAAAGCCTGGCCTTCCTTCACAATGCGCTTCATGCGTTTGTCGATATCGCGCATGAGCTCTGGGGTAACGGAATCAATATTCCCGAAGTCATAGTAGAAGCCGTCAGTGATGAAGGGGCCAATTCCCAAATTGACATCGGGGAAGATCTCTTGGACTGCCTGCGCCATAACGTGAGTGCAGGAGTGACGCAGGATCTCTAGGCCTGCTGGGGAATTCAGAGTGATTGCTTCAACAATTGCATCGGCAGGAATTTCGCGGGAAAGATCCCATGCGTTCCCATCAACCGTCATAGCGACGACATCACTGCGGGATTCGTAATACTGCGTTCCGGTGCAGCCTTCTTCAATTTCGACCGCAACACCATCAATAGTTGCGTTGATAACAGGCACGAGCTGTGCTCCTTCGGGTTCTGGCGACTTGCGCCATCTCTACCCACTGACTGCACGCATACGATGGCGTGTCAAACGCTCTTTCGAGAATCAGCAGGCTTGGACCCTTCTATCGTAGCCGCCTCGTCCCAATGTCACGAACGAAGAGCACGCTTTATTGAGAGCAGATTTCGTAAACCTGCATACAGCCGCGGCCGCAGAGGCAGATCCCATGCTCCCGGGACATCTGTATAACCCTGAGCAAAACTCAACTTGTATTTTCCGACTGTAAATAGTTCGGGAACCCGAGGTGAGTGAATTCCCATCAGGTCGATACCACCATTGACGTCAAGCTCAGGTCCCAAGAGGATGGCACACTGAACATCAAGCTCAGGCATTGCTCCCAATTTACGGGCCTTCGCGGTCGTTGCGCCGTAATAGCATTCAGCCTGACGGTCGTTGATAAGGATCAAATTCCATGCGACCACTTCCCCATCGACTCGAAGCACGAAGAGGCGCGAATGCTCAGGGCCAAGGACTTTCAGCATTGTTGAGTAAACCTCAGCCGGGTGAGGACTGAAACCATCGCGTTCGGCGGTTTCTTTTAGTACCTCGTAATACTCAGTGAAGTCTTCCGCAGCCTGATCGTGCTCGTCAGCAATGGTTGTTTGGACTTCAGACAAGGCCTTGCGCGAACGCCGAAGCTGACGCCGGCCTTCCTTCGTCATGTCCCCAAGGATCTTCTCCTCATCACCGCCATAGGAGCGAATGATAACGGTGCGGTCATAGGTAATAATCTGCATGACATCGCGAAGATCGGTGTCATTAAAGATCGCATTCAGGCGAATAAAAACGATCGATGAGTCTTTCTGACGAACGTAACGTCCAAGCGCATCACGGAAAGCACGTTCGCGGCTCGGTGTGGCTTCCTTAAGCCACACCGGTCCGTGTTTCGCCCAAAGGTAGCGCGCACCTCGCATTGAGTACTCGTAGAGCGCAACGAGAGCAATACGCTTTCCGTTTTCTGAATACTCAAAACGTCCCCAGAGCTTACGCCCCTCAACTGCCTCGTACTGTTCCCAAATTGCGGACTGTTCAATGGGCAGAGGAGTCACTCCGGCAGCGCCAATACGCATTTCCTCAGCAGTGATCTCACGAAGCTGTGTATCTGTCATAAGAAAAGTCCCCTTAGAATGAACGGTCGTTCGCTTGTGGGTAGTACCTATGGAACTTTCGGTAGTGATTGAGCTTTTGCAGGTGAAGAGTCAGCGAGCGGCGTAGATCCGAATCAGCTGAGTAGAAGAGCGGGTCGAAACGCTTCCCCTCTCGAATCAAACTACGTACTCGCTGGGCAAGTTCGGGCTCTCGGATGTATCGCAGGAGCAATCGATCGGGAACCATCGAATAAAGAATTTCCTCGTTTACTTCTTCAGGGCTGTGTTCCACACCGCGAACAAGATCATCAACCATTGGAATCATTGGGTTATGCCCCGCCGCGGTCATGTACCACGAGTTCCGCCCGATTCGAGGATTCACTTCAAAGAAGAGCGCGCGACCATCACGGGGATCAATCTTCACATCGAAGTTCGCGAAGCCACGATAGTTAGCTGCTTCAAGAATGCGTCGTGCATCCTCCCACAACTTGGGAAACGCCTCGGTAATCATCGCAACAGGATTACCGATCATGGTTGGCGCATGATCTTCCAATAAAACTCGTGCGGAACCAATCAAAGTCATATGCCCGTGAGAGTCGACATAGGCGGTCACTGAACGCATCTGCGTGTTATCTCCAGGAATCAGTTCCTGAACAATAAAGTCTCCACGAAAGCCAACACGTCCCAAAAGATCCCAGAGGTCGTTCAGTTCCTCTTGGCTTTCAACAAACCAGATCTTGCGTTTTCCCTCGAATTCCAGGGCGTCATAATCATTTCCGCGCGCGGCTTTTGCCACCACGGGGAAAGTAAACGGAATTTCGGGGCGAACAGGAGCCTCGGCAGAAAAATCACGGAAGGACACCACACGCGTCGCCGGTGTAGGCACTCCCAGCTCATCACAGAGCTGAGCAAAGGCCCCCTTATCCGTCACGCGATCGATAACGTCCATCGAGGGAAATGGGAGTGCGTAATTCTGGCTCAGAGCATCCCAATGACGCGCAACAAATTCAGAATGAAGGTCATGATTAGCAACTAGGACCAGAGCACGATCCGCATAGGTATCGGCGAGTTTCCCAAGCGTTGCCAGAAGTTCCTCATCGGAAGCATGCGCAACGATCGGCTCAACCCGGCAAAAGGCAGATCGCGAGATCGCAACAGTCGGTGCGTGAGACAGCACAATCGAGGTTGCGCCATAGGCCTCGTGGAAAGAACGCGCAAGAGCATAAACTCCAAAATCTCCGCCCAAAAGTACAGGCTGCACAACAGGAGCATCGGCCACAGTCATTGCTTCTCTTTCCTCTGGTACAGGTGAACCCCTCCAGCATAGCGGAAGGGGTTCACGGACACGTCACTACTCGCTCAGACGTTAAAACCAATCGCACGGAGCTGTTCGCGGCCATCGCTTGTAATACGATCAGGACCCCAAGCGGGCATCCAGACCCAATTGATCAAGACATCATCCGAGAGCGAAGCCAGTACCATCTGCGCCTGTCGCTCGATAATGTCAGTCAGGGGGCATGCCGCTGAGGTCAAGGTCATGTCTATGACAATTGAGTCATCCCTCGCAACCTTGACACCGTAGACCAAACCAAGGTCAACAATATTGATGCCTAGTTCGGGATCGATGACGTCCTTGAGTGCCTCAAGAACATCAAGGCCGGCAATGCTCCCGCCTTCAATGATGTCAGTTCCTTCGACATTGAACACATTCGCCGAGGCCGCATCGGGTGCAGAAACAGAACCCTGCTCGGGTGTGGCAGAGCTTGCAACTGCAGAAGGCGCAGGGGCAAAGCGCTGCTCGACAGCATCAGTTTGTGCCATCGGGTTGGAAGAGGTATCCATTACTCGTTTTCTCCTGCAATATCGGTTCCGAGCTGCGCGAGAGCATCGCGCAATGCATACCATCCAAGGAGTGCGCACTTCACACGATTCGGGAACTGCGAGGTTCCCTCCAATGCAGCGGCATCACCAAGGAGGTCGAGGGTATCGTCATCCACGCCCAGTCCGCGTGAATGCATCATTTTTTCCATGGCGGCATAGAGCTCACGGACATGCTCCAGATCAGCTCCGCTCACCATGTCAGAGAGCATTGAAAGGGATGCCTGCGAAATCGAGCAGCCATCACCATCCCACGTCAGTGCCTCGATCTGACCGGAGTCAGACAGAGTGACACCCAGTGTTGTCTCGTCTCCACACGTCGGATTCACCTGATGCGATGAGGCTGCAAGACTTGAGGGATCACCAGTCCCGTGGCGCTCACGCGCATGGTCAAGAATGACCTGCTGATACATCTGTTCAAGGCTTGACATCATTTGCCTCCGAAGTAGGAACGAACCTGTCCTAAGGCCTCAATGAAACGATCAATCTCTTCGCGAGTTGTTGTCGGTCCGACGGATGCTCGCGTCGAAGAACGAACTCCGAAGAAGTGGTGCAATGGGATCGCACAATGATGACCAACTCGCACCGCAATGTCCTGCGAATCCAAGACTTGCCCAACATCATGAGGATGCACGCCCTCAACGGCAAAAGCGACGACACCGATCCGCTCTTTATCCGCTCCCGGTCCCAAGACGCGAACACCGTCAATTCCGGAAATGCCTTCCAACATGTAGGAAGTCAGAATGCGTTCGTGCTCAGCAATGCGTGCCATACCGATACCGCTGAGGTATTGAAGAGCGGCACTCCAGCCAACGATCTGAGCGATCGGCTGGCTACCGGCTTCAAAACGCTCGGGGGCAGGCATGAAAGTCGAGGACTCCATGGTGACATCCTCGATCATCGAACCACCGGTCAGAACTGGCGGCATCTGTGAAAGAAGTTCGCTTCTCCCCCACAGCGCTCCAATACCGGTTGGCCCCAGCATCTTATGCGATGAGAAGACCGCAAAGTCTACTCCGAGTTCCCTGACATTGACCGGCATATGTGCGCTGGACTGACAGGTATCAAGAAGTACAAGAGAGCCGCATTGGCGTGCGCGCGAAACGATCGGCTCAACGGGTGAAACCGCACCGGTCACATTCGACACATGTGTGAAGGCAACCAGACGTGTGTGTTCATCGATTACCCCAAGAGTGTCACAATCAATCCGGCCATCTTCATGAAGGTCGAGCCAGCGAAGCTCCGTCCCGGTTGCAGCACAGAGCTGCTGCCATGGAACTAGGTTTGCGTGATGCTCTGCTCGGGTAATAACAATGTTATCCCCCGCCGAAAGCTTGACAGGAGACGGTTTTGCAGCACTGTCTTGCGATGCGTTTCGCATTGCCAGTGCAACTAAATTAATTGCCTCTGTCGCGTTCTTTGTCCAAACGATCTCATTGGCGCGACCGCCAATAAAATCAGCCAGAATCGAGCGTCCTTCTTCGAAGGCAGCGGTCGACTCATCACCCAGCAGATGCGTCCCACGATGTACTGCGCCATTACTCGTGCGGTAGAAATTACTGATCGCATCGATGACCTGCACGGGCTTTTGCGAAGTCGCGCTGAAATCAAGATAGGCAATGGGCTTGCCACCGCGGCCGACCCTCCCAAGGATGGGAAAGTCGGCACGCAGTCGCGAGAGCTCTTGAAGCGAAAAGTCTTCAGTCACCGAGAAAGCTCACTTCTCCAGGTAGGAATCGTAGCCGTTCTCTTCCAGCTCATCAGCAAGTTCAGGACCACCCTGGGCTGCAACCTGGCCGTTAACAAAGACGTGAACGTGGCTGGGCTTGATGTAGCGCAGAATACGGGTGTAGTGCGTGATGAGCATAACTCCGCAGCCGGTATTGCCATGGACACGATTGACGCCCTCAGAAACGATGCGGAGCGCATCGACATCCAGACCAGAGTCGGTCTCATCAAGGATCGCGAAGGAAGGCTTGAGCAGCTCCATCTGGAGAATCTCAAGGCGCTTCTTCTCACCACCGGAGAACCCAACATTAACGTCGCGTTCTGCGAAGGAAGGATCCATCCGCAGATTCTCCATTGCCTGGTTCACGTCCTTCACCCACTGACGAATCTGGGGTGCATGACCGTCAACCGCAGTCTTTGCTGTACGCAGGAAGTTCGAAACCGAAACACCAGCAACTTCAACCGGGTACTGCATTGCCAGGAAAAGGCCAGCTTTCGCGCGCTCATCCACGCTCATGTCCAGAATCGAAGCATCATCGAGGTAAGCTTCGCCACTGGTGATTTCGTAGGCGGGGTGCCCTGCAAGAGCGTAAGCAAGAGTTGACTTACCCGAGCCGTTGGGGCCCATGATTGCGTGAATCTCACCGGAGTTAATGGTCAGGTTCACGCCCTTCAGAATTTCCTTCGGTCCTTCAGCGGTCTCAACGGATGCATGAAGGTCTTTAATAGTCAAAGTCGACATTTTTTCTCCTCTTCGGCGCTAGACGCCGCACTGTAGTTGTCGTCCTACTGTCGTGTAGCCTCAGGCGCCAAGAGCGGCGCGTTCCAGTTCCTTTTCAATTGCGTTCATCAGGTGTTCTTGAACCTGCGGAACGCCGATTTGTTCAATGAGTTCGGCGAAGAATCCACGAACGACCAAACGACGTGCATCAGCTTCGTCGATGCCGCGGCTCATCAGGTAGAAGAGCTGCTCATCATCAAAGCGTCCAGTTGCGGATGCATGTCCAGCACCGACGATTTCACCGTTCTCAATTTCGAGATTAGGAACGGAGTCCGCCTTCGCTCCTTCACTCAGTACGAGGTTACGGTTGAGTTCGTAGGTATCGGTTCCATCGGCAGCCTCGCGAATCAGGCAGTCCCCGATCCACACCGAATGTGCGTCCTTCCCCTGAAGTGCACCCTTGTATGTCACACGGGAGTAGCAATTTGGCTGCGAGTGGTCAACGAACACTCGGTGCTCAAGGTGTTGTCCAGAGTCGACGAAGTACAGACCGAGCATGGTCAATTCGCCGCCAGGACCGCGATAATCAGTATCAGAGCAGATACGCACAAGGTCGCCACCAAGGCTAACCACAATGTGGCGAACCTTTGCATCGCGTCCAATCGCAATGCGGTGATTCGACGCGTGTACGTAGGTGTCGTCCCATTCCTGAATTGAAACGATTGTCAGATCCGAGGCGTCACCTGCCTCAATCTCAACTGTCTGGTTGAGCGCACCTTGACCGCCGCCTCGGTGATTAATAACAACGGTTGCGGCAGACTGGCTTCCGACACTGACAAGCAGGTGCTGGACGCGGGCATGCTCATCACCGTCAATATCAATCATGACGGGATCGGTGACCTCGGTACGCGGAGGAACAGTGACGATTTGTGCGCGGGTGAAAGCATTCCACGCAACAACCGACGTGCGGTCGCCAGGGGCGAGAACGCTTCCCAGACGCGAATCATCGCGCCCGACTTCTTCAACAGTCACTTCAGCAGGTGCGTTCACCTGCAAGCCTAGGGGCTGCGACTCAAAGAAGTTGGGATCAAATAGTGTTTCAATTCGACGAAGCGGAGTAAAACGCCAATCTTCCTCGCGCCCATGAGGCGCAGGAATCTCTTCAAGAGAGAAAGAAGTGGGGCGATCGCCTCGGGACGAATGTGCTACGGGTGCTCCCGCTCCGTGAGAATGCGGACGGGCAGCGGTCTCTTGGGTCGTCATCAGCCAACAGATCCTTCCATCTGCAACTCAATGAGTCGGTTCAATTCAAGGGCATATTCCATGGGGAGTTCCTTGGCGATCGGCTCGACAAAGCCACGGACGATTGTCGCCATCGCCTCGTTCTCATCCAAACCGCGGCTCATCAAATAGAAGAGCTGATCGGCGGAAACCTTTGAAACAGTTGCTTCGTGTCCCATTTCGACGTCATCAGTACGGACATCGACGTAGGGATAAGTATCAGTACGCGACACCTTGTCCACCAGAAGCGCGTCACAGAGCACGTTGGACTTCGAGTGGCGGGCACGTGCATTGATCTGAACAAGACCGCGGTAGGAAGTGCGGCCGCCACCACGAGACACAGACTTCGACACGATCGAAGAAGAAGTGTGGGGTGCCATGTGGACCATCTTTGCACCGGTATCTTGCTGCTGCCCCGGACCAGCGAAACCAATGGAGAGAGTTTCACCGCGAGCATGCTCACCCATGAGGAAGCAAGCAGGGTACTTCATCGTGATAGCAGCACCCATATTGCCGTCAACCCATTCCATGGTGCCGCCCTCGTCGACCATCGCACGCTGAGTCACGAGGTTCAGCACGTTCGTCGACCAGTTCTGCACCGTGGTGTAACGAACACGCGCATCCTTCTTCACGAAAATCTCAATGACACCGGAGTGCAAGGAGTTCTCATCGTAAATAGGAGCGGTGCAACCTTCGACGTAGTGAACGTAGGAACCTTCGTCAGCAATAATCAGGGTTCGCTCGAACTGTCCCATTGCCTGGGTGTTGATACGGAAATAGGCCTGAAGAGGAATGTTCACGTGTACACCCGGCGGGACGTAAACGAAGGAACCACCAGACCATGCTGCGGTATTCAGAGCGGAAAACTTGTTGTCCCCAGCCGGAACACACTTGCCGAAGTACTCTTCAAAAATCTCCGGATGCTCACGCAAACCGGTGTCGGTGTCAGTGAAGATCACGCCCTGCTTCTCCAAGTCATCTTGGATCTGCTGGTAGACGACCTCGGATTCATACTGAGCAGCGACGCCAGAAACCAGGCGGTTCTTCTCGGCCTCGGGAATGCCCAGACGATCGTAGGTATCACGAATTTCTTCGGGGAGGTCTTCCCAGTCATTCACCTGACGATCGGTGGGACGCACGTAGTACTTGAAGGCATCGAAATCGACACCCGAAAGATCAGGACCCCACGTCGGCATTGGCTTACGCTCGAATAACTCAAGCGCCTTCAAACGCCGTTCGCGCATCCACTGCGGCTCGTCCTTTACATCAGAGATAAAACGGACAACCGACTCGTTAATACCAAGGGGGACATCTTTCGAATAGTCATCGTTATCGTGCCACCCGTACTCGTATGCGCCGATGGAGCTGATGATCTCATCGTCACTCATCTGAGTAGTTGCGTCGGTGACCGGTGGTGACTGGGTCATATTTTTCCTCGTCAATTCGGTTATTTCAGTGATGCGCTGCTACTTGCGAAGAGCAGCTCGCGCCGCGGGAGAGATGACAGGTGCAGAAACCGGAATATTGGTTGTGCACACGTGTTCCCCACCCGCAAGTGTTGCAAGTCGTTGAACGTGAACATTGAGCAGTCGCGAAAATGCAGCAGTCTCAGCCTCACACAGCTGTGGGAAGTCACCAGCAACCTGCCTAATTGGGCAATGCCCCTGGCAGAGCTGGACAGCATACCCGCCGCGACCAATATCGCGAACCGTTGCTGCGTACCCATCAGCAGTGAGTGCATCTGCGAGTGCTTGTGCTCGCAGCCTCGGGTCGCTACCTGCCTCACGGACCGTAGCCGCATAGCGCCTTTCGATTTCTCGAGAGCGAGCTGCAGCAAAAGAATCAATCGCTTCTCCCCCGCCAACTTGCCCAAGGTATCCGAGAGCTTTAGAGGCAAGGTCTGAGTAACTTTCAGCAAGTTTTTCGTGCGCCCGAGCAGTGGCAACATAGTGGCGTGCAGGACGTCCGCGCCCACGTCGCCCTACCTGTCCCGGTTCGTGCTCAGCAATTTCGTTATCGGAAAGCAAGATGGTGAGGTGACGACGCACTGCGGCGGTCGTCAGTCCAAGAATGCGCGCAATTGTCGAGGCGGTTACCGGCCCCTTCTCAACAACAAGGTCACGTACCTGCTGCCGGGTGCGCGCATCACTGCTCTCCACGCTGCCCTCCAAGCGAATTACATTCACAACTCTTGAATCTCATGAAAAGCATACGCTCTTTATGAAACATTTTCGTTGCGAAATACCGCCCGATTCGCGCGACTCGCATCACAAGTCTTAGGTCCAAGGTCCTTCAGTCAGCGTAGCCATTCAGATGAGAGGCTACGAAGCTTCCAACCGCGACGACGCGCCGCATCTGTTGCAAGAACAGCAGACACAGTTGACGCATTATGAAGGCGCCCATCAAGTGCCGCTGTTACCGCCTCGTCAAGACTCACCCACTGGTATTCAAAATCAGCTTCTTCATCCTCGCGGTCAAAAGTTTGACCTGTTGACTCCAGGCCTCGCGCAAGGAAGATTCGAATTGATTCAGACGAACACCCCGGAGAATTGAAGATATCGAGAAGAACGTCCCAGTGTTTGGCAGTCAAATCAGCTTCTTCAGCCAATTCTCTCTGAGCACCAATCAGTGGGTCTTCACCCGGAATATCAAGGAGCCCGGCAGGCACTTCCCACAGTTTTGCGCGGACCGGATGACGATACTGACGTTCCAGAAGAATTTCCTCATTACCCTCGTCACCGCGCAGCGCAACGATAACCACTGCACCAGGATGCGCCATGTATTCACGAACAATGGGTTGTTCAGAGTGCGCAAGAGTCAGCTCATCACGTTGGATATCGAAGACTTTTCCTTCGAAAACGGCCTGAGACGATACTAAGCGAACAGGGACATGCTCATCTTGAAATTCACTCACGACTCTATTGTCCCTCACTGAGCAGGAGGGAAAACTGAGGTCGCGCCGCTACCGACACCGAAGGAACGGGCACTCGCGTGAGCATCCTTAAGGGCCAAGACCGCGGAAATCGTTCCCTGTGTCGTTCCAACCTGATCAACGGTCGTTGCCGCAACGTTTGCATTGCGTAGGGCACTAATGGTGGAACGATCACTTGAAGCATCGCCAAAAATAACGCCACCAACCGGCGCGTTACCAATCATCTTCGCCAAGCCTTCCCATGATGCTTGCGAAGCCAAAGGAGCGGCGGCCGAGGTCTCATTCGCAGACATCGCGTTTGCCCTGGGACCGATGACCACGATTGCCTGAGCTCCCCCCTGAGGATCTTTCGAAATCTTCATAACGGGAGTGTCTCCACCCGTGAGGATTTGCTTCACAAGATCAGGCTCGGATCCGGATTGAGTCAATGAAGACACGATCGCCTGCGCAATCACTGCCTCGGCCCCCGCATCTGCGGGCAAACCGCTCAAGTGCGAGGCAAGAGGCGTCGACAATGTACTACGGAAAGTCGCAGAATCTGCGCTCAGCCACGTATTCGTCAGCTCGGCCTCGCCCGAAACCTGCGCGCCAGCCTGTCCGAGGGTTTGACGCATTGAGTCGACATCCGCAGAATCTGTTCCCGGCACCGTTACTAGCGCAACCGAAACCCCGTTCAGAGAACCATTGAGTCGGCTCTGTGCGAGTTCAGAAACAGCACGCGCTTCAATTTTGCCGTTGTTCTGTGCCTGGGCAAGCGCCTCATTCGACGAGGCCGTGGTGGCCTTTGACGCCAAACCTGAAGAAATTCGCGACTGAAGCGGTCCCGCACCGAGGACAACGCCTAGGCACAGCGCAACAAACACCGCGATCAAAGAAACAATGTGATAGCGAAAATTCACCATGAGATATCTTCCTTAAGCAGTGAGTGCGCCAGCCCAGTTGGCTAGCTCAGAGGTTGCTGAATTCGTCGGGGACCACAAGTGCGAAACCCAATCCCACACACCGGTAAATAGGTCGTGTCCCCATGGAGTTGACCAGAGCGCAACGCCCATTGAGATTAGAAGGACACATGACAAGAGGAAAAGCGAGCCACCGCGGATACGGCTTCGATAAGTAGCGCTGACAGCACGCGCCGGAATCAAAAGATCACCGGCTCGCAAACGAATCAAGAACGCGGGCGTGACAACCGAACGCGAGAGCTCAAGATAGTCCTCAAGCTCGCGAGCATCCCCCGCAACAACAATTGCGGCAGGATCCATAAAGCTCAAAACGCTGATCGCCACATCAACTGCTGCTGCAGTGAGATCGACCTGGTGATAATCGATCCCCATACGATTAAGACGATCACGCCCCTGATCACCATCATGAGCACGCGGAACAACAATTTCGGCGCCGCTACGCAGGATTCTGTCCGGTACTTCAGTCATATCACCGACGATGATTGCCGGCTTTAGATGGGCACGACGTGCGCGAAGCGCACCACCCTCTACCGCAACCACAATAGGCTGCGTGTCACGGATCCACTGACGAAGGTCTTTCAATTGCTGGCTCGATCGCGGGGAATCACAGACTAGAAGAACCTGCTGACCCGCAATCTTTGTTGACAGCTTCGGATAGCCTTCGCCGTGAAGAACCGCAGCGCCTTCATTTTCTAGGAATGCCGCGGTGGATGCTTCAAAAGCCCGAAGTTGGTCGGAGAGAGTCTGATCAGCATTGGGAAGCTCATCCTCTAGCGGAGAGCGCGAATCATATCGGTTCCCTTGCGCAATTCGCTTTCCCTTGCATTGAATTTCAGAACCAACGATCCTCACTGTATCGCCGTCTTTGAGGGCCCAGACATCTGGTCCGCAATCATCAATTAGCACAATGCCCGCGTCAAGAAGTGCCTGGGGGCCGCGGCTTCGAACACGGCCGGTCACTGAAAGCTGTGCATTAATCACAACTTGCGCGCCGCTTTCAATAAGAAGCTCCGCGTCTGCCTGAGTGAGATCGTTGTCCTCAATCAGTAAAAAATCACCGTTGTCGAGCTGAGGAACCTTCTGGTGCAGGTCTCTGGCGATCCACACACGTCCCTCAATCGAGGTAGCATCGCTACCTGAAAATCCTGATTTTTCTTCCGTCACGCCTTCGATTGTGGCATGTCCTGGCCTAGGAGCTCATAAGCATGTCGGCGCGCCGCCTCAGAGTGCGCATCCCCACTCATCATGCGCGCAAGCTCAGCGGCGCGTTCTTCACCCTCAAGCACACGGATCGAGGTCCGGCCATCCGACTTTTCGATGTAGAGATGATGATCAGCATAGGCAGCAACCTGCGCAAGGTGAGTCACGACAATAACTTGATGATGATCGGCGAGTCGAGCAAGGCGCGCGCCAACCTCCACTGCCGTTTTCCCGCCAATTCCCGAGTCAACCTCATCAAAAATGAAGGTGACATCGCTGTCGGACTCCCCCAAGATCACTTCTAAGGCAAGCATGACGCGGGAGAGTTCGCCTCCCGAGGCACCCACGCCTAGGGGCCTCGGCGGTGCCTGCGGGTGTGGTTGGAGGAGCATCACAGGGTCTTCAAGACCATGAGACTGCGGGGTGTGTTTCTCCCAATCGACGCTAAAAGACGCATCAGGCATCGAAAGAGAGTGAAGTTCGCGTGTCACCTTTGAACTGAGCTCTTCCGCCAATTGCCGACGGGACTGAGCCAGTGCCTCACCAGCTATGAGCACCTGCGCTTGAGCCTTTTCAAGGTCCTTCTCCACAACCTCTGGACTGTCGTGTTGAGCAGTAAGTGCGTCAAGGCGTGAACGTGCGTTCTTCTCCCACTCGAGAAGTGAGGGAATATCGCTTGCCCTCCCCTCCATCAGTTGACGCAGGGAGGATCGGCGAGAGTGCAACGCAGCCAAGGCCTCGGGATCGGCTTCAACGGTTGAGAGGTAATGGGCAAGATCATCGCGGACACTGGCCAGTTCCATTGAGGACTGCTTAAAGCGCTGCCCGATAGAGGCAAGTGCATGATCCACACGCGCCCCCATCCTCAGTGAGTCGAGAGCGCGACCAATCAAATCGAGGATGCCGTCGGTATCCTCATCACCATCGAGGAACTCAACTGCAGCGCCTACATGACGGCGGAGATCTTCCGTGTTGGTCAGGCGTTGAATCTTCGAAAGGATCTCTTCTTCTTCGCCTTCTTGGGGTTTGAGAGAATCAAAAAGTGCTAGCGCGCTCGAAAGCTCAGAAATCTCTTCCTGTCGGTCACTGGAAGAGCGCCTCAACTCACGCAAACGCGAACTAAGATCGACTGCTTTCTTCCATGCGGCACTGTACTCATTGATCAGTTTCTGGTGCTCGTCTCCACCATAGGAATCCAAAGCTTCTCGTTGAGCGCTCGTCGAACGAAGACGAAGCTGATCTGATTGTCCATGAATAGTGACCAGTGAACCAACAATCCTTGAGAGAGCAGCTGCCGGCATCGCGCGCCCTCCAAGGGCAGCACGCGATCGTCCGTTCCTCGGGATTGTCCTCGAAACATAGAGCAGGTCGTCATCGAGCTGCGCGCCCATCTCTTCCAGTTCGTCAGCGAGAGCGCGCGGAACCGAAAAAACCCCGTCGACACTTCCACGATCAGAGGCACTTTCATCGCTGCTTTGACGAACGATCTGGGGGTCGGCTCGTCCCCCTAAAAGCAAGTTGAGGGAGGTAAGAACCATGGTTTTGCCCGCACCTGTCTCTCCGGTCAGCACGGTAAAACGTGGACCGAAATCGACATGAGAGCTTTCGATAACTCCCAGGTTCTCGATATCCAAAGACTCGATCACTTAGCGTTTCCTTCCGGGTTCCTCCATCCACGGACAGGCAAGTTAAACTTCGTCACCAGACGCTCAGCGAAAGGAGTGTGCTCCATTCGAACCAGGCGCACTGGGTTTTGCGATACTCGTGCGACTACTGAGGTGCCGGCAGGTGCGATCGTTCGACGAAGGCCATCGCACCAGACTTCAGGGGCACTCCAGTGCTCTTCATTAATCACAACTTCAATCGTGGAGCCGGGACCGACGACGAGTGGTCGGGTGAAAAGCCCGTGTGCCGCAATCGGCGAAATCACAACAGCTTCCGTATCGGGCCACACAACCGGACCTCCGGCAGAGAAAGAGTAGGCGGTTGATCCTGTGGGGGTCGCGAGGATCATCCCATCTGCACCATATGTTGAAACATCCTGGCCATCGACGACCAATACGAGGTGTACCGGGTGCGCAGGATCGGTATGCTTCACAACCGCGTCATTGAGCGCCCAATCGGTAATGAGATTTTCACCGGGGAGCTTGATGGAAATATCCAAAGTTGAGCGTTTTTCCTCGTGGTACTCCCCCAGCGCAAGGCGATGCATCAAAGTAGGAATTGACTCCGGCGAGGCCTCGGCGAGGAAACCCATATGGCCAGCATTAATCCCGAGCAAGGGAATATTGAAGCGCCGAGCCGATTCGGCAGCCGCAAGGATGGTACCGTCTCCGCCCATCGCTAGGACCAGATCAGGTCCATGATCATTGGTGAGTTTGTCTGCCTCATCTTCACCAATAACTTCAATTCCAAGTTGCGTGAGCTCACGCACCGCCACTTCAGTTGCGGCAATAGCAGCGGGGCGTTGAACGTGCCGAACCATGAGAATTCTTTTCATGAATACCCCTCTCCCTATGCGTCCTTGTGCATGTGAGTGCCAATACCGCGCCCCGCAGGACCTTCACTAATGGCCTTTTGAATCGCTTCAGGGATCTCAGAATCCTCAAGAGATTCAGGATGGTTTGCCCGCATAGAGACAAAATACTCGACGTTTCCGGAAGGGCCGGGAAGCGGAGATGCCTGAACAGCGGCAATTCCCAAGCCGAGGCCTCGTGCACAGTCAATCACCTGAGTAATCGTTTCGCGGTGATGATCAAGGTTCCGAACGACCCCACCGCTACCCAATCGATCTTTTCCAATCTCAAATTGTGGTTTGACCATTAAGAGGAAGTCAGCATCGGGGGCGGCAACACTCACAAGGGCCGGAAGAACGAGCGTCAAAGAAATGAAGGAGAGGTCGCCAACAACCAGCTCTGGAGCTGGGAGGATATCTCCGGCCTTCATTAGGCGCACATTCGTTCGATCCATGACTTCGACTCGCGGATCACTCTGAAGACGCCATGCGAGTTGCCCATAACCAACATCGACGGCGACAACGGTGGCTGCGCCCCTACGAAGAAGCACGTCAGTAAAACCGCCGGTAGATGCTCCTGCATCCATGCATCGGCGCCCCTGGACAATCGGCGCGTGTTCGCCCAATGCGTCTAAGGCACCCGCAAGCTTAAAAGCTCCCCGAGAGACATAATCGGGATCATCGCCCTGAGTGATCACCAATGCCTGGGCTGGATCCATTTGACGAGCAGGCTTCTCAACAACCTGCCCATCAAGAAGAACCCGCCTTTGGGCAATGAGTTCTTGCGCATGAGAACGCGAACGGACCATCTTGCGCCGAACAAGCTCAGAATCGATACGCCGTAATTTCATCAGCTTAGGCGTCCTTCTAGTTCACCGCGAAGGCGTTGATCGAGCTGTCGAAGCAGTTCGATCTGCTGCGCGACGGGAAGCTCATCAAAGTCATCAGGCAATGATGAGCCACCCGCCTCGCTTGCCTCTAAGGACACGATCAGTCGTCCTCTCCGTCAAGATCGCTGGTCTGAGCCAGGAGCTCTTGGAGGTCTTCTTCACCGGGGAGGAACTCTAGGGCTTCAGCCGCACCTGAGAGATTCTCTTCGGAACTGACTCCTTCTTCAGATTCTTCAACAGGCTCATCAAGAGCCTCGAAGTAACCCGTAGGATCATCATTAGGTACCACCGTCAAAGTCGGGCACACGATATCAAGCTCCGAGGGTGAATCCCATGCAGCCGCTGCAAGAGCACGATAGGAATCCATACTGATGACGGCTCCCTCTCGCAACTCAACGTCATCAAGAGTCAAGTGCCCATCACGACGTAGACGCGCAACCTGGGAGATACCACAAGTCCATGTTCCGTCTGCATGGTGCTTGGGCGAAGGATGCTCTTCAAGTAGTCCGCGCATATCCAATGCGAGGTAGCTTGGACGCTGTCCACGAGGCGCGCAGATCACTGCTCGGGCATCGTGAACACCGGTGAGCACATGGAGTGCAGGAATGCCTGCAGCAACCGCGCCGAGGATATCGGTTTCAAGTCGATCACCAACTGCAATCGGGTTTTCACTCTCGATCAGTTCAGCGCCACGCTGGTAGATTCCAGGTTCCGGCTTGCCAGCAGCAATCGGACGCTTGCGAGTTGCATAGCTGACTGCACGTACTAATGCACCGTTGCCCAGTGCGAATCCGCGTTCCTGCGGAAGCGTCGCATCCAAGTTGGTTGCAAAGAACTGAGCACCGCGCTCCAAGGCAAAAGCGGCTTCAGTAAGCTGGGCCCACGTAACAGACGCATCAAAGCCCTGAACGACTGCGGCAGGTGCATCGTCTGCGCTCTCAACCAAGACATAGCCGGCCTCGCGAAGTGCCTGACGCAGCCCCTCGCCACCAACAACGTAGACCGATGCGCCCTCATCGAGGTGTTCGCTCATCACTGCGATGACATCCATGGCAGAGGTCATAATGTCAGACGGCTTTGCTTTGAAACCAAGCTCATCAAGCTGAGCAGCAATCATCGCAGGGGTGCGTGAAGCGTTATTGGTGACAAAACCAATCTTCAGACCTGCTTCACGAGCTTCTTCGGCTGCCTGTGCGGCATGTTCAATCGGAAGCTTGCCCGCGTACGCAGTTCCATCGAGATCCAGGAGGGCTGCATCAAAGTTGGTGTACAGAGCACCCTTCGAGCCCTTGAGGGGCGAGCGACGATCATCCACATCGGCATCTGCAAAGAGGCCGACATCGACGATATCCGGGTCTTCTTCCTCTTCAGGAATTTCAGCTTCTACCTGAGCTGCTTCTTCTTCACGTCCAAGTTCACGAAGACGATCTGCCTTGACTGACATGAGACGGCGAAGGAATTCAGGATCTGCATCTGTACCCAGTGCAGCAATCGCATCGTCGACGATCACAAGGCCAACTTCGTTTTGTCCCAGATCGGCACGTGCACCAGAGGAGACAAGCACAAGTTCGACTTGTTCTGCAAGATCGAGCTGGGAGGTATCAGTCTGGTCGATAATCTCGATCGCACGCTCGGGACGTCCCAATCCGCGTTCACAGTCTGCTTCGATGGCGCGCAAGGAAAGATCACCGCGGAGGCGTCGCATAGCGCGAACCTCGCGCAGCGCTTCCTCGTAGTGACCGGCAGCGTAAGCAGTCAGGGCCGAGGCCTCGCGCACAACGTCGACGCGTCCCGCACGTGAAGCTGCCGCTTTTGCGTGCTTATAAGCAAGCTCAGGATCGAGGTCAATCAGCTGACCTGCCATCACAAGGTGGCGGGCGACGATATCGCGGTTGATTCCAGAAAGCGTAGAGAGTGCGCGCAGCGCATCTTTATCAAGTTCTTCAGCGGAAACGCCTGCGGGAATCGTAGGTTCGTCACCATTGGGCGCGGTGTATTCATCGCGCGAACGCGGGGCGCTCGAACGCTGGGTGTCACGGAAGTTACGTCCTCCGCGCTGATCGCCACGCTCGTTGCGGTCAAAGCGACGATCCGAACGCTGACCATCACGACGGTCACGAGAGAAACCGCGCGAATCACGAGAATCGCGATCGAAGCGGCCAGAACGCTCACCGCCCTGGCGACGATCACCATACTCTGAAGAACGGAAATCGCGATCAGAACGCTCAAAACGACGTCCACCGCGCTGATCACCACGCTCATTACGATCGAAACGACGATCCGAACGCTGACCATCACGACGGTCACGAGAGAAACCGCGCGAATCACGAGAATCGCGATCGAAGCGGCCAGAACGCTCACCGCCCTGGCGACGATCACCATACTCTGAAGAACGGAAATCGCGATCAGAACGCTCAAAACGACGTCCACCGCGCTGATCACCACGCTCATTACGATCGAAACGACGATCCGAACGCTGACCATCACGACGATCGTAACGATCTTCTCTGTTGCCCCCAGAAAAACCGTCGCGCCCATTGCGGCGGTCAGAAGAATCAAAACGACGCGGACCACGAGAGGAGTCCCCGCGAGAGTATGAACCGTTGCCTCCACGGGAACCACGTCCACGACGCTGCGAGGAGTCAAACCTATCTGCCACAATTCCTACTTTCTTGGGGTCCGATGACCGCACCTATCTTGAATTAAAACTATGAACCTAACCAGCATAGTGGGCTGTGCGAAATGAAGCTAGTGGGCATAAGGGGCTGTGGAAAAGCAACCGGTGTGGCTTTCATCGCTAGAGAAGATAACCACAAAAAAAATAGAACCAGCAAAGCGTGCGTACTACAGAAATGAACCCAAGTGAAAAATCGGGTGCGTACCAAACATCATCAAGTTCGACTAGCCGTTTGCTGCGCAAGCAAGCGGTTGCGCCTGTATTGAATGTTTGCGGGTGGTGTGCGCCTCTATGGTTGGGTATATGTAAAGGGTGGGGCCTGGAACTGTTTGTGTTCCGGGCCCCACCCGCTGTATGGAGTGTTGTGGCGGTGTCCTACTCTCCCACACCCTCCCAGGTGCAGTACCATCGGCGC